>Ga0255343_1000003_pt1 | contig 620672 bp, 471 predicted proteins | sample wastewater_treat_4_FD_192413 | JGI IMG/M metagenome (GOLD analysis project Ga0255343, IMG submission 192413) | Wastewater microbial communities from Lulu Island WWTP, Vancouver, Canada - plant16 | ecosystem: Engineered > WWTP > Wastewater > Unclassified | place: Canada: Vancouver, British... | reverse complement strand
CTCTCTCGGTTCAAAAATAACGAGTTAGTAACCAGCAAGGTTGAAACAGGAATTCAACAGAAAATCTAACGAAACATTTATAGATTTTTATAGGTTTTAACAGGTTTTTATAAGTTTGAAAAAACGGTGTTAAAGTTTGTTTCGGGCTCGGATATGGAACTACAAGGGTTGAATATGTTTACTGTCTGAAATGCTTCTTTAAAAGTTTATATAAGCAGTGTTAATATGTTAAAATTATAATAGCAGAATATGCTAATTTAAATTGATTGGGACTGGTGTCAAAATGGATAGAATGCAAGAACTTGTAAACATTTTAAATAAATACGGATATGAGTATTATGTACTAGATGCGCCAACTGTTTCTGATGCAGAATATGATGTTCTATATGATGAACTATTAAAGTTAGAGCGTGATACGGGTGTAGTACTTGAGGATTCTCCAACATTAAGAGTAGGTGGAAAACCTTTAGAAAGTTTTGCAGAACATATTCATGCACATCGGTTATATTCCCTAGATAAAGCAAAAAATATTGAAGAAGTTGAAGCGTTTTTTGATAGGCTAATAAAAAATTTAGGTGAGTTTCCCTCATTAACAATAGAACATAAGTTCGATGGAATTACTCTTTCACTAACATATGAAAACGGTATCCTTAAAACTGCCGCAACAAGAGGAGATGGCGAAAAAGGAGAAGATGTAACTGCTCAAGCTAAAACCATAAGAAGTATTCCTCATCGTATCCCATTTAAGGGCATTATCGAAATACAGGGTGAAGGTATTTGGAAGCTTTCATTATTTGAAGAATATAATAAAACTGCAGATGTTGTTATGAAAAATGCCAGAAACGCCACTGCTGGAGCTATTCGCAACTTAGATCCTAAAGAAACAGCTAAAAGAAAATTAGATTTTATGGCATATAATGTGGGGTATTTTGAAGGAATAGAATTTGAAAGCCAAGAAAAAATACGGGAGTTTTTAATTGAACAAGGATTTTTAGTTGATACCGAATTTCATATAATAGATAACATAGCAGATACTGAAAAAATTCTAAACAAAATAGAAGCTAATAGAGATAATCTAGATTTTTTAATTGATGGAGCTGTTTTAAAAGTTAACAATTTAGCCTTAAGGCAAGAACTAGGTTATACAGAAAAGTTTCCAAGATGGGCGCTGGCATATAAATTTAAACCCCTCGAAACAACTACAATACTAAAAGACGTAATTTGGCAGGTGTCAAGAACAGCTAAATTAAATCCTCTAGCTATTTTAGAACCAGTTGATTTGGCGGGCGTGACTATTAGTAGAGCTACTTTGAATAACTACGACGATATACTTCGTAAAGGCGTTAAGATTGGCAGTAGAGTGCTTTTAAGGAGAAGTAATGACGTCATTCCAGAAATAGTTGGTGTGTATGAGCACTATGAGGATAGTAAAGACATTTTACCACCAACTGAGTGTCCGGAGTGTGGGTCTAGTGTAAGGAAAGAAGGAGCCTTTTATTACTGTAATAATAAAGAAGGTTGTGCTCCTAAAATTATTGCTACGTTAGATCATTTCGCCGAAAAAGGGGCTATGAATATTGATGGACTATCTGAAAAGACATTAGAACAACTTTTTACATATCTGCAAGTTGATAGACTAGATAAAATATATACAATTAAGTATGAAGATTTACTAGAGTTAGAAGGATTTAAAGAAAGAAAAGCAAGTAACTTAATAGAAGCAATTGAGAAGTCCAAGAACACTACTCTATCAAGGTTTTTATATGCGTTAGGGATACCAACCATTGGTAAAAAGGCCGCTAAACAGCTGGCTGATAGATTTATAACTCTTGACAAAATTAGAAGTGCAACTAAAGAAGAGATAGTGGATATTGAGGAATTTGGCGATATTATGGCTACCTATATTATTGACTATTTTGCCGATGAAACAAATAATGAAATTATTGATAATCTACTTAATTTAGGTATTAAATTTGCTAGTGAAGAGATTGTAGAAGGTGCTTTCACAGGAAAAGTTGTTGTCATTACGGGATCGCTAGAAAAGTATACGAGAAGTGAAGCTCAGGCATTAATTACTTCAATGGGTGGAACTACTTCAGATACAGTAAGCAAGAAAGTTAATCTAGTTATAGCCGGTGAGTCTGCGGGTAGTAAATTTGATAAGGCAGTAGCATTAGGAATTAAAGTTATTTCCGAACAAGAGTTTCTAGACATGGTTGAAGATGCTAACAATAATATTGATACCACAAATGATAAGCAGGTTGATAATGTTACAAAATCAGAACAAAACGCCACAAGCACCGAAATTAATCCGCTAGAGAATATTGATAAGATTAAAAATACGAGTGATGACATTGACGGAAATTCTGGGAATGTTTTAGAAGATGAAAATGATAACGATGGCAAAAAAAGCAAGCCATCCCCAAAGACGATTGAAATGCCTGATGGGAGCATTCGATTTGAGATCTAGATATAATTGCATCCAGCAGTTTGGAATGGTTGCTGAAACCCAAAATGGTGGCGATGTTAAAAAGAGCAAGTTTTCCCCAAAGACGGTTGAAATGCCTGATGGGAGTATTCGATTTGAGATTTAAATAAAATTTAACCAAACGCTTCGGAAAAGACTATCGAAACTGCAAATGATATTGATAATAAAATCAACATTCTTAAAAACGATTGCGATGCCTGATGGGAGCATTCGATTTGAAATTTGAATAAAACAATTTAATGTGGATAACTTTTAACTTATGACCCTTAAATCCTTTACACATTTATTTTAAATGTTAGTATAAGGGTATGAGGTACGGTAAATTAACCAGCGATGAATTAAAGTATAGTGTTTTAGATGTGGTTAAACGCAGACGTAAAGAAGTTGTATGTTCAGCTGCTTTAGGTGAGGATTGTGCCTCATTCAAATCTGATAAATTACTTTTGATATCTACCGATCCAATTACTGGGACAACAGTAGATATAGGAAGTTTGTCAATTAAGGTTGCTAGTAACGACATATATGCTGCAGGTGGAGAACCATTGCTTGCTACAGTGACTATCATCGCACCGCCTTTTGAAAGCGTAGAGTCAATTAAGCAAATTATGATAGAAGCTGAAAAAGAGGCAGCTAAACACAATCTAGAAATAGTTGGCGGACATACAGAGTTTAGCGATGCTGTGAACAGGATTGTAGTTAGTGTTACGGTAGTTGGTTTAACAAATAATCATATCAAAGCTACTGCTCCAGAAATAGGAGATAAGATATTAGTTACAAAGAGTATAGGGCTGGAAGGATCGGTAATACTTGCTGAAGAGCACTATAATAAACTACATCTATCGCCAGCAGAAAAAGCAGAATTATCCTCATACTCGGATAATATTAGTATTGCAAAAGAGGCTAAGTTACTTTCAACTCTTCCTGTATCCTCAATGCATGACATAACAGAAGGTGGGGTACTTGGAGCTGTTGCAGAGGTTTGTGAGGGAGCACATCTCGGAGCGAAAATCTATATAGATTTAATACCCGTGACCAAGTTAACGAAAAAAATATGTGATGAACTAGATATAAATCCTTACGGTCTTATTTCAAGTGGAAGTCTTTTGATTACTACAAAACAACCAAACCTTGTACAATCAAAGCTGAAGGAATTGAATGTAGATAGCAAAGTGGTTGGGGAAATTGTAGAAGGAAAACCTGAAGCAATATATCCGGATGGGAAAGTTGCACCCATTAAAACAAAGCCAGATCAGTTGTTTTCAAAAAAATAAATATTAACACTAGCTTAAATCAAAAAGTAATAAATTAAGAAAATGGAGAAATAAAAATGTCCCAAAAAAACATATGTAGTATGACAGGTTATGGAAAAGGTACTGCAGAAATGGATGGTAGAAAACTAACTATTGAACTTAAGTCTGTCAATCACCGGTTTTTAGACTTATTTATGAGGTTTAGTAGACAATTCAATTTTGCAGAAGACCAAGTTAGAAAGCAAATCGGCGAAAAAATTAACAGAGGACATATTGATATTTTTTTACAATATGAGGACTACAGGGAAAAAAGAAGCGAATTAGTTCTAGATACAGGTCTTTTAGAAAGCTATCTTGAAAAAGCAAGAGAGCTAAAATGGAAGGGATGTATAGATAATTTTGGAAATGCAGAAATACTTGAAAACCGTGACCTTGTAAAAGTTGAGCCTATAGAAGATGATGAAAATATTTTAAAAGATCTTGTTAAAGAGGCTTGTGATAAGGCTATTGATGAATTATTACTTATGAGAAAAACAGAAGGGGCTATACTCGTTGCAGATATAACGGATAAAATAGAAAGCTTGGAAGTTCATATAAATGCTATAGCTAAAAGAAGTCCGCAAATTATTGAAGAGTATCGTGAAAAACTACAAACGAGAGTAAAAGAGTTGTTAGAAGGTGTAGAAGTAGACGATACAAGGATAGCACAAGAGATTGTCTTTTTTATCGATAAAATCAATATTGATGAAGAAATTACTAGACTACGTAGCCATATAAAACACTATGACGAATTATTGTCTACTGGTGGGAATATCGGTAAAAGTCTTGATTTTTTAACACAGGAATTATTGAGAGAAACTAATACGATTGGTAGTAAAATTAATGATTCGATAGCTATAAAACATGTGTTAAAAATGAAAACAATAATAGAAATGATAAGGGAACAAGTACAAAATATAGAGTAGGTAAAACTATAGAAAGTATAGGAGTATATTGATCTATGAGAAAAGGAATGTTATTTGTTTTAACAGGACCATCGGGAGCAGGTAAAGGAACAGTGCTTGATAAAGTCATTAGGACGATACCAGGTCTTGCCTATTCAGTTTCTGTTACAACTAGAAAGCCTCGTACTGGCGAACTTGATGGAATCCATTATTACTTCAAAACAGAGAAAGAATTTGAAGAGATGGAACAAAGAGGAGAGTTTTTAGAAAGTGTTAGTAAATTTAAGCATAAGTATGGAACTCCCAAGAGTAAGGTTAAGGAGCAGTTAGCAAAAGGTATAGATGTAATTTTAGAAATCGAAACGAAAGGAGCTACTAAAATTAGGGAAGAGTTCCCAGAAGCAATTTTTGTGTTTATAACCCCATCTTCCTACGATGAGCTTGCTAGGAGACTGAGAAACAGGGGAACAGAGGAAGAAGAAATGGTTAATATGCGCCTTAGAATAGCTCGCACGGAATATAGGAGCATAAGGCAATATGACTATATAGCAATAAATGATGATTTAGACTCATGCGTAGATACAGTTACTGCCATAATTAAGGCGGAAAGAGCTAAAAAAGTAAACCATGAAGATATAGTAGAAAAGTTTGTAAATCTTTATAAAACATACAAAAACGAAGAATAATTTAAATAGGAGGACATATATTTATGATAGACCCACCAATTGATAAACTTATAAAAAAAGCACCTTGCAGATATGCATTGGTAGTTGGTTTGGCAAAAAGAACAAGAGATCTTTTGCAGGATGAAAAAGAAAATAAACTGCTCGAGAATTCTAACTTAAAAGCTGTTTCATATGCTGCAAAAGAAGTGTATGAAGGTGATGTAATTATTATTACAGACTAGTTCAATTTGCTAGCAAGTTATTTTGCAATGCAAAAAAGTAAGTATTTAGTGCTTTTAGGTCACTAAGTATCTGAATATGTAAGAGGAATTTTCACCATGAAAAAAACAGTTATTTTAGGCGTGACTGGGTGTATAGCTGCATATAAGTCTTGTGAGATTGTCTCAAGATTTATAAAACTTGGCTACGATGTTCGAGTTATAATGACAGTTAATGCTACTGAATTTGTGAGTAAATTATCATTTGAAACCCTATCAAATAATAGGGTGGTGGTAGAGACTTTTGACCCAAACAGAGAGTTTGAAACTGAGCATATTAGCTATGCAAAACTAGCCTCAGCCTTTGTTGTTGCTCCAGCGACTGCAAATGTGATTGGAAAGATAGCAAACGGAATTGCAGACGATATGTTGACTACAACAATTATGGCAACAACTGCTCCCGTTTTTATTTGCCCTGCAATGAATACCAATATGTATCAAAATCCTACCGTTACTAAAAATATAGAAATTCTGAAAGAAAAAGGCTATATAATTATTGATTCTGTGGAAGGTAGGCTAGCCTGTGGAGATATCGGCAAGGGCAAAATGGCAGAGCCTGTTGATATTGTTAAAGCAGTAGACAAATCGCTTACCCCAAATCCTGATTTTAGGGGAAAAACGGTGTTGGTAACTGCTGGAGCTACCATAGAGCCTATTGATGCTGTAAGATATATAACCAATCATTCCTCAGGCAAAATGGGCGTTGCATTAGCAGAAGCAGTTTTGGATAGAGGTGGACAGGTTATACTAGTCGCTGGTAATGTAAGCGTTCCATTACCATCAAACGCTGAAATTATTAGGGTTAAAACAACTCGTGACATGTTAGAAGCGGTGACCTCAAGATTAGAAGACGCAGATATTATCATTAAGTGTGCAGCTCCCGCTGATTACAGACCTAAAGAGGTCTCAAAACAAAAAATTAAATCAGAAATACTGAATCTCGAACTTGTAAAAAATCCGGACATAGCTAAAACAATAGGTGCTATTAAAGGAGATAAAAAACTGGTTATTTTTGCAGCAGAAACTAATGATTTAATTGAAAACGCTAGTGCTAAATTGATGAGTAAAGGTGGTGACATTGTTATAGCAAACGATGTTACAAAAGAAGGCGCTGGGTTTGGGTCTGATACTAACATCGTGACTATTATTAGGAAAGATGGGGTTACAAAGCCTCTTGAAAAAATGCCTAAGCGAGAGTTAGCAGATGTAATTTTAGATAACATTTTAGAGCTTAAATGATTTATAAAGTTATTGTAGACATAAGTAATTCTGAAGTAGATAGGGTTTTTGACTATCGGTCGCTATTTCCACTGACACCTGGCGACCGAGTTTTAGTGCCATTTGGAAGTAGAAAAATAGAAGGTTACGTGATAGATACTGCTGATAAGCCATCTGGTCCATTTAAAATTAAAAACGTTATAGAGAAGCTAGATGATTTTACTGCAGTAACTCAAGAAATGCTAAGCCTTGCCAAATATATGAAAACTATGAACCTTAGGTATGTTGATTGCCTTAGGTTGTTTATGCCTTCCTCCTTAAGAAAGGGAAAGGTCAAATTATTTAAAAGAAAATACATTAAATTTAATTTTGAAGATTTTGATCTTGAGAAAGCTCTTTTGAATATTTCCAAAAATGCAACAAGCCAGCAAAAGATAATTGAAAGGTTATTTCATACCGAGATTGAGCAAGAAAGTGATTTAAACAGGATGTTTGCAAGTTCCACAATAAAAGCTTTAATTGAAAAAAACATTTTAATTAGAGTGGAGGAACAGGAATATAGAACCCCTAAAAGTTTTGACATTGAAGATAAAAATATTAAATTAACACAAGATCAAATCGATGCTATAAATTGTATTATGGGTCCTAAAAATGCATTTTTAGTACACGGCGTAACTGGTAGTGGAAAAACAGAAATTTATATGAGAGTTATTGAAGAGGTGCTGGAAAAAGGGCAAAGTGCGATTATGCTCGTGCCTGAAATATCTCTCACACCACAAATGTTAGGCGTTTTTAGAGCGCGTTTTGGAGACTTAGTGAGTCTTCAACATAGCGGACTGACTGCTGGAGAAAGATATGATGAATGGCATAAATTAAGGTCGGGTTATTCAAAAATCGCACTAGGACCAAGAAGTGCAATTTTCGCACCACTTGAAAATGTGGGAGCTATCATCATTGATGAAGAGCATGATGGTAGTTACGTTTCAGAAAGTAACCCTAGATATCAAACGATTGATATAGCTAGATTTAGGGCTAGTTATAACAATGCCAAACTAATACTTGGTAGTGCCACGCCTTCTGTAGAAACATATTATAATGCTTTACAAGGAGAGTATGAAATAATAACTTTAGATAAAAGAATTAATCAAAAGAGTTTACCTGAAATAGAAATGATTGATATGAAACGAGAAATGAAGGCAGGTAATACTAGCTTTTTTAGTGCAAAATTACTTACTGCATTAGAGGAAGCTCTCAAAGACGGTGAACAAGCAATGATATTTTTAAATCGCAGGGGCTATTCTTCTTTTATTAGATGTTCAGAATGCGGTTTTACACCTAAGTGTCCAAGCTGTGACGTTGCCCTATATCATCACACAGATGATAATTCTTTGAGATGTCACTATTGTGGGAATAAATATAAAAGTATAGATGTATGTCCTATTTGTGGAAATAAACATTTGAAAGAAGGAAGAATAGGAACTCAAAAAGTTGTCACTGAATTAACAAGGATATTCCCAGACAAAAAAATTATCCGCATGGATTTAGACAGTACTAGCACAAAGGATAGTTATGTTAATATCTTAAATACTTTTAACAATGGAGAAGCTGACATTCTAGTTGGCACGCAAATGATTGCAAAAGGTCATGATTTTAAAAATGTTACGTTGGTAGGTATACTAGACGCGGACATTTCTATTTATGCACAAGACTTTAGGGCTAATGAACGAACTTATCAACTTATTACTCAAGTTGCGGGTCGTGCTGGTCGTGATGTCAAGCCAGGAAGAGTTTTGTTGCAAACATATGTTCCAAACTATCCAGTATATAGATTTATCAGAAATTATGATTACAATTCGTTTTATGATAATGAAATTAAAAGAAGAGAAGGTGCTAAATTTCCTCCCTTTTCTACAATTGTAAGATTGTTGGTGCAATCGGGTGATGAAAAATTAGCGGATTTAGCTAATAAAAAACTAGCAAGTCAGATAAAAAAATCGCTGGAAAATCAAATTGGTATCATAAGAATACAAGAAATGCGCGCGCAAATGAAAAAACGTGCAGATATGTATAGATTTCAAGTGGTTGTTTGGATAGATAGACTTGCAACTGAACAGGCAGTAGAAAAGATTTACGGAGTAGTAAATAATTTTAATGCAAAAAAAGTAACGGTATTTACTGAAATCAATCCGTTGCAAATGTCCTAATTGGGAATTGACACCTTAGAGAAATACGTGCGATTTAAAGTAGTTGCAAATTAAAGTAAACAAAAAAAGGAAGGAATAATAATGGCAATAAGGAATATTTTTAAAGATGGAGAACCTGTCTTAAGACGCAAAGCTAGGGAGGTTAAGGATTTTGATGAAAGGCTTGCAGAACTGCTTGATGATATGAAAGAGACACTAGACTTAGCTGATGGCGTAGGACTTGCTGCTCCACAAGTAGGAATATCTAAAAGAGTTATAATCGTTGATACTCCAGATGAAGGCTTTTTTGAGTTTATAAATCCTGAAATAGTCGAGTCGAAAGGGAAACAAGTCCTGCCAGAAGGTTGTCTCTCCGTTGATAAGTCGGAAAATTGTTATGTACAAAGACCTATGACAGTTAAGGTAAAAGGCTTTGATAGGAATGGTCAGCCTATCACAGCTGTTGCAAAAGGGTTGGCTGCTAGAGCTTTTAGCCATGAGATAGATCATTTAAATGGGATTTTGTTTTATGACAAAAAGGTAGATCCACCTAAACGTGCAGCTAAAAACGAGGACATTATAGATGAAGAATAGGAACCGATAAAAAACTAATTTTATAGGCACTATCTATGTAGAAGTTAAACATAAAATGAAATATATAAAATAATGTTGCTAACCATTACTGGTTAAATTTAACAACATTGTTATACGAGTTAAAATGAAAATATTATTTATGGGCACACCTGAATTTGCTATACCTTCGCTAGAGGCTATATTGTCATCTAGTCATGAGATAGTAGGTGTAATAACACAGCCTGATAGACTAGGTGCGAGAGGGAAAAAAATTATAAGTTCACCAGTAAAAGTATTTGCTCTAGAAAACAATTTACCACTATTTCAATTTGAAAAAATTAATACCGAGCTAGACACAATAAAGGCTTTAAAAGCTAATATTGCAGTTACTGCAGCTTATGGACAAATTCTCTCTACCGATTTAATTAATTCGTTTGAAAAAGGCATCATAAATGTACATGCTTCTATACTGCCGAGATATAGAGGGGCATCGCCTGTTCAATGTGCTCTTTTAAATGGAGATGATGAGCTTGGTGTGTCAATAATGCAAACAGTTAAAGAAGTTGATGCTGGCGATGTTTGGGCTATTGAAAAGTACACGCCTAATCCACTTAATAATGCTGTAGAATGCTTGGATGAATTATCTATATTAGGAGCAAAAGTTTTAATAACAGTTTTGAACGAAATAGAGAAAGGCGAAACAAAACCTGTTAAACAAGATGCAAGTAAAGCAACGTTTTGTAAAAAAATAGAAAAGGAAGATGGATTTATCGATTTTAACGAATCCGCTCAAAGAATCATTAATAAAGTAAGGGCTTATACGCCTTGGCCGTCAGTATATTTTGATTCAAAATACGGGAAAATTAAACTCTTAAAGGCAAAGGTAGCGGATATTGAAGATACTAAAAGTGAATGTGGCGAGGTGCTAGAAGCTAGCAAAAAGGGGCTTATAATTGCTTGTGCAACTGGAGCTATTGAAGTGCTGTTTATGCAGGGAGAAGGTGCGAAATCTATGAAAGCTACTGATTTTTTACTAGGCAAACCGTTTGAAAAAGGTGAAATCATAAATAAATAATGGATTATTTAAGAATAAGTTACAATATAATTAAAGACGTATACAGTAAGGGTGCATATGTGCACGTAGCTCTAGGTCAAGCAGGGAAAAGAGTTACACCTCTTGTAACGAAAATTGTATATGGTACTTTAGAAAATTGGTTGTTACTAAAATATAATCTTTCACTTTACTATAAAAAAGCTCCTCAAAATGCTGTTTTAATTTTACTTTTAATATCATCTTATTGTCTTAAATTTTTATCAATTCCAGAGCATGCAGTTGTCAATGCCAGTGTAGACTTAATTACTAAAATTGGAAAAAATGAAGCTAAGGGTTTTGTTAATAAAATACTTAGAATCATTGCAACTAAAGACCTTGTTTACCCTGAAAAGAGTAGTCCCGTATACGAAGAGGTATACTATAACTTACCGTTTTGGATTATAAGACAAGTAAAAGCAGATTATAAAGATGAGTATGAAAAGATACTCAAACCTGCACCTTTTGGATACGAACATATAAGAATTAACAAAAACAAGATTAGTGAATATGAGTTTGAGTCGAAGTATAATTTTTACAAAAAAACAGATGTTGGTTATTTTGTTAATATGTCGAATCAGCTTCAAGATTTATTCAGGAAAGGGTGGTTAACAATTCAATCTAAAGGTTCAATTGCTGTTGTTGATGCAATAGGTGATGTATCTCATAAGTTAGTTTTAGACGTGTGCGCAGCCCCTGGTGGCAAGTCGGTATATTTAGCCGAAAAAGGCGCTATTGTAACTGCTTGTGATGTTCATGCGCACAGGGTAAATTTAATTAACGGTTATGCTTACAGGGTAGGTGCTAATATAAACATACTTGAAAACGACGGTACTATATTAAATCCTGAGTTTATTAATAAATTTGATGTAGTTTTATTAGATGTGCCTTGTTCGGGGCTTGGGGTAATAAATAGAAGGCAGGATATAGTGTTTACTAAAAAAGAATCTGACATTTCAAGTTTAAATAAATTACAAAGAAAAATACTAGATACATCCAAAAACTATGTAAAGGTTGGTGGTATACTACTTTACTCGACTTGTACTATTCTAAAAGCAGAAAATGAAAAGATTATTAGTGCATTTTTAAAAGAAAATCCTAATTTTGTATTGGATAAAAATCCAAACCTAGAGCCTAAAGATGGCGAAGTGCAGATGTTACCAATTAATGAAGGGGAAGAAGGCTATTATATCGCTAGATTGAGAAAAGTAGCATAGATACACATTTGTTGTGCGCAAAATGGAATCTAGAAGAGTTAGGTGTAAATACTGCTAATTAACTAGGGAGAAGGCGATTTATATATCCAAGGCAAAAGCAACGTAGTATGTGTTTTAAATGTGGCACAGGTGTAATGATTAAAAATATGAACTTACTAGATTTAAATTATGAACAATTGAAAGAGTTGGTTGTTAAAAAGGGTTTGCCTGTCTACAGGGCTGACCAAATTACGGATATGCTTTTAAGTTATAAAGATTGGGATGAGGCCTCAAATCTACCAAAAAACATTTCAGATTCATTTAAAGAGTATTGCACATTACCTTTAACAATTATTAAAGAGGTTGAAGGAGAGGATGGTACTATTAAATTTTTGTACAAACTAGTTGATGGAAACATGATTGAAGGGGTATATTTGCCTAACAACTATGGTAATACTATATGTGTATCTACACAAGTTGGCTGCAAAATGCATTGTAGTTTTTGTGCTAGTGGGAAAGATGGGTTTTTAAGAGATTTGACTTCTGGGGAGATTTTGTCTCAGGTGTTAGCAGTTAATAAAAAAATGGGAGGAACTGCGAAACAAAGAGCTATTTCAAATATTGTTTTAATGGGTAGTGGCGAGCCTTTAGATAACTATGATAATGTCATTAGTTTTTTAAAAAACATCTCATCGAAAAGAGGCCTAGGTATAAGTTTAAGAAATGTGACTGTGTCAACTTGTGGACTTGTAAAGCAAATTAATAGGCTTGCTAAGGAAGGTCTGAATGTGACCCTAACAATATCATTACATGCTACAGACGACGAAAAAAGACAAAAGATTATGCCTGTAGCCAAGAGTAATAAAATAGCGGATATAATTAATGCTGCAGATAATTATTATAAAGCTACAAACAGGCGAGTGTCGTACGAATATGCATTAACAAAGGATAATTCTGATAATACCTCTATTGCAAAACTTATAGACTTACTAAAAGATAAAAACGTACACGTTAATTTAATAAGGCTAAATGAAATTGATGGACAGGAAGTTATGGGAATTTCAGAAAAAAGATCTTTAGAGATATTAGAAAAGTTAACAAGCTCTAAAATCCAAGCGACATTAAGACGAAGTTTGGGTTCAGACATTGAAGGTGCCTGTGGTCAACTTAAAAATCATTTTGTAACAGCAAATATGACTCTGAATAGGTTAATGAAATTAATGCATTAATGCATTGTGCAAGTGTGTAAAGATTAAAGGTTTGTAATTAGTTGAGTTCGGTTAGCAAAAAAATGATGTGATATAATATTGTAAGAAAATATTTGTGTGTGAAACATGGAAAAAAACAAGATAAAAGGTAAAGTTATTAAAATTGTGTCAGGAAGGTACTGGGTCAAAAGTGACTCAGAAGTATACGTATGTTCTGCTCGTGGTAGGTTAAGAAGAGCGGAAGGCATATATGTTGGGGACTATGTTATATGCAATATTGGTCAAAAAGCCATGAGCATAGAAAAGGTGGTAGAAAGAAAAAATTCCTTGATAAGACCGCCAATAGCTAATGTAGATATAGTAATAATCACAGTTGCAAATGAACCTAAACCTGATCTTTTATTAGTAGATAAAATCATTGTAAATGCATATGCACAAAGGATAGAACCTATTCTTTGTTACAACAAAATAGATTTAGCTTCAGAAGATGAAATAGTAAGCGTTTTAAGCCAATATGACACTTTCATTAAAACATTCAGGGTATCTTCAGAAACTAAAGAAGGCTTTGATGAGCTAGAAAAGTACTTAGAAGGTAAGACATCTTGCCTTGCTGGACAAAGCGCGGTTGGCAAAACGAGTATTATAAATGCAATTCTCGATTTAGAACTAGAAACTGCAGGGCTTAGCAAAAAAATCTCTAGAGGTAAGCATACGACTAGGCATCTCGAGATATATGAAATTCATAATGCAGAAATTATAGATACTTGTGGGTTTAGTGTTTTGGAATATACTGATATAATAGAGACAGAACTGGCTCTTTATTACCCCGATTTTCTGGAGCTTGCGAGAAAATGTGCGTTTACAAACTGCACGCACACAAGAGAACCAAATTGTGCTGTTTTCAATGAGGCGAAAAATAATGTGGCTTTAAAGGATCGTTATGAAAGATATCTAAGATTTTACGAAGAGATAAAGGCATTAAGAGAAAAATATTAGTTTGGAGGAAATAAAATGAAAAAAAATATTTTGATAGCACCATCTATTTTATCAGGTGATTTTGCCGCTATGGGAAAAAGTGTTAGCGCACTTTCGATATGGGGAGCGGACTTGGTGCACTGCGATGTTATGGACGGTGTTTATGTTCCCAATATTACATTTGGCATGCCTATGATAAAAGCTATTAGAAAGCATACAACCCTTCCTCTTGATGTGCATCTTATGATAGTTAAGCCGGAAAAGTATATTAAAGAATTTATAGAAGCAGGGGCAGATAGGATTTGTTTCCATCCCGAAACATGTGATGATCCAGTTGCCGAGTTAAAAAACATTTCGGCTTTAGGTGTTAAAGCTGGTATCGCCATTAATGCAGATGTGCCGTGCGAGCCCTACTTAAATTTACTTAAATATTGTGACTTTATTATGCTAATGAGCGTACAGGCAGGATATGGCGGGCAATCATTTATACCGGGGACACTAGAAAAAATAAAAGTGGTTAATGAATTTATAAAAGCTAATGATTTAGATGTGGAAATAGAAATAGATGGTGGGATTAATGAAGATAATGTGCAATCAGTAATAGACGCAGGTGTAACCGTTATTGTTGCAGGTAGCTCGGTTTATAAATCTTTAAATCCTCCTGCGACCATTGAAAAGCTGAGGGGGAAGTGATAAGTTAGCAGATGATGCAAGGTAACTGTTGCTGTCATCAGTTAATCAATTTGTAAATCTATAAGCACACTCTCAAACATAGAGAGACTTAGAGGGAAATAATAGATAATCTAAAAACTTGGTAGCTATAGATACAAAACAATTTATGTATAGAAATTGTTTGAGCATAAAAAAGAGAACCCTTGTTTGGGTTCTCTTCTAGTTGTTTTATATGCTAAATATTAGTTGCCTTTTCTCATGTTACGGATGCAACGAGTGCAGACATAACCATTTCTTGTTTTCCCTGTTTCATCTACATAATCAACCTTTTGAACATTGGCTCTCCATGTTCTTCTGGTTTTTATATTGCTGTGGCTCACATTATTACCGCTCATTGAGCCTTTTGAACAAATATTACAAACTCTTGACATTTTTTTACCTCCGGATACTTAAATCGCTTTTGTATTATACAATTATGACAATTGTTTGGCAAGACTTTTTGTGCTCTTTTGTAATTCACTTGCGCTAATAATATTTTTATAATAATATTTATGTACTTGCGAGGTATGTTATGCCACTAAAAACGAATAATGTATACGGTAGTATAACCATTAGTGATCAGGCTGTATCTAAAATTGTGGGTCGACTAGCCTTAGATTGTTATGGAGTTGTGGCTATTTCTCCTAGCATGTTTGCATACCGTATTCTAGGAATTGGTAAAAAGAGAAAAAAATTAAATCGTGGTATAAAAATCACGACAATGGACAATAGAGTATTTATAAATCTTTACATAGTTATAAGCAAGGGTATCAATAAAGACGCAGTAGTTGATAGTTTACGTTCCATATTATTGTACAACGTTTCTAATTTGACAGGCATGAGAGTTAAAGATGTAAAGATTCATGTTGTAGGAACTGTATAGAGTACTTAAGTACTACGAATAAAATGATTGTTAGTATAGATTCAAAAAAAATCCTTGAAATGTTCAAGGGTGGGGCTAAAAACCTTCAATTAAATAGGGAATATGTTGATAGTTTAAATGTATTTCCAGTACCTGATGGGGATACTGGAACTAACATGATGTTAACTTTAAACACCACCCTGAAACAAATGGAAGCTAGCGATTCTAGTAATATCGTTAGTTTGTGTAATGGATTGTCAGTAGGTGCACTAAAAGGTGCACGTGGTAATAGTGGCGTTATTTTATCCCAGATATTTAAAGGGATGGCCTTAGTTTTATCTGAAATAGATGTAATCAATACCAAAACGTTTGCAAGAGCACTTAAAAAAGGTGCTGAAGTTGCGTATGCAGGAGTTCAAATTCCAAAAGAAGGAACGATTCTCACAGTAATTAGAATGGTTGCTGACTACGCTATGCGTCTTTCTATCAGAAATAAAGACTTTATTACATTTTTTAAGTCGATATTAAAGCAAGGGCAGAAAGTATTGGATGATACTCCTAATATGCTACCAGTACTAAAAAAAGCTGGAGTAGTAGATGCTGGTGGTGCTGGTTTATTAGTTATTTTTGAGGGCATGTACAATGTTTTAGCTGGCATTGAAATGAAAGAAATTGAAACGCCCCCAGTACAACTTAATTTAGAAGAAGATACGCCAGATGATATTCATGACTTTGAAAACATCAAATTTGCATACTGTACCGAATTTTTTATAGTCAATACACCTCCAAAGACGACATTATCTGATATAGATAAATATAGAGATACATTAATGGAACTCGGAGATTGCGTGTTGGTAATTGGCGGTTTAGACATGGTAAAAGTCCATGTGCATACAAACAATCCTGATAAAGTTCTCTCACTAGCGTTAAAGATTGGAGAGATACATAATGTTAAAATTGATAATATGCCCGAACAATTTAGAGAGATGCTTCAAAATAAGGAAGCATCTAAAATAGTAAAGCCAGTCGGTATGGTTGCGATATGTAATGGAGAAGGTTTAAAAGCTATTTTTAAAGAATTAAATGTGGATGTTGTCATTGAGGGTGGACAGACAATGAATCCGAGTGTGGAAGATATTGTTGAAGAGATTGAGACAGTTAACGCTGAAGTTGTTTATATACTTCCAAACAATGAAAACATAATAATGGCGGCTGAACAAGCGAAAGGTTTAGTAGAAAATTGCGAAGTTGTTGTAATTCCGACCAAAGATGTTGCAAGAGGCGTAGTGGCAGCAATGAACTTTAATCCGGAAAATTCCATTGAAGAAAACGAAGAAGCTATGAATCAAGCGATTTCAGTTATACGCAGTGGGCAAGTTACTCATGCGGTCAGGGATACTGAGATGGATGGCTATAACTTACATGACGGGGATATTATCGGAATATATGGGAATATAGTTGCAAAGGGTAAAAATGTAGCCACTGTTACAAAAGAGCTAGTTGCCAAATTAGTGGGCGAGAGTAGCTACTCCATAACACTTTATTATGGAGCAAATACCAAAGATGAGGATGCTGAATTACTGAGAGATGAACTGCAAGAACAGTATCCATTTATGGATGTCATTTTATATAACGGTGGTCAACACCATTATTATTACTATGTCGCTGTCGAATAGTTTGTGTCCTGGAAAAATTGTTGAACTTTAGTTATAATCTAGCTTTATAAGCAATCAGTTTTTTATTAATTATACTCGCAAATTAATTCATATGGTCTTTTAAGTTAGAAGTAGAAAACCAGTAATAGTTCAAAGGCAATCATTTGTCAGCAAAGAACAAATTTTTAATTCTATCAGCAAGAGTCAGCAATCTAACCATATTAAATTATTTATAAAGACTTGCAATTAGGAATATTTATAAGATGGGAATTAGTTTAAGGGATATAAAGGGTGTTGGACCTAAAACGGAAGAAAAGCTAAATCAGTTGCGCATATTTAAGCCTTCCGATCTTGCCAATTTTTTCCCATCAGGATATTTAGATTTAGATAAAGCGACTCCTTTATATGGTGTTTCAAACGGGGATTTTGCGAGAGCGGAAGTTACAATAACTGACATTGCAAAACCTATTAAATTTGGTAACCGCAATATTTTAAAAGTAAGAGGTATCGATGACGATAATAATCGTATAGAGATAACCTGGTATAATCTTCCTCATTTAATTCGCGAATTAGTAATTGGAACCCGTTTAATTTGTTTTGGCAAGGTTCAATTAGGAAAAATATTAAAATTTCCCCATCCTACATTTGAAATAATTAAAGAGGGAAAGGAAAGGAAATTAAAGGGAATAAAAACCCAATATCGCACCAAGGGTATTTTATCACATGGGGTGATGTCCAACTTAGTGCAAGAACTTTTTAAAATAGAAAATTATGATAGTGTTATTAGTCAAGAGTGTTTACGGCGATATAATCTAGTCGATTTGAATACAGCATATAATCAAATCCATTTCCCCTCCTCAATAAATGAAGTTGAGATGGCGCAAAATAGGATTGATATTGAAAATATTGTCAAAGAAATGGCTGCATTTCGCTTGATTAATAATTGCATTAAAAGGGCATATAGATACAAAGATGTCCCTAATTTTGTGTCAAGAGCAGAAAAGTTACTCCCATTTAAATTAACTAAAAGTCAATCAGAGGCTATTGAAAAAATTAAGGAAAGTTTAGTAAATTCAGATAAGCCATTAAATGCTATGCTAATAGGTGATGTATCCAGTGGGAAAACTGTAGTTGCCACATTAGCTTCACTATTTGCGCTATACTCTTCGTGTCAAGTAGCAGTAATGGCACCAACTGAAATTTTAGCAAAACAACACTACAAAACATTCAATGATTATATATCGGCAAAAGGTGTAAAAATTGCCCTTTTAACTGGTTCTATGAGCCCAAAAGAAAAGCAATTGGTACATAAAGACATAAAAGAAGGTAGGGTAAATATAGTTATTGGCACTCACGCGCTACTTTCAGAATCGGTGGAGTTTAAGTATCTTGCTTTAGTTGTATTAGATGAGCAACATAGATTTGGAGTGGCGCAAAGAACTTCTTTATTATCAAAAGGAATAGCTTGTGATCTGATTAGTTTGTCAGCTACTCCCATACCTCGTTCATTAAGAATGACCCTTTTTGGCAATGTCGAAGTTTTAAATATTGAAAGGCGAAGTGATGCTAGTAATATTAAAACACAAGTAGTTTCTGAAAAGTATAAGAATGACGTTTTTAATGCAGTTGCAAAAAAATGTATTCAAGGTGAACAAGCATATATTGTTGCACCTAGAATTTTTGATGTTGAGGGTGTTGAAACAAACTCAGTGGAAAAGTTATATGTGCAATTAAAACGAAAGTATTCAAAAGAGATTAATGTGGGCTACATTCATGGCAACATGAAAAACGATGAAAAAAATAAAATAATGGAAGATTTTAGGACAAATAAAATTGCTATGTTGATTTCCACTAGCCTCATTGAAGTAGGCGTTGATGTTGCTAACGCTACGCAAATGATAATTATGGATGCGGAAAGATTTGGGCTGTCTGCGCTTCATCAATTAAGAGGTAGGGTAGGACGTGCAGGTCAAGAAGCAAATTGCTACTTAGTGACAGAGCACGATGATAGTTCTAGACTTACATTTTTAGAAAAGGAAACAGATGGCATAAAAATCGCTGAGATGGATTATGAATTAAGGGGTCCTGGTGAGTGGCTAGGTGAAAGGCAGAGTGGGAGAATGATGGATAACATCAGCCTTGAAACACTGAAGTTATGTAATGATCTTGCTCAAAGTGTGGATTTGAATAAAAACTATGACCTTTTGTTTAATTACGCAATAGATAATGGTTTGAATCGCATTTCTTTAAACTAAATAGCCAGTGAAAGAAATAGTAGAGAATGATGGATAACATCAGCCTTGAAACACTGAAGTTATGTAATGATCTTGCTCAAAGTGTGGATTTAAATAAAAACTATGATCTTTTGTTTAATTACGCAATAGATAATGGTTTGAATCGCATTTCGCTAAACTAAATATACAATGTTTTTAGATGTCGTAGCTAAAGATACGGTAATAGCTGGAGGGTAGTAAAACCTGTTAGTTGGGTACCAAATTTACATAATATTATGCGCGCGTGTGTTGAAATAGGGCGGTCGGTGTGTTATTATAAGCATATATAATTAATTTTGTAGTTGATGTATAAAATAAACTCTTGATGAAGTTAAGCAAGGAGGAGAAAAATGGAATTAATACAATTAGATGCATTTGATGGCAAGATTATTATTGTCAATGTGTGGGATAATGTCGAAAAAGCTGTAGGGACGGTAGTTATCAGCCATGGTATGGCTGAACATGCGGGTCGATATGACGATTTTGCAAGTTTTTTAAATGAAAATAACTTTTACGTACTAGCACTCAACCATCGTGGACATAAATACAATAATGCTGGAGAAAAAGGCATGGTTAAAGGTGATAGCTACGCTCAATCCGTAGAAGATATACATACACTTGTAACGTATGCCAAAGAAAAATATGGCAAAGAAGTAGTGCTTTTTGGGCATAGCTATGGTAGCTTTTTAGCACAAAGATATATCGAATTATATAGCGAAGATGTTAAGGCTTGTATTTTGTCAGGAACGGCATACATGAAGAGTGCATTAATAAGCATGGGAAGAGCTATTGCTAACTTCCAAAGAAGCATTCTTGGCCCCGATAAGAAAGGTAAGTTGATTAACACACTAAGTTTCGGAGCATACAATAAACCATTCAAAGAGCAAAAACAAAAATTTGCATGGTTGTCGAGAGATAAAGCTCAAGTAGAAAAATACGAAAATGATGAATACTGTGGCTATGTTTTATCTTTAGGCTTTTACTCCTCTTTCTTCAATGGGTTACATTCAATGTATGGTCCAGACTCAGACGGCATTCGTAAAGACATACCAATTCTGATTGCTGTTGGTAGTAAAGATCCCGTGTCAAACAATGCAGTGTTAGCACATCAGCTTTATGATTTTTACATGTCCAAAGAATTAACAAAAGTGGAAATTAAAGTTTATGAAGATGCGCGTCACGAAATACTAAATGAGATAAATAATGATGAGGTTTATAAAGACATGTTGGCGTTTATTAACGCACAATTTGCTTAAAAGAAATAGATAATTATGAAAAATGTAATAAAAGTTTTGATACTTGCGCTACTCATTAGCGCAATAGTTCTTATATTGTATGCTTGCACTCCGCCTGTTGAAGATGAGCCACAAGAAGCTACTATCAAGATTAATAGTGCTGAAGATTTTAATAGAATGAGGGATATGATTGGATACAAGTATTCAAAAACCACATTCGAGTTAACAACAGATATAGATTTATCGTCACAAAATTGGTTAGTACCTATTGGTCGTGGGGCTACTCCAGCAGAATCTTTTATGGGGATTGTAGATGGGAAAGGAAAAACTATAACATATAAAATTGATATTCCTGTCGAAGATTATAACCTTTCAGATGAGCCTGTTCCAGATAAAGTATATGGGTTATTTGGTTACGCATACAATGCGGAGTTTAAAGATTTAAATCTTGTCACAACAATAAATGTACCCACTGATGCAGAAAACACCACAATTGGTGCTCTTTGTGCTGTGATAAATAACGGAGCAAAAATATCTAATGTTAATGTAACGGGTAACATCGCGTCACAGATGCCAAGTTATGAGAAAGGAGTGGGACACGAAGAAGTGTATAATACCGAACGCAATAACCTGATAGTCGGTGGCGCAATTGGCTATATCAAAGGTCATTATGTTGCAGATAATGTAATTTCTAGCGCTAATATTCAAATCAATATGCAAGCTGGGGGAGGCAAAAAGGATTTCATATTAAGTAACTTAATGGTTGGTGGTGTTTTTGGGATTTCAAGAACGGAGGATGTTTCTAATCTTAACACAGTGGTAAATACTGCTAACAAAATGAAATTTAATGGAGAAATCAAAGCTGTTGGCTCTAAGGTCCTATCTGGTGGCATCTTTGGTTCTGTTCACTACACGAACATATCTCAAGTTGACGTTGAACTTGAAAATAATTTTAACGTTGAAGCATTTAAGAGGATGAGTTTTGGAGGAGTTTCTGGGCTTTTGGAAAATTCGAAATTGACTTCTTCTAAAGTAATAACAGGAGCTGTTGATGTACTAGAGATTTCAGCAGGTGATAATGTAGCTTTTGAACTAGGTGGGGTTGTTGGAAAAACAAAGAATTCGGAAATTGATACTGTTTATGCTAAGTCGGAATTATACATAGGTGATGCTACATACTTTTATGGTGGGGGTATAGCGGGATTATGTATGGATTCGAAAATTTCTAACGTAGCAACAGAAGGCGGATTGATTTTTACTGATATTTATGGCAAAAAAACTTCCATTGTAGATAAAGTCATTGGGTATAGTAAATCTGATGAAGCTGAAAAAACACAAGTTGCAAAAAACACTAAAAGTGGTGGTATTGCAGGTGAAATTTCAGGGCAGAGTGTCATAAGCGGAAAAGTTGCAAGTGAATTTAAAGCATATTATCCAGTAGCTTCAAGCGCAGTGAAAAGATTGGAAATAAAGATTCTCAAAAAAGGTGAAGAAGCGTTGGATTCTTGGATAAAAGAATCTAAGTATAATAGAGACTTAATGATAATAGAACTTACCGACTCTCCAGACGCTAAAGAAGACGAGCAGCAATATACAATCAATCATTTCCCATTCATAGTAGATGATGCAGATATAACGTATCGTAATGATAATGCTAAGGTTATAATTGATCAAGCTAAGTGGGAGGCGCAAAATCAGGATTTTGTAATCGATGTATGTGTAAACCTATGCAATGAAGGAAAATATTTAGAATGCGTTACAGTGGCTCCCGATACAACAGTATTTGAAGGAGTGAAAGCTGAAATAATAGGAAGAATAAACGGATAGTTACTGATTTACTGACAATCCAAAACATGCTGAATGCGTTACCGTTCTTCCTGATACAACAGTATTTGAAGGAGTGAAGGCTGAAATAATAGGAAGAATAAACGGGTAGTTACTGATTATTAATTTTCGTGGTGATTGCAAAGTTTAAAACCCACTTAAGGATTTTTATGTGTACAAAATGTATAAGCTCAACAACCCTATTTTGTTGACGCGGGCTTTTCAAATCATCAAATAACGCACCCAGAGAGTCATAGAACTTCAGATTCCTGATTGTCTATGGCTTTTTGGAATTAAATAAAAACAGAAGGCATTAAAAATGTTAATAGTTATTGATTTTGCTATAAAACAATCCAATTGAATTGACATAAAAAAACCAAAAGATTGATAATGTATTAAATAGTATTACTACGTATACCATGAAGTAACTGGTGAGCAAATCAAAAAATGAAATTGCGTAAACAAATATAGTTAAAGGGTAAGGAAAAAAATATGAAAATAGTGTTTAATGATAAAGAGTATAGTTTTGAAAGCGGTATTACAGCTTTTGACATAGCAAAAGAACTAATCCCTAATAATTTTAGGGAGGTTTATATTGCTAGCCTAAATGATAAAATGTTAGATCTATTTTCTCCAATTACAAGCGATGCAACCATCAGGTTTTTTGGGTGGGATAGCGAAGAAGGTAAAAAGGCATATAGACATAGCTCTGCGCACATAATGGCTCAAGCTGTCAAGAGACTATATCCCGACGTTAAGGTTGCTATTGGTCCCGCTATACAAGATGGATTTTATTATGACTTTGATTTTCAAACTCCAATAAAGGTAGACAATTTAGCTGAAATTGAGGCGGAGATGAAAAAAATCATAAAAGAAAGACTTCCTATAGTTCGTAAAGAAATAAGCCGTGAAGAAGCTATTAAAATGTTTGAGTCTCAAGGAGAAATATATAAAGTAGAGTTAATTAGAGAATTACCAAGCGACGCAATCATTAGTATATATAGTCAAGGTGAGTTTACCGATCTTTGCGCTGGTCCACATCTTCCAAACACCGGTTATGTAAAGGCATATCAACTGACATCAGTTACAGGTGCATACTGGCGTGGTAACGAAAAAAACAAGATGTTAACTAGAATATATGGTACATCTTTTGACAATAAAGAAAATCTTATAGCATATCTAGAAGCACAAAAAGAGGCTAGGGCTAGAGATCACAACAAGATTGGTAGAGAGTTAGGTTTTTTCATGACTGACGAAAACATTGGTCAAGGACTTCCACTACTAATGCCTAAAGGAGCAAAGTTATTTCAAATACTTTCTCGGTTTGTAGAAGACGAAGAGGCTAAAAGAGGTTATTTACTTACAAAAACACCTTATATGGCAAAAAGTAATTTGTATAAAATATCTGGGCATTGGGATCATTACCGAGACGGTATGTTTGTCATACCAGGCAAGGAAGAAAATGAGGTTTTTGCGTTAAGACCAATGACTTGTCCTTTCCAATATGTCATCTACAATAATGGACTAAAATCATACAAGGATTTACCTAAAAGATATGCAGAAACATCAACTTTATTTAGAAATGAAAGTAGTGGCGAAATGCATGGTCTCATAAGGGTAAGACAATTTACCATTTCGGAGGGTCATTTAATTTGTACTCCCTCCCAGCTCGAGGAGGAATTCAAAGGTTGCCTTGATTTGGCGAGATTTATGTTGAAAGTTTTAGGATTAGATGAAGATGTTAGCTACCGTTTTTCAAGATGGGATCCGAATAATAAAGAAAAATATATAGATGATCCAGAAAAGTGGGAACAAGCTGAATCTACCATGAAAGGCATATTAGATAATCTAGAACTAAACTACACAACTGCCACAGACGAAGCTGCTTTTTATGGCCCTAAATTAGATATACAAATCAAGAATGTTTTTGGCAAAGAAGATACGATGATTACCATACAAGTTGATATGTTTTTAGCTGAAAATTTTGATATGTCATATGTTGACGAAAATGGTAATAAACAACGCCCATATATAATTCATAGAACGTCACTAGGATGTTATGAAAGAACAATGGCTCTTCTAATAGAAAAATATAATGCTGCATTGCCAGTCTGGATGGCACCAGAACAAGTTAGAGTGTTAAACTTAACGGAAAGGACTGAAGATGAAGTGGTTAAAGTCTGTCAGAAACTAAGAGAAGATGGAATTAGAGCAGAGCAAGATATTGCAAGTGAAAAGATAGGATACAAGATTCGCCAAGCACAGTTAGATAGAATCCCGTATATGATAATCATTGGAGATAAGGAAAAGGAAAGCGGGTTGATAAGCGTGCGCTCTAGAAGAGAAGGTGAACTAGGCAACATGACTTACGATGAATTTTTAACAAAAATCAAAAAAGAAATTAAAGATTTCGTAATCGGTTAGTTGACATCTAAAAGATAAAATCTTAAAACGGCAAACAGCTTATTACCCAATCTTTCGAAGCAACCATTTAATAGATGGTCATTAGGATAAAGGAAGCTTAATTGTTATACGACCTCTGAAAGTTGGTTTTTGTTGACGCATCTAGAGAAGTTAGGAGTAGGGTGTTAGTTGTCGTGGTAAGTGCAACGGTAAATAGACCCTCGAAAGTTACTGAGGTTAAGCGCAACTCCAGTAGTGCTCGTAAGAATGTTAGCAGTAATAGTAAGTTGGGTGGTAAATGAGCCTTAGGTGGTATATAGTAAACACAACTTTAGTAGTAATCGTAAAAACATGGATTAAAAAAATTTACTTGACAGCATATTCAAGTAATGATAATATCAAAAAGCAAAGTAGAACATTTTCTCACCAGATGCAACTAGGCAGTATGGTTAATACAATTAAAAATATAGGCTAAAGTGATTTTGGTTCATTTTAATTAAGTATTTGAGAGGTGTTTTACAAAAACACCTTTTTTTATTAAAAAACGTAAGGAGGACAGTACGTTCAAAGAGTTATCAATTAATGAAAATATACGCGCAAAAGAAGTAAGGCTCATTGACACAGATGGAACCATGATAGGCATTTTATCAGTGAATGAAGCACAAAAGATAGCGTATGAAAAGCATTTAGATTTAGTGTTGATTGCACCAACAGCAAATCCACCTGTTTGTAAGATAATGGATTATGCGAAGTATCGCTATGAAAAGAAAAAGCAAGAGCGAGAAGAGCGCAAGAAACAAGCAACGGTTGAGCTTAAGGAATTATGGTTATCTGCAGTTATCGATGTAGGTGATTTAAAAACTAAGGCAAGAAAGGCTCGTGAATTTATAGAAGATGGAAATAAGGTCAGACTGAGTATTCGAATGAGAGGAAGACAGTTAGCTCATCCCGAACGGAGTGTAGAAGTTATGGAGAATTTCTTTGAACTAGTGCAAGATGTAGCTCAAATAGAGAAAGAGCCTAACCGAGAGGGTAGAACAATAGCAATGACAATTGCGCCAATAAAGAAGAAATAACAACAAGGAGGAACTAGACATGCCAAAGATGAAATCACATACCGGAGCGAAAAAAAGATTTAGATTCACATCTAGTGGTAAATTAAAGCATTCGGCACAAAACAGAAGACATATTTTAACCAAAAAAGCGAGCAAGAGAAAAAGACAGCTTCGTGGAACTAGATATGTAGATATTACTCAAGAAGCAACAATTGCAAAGATGATTGGTGGACAAAAGTAGTAGGAGGCAAGCAAAATGAGAATTAAAAGATCTGTAAATTCAGCGAAAAATCGCAAAAAGGTTTTAAAGAGAGCTAAAGGATATTTTGGAAGCAAGAGCAAGTTATATAGAGTAGCCAATCAAGCAGTTATGAAGTCTATGCAATATGCATATGTCGGCAGAAGACTAAGAAAGAGAGATTTTCGTAGTTTGTGGATTACCCGTATAAATGCGGCTGCGAGATTAAATGATCTTTCATATAGTAAGTTTATGTATGGTTTAAAATTAGCGGGAATAACATTAAATCGTAAAGTACTAGCAGATATGGCAGTCAATGATGCGGAAGCCTTTACAGGGCTCTGTGAGAAAGCCAAAGCAGCAATTAAATAAATACATTGAGAATAAAGGCTTCTCTAGCGGGAAGCCTTTTTTATTACACCATATAAAGCAGAGGTAGTAATTTATTATCAACATAGGTTTAAAATGGAAGTTATTAAATCATTAAACAATGAAACAATAAAATATGCATCATCTCTAAAAGAGAAAAAGAATCGACAAAAAGAAGGAGCTTTTTTAGTTGAGGGAAACAATCTAATAAAAGACATGTCAGGACAACACATAAAAGAGCTTTTTATACAAGAGAGTTTAGCCTCTAAAAATTTAGAAATTATTAGTCTAAAAACTAAAGAAAATGAGCAAATAAGACTGCATTATGTAGCGGATAATGTTTTCACAAAACTATCTGAAACAGTTACTTCTGCAGGGTTGGTTGCGATATGCAAGAATCCCTCAAGAAAGCCGATAGGCGAAGGACATGTCGTTGTATTTGATAGAATTAGAGACCCTGGAAACTTGGGAACTTTACTCAGGACAACGCTGGCTATGGGCGTGAATGATGCAGTTTTAATTGATTGTGTTGATCCATTTAATGCTAAAGTAATTAGATCTTCATTAGGGGCAGTTTTACGAGTTAATATTATCCAAATAAATGATTTGTCAGAAATTAATGAAGAAATTTTAGATAAAAAAATTGTAGCTTTAGATATGTTTGGTAAAAATATTTATGAGTTTCACGAAAAATCGCCTTTAGTATTGGTGGTTGGAAATGAAGCTTCAGGAGTATCTAAAAAGATATTAGATAGTGCAGCATATGTTTTATCTATTCCTATGCCGGGCTGCGAGATGGAGAGTTTAAATGCTGCTATTAGTTTTTCTATAGCACTTTCATATATTGTGTCTGCTAAATAACACAAAAGAATTTTTTATGACACATAACCGAAGGATTATCGCTAGTTAAAACCATTATATGTATGAGAGTACTTTCGTGTATTGTACGTAGCAAACTATATTATATAAACGAGCTCTTGTGACGTATAGCTGAAGCTACAAACAGCGGACGGCTAAGCGGTAGTTTTGAGATGAGGGTTTTTTAAGATCGTTAAGTAGTTGTTATACATTAGAATAAGCTTTGTAATGCATAATGTGGGCTACAAGCAGTGATGTTTAAATTGTAGTTTAAGATGAGGGGTTAATATTATGTAGTAATTTTGCATTATATACTACTTACTAAATATAAAGAAGTAGATAATATACAAGGATTTATGGTATATTAAATAAGTTGAGATATATTATTTTACAGTTTTAAAATATTAGAATTTGGTGGAGGTTTGAAATGGCTGGACATAGTAAATGGTCTAATATCAAGCAGAAGAAAGGCAAAACGGATGCTGCAAGAGGGCGCATCTTCACAAAAATAGGTAGAGAGATTTCGGTTGCTGTTAGGCATGGTGGACCCGACCCAGATTCAAATCCCAGGTTAAGAGATGTTATTACTAAAGCAAGGCAGAACAATATGCCAAACGATAACATAACTAGATCTATTAAAAAAGCCAGCGGTGAACTTGGCACTCCTGATGAGTTTGAAGAAGTTACTTATGAAGGTTATGGTTTGGGTGGAGTGGCTGTTATAGTAAACACGCTAACAGATAATAGAAATAGAACTGCAGGCGACATAAGACACTGTTTTGATAAGTATGGTGGTTCCCTAGGGTCTACTGGTTGTGTTAGTTACATGTTCAAAAGAGTAGGTGTCATTATATGCGATAAAACAATTGGTGAAGACGAGATGCTACTACTCGCTCTAGAAGCTGGCGCTGATGACATGCAGACTTATGATGATAATTTTGAAATACATTGTGATCCATCGAAGTTGAGCGAAGTTGCTGATATGTTAACAAATAGTGGTGCAGTGATACTTTCTCAAGATGTAGACATGCTTCCAGACATGGAGGTTTCGCCTGGCGAGCATGAAGAGACTGTTAAGAAAATGTTAGATGCTCTTGATGAAAATGATGACGTGCAAAATGTATATCATAATGCTATTCTAACTGAAGAGCCAGAAGAAGATTAGTGCGTAAGGTGTTTTACACTACTGTAATATCATAATATTGGAGTTTATTAGTTAAGTATGGAAACCGAAGTTAAAAATATTTGTAAAAAAGTTAAAGAAGCCGCGAATAATTTTGCTGGAGTAAATGCACAAACCAAAAATGCAGTGTTATTAACTATTAAAGAGCTACTACTTGCAAATGTTGATAAGATAATTACTGCTAATAAATCTGACATTGAAATGGCTTTAAAGCAAGGTCGAAACCAAGCTTTCATAGATAGGCTAACGCTCACACCTGACAGAATTAAACTTATAGCCGATGGATTAGATGCAATTGTAGCACTTGGCGATCCCGTTGGCGAGATTACTGAAGAATATGTTTTACCAAACGGACTAAAAGTATATAAAGTAAGGGCACCGTTAGGAGTTGTAGGCATAATATTTGAAGCAAGACCTAACGTCGCAGTGGATGCTGCCGCACTTTGCATAAAAAGTGGTAATGGAGTTGTTTTAAGAGGTAGTAGTGATAGTTCGGAAAGCGTTAATGCACTAGTAGGATACATAAAAGAAGGACTCTCGAAACATGGGTTGTCTCCTGATCTTGTAGGGAATATAGAACCTAAAGATAGATCTACATCAGTTGAGATGTTAAAACAAGAAAAATATATTGATGTTGTGATACCAAGGGGAGGGGAGTCATTAAAAAAGGTTGTGTTAGAAAATGCTAAAATGCCTGTCATCGCTTCTTCAGGTGGAAACTGTCACATATATGTTGCAAACAGTGCAGATATTGACATGGCAAATGAAATAATTTTAAATGCAAAGACTAATAGACCTGCTGTATGTAATGCATTGGAAACTTTGTTAATAGATGCGAAAATTGCAGAGAAAGCACTTCCATTACTTTGTGATAATTTAGCAAAAAAGGGTGTAGAGATAAGATTAACTAAAGAGGCTAGTAAATATTACCAAGGCGACAAGATAGTAGATATGGAAGAAATGCACATAGAGTATGATGACTTGATTGTAAAAATTCATGTTGTGCAAGGTGTCGTAGAAGCAATAGCACATATAAACGAATATGGAACACATCATAGTGAAGCTATTATATCTGCTGATGAAAAAGAAATTGAAAAGTTCATGAAAGAAGTAGACAGCTGTGCGTTATATGCTAATGCATCCACAAGGTTTACAGATGGATTTGAACTGGGCTTAGGTGCTGAAATGGGTATAAGTACACAAAAGTTACACGTTAGAGGTCCAATCGGGCTAAAAGAACTAACTTCAGTAAAGTACTGTGTGTACGGAGATGGACAAGTAAGAAAATAATGTAAGGCGTAAAATCTTAAAGATTATTATTCCTGAAATGTAATACATTTGAAAAAGGAGCGTAAGGGCGTAAATGAGAAAAATAGCAATACTAACGAGTGGCGGAGATGCCCCGGGAATGAATGCAGCAATTAGAGGTGTGGTAAGATGTGGTAATGCTGCTAATATAGAAGTATATGGCATAGAAAGAGGATATGAAGGCTTGTTAAGAGGGACTCTGAGAAGAATGGATAGCCGTTCGGTATCAGATATTATTCAAAAAGGTGGAACCATACTAAAGACAGCTAGAAGTAGTGAGTTTGCAGAAGAAGCAGGTGTAAAATTAGCTGGTGAAGTGCTACGGGCATATGGTGTAGAAGCGCTAGTAGTATTAGGTGGGGACGGATCTTTCAAAGGGATGCGGGACTTATATAACATTTGTGGAATACCATGTGTAGGCATACCCGCAACAATTGATAACGATTTAGCATATACTGATTTTACATTAGGGTTTGATACTGCAGTTAACACTGTTGTGGAAGCAATAAATAAGTTAAGAGATACAATGACTTCACACGATAGGGCATGCATAATTGAAGTTATGGGAAGAAAATGTGGTGATATAGCATTATATGCTGGTGTTGCAGGAGGAGCAGAAAGTATTGTTGTTCCTGAGCACAAACATCTTGTAGAAGATATAACCAATAAAATGAAGAAAAATGCTATAAAAGGCAAGGTGTCGGACATTATTGTTTTAGCAGAAGGAGTTTGTTCTTGTGAAGAATTAAAGAGCCAAATTTTAGAAAAAATGGGCAACAACAGCGTAGTAATCAGAACTGTTAAATTAGGCTATGTGCAAAGAGGTGGCTCTCCATCAATGAGAGACAGGGTTTTTGCAGCAAGATGTGCAGACAGAGCTATTAATCTTTTGAATTCAAATTACAAAGATTGTAGAGTTGTTGGTATACACAATGCGCAGATGATTGACATGGAAATTAATGAGGCGCTGGATATGGTAAATGTTTTTGACGAAGAGTTATATAGAATAGCAAATAAATTATCATTTTAATCAAGGAGGATAACACATGAAAAATTTAAAAGGTGCATTAATGTTTGGACAGTCGGGCGGACCTACATCTGTAATAAATGCAAGTGCAGCTGGTGTGTTTTTGGAAGCACGTAAACACCCCAATATAACTGCAGTATATGGATTAGCTCACGGGATAAAAGGTTTGTTAGAAGAAGATTTTTATGACATGAACAAAGAGGATGAAAAAGAACTTTTACTAATGAAAAATACCCCATCATCGAGTTTGGGTTCAGTTAGATATAAGCTTGCAAACGTTGAAAAAGATGATACGGATTACAAGAGAATATTAGAAGTTTTTAAAAAGTATAATGTCCGTTATTTCTTCTATAATGGTGGAAATGACAGCATGGATACCTGCAATAAGATTTCCAAGTATTTATTAAGTGTGGGTTACGATTGTAATATTATTGGTGTTCCAAAAACAATAGATAATGATTTGTATGGTACCGATCATTGCCCAGGATTTGGTTCTGCTGCAAAATACATTGCAACAACACTTATGGAGCTTAACTTAGATGCAAAAGTCTATGATAAAGGACAAGTTGCAGTTATTGAAATAATGGGCAGAAATGCAGGCTGGCTCACTGCTGCTGCAAGTTTAGCAGGATATAAAGGACTAGGCGCAGATCTCATATATTTACCAGAAGTTCCTTTTTGTTTAGACAAGTTTAAAAAAGATGTTAAGAGGGTGATGGATGCTAATAATGGCAAATGTATTGCATGTGTTTCTGAAGGCGTAAGGAATAAGGATGGCAAATTAATAGTTGAAGAATTTTCAGATGAAAAATCCAAAGATCATTTTGGGCACACTCAATTAGGTGGGCTTGCGATTCATTTAGCTGGTTTAATAAACGAAGAATTTGGTGTTAAAGTCCGTGGCATTGAGTTTAATTTAATGCAAAGATGTGCTGCACATTTAGCTTCAGCTGTTGATGTGGAAGAAGCATTTAATGCGGGTGTTGAAGCTGTTAAAGCTGCAGTTAATGGTAATTCAGACATGATGGTTGCATTCGAAAGAGATATGAGTTCTGGCTCATATAAGTGCAAATATTACCTACTGCCTTTGGAGAAGGTTGCAAATACTGAACAGAAAGTACCACTAGAGTGGATTATTAATGATGGGACTGCATTATCTCAAGATTTTATAGATTATGCACTTCCTTTGATACAAGGTGATTGTAAGGCTCCACTCGAAGATGGACTGCCTAGGTTTGCAAGATTAAAAAAGGTTCAAGCAGGGCTGAAGAAGTAATAACAATTTATATAAATGATAATGAGGGGGGTGATAAAATACTCCCCTTTTAACAAAATAAACTTATGGCTAAAAAGACAAAAATAATAGTTTTGGTAGTGTTTATAACAGTGGTAGTTGCAGTTAGTTTAGGACTAGGCCTTGGACTAACTTTAAAGCTAGCCATTCCAAAACCAGAAGTTATAGAGGTAACAGGTGAGCCAGATTACACAATCAAAATCGGTTGGGAAAAAGTCATAGGTGCAAAACAATACATTATAAAGTATAGATACAGAGATGTTTACGGTGAAAAATATCGTTATGAAACAACTGATGATAATTTTATTGTAATTAAAAGAGTGAAGGGAAATCTTGATTTTAGTGTGCAGGCGCTAAATACTAGAGATATACAAACAAGTAAGTTCTCAAAAGAGTCTACCTACAATGTCGAAAGTTTAAAATTACCCTCGTTAAGTGGTTTTGGATTTAAAGAGTTATCAGGTGGAAGAGGAATGGTTGATGATTACTTTCAGCCAGTAAAATACGTCTACAAAGGCGAGGAAAGAACAGTAGAGTTTTATGAGTTTGTAGATAATCATAACCCAGACGATGTAGAGATTTTAAGTTATGGAGAGCTAATTGATTTCGTGTTCAATTTCCCAGAAGGAGAGACGCTGGTAAAATTTAGGCCCGTAACTTATGGCGAATTTGGGGGAACAATCATTGAGATCGAGGATCGCATAGAGTTAAAAGAATTGTATGAAAATTCTACAACATATGTAACTGCTAAGTTTATTAACCCCGATTAAACTGTTTGCGAAAAGCAATTTTGATTAATTAGCTTGAATTGCTTATGTTTAACTTTCTACAGTGATGCGGTTACTTGGCGGTCAAAAACATTTGCTTGAACGTACTTATACTGCTGGACTTTGAATAAATTAATTACAATAAAATGTATGAGTAGCACATGTTTTAGTATTGTTATTAAGTTTACATTTATTGAAAAAGCATATGCGATTATGTATAATTTAGAAAGTAGATGAAATTAATGGCACCTTGGAGGGTGAGCATGGAGAAATTCCTTGAATATTTAGATTCAATAAGTGGTGTGCTAGTAGCTATAGCGGTTGCACTTGTAGTGATTTTAGTTGTGGTAGCTATTGTGAGCATTGTTATGTCTAGAAAGAAAATGAAGAAAAAGAAGGCAGAAGGTCGGGAAAACGAAGCTGAAATACGAAGCCTACTTGCAACAAAATCAGAACCATTAAACTATGACGAGTATGATTTTGAAGATGATATTTTGACAAAGGAAGCTGGGAGCGAACTGACTTGGGTTGAAGATCAAGCTATGTTTGTGTTTCCAAATGAGCCGAATGAAAAAAGTAGAATTACTCCTGTTGATGCTAGTTATTACAACGACCGCTACGAAAGGGTTAATCAGTTAGAATATTACGAAGCAGAAGAAGCTTTGGCTCAAAATAGAATGACTAAAAAGGAAACGACAACTGAAGATGAGAATATAACATCTATAATTATAACACCAATACTAGCCAAGCCTAAAAAACCAAGGCCAACTAAAGAAAAGCCGGTCCCAGAAAGAGTCAAAAGTTCATTTGATGATGATTTTATTTATGACATTAATTTGGCAAGCTCCCCAGGGGAAATTATTTTATACAAAGACTTTAAGAACAAGTATAGACTTAGGTTTAGAGCTAGCAATGGAAGGACTTTAGCACATTCTCAACCATTTGATAAGAAGTTAGATGCGAACACTTCTGCAGCTAATATAATAGATATAGGAAGAAGGGCAAATTATACAGATGCAACAAAATTTGATTATGTCCCAGTGGTTGGACTGCCCACATATGAAGTATTTTTAGACAGCGACTTTAGGTACAGATATAAGTTGGTTTCATCGAACGGAATAGTATTACTGGCTAGTCAGGGATTTATAAATAAATGGAATTGTATTAACGCTATCCAAGCTCTCAAGGATGTACTTGATTTACACGAATTTAGTGAACAAACACGAAAAATAGAGTATGTTGGAACAGACGAGTTTCAAGCTTATTTAGATAGTTTAAAACAAGTTGATGAAAAACAGGTTGAGGAGCCAATAGAAGAAAAAATGTAACATTGTTTATATAAAAGTGTAATGTAGTAAAACCACCAAGCATAAATAGCTTGGTTTTTTATAGCTCTAAAACATCTGAATTTATTCTCAAAAAAGTGGGAGTTGCCGAGAATTCAAAGGAAAAATGCTAATAGTTTCCTTGTACGCAAAATCACCTAAGTGAAAATAATTGGTTTTTATAGCCCTAAAACATCTGAATCTATTCTCAAAAAGGTGTTAATTATCCGGAAATCTCAACATAATTAAGGTTTTAGTTTTTTATATTTTTTGAGTAATAAAGGTATAGGATGAAGAATATATCAATTATTATGTAGCCTGTGCTACAAAGTCCCTTGTAGGACAACGCTAATATTTAAGTTGTTTAATCTTTTTGGTGCTAGAGGCGAAGGAAAAGAGAATAGAAGGTGTCAGATTTGTTTTAAACTATAAAAAGTCCTTTGTAAATTGCGCGCTCGCGCGTTATTGACTATTTGAAGTATATAGTTTAAAATAAACAAGGATAATAGGAGGCATTTTGAGAATCGTAATTTTAGATGGCTATTGTTTGAATCACGGAGATCTATCTTGGGATGGTTTTTTTGAGTTAGGTTCTGTGCAGTATTATGATCGTACTGCGCAAGAAGATATTGTTCAACGCTCCATTGATGCTGACATAATAATTACCAACAAGTGCAGAATAACCAAAGAGATAATAGATAGACTACCAAAATTGAGATATATAGGTGTTTTGGCAACAGGTTTCGATGTTATTGATATTGAGTATGCGAAAAAGAAAAATATTGTAGTGACAAATATCCCAACATATGGTACTGATAGTGTGGTACAAATGGTGTTTGCTTTGTTACTCGAGCTATACGCTTCACTTAGTTATCACTTAAAAACAGTCAAACAAGGGGAATGGTCTAGGTGTCCTGACTATTGTTACTATAAAGATGGTGGCCTAAAGGAACTATCTGGAAAAATAATGGGAATTGTCGGATATGGCAATATTGGTGCTGGTGTTGGTAGGGTCGCTCAAGCCTTCGGCATGAAAGTTATTGCTCTTGATAAGGTTAAATCCCATAAAGAAACAAGCACATTTAGGTATGTAGACTCTTTAGAAGAATTGTTAAAAAGCTCAGACGTTGTATCTTTAAATTGTCCTCTAACGAGTGAAAACAGAAAGATGATCAATAGAGATACACTTGCTATGATGAAAAGTAGTGCGGTATTGATAAACACAGCAAGAGGTCCGTTAGTTGATGAGGAAGCATTAGCAGAAGCGTTAAATAAAGGGATAATCGCTGGTGCGGGACTAGATGTTTTGGAGAAAGAGCCACCCCAATCAGATAGTCCAATTTTTAAAGCTAAGAATGTAGCCATTACTCCACATATTTCTTGGGCTACGTTTGAAGCAAGAAGTAGGCTCATGGATATAGCAGTTGATAACTTGGCTTCCTTTTTGAAAGGTAGTCCTGTTAATGTAGTGAATGTTTAAAGCAAAATTTACAAAATAAAATATATAAAGAATGGAAAAGGAAAAAAATGGAAAGAATAGCAATTATTGATTTAGGTTCAAATTCAGCAAGAATAGTTATTGCTGAGGTTAGTGAAGGGGGATATTTCTCCGTTATTGATGAATTAAAAGAGCCAGTTAGATTGGCTAAAGGTATGGAGATTGACGGCTTTTTGAAACCTTTGAGAATAGCTCAAACTCTTAGAACGTTAAAAACGTTTAAAACCCTATATGAAAGCCATAATGTTGACAAGGTATTTGCATATGGAACTGCTGCAGTTAGAATGGCAAACAATCGAAATGCATTTGTTGAAGAGGTTGAGTCGGCTTGTGGAATTAAACTACAAGTCCTTTCGCAAGAAGAAGAGGCTGCATTAGTGTATACAGGCGTAATAAATTCAATGGAAATTCCCAAAGGACTCATTATCGATATAGGTGGTGGTAGTACCAAAATGATTTACTATAACAGAAGGACACTCATATCTCAAGATACACTACCTTTTGGCGCTGTAACTATTACAGAAAAGTTTGCTGAAATAGAAAATGCTGAAGCTAGAGCGCATGCAATTGAAGAGTATGTAGGCAAGTATTTAGACGAAAATGTTGCTTGGGTAAAAGATATCGACCCAGAAACAAAGTTAGTTGGAGTAGGCGGGTCTATAAGAAACTTAGGAAGAATTAGTCGTAAATTGAAAAACTATCCCTTAAACATGGCGCATAATTATACGGTTTCATTTGCTGAGTTTGATACTATCTATGACACAATAAAGCCGTTAACGCTTGAATTGATGGCAAGGATAAAGGGGTTATCAAGTGCAAGAGCAGATATATTCCCAGCAGCACTTTCAATTATTGAAGCGATAAAGAAAATTACAAATTTTGAAGAGATAACTATCGGAGGTGCAGGTTTAAGAGAAGGAGCTATGTTTAGATATGCAGTACCGTCCGTTGTAGAAAAACCTATTAGTGATATAACTGGACATGGGATATATACTCTTCTTAACAAGTTCGACTTAAACATTAAACATTGTGAGCATGTCTACGATTTGTCTATGCAATTATTTAAGCAATTGAGAGTGCTTCATAAACTCCCTCGTCCATACGTTAAAATATTACGAGTGGCCAGTATGCTACATGATTTAGGTACAAAATTTAAGTTTTATGACCATCATAAGCATTCTATGTACCTTATTATGAATAGCAACCTTTATGGCATTCCACAAAAAGATTTAGTAATGGCTAGTTTAGTAGCAGGGTGCCATGAAAAAGAAAGTTTAGAGGATTTAGGCATGGAGAAATACATCGCTATGCTTAATGAAGATGAAGTAGAAGCTGTCAAAAAACTAGGCGTGATAGTCAGAATCGCCGAATGCTTTGAAAGAGGAAAGGGTGGCTTGATTACCGAAATAGTTTGTGATGTTTTAGGTGATAGTGTAATTATGAAGACAAAATCTACTGGTGATATCACACTTGAAATCAAGAATGCAATGTATGCATATCCAGAATTTAAACGCGCTTTCAAGAAAACACTAGAGATACTGTAAATGAAAATACTACTCGCTTCAAAATCCCCTCGCCGAATAGAGATACTCTCCCAGCTTATAGGAGATAAGTTCGTTTCGAAGGGGAGCGAATGCGAGGAGTCTTTTGTTGGAAAAACTCCAGAAGATACTGTACTAGAAATTGCATATAGAAAGCTAACTGGTGTACAAAACCCAGAAAAATATGATGTGATAATATCTTGCGACACTTTAGTATATAGAGACGGTAACTATTATGGAAAACCAACCTCTCGTGAAGATGCTGCTAATATGTTGAGAGAATTAGCCAATAAAAATCATCAAGTTTATTCTGGATTAGTAGTAAAGAAGGGGAATAAAATTATTCAAGAAGCAGTGTGCTCCGATGTGGTTTTCAAAAATTTAAAGGATAGCGATATCGAGTATTACTTGGATAATTACGAATATATGGATAAAGCAGGATCTTATGGGATACAGGATAATATGCTTGTTTCAGGTTATTCGGAAGAGGGTTTTTACAATATAATGGGAATGCCTAAAGATGAATTAAAAGACATTTTAGTTAGGTTCGGGATTGTAGATGAGAAATAAACGTAGAAGAGGCAATACAGTCATTATCGAAATGGGTTCTGCAAATATAACGGTACTTACCGACGCAGGTATAGTGAGAGAGCCTAGTATTGCCATAGTGACAAGAAGCCATACATTAGAACTACTTGCATACGGACACAACGCTATAAAAATGATAGGTAAAATTCCAAATCATAGTTACATAACCCATCCAGTTGAAGAGGGTGTTGTAACCAATGTCGATGCGATGAGCTTGATAATTAAAGATATTTTGAGTAAGTATTTGCCTAAACGATTTGCAGATAGCGCAAGAGTATATGTACTAATCCCTTGCGGACTGTCAATAGCTGAAAGAGAACTGATGGAGAGTGCAGTAGTCAAGGCAGGTAGAAATGATGTGACAATAATAGAAAGCATGCTAGGTTTACTTCCTTACACAAAAGGAAGCACTCTTGTGGCGCTTTTTGGTGCAGGAGTAACTGAACTGGGAGTTATTGATGAAACAGGAATAGTGACAGGACTAACTGTAAACTTAGCTGGTAATACTATTAACGATGATATAAAAACAATGGCACTTGAAAAATATAATTTAAAAATCAGTAGTGCTACTGCAGAAAAACTTAAAATGGGTATTGGCACCCTGTATGAAAATGACACATCCACAATGGATGTAATCGGGCAGGATATAATAGATCAGAAAATGCGGAAAATAGAGATTAAGGCTGAACACATCAGGCCAAGCATTACTGCTATGTATAAAAAACTTGTCGAGGTGTTAGAGAGCTTACTAACAACTATCCCAGCCACAACACTTGCTGAGATATCAGAAAATGGAGTCTTAATAGCTGGTGGGGGAGCAGAAATGAGAGGGTTGACTGACTTTCTAGCAAGGTATCTATATTTGCCAGTAAAAGTTGCACCTCGTCCGACAATAGCTACAGTTAACGGTATGAGTTTGATTGTTAATGAAACTACAAATAAGTACGAGGCGATATTAGGGAATAAGAGATAAAATTATTCTGGTCAAAAATTGCATAAAAAGCAATATATTAAAAAATGCAAACCAGAGTATATACAAAAAATGTTTTATTCATTTATTAAAAAGGTGTAAACTGTTTTAGGTGGTGTATGAATATTATTACACTAGGTGGGGAGTAAAAATTATGAAAAACGAAGAAATTAAATCGCAAATATGGACAATTCCTAATATAATAACTTTTTTTAGGATTTTGTGTATACCGTTTATTATGTGGTGTACTTTAGATAAAAATACGTACATAACATTTAACATATTGGATTTAGGAGAAGTAGGAATTCCTCTTATTGGGTTAATTATTTTGCTTGTTGCAGCAACATCAGATCTATTTGATGGCTGGATTGCTAGAAAGTTCAATCAAACATCCGATCTTGGAGCGGCTTTAGACCCGATTGCGGATAAGCTTATGCATGTGACAACTTTACTATCTTTGGTTATTTTAGGGTTTGTTCACTGGGCTTTTTTGGTTGCAATATTGCTAAAGGAAGCATTAATGATATTAGGCGGGTTGTTTTTGCTTAAATATAGTACACCTATAAAGGCAAATATGACTGGTAAAATAGCAAGTGTTGTTTTATCAATAGGCGTTTGTATGTCATTTTTCCATCCGCTATTTAGAGCTAAGGTTTTTTATCTAGATTGGATAGTTATTGGAGTGGCTGTGATTATAACATATGTTGCATTTTTTGGATATTTGCATCAAGCTATACCACACTTCAAGGTAATGATAGCATCTTTAAAAAACAAGCTTGACCCAAACGATGTGTTTGGTAAAATGAAAACCATTCGCGAAACAGAGGGCATGGAGGATGTAAATTATAAAGAAGTTATCGCTAGTCTTAAAGAAGAAAAGAAGTTAAGTAATGACGATAATGTCTCTACGCAATAAGAACTTTTAACTTAAAAAAACACGAGGAGTAAATATACATGCGACTAGATAAGCTAGAGCCAAAAGAATTCGAACAAAAAATATATGAGAACTGGGAGTCAAAGGGATACTTTAAACCAGTTATTGATAAGAATAAAACTCCATTTACCATAATGATGCCACCACCAAATATAACGGGGCAGTTACATATGGGACATGCGTTAGATAATACTTTACAAGATATAGTTATTAGGCATAAACGCATGCAAGGATTTTCTGCACTCTGGTTACCTGGAACTGACCATGCCAGCATAGCTACAGAAGTTAAAATTGTTGATTTATTAAAATCCGAAGGGACAAGTAAAGAAGAATTAGGTAGGGAAGAGTTTTTACAAAGAGCTTATCAGTGGAAGGAAACTTACGGTGGAAGAATTTCAAAACAACTTAGAAGGTTAGGTAGTTCTTGTGATTGGTCGAGAGAAGCTTTCACAATGGATGAAAAATGTTCTAAAGCTGTAAGGGAAGTTTTTGTTAATTTATATGAAAAGAAATTAATATACAGAGGGCTAAGACCAATTAATTGGTGCCCGAGCTGTTTAACTGCGTTATCGGATGCGGAAGTGGAATATGAGGAGCAAAATAGTCATTTATGGCATATTAGATATCCTTATGCCGATGGTTCGGGATATATGATTGTTGCTACTACAAGACCAGAAACCATGCTAGGAGATACCGCTGTCGCAGTAAATCCAAAAGATAAAAGATATAAAGATAAGATCGGTAAATATGTAAACTTACCGTTAACAGATAGGAAAATACCCATTATTGCTGACGATTATGTAGAAGTTGAGTTTGGAACTGGCGCTGTTAAAATCACGCCTGCACATGATCCTAACGACTTTGAGGTTGGGGCTAGACACAATCTTGAAACAATCGTTGTAATTGATGACAAGGGATTTATAAATAAAAACGGGTATAAATACGTTGGATTAGATAGGTTTACAGCTCGTAAAAAAATGGTTGAGGATTTAGAGTCTCAAGGTCTTATCGAAAAAATAGAAAAATATACGCACAATGTTGGAGTATGTTATAGGTGTGGAACTGTAATAGAACCATTAGTAAGTAAACAATGGTTTGTGAAGATGGAGCCACTTGCAAAGCCAGCAATTGATGTGGTGAAGAAAAATAAAACGAAGTTTATTCCTGATAGGTTTAGTAAAACATACTTTAATTGGATGGAAAACATAAAAGATTGGTGTATTTCCAGACAACTTTGGTGGGGGCATAGGATTCCTGCGTGGTATTGTCAAGATTGTGGTGAAATTATTGTATCTAAAACAGACCCTACAAAATGTAATAAATGTGGATCTACTAACTTAAAGCAAGATGAGGATGTTTTAGATACTTGGTTTAGTAGTGCATTATGGCCTTTTTCTACACTAGGTTTTCCTGATGATACTGAAGATTTAAAATGTTTTTATCCAACTAACCTATTAGTAACTGGTTATGATATTATTTTCTTTTGGGTAGCCAGAATGATTTTTAGTGGTATTGAACATATGGGGAAAACGCCTTTTTCTGAAGTTTTGATACATGGGATAGTTAGGGATGGTCTAGGTCGTAAAATGAGTAAGTCTCTAGGTAATGGTGTTGACCCAATAGAGATGATAGATAAATATGGCGCAGATGCTCTTAGACTTAGTTTGTGTATTGGCGTTTCGCCAGGAGCAGATGTGCGTTTTAATGAAGAAAAGATAGAGCCTTCGCGAAACTTTATTAACAAATTATGGAACGCAGCGAAATTTGTATTATTAAATACTGCTGATTGTACAAATCCAGCATTTAAACCAAAGAGTTCTGCAGATAAGTGGATAGTACATAAGTTTAATATACTAACAAAGGAAGTTAATAGGAATTTCAAAAGCTATGATTTAGGTCTTGTAGCGAGTAAACTATATGATTTTGTATGGTCGGATTTTTGCGATTGGTATATAGAAGCTTCTAAAAGTGCGTTATATGGTGAAGACAAAGAGGCTAAAGAAGCAACTCAAGGTGTCCTATTATTTATGCTTAAAAATATACTAAAACTACTTCACCCATTTATTCCATTTGTGACCGAAAGAATATGGTCAGCTACCGATGAGAAGAACACAATTATGGTAGCCGAATATCCAACGCATGACAAAAAGCTTGTTTATAAAGATAGTTACTTAGATTTTGAAACTGTAAAAGAGATTGTGCGTAATATTCGTAATATACGAGCAGAAATGAATGTAGACCCAGGTAAAAAATTATCTGTATTTGTATTAAAGTCAACCAGTGATAAAAATATCGCCAACATAGTTAATAACCAGGAGTACATAAAGCGTCTAGCAGGGGTTACAGGTGTTTCATTTATAGCCAATAAAGAAGATATAAATGAAAAAGTTGTGAGTATGGTAATTCAGGATATAGAAGTTTTAATACCGCTCGGTGAAATGGTTGATTTTGAAAAAGAAGCGGCAAGATTAAAAAAAGAAATAGAGCAGTTAGAAAAAGAGATTAAACGAAATGAATCTATGCTAAACAATCAAGGTTTTTTAGCCAAAGCACCAGCTCACTTAGTAGAAGCTGAAAAAGAAAAACTTATAGCAAATAGAGAAAAAATGGCAAAGCTAGAAAGATCTCTTAAAGAGGTAATTCGCTAGTTAAAAATATATTTAGGGGAGATTAAAAATGAAAGAATGTAAATTATTTATAAAATATAAAGTAGATGGAAAATTATTTAGTGATGATAATTACCAAAATCAACACTATGTTATTGAAAAAAGTTTTTCTGATAATATGGTTAAACTTGATATTATTCCGAAAGCCGAAATAGAGCTTGTTGCACTGGAACTATCATATAATTATGAATATGACCCGGAAAGCCGCTTTTACATAAACGGATATCAGTCCTGGACCACAAGTTATGAGGCAAGAAGCGATGATAGACAGAGGGGAATTACTCCCATATTAAAAGCTATTCCTTTTGGTAAATTATTAGCTGCCACATCAGGGGATTATTCTTTTGTGGATTATCCTAGCAAAGCTGGAATGTTCCATAGCTTTACTTATACATACATAACTAAAGACTCGTCTGATGAACTTTGCTTTTACGGTTCGTTAAATGAAAAAACAGGCTATACTATTTTCCATGCTGATATGAATTCTAATAAATTAAAGGTTGTAAAAGACGTTGAAGGTGTCATTATATCTAAGCCTTACGAACTACTTAACATTATAAGAATAGAAGGGTTATATGACGGTGTGTTTGACAAGTATTTTGCAGCATTAAATATATCAAAGCCGAGTAAAATTGACCACTTGGCTGGTTATACAAGTTGGTACAATTATTTTGGAACCATCGACGAAAAAATAATCTTAAGAGATTTAGATGGATTAGATAGGGTTAAAGATGTAGTTAATATATTCCAAATAGATGATGGCTACCAGCCTTTCATAGGTGAATGGACATCTAAAAATGAAGAAAAATTCCCAATCGGAATGAAAAAAATTGCAGAGAAAGTACATAAGAAGGGATATTTAGCAGGCATTTGGCTAGCTCCATTTAATGTGCAAAGAAAATCGAAACTAGTAAAGGAGCACCCTGATTGGTTTATAAAAAATGAAAAAGGGAAACCCATAATAGGATGTGTAGGATGGGGTGGCGCATATGTATTAGATATAGAAATTAAAGCTGTTCGCGAATACATTAAAAACTTTTTTGATGTGATTGCAAACGATTGGAATTTTGATATGTTCAAATTAGATTTTCTATATAGCCAATGTATGTTGCCAAGAAACGGAAAAAGCCGTGGGCAAATAATGTGCGAAGCTATGGAGTTTTTAAGAGAATGTGCGGGAGAAAAACTTATATTAGGTTGTGGAGTACCCCTAGGTCCAGCATTTGGTCTCGTAGATGCTTGTAGAATAGGTTGCGACATGGATTTGCAATACAAGCCTAGGTTCTATAACAAACTTCACGTCAATAATGAAATTCCAAGCGTACAAAATTCAATGACAAACACGATTTCGAGAAGACATTTAAACGGTAGAGTCTTCTTAAACGACCCAGATGTGTTCTTCTTCAGAGACACTAATTTAAAATTCACACTAGAGCAGAAAAAGATATTAGCTAAAGTAAATAACTTATTTGGTAGTGTTTTATTTGTAAGCGAAAACGTAGCTGATTATGGCGACGATGCATTAGCTTTAGCCAAAAAAGCATTTGCGAAATCAAATGCTATGATTATTTCTGTTACTTGCGATGAAGATAAATGTTATACAATTAAGTATTTGCAAGATGGAGAACAGAAAAAGTTTAGTTTTGATTTGAAAACTGGGACTGAACTTTAATATTTATGGACACTAGATAAAGGCTCGCTTCTCGCGAACCTTTTTTTACGTTAAAAAATGCTAAGTTGACACAAAATCTAGCATTTTGATAAACTTGTTTGGAAGTTTTTAACTAATCATAATTTTAGGAGGCAACATGGCAGACAAAAGAAGCAGTAAAACGGAATACGGAATAGATGATTTAGTCATGCTAGAGGGCTTAGAAGCTGTTAGGTTGAGACCAGGTATGTATATAGGTACAACAGGTTCAAAAGGCTTACACCATATTCTTTGGGAAATAGTTGACAACGCTATGGATGAAGCAGCAAATGGTTATGCAGACACAGTAGCAGTGACTATATACGAAGACGAATCAGTTTCTGTTGAAGATAACGGACGAGGAATACCTACGGACATTCATCCAAAATATAAAATTAGCGGGGTAGAGCTGGTATATACAAAACTTCATGCAGGTGGTAAATTTGTCAATAAAGACTACGTGTTTTCTGGTGGCTTACACGGTGTTGGCGCTGCAGTAACTAACGCACTATCAAAATGGTGTAAAGTTGAAGTTTATAGAGATAAAAAAGAATATTTTCAAGAGTTTTATACATATAAAGAAAAAGATGTTTATCATAGCGGTGTTAGTAAAGGCCCGATTAAAGAGATAGGCAAAACTAAAAAACGTGGGACAAAAGTTACTTTTTTACCAGATTCAGATATTTTCGGGAGTGCAAAACTCGACGGCACTACCATAAGAAGACGTCTTAAAGAATTAGCCTTTTTAAATAGAGGCGTAAAAATGATATTTGAAGATAGAAGGGAAATAGATGAGGACGGCCAAGTTAAGCGAGTTGAATACTATTTCAAGGGAGGAATAGCCGATTTTGTAAACAGCCTAAACGAAGCAAAAACAAGACTTTCTGACAAAGTCGTTTACATAAAAGGAGAAGCAGATAGGTTTGAGCTTGAGCTAGCTTTTCAATACAATGACTCTCCTGTAGAAAATATTATTTCATATGTTAATAATATTCCAACTACAGAAGGTGGCACCCATGAAACTGGCTTTAAACAAGCATTCACAAAATGTATGAATGATTATGTTAAAAAAACTAATTTACTAAAGGCTAGAGATCCACAGTTAATTGGTGAAGATTATAGAGAGGGATTAACTGCAGTTTTGAGCTTAAAAATGCAAAATGTGCAGTTTGAAGGCCAAACGAAGGCAAAGCTAGGGAATCCTGAAATCAAAGGACTTGTGGAAAGTATTTTAAATGAAAAGCTTCCTGAGGTTTTTGAAAATCCAAAATTCAAAGATATCCCAGCACTAATTGCTAAAGTGGGTATAAATGCTAGCAAAGTTAGAGATGCTGAAAAAAAGACCAAAGATGCCATGCGTGCTAAAAACGCAATGAGTGGACAGGCTTTAGCAGGCAAGTTTAGTGCTTGTTCTAGTAAAAATCCAGAAATAAATGAGTTATTTATTGTTGAAGGGGATAGCGCAGGTGGCTCTGCAAAACAAGGGAGGGATAGAAACTTTCAAGCAGTCCTTCCGTTAAGAGGGAAACCGTTAAATACTGAAACTGCGAAAAAACATCAAGTTTTAGCAAATGAAGAGTTTAAAACTTTAATTTATGCTTTGGGCACAGACTTTGATACCAATTTTAACATTGATAACTTAAAATATCACAAAATTATTATTTTAGCTGATGCTGATTTTGACGGGGAGCATATAAGAAGTTTATTATTGACATTTTTCTATCGTTATATGAAACAGTTAATAACCGAGGGACATGTTTACCTCGGAATGCCTCCTTTGTACAGAGTAGAAAGAAGAGGTAATGTTCAGTATGCATATGACGATGAAGAGCTAGATAGGATACTTGAAGAAAATAAAGGAAGAGATAAAATTAAATTGCAAAGATATAAAGGATTAGGAGAAATGTCATATGCTCAACTTTGGGAAACCACATTAAATCCTAAAACAAGAACGCTACAAAGAGTGACAATTGAAGATGCAGCGGAAGCGGATAGAATGATTTCAATCTTAATGGGTAAAGAAACAGGACCCCGAAAGGAATATATCAGTGAGAATGCAAACTTTAATAGAGTAGATACTTTCGCAGAAAGGCTTGGAGGGTAACAGATAATGGCAAGATTAAAAAGAGACAAAGATCAACTTTCATTTGATTTAGAACCTCATAATATTATAGATGTTCCGATAGACGAAGCTATACCAAGATCTATGATGCTTTATTCGGAGCACGTAATATTAGAAAGAGCATTACCTAGAGTTGAAGATGGTCTAAAGCCCGTTCAACGTAGAATACTATACACTATGTATGATTTAGGTATTAAACCTGATACCGACTATAAAAAATCGGCGAGAATCGTTGGTGACTGCTTAGGTAAATATCATCCTCATGGTGACCAGTCCGTGTATGATGCGATGGTAAGACTGGGTCAAGATTTTAATATGCGTAATGTGCTTGTAGATGGGCAAGGGAACTTTGGGTCCATTGACGGTGATTCTGCAGCAGCTATGCGATATACGGAAGCAAGGCTTGCGCCGTTAAGTATGGAATTATTAAGGGATATTGACAAAAAAAGCATTATAGATTGGAAAAGAAACTTTGACGATACTTTACAAGAGCCAGACGTTCTTCCTGGAAGATTTCCTAATATTTTAGTCAATGGCTCTACTGGTATTGCAATTGGACTGGCAACTAATATTCCTTCACATAATCTAACAGAGGTGCTTGACGGCTGTATCGCTATGATTGAAAGGCCTAACATCAAGTTAGAAGAACTTATGGAAATAATAAAGGGACCTGATTTTCCAACAGGTGGATTTTTAGTTTCTAATGAAGAAATGGTTAGTGCGTATGAAACAGGAAAGGGCAGGATTTTACTTAGAGGGAAAATGGAGATTGAAAATGCAGACGGAGGAAGACAAAATATAATAATTTCTGAAATCCCATATCCTACCACTAAAGCTGCGATAGTAGATAGAATATATCAACTGAAAGGTCAAAAGAAACACGGTTTTGATGATGTTGTGGATGTTGATGATGAATCTGATAGAAAAGGTATGAGAATAGTAGTGCGTCTTAAAAAAGGTGCCGATGCTATTAAGATACTAAATGCAATATACAAAAACACTACTATGGAGTGTTATTTCCACGCGAATATGGTGGCAATAGCAAGTGGTAAACCCAAACAAATGGGTATAGTCCAAATGCTAAAGTATTATCTTGAATTCCAAAGAAAAGTCATCTTAAGGCGTAGCCAACATGATATTGGAGTAGCTAAGACAAGAGAACATATTTTAGAAGGATATAAAATAGTATTTCCAGACATAGATGAAGTTATTAGGATTGTAAGGGCATCTGATTCAAGAGCGGAAGCTAAAAGGGGCTTGAGAGAGAAGTATGAACTTTCTTCAGCTCAAGCAGATGCAGTACTGGCTATACCTTTAGGAAGTATTAACAAGTTAGATGTTGGGAAATTTATGGAAGAATTAGCTGAGTTACAAAAACTAATAGCACGCCTTTCAAAAATAATATCTTCTGTTAGAGAACAAGACAAAGTCATAATAGAGGAAATGAAAGAGATTAGAGACAAGTATAGGACTAAACGCCTAACTACAATAATTAATGATGTGTCCGAAATTGACGTAACTGCGTACGATCCTACACAAAAAGCTGGCAGACGTTGCTATGTTTCTATTGGCGCATTAGGTGACATTAAACAACTATCTAGTAGAAATTATTTAACAGCGAATAGGGATATGTCCGACAAAGGTTTTGAGTCAATATCAAGAGAAGTTGTGCTTGTAGAACCAGGAAGTGAAACATTAATTTTTGGTAGTTTGGGTAATTGTTATAAGCTCGATACTCAAAAAGTCCAAGAAAGATTATGGGATGAGAAGGGGCAATCTCTAGAAGAAATTTATGGAGAAATAGGCAAGGGTGAAAAAGTTGTCACTATGATTTCATATATGCCTGATAATAATGATAAAGCCGATTCAGAAGTGTTTGCATACACGAAAAACGGATTGGTTAAAAGAACTAGTTTTGAAAATTATATAGTTAATAGAGAAACCTACCAGTACATGCGTTTATCAGATGGAGATGAGGTAATAGGTGTAGAAATTGTAGTGCCAAATGCAACGATTTTATATGTATCTTCTGATGGGCAGTGTGTGAATGCAGAAACAAACGAGATTCCACTACAAGGACGAATAGCTGGTGGTGTTATTGTTATGAATATAAACGAAGGTGAAACTGCTATATATGCCGGGCAAGCTAATGTAGAGTACGGATTCACCAATGATGGAGAGCCTGCGTTTATGCCTTTAGGAGAAATTGTTTTAGTGGCAGATAATGGCAAAGGTAAGAGAGTTATAGCTAGTGAGTTTTATCCAATGAAGAGAAATAGAAAAGGCTTAAGAATCATGGATGTTTATAACGAGTCTGCAAAAGTAATATTTGCTAGAAAAGTATTAGATAGTTTTGATGTTGTATTTGTGGATGAAAATAACAATGTTAAAACAATTAATACAGAAGATATAAGAATTGAAGGCAAGGATACAAAAGGCAGTTATTTAGTATCCGGAAGTAAGTTGAAGGCTGTTTTTGCACATTACGAAGACATGCTAGATTAGAAATACAATATAACCTAGTTGGCATTTAAATGTGATAAACAATCAGCGATGTAAGCTCCGCGGTTAGATAAAAACGAAACCATTAGAAGTAGTTGTGGTAAGACCAAGTTATGAAGACAGGCTGGGTTAGGAATACTATAGACTAGTTAACATTAGAGTGCGGTAAATTAAAAATAGTGCGAGAGTATTTAGTTAGAAAAAAATGAAACCATTATTGTAATGGTATGAAAACAAATTATGAAGATATCCTGGATTAGGAATGCTATCGAACTGATTAGTTTTAGAGTGTGGAGTACTTAGTAAATAATGAAACCATTAGTAGCAATTATAGGAAGACCAAATGTTGGTAAATCAACATTTTTCAATAAAATTTCGAGGACTAGGGCGTCGCTTGTCATAAATCAGCCTGGGGTTACAAGAGATAGAGTATATGCCGATGCAGAGTGGTGTGGGTATGATTTTACCCTGATTGACACTGGAGGTATAGAATCTAAAAGCTCTGATTTAATGTGGCAACAGATTAAAAAGCAAGCAGAAATTGCAATAGATATGTGCGATGTAATCGTATTTATTGTGGACGGGAAAGAGGGGCTTAATCCAGGGGATTATGATATTGCTGACTACATAAGAAAAACTCAAAAACCTATTGTCTTACTAGTTAATAAAGTAGATGACATGGACATGACGAAAGTTTATGAATTTTATTCTTTAAACATCGGAGAACCACATCCTATATCGTCTGAACATAGTCTAGGATTTGGAGATGCTCTAGATGTTATAGTTTCGCACTTTGAAGAATTAAAGTTTGCTGAATATGATTCAGAAGATAGGATAAAAATTGCAATTGTAGGAAAACCCAATGCTGGTAAATCTTCGCTATTAAATAAAATAATAGGCTATGAAAGAACAATTGTAACTGACATTGCAGGAACAACTAGGGACAATATAGATACTCCTTTCGAGAGAGATGGTAAAAAGTATACATTAATAGATACTGCAGGAATTAGGAGAAAGGCAAAGGTTACTGAGGATTTAGAATATTTTAGCGTAGTAAGAAGCATTTCTGCTATAAGAAGAGCAGATGTTGTTTTGATTGTTTTTGATGGAAAAGAAGGATTAACAGACCAAGATGTCAAAATTTGCGGACTGGCGCATGATGCAGGGAAACCTAGTGTTATTGTTGTCAATAAATGGGATATTGTAGACAAAAGTCCTTCTGTAACCGCAGACTATACAAATGAGTTACTGGGACAACTTAAGTTTATGAGCTATTTGAAAGTTTCATTTGTGAGCGCACTAACTGGAAAAAATATTGAGAAGCTACTAGAGACCGTTGATTTAGTGCTCGAAAACAGTCGAAGAATTGTTCCAACTGGAATTTTAAATGACATAATAGGTGATGCTATTATGATTAATCCTCCCCCAAATAATAAGGGGAAAAAGGTTAGGATATCTTTTGTAAGGCAAACGCAAGCTTCACCTCCAACTTTTTTAGTATTTACTAGTGACCCAGAAAATTTACATTTTTCGTATCTTAGGTACTTGGAAAATCAAATTAGAGATGCATTTTATTTTGAGGGCACGCCAATTATTTTGACATTAAAAAAACAGGGTGATAATTAATTGTTATTTTGCAGGCTTTAGTTAAATATTCTCTTATGTCTTTGTTAAACAGATTTGCGTACGATAGGACTACAAAGAGATTATTATTTCGAGAACATGTCCATCGTTTTGACATAAAAAGCGAGAGATAGTTGTTGTTAGATTTTAGCTCACGATAACCTGTTCATATTACTTGGATAGATTTGCACAATATGTTTTACAAAGAATTTACAATTGCCTTTCTGCCTTTCATTTTACATTAAATATTTAATTTAGTTATCATGGAAATAATAAGTATGGAGTATTTAAGAATGGATAACATAATTGAAGTAAAAAACTTACACAAATCATATGGAGATGTAAAAGCTGTTAGAGGCATAGATTTTGAAGTGAAAAGGCAATCGTTTTTTGCATTTTTAGGTCCTAATGGTGCAGGTAAATCCACAACCATAGATATTCTATGTACGTTTTTAACTGCTGATGAAGGTGAAGTGGTTATCAACGGACACGTTTTAGGTAAAGAAGATAGCGCTATTAGAAAAAGAATAGGAGTTGTTTTTCAACATTCGGTGTTAGATGAGAAATTAACGGTAAAGGAAAATTTGCAGTGTAGAGGTTCAATGTATGGTCTAAAAAAGAATGAACTCGATAAAAAGATAGAAGAAATTACCGAACTGTTAAGTTTGCACGAAATTATTAAAAGACCTTATGGCAAATTATCTGGCGGACAAAAGAGACGGTGTGACATAGCAAGGGCTTTACTATCTACCCCACAGATACTATTTTTGGATGAGCCTACAACGGGGCTCGACCCTCAATCGAGGAAAAGTATAGAAAATATTATACAAGTTTTAAAGAATGATTATGGTGTAACTATTTTTCTTACCACGCACTATATGGAAGAAGCAGCCGATGCAGATAGGATCTGTATCATTGATGACGGGAAAATAGTAGCAGATGGTTCACCGGCGGAACTTAAGGGAAAATATTCCTCGGACAAATTGATTTTATATTCAGACAATTTGGAAAAACTAGAATCAATTTTAGCAGGTTTAGAAATAACTTATAAAGAGTTTGCTGGGAGATTAGTTATAGACATAGAAGAAACTTTCGATGCGATAGAACTGGTTGAAAAAGTAAAAGGTAATATCATAAGTTTTGAAGTAAAGCAAGGTTCTTTAGATGATGTTTTCATTAATATCACGGGTAAACAATTACGAGATGACTATATGGTAGCAGTGGAAAACACAGCAAAAACCCAAAAAGCTACAAAGCGTAAGAAAGGATAAAGTTAGGACTTATATATTACTTATTTAAACAGTTTGCAAGTTACCATAAATATATATGAGAAACCAAAGGTTTAGGATAGAGAGGAAATAGTATGTCAGGATTAATTAACAGAAACCTAAAAATATATTTTAAAGATCCAGTTGTGGTGTCGACATCGCTTTTTGGCGCATTAATTGTTCTTGTTTTATATGTATTCTTTTTAGCTGATGTTATGACAGTAGGCATAGAGGAATTGATCGGCAGTATAGCCAAGCCATTTGTTTTTACTTGGGTGTTTTCTGGAATGATTTCTATTGTTTCATTTACATCGACATTCGGTGCATTTATTTCAATTGTTGCTGATAAAGTACACAAAATTGAAAAAGACATATTATCCTCACCTCTTCCTAGATGGCAAATTAGTGGGGCTTATTTAATAGCTGCAGTTATAATTGGTATTGTAATGAGTGTTGCAGTATATATCCTAGCTATGATTTATTTAGCGATAATAGGTGCACCGGCATCTACTTTTACATTTTCTATCATCATACAAACACTTGGATTGATAGTATTATCTACTCTTTCCAATACTGCAATATTATTATGTGTAGCTTTATTAATCAAAACTACCAATGCATTTGCTGGACTTACTGCTGTATTTTCAGCGTCACTTGGATTTTTCACTGGTACATATGTGCAGATTGGTATAATGCCTAAGTTTGCCCAGGTAATGATAAAATTATTCCCTTTATCGCACTCTGCATTGTTACTTCGTAAAGTGATGTTAAAACCATATTTTGACGGGCCAGCATTTTATGGGGTGCCAGTTGAGTATGTAGATAAGGTTAAAGCTGATGTGGGCTTCAATTTTTTAGTAGATGGTAAAATTCTCCCTACCTGGGTTAGTATTTTAGTAATTGTAGTGGTGTTTTTAATATTTTCTGCTTTAGCAGTTTTGCTTACTATTAAGAAAAAAAACAAACGATAATTACACTGTAGATAACCTTATAACTTTTAATCACATCCTAGAAAAAGGGTGTGATTTTTTATATTGTTTAGCTAGTTGCCCAATGGATTAGAGTAATTGATAGTTCCTTAATGAATGGGCGAAAAATTCAAAATTATTTATGAGTAACAATTATTTTCGAGTATCCTTTATTCATACCTATTGTCGAACTCTTGCTATTTTAGCCCGATTAAAGTATATTTATTTACAAAGAATATACGATTTTTTAAGGAGCGATATGTATAATAATTTATCAAAATCAGAATTGCAAAAAGAATTAGATGTTGTTAGGGCTGAATATGCCGAACTAAAAAGCAAAAATCTAAAACTCGATATGTCAAGAGGTAAGCCATCTAGCGAACAACTAGATATCTGTTTAGGATTGCTTGATGAAATAAATTCTAAAACAGAATGGGGTAGTGTAGACTATCGTAATTACGGTATTAATGATGGTATTAAAGAAGTAAAACAATTGTTTTGCGAGCTACTAGAAATCGAGCCTGAAGAGCTTATTGTTAGTGGAAACGCAAGCCTGATTTTAATGTATGATACTTTACAAAGAGCTATGCAGTTTGGAGTGTTAGGAGAAAAACCTTGGAATAAAATCGAAAAAGTTAAGTGGCTTTGTCCCGTTCCAGGTTATGATAGACACTTTGCAATAACACAATTATTCGGGATAGATATGATTAATATCCCCATGAATGAAAGTGGTCCAGATATGGACAAGATTGAAAAACTCGTGCAAGATGAAAGTGTTAAAGGTATTTGGTGTGTTCCTAAATACAGTAATCCTGGCGGTATTATTTATAGCGATGAAGTAGTACAAAGATTTGCTAAACTAAAGCCTGCCGCTAAAGATTTCAGGGTGTTTTGGGATAATGCATACATGGTACATGGGTTATATGGACAAGAGCAAATGCTCGATGTATTTAAAGAGGCAAAAAAGCATGGAAACGAGGATAATTTTTATATCTTTGGCTCTACCTCAAAAATAACATTTGCAGGAGCAGGTATTGCTTTCATGTATGGAAGTGCAAAAAACATGAATGCCTTACGCAAATTAATAGGCATTCAGACGATTGGTCCAGATAAGATAGCTCAACTTGCACATACTAAATTTTTAAAGACCAAAGAAGGTATTTTAGATGTTATGGAAAAACATGCTAACATTTTAAGACCTAAGTTTGAAAAGGTATTAGAAATTTTAGAAACGTCTTTAAAACCTACAGGCATAGCTACCTGGACAAAACCAACAGGGGGATATTTTATTTCTGTTAATGTTGCTAAAGGCACTGCTAAAGAAACAGTTCGTTTAGCAAAAGAGTTAGGGGTTATTTTCACTGGTGCTGGCGCAACATTCCCTTATGGATTGGATCCAAATGATGAAAACATTAGAATAGCTCCATCTCTACCACCACTAAAAGAATTAATTACTGCAACTTCTGTATTTTGCACCTGCGCAAAACTAGCTTATCTAGAAAAAAGACTCGGCGAGTAAGTTGTATAAACTACTACACGGTAAAGGGATTTCGGATTCTAAACATATAGTAGATATACTTAGTAGTAAATCTAAAAACATACGAAATTAACTAAATTTGGTTTTACTGCAGAGAAGGTAATTGACCTAAACTAAAAAATCACGCATAAAATAGCGTGATTTTTCGTTTAATAAAGTCTAATGCGTTCTAAATATTAGTAATTTGTGCCTTTTGCGGAATAGTTGGGGCTTTCTCTTGTTATTGATATATCGTGTGGGTGGCTTTCAATTAATGAAGCATTTGTGATTTTAATAAATTTAGAAGTTTTTCTTAATTCATCAATAGTCTTTTTACCACAATATCCCATGCCAGATCTAATACCACCAACAAGTTGGAATATAACATCAGAAACAGAACCACGGAAGGGCACTCTACCTTCAACGCCTTCAGGGACAAGCTTTTTAGCATCGTCTTGGAAATATCTATCTTTACTTCCAGCTTCCATAGCGCTAATTGAACCCATTCCTCTATAAACTTTAAAACTTCTGCCTTGATAGATTTCTAGTTCACCTGGGCTTTCTTGAGTTCCTGCAACAAGGCTTCCTACCATAATTGCATGTGCTCCTGCGGCAAGGCCTTTTACAATGTCTCCAGAGTATTTAACGCCACCATCACCAATGATAGTTTTACCTAATTTGTCAGCCATTTCTGCACAGTTCATGATTGCTGATATTTGAGGGACTCCCATTCCAGCTATTACACGGGTAGTACAAATAGAGCCAGGACCCATTCCTACTTTAATTACATCAGCGCCGTTGTCTATGAGGGCTTTAGTGCCTTCAGGGGTCGCTACATTACCAGCAATTAAAGGAACGCTAGGATAAGCTGCCTTTATCTTTCTAACATAATCTATTACTCGTTGAGTATGTCCATGAGCGGTATCTATTGCTATTATATCAACCTTTGCCTTAACTAGTTCTGCTACTCTCTCCATAGTGTCACCAGCGATTCCTACGGCTGCACCAGCGAGCAATCTACCTTTACTATCCTTGGCTGAGTTAGGGAACTGAATGGCTTTTTCAATGTCCTTTATTGTGATAAGACCCTTTAAGTTACCGTCTTTATCAACAAGAGGAAGTTTTTCAATACGGTATTTTCCAAGTATTTGTTTTGCTTCATCTAGTGTTGTGCCAACGGGGGCTGTTATCAGTTTTTCCTTGGTCATTATGTTGTCAATAGGTTGGTCAAAGTTGGTTTCAAAACGCAGGTCGCGGTTAGTTAGAATGCCAACAAGTTTTGTTCCTCTAGTAATTGGAACGCCACTTATCTTATACTTACTCATCAGTGCTAGGGCATCCGAAACCTTATGTTCAGGAGACAAAAAGAACGGATCGGTGATAACGCCATGCTCGCTTCTTTTTACTTTATCTACCTGACTGGCTTGTTCTTCGATAGAAAGGTTTTTATGTAATATGCCAAGACCGCCTTCTCTAGCCATGGCAATCGCCATACGGTGTTCAGTTACCGTATCCATAGCGGCTGAAATGAGAGGGATGTTTAAAACGACGCCTTCAGCTAGTTTAGTTTGTAGACAAACATCCTTTGGTAATGTGTCTGAATATTCTGGTATTAGCAAAACATCATCAAAAGTTAATCCTTCACTTACAATTTTAGACATAGTTTTCTCCTTACTTTCATCAAATATTTGTTTTAATTATTATATAATTAGGTTACTAGTGTGTCAATCAAAAGGATATAATGGGCTTGTGTATGCAACCATAAGTCAGTCTTTACAGCAATGGGTAAGGTAAGTCGCCTGTATGTAAAGATTTTTAAACCCAAGGAAGTATAGCGGTAAGTTGCTGACCTTGAAAATTTCTTAAATCAAGTGCAGCCTAACATTCTAAAAATAAAGTTAGTTATAACAATTGTATGTTTGCGTTTAGGGTTAGTGTGCATTATAATAGTAATGTATTTTTTGCAAGAGGCAAAGAGAGGTTAGTATGAGCTTATTAGGAACAATCAGTAGAGGAATTAAAGCCCCGATTTTTAGAAATGGGGATAATCTAATTAAAATGGTTCCAGACTGCGTAATTAACGCCGCAAGTCAATCGGGTTTTGAAATTAGAGATAATGATGTGATAGGCATTACAGAAGCTATTGTAGCTAGAACACAAGGTAACTATGCAACAGTAGAGCAAATTACCAAAGATGTTAGTAATAAATTGGGTGATAAAGAAGTTGGTCTAATTTTCCCTATACTTTCTCGTAATAGATTCGCATTATTACTTAAAGGGATAGCTCGTGGTGTAAAAAAATTATACATAGTACTTACTTATCCTCAAGATGAAGTAGGCAATCCATTAATTTCTCCAAGCTTAATTGATGAAAAGGGAGTAAATCCATTTTCTGATACATTTACCGAAGCTGAATTTAGAGCTAAATTTGGTAAAATTGAACATCCATTCACTGGGGTTGATTACATTAAGCTGTACAAAGAAATTGCTGGAGAAAATTGTGAAATAATTCTTTCAAATAGGATAGAAACTATTTTAGATTACACTCCATATGTGATAAATGCAGATATCCACACTAGAAAAAGGACTAAGAGAATTTTGCTTGAAAAGGGAGCAAAAATTGTAATTGGTCTTGAAGATATTTTAACAGAAAGTGTAGATGGTAGCGGATATAATGAAAAGTACGGATTACTAGGCAGTAATCTTGCTACCGAACATAGCGTCAAACTATTTCCTAGAGGTGGAGATGAAATTGTAAATGGAATTAAAGAACAAATGTTGATAAAAACAGGAAAAAAAGTTGAGGTTCTTATTTACGGTGATGGCGCGTTCAAAGACCCTGTAGGTGGCATTTGGGAGTTAGCTGACCCAGTCGTTTCACCAAGTTATACATCAGGACTAGAGGGTAGGCCGAGTGAAGTTAAGCTTAAGTATATCGCCGATAACATGTTAACAAAAGACTGTGCTGAGGAAGAGTTGAAAAAAATCATTAAGGAAAATAAAGCTCATCACGATGATAACTTAGCACTTGGTACAACGCCTAGAAGACTTACAGATTTACTAGGTTCACTTTGCGATTTAACAAGTGGAAGTGGAGATAAGGGAACTCCAATAATACTAATACAAGGATATTTTGATGACTACTCTACGGAGAGAGACTGAAATTACATTGAAGGATAGAAAATAAATCTAAAATTGCATTCGTGCTTTTTAAGAAATATAAATCACTAGGTGGGAAATGAAAGTTAATTTTAAAGAAATTGTTGATAAGCTAACGCTTGAAGAGAAAGCCGCACTTTGTTCTGGAGTGACGAATTGGAAGACAACCCCAATAGCAAGACTGGGAATTCCTAGCGTATATATGTCAGATGGCCCTCATGGAGTTAGGCGAGAAATTGTACAAGCTCAAATAAATAATATTCATACTGCGTCAGTTCCTTCTACTTGTTTTCCAACGGCAGTTACTCTCGCTTCAAGTTGGGATAGAAAATTAATGTATGAAATTGGAGAGGCTTTAGCTGAAGAGGCTAAGGAGTTAGAAGTTAGCACTTTATTAGGTCCTGGAATCAATATTAAACGTAATCCGCTTTGTGGTAGAAATTTTGAATATTTTTCAGAAGATCCATATTTAGCTGGCGAGCTATCTGTAGCATACACTAAAGGTATTCAAGATAATGATGTAGGTGTCTCTGTTAAGCATTATGCAGCTAATTCACAAGAATATATGAGGCTTAGTTCATCAAGCGAAATAGATGAAAGAGCGTTAAGGGAAATATATCTATACCCATTTGAAAAAACTGTGAAAGAAGCAGACCCATATACAATTATGTGCGCATACAATAGGGTTAATGGCGAGTATGCGTCTCAACATAAAGAACTTCTGCATGATATATTGAAAGAAGAATGGGGGTTTAAAGGTATCGTTATATCCGATTGGGGAGCAGTGGACGACAGGGTTAAAGGCATTAAAGCAGGTCTTCACCTTGAAATGCCTTCTTCGAATGGAATTAGAGACCAATGGATTGTCGATGCTGTTAAAGAAGGAAAATTAGATGAATCAAGGTTAGATGAAATAGTTTTAGAATTATTGGAGTACATTTATAAATGTGATGCTAATGTAAGAAAAACCAAAGGAACTAAGGCTAACTATGAAAAAAACCATATCCTTGCTAAACGGGCTTCAGCGGAAGGAAGCGTCTTACTAAAAAATGAAGATGGGATATTACCTCTTAAAGACCTGACATCAATTGCTGTTATAGGAGAGCTAGCAGATAAAATACGTATGCAAGGAACGGGGAGTAGTAAATTACAGCCTAAAAATGAAGTTAGTTTTTTGAAAGCGCTTGATAATAACGGTATCAAGTATAAGTATGCCAGAGGTTATGACGCACAGACTTTTACCGATAAAACAAGTAAAAAAATGCTAAAGCAAGCAGTTAAAGTAGCCTCCGAAAGCGACACGGTCATTTTATTTATCGGGCTTACAGAGCCTTTTGAATCGGAAGGGTTTGATAGAGATAAATTAGATATGCCTAAAGCTCACTACGATCTAATAGATGAGATATATAAAGTGAATAAAAATATTATTGCCGTATTAGTTGGTGGCTCTTCTGTTGTTATACATAATTTAGATAAATTAAAAGCGCTATTAAATGTATATCTAACTGGCGAAGCTGGCGGTGAAGCAACCCTAGATATTATTTCTGGAAAAGTAAATCCATCAGGAAAACTTGCAGAAACATTCCCAGCATCTCTAGACAGCATATTATCAACTAAATACTTTGCAAAAGATATTGCTGAATATAGAGAAAGCATTTTTGTTGGCTATCGATATTTTGATTCAGCTAAAAAAGATGTAGTTTTCCCATTTGGTTATGGATTGTCATATACGGAATTTGAATATTCAAACATGCAGGTATCTGCAGATAAAATCACGGAAAATGATACACTGACAGTTAAGTACGATGTTAAAAACATAGGAAAAGTCAAAGGGAAAGAGATATGTCAGCTTTATGTAAAAGATAAAGAAAGTACAATATATGTAGCAGATAAAGAGTTAAAAGGCTTTGAAAAGGTAGAGTTAGAGCCTGGTGAAACAAAAACAGTAGAACATACCTTAAGTAGGAGGTCTTTTGCATTTTATAACGTAAACAACAAAGATTTTGAAGTAGAGAGCGGTGAGTTTGATATTTTAGTAGGCAGTTCATCTAGAGATATAAAATTACAAAAAACAGTTTTTGTAGAAGGGTCTGCTACAAATATCCCTGACTATAGAGAAAACGCTTCTTCATACTACGATATGCTAAATAGAGACGAAGTGCCACAAGCAGAGTTTGAAGCTGTTCTTGGAAGAGCCGTGCCGGTACACACTAAACCCCAGAAAGGCGAATTTACATTCAATACTTGCGTTGGCGATTTTGGTGCAACTTGGTTTTCACGGCTTATGAAGCGTATTGCCGGACAAGCTCATTTGTTTATGCTCCCGAAAAACAGTGGCGATAGTGAAAAGCAGATGGTGAAAAAGGCTTCATCAACAATGCCGATACGTAACTTTTTTGCTATGGCAAACGGTGTTGTAAGTTACGAAACAACCGAAGGCTTTATAGAAATGCTTAATGGTAAATTTTTTAAAGGATTATCTAAAGCACTTAAAGGGATTAAAACAAATGATCCGACGCGAAAATTAAAGCAATATCCAATTAAAAAAGACTAACATATGAAAAGCTTGCTAAGGCAGGCTTTTTTATTAAATAGACGACATAATTTAAGTTAATTTAGTTAAATAAGCAGATATGTCTAAAAATAACTATTTGTGTAGTTTTTTACTACTTTTTGTATGATATAATAGTACATATCATTTGCATTTCCATAGAAAGTTTTGCGGGTGATAATACAAGATGTTTAACTATAGTTGGGCGTGGTATGACAGATATTAGTGAGTTAGTAGTTGCAACAAATAATAAAAATAAATTGAAAGAGTTTAGAGAGGTTTTAGGGAATAAATTTAAATTAACCTCACTAGAAGATAATAATATTTTTGTAGACATAATTGAAAATGGTAATACCTTTTATGAAAATGCTTTGATTAAAGCAAAAACCGTATCGAAGTTATGTAATAAACCAGCTATAGCAGATGATAGTGGGCTAGTAGTACCTGCACTTAATGGGTTGCCAGGGATTAATTCCGCTAGATATGCAGGCGAGAGGGCAACAGATGAAATGAATAGAAAACACTTACTAGAAAATATGAAAAACATTCATGATAGAAGTGCATATTTTTTAGCGTGCATAGTAGTGTATTACCCGAATGGGGATATTATAACCTCTGAAGGAAAGACCGTGGGAGAAATCCTTAAAGAAGAAAAAGGTACGAACGGATTTGGCTATGACTCAATTTTTTATAGTTACGAGTTAGGAAAAACTTTTGCAGAATCAGAAAGTACTGAAAAAAATATTGTAAGCCACAGAGGAAGGGCGCTACAATCGTTGATTATAAAACTAAATGTCTAATTATTAGGGAGAATTGTAGTAAATGATACCAAAACATACACAAGGAAACAAAAATGTATCTATAGCTACAAAAATATGCGTATTGTTGATAATTTTCATATTATCACTTGTTTTATTCGCTGGTTTGCTGGCTAATTTACCTGTGCCAAATAAACAAATTGTTGCAAATGCGTTTGTTAACTACATACCAAAGCTAGAAAGATACTACATCAAAGACCTCGTCGGGAGGTTCGGCTTGTCAACGAATGATGATCAAGAATCTGATGAAGAATATGAGTCACTGGATGCGTTGTTTGACGATTTACTATGCCAGCACCAACAAAATGTAGTTGTTGAGTTTGTAGGTGATTTTGTACTGGATGAAGAAGTTAAAATCGACAATTCAAACAATAGACTTTCAGCTAATGATATTGATTTAACGATTATCGGAAAAGCAAAAAGTACAGTGAAGGGTTCTACATTTTATAATCCTAATCGAGCAAACACATATGCGATGCATATTATTAATATTGACAAGATGACGCTTTCAAATTTTACTCTTGAAACTGAAACTATGGCAATTAATGTGTTAGGAGATACTAATTTGATAATTGAGTCAAGTTCAATTGTCACCAAATACGACATTTTAAATAAGAACTCTGGCGGGATTATAGTCAACAGTTCTTATGGAAGCAAGGTCGATATAATTAGTTCCACGGTAAAGGGATTGAAAGAATCAGAATACGAGCTGTATGCAATATATAGTTATGGCGATGTCACTATTGATAAAGGAGTCGTTAGTGAACCTTTTTCTCTTCTAGAATGTTATGGTGGTATCTCAATGGCTGCAGGCACTCTATCTGTATATGGCGGGGAGGTTAAAAAAACTGGTCCTAGTTCAGATTACTTTGCGCTCAAGCTTTTTAATTCAGACGCAGTACTCAATGGCGGACATATGTCTAACGCAGCAGCACTTCACTCACCTAATGAAAGCTCTATCCTCGTTAAACAGTCTAATTTGGAAGTGGAGAATGGGTCAAAGGTTGATACTGGAGTGTTTATAGCGGCAAATGATACAAATGACCCCAGTTCGCTCACTGTAGATGGAACGAAGATTATTGTGCCAGCTGGAGCATTTAACATTGTTATGAGTTGCGAAGATACTATGGAATTTGGGGTTAACGATGATAACGTTTCGCTGGCAATAACTGATGTAAAAGAAGATAAAGTTGATACTACTGCTTGGGGCGAAGGTGCTGGAAATGTTATCAAATTATCTGATATTGAACAATTTGCATCTGAAGGAATTGTTCAACCCAAGGCGACAATTTACAGGTTTATCACATACAAACATCTCAGTGAAGACGGCACACTGGTAACAGATCCTGCTATTAAAGTTGAGAATGGCACATTACACACAGTCAAGAACTACAATCAATTATACAAAACAAACATTTTCTCTCAAAAATGTTGGGAAGATAGTAACGGTGGTAAGCATTTAAAGGGCAGTACAATTACTGTTGAAAATGACTATGAATTCATGGCTATAATGCAACTTAAAACACCTAGCATAGAGCTCGGTTATACAGTGATAGATTCTGCAAATTATAGCATTAAACTATTAGTTACCATACCTGCAGATTATCAAGGTGACAACATTGGCATTGAATACTCCTGGTATAAAATAGCTCAAAATGGGGGTGCTGAAATTTATATACAAGATACCGAAATGCCTTTTATTGAACTGATTGCTGAAAGCACGAACTGTAGATATAAAGTTGTTGTAAAAATTAAGGTTTTGGACTTGAGTGTGGGAGGAGAAACAGAATACTCAATCGAAACATTCGAGTATGTCGATGTTGTTTTAGAGCAGACCAATGTCATTCCGGAGGTTGATCCAGAAAATCCTGATTTATCAGACCCAGCCTCAGATAAACCAAATGAACCTGAAAACAAGCCTAACCTTGCCTTAATATTGGGAACGACCATTCCTAGTGCCGTAATAGTAATTTCGGGCGTAGTGGCAGTTATTATACTTCATAAAAAAAGCATTTTAGCGAAGGTTTTGGCTAAAAAACCTAAGAAAAAAGAAAAAGACAAAGCCAAAAAAGAAGCAATAGATGACACCAAAATAGAAGCAAAAGAAGGAAACAAAAAGGAGTAAATTGCTAAGAGTTTTACTTTTCTTTTATTGTCATGTTCAGTAGGTTTTCACATATATTTCATTGACTTGCTTATGTACGCGTGTATAATATAATTATTATTTACAAAAGAGAGAGCAACTTGTACATACGCAAACACGGAAAACCCAATTTTTTAGCATTAGTTGTCATAGCCATTATTTTGGTGGCTATGTTTCTTTTGGTTTTTTCCACTTCAACGAAGATTGACAAGACTGTATCGCTTGATAACACTACTGCTGTTGTTGCAGAAGCTGCAACTCAGAATGGGTCGGGTTATGGACTTATAACAGCCGCGAATATTGGCTCGAATATCACTATCTTACCGAAAAATGGTGTAGTTGCAGAAGATAGGTATAGAATGGGTCTTCAGACGACTTGGCAGGATAGCTTGGATGGCATTGAGTTTAAGAGAATACCAGATGGGAATAATTTGTTTAGGCTGGATTGGTCTGGTCATGCTGATCAACAGATGTATCATTTTGCAAGGTTTGAATTAGATGATGAAGTCATGAACTTGAGAAAGTCTGGCAGTTTAAAAATGAGCGTAACTTTAAGAATGCACAGTACTGCTAATCCAGATTTAGGTGGCATAGGTATTGGTAAGAAAGGTTTAACAAATTCAGCTATCACCCAGTATTCAACCATGGCATCCCTTCTTCAAACAGTACCCACTCTGCAAAGTCCAGGTGGATGGGCTGCTATCTGGGGGGACTCAACTTGGACGATTGAAGAAGATTTAGCGTATGATGATAGTGCGAACGACAGGTATATTTATGCTTTTTTTATTGCGCAAGCAGCAGGTGGAGCATGCTATGCCTTCGATGATTTTTATATCAAACTTACTTACAAAGAAGGCTCGTCGGTAAAGGCGAACAGAACTTTCAGCAAGGTGGATTCGCAATCGCCCGAGACAATTCCTACTGAAGCTGAGAGTTCAGTCGAGTACATTAAAAACGCAACTTCAGGTAGTTATACACATACCGAGGCAACAACGTATTTAGCATTTGATACGATGAACACATACTATACCTTGAGAGCAAAACAGTTTGGGACTGGGTATAGATTCGTAGGCTGGGCGGAGATCAAAGATAATAAAACTGTTAAAATCAACAAAAAATCCGGGTCGTATCCTGCAGGGTATAACGAAAATTCAACAATGGCAGAGGTGCGTACGGCGGTACAGGCTGCAACTACAGGGATAACTAGATGGCTTGATGGGACACCGAATGGTGATTATAATGAGATAAAAATAGGTAGAATTGAAAAGCCCGCAGAATCTCAGTACAGAATACAAGGTGGCCGATTTTTTACTGCCATATATGTTCCTGTGTTTTATAAAATTCAGTATGCAAAGACGAGTACATCTGATGTTCAATATTCGCAATGGGCTCTTAGCAGTATTTCAGGGAATTTACTACCAAACACAATAACAAATGGTGAATCTATATTTTTAGGCTGGAAATCAAACCCGGGAGATGAAAACTTTTCTAATGAGGCTTATTATCTAAACCTTGCACAGTGTACTCTTGCAACGATGGATTCAACATATATATTTAAATCAAATGTCCAGTATTACTTAATAGCACAATGGGGTGACTACTCTGTTTCTGCAGGTAGCTACCTGATAATTACGAACATTACTGCGAACAACAAGCCTAGAGATGTTTATATAGACTACTATTACACGGTATCCCTACAAACCCTTAGTCCTTCAGAGTATGATATAGTTGGTGTTTATGCTACATATCTATCGGGTCCTTTACTAGGTGAGACAGTCGTGTTGGATAAAGTTGCTGGGGAAACTAACGATTATATTCTCCCATATGTTTCGGGAAGAGCTGAGCTCCATGCTGAACTTAAAGCAAAAATATACAAAATAACATATAGTGTTCCCTCTGGTTGGAGTTCGAATGCGACTGCTGAGCATCAAACCCTAATAGCGGGTGTCGGTAAAAACTTTATGGATTTACCTGTTGCAACCGGTGGCTCTGGAAGTGCATATGGTTGGAAATATAACGGGACTTTAATCAAAACGAACATATTGCAAAATGTCTATCAAGACGTAACACTAACACTTGACCATCATTATCCATACAACACATATGTTAACACAATTACCACAACCTCATCCAATACGCAGTGGCCCGGCTGGGAAAATACAGGTTACGCTGCGTATACCTTTGGTGATGCAGGAAGTCAGGCTACCACATCTGGGTTACAGAGTTTTTCAGGTGAAAACTGGATAGGATTTCATGACAAAAAGTTGAAGGGTAACTATGAAAAATATAGACATGCACATATGTATTTCCCACTAGGGGGAAATGCCCTACGCGCATTTATGCTAGGTGCAACAGTTCAAGTACAATTTCAAACATATGCGATTGTTGCTGCGTACAAAGCATATTGGGGAACGTCTACCTCATATGCATATGCAAATATTGGCGCTGAATCTGGGAAAAATTTCGAGTATTATCAATGGCATTTACCACCCAACATCAGTAGTACATTGTCCGTTTCTAGAAGTGGATACATGAGCTCTGGCTGGAATGAGAATAGAGGGGATTTAACTACTGGGGTTGTGACGTTAAGCCATCCAGGAGTGACATTCCACTTTACGGGAAGACATAGGGATGATTCATCAGCACAAAACTATGAAGAACAATCAGGTTTCAAAAATTTAAGGTATTGGATTACTATAAACGGAATCCCTGATAATGCAGGTGGATATACATTGCAAGGTGATGGTGGTACGTTTACTTCTGGCATTAATACTACGTTATCTTCCTATACTATACGTGCAGCTAATAAGGAAGGTTATAGAGCAATAATCCCTTTAGGGTTATTTACAAAAACTAATAATGTACTAACAGATGGAGGTTATTCAACAAGCGCAGGTGGTACAACGGCAAGTTTAACATATGGAGAACAAACATCATATACTAACTCAATCGTAAACAGATACGCTATGTGGAAGGAACGACGATATACTGTAGCTTCGTGGGATGTTTATGTTGGAAATATGAGCTCGCTTGATTCTTCTACACAGGATGGTGGCGTCGCCTTCAAAGTGAGACCGCCTGAAGTAAGGCGGGCGGGTGTAAATTATGGTACAAGTAATACGGGTGTATCGGATTTTGATTATGATGGTTTTACTCGCCATCCCTTTCGACCAAATAGATACAAAATTGATGATAACAAAATTTCTAGCGACATCACTAGTAAAAAGATTTCCTCCTTGTTGCCATTTAATGAAGTCTCGATTATATATGGAAGTAACACTAGCACCACCAGTGCGAATGCATATGCATTGTTGTGGAGAATGGATGCACCAACATTTAGTCGTTCAGATTACAATGTAATGTATGGTACAGAAGTAGAGTTAGATGATGTGGCAAATATAGATCTATCAAACATGCCTCAAGGGTCTGAAATGCCTCAAGGTGCTACATACAAGATAGCTAGCGGGAAAGATGCAGCTGATGGAACTGGTTGGAGCAGAGGTGGAACTTTACTGACAGCGATTCCAGGATATACTGACTATATAGTTGGATATTTATATGACCACACAGAGTCTTCTCTAGTACACAACCAAAAGTTTAACTGTACTATTTATTATTCTGCTCTCATAAATAATTCAATGCTAACTAGTAAAACCGCTGATAACGGAGGTTTTAATGCAAGCATTAACATTAACATACATCCAATAATACTAGAGCTGGCTATTTCAACCTCGGGTCAACATACATACAATGCAACAAATCAAGTAGCTCCATATTCCTATTCTGTATCAAACTCTCAAATGTCAGGTGTTCCTGGAGCAACTGCCGCTAAGGCGAGTAGTGTCTTTAATGCCGAATTCAATAATAGTAAAAGCGTATTTGATGTTGAGAATAAAGGTTTACGAATCGATACACAATTTACTAGGGAAAAGGTTATTAATGTTGCGGCTGGACAGCAATATACTTTTAAAGAAGCAGGTACGTACACGCTAAATGCTGCTACATTTGCTCTTTTTGATTCTACACTAGGGGCTAGTAACAATAAAAATTATGTTTGGAAGATAATTTCGCCGCAAGTTGGTAATGATGGGGCTGGATATACGCATGAAAGTACTAATTATACGAGAAGCTTGAAGGATGCTTCAACTGCAGTAGCTATGCAACAAGCAACACTAGTAGTAGATTTTTACTATACTATGAAAAACTATAGCGCGAATGCACCGCAGAAACGCCTTCTCAACAGTTTAACCGAAAATGAGCCTCCAAGTGGTGGTGGATACAGTGCTTCAGATGCTTGGTGTCTTTATGTTGATGGACTTAATATTGAATTGCCAACGGTTGTTTCAAGCTATACGACTTTAATTCTTAATAAACTTAGGCGACAGGGTTTTGATGGAAATACTAAAACTGCTACTTGGGCTGTAGCAGCAAATAATACTACAGACCCGGTTAAAGATGCGCCTAGTGGAAATGTCATAATATATGCTGTTGCACTAGAATTAGATAGGTTACAAGCTGCACATTTTGTGTGGGACGGAACAGACCCTGATAATGCTATGTATGCTGCCATAAGTAACAACTACAACATTACGCGTAGAATGAAGGGCGGTAGTAGTTATAACAGTACGTTTGGTACCATAACTAAGGAAAGTGGAAGTGGTACTGTAGCCGCACTGGTAGGAACTGTTCCAACAAGCCCAACAGATACAACAAAACCTTGGTTTCATATAAAAGAAGTTGAGTTAAATATAAGTTGGAGTACTCCTGGTGATTTGACTTATGGAGGTAGTTCAGGTGTGACAATGAAACAAGGTAAAGTAGGCACAGTTAGTGGTCTATTACCTGAAACTGACACAAATCCAATTATTTTTTATTTTAAAGATGTAAATGATGTGGAAAGAAATCTTGGATCTGTAAATCCAGTTAGTGCTTCTTCCCCCACAATAACTGCTCTCCAAGCAATTAATGCGGGGACATACGAGGTTACACTATATATCAAGCAGACTAACTATACGCTAGCAAGTGGTGCGTATGTGTCTTGGACTATAAATAAAAGGCTTCTAGAATCACAAGCGACTAGAGGATATTTGGTAGGTTCAACATTTACTGCCTCCGAAGACCCTATGATATATGGCGACAATAAAAACTATGGATATCGTTATCAATTCGCCAATTTCATAGACTATGGTTCTGATAGTATATATTTTGAAAGAGCGTTATATTCCACAACTGGATATGCTAGTAACAATAATGCATATAACGCAACAAATGCTAGCCCTAATTTAACATATATGGTAAACAAGGTGCTTGGAACTAACCTAGATGGGACATTAGCAAATAGTGGAAATATTAGTAGTGCCACACATCTTACCGCAGCAACTCCTACCTCCTTGGTGCATAATTTGACGGCATATAATGTTGGTACATATTATACGCATATTGAAAAACCTATTTCTAAAAAACATACCGAAGATTTTGATTTTAAAAGACAAGCAGGCAGTCCAGATGCTACTTGGGTTTCTAATTATTATGTAGGTACTGCTGCCAATAATTATGTACGCTCTACTTTTTCTATAAATGTGCGTCAAATAACTTTTAATTGGGCGACTCTGGCTACTACTCCTACATATAATGCAAATTATCAAGATGGTATCGGTTTTCAAGTTTCTAATATTGAAGCATCCGATGAAGTTAAACTTACATTCACATTGCCTAAAAATATTAAACTAGGAACAGGACAAGTGGGAACGGGAGATACTTTCACTTCTGTGATTTCAGACACTCCAGCTGGGACTACGGTGTCCAATAATCCAACATCCGTAGCAGGAAATTATACAACCATAGCTGGAGTTAGTAATAGCCATTATAGAATGAGGGCAATTGATGCTGATTCATACGCTGTTTCATTTATCGGAATTAGCGGAGCATCAGCTGTAAATTATACGTTCCAAGTAGCCAACCAAACATTTTCTATCAGTCCTAAAACATTAAGTTTTACTTGGACTAATAACTACAACAAGGTTAATAAGTATGAGTATGATAGCAATTACATTGGGCAGACTTTAGAGATTTCTGGTATTTTATCACGGGGTACAGTAAAAGATACGCTAACTTTAGGCGTAACATTACCTGTGGGAGTAAGATTTATAGAACACAACAAAACTACATTAGCAGAACAAGATTTAACTAGTACTTCGCCTACTGCAACTGCGCAAACTTACACATTGACTAAAAATATAGATAACTACAATAATGCCACTGGACATAGTTTTGAATATTATTTCCGCGCTAAAAATGCCAATTTAACAGGTCAAAATTATACCGCAACTATCGCTAACATATCGGGCGCGCATGCGTCAAATTATACTTTAACAGGAAGTACGGTACTCCAAAGCTCCTTTGTCATAGAGCGAAAAAATCTAGTTGTATCGGTAAATGTCCCTCCTGGAGATTTAATATACAACGGTCAACTTCAAGGGAGAGGCGTTGAGCTTTCAGGACTCGTAGGTTCTGACACGGTCATTTTAACTGTCCCGGCGCAAGGAGCTACTAATCAAACAACATATGATTATACAAGTAGCGGTGTTAATAAACCAGACTACAGTTATTCAGGTAATTCGCATAACTTCCTAGCAAGAAATGCAGGCATATACAGAATAGTTATTTATGGTATTGATAACACGAATTATAAACCCGTAAATTCATCGCTTGTTGAGATTACCCCAACCAACTTACTGTATGAAGATTTTGGTATATTACAAAGAGTTATTACACTAAACTGGGGACAAACTACGTTCGAATATAAGAGTGCTGCTTGGCAACTAGCATTACCAGGCATATCTAACCGTGTTGGTACGGATAATGTGACTTTAAATTGGAATGATGGTGTAAATACTGTTGATCCACCTCCAGCTAACTACACACACATAGAGACGGTAGTTGGAATTTATAAAGCTAGACTGTCCACAACCTTATCAGGAGCCGCAGCAGGTAACTATACACTTGACGGTGTGACGTTAACTCAACAATGGGAGATAACCCCAAAAGCTCTAACGTTTGCATATCAGGCAGTTAATCCGACATATAATAGTTTATATCAGACTGGTGGAAATTTAACGATAGGTGGAATTTTTGCAGGCGATAATATAACTTTAAGCATTAACTTCCCGCAAGATATTATGATGATGATAGGCTCTACATCATATCTAACGCCAAGTGTTACTGTTTCTTCAGGCGTAGTTACCACATCCGCATTGGTAACCGGCAACACAGATAATACATACGCATTAATGAGTAAGAATGCGGGTACATACAACTTTAGCATAGCAACTACTGCTCTTGGTGGAACTGATAAAGATAACTATAAGATTACTGTAGCTATCAATAATAGTTGGATAATTAATGCAAAACAAATAAATATAATCGGATGGTATGTTAATTCTTTTGTCGTAGGCGGAAGTAATACCCCATATATTGCTCACACATCGTTTACTTATGATAATACCAATAAGACTGTTGTTGCTGGGTTTGAAAGTAATGCTAGCTCTACAGCCGATGGTAAAGTTTATGCCACCGATGCTAGCTCTTTATCTTTATTATATAGCGTTGATAGCAATACACAGAAAAATGCGGGCTCATACAGTACAACTGTTTCGCTTGCTACAACTAAGCCAAGTAGCAATTATGTACTTAATGCTACGAATTTGACGTTATCCTGGAAAATCAATCAAAGACTATTAACTCTATCGTTCATCGAATATTATAACACTAGAAATAGCGCATATAATTATACATATGATGGAACCGACCAAGGACTAAAAGTTAAAATATTAAATGTTGCAAGTGGTGACAGCATAAAAATAGCAAGGACATTAACGGGTACGTTTACAAACATCAGTTTTACGGATACAACCTCTTTGACAAATGGAGAATACATTCTTGCAGCTAAAAATGTTAATTATAGTGGGGGTGTAATAGCATACACAGTTGCGCTAACAGGCATTACTGACTCAAATGGTAATACGGGTGCAAGCTGTAATTATTATGTGAGTCCAGCTATTAGTCCCACTACACCTATGAGTCAGTCCTTTACAATTGTACAAAAGCAACTCACATTAAAGTGGAAAACTCCACCAGAAATTGAATATACAGGAAGTGAAGTAACCTTCCCATTACCAACGCCAGAAAATCTAGTTAGTGGTGATGAAATATCCTTTAGCTGGAATGATAGCCCTCCAACATATGTGCATAAAGCAACTGCAGTTGGTACATACACTGCTAGGTTGTCTAATGCTGTGGGTGGGACTTCAGGCAACAATTATACATTAACAGGCGTAACTCTTACTTGTCAGTGGTATGTTATTAAGCGCGTCATTACATTAGCTGTTAGTTATACCACGCCTACTTTGACATATAATACAGCTTGGCAGACGGGAGCCGTTTTAACAGTCACAGGGTTGAAATCCTCTGCTGGTGGCGTTGTAGATGACATTAAACTTAATTTATATGTTGATGCCAACATGAAAATGTTAGAATGGGACGGTAGTGCTACTGGCAACTCTGTAATAGGTAACTCAAGCTCAACATACTCAACTCCATCAAATGGAAATTATCAAATGATTTCCTCTTTGACAGAAGATGCTACTACAGAAACGGGTGATAGATTCGCACTCCAAGCGATATATGGGAGAGTGGGAAAATATAGGTTACAAGTGCTTGCTACTTTAAGCGGAACCGCTGCAGCCAACTATGATTGTGCTGGTCTAATCACTGAGTTTTATATAAACAAGAAAGTAATCGATATTAATGATACTAGTGGTGGCGAAGGTAGTTCAGGATGGTATACTGACTGGAATTCTAGTACAAATACTGGTACTACAGTATACAGCGACGGGGTTTTTGTATACAACGGTAATAATCACACAGTATCACCAGGTTTTGCAGGTGGTGCGGCTTCTGCTACAGATAAGAAAGTATATGATTCGGACTTAGCTGCTGGTTACAAAATAGCATTTACATATAATGGGGATAATAATACAGCTAAAAATGTTGGTCAATATACGACAACTGCTGTACTCAGTACATCGCTGCCAAGTTCTAATTATGTGCTCAGTACTGAGGTAGGCAATAAAAACACAATACAGTGGAAGATATTACCTAGGGTAGTTACAGTCAGCTGGGTGGGCGATACTACAGGAGCTACCTGGACTGAGCCGGAAGGGGTATTAACTACAACATATGATGGACTTACGCATAATATAGAGGCAACTTTCACTAATAAGGTAGGAGCTGATGTCTTAACCCCTGTTTATACTGGAGATAGAAACAAAGTAAATGCTGCTTCATATTCCACTACTTTATCAGGGTTAAGCGGTGGGTCTGCTGGTAACTATACATTAGTAGGTGCTTCTGGACTAGTTAAAAGTTGGGAGTTATTAAAGAGAGTGGCTAGTATTACTTGGAGCCACGCCTCACCAGTACTTGTGTATAACGGAGCACTACAGGGCATAAACGCTGAATTCGGTAATGTATTATCTAATGATGTACTAGAGTTCAATATAACCACTTCAACAAATTCAGAACAACTTACTTTAGGTATAATTAGTGGTGGAACTTTAACAAGTAATGCACCTGACTTTAAAGTTACAAATACTAGTGGTAATACTAAAACAGAAGTTTCATTCCGTGCGAAACAGTATGGTACATATAACATTACGGGCATAACATTAAGTGGTGCTATTAGTGGTAATTATGCACTAACAGGGCAGACTGTAACTAATAGTTTCACAATTGGTAAGAGATTAATTACATTAACCATTCCATCAGCGGGTCCCTATGTGTATAGATATAATACCGAACAAGGTGGCACTATAACTGTATCAGGAATTTATCCAAATACTGCTAGATCAGGCGGACTTGATGAAGTACAATTTAGTATTTCTGTTACAGGAACTTTAACAACTAATGATTTAGAAGACACTCCTATACTAGAAAACAAAGCTTATAATTTCAAAGGTATTAATGCGGCATCGTATTCGATAGTTGTTTCTACAACACTTTCTGGACAAGATAGTGCAAACTATGAAATTGTTGCATCTGCACCTCTTAGAACTTTATCATTTGTAATAAATCAAAAAGCTGTAGCTATTGACAATTGGTATGTAGGTTTATTCAATCCAACTGGCTCAAACACAGCATATACCGATTCTTTACTTGTGTATAACGGAGAGAATCAAACAGTAACAGCAGGGTATCAGACTGGAGCTGCTACCGACAATGATAATAAAGTGTATACTGCAGATACAGTGAATTTTGTATATAGCACTGGAGTAGATACAAACACACAAAAGAATGCAAATAACACAACAAAACCCACTTATTCTTCTACCGCTACTTTCGCATCAACTACCCCTAGCTCAAACTACTATGTGGTTTCTGGCGGAACTAAGACTTGGAAGATTAATCCTCTGCCTATCCAGGTGGTATGGAGTGGTGATGCACTTGCTACTTGGACTGAAGAATCAGGTGTACTTAATGTCACATATGATAAACAACAACATAACATTATTGCTTCTGTTAATAATAAGCCTTGTCCTGATGTTATAGTCATAACCTATTCTGGTCACCAGAACCAGGTAAATTCTGGTAGTTACTCCACCTCTGTTAGCAGTATAGATAACACTAACTACACTATGACTGGAGGAACGGGCTTAAGTAAATCATGGATAATAAACAAGAGAGTCCTTACAGTTACTTGGTCTGCAATTTCTAACATTGAATACAATGGTAATAATCAAGGACCTACACTAACTATATCAAATATAGTATCCTCTGACACACCTGTGTTCAGCATAACTGGAACGGGAGACGCAGCGTTTAACGTATCGGTAACTGGTAGTACAGGTTCTGTTAGTGGGAGTTACTCATCATTTACATTAACATCAGCTAGCGGATATACTAATTTAACCGCTGATTTACTTGCACAAAATTATGGCGAATATACCGCAACTCTTGCGCTTGATGCTACAACAGCACTCAATTATTCAACAACAGGAACAATGCAGAAAGTATGGAATATAACGAAAAGGCTAATTAGTTTAGTTTGGACCAATAACTCTCCATTTACATACAATAGCAGTAGCCAAGGCGTAACATTAGCAGTTTCAGGAATACTTCCAATTGACGAGAGTGCTACTAGATATATTGAATTTGCCTTAACAATTGCTGGAGCAGTTTCATTACTGGGCTCACAGATTTCTAGTGGAAACCGCAAATTTACAAATGGAAATTATTTCTTCTCAGCTATAAATGCAGGTACATACTCAATAGAAGTAGGTGCTACACTTGGTGGTACTGTTGCAGATAACTATTATGTTAACTCCGATATCGCAGTACGCAAATCGACATTCACTATTAACAAAAAGACATTGAACATATCAGAATGGTACGTTGGTAGTTACGATGTAGACAATCCTACTGCCAGCACTGTATATACTGCAAGTTCATTCGAGTATAGTAATGAGAATAAGACAATAGTGGCAGGATACGTAGCAGGTGCAACTAATGCAACTGATGGGTATGTGTACAATAGTGATAAAAATAGCATTAGTTTCACATACAATGTAAACAATACTCAAGTAAACGCTGGTACATATACAACGACCGTACAAATGGCAACAGGAACACCTAGCAGTAACTATCAAATAGGCACTAATGGAACTAAAGTTTGGCAAATCGCAAAAAAGACAATAACCATTAGTTTCACTGGAAGTACAACATATACATATAATGGCAATAATCAGGGCGTCACTGTAACTGTTGCAGGAATAGCTGCAAATGATACCGCCGTTAGATTTACTATTACAGCTTCCGCAATGGATAACGTTGGTATTACTAGTTCTACCGTAATTAGTAACACACAATATGTATTTTCAGCTAAAAATGCTGGTAGTTATTCATTGTCCATAACTGCAATTACGGATATTAACAGCAATGATAATTATACAGCAACATTGCCTGCAAGTTTTTCATGGGTAATTAATAAGTTGAATATAACATTGTCTTGGGGTGTTTCAGTATTTGAATATAATGCTACCACGCAAACCCTAGGTAAACCAACGATATCTAATAGAGTTGGTTCAGATGATGTTGATGTATCCTGGAATGATTCCGCACCTGATTATGTACATAGTGCAAAAAATAAAGGAACATATACGGCAAGATTATCTACTACTCTAACTGGTGCTGATGCAGGTAACTACGCAATACCAGTTGGGATTATATATAAGAATTGGGAGATTACTCCATGTCTAATACATATAAGTTGGGGTACTACTGATTTGTTTACATATGATGGACAAAAACATGGTATAACAGCAACCTTGAGTAACTTTTTAACAGGTGATAGTGTATCGTTTTTAGCTGATATAGTAGATGGATTTGCATCAGTGACTAAAACAAATGTACCTTATCAAGGCACCCTTCAATCTTCAACGGGTGGAAGAGATACTTATACTATAACATTTGATAGTTATACAATTGATTCAGTAACGACAAATATCAAAAACGCAGCAGCATATAACGCTAAACTGGTTGCAATAGTTGGAACTGATGGTATTAATTATGATTATCATTTAAGTGATACAAATACTGCTGATTACACCATACAGAGTAAAGAACTGTCTTTAACCTTTGCGGAAAAATTTACTGCTGGAAGTAAAATTTCATCATATGAATATAGGTATGATGGAACTCTTCAAGGGTTAACTTTAACAGTTGGCGGTATAGTTAGTGGGGAGACAATTAAATTTGTAGTCTCTTATTCAGGTAACGATTCGAAAAAAGTTATGGACGAAACATTTACTACCGAACATTCAAGTTACACAATAACAGGCGATGGCTTAGGCACTACAGATGTTATTGGATTTGCTGGTAAAAATTATGGAACATACATAACTGGTATCTCTGCAGTAATTGATACCGAAAATAGAAGCAGTACAACCACATCAAACTATAAGTTACCTGCTACAGGAAGATCACAAACATTCTATATTCAAAAACGTATAGTTGGAATTACTTTCGATGCGACAAATACATTTACTTATGATGGCACACAAAAAACATATGGTGCAGTTGCAACAAATGTCATAGGAGGAGATACTGCAACATTTACATATGAAAGTACTGGGACTCAAGGGTCACGTCAATTAACATCAACTGCTACAAATTATGGTCTATATAGAACTTTAGTTACTGGATTTGCAGTAAATACAAATAGTAACTATGCTTTACCAACATCAGGGTTATATGGTGACTGGCAAATAGATGCTAGAGTAGTAGACCTTACTTGGCAAGCTGCAGTGAGTTTCGTGTATGATGGCGCATCTCATAGTGTCAAAGCAACGATTTCAAACAAAGTAGGTTCTGATCCAGTATCACTAGATTATCTAGAAACAGGAACAACTCTAATTGACGATGTGACTTATCAAAACAAATCATCTGCTATTAACGCTGATAACTACATAAGCATTGTAAATGGTCTTTCTAACAACGCTTTAGGAAACTATAGATTGCCAGTAAATACTAGTGGAGCAGATCCTTCGGAAGATGCGTTATTTGCAAAATTAAGAAAGACATGGTTAATTAGCAAACGAACAGCTACATTATCATTTAGCTCAGGTTCATTTACATATGATGGTACTGCTCAAGGAATTAATGTAACTATAGCTAACTTAATAGCTAGCGATACAGCAGCTAATAATTTAGGGATTACTGCTAGAGTCGATGGGGTAAAAGCCGGGGCAGGTACACAGTATACTATTAGCACGTCTGGTTCTGTAACATCATATGTGCATGAGGTCAGAAAGACTAATGCCGACACATATACTGTTTATATTCTTGGAATTGCTAATAGTAACTACACATTAATTGCCAATTCAGCTTCATTTACTATAGATAAAGCAGTCTTAATTGTTAGCTACGCTGAAATTTATACAGCAGGAATGAGAGTTTCTCCGTATGTATACACATACTCAAAAGCTGGGCAAGGAGTAAGTGTTACTATTTCTGGAATATATAACCCGGGTGGAGTGGCGGATGTTGTAACCATCACCACCTCTTATCCAACTGATACTGGAACATTAACCGACACTATTTCTAACCAAACATCGGGGGCGCAAACAATATCAAAAGACTATAATACAGTTCAAAACGCAAGGACTTTAGCGTATAAGCTTACGTTGACGGGTGTTTCTAACGACAACTATAAACTACCAGAAGATAATAAGGAAAAAACCTGGAATATTAATCCTAAAGAAATTGGAATAGTTTGGAACATAAATGGAACATCCAATTTATACACAACCCCATTTACGTACAATGGAAGTTCACAAGGAGTAGAGGCAGCTCCTAGTATTACAGGTGTTACAGCTGGGACAACCGCTGCTGGAGTGTATACAGGTGATACGGTTAGCTTTGCATATACAGGCACTCGCCTTGCTACAAATGTAGGAACATATAGCGCAACAGCAAGTACAACTAGTTCTACTCCGAGCTCTAATTACATAGTTTCCGCAAGTACTCAAACTAAATCTTGGGAAATTGTACCACTACAAGCGATAATTAGCTGGAGTGGTGCTACCGCTGGAGATTGGGATTTATTAGATGTTACCTATGACGGTACTGCCCATAGCGTAAAAGCTTCAGTAACTAACAAAGTAGGGACAGATTCATTTGTGTTTACATACTCTGGTGATTCTGGAAAAACTAATGTTGGTACATATTCTACATCGCTTACTGCTCTTGGGAATGATAACTATACCTTAGGAACAGTACCTCCTTATCCAACTACCACTTGGAAAGTGGTGCCTAGAAAAGTAAGTATAGTATGGAATGGTAATGCACAAAACATTTATAACGGCGGACCACAAGGAGTTAATCTAACACTTGGCAATATAATTTCAGCAGATAGTGTATCATTTGATGTTACTACTAGCGTAGTAGATAGCTCCGATACGATAACTGCTACCGCTACATCTGGTGGAAGCGTAACGGTTACTTCAGGTTCAACAATACCACCTACATTTAAGATAACAAATAATGCTGGTTCAACTTCGACAATAGTTCAGTTTAGAGCTACACTATATGGAACATATGCAATTGAAAGTATTACGGTAGATGGAAATTCAAACTATACAATAGACACTTCAGAAGATTCATTTGAGTGGGTAATTGGAAAACGTAAAATCAATTTAACTTGGGCACATGTCGGCTCTAATCCACACATATATAACACAACAGAACAAGGAATAACACTAACAGTTTCTGGCATATATGGTACAGATAAGGTCATATTTAACCTCAATATTTTAACTCCGTTAACAACACAAGATATAACAAGTGGTGTCACAGAAATAGCAAATAGCACAGCATATAATTTCAAGGCGAAAAATGCTGGGTCATATCAGGTTACGGTGTCCACAACGCTATCGGGTGCCGACTGTGTAAACTATGAGATTCATCCAGACAGTGTGAGAACTTTTGGCTTTACCATAAACAAGAAAGAAATTAACTTGCTTACTAATTGGTTTAAGGGAGTTTGGACTTATGGTGGCACAAATACTGCATATTCAGCGTTTACATACGATAATACCAATAAGGTGGTGACCGCAGGTTTTGCTGCTGGAGCGACTACAGACTCAGATAAGCTTGTTTATAACGCAGATGCATCAAGTGTTGAGTTTGAATATTCCTCTGGTACCCATTTGAATATTCAGAAAAATGCTGGCACATACACATCTAAAGCAAAGACGAAGACTACTGGTGTTAGTGCAAACTATGTGGTTGTAGGAACAGACACTTTAACAAATTGGGTTATAAACAAAGCAACTATAACTGTTACTTGGACAGGGTCTGGTAGCGCCTATACATACTCGGGTGCAGAACAAGGAATCAGTGCTAATGTAACGGGGATTGCAAATAGTGATAGCATTAGGCTGATTACATCATTTACGGGTACTTTTACCAGTCAAGGATTTACTACTGCTAGCCATCTTTCTTCCAATACAAGTTATGCATTTAGTGCTATTAATGCGTATTATGTTAGCAATACATTAACTCCATATGCTGTAGCTATAACAGGTGTCTACGACTCTAATGGCAACTCTAGCGCAGGAGCTGATTGTAACTATACAATAAGCAGTACAACTGGAACCTTTACTATTGCGAGAAGACAAATTGTACTAACTTGGGGAACCCTTAGTTTTACATATGACGGAACTGTACATACACTTTCATTACCAACCATACAAAACAAAGTTGATGGTGATACTGTTAATGTATCTTGGGCTGCCACCTCAGTGCATTCTGCTACTAATGCAGGTTCTTACACAGCAAGCATAACTAATGTTCTTTCGGGGGCTTCCGCAAACAATTATACTACACAAGGCGTAACTTTAACTCAGGGTTGGAATATTGCTAAGAGAGAGGTAACCTTATCCTGGCAGGCTTCAGATACTGGTTCAACATTTACCGGCGGTAAATATAGGTATACATATTCTGGTAGTTTACTTGGTGTAAAGGGAACAATTACCGGACTAGTGACTGGAGATACTATTACTCTCAACTATGAAAACAATTCGGGGTATCTAGATACAGATGCTGATTATCTAGCAAGTGGCACCAAAACAGCAAGCAGTACATCGCAATCCTTCAATTTCAAAGGGAAAAATGCATCAGAATTAAAATCACCAAATTATTATAGCGTAAAAATCACTGGCATTAGCACCACTGCATCAGATGCAAGCGCAAACTATACCTTAACAGTAGCAAGTGTGCTGACTAGCTCATTTGAGATAATGAGAAAAGAGATTTCATTTAGCTGGTCATATTATGGTACAGATACAAGCGACTCTGTTGTATACGATGGTAATAACCATGGAAAAGTCTTAGATATAGGTGGTTTAATTGGTTTAGACAGTATTACTTTGAGCTTTACTACACAAGGAACTTTAACTTTTGATCCTTCCTTAGTATCAGGGACAACGAACATAGTTAAAGATACTAGTGACAGCTACAGCATTTATGCTAAGAATGTGAGAACAAATCCATATTCGTTTACGATTAACGGAATAGGTGGAACTAGTGCCAATAACTATAGTTTACCAACTAGCAACTTGTCTGCATCATTTACTATTACTCCACTTGCTGTAACAATAAGTTGGCAAACAGCAGGATTTACGTTTGATTCAGTAAGTAATAAGTATAAAGTAACTTACGATGGTACAGAAAAGACCATGATAGCTGCAGTTGGTAACAAGGTAGCTGGCGATGAAGTATCATTTGTACATGGTGGAACATATTTTGCTACAAACGCTTCTAGTTATACTTCTACAATTACTGGCTTAACAGGAGCTCAATCTGCTAACTACACATTAACGGGTGCAACAGGTTCTACAAGTCAAGACTGGCAAATTGAAAAGAGGGCGCTTAGTTTCTCACTTGATTATACAGATGGAGATGTAAGGTATAATAACCAAGGTGTAACTGTGGGGCTAGGGTCAACATACACCATAAGCATTATAGAAAATAATAAAGTGACAAGTGATAGCATAACATATAACGCTAGTACATATGCAACACTTGAAGCAGGGCCATACACTGCTACTGCGCCAATTAATGTAGGGTTATATTACGTAATAGTAAATCCAAACCTAACTACTGGTACTGGATTGAACTACTATTTAGATCAGACGACTACGCTTTCGTTTAAGATATACCCAAGAATAATTGCTGGTAGCGCATTACAGTGGGAGTATTTTACATATAAAGCAAGCTCTGGAGAATATAGCACAGGTGTTGAACATACTTGGGGGAATCCGGTTTCATTTATTACCGCCGACTTCTATCATAACTTTAAGGTGGTCGGAAGTACAGATCCTGTTTTGAACGCTCATTTAGGATCGTCAGATATACGATTAGGTGCATATCAAAATCCCACTTATTACTCTGGACAGTATTTTGGACTGTGTACTTGTGGACTTAATGGAACTGAATTTGCGTATATTGATGCTGGGACAGCATATTATTCAGATATAACATTGAATACACACGCAGGGGATACTTTGACTAAAGTAACGGGAGTAGAATACATTAATAGTACGGTTAGCAAGTTTAACGATGGTGGCACAGACTATTATGTCAAAACTAGTGATGTTAAAGGAGTACATAGTTCTCACCAATGGCCTAGCAGCAACACTGCAGACATTCCAACTACAGGTCCACAACATGCAGGTAAATACTGGCTAATACTCGAAATACTTGGGACCGAAGCTAGCAACTATGAGTTCGATAGTTTGGATGAAGGGTATAACGATACTACATATTTCACTACAGATGCAGGCGGCACTTACTTAAAGTATCCTAATTTCCCATCAACAACAACAGTTACAAAAGCTTTACCAGTCTTAAGTACTTCAGGTGTTTTAGCTACTGTCAAAAATAAGTATGTATTAACCTTCACTGTAAGTCAGTTGCTTACAGGCTTTACGCCTGGTGCTTCGACATCATTCAGTAAAACATACGATTCATTAGGTTTTAAAGATACGCCGGCATATACAGGTATTCAGGATAGCGATATCATAGTCCAGATAACTGAAGGGTATGCAGATCCATATACCATGAGTTATGTTAATTACAAGGCAAATGGTATTGCTAAAGCAGGTAGGTATAGAATAGACTTCTATGATATGACAACCGGTATCGGCGGTAGTTCAGACTGTGATACTGCTAATGGAACCTATAGTACTGTAACTTATACACTAGAAATATTACCTAAGGTTATCGAACTCAATACCCAGGCTTTACTTGGAACTCTTACCAAAGTTTATGACGGTAACAATACATACACGGGCTGGACAGCACCGTCGTATGTTGCCGCAGCTTCTTCCTTGTATGACGACGGCAAACCAATAACTGGAACATCTGTTACCATAAGTGCTACTTTTAACAGCATTCATGTAAACAGTGCAGATACTATAACATTTATATTGTCTGGTGTGGATGCGCCTAATTATAGAATACATACTCAGGCTGTAACAGGGTTTGCGTACACAGGGACATACACTGGACGCATTAGTTCTAATGTTAAATTTTATTCTGATGTTGATTTGTTATTCGAAGTAGGGACATTAACCTCTGAAAAAGCAGCTACTTTTGTAGATGCTGCTACTTGTAGTTTTGTTGGAGACGGTTCTGATGGAACTACTGTAGGTGTAACTTACTATGTAGCTAATGAAAGCTGTTACTTTAGACTAGATTTAGATGACACTATCATTAACACAGAGAGCGGGACGATTACAGCAAGAGAAGTAACTATAAACTGGCCAGCACAATCTTCATATACATATGATGGAAGTGAGCACTCATTCCAGCCCTCATTAGGTAATGTAGTAACTGCCGATATTAGTAATGTTACAATAGTTGTTCATACTGATAGTGTAGTTCAAGCGAGTGATGCTGGTAGTTATTCCGTTCAAATAACAGGACTTAGTGGAACTGCAAGTTCTGATTATAAACTACCTTCAAGCAATCTTTCTAAGAATTGGTCAATAGTAAAGAAAGTGTTGACACTAACTTGGGCTGACATTGGTTCGCTTGTAAATGATGAGGCAATATATAACAGCCAAAGCTTTGGTAAGAAGCTGACGGTAGCAGGAGTTGTGGCTAGTGATGAAATATATGTGTTAGGAAGCATAGAAGGGGCTCTCGCTGTTTCAGGAATAACATTTAGTCTTGGACAAAGTAGTCAAATCACTAACGGTGACTATAATTTCACTGCCATTAATGTTGGAACTTATACAATTTCAATAACGGGTATGTCCAACGTTGCTGCTAGTAAAAACTATGCACTTTCAGCCACATCGGCAACCTTCACCATCAACAAAAAGAACATATCTATAACTTGGACAGTTGATGGACTAGGTGGTTGGACGAGTTTCTCTGTAGTATACTCGAAGCAGGAGAGAACTATTACTCCAAGTTATGGTGTAGGAGCCGCTTCTGATACTGACAATTTAGTGTATACATCAGATCAAACAGACGTTACTTTATCACCATTAAGTAATAAGGCTACAAACGCAGGAAATTATAATGCATCAGTTACACTTACCGGTGCTAAGAGTGGAAACTATAATATTTCAAGCGGCGCAACACAAGCTTGGTCTATTACCAAGAAGGCGCTATCACTTTCAGCAACTTCTACTAATGCATCTGCACCTACTAATTACATCTTTGATTATGATGGTAATAATCATGGTGTGCAGATTGCCGTGACAGGGATTTGTACAGGTGATAATCCACAATTTACATTTGTAGTTTCTGACGGTGTAACTGTTACATCATCAGGTGCTGCTTCATATTCAGCAACTGCGAAAAATGCTAATACTTATCAAGTTCAGGTGACTGGAGTGGTGGTTACTGAAACAAACTATTATTTAAGTTCTTCACTGACACAAGGCTTTACGATAAATAAGAGAGTAATAACTTTGAGTTGGAGTTCGCTCTCTTTGGTGTACAATGGTTCAGAGCAAACAGTTACTGCTACTATTACTAATTTAGTTTCTGGAGATAGTATAAGCCTAACATATACAAATGATGCAACATATAAAAACAAAGCAACAAATACAGGATCGTATACCGCTAAAGTAGATGGGATTCAAGGTAGTAGTGTAGGAAATTATCAGTTGCCAGCAACTACCACAGCGTCTTGGGAAATAACACCAAAAGCACTTACATTTAGTTGGGTTGATTATGGTGGTTCTACTGACACTGTTCTAGTTAAGACATATGATAAGACAGCATATGGCAAGACACTTGTGGTAACAGGTATAATCGCCGGTGATACGGTAACATTAAGTTATAGCGTACCAGTTAATGTTACATCTAATTTAACGAGTGGCTCATCAATCAGTAATAGCACTAACTATAATTTCACTGCAGTTAAAGCTGATGATGCTGGATACCTAATTAGCATAACTGCGGTAGGTAATGCGAATAATAACTATAGCTTACCATTGATCAACACATCTCGGACATTTACCATCTTACGGAAAGAAGTAGGAGTATCATTTGCCTATACAACTCCATTTACATATGATAGAACCCAAAAAACGGTCGAAGCCACATTTACCGCAACTTCAATAGAGAGTGGTGATACTGTTTCTCTAGACTATGATAATAGTGAAGCGGTAGAAGATACTCGCAAATTACAAACAAAAGCAACTAATGCTGGAAATTATCGCTCTAAAATTACCGGTCTTACTGGCGCCGATAGTAGTAACTACAAACTGCCAACTACTGGACTTATTAAAGATTGGGAGATAGTTCCACTGACAGTAACTATATCCTGGACCACAACACTTACATATACATACGATAGTTTTGCAAAAACTATACAAGCTACCGTGTCGAATGCAGGTGGAGATACTGTTGTTTTAACTTTGAGAAATGATGGTTTACTTGTGAATGGTAGAAATCAGCTTTATTCTGCAATTAATGCTGGCTTGTACAGGGCAACGGTAATTGGTGTTGATAACTCCAACTACACACTTGATGGAGTAGCGGATGCTGATAAGAATAGAGAGTGGCAGATTAATAAAGCAGATATAACTAATATTCAGTTAAGTAACAAGACAGTAGTTTATGACGGAAATAGCCATAGTATAGTTGTTAGTTCTACTGTTACTCAGTATGGAGATGCTGCTACACCTACATACACAATAACTCCTTTTGGTGGCAGCACTGTTACAGGAAATAGTGCAACAAATGTACATATAAGCGGAGGGGTACAGTCATACTACACCGTTAAGGCTACTGTTGACGCTGGAGCAAACTATAATCCTATAACCTCTGATAGTCCACTTTCTGCAATATTAACCATAACTCAGAAAGAATTAACATTTACGTGGGGTCGCATCAGCCTTGATAGTTCAAACAAAGCCGAATATGATGGAAATAAGCATGGTATATCTCTTGTAGTGACGGGTATTGTAGGAACTGACACGGTAATGTTAAATTATTCATTAACAGGCACACCTACAGATGACGACTTAAATGGCTTAACACAAATTAGTAACAGTACAACATATGAACTGAAAGCAATTAATGTAGGAGAATATGCACGTACGATAACGGGCGTAACAAATACCAACTATAAACTACCAGAAAACTCCTCTTCCTCTTTCGAAATTGTTCCTAAATTAGTGACTGTAAGCTGGAGTGGGGTAACAACTTTATTTACATATGACGGAACTATTAAGACAGTTCACGCAACTATTACAGGAGTGCTAGCAGCTGATACATCTGATGTTGGCTTTACGTATGATACATCGGGAATTCCTACCGACGGCGTAGGCGGAACTGGAAGAATTAAGATTGATAGTGAGAGAAACGCAGGTAGTTATGTATCAATTTTAACTGGGCTATCTGGTGTAAAAGCTACAAACTATGCCTTACCTACAACTGGATTGTCTCAAAACTGGGATATCAGTCCACTAGTGGCTACAGTTTCTTGGACTGGAAATAGTAGTTATGTTTATAACAAGACCCAAAGACAAGTAATTGCAAATATAACTAACTTAAAAAGCCAAGATGGAGTGCAGGATACGGTGACCATCACTTACAAATCTACTGGAACTGTAATAGATGCCGGTAGTGTGGAAAGAACATATGCAAACGTTGCAACTAATGCTGGGGTGTATAGAGCTGAAATAGAAAGTTTAAGTAACACTAACTATACAATTACCACCGCAACAGATTTATATTTCGATTGGGCAATAGTAAAAACAAACATTACTAACATATCGTTAAAGAATGTGTCCGTTGTTTATGACGATAATGACCATCCTATAACTTTAAGTGTAAGCGGACAAGCAGACAGATCCGTTGTAGAGTCATCTTATGCTACACAAACCCAGCTAGGAGATAGTGTAACCATAATATATACCATTACGCCACTTGGTGGTTCGGAAACATCTGGGAATAGTGCAAAATATGTACACATACACTCAAATGCGCCTTCATACTTTACTGTTAAGGCAACCATAAATGCTACTGATAATTATAATGCATTCAGTACACAAGCAACATTGACTATACAGCAAAAACTTATTGAAACGGTAACTGCTTCAGATTTGGAGGTCACATATAAAGGAAAGCCATATGCAATTACAGCAACTGCATCGGATGCTTTAGTTACCACGCTTGGACACACTATTCACTTAACATATACGATAAATGGTGTAAATGGGAATTCAGCAACAAATGCAGGTACTTATACTGTAGTTGCCACAGCAACTGTTAGAGTGGGAAGTGACATTAGTAGTGCTGTCAATACGAACTTTGCTATAGCGACTAAAACAGCAACTTTGAAAATAAATAGAGCAGTTGCAGTTAACACGGATGGTACTAGTATCGCATTCAATGGCGCTACTGTAACATATAATGCTCTCAACAGATTCCTTAATGTAAACAATTCAAATTCTGGCGATGCTAGTGCAGTTGGAACTTCGCAAGTAACTAGTTTAACTATTAAACCATCTGGAGTGGTACTTGATGGAGAGTTCGCCGGTGATACAGTAACACTACAGTACAAGTATGGATTTGAGTCCGGTAACTATCCAAATGTATTTAACGGTGTGAAAAACGCAAATACTTATTACATCCAATTGACAGTAGAAGATCCAAACTATATTACTCAAAATCTAACTGCAACATTGGTCATAAATAAGAAGAATTTACAAGATTCCGACATCAGCTTGTACATGTATGGCTATGAAGCTACTTATAATAAAACCTATAGAAGTGTTGGTGTTTCTACTGTAGAATTTGAAGTTAGTTATAATGCTGTTACCGATGTAACACTACTGGGCTCTGATTCAGGTAAGGTTGCATATACATATACTCAGCATGCAGATGGATTTAGTGCAGGGCAAAGCGAATGGAATGCATTTAACAACAATATAATTAAAAATGCTGGTGTCTACTATGTTAAAGCAGTTATAACCGGTGATGCTAGTTGTGTAGGCAATTATATCAATACAACAAAACAGGCTACGGTTACGATAAAGAAAGCTGATATTACAAACATTTCTTTAGTAGGTGGTGGAGATCAAGTTTATGATGGGACAAATAAGTTAGTTACAATTTCTACTAATTTAACTCAATTTAATGAAACGGTACCAGTTTATTACTCCACAACTCCTAACACTGGTATAGATAATGGTGCAAAAAATGCAGGTCAATATACAGTTTATGCATATGTCAACGCTAGTAGTAGTGCTGGATATGACAGCAACTATAACGCACTTAATATATCGACAGCACTAAATATAGCTAAAGCCACTATGTGGAACCCATCAGATTTGGCTGGCGCTTTTTATTACAACAATGCTACTTTGACATATGATAGCTACACTCATTACTTAAATGTTGTAGCAACCAATGTAAGTTCGTTAAGCACTTCACAAACTACTACTATTGCTATTGTGCCATCTACAAATCAATCATATACATCAGATAGTGCGACTATTATATACAAATATGGAACAGTAGATGATGGCTTATATCCCAATAACTTTGTTGGTCAAAAGAATGTAGGCATATATTATTTACAAGCAACACTGAGTAACGCTAACTATAACAATGTTGTTTTAACAAGCGTACTGACCATAAATAAGTATCAAACTACTGCGCAATGGACGGGGCTAGTGCTATACACATATAATGGCTCCGACCAAAAGGCAAGCATATCTGCTACTTACACATTGCTTGCAGGAGATGGCGGGACCACAGCAAGCTTACTCATTAATTATACGTATTCTGAAACAGTTGGTGGTACATATGTAAGTTCATCTACGTTTAAGGATGCGGGCTTCTATACGGCTACAGCCAGTGGTTGGAATACTAACTATGATGTAACTGACATACAAAAATCATTAACGATGGCAAAAGCAACGATAGTTAGATATCTAAACGATAGTTCAGTTGTGTTTGATAAAACAGCTAAGTATATTAGTGCTGGCACAGATTCGACGCAACCCGATACTAGTGCATATGTACCTATTGATGGAAGTAATCCTAATACAACAGCTATATCGTTACTCGCAACAGACACATCTGTAATTTATTACTATGTGCAAGCTGCCGCAGGAAGCTTTGTAATAATTAATGGTGTTGGAGTCGCATATAACCCAAGCGAACACGAAGGACAGCAAAGGTACGATAAATTTAGTGGGGCAGTTAATGCAGGGACATATAATCTAAAAGCAGTTATCAATGCGGGTAAAAACTATAATGTTTGGGAAGATACGGCAGTTTTAACTATAAGTCCAGCTACAATTACGGGTGTAACTCTTTCAGGATATACTGGGACATATGATGGCGCAGAGCATGCTTTAACTATATCTAATAGTAATGGTACTGGAACTCAGTATGGTGATTCTTTAACGGTTGTATATTCTATGAATCCTCAAGATAGTGCGTTAGTGTATGATTCTGGTAATCTTGCAAATAGAGCTAAGAGTGCTGGAGAGTATCAAGTTACTGCAAACATAACAGTAAATAGTAACTATATTCCTCTTGAGTTACAGGCAGACATTAAAATAACTAAAGCCACAATGTATAACAAGCTAGATGCGAATGGCGATTTCTATTTGCTTAATGGAAATATGACATATGATGGATATAACGCATTTTTGAATGTTATAACAACTAGCACTGGAACTAGCTTATCTTCCGGAAGCGGGGCAACTCAAGTACTTCAAGTTGCTATTAGCCCCGCAAACGCCACGACATATACTGGAGATAATGCTACTATAGCTTACAAATATACAACGGTTTCTGGTGGAGAATATACTTCAGTATTTGCTGGTGTGAAAGATAAAGGAACATATTATATCCAAGCTGAACTAATTAACGCAAACTACAATAATGTAGTAAAAACTGCGATATTGACTATATCGCCTTATGAAGCAACGGTGACTTGGTCTGGTGTCGATGGCGATTATGTATACAATGGACATTCGCAAAACAGTAGCATTTCAGCTACATTTAAACTAGTTGTTGCAGACGGTGGAGGAGACGTTTCTCTCAATGTAGCTTATGTGTTCTCATTAACAGAAACTGGGACATATAATGCAGTTAGTGAGTTTAAGAATGCTGGATATTATGTAGCCAGTGTATCCTGTCCGAATCCGAACTATTCGTTTAATAATACGATTGTAGAAAAAAATCTATACATGGAACAAGCTACGATATTAAGATACTTACTTGATAACGAAGTAGTGTTTGATAATACAACTCATTTCATTGCCGTTGGCACTAGCCAAACAGTGGTAAGTACAAGGACATACACAAATGGTAATGAGACCATTAGTTTACTAGGTTCCGACACTGCTACCGTTTCATATACCTATAATACTGTAAGCCTTACATATGGTGGGGGGTGGTTAGTTTTCAATGGCGCATATAATGTTGGAATATACTATATAAAGGCCGCTATTAATGCTGGAAATAACTACAAGTTGTTCAGTGATACAGCAACATTAGAAGTTAAAATTGCAAACATAAGTAACATTACATTTACTGGGGATGAAGTAACCTATGATGGTTCAGTACATGTCTTAGAAGTGTCAGAAGAAGAGACACAACACGGGCTATCTGTTCCTGTTAGATATGCTATGAGCCCGGTTGATTCAGCAAATGGTGGAATTAATAATGGTGCAAAGAGTGCCGGTAACTATACGATTACCGCATACATAAATGAGACTACTGCAGATGGATATAATAGTAACTATGCACCATTAACCATACCTGCTAGTTTATTAGTTAATAAAGCAACAATGAACAACAATTTGGATACAGTAACAGGTGCGTTCTACTTTAACAATGGGAGCATGACATATGACTCATATAAAGCATATCTAAATGTTGTAACAAGCAGTACAGGCGTTAGTTTATCTTCTGGAAGCGGAGCCACTCAAGTTGTTCAATTAGCAATTAGTCCCGCAAATAATAAATTATATACTGGAGATAACGCGACTATAACTTATAAATATACAACAACTTTAGGTGGAGAATATACATCGGTATTTACAGGTATAAAAGATGCAGGTACGTATTATATTCAAGCTAAACTAACTAATTCAAACTATAACGATGTGACCTTAACTGCAGTATTGACGATATCTCCTCTTACTGTAACGCTTGTTTGGGTAGGTGATACTGCAACATATACATATTCGGGTCATAATCAAATGAGTAGTGTTATAGCCTATTATAATCTTGTTGGAGCTGATATAGTAGAAGGAAATGCCGAGCATAGGCTTAATTTGGTTGAAGATTTATTGTATTCTGTGACAGAAGGTGGCACATATAATAGTGCTACAACATTCAAAAATGCAGGCTACTATAGATTCTGGGCAAGAAACGATAATCCAAACTATTCATTTGCTGAACTTTACAAACAAATAAGGATGCATAAAGCAACTATAGGGTTATATTTCTTGAATGATTCTGTAGAATATGACACAAATAATCACTATATTTCAGCTGGCACAAGTAGTACAACTGTTAATACTGCTCCATATAATCCAGCTGGAAGCAATAAAACACCAGTATCACTTTTAGGCACGGACACTGCAACAGTCACATACACGTACACAACTAATGCTGCAGGATTTGGATATACAGGGGACTGGGACCCATTTACTGGTGCGAAGAATGCTGGCATATACTATTTAAAGGCGAGCATCACATCGGATAATATTACAGATGGATATTTGAATTATAACGAATGGTTAGGAAAAGAGGCAATATTGACAATTGCCCAAGCTACAATAACTGGGATTTCGTTAACAGGTGGTGGGACTTATACATATAATGGTTCGGTAAGAACTGTTGCGACAAACACTAATCAATCCCAATATGGAGAAACATTACCTGTCATTTATTCTATGTCGCCTAAGGACAGCGCTTTAGTGTATGATTCAGCTAATCTTGAGAATAGAGCCAAGAGTGCTGGATATTATGTCATAAATGCTGTCGTAAATGATCCTACACATGCTGATTTTAATCCAAACTATAAGAAGTTACAGTTATCTAGTTCGTTGACGATAGACAAAGCTATAATGTATAACTCTGATTCGAGCAGTTCAATTTTCTATCTAACTACTGCAACAATGACTTATGATGGGCTCACGGCATATTTGAATATAATAAGAGTTAGTAGTGGCTCGAGCTTGTCTTCTGGAACCAGTGCAGAGCAAGTGTTAAGTACAGCAATAAGTCCATCAAATGAGACTTCCTATGTGGGAGATGTAGCAACTATTGAATACTGGTATACTCAAACTGAAGGAGGAGCATACTCTACTGCTTTTGTTGGTGTGAAAAATGCAGGTGTGTATTACATAAAAGCAAAGCTCACTAATAGTAACTATGTGACACAAGAGTATACTAATACATTAACTATAAACCCGTATAATGCTACAGTAATATGGACTGGATTTGATGGTTCATATACATATAACGGATTAAATCAAACTGACTCGCTATCCGCATGTTATGCTTTGGTTGCTGCAGATGTTGTAGGAGATAATTTATACAAGAATCTAGCATTATCCATTAGTTGGAGCTCTACACAAACAGGTGATTATAGCGCTATCGCAACATTTATGAGAGCTGGATATTACAAAGTGAGTGTAACTAGTGATAATCCTAACTATAATTTTGACCACGGTAGCCCACCGCAAGTGCTAGAAAAACCACTAGTTATGGCAAAAGCCTATGTCAGTCGTTATATGGTTGATAATACAGTTACATACGACGGGTTCACGCATTATATTAGCTTAGGTACTAGTAAAATTAACCCAACTGATTCATCGATTACATCAGCAACTTTATTGGGTAGTGATACTGTTATATATTCATATAAGTATAAGTTAGATCCTAGTCCGTCTGTAGAGTATCAATATAATTTTACAGGAAAAGTTGATGCTGGTACGTACTATATCAAAGCAACAATAGCAATTCAAGCAAATAGCCATGGTGGAGCAGATAACTATTATCCGTGGCCAAATTCCTCAAATGATGAGACCGACACGGCAACTCTAACAATTGCTAGAAGAGCATTGACAGTAACACCTGTAAATGAGTGGACAAAGATTTATGACAGCGATACCGTCGCGCCCGCATTTACTGTATCTAATTTTGTAACATTAAACGAGCAAGGCGTTAATGAATCCACAACTCATCTAGTTACTGGTAACTATGATAATAAAAACGTAGGGACTAATAAGACTATCATCTTTGCTGTAACGCATACTAGCGGTGGTGGAGTATGTAATAACTATTTCATAACCAATGTAAATACTGGCGTTATAAATGAACGCACTTTAGTTGCTTCAACACCAGCAGGTGGTTGGACCATGGTTTACAATGGGACAAATAAGTTTGGCGAAATAACATCTTTTGTAGGCCAAGGAATTTATACTGGCGACGATTTAACTGTGACAGCTTACTTCAATTCGAAAAATGTATCTCAAGCAAATGTCATAACTTTCGATTTATCTGGTACTGATCAAAATAACTATACTATGTCTAACATAACTACGGGAGTAAGTATAACTAAGAAAGAAACAACAGCATATTGGAGCAATACTGAAATTATATACAATGGTTATGTTAGAGAAAGTACGGCATACTTTAATCTTGAAGGAAATGATCGTACTCAATCAAATGGTGGACAGGCAGATTTAGATGTAACATTCTATGCAGATACTAGTCATACAATTGAGATTAGTCAGTACAGAAACGCAGGTACATATTATGCAGTAGCAACAATAAATGCTTCTGCACTAGATGAAGGTGGCGAGCCTTATGTAAATAACTACACAATAGAGATTGAAAATGAGAGTAAGACTTGTGTAATTGCGCCTGTAGTTGTTTCTATTACTTGGAGTGGATTAAATGCAGAATATGTCTATCAAGGAACTGACTTTTTAACTGGCATATCTGCAACTATAACAGTAATAGGTGATGACCCAACATATATAGGTTCATCAACTGCAAATCTAACCCTTACAGTTACAAAGAGTAATGAGCAAGTATATACGATTAGAGATGCGGGAGTATACGTCATTACTGCTTCATTAAATTTTGTATATCCCTCCACTTCCATTAATATGTCTATTAACTATGATTTGAGCAATAATAATAAGGAAGTTACAGTGCAAAAAGCAGACATAACAAACGTGACCTTTGGAGATGGTACTGAAGCACTTGAGGATTCATTCGAATACTCAGATGGTACACCTAGAAGGTATTTTGCTACTACATCAAATGCGTCTCCATATTATTCTACTTCAATTGTGACGCTAACCTATCAGTATGATAGCAGCATTAATATAATAGTTACATATACAGGTGGAGATGTTGGGTCTGATGGAGTTACAGGTAACAATGGAGTTAAAAATGTTGGTACAGGGTCGTATACTATCGTAGCAAGCATTATTGCTACTCAAAACTATAATGCTTGGTCAGGTCAAGTCCATGTAAAAGTAACTAAAGGTGATATTACGACTGTTTTCTTCTATGAGGATAACGTGATAACATATAAAGGTCAGTATGTTAACATGGTTGTTACTAACTCTGCCGCTGAGCCAAATCTTGTTGATGCTGTAGATATTTATTACCCCGATAATAGCTTTGCGACAGCGCAATATAAGTATTTAGTACCAAATATTGACGGTGGTTTTGTAATTGTTGAAGAACTTGTTGAAGAGGAAATTATATATGAAGTAGTTGTTTATGATCCTGAAGTACATGCTGGACTACAGAGATATTCGTATACAACATTTACAAGTCAAACAGCAAGAAATGCTCAAAAATACTTTATTTTAGCTGAAATCCTAGAAACTGCAAATTATTTATCTTGGTCTAAGAATGCAATATTAACAATTGAACCAAAGATAAGTTTAGTTAAGTGGGAGTTTAATAATGTTGCAATAGCTATGGCTGAAGCAATAATGTATAACGGCTATGATCAATTTGATAATGTCGGTGCCTTTATAGATGCTGTTGGCAGTGATGGCGTCGCTGGAAGAATAGGGTTGTATATTAATCCAGATCAATTTATATCACAAGATACTCATAAATATACATATGATACGGAGGTTAACGATTACGTATATAACAATGGAATAGCAGGAGAATTCAAACTAGCTGGAACATATGATGCAGTTGCTAATTTCTATGCTAACGATATGGGTTCACCTAGATATTATTCAACGAACTACGTACTCTTAGACCCACAAAGAGAAATGCTGATGAATAAGTTTGGGCTTGACATTACTTGGTATCAAGCTGGAACAGAAACATTGTATGATCCGTTAAATCCATACATTTATGACGGCGAATCGCACGGTGTCACTCCTGTTGTTGGAGGTTTATATTCAGCGCCTGCAGGACTTGGTTTTTACTCGGATATTTTATTACAGAATCTGGCTGGAACTTTGACAGCTCCAATGATAGTATCTCCGACAACGGTTGATGAGGTTGGAATGTTCATTGGAAACGGTACGCAAGGAGCCAATAAAACAAGATATTATGTTTCGCTAGATACTACGCCAGATATACATTGTACTAGACTTTCTGTCCCTGTAGTTTTAAATTTAGCTAGTCAAATTAATGCTGGTAAGTATATAGCTGAGGTTGTTAGAATAAAGGGTGGACTACTGACTGAAGTTAGTGATCCAGAGGCTTGGACGGGCGGAGTCGTTGGGGGAGGTTCTCTATATGATTATAACTATATACTTCCATCTGTTTCACAAATCGATTCGCAACGCAAATTAAATTGGGAGATATTGAAGCGACAACTTGGAATTGAATTTACAGATCTTTCTAATCTCTTTAAATATTATAATGGCAGTAATTTATTTGGGATATCCCAGACTGGAACTACAGCTACCGTTGACTATTCAACTGGTGTTCCTGTTAGAACTGAGACACATACAACCACAACTGGTGAAAGCGATTTTGAGTTTAAATGGGTTGTAAGTAATATGATAGATGGAGATCAAAATGGCGAAGATGGCGTTAAGTTTAGTTTTTATAACATAGAATCGATGTTTAGAACCGACGGTGAAGACGATGTCGCTGAACCTTCAGTAAAAGCTAATTTAATCAAATTTATCTTTAATGTATTTGCGCATGATAACTATTATGTTAATGATATAGAAGCTGAACAAGAGAACTTATCATATGTAGAGTATAGAGCTACTTCTACACCAAGTGATCCTAAAGTTGTGTTAAGAAGACCTATTAGCATATCAAAGAGCCTGCTTGCCAACCATATGTATAATGGAACGGGTGTGCACATGATATATAATAGTACTACGAACATAAGAGTTCTTAACGATACGGTATTGTTTGGGTCAATACATGATGAGGTTATAAACACAGATATCAATGAATTATTTGAAGGTAATTATTTCGTAGGACAAGCATATATTCAAGGATTAGACCCACTTGGAAATGCTGTGTCTGGCGTAAATGCAAAAGATGCTGGTGATTATACTATTTATATTGCTCCAGGTTTAACAACTGCAGATGCGAATAGTAATGTTAACTATGATGTGACTATAGCCGAAAGTCCAGCAGATGGATTATATAGAATATTACCTAGAGAATTAAAGGTTACATATACCAACTCTGTTCAAAGTCTTGAAACAGCAAGAGCTGTTGCAGGAAGAAAGCCGGTAGGAGTTCATAGCATCGCATTACCCGCCGATGCAGTAGATATAACAGCAGCTCAATTGCAAACCATGTTGACAAATGATGGAATGACTACCTCTTCATTTAGAATAGAGAACAACTGGATAAGTGAGAGCTTAAGCCTTATAGGTGCTAAGTATACTATGTATGTTGGCAGTATATTGGTAGAAGAAGAAAGAGTATACATAACCATAGACGATATAATCAATCATAATAACTATGAATATAATGTACCAATACTACAGTTAACATCGGTTGGGCTTGCAAATCCCGCTTTAACTATTAGTGACTATAAATTTATCATCAACGATTCAAATGACATAATTAATTTGGGTAGTGATATAAATGGACTAACAAGAGCTAAATTTGAATATGGTGAAGGCGAAGGAATAACGCTGACATATACTCAAACAAACGATGTTTATGCTGTACAGAATGGTGGGTATGGAACTTATAATACACCAAGTAGCTTTGATGGCTTATATGATGGGCAAGGGTTTGAAATATTTGATTTATCTATATCAGGAAATCTTGATACAGGAAATGTGGGAATGTTTGGCGAGCTAACAGGAGAGGTTAAAAATATACATTTAAGAAGAGCTTCTATTACTGCTGTTAACTTTGCTATAGTAGGGACTATTGCAGCTAGAGTGTCGACCACAGGAATAATTAAAGATTCTAGCTTCCATGGTACAATTGTTGCAAACAGCTCAACTCCCATTGAAGTAGGAGCAATAGCAGGTATTATAACTGGAGGAATGATAGAAAATACAACTGCAGTTGGATATATATATGCAAATGCGACAGCTGGAGGCAATGTTGGCGGAGTACTGGGTGCTGTTAATAACGATATAAGCGGGAAAGTATCTATTATAAATGGGATTAGTAGCTTTGTGGAAATTGATACAACGACTGCTATGGGTGCTGTTATAAAAGTCGGCGGGCTTGTAGCAAATATTGTTGAAAATGGCGGGATTAATGCTGCGATTGCAGGCGTTACGTTCTATGAGGATCAAGAATTGCTTAGCCCAATGCCAACTCCATTACAGTCTATCAAGAGCATAATGAAAGTTGCTGATAATGTCTACTCATTCTTAGGTGATGGTGTTGATGGCGACGAAAATGTTGTATACTATGTGAATGGGAATGATGCGTCAAAGAATTTATTCTTAAGTAATGCGATATTATTGAATAATGCAATAGTACAAGAAACTAACCTTCAAGTCACAGGGTCTGCAAAGAATTATGAGAGTATGTTGACAGATACAGAAAGTATTTTGGGTATAGTAAATGATTATGTATATAAAGACTTTTATGTTGGAACAATAAATAATGGTAGCGCATTAAAGCCATTCAATATATCAGTACATAATCAACTAGCACTAATAGAGGCATATAGTTGGGCAAGTTTCAAATTAACTAGAAATATTCTAATTCCTGTAAGCTATGAACCACAGCCTTTAAGTGGATGGTATTATGGCGCAGGCATAGATTCTAATGGAAATATAATTTATTCTCCTAACATACAAATAGAAATCAAAATTATCGATATTGCTAGTATGAGTCTTGATGATTTGCCTAACATAGTATATGGGCAATACCCACAAGGTAGCTGAGGTTGAGTATAATGAAAAGTAGATTAGCTATGATTATATCATTAATAATTCTCCTCGTAATAAGCATTATTACGGTGAGTTTAGGCTGGTATATAGCTCAAGAAGAGGTAACCGCTCAAGATGCTCAAGTGGGTGCTGAACAAAGTGCTGCAGCAAGTATATCGAGCGAACTTATAGAAACAAGTCACTATGGAGGTCAATTGGGAAATAAACCATCACCTCATGAGGATGCTCCATATGTAATAAATACAAACGTTACATTAAGCGCATCTAATGTGTTGGATAGTACAAAATTAAGAATTGATTTATCTAGGTTGATAATAAGTAAAGGCACATTAGACGATATAGATTTATATGTAGAAAACACATATAGCCCCGAAGAAAATATGACATATAGAGTTAGGGCAGATGGCATAACCTACTTCCCGAATGCCGATGGATATTTAGTTAAAGAAAGTAATCCAAATGAGTTCTATCAAGTAATAAATGGGGAAAACGCTTTTATACTCGATATAATATTCCTAGATGAAGTAAAGTACTTGCAATGGGGACAAGATAGTGTAAGTAGTTTTGCTGAATACACCTTAGCAAGTCCAGGAGTTTCTTACTTTGATTGGCTAGAAACTCAGCCACAATACTTCGATTATGAACCTTGCGCCTATAGCGCTCCACTATATATGTATACAAATTTCTACTTAACTGTTGAATATATAACTGAGATTTAAAGAAACCTAAAATGTAAACAGTAAAAAAAGGAAGACTAACTATTGTAAAATGAAAAAAGTACTGGTTAAGACAAATTTAATACCTTTAATATTGATATTTATATCCTTGATATTTGTGTCCGGGGTGTTAACTTATGCATGGTATATAATTGCTACAGACACTGAAGATATATTGCATTTACAAGCTGATGGAGCACAGATAATCATGTTTGAAGCAGAGGTTTCGGAATCCGCAATTGAAGGGAATCTTTATCCTGCTAGAGCTACCAAAGAGGCATATATTAATGGCACAATTCCAAACAAACCCCAGGTAATTGCTGATGACGAAGGTGTCTTGCCTAGTTACATTAAACGAGCAGCGGGGATAGCCTCGTTTGGCACTAACCTTACATATGAAGCAGAACAACATGCTGGCCGGATTAGACTTAGTATTAATGCTACAGCAACACTGAAGGATGGTCCATCGTCTCGCAATTTAATTAACACAAATGAATTAGCAGTTGATTATCAATTTCAAATTCAAGAATTTGCATTAACTGTAGACGAAAACGGTCTCTTCCATATTAGAGGGGTGTCTTTCCCTGAAAATTCCACTATTTATCGAAGAGACGGCAAAAACTATTATTCTAAAATAAATGACTATTTACCAGAAACAGGAGATATGATTGTATATAACAACAAAGATGATGATACAACATACAATTTGCTCTCAGGTGAAAGATTTGTAGATAATGTTAATATTTATGATTATCAAATTGCATACATGAGGGGTGGAAAAAGAAGAGTAGAGTCATATGCTGGATACATCCCAAATAGTGGAGACGATATTCTTTATGTTAAAAAAGAAGATGCTTCAGTTGTAGAGAATGACTCCTTTGGAAAATATGTATCAAACATACCATTAAATGACAGTTGGGTCTTCTATACTAGAAGTGGGAAAAACAGAATAGAGAGTTTGTCAGTATATAATTCAGGAATCACGACTGACCCAAGAGCCATGAAAACTGGGGATACAATATTATATATGATGTGCGATGATGAACAACAGTCATATGTTAATAGTACGATAGACGGTGTTTATTTGGGACCAGGTGGTAACCCGGCGTATATTGCATATCGTAGAAGTATGTCCCCTAGCGATCCAAAATATGTAGTTAATAAAGCGTATTATTATGCAAATTATTCAGGACCAGGCTATTATCAAGTACCTTCAACCCAAACCATTGATGGAGTAACTCTTAACGATGGAGTAAATCCAGCAAATCACGTTGTGTTTACCAGAATATATAACAACACTCCTAGGTTGTGTGTTGATGAACTGAACGCGTATACGCCCCAAACGGGTGATGTTATTCGTTACTATAAGTACTACGATGCAACAAAGGTGACGAAAACTACAGGTGCGGGGGGAGACTCCTATAAGGCAATTCGCACCGATTTGGCTATTACAAACAATGCTAGTTGGGGAGATCTTTCGGATGATGTTGTTTACAAAAATAGCGATGAAGATATTGTTTTAACAAACATAAATGATTTCGACATATTATTGCTTAGTGATATGAATAATATATATTACATAAACGTCTTAGACCAAGCTGTTGTAAGTACTCATAAATACACTCTAGGTTCGTTCGAATCTGATTTATATTACCGCCTAAATAATGTTTGCATTGATGGCTATAGCTTAATAAAGAGAAATGAAGAGGTCGTTTTACGAGATGATCAAGAAAATAGCACATCAACAGCGCAAGTGTTTATTATGGTTGAAGCAACAAAAAAATATGTGGCCAAACAAGGAGACATAATATGTTATCAAGTATATTTGCCTAGTGGAAAAATATTTGATGTTGATACTGAAATAACGAAAGATGAAGTAACTGGCAGGCTTTCAATTAGTTTGTTACAGTTAATTTCTGGAGAGGATATTGTTTACAAGCGAGATGGCATTTTATATGTTGCCAAATATGATGACTATACTCCCGAGACAGGAGATGATTTAATATTTGATAATAATGGAGATCCAGTAGGTGAAAATCATTTGCGTTTTGACGGGAAAGACTTTATTGCTGATAATGTGGGTATAAAGGCAGATGATATGGTATACCTTAGAAGCAACAAAGTTCGCATTGTAAGGGAACCTAATTATTCATCTGAACCTGACGATATAATATTGTTTGATCCCTCTAATCCTACTAACCCTATAACATCTGCAGGTGTGCCTTATATAAAAACAGCCCCAGACGGGTCAGAAGTAACTTACTATGTTAACAATGTCTTTTTATATAATACATATATTGCGATATTCAGAGAGAGTAAGTTCATATTTGTATATCAAGAGCATGACAATATCTCTGGTGTTCAAGGGGATATAATATTTAATAAAGGGTATATGGTGGTTGACGCGCATACGAAGTTTTTGATTAAAACAAAAATGTATTTGACTACATTAGATCAAGAAACTGCTAAAGATTTAATAGGTGCAACAATTGTGTTAAGCTTAGCAGTAGAAAGCCCAGACATTTCGTTACCGTCAGCACCATAAGATAAGTAGATGAGTTTGAAATTCTGCAAAAAAACAAAGAAAAATAGCATAATGCTTGGAAATAGATGTATAAACTGATAAAAATAGAAGGAAATATATGAAAAATATTGTCAAATTAGCCTTAATATTGTTTGTTATATTAATAGCTGTAGCATTTGCTGTTGGGTGCGAAACTTACGCAGTATGGAAACCAATAAAGGAAGCATCTCAAACAGTTGAGGTTCCAGTAGAGGTGTGGCATGATTCCGAACCATATATTGTCTATGTAGGTGTAGATCAGGATTCGGCTTATATTACTACAGCAGAGGATGTATCAAATATTGTAGGTTTTCATGTGGTAGGATATACGGGCACTGTGAGAGAGCTGGTCATACCGAATGAAACAACAATCAGGGTTGGAGAAGGAGCATCTTTAGTAGAGGTAACAAAACCTATTATAGGAATTGGTGCTATCGCTCCCAATGAAGCACTGTGTTTCGAAGACGAAGAAATATTTACGGGGAATATCAGCGAAGCAGGATTGCATAATAACGATATTATTAAATATCTAGAAATTCCAGAAAATGTTTTGATGATAAAGCAGAATACATTTCAAAATAACACTAAACTGACTAAAGTAAAAATTAAAGGCACAGGTTCTCTTATAATAGTTGGAGATGGTGCTTTTGCTGGGTGCATTAAGCTTACAGAAGTAGAAATGACAAGAGGTATATCTGGTAATACCTCTAGCATATTCTATGGTACTCCATATACATATGTTCCGCCAGAAGAACCACCTCCACCAGAACCCTAAGATTTTTTTAATTAGAAAAGGGTAAGTACTTTTAAAAATGGATGTAAGAGTCAAAAAAGGACGCTTTAGTTTAGGAAAACGCAGTGGGTTTGCTTGTCTTAGAACATAAGAAAAACGGTCAAAAATGACCGTTTTTTTGGTACACCACCGGGGACTCGAACCCCGGACCCATTGATTAAGAGTCAATTGCTCTACCAACTGAGCTAGTGGTGCATAAATAATAAGGAGCAGCAAGTTTGATGCTGCTCGCTGTGTTTTTGGAGCGGGAAACGAGATTCGAACTCGCGACTTTCACCTTGGCAAGGTGACACTCTACCACTGAGTCATTCCCGCAATTTACATACATTATACCGTATCTAACTTTATATTGTAAATATAAACATTATTACATATAGTATGTCTTGGTGCGACCGAAGAGACTTGAACTCCCACCTCGTTAAAGACTAGATCCTAAGTCTAGCGCGTCTGCCAATTCCGCCACGGTCGCGTATATTCAGTTGTTAAGTTATTAATTATATTGGTGATCCATCGGGGATTCGAACCCCGGACCCTTTGATTAAAAGTCAAATGCTCTACCTGCTGAGCTAATGAATCATACTGGCAGGGGTGGGAGGATTCGAACCTACGAGTGCCAGAGTCAAAGTCTGGTGCCTTACCGCTTGGCTACACCCCTGTGTTTATATATTGTTGTAGAGTTGTTGTGGGGTGAGTAGTGGGATTTGAACCCACGGCCTCAAGAGCCACAATCTTGCGCGCTAACCAACTGCGCTATACCCACCACATGCTCTTCGCTCAACAACTGGCGAACCAGGAGGGATTCGAACCCCCGACCTACGGCTTAGAAGGCCGTTGCTCTATCCTGCTGAGCTACTGATTCAACTTTAACTGGAGCGGGTGATGGGAATCGGACCCACGCGACAAGCTTGGAAGGCTTGGATTCTACCACTGAACTACACCCGCTTACATAAAGATAAATCTTATAAAAGATAATATCCACACGCTAAATTAGTATATACAAATCAAATCAATATGTCAAACAATAATGAGATAAAAAATTTCAGAGCCGAGTGCTGTTTTGAAGAATAATAGGGGGACTGTCTCGTATTAGCATTTATCATATAAGTAAGAATGTTTAGAACTGATTGCACTTAAAATGTATATTCACATAATAGTCTTTTGGGATTTGATTAATACTACATAGGCTTATTGTTTGCGAAGTGGCTTTAAAATCTAATGCTTGGCAATAATACTAAAACCAATTTGAGATGTGACTTCGGATAAGTGTGCAGCAATAATACTAAATAAACTGTTTGCTAGTTAAAGATATTTCACCAGAGTTTAGTGTTAAATAAGAGTTGTTTGGTAAGCGTACTATAAGGTGACCTTTATCATTAATGTCGGTAGCGACGCCAGTAACACATTCATTATTGTACATAAAGGTAATGGTTTTGCCTAAAACTAAAGAAATCTGTTTGTATTCCTCGATTATTTCCCCTAGATTTGTATCAGTGGCCATCACAGCATTCGTTATCTCTATCGCAAAATGGTTGCGAGAAATTTGCTCATTAATAGCTCCAGCAATGTTTTTAAGTTCATTTGGAAATATTGTAGTAGAAATATTTATTCCTATTCCGATGACAAGAGCAGATATATTATGAGCAGGGGAATAAACTTTTTCAGTTAAGATTCCACCGACTTTATATCCTTTATAAAAAATATCATTTACCCATTTAACTTGAATGTTTTTACCAGTTAATTTATTAAACGCTTTAGACACAGATACTGCCATTTTTATTGTAGGTAAATCAACAATATTAGTTTGGTTAATAGTTTGTTCTTGTAGTAGTAAAGTCATATAAAGACCAGTGTCGGCAGGAGAATAAAAAGACTTTCCTTGCCGTCCTCTACCAGCAGTTTGTTCGTTAGAGATAAATAATGCATTTATATTGTTACCAGCTTGAAAAACCTTTTTTGCTTCTGTGTTAGTAGAATCGATAGTGTCAAAAACAAAAACCTCATCAATTGAGTGATGAATTCCTTCCGTAATTATTTGTTGGTCTAGTTTGTTCATAATTATACCTCGCACAATACTATTGCAAATGCAAATGGTTAGCAACAGTAGTTGTATGTATGCTTTGCACTTATATTGTAACTCTCAAGGTTATATTTACCTTGCGCTTAAAATGAAAACTAACAATTCTTGTTTGTTACATAGTAAGATTATTAGATCTAAGTATCGTTGCAATTTCCGTCCCTAAGCTAGAGAGTTGCGATAGTGTGGATTCAACATCCTTTAACAGAGTATTAGACAAGAGGTTTTCTATAACAGGAACCATATTTGCATCTAGTATATCAGAAAAAATTTTAATCTTTGCAATTAAATCATTTTCAAGTTTTACATAAAAATCCATTTCACCTATTGATGTACGACCTGAAACTCTAAAGTTATAAGTAGGACTTTTTCCATATAGCCATTCAGCTGAAGATAGGCTCTTCGCAAGTGGTGCATATAGAGATTGCTCTATATTTATTGGTTTACTATGTCCATAGGTTTCTTCAAAAGATGATAGAATTTCTTGTTTTATATCGTCAATATTTATATTAGGAATAATTTCAGCAAGATTAATTATGCGAGACTTAACACTCTTTACACCTTTAGTTTCCAATTTTGATGGCTTAGGATTAAGTACTTTTGTGATAATATCTTTATTTTCATTAATTAATATAGTACCGTGATGTAAACAGGCATGTTTTTGTTCGAGAAAAGCATTTCCGCTAAATTTCTTGCCCTCATACTCTAAATCATTTCTACCAGAGAAGTTAGCTTTAATGCCAAGGTTTAAAAGGGCATTAAGTATAACAGATGATTGTTTTTTTACATCATAAATTGATGGGGCTACAATAAAAGTAAAATTTAAATTACCTAAATGATGATAAACTGCACCTCCTCCGGTGTATCTTCTTGCTGGAAGAACATCTAGCTTTTTCATTTCTTCCAAATTGCATTCTTCATATATGTTTTGCCATTTGCCAATAACTACAGTTTTTTTGTTTTGCCAAAGGTATAAAATAGGTGTGCCGTCGAAAGTGTCAAATAAATATTTTTCTAGAGCTATATTCTCATAAGGGTTAAAGGAAGTTGAATTAATATAATATGACATAATGCACCTCGTCATTTCTAATATTAGTGTACACTAAAATGGCTTAAAAAGATATTTAATATAGTTAGTGGTTACAAGGGATTGTAATAATACTTGTAGAGATATTTATAATATGATGCATAGATAAACATTAATTATTGCATTAATTGCAAAGATTAAGTCTTCCGGTGGTTTTAGTATTAAACATAATTATAAAAGCAGAATAGATATGGTTTATTTGACATAAATCGTTAAAACTCACATAATTAACAAATATGACTAAAAAGATTTTTATTTCACCACAAGATTGTTTGAAGACAGGGGTTTTAGAGATTCCTGAAGTTTTGTTGTGTAAGTCAAAGCGTTTTGATGAAAACAGAAAGGGACTTAATAATCATACGCTAATTGAAATGTATAAACAAATGCGATATATAAGACAGTTTGAAGATATGCTGAAAGGACTTAAACAGTCTGGGAAGTATCGCAATATTTCATTTGAATTGTCGGGTCCTGTGCATTTAGGTCATGGTGTTGAAGCTGCTTGTGTAGGGCAGGCGCATGCGTTAAATGAAAGGGATTTTTCTTTTGGGTCACATCGTTCTCATGCCGAACTCATAGCAAGAACATTAGTATATATTGAAAACTCGGATGAAAATACTCTTACAAAAATGATGTGTAACTATCATAATAGAGATATTATAAACACCCTAGAACAAATAGATATATTTAATGAAATCCCAGTAAAGAAGCAGGCACAACTTTTTTTCTTTTATGGATTTATAGCTGAAATATTAGGAAAAAGAACGGGTCTACAAAAAGGTGTAGCGGGTTCAATGAATGCATTTTTTACTCCTGCTGGTGTATATCCATCAAATGCTATTGTAGGCGCATCTGCCCCGATTGCTGTAGGTGCTGCATTATGGAAAAAGAATATATCTGATGTTGGTAGTATAACGGTTTCTAACTTAGGTGATGGGGCTCTTGGATGTGGAGTTGTTCATGAGGCTATGAATTTTGCGTCTATGCAGCAATTTGATACACTATGGGAAAATCCAGGGAAGTTGCCAGTATTATTTTGTTTTTTTAACAATGGCTATGGAATGGGTGGACAAACTATTGGCGAGACTATGGGATACGATTATTTAGTTAGGACTGGCTTAGGTGTAAATAAAGAGGGACTATATGCTGAAAGAATCAATGGGCTAGATGTGCTAGAAGTATATAATTCTACTAAAAATATTAAAGCAAAGATCTTATCGAATAAGAGCCCAGGACTTCTTGACATGGTGGTGTATAGATATGAAGGACACTCTCAGTCAGATACCGAAAACTGTAGAGATCAAAACGAAGTAGATGTTTGGAAGGAAATTGATCCGATCAAAACATATAAAGATCAATTATTTAATTCAAAAATACTCACAATTGAAATAGAGAGCGCAATTACAAACGAGATTGAAACCGTTTTGGATTATGCTTTTAGACTTGCGCTCGATGTAAAAAAATCTCCTGATATGGAGTTTTGTAAAAAATTCACAACCGAATTGGTAGATAAAAGTGATGAAACTGATAAAGCGTTTCGGGTTACATCATCAATGCTAAACAAATGTCTCAATCCCAGTTTGTCAAATGTGCTATATAAGGCATTTAAACAATATCCCAATTTAATTGCATATGGAGTTAATGTAAGAGACTGGAATGCATCAGGGCCTTTTGCTAAGGCTTGCAAAGAATTACCTTATGCTAGGCTTTTCAATGCACCAGTGAGCGAAGCTTGTATGGTTAGTGCTGCAATTGGATATGCAATGATGGGTGGCAGGGTGTTGATTGATTTTATGTTTTCTGGTTTTTTAGGTAGAGCTGGAGATGAAATTTTTAATCAACTCGCAAAATGGGAACGATTAAGTGCAGGCGAGTTTTCTCTCCCCGTAGTTATTCGAGTTGTGACTAGTAAAACTTATGGCTCTCAACATTCACAAGACTGGGCTTCACTAATCACCCATATCCCAGGGATTTCGGTGTTTTGTCCTGCAACTCATACTGATGCTGCATTTTTACTACTAAAGGCGTTAAATATGAATAGTCCAACAGTTGTATTCGAGCCGAAGAAATTAGTAGAAGAAGGTGATTATCTAGTTGATAAAGATAATGATAAAAAAGCTGTTAACTATAACAAAGTGAAAATTTTATGTACTAATGATTGGGGTCCAAAAATACTGACAGAAGGTTCCGATATTACCATTATTTCTTTAGCTGGTGCGCTGGAGGAAACTATCAAAGCAACTTTAATACTAGAGAAAAAGTACTCGGTTGAACTAATAGATTTAAGAATTGCATCTCCGATAAAATTAGATATGATTGTTAAATCTGTTGCTAAGACTAAAAGAGTATTGATTGTTGGTAATGAAAATGAGAAATCATCAATACTTTCAGATTTAGCGTATAATATTTCGAGATATTTGTTTAAGGAATTATTACTCGCACCAGAAGTGCTTGGCGCAGCACCTGCGATTACTCCGTTAGCAACAAACGTTGGAGATTATTTTCCTACGGTTGGCGCAATATTAGAAAAAGCAATGATGCTGTTAAATAATTAATTTTAACGAGTTAACTCACGTCACGTCCTAAGTGCACTTTTCAGTTTATACTTTTATTCATTTAAGCCACTCCGGGGTTGTTTTTAGGCTCTAATAAGGAATTGTTGGGTCTTAAAGTTAATATCTTGAATCTTTAATTTTAATTACTAGTGTGTTATTATATGTGTATACTTAAATTTGAGGAGCTATTATGGGAAACGATGAAATTCAAAATTTAGTGCAAGATATACAAGGTGAAACAATAGCTTTAGAAGTAGAAGAGCCAGAATATGAAAAGGTGAAATTAGGAGAAAGACTATCTTACGCATTTACAAATACCGGACAAACCATGATTTATGGATTGTTCGGATTTTTACTCATGTTGTTTATGACCGATTACCTGTATATTAATGCAGCAGTAGCCGGCTTAATGATTTCATTAACTAGAATATATGATGCTATAAACGATCCGATAATGGGACAGATAGTTGATAAAACTAAAACTAAATGGGGCAAATGTAGACCTTACATGCTATTTACACCTATACCCGTTGCAATATTTGCTATGTTGATTTTTATGCCTACAGGCTTACGTGGAGGTCCTGCTACGGCGTATATTACAGTTATGTATATTTTGTTTACCATGGTGTATACCGCAAACGACATTCCATATTGGGGCATGTCTGCAGTTATTACGAGGGACCCAAAACAAAGAACAGAAATAGTAACACTGACTAGACTTATTGGTGGTTTAGGTTCAGCATTGTCTGTTGGGGGATTTTGGTTTGTTAATAGCCTATTTGCAAAAAGTATGGATAAGCATTTTAGTTTATTTTGTTCAGTATCAGTGTATTGTATACTTGGGGCTGCTGTTATGCTACAAGGGTTTTTCTTTACCAAGGAAAGAGCAGTAGATTTAAACCAAGAGAAGGTATCTTTTTTCAGTAATCTTAAGTTAGTTCCTAAAGCCAAACCGCTTGTCATTAATATCATAGCTGGTGCGCTGTTTTCTGTTGTTGCGGTTGGATCGACTGCATTAACTTCCTATTTTGTTAAATGGAATATTAGTAAATTATTCCCCACTATGGAGTCTAATAATGTTATGGCAATATTTACCCCTGTAACAGGGTTTTTACCAGCTATTGCGTCGGTAATAGGCTTGTTAATAGCACCAGTGTTGATTAAGAAGTTTGAAAAAAGAACGATACTTATTAGTTTTCTTTCGTTTGGCGTAGTGGTTAATATTATTTCATATTTTGTGGGTTGGCATAATTTTATAGTGTTTTTGATACTTAGGTTTTTTGCATTTCTTCCACTTGGCGTATTTAGTGCAATAACTACTCTTTTTATTGGAGACAGTGTTGATTATATAGAATATAAAACTGGAAGGAGAATTGAAGGAACATGTTTCTCAATTCTAACTTTTATGGGCAAGTTTCAGAACAGCATTAGTGTAGCAATTATTGGGTTTATACTAAATATTGTTGGCTATAATGGCGAACTGGATCCTCAAATAACAAATCAATCGGATAAGACATTAGAGGGAATATTTTTCATGGTAACTATTGTTTCAGCTATAGGGATGGTATTGACCATTATACCTCTCATATTCTACGATTTAGATAGTAAAACGCATCGTATGATGTATACAGAAAACATGAGGCGAAGAGAAAAAATTGCAAAAGAATCTGAGGTAATGAGTCCAGACGAGAGTGTTACAGAAAGTAGTGTGTAATACAATTATTTTTGAAATGCTACAAATGCCGGATGCATCAACTTAAGATGAAAAGAAGTGTGTAAAAGAATGCTAAGAGAAGGCCGGTCGAGAATGTTGCAGAATAATTGTATTTTAAAATTTTAAAACGGTTAATTTTTGTGGAGGTAAGATGAAAAAAGTCGCAGTTATAACAGGAGCTTCTACTGGTATTGGTAATATAACAGGGAAAAAATTATTAGACAGTGGTTGGATTGTATATAATCTAGCTAGACGTCAGGCCGATGGCTTTAAAAATATCAAAACAGATGTTTCAATTAAACTTGATGTAGATAAAGCGATTACGCAAATAATTAAAGAAGAAGGTCATATCGATGTGTTAGTAAATAATGCTGGCTATGGGATATCGGGTGCAATAGAAAATACGGATATCGAATCTGCAAAAAGACAATTTGATGTAAATTTTTTTGGATCTATTTATGTAGCTCAAGCGGTTATCCCTTATATGCGCGACTATGGAAGGGGCAAAATAATTAATATTAGCTCTATGGCAGCAGAGTTCCCAATACCTTTTCAGGCGTTTTATTCGGCTTCAAAAGCCGCAATTAGTTCATTTTCTGCTTCGTTAGGAATGGAAGTAAAACCATTCAATATAAAAGTGACTAGTGTTTTACCAGGAGATATAAAAACAGAGTTTACAGCAAAGCGTGTGAAAAATATAACAGATAGTGAGCAATATGGTGTGAGAATAGATAAAGCTGTATCGAAAATGGAAAAAGACGAACAGTCTGGAAAAGCTCCTGAGACAATAGCAAAGGTGATTTTAAAAGTAATTAAGAAGAAGAACCCATCTCCATATATTGTTGTAGGTTGGGATTACAAATTACTTTCACTACTAGCAAGAATTTTGCCAAAAAGACTTGTATATTGGGTTGTATATAAAATGTATGGTGGTTAATGTGCATCCTTGTATATTATAAAGATTATTATAGTTTGGATTAACTAATGAAAAGAAAAATGATTTATAATTACGCTGTGTAAGGATTGAAAATATTGCAAATAAGTTGATGTGCGTACGACATTAAACAAGTAGTATAAAAATATTGTAGGAAGGATAATCAAATGGCTAAGAACAAAAGGACGCTAGTAAATCAAATTACGTTTAAAGAGAAGATATTTTACTCTTTGGGCACTCTAGGGAAAGAGAGTAGCTTTGCTATGGTAAATGTATATGCAATGCTTTATCTCACCACATTCATGGGGCTTAATGGTGTTGTTGTAGGTTTTGCTTTTTGTTTTATTAGGATACTGTCTGCTGTTTTCGATCCAGCTATGGCGGTTGTTATTAATAACACAAAGTCGAAACTAGGTAAATATAAACCCTGGATGCTAGTTGGAGCTTTATTAAACGCTGTAATGTTGATAGCTCTATTTATCCCACTCAAAGATGCAAGTTTAGGACTAAAATATTTTTATTATCTTGCGTTATATTTTTTGTGGGCAATATCATATGCCGTCCTAGATGTGCCTTCGATGGGAATCATTCCCTCGATTGCTGATAAGGCGAATGAAAGAGAAAGTGTTTCAAGCTTGTCTAAACTAATAGGTGGGTTTGGCGGGTTCCTTATTGGTTCAGGTGGAGCTATCTTAATGGAGTATACATTTGGAAAGTTAAATCCAATTAGCTATTTAATTGTTGCGGGTATTGGTTCAGCTTTCTTGATTGTAACTATTATATTACCTATAGTTACATTAAAAGAGAGATATGAAGTGCCTTGTGAAACAGTGCGGTTTTCAGACATGTTTAAAATGTATAAAGAGAATTCGCAGCTGAAGTCTTATACTTGGAGTGTATTATTGTTCTCTGTAGGAGCTAATATTGCAATTTTGCAATCTACATATTTATTCATTTATGATGCTAACAACTTAGGTGGATTGGATAATTATGCACTGTTTAATATAGTTGCTTGTACGTTACAGGGTATAGCTATGATGTTCTATACTTTCATTACGAAAAAAATATCCAGAGATAAAGTGTTTCAACTAACATTTATATTTGCAGCAATAGGAATGCTAGGGATTTTTGGAGTATATTTCTTGTTCCCGATGATTGGTATACCCATTGTTAATGTATTGGTAATGTCCGCCGCGGCATCATTTTTAATGATTGCAAATGGCATGAATCAAATTACATCTATAGTAATGATTGCAGATATAGTTGACTATGAAGAATATAGAAGCGGAGTGAGAGCAGATAGCTTAGTTATGTCTTTCCAAACCATATTAGTTAAGGTGTCAGCAGCTTTGGCGATGTTAGTACTAGGAATTGGTGTCGCGGTCTCAAACCTTCCAACAATTGATTTAATGACAAATACTTTCACAGGAGAAGTAACAGAGAAATCATTATTGATATTGCGCTCATTTATGTTCTTATTGCCACTTCCATTAATGCCTATAGGCTTAATAATATACAAAAAGACATATAAGCTTAACGGGGAATTTTATAACAATATGAAAAACGAACTTGAATTAAGAAGAGCTACTGCACAAGCCGGAACAGTTCAGCTAAATGAAGGTGATTTACTATTAGACGATTCTATGCTTGAAGAAAGCAATATGGATGAGGATATTGTGAATGTGGTTGAGGAAGATATAAAGGACATAGAATAACATACTATTAAATTGACGCTTCATTTGAGTAATTGATATTAAATGAAATAGCTGATTCTTAATAATATAATTTTGAAAACATTGGAGGTTAAATGTGACTAATTTAAAAATAGGTATTGTTGGACTAGGAGCAAGGGGTACTGGGCTTTTAAAATTGATAGCTAGAATGAAAGATGTAGACATTAACTATCTTTGTGACTTGTATGCAGATAGAGTAGAAAATGCTCAAAATATAGTTAAGAAAGTTAAGGGCTATGCTCCTTCTGGAACAAACAATTATAAAGATATAATCGAAGATAAAAATATCGATGCGATTTTAATTTTATCAAGCTGGGAAAGCCATACTAAAATAGCTTTAGAAGCTATGGCAAATAACATATATGTGGGACTGGAGGTTGGTGGAGCGTACGATATTCAAGAATGTTGGGATTTAGTAGATGCATACGAAAAGTATAAAACACCTTGTATGATGTTAGAAAATTGTTGTTATGGAAAGTATGAACTAATGGTGCTAAACATGGTAAAGAAAGGTCTGTTTGGGACTGTGGTTCATTGTTCTGGGGGATATCAACATGACTTAAGGAAGGAAATAGGGTTTGGTAAAGAGAACAGGCATTATAGACTTCAAAATTATCTCACCAGAAATTGCGAAAACTATCCAACACACGAATTAGGACCTATTGCCAAAATTTTAAATATTAATAGGGGAAATAAAATGAATTCACTTGTTTCAATATCTTCTAAAGCCAAGGGAATGAGTGACTATATTAAGCAATATAAAAGTGATGATGAAGAACTGATTAATGCAGAATTTGCTCAAGGTGATATAGTGACAACGGTCATTAAATGTGAAAACGGGGAGACGATAGTTTTAACTCTGGATACAACATTACCTAGACATTATAGCAGAGGATTTACTGTAAGAGGCACTTTAGCTATGTATCAAGAAGAAGCCAATATTTTATTTTTAGATAAAAAGCATCAAATATATGATTTTTATTCGAGACCACTTTGGAACAATGGGAAAAGATATGCAAGAAAATATGCGCACCCTATATGGAAACAATATAAAAAAGAAGGCATTAAAAGGGGACATGGCGGAATGGATTATCTCGTGTTACGTGCATTTTTTGAGAGCGTGCATGCTAAAACAGACACGCCTATAGATGTTTATGATACTGCAAGCTGGATGTGCATAACCGCATTGTCAGAAAAGTCTATAAAAGAAGAAAAGGTTGTTGAAATTCCTGATTTTACAAAAGGTAAGTGGAAAAACCGAGAAAAAAGTCCACAAGGGAAATATACTATTGACTAACAGCTAAAAAATTAATAGCAAACATTAATATAAACTTAATTAGTGAGGTAAAGTATGAATATTTTTGAAAAAATTTATTGTCGGGTGTATCAAGGGGTAATTTATTTAGTATTTCCATTTTTAAGATTAAGAAAGCCAGAATTAATTGTTGGTAACGGAGCGTCATTAGAAATTCCTAAACTTGTCAAAGAAAACAAATTAGGAAAACCTATGATTGTAACAAGTAAAGATTTGGTTAATTTAAAACTTCTAGATCCGTTATTTAGTAAATTAGATGACGAAAAAGTCCCTTATTATTTGTACGACGATGTTACTCCAAACCCTACAATTTCTATGATTGAAACAGGTGTTATAAAATATAACGAAAACAGTTGCACCTCACTTATAGCGTTTGGTGGTGGGTCGCCAATTGATTGTGCTAAAGGTATTGGCGCTAGAATTGCTAAACCAAAAAAATCAATTTCTAAAATGAAGGGAATTTTAAAAATACAAAAGAAACTCCCTACAATAATTGCGGTGCCAACAACAGCGGGAACTGGGTCGGAAGCTACACTTGCAACTGTTATAACAGATGAGAAAACCCATGATAAATATCCCATCAACGACCCTAATTTAGTGCCAAGGTATGCAATATTAGACCCTAGTCTTACCGTAGGGCTTCCTAAAGGTATAACTTCCACGACTGGTATGGATGCATTAACGCATGCTGTTGAAGCGTATATTGGAAGAGGCAATACTAAAGAAACCAAGTCGATGGCAATTAAAACAGTACAGCTTGTACACGAAAATTTGCTTACAGCGTATAAAGAGGGAACAAATATTATAGCGAGAGAAAATATGCTACTAGCTGCACATTATGGAGGGATTGCATTTACTCGTGCTTACGTTGGTTATGTGCATGCAATTGCACATAGTTTAGGTGGTATGTATGGAATACCGCATGGGCTTGCAAATGCAATTATTTTACCATACGTACTAGAGTATTATGGAGAAAGTGCGCATAAAAAGTTAGCTGAGTTAGCAACGGCAGTTGGAATCGTGGGTATTTCAGATAAGGAAAAAGCAGAAAGATTTATTCAATGGATAAAAGATATGAATGAATCTCTGAAAATACCAACCAAGATTTCTGAAATTAAAGAAGACGATATTATAATAATGGCTAAAAGGGCATTGAAAGAAGCAAATCCGTTATACCCAGTACCTAAATTTATGGGACTGCGAGAGATAACTCAGATATATAAAATACTGATGGGATAACATAGCGTTAGTAGTAATAAGACAGTGTAATGCTAATCCTTGAAAATTATGAATGACAAAATGAGAGCAACGCTTGTTAGCGTCAGTAATAAATCTTTATTAACATGGGAAATAGATGAAATGTATAGCCTTGCCTCTACGGCAGGCTATGAAATTGTCGCTCATGTAATGCAAGTAAGGCAGACGGAAGATAATAGATATTGTTTAGGTTCAGGAAAGCTTTCCGAGCTTGTTTCTGTAGCTAAGGATACAAAAAGTGATATTATTATTTTTGGCAATAATCTTACAGGCACACAACTTAATAATTTAGAGTCTAAACTCAAAGTAGAAGTATTAGACAGGACAATGTTGATAATAGATATATTTTCAAAACATGCTATGTCCAATGAAGGGAAACTTCAAGTTGAATTAATGTATAAGAAAAAAATGCTTCCTCGGATTATGGGACAAGGCAAATTCATGTCTCAACAAGCTGGTGGAGGCGCAGGTGGTGGAGGCGCTAGAAGAGGCATAGGTGAAAAGAAAACTGAATTGGATAGACGGACAATTCGTGCTGAAATTAGAGATTTAGAAAAACGTATAGATAAACTAGCCAGGGAGAGAAATTTACGTCGAAATAAAAGGACTCGCAATCAGATTAAAAATATTTCATTGGTTGGCTACACTAATGCTGGCAAATCTACAATAATGAACGCGCTCACAAGTGCAGATACTTTGGTAAAAGATGCTTTGTTCGCTACCCTTGATCCCATTAGCCGTAAACTCCATTTTAATGATGGTTCTATGGCTTTACTTACAGATACTGTTGGTTTTATTTCTAATCTCCCTCACGAGTTTGTTAAAGCGTTCCGTTCTACATTGGAAGAGACTATTTTTTCAGATTTAATTTTACACATTGTCGATGGTTCTTCTCCCGTTTCTCATGAGCAATTTAATGTTGTTAATAGTGTTTTAGATTCAATCGGAATTAAAGATACCCCCATAATAACAGTGATTAATAAAGCAGACAAAGATATTTTTGAATTTATCCCAAGATCGAAACATATGGTAGTTGTAAGTGCAAAAACAGGCAAAAACATGGATAAATTAAAAGAGCTAATTCATAAATTATTATTTCTGAGTAACTCTGAAAAGTTAACTGTTTCAACCGACAATGTTAGTGAACAAGATGAGAGTTGATGATAAAGTTACTGCGATTTTATTTTAATTAAATTCTACTATAACTTGTGATTTTTACGCTCATAGTATAGCAAAGCGAGGCACTTGAGCATTTTAGATTAGATGTAACTGTCGATAGAACTTGTAAAAGGCTGAATGTTTTTTATTGGGTAATAAAGTGATTTTTTATGCGCTTAACGACTTAATATCTTTACTTGCAAGGATTTATATTTTTCAGTATAATTAAACAGTGCTATATGGGGAGCTAGCGGTGCCCTGTAACCTGCAACCCGCTACAGCAGGATAGAACACCCACCGAGGCACTATTTATGGAAAGACGGCAAGTGTAAGGGATGTTGATACCAAGGTCTTGTGCAACATTGCGTTGTGAACCGTGTCAGAGTTTGATCGCAGCAGCACTAAGCAATTAGCAAGGTGTGCCACAAGGAAACTTTGAGGGAGTTACCTACAGGAGATACGATTCGGTAAAGGTTGCCAGAGTGGGCGCACATTTAAAAAACATCTAGGAGTGCATGTATTTTGTCGTACATGCATTTTTTATATTGAACTACGATGTTTACGAGTGTGTTGAGAAAGTTTATTTGTTTTTAATTTGGAGAAGTAAGAATTGCAAAAGTAGGCGTGCATTTTAAAAAGCATCTGGAGGTGCATGTGTTTCGTTCTACATGCATTTTTTTGTTATTAAATTGTAGCGTATGCGAGGGTGTAGAAAGAAATAAGTGTGAGCTTAGCTGTTTATTAAGTTTTGTTAATTGCAAAGGTTGGCAAGCCTCTCCGTTATCACATTGTTGTTACTTGACACTTATCTATATTATTTTTATAATTTTATAGAATAAATTAGTAATTTAAAGGGGTAAATGATGAAGAATAGATTTCTATTAGTTGTATCCATAGTTTTATTGGTTTCAATATTAGCATTAATTGTTGTTGGATGTAATTCTGATAAAGATGAGGAGCCAGAGATTTTATCTATAGAAGCTGAGTTTGATAAAACTGTAAAATTATCCGTGGGAGATACTTTTGATAAATCCAAAATAAAGATAACTGCAAAATTAAGTGATGATACCACAAGAGCTTTAAAATCAGAATCTCAAACAGCGGTAGAATATGACTTAAAGGCATTAGAGCTAGATAGCTCTGGTAAGCTAACAAAAGCAGGGAAATTTGAAATTACTGTTAAATTTTCTACATTTGAAACACAACTAGAAATTAATGTAACCGAATAATTGTATTTCGTAATAAATAAAAGGATTTGTTGCTATATGAGAATGTCGAAGCTGATAGGAGAAAGGACTAAAACAACGCCTTCGGATGCGGTGGTCAAAAGCCACAAGCTTTTATTAAGAGCGGGTTTTATTAAATTGGTAGCAAACGGGATATGGACATTAGCTCCTCCAGCCCAACGTATATCGGAAAAGATAAAAAAGATAATTAGAGAAGAAATGGATGCAATAGAGGGGCAAGAGTGTTTGTTCCCAGTTGTTATGCCTAGAGAATTGTGGGAAGAAAGTGGAAGGTATTCTGATATCAAAGATGAAATGGTTCGGTTTAAAGATAGAAATAACCGCGATCTTGTACTGGGTATGACACATGAAGAAGCTGCAGTTCATTTTGTAAGGGATTCGGTGAAGTCTTATAACCAATTACCGTTTATGATTTATCAAATACAAACAAAGTTTAGAGATGAGGCACGTTCTCGTGGCGGGTTAATTAGGGTTAGAGAATTTACAATGAAAGATGCATATTCTTTCCACGAAACCCAATCTTGTCTAGAAGAATACTATGCTAAAGTTTATGAAGCATATAATCGGATTTTTAAGCGTATAGGACTTAAAAACTTTATAGTTGTTCAGTCTGATTCTGGGATGATGGGTGGCAGCATAGCGCATGAGTACATGGAGTTAAGTGATATAGGTGAAGATAGCATAGTATTATGTTCCGATTGTGATTACAAAGCTAACATGGAAGTTGCCGAGTGTGTTAAAGAAATTTTGCCAGAAAAAGAAATGCTTGAATTAAGGGAAGTTTATACTGGCGATGCTAAAGAAATAAAGGAAGTAGTTGATTTGCTTGGGGATATTACAGCTAAAGATATGTTAAAAGCTGTAGTTTATAATATAAAAGGTGATTCTGAAAAAAATATTGTTTGCTTCATCAGAGGCGATTTAGAAATCAATGAATCTAAATTAAAAGTTGTGACTAAAGCCAACATTGTTCCAGCAAGTTTAAACGATAGTAGTTTAATAGCAGGTAATATCGGACCAGTAGGGCTCAAAGAAAATGAAAAGTTGGAAATAATATATGATCAGTCTGTAGAAGGACTTATAAATGTGGTAATTGGCGCAAATAAAGAGGATTATCATATGGTAAACGCTTGTTACGGTAGAGATTTTAAACCAAGTGTAACTTATGATATCGCAAAGGTTAAAGATGGTGATAAGTGTACCAAATGCGGAGGCACACTATATGTAAAAAAAGGAATTGAAATTGGCAACATCTTTCAGTTAGGAACTAAATATACCAAGAGCATGGGAATGACGGTTTTGAATAATGAAGGTAAGGAAAACGTTCCAATAATGGGTTGCTACGGCATAGGGGTTGGTAGAGCGATTGCAGCAGTAGCAGAAGAACATGCCGATGAAAAAGGGCTGTTGTGGCCAAAACAAATTGCGCCATGGCTGGTATACATTTGTGCTATAAGATATGACAATGAAAATGTCTTAGTGAAATCGGAAGAATTATATGATATACTAACAAGAGAAGGCATAGATGTCTTACTAGATGACAGAGTAGCATCTGCTGGCTTTAAGTTCGCAGATTGTGATTTAATGGGAATACCTGTTAGGATAGTTATCAGCCCCCGTTCTCTTGAAAAAGGTATGGTAGAGATTCAGTCCCGCGATGGTGTTATTAAAGAAGAAGTAGATTTTTACAATTGCCTAGAGCATATTAAGGCATACAAAGAAAACTAATGTACTCCCTGTAGAAACGGATGTTTATGGCTTTCAAAGTGTAAACGCTTATCTAAATAGGAGAATTATTGATGAATGCAAAAAAAATTGTTGTATTCATAAGTTTTGTTATTTTGTTCAGTTTACTATGTGCAATATTTTTGTGTGCTTGTATAGATGAACCTCCGCCTTCAAACAATAATAATAATGGAAATACAGATGTCGTTGACCCGTGGTATACAAAAGGGTATACCAAAGGCGAAGTAAGAAGCGAGGATTTATTTAGAGATTTATTTACTAGTTTATTTAATCCACTAAAAAGCATCAGTGATAAAAGAGGGAAACTTAATTCAAGTAGACCTGAATTTACGGCAGAAGTGAAGTTAAATCTAATGATAAACAAGTCTCCCGCAAGAGCAGAGCTGATAATAAATTGGCACATTGATGATGCTTCCAAACGGGCTATTTCTTTCACTGTGTATAAAGGTATAGTAGAAGAAGAAATCTTGGAAATAATAATCCACCCGACAGAGTCATTAAAATCTGACGCGCTTGATATGTTTATCAAGATTAAAGGAATTAATGTAGACACTAGACTTGTTACAGAAATTCAATCGGCACAAATTCCGACACTATTTCCACTGTCTTTAGGCGATAATTTTATTAGTAATATAGATGGTCTCCCTGGACTGTTTAATTCAGTAGTGAAATTATCTACTGATAAAATTAAGTATGAGTATAAAAACGAAGGCAAGAGTTTATTAAAACGCTATGATATAAAGATAGACTTTAGGCAAACTTTAATAGAATTAATAAATAATGCGACTTTACTTCCTAGTGGAACACAAAGGCAGAATGTTGAGTTCTTTCTTGATAGTTTATTAGGTACGACTTCACCTAGAAAACAATTTGCAAACACTATGCCGCCAGCTGATTTGGAAATTGAGTTTGAAACAAAAAGGGAGAATAATGAAAGCAATATTAACAATTTATTTTTGACATTTGCTGTTTCAGAAGATAGCAATACGAGGCAAACGAACAATAGATTTAAAGGAAGTTCGTATAAGGCTAATTTATCTTTTGAAAAACTAGCTGTAACCTTTGGTAGCAATCTCGGATTAAGTAAAATTAAGCCTAAAGATAGTTTAATTGAAAGTAATAATTTTTCTGACATGCAAGAAGGAAAGTTTTTCCGATATGATATTTTAAATCCAATTAATTTATTGTTTAGAGGCAAATATACTGGCGAATATGGAAGTATTGATCCGTTGAATCCATCTGAATTTATGTTAGGACTTAAGGTTGAGACAACAAGTGATGGTGAAGATCAAAATGGAGAACTATATTTTAAGATATTCGACGACGAGCATACGTCTTTCTATTTTAAATATACGGGAAACCATGTAGCAGTATCAGGAGATAATATTACATCGTTTAGTTTCCCTTTTGATATGCAAGAACTTATTAATGGTATTATAGCAACTGCTGAAGGCGAGGCTATGATTACAACAGATGGTAGAATGTTTAAGGTTATAACATTTCTAATAGGTGCCTTCAAAATGGTGGAAAGCGATGCTGTTTCCTTTGATATTAAATTAAGCAATCTGCTTTTTGATGTTATGAACTTAGATATAGGTAAACTGGAATCAGTATTAAATGGAGCTTATGCTGCCGCCAATGGTGAAGGCGTATTTATTAATATTCTAAGAGACAATTGGAAATCTATTCAAGATATATTGAACACTGAGCAGTTTATGATAAAACTAGATTTGACGGAGACTTACTTTTGTAGCGTAGAAAATCTTGAGACGGAATTTGAAGGTTCCTAAATTATATATGGTGGTTTTTAGCAAGAATAATTTACTACCATTGTATTGTTTTGGTTGGTGCGGTTTAAATAGTTAAGGCGACACATATCAGGAGAGATCAGACATCGTGTACAAGCCTGGTTTTTTTCCTTGTATAAACTTAGCAGCTTTTATGCTACCATACGCAAATAATGATTTACTTTCAGCCTCGTGTTTAATTGTTATGGATTCTCCGTTTAAGAGAAACTGGACTTCATGTTTTCCAACAACAGAACCACCACGAATTGAATGCATTCCGATTTCGTTTTTTTGTCTTTTGCCAATAATACCCTCTCTTCCATATTGTAAATGAGTATCTGTAGATTCGTCTTGTATAATATTTGCAATCATTAGGGCAGTGCCTGAAGGGGCGTCAATTTTTTGATTATGATGAGACTCAATTATCTCAATGTCAGCATCTGATTTAAGTAATCTAGTTGCTAATTTAACTATTTTAAGCATTGTATTAAGTCCAAATGACATATTTCCTGATTTTAGTATAGGGATTGATTTTGTTGCGTTTAATATGTATTCATTATCTTTTTCATCATATCCAGTAGTTGCTAGAACAACTGAAATGTTATGCTCAATAGCGAATGGTAGAATTTCATATATGGCATCTTTAACTGAAAAATCGATTATACAGTCAATATGTAAGTCATGATTTATAGTTTTAAATGATTCAAAGACCGGTATATTATATGTGTTTTGAGAATTGTTTTTATCTACACCTGCAACGATTAAAACGTCTGACTCATTACGGACAACATCCATAATGGTTTTTCCCATTTTTCCATTTATCCCTGAAAGTAGTATGTTCATATTAAACCTCTTTTATTAAACCAAAATTAATTAATTCTTTTTTTACAAGTTCTTCCTTAGAACAACGGGTTAAAGGAAGTCTAACATAATCACCACTACAGAGTCCCATTAGTTTTGCTGCACATTTGACGGGGATAGGATTTACTTCACAGAATAAAGCATTTATTAGAGGTAATGCTTGTAACTGCATCTTCTTTGCAGTGTCATAATCTCCGTTCAATACGGCGTGAGTTAAAGTGTGCATATATTCAGGTATTATGTTGCTTGCTACACTTATGACTCCAGCGCCACCTAGTGTCATTATGGTATATGTCAAGGAATCATCGCCACTATATATTTGCATTTTATCAGAGGCAATGCGAGCAAGTTCTAATATTTGATTAATATTTCCACTAGCTTCTTTAAGTGCGCAAATTCCTTTATATCCAGCTAAACAATTAACAGTTTCTGGTAGGAGATTGATGCCAGTTCTACTAGGAACATTATATAAAATGATAGGTAATTTGGTGTTATCGGCGATTGCTTTAAAATGTTCAATTAGACCTTGCTGGGTTCCTTTGTTATAGTAGGGCGTGACTGCTAAAATGGCATCAGCACCAGCTTTTTGGGCACTAGATGCTAATTCAACAGCATGTGCAGTACAGTTACTTCCCGCTCCTGCAATAACAGGAACTCTTTTATTAACTATTTCAATAGTTGTATTCATTAGTTGAAGTTTTTCTTCATCGGTTAAGGTGGGGGGCTCCCCAGTAGTACCGTTTGTTAACAAAGCATCAATGTGATTATTGATTTGGAAGTTTATGAGTTTTTCTAAAGAGTCATAATCTATCCCATCCTGATTCATTGGTGTAATCAAAGCTGTTGCGACACCCGTGAAAATAGTCATTGTTTTCCTCCTGTATGAAGTTTGTTGGTATTCAATATTTGTGTCTAAACGTATTTAAATCTTTTGTCTTTAGTAAGTATTTACAATAATTATAATAGTGCTAGACTTAATTTAAATCTCTTATCGTTAGTCAGTATCTTCAGTAGTTTAATTGTGCTAGACGTTATTTATTATACCTTTTATCGTTAGTTGATATGATATGTTTAGCAATTTGAATTTTGTTAGATATTATTTAAACCGCTTATCGTTAGCCAATATATATTCAGCAATTTGAATTGTGTTAGTAGCAGCTCCCTTTCTAATATTATCTGCTACTACCCATAAATTACAGCCACTATCTACAGTATTATCTATCCTAATTCTTCCAACGAAAACCTCATCTTTATCTTCAGCTAAAATTGGCATAGGGTAAATATTCTTTTCAATGTCATCCATGACAACAACTCCAGGCATGTTTATTAGTGCTTGCTTAATTCCTTCAAGCGTGCAGGGTTTTTCAAATTCTAAATTAATACTTTCGCTATGCCCATGAAATACTGGAACCCTAACAGTTGTTGCGGTTACTTTAATATTGGAATCGAGTATCTTTTTTGTCTCATCAATCATTTTTTGTTCTTCTTTGGTATATCCGGTTGGCAAAAATGAGTCGATATGTGGGATTAAATTATTAGTAATGGGGTAAATGAATTTCTCCATAGTGCCATTTTTTAGGTCATTATAACCAGCCAGACCAGCTCCCGATACTGCTTGATATGTACTGAAAATTACTCGTTTAATAGTGTATTTATCATGTAAGGCTTTTAGTGGAAGCATTGCTTGTATTGTAGAGCAGTTTGGGTTTGATACAATTCCCATTTTACGAGTCAAGGCTGCCTCACCATTCACTTCAGGAACAACGAGAGGCACGTCGTCATACATTCTCCAAAAGCTTGAGTTATCTATGACAATTGTGTTTTGTTCCGCAAAAATTGGTGCATAAATTTTACTAACCGAGCCACCTGCTGAAAAGAGAGCTATGTCAATATCCTTATCTTTTATATTTTGTTCGTTTAGCTCGATAACTGTGTGCTCTTTCCCCATGAACTGAATTTTTAAACCTGCGGATTTAGCACTTGCGTATAAGTAATAGTTATTTACTGGTAATTGACGCTCTTCTAAAACTTTTAAGAACATATTGCCTACCATTCCTGTTGCTCCAACAACGGCTAGATTTATTTTTTTCATAAACTGTCTCCTAATCAAACTTAATTTTAAAATTATTATGATAATATCAAATATAGTTAAATTATGTCAATTATAATGTATACTGTGCGCCCATGCGTAATATTAAATGAAAAGAAAAAAGAAGCCGTCTTAGTGCATTTGTTTACGAACAAAGTATTAAACGAAAGAACTTGTTGAGAAAAGGATACACTTATGAGTAATATTTAGTTTTTGTGTCGTTGTGTTAATTGTCATAGTAAGTGTAACAGTAAAAAGACCCTCGAGCGTTACAGGGTGCGCAACTTTCTTTTTGTGTCGTATATGTTAAGTCTAATATTAATTGCAATCTTTTGTTTAGTATGCACTTTAGAGTTTTTGTGTCACTTTGTTAGTTATCATGGTAAGTGCAGCAGTAAAAATCCGTGTGCGTTATAGGGTAGGTACAAATTTCGTTTTTGTGTCGTTGGTTGTAAATATTGTATTATGTTTACAAAATCTGTGAGGTAGTTTATAATACGAAAGACATAATATAAAAAATAAAAGAGGGAATATGGTAAGTTCAGTAACAGATAATACAAAAGAAAGAAAGGTAAGTGCATACAAATTAAAACTAATCCAGAGTCTTGAGCTAGAGCCAGAAGGTGGGCGTAGGGAAGAGTCTAAAGGAGCATATCCTGGTGGGCGTTTTAAAAGATATTTTGATATCCTGCGTACATACTTCCAGCCTCTTATCATAGTCAACTTGCTTACTCTTTTGTTTCTACTACCTATCGTAGCATGGGTGTTTTTCTTTGAAATATATGGGTTCGAATCTTTTGGTTATTTAATTGCAGGGCTAAATCCCAAGTCTCCGCCATACATAATGCATGATTTAGGTATAGGATTGTCTTCGGGACTTTCTATAATGAGTGTAAAATCAATGTTACTTTCTTCATATAAGGTTATGATTGCAGGAATAGCAGTTTTATCACCAATAGCTGGTGTTGGAATAGCTGGGAATATTTACATATGCTCAAAACTAGTTTGGGGCGAGTCTTTCATTATGAAAAAAGACAAATACGGTAATGATATCCCAAGAATTGTAACAGAATTTTTTAAGGGCGTTAAAGAATATGCTGGTAGGATGGTACTAAATGTAACAATTATTTCCTTCTTAGTTGCAGGGTCTGTTTTATTAATCTTAGAATTTGTTGATTCATTATGGTTGGGTTCAGCTCACGCCGGACATTATATTGGATTAATAGTTGGTATTCTAGTTGCATTATTTACACTGATGGTTACTGTCATTTATATCCCATTTACAGTGTCATATTCAACATCTAAAATCAAAACGGTAATTAAGAACTCGGTTTTGCTAGCATTTGCATTTCCAATCAGCACATTTATTATAGTAATTTTTGCATTTGCACCATTTGCTTTATTGTTTGTAGGGCCAATGTTAAAGATTTTAGTTACAGTGTTGTTATTGTCCTTTGGATTTACCCACGCATGTCTAACCATAACAAATTATGCAGACTATAACAGCGAAAATATTATACAACCTCTTTATCAACAACAGATAAAGACGCAAATGCGTACCGAAAGAAAAAAATCAAAAAATGTGGAAAAACAAAAGAGACAAAACTATAAAAAAATGAAAAAGAAATAAGAGGTTAAATGGATAGCATAATTCAAGGTATTATGTTTGACGGGCAATTTAGGGTTGCACTAATCGAAACATCTAAAATCTTGTATGATTCAAGGAAAAGGCAGAATTTATCGCCTCTAGCAGTAAATGCTTTGGGGCGTTGTTTATCTATTGGAGCATATGAGTCTACAAATATAAAAAGCAAAATATCAAAGTTTAATATTATTATAGAAAGCGAAGCTATAATAAATACTATTTGTATTGCAGGTAAGAGCGAGGGTTTGATAAAAGGATTTGTTTCTAGTCGTGATGGTGAGGCTAAGCAATTTAAAAATACCGATCTTACTGTGGCTATAGGACGAAATGGATATTTTACTGTTATAAGAGATTTAGGTTTGAAAGAGCCGTATATAGGGAAAACTGCACTAGTTAATGGCAATATCGCGGATGATTATGCATATCATCTTTATCAAAGCGAGGGTATTAAAAATGCAGTTGGATTAGATGTTATACAAGAAAATGATAAGCTATTTTCATTTGGACTGATATTTGAAGCGTTACCAGATGCATCCGATGAAGCCATAGTTATTGTCGAAGACATAATGCTACAGTTGAATGAAATACTTTCTTATGCGTATGCTAACGGATTACAAAAAACATTTGATTTCTATTTAGCGCATTTGAATTCAAAGATATTGGCCATCAATGAAGTTAAATATTTTTGTGATTGTAAAGAAAAATCAAAAGATATTGTAAGAAGCATTGGTATTGAAGAAGCTAAAAAGATCATTCAAGAGAATGGTAAATTAGAATTATTGTGTGAATATTGTAATGAATATATATCTTTTGACGAAAAGGATTTAAGAGAGGTTTTTAGTCTTTAAATGACGATTTTTACTATGTATCAAAATGCTGAGTTTTACGCAACGGGGGCTGAGAGATTTTTAACCGAGGCTAATTTTGCTGATGCAATTTTGTATTACAGAAAGGCTATTGAGCTTGATTCAACCAATGAAAAATATTATGTAAAACTTTCAAGTATTTATGGAATTCTTGGTGAGTTTGGGGAGAGTATTAATTTATTAGCAACAGTAAAGGATAATAGTGGAATAAATGGTAATACTAATCGCTCCTCTTCGAAATTTAACCGTGAATTACATTCGTTAAGTCTTAGTTTAACAGATAACTTGGTAAAAAAAATAGGAGATTATATACCAACAATTAATGGAGATAATAAAAATCATTATGATATAGATTTTGGGATGAAAGATAATGTAATAGATGAGGGTTTAGAAAATGACGTTAGCGATATGGGAGAAGATGGAGGAAATAGACTTTTTGCCTTAAGAGAAATTTTTAAAGAAAAAGACAAGATAGAATATATAGACACAAAACATATTCGCAATAACAAGAGATTTGATAAAGCAAAACAAGCATTTATTCGGGGTGACTTTGACAAAGCAATATCAACAGCGCAAACTATAGAGGAAAATACTGTTTTTTATGCACCTAGTAGGTCATTATTAATTCATGCTGCGATAGAAGTTGCAGACATTGATTTGGCTACAACAGTTGCGCAAGATTTTTATTCAAAACAACCTTTAAATCCTTTAGCATATGAGGGGTTGTTAGAGCTGTATGTTACCGCTTTGGATATGTCTGAAGATGAGATTTTGGCTTTTGTGAACAATGTTATTTATTCGTTGGTAAAGAATAAAAGTTATGCTAACTTACGTTCGTTTGGTGTTCTTCTTAGTTTACTTGAATTTAATGATGCGGCATTGAGGGCGACGGCTGAAGATTTCTATGCAAACAAGGCATCATCTGTAAGAAATATATGCTACATAGGGGCACTAATAAATGCTGGTGACTTTATAAATGCACAAAAAAGGTTGAATAAAGCAATAAGATTATTTCCAACAAATGGTCAACTCTTATTTATGAACTGGATCTTGAGAAGTGAAGCATTAGAAAATGCGCCTGCTCTTACAAATAACAAGATTTTTACAAATAATATTCTTGAAAATAGTGTTGAAGAAATTAGCCGTCAATATTTTGAGGAGTTTAGTAATAACTGCATTAATTACTTAAACACCGAATACATCTTAACACTAAAGGCCCTAGATTTAATGGATGTAATTTTCACATCAGAGTTTCGAAAAGCGCAAAATTTAGTTTTTGCTCTTAATTACAACAACAAATCAACTGCATATATAGAGTTTCTCATCAATAAACTTAGGTATCCTTTTATACCAAAAGATGTCAAAATTTCTATAATAGAGGCTATATTGAACACTGGAAAATATATAGATAGAGATGTAACAGTAACATTCCTAGATGGATTTAGAATTGTCAGATTATATAATTCCTCGTTTCCTCGGACACAGATAGGGGATTTAATGAGGGAAGTATATGCTGTGACGTATGCTAAAACTATTGAAGTAGATTTTTGGGTAGACTCTAAATTGTTTCATACTATGGCAAATGCAGTAGCTAAACAAGAATTAAAACTTACCTCTCGAGGTGCATTATCAGGCGCATTGTTTTTTTATGCCATCATTGCTTCTTCGGGAAAAGTCCCAGAAGCTGACATGGTTAAAACTATCGCTCAGAGTTTTAATACAAAGGCTCCAACCCTCATTAAATACATCAAAGAAATAAAACAAGTATTAGAAACGATGAAAGAATTTGAAGACTTAGATTTATCCCATTTGAAATAAAATTACTGTTTCAGATTTTGCAACTGTCTTATACAGCTTAATATACTTTTTACATTAGCTATTGGTTTTATGCGGATTATCCTTCTAGTGTATAGTGATTCCGTTAATTAGTTTGTTTCATGCTCTAAATTAGATAATTCACATTCGGGAATAGGCTGCGCTTGAAAGAAAGGGGTTTTTTTGAGAAAAATCATCCGTGTGCATACAGCAATTGCAAAGCCAATATATCCCCCAAAGAGTACATCTGAAAGGTAGTGTGCAGCGATTACTATTCTGCTAATCCCTACAAGAACCGTATAAATTATAGGCACTATCCAGAAAACCACTTTATATTTTTTGAATTTATCGAAGATATCTGGTAAAAGGATTAAACAAAATGATGCCGATGCTGCTACCGTATGTCCAGAAGGGAAGGACTTAAACGCATCGTCGTCTGCTTCTAGAAATGCTGTACGATATGCTTCAGTTCGAAACTCTGGTTGCTTGAATAAGTTAATTTTATACCAAGGAGTGAATCCTTTGAAGTTAGGGGAAAGTTGAGCTAAAGTCGCTGGTGCGCTAGGATTACCATCAACCATTGTTCTGAAACGCTGGCGATCCCAAAGAAGTTTAAAAACCTGAACGAGGACATTACTAATTATTAACACAATTATTATAAAGAGAGCAAACCATAAGAGTTTTTTCATCGTATCATTGGGTAAGATTTTTCCACAAAGCAAACATAAGATAGCAAAGAAAATAGCAAATATGATCATGTAAATAAGTGGATATAACAAATCTTCTTTAGTAAAACGTCTGCCAAAGTAATATAGAGTTATAAAGCAACCTGCAAAAGTTAAGATTGCAAATACTATTTTGGTTGCAATGTTTTTCTTTTTATCCGAAGAAAAGTTTTGATAAAACAGTATAACGCAAGCAGTTAGTCCAAAAAGAAACAGTGGGAGCTCTCCCGTATTTGCAAAATAGTGACCGAAAAAACTGTTAGGACTATATAGCGCCTTGCTTATTTCTAAATCTAAGAAGGCCGAAACAATTGCTAAAACTATGAAGACGGATATGGATACAGTAATACCAATAAATGACGGTATATTTTTTATTTTTTTCTTCACAAATCTTTCCTCCTCGAATCAATATATTTGTTAATACATTTATATTCTACTATAAATACCAATCGATAAACATATCAAGATTGTTTTATTCTCATTTAACATTATGATTTCTTACCAGAAATGCTCAATAAGCATGTTGAGATTATATTTTATGCTAGCTAAATACTATGTTTTGCTACAAGGAACACCCAATAAATATGTCTAGATTATACTTTATGGTAGATGTTAGCCAAATACTATGTTTTGCTAGAAGCAATATTTAATAAACCCCCAGGTTTAAAACAACAACTGGGGGAATTATAAAGATGTAAGAATTGAATTTAGAAACTAAAATAACATTGAGTTTTGAATGTGTGCAATAATTTCAGGAATGGTCAAACGTAGTTGCTCCATTGTATCTCTATCTCTTAACGTACATGTGTCATCTTCTAGCGTTTGATAGTCTATTGTAATACAGAAAGGAGTACCTATCTCATCTTGCCTTCTATAACGCTTACCGATAGAACCAGAAACATCAAAGTCGGTAGGGAAATGATTGATTAGTTTGTCATACACTAAATCTGCCTTTTCAGTAAGGTTTTTTTGGAGCGGTAAAACTGCGGCTTTGTAAGGTGCTAAAAACGGATGGAACTTCAGCACAGTTCTTGTATCTGTATCATTAACAACTTCTTCAGTATATGCATTACTCAAAAAAGCTAGTAACATTCTGTCTACGCCAAGAGATGGCTCTACGCAATAAGGGATATATTTCTCTTGTGTAATTGGATCTGTGTATTCCATCGATTTATTAGACTTGTTCATGTGAGATTTTAGATCGAAATCTGTTCTATCTGCTATACCCCAAAGTTCTCCCCATCCAAAAGGAAATAAAAATTCAAAATCTGTGGTTGCTACGCTATAGTGTGATAATTCTTTTGGGTCATGGTCTCTTAAACGGAGCTTGTCTGGATTTATACCGAGGCTAATTAGCCAGTTATAACAAAAATCTTTCCAGTAATTGAACCATTCTAAATCAGTTCCAGGTTTGCAGAAAAATTCAAGTTCCATTTGTTCAAATTCGCGTGTCCTGAAGATAAAGTTACCAGGGGTGATTTCGTTTCTAAAACTTTTACCTATTTGAGCTATTCCAAAAGGTATTTTTGCACGAGCACTTCGTTGTACATTATTAAAATTTACAAAAATACCTTGCGCTGTTTCGGGTCTTAAATATATGGTACTTGTGGAATCTTCGGTAACGCCTTGGAATGTTTTGAACATTAAGTTGAATTGTCTTAAATCGGTGAAATCGCTATTACCACAATTAGGACATTTAATTTTATTCTCCCTTATGTAATCTTGCATCTTTTTTAAATCCCAACCAGCGATTGAGAGGTTTAAATTATTTTTTTGTACATGAGCTTCAATTAGTGTATCAGCTCTATGTCTTGCCTTACAAATTTTACAGTCCATCAGTGGGTCGGAAAAACCGCTCAAATGTCCGCTAGCTTCCCATACTGTTGGATTCATCAATATGGCGCAATCGACTCCATAATTTAACTTGCTTTCAGTGACAAATTTTTTCCACCAAGCTTTTTTTACATTGTTTTTTAGTGCGACTCCTACAGGGCCATAATCCCAAGTGTTAGCTAATCCTCCATAAATTTCACTTCCTGCGAAGATAAAGCCACGCCCTTTACATAGTGCTACTAGTTTATCCATTGTGAGTTCAGACATTTTCCCCTCCATTAAAAACTGCTACATTATTATATTTGAAACTAGGCATTAAATAATGTTTTATTTATGCACTAATGATAAACTATTCCTAAAAAATTATAAAGTAAAAACCACATATATATAGGTTAGTGCTTATGAGATTAAATAATAAATCTATACCAGTTTAACTAGGTGTTGCAAAAAAGTTATTAATCAAGAACTGCCATATATATAGATTAATGCAAATGAGATTAATTAACAAATCCGCACCAAGTTTAATTAAGTGTTGAAACAGTTTGGGTTGAAAGTTTAATTAAATATTTCATAATGTTCATTTAAGTCTAGCAAACCTTACTCAGTTAGTTTTCAAGGTCGTATTATAATGGATATCAAAACATACCTTTGACAATGTAATTACACATTGTTAATATTATGAGTTTTGGTGTAATATAGTTATAGCGTAGGCGTATGCGTGAGAAGGTGTTTAATGATGGTAGTTAATTGGCAATCATATTGTGATATAATGAATAAGCAAAACTGCTTGACATCATATCTGGGACTTATCAAGTAATCATCCATAGTTTAGTTAGTATAGATTATGTGACTTATGAAGGAGAGGAGAACAATCAAAATATGAGTAAACAATATATTTTTCCAAGTGGATTAAGACTGGTTGTAAACAAGATTGATACATCAAAAAGTGTTGCTGTTGGCGTTTTTGTTGGAGTTGGTGCTGGGTTTGAAAATGAATTTAATAACGGTCTATCTCATTTTGTTGAGCATATGTTGTTTAAAGGTACTACATCAAGAAGTGCGTTTCAGATTGTAGATGAAGTAGAGAAAGTAGGTGTAAAAATCAATGCTTTTACATCCAAAGTACTGACTGCGTACTATACTAGTTCTCTTGATACGCATCTAGAAAAATGTTTAGAAATTTTATCGGATATCTACTATAATTCTACCTTTAACGCAGATGAAATGAATAAAGAAAGGACTGTCATTTTGGAAGAAATACAAATGGGGGAAGAAGATCCCTATGAGCTTTGTTTAGATAATATTTCCACAGCATTTTATGGATATAAAGGTCCAGGACAAAACATACTAGGAACAAAGAAAAAAATAAAAAAATACACACCAGTAGATATAAAAGAGTACTTCAGGGAAGAATACATCCCCTCTCAAACTGTAATTTCTATTGCAGGCAATGTAGGAGAAACTTTAGTGTATGACTTAGTAAATAATTATTTTGAAAAGTTTGCGAGTCAAGGCACTACTGCAAAACAAAGAGAAAACAATGAATCTCCAGTGTATGAAGAATTAATCGTTAACAAATCTTATGAACAGTCACATATTGCCATTGCCTTCCCAGGTTTAAACATATTAGATGACAATTCAAATGCTTTGAAAATGGGAAGTAATTTATTGGGTGGGGGAATGTCATCAAGACTATTTCAAAGAGTAAGAGAAGAGTTAGGTTTGGCTTATAACATATTTAGTTCAACATCTGCTTATCTATATTCGGGAGTTTTTATCATATATCTAGCGACCAACTTTAATACTGTTACCCAAGCAATTGAAGCTGTTAGAGAAGAAATTGATAAGGTGATTGCTTCGGGATTTAATGAAGAAGAGTTTTTAAAAGCAAAAGAACAGTTTAAAACTTCATTAGCTTTGCGTATGGAAAGCACTTATTCAATTATGTTAAGTGCTGGAACGAATTTATTAATAAAGAACTCATTATTTAGCTTTGAAGATGAATTAAGAAAAATAGATGATGTTACTTTAGAGGATGTTAATAAAGTTATAAGAGACGTTTTTGAAGGGCAAGATTGTGCAGTTAGTTATGTTGGCAAGAGAACTACAAATAATGTTAAAATGTTGTTGAGGAAGTAGCAAACTACACATATAAATATTGGAGGTTTACATGAAACTTTTTGTTTCTAAAGAGAACAATAGCAAATTTGGAAAGATAATGTCAGTCATTATATTGATAGCAACACTGGTATTAGCTGTTCTGTGTTTAATTAAGGTAACCAGAGATTTTTTAATAGGAGCATTTGGATATTTAATTTATGCATACTTGGTCTGCTTGTTGTTTACAGGGTTATTAAGTTTTTTTGGAAAGAAGGTAAATATAAGCAATAGAAATAAAGTGATGATAATTATAACTCTGATTTCTTTTTTAGCGTTATTGCATGTAGCTTTACTGCGTGAGTTAATTGAGGGCGGTGATAATTATATCATTGCTACCTATAATAGTTTAAACAGTGTTGGTGGGGCGGTTTTTTCTGCGTTAACGTATTGGCTTTTAGTAATTTACAGAAATTACGGGTTTATGTTGTCTCTTTCAATAGTAGTATTTGGTTTTTTGTTGCTTGCCACTTGTTTTCCATTAATTAAGAGATTAGATGCATTTGTAGAGAAAAAGAAAGCAAAATCCAAAGACAAAATCAAATTCGATAACAAAGAAAACATAAAAGTGAATCCAATACCCTCAAATGTCAAATCGCAGAATGAAATTTTTACTGATGAAGAGATAGTTGAGTCCCAAAGACAAGATGCAAGCTCGCTTTTATTTGGAGATGCAATACCAACTGCAAGTGATGAAAAAAAACCATTGTTTAGCTCTGTCATTGGTGAAGAAACGCAAAGAGAAAAACTAAGTGCAGAAATGTTGTTTTCTGACACGTATAAGCCTGAAACTGATGAGTCTTCCCAAAGTTATACGATTTTAGACAAGGATTGGAGCGAAGATAAACTAAATAGACTATATACAAATCAAGGCCGGATGCAACTTTTACGAGATAATCAAATCAAAGGGACGCGTAGTACAGACGAGGTGTTTGGACCGTACTCTCCAGATGGTAAATATCCATTTGATGAAAAAAATATGGAAAAATATGCGGACAACACTAACCAAGACTTTGGTGATAAAACAGTACCAAGCGATATACTTACACCGGAAACAACTTTTTCTGAGAATAAGCGAAAGTTCGATGATAAGGCCGCATTAGAAGAGCTTAAAAAGCCTTTATCTTTTGAAGAGAGCAGTTATTTTAAAGAAACATCTATGGGAAGTGATGAAGGTTCAAAAGATAAAGATAAAAATGAAATCTTTGATTCAAAGAAAACTGTACAAAAATCCGATTTTAGCAAAAAACAAGAACCATATACCTCGCAAATTTCTATTGATCCATCAGTTATGAGCGGAGGTAAGCCTAAATATGAATCGGAAACGATGAAGAAAAGCAGTATTACCATTCCTAAAACGGAAAAACCTAAGGTGAGTTTCGGGGAACAGACATCCCTGTTTGACAAGCAGGAGGCAATTTCAAATAAACCTCAAAAAGCTACAATGCAAACACTATATAATGCTCCGCCTTTATCTTTACTAAAAGATTATCAAGAAAACGGCAGCACAATCCCAGAGGACTATGAGGAGTTTAAGGCTAAGATAGAAGCCACAATGGATGAATTTGAAGTGCCAGCAGAAGTTGTTGGCGCTCGTCGTGGCCCTACATTTACGTTATATGAGCTTAAGTTAGGACCTGGTTATCAAATTAGCAAAATTAGAAATTTAAAAGAGAACTTAGTCATGAGACTCGAAGTAAAGCAAATAAGGATACTAGCCCCAATAGAGGGAAAAGATGCTTTCGGGTTAGAAATTCCAAACAAAAGGCGAGATATTGTTGGTTTGAAATCGATACTAGCTAGTAATAGATTTCAAAACAATAAAGATGCTGTAAGTGTTGCGTTTGGGAAAACCTTATATGGTGAGCCTTTCGTAGCAGACTTAGCAAAAATGCCACATTTACTGGTTGCAGGAGCTACAGGTACTGGAAAGAGCGTGTTTTTAAATTCAGTGATAGTAAGTATGCTTTATAAGTATTCACCCGAAGATTTAAGATTGGTGCTGATTGATCCTAAACGGGTTGAGATGAGTATATATAGAGGACTGCCGAACTTATTATTAGAAGATACCGTCAAAGAGAGTGCACAGGCGGTAAATGTTTTGAAGTGGTTAACTGAGGAAATGGATAGAAGGTACAAAGTATTTGAAAATGTAGGTTGCCAAAACATAGATCAGTACAATGAAATATTTAAATCTCCAACAGAGCCTAAAATGGCACGCATTGTATTGATTATTGATGAGATGGCGGATTTAATGTTAACAGGAAAAGGCCGCGTTGAAGATTATGTGGTCCGAATTGCACAACTCGCTAGAGCTTGTGGAATACACATGATTATAGCGACTCAACGTCCTATAGTAAAAGTTATAACTGGTCTTATAAAGTCAAATATCTTATGTAGAGTCGCTTTTTCAGTTAAGACAACCACAGATAGTAGGGTCGTTTTAGACGAAATGGGTGCGGAAGACTTGCTCGGGAAAGGCGATATGCTTTATTCTACACCCGCTGATGGGTTAATTAGAATGCAGGGTGCGTTGGTTGAGATAGGCGAAATTAAACAAGTTTGTGATTATATCCGGAATAATAACGTTACTGACTTTGATGAAAGTATAGTCGAAAGTATTAAAGTTAAAGTTGAACCTACTGTGGACCCTGAAGAAGCAGCGCAAATTGCAAGAGATAATAAGGAAGCAGAGGAAGAAGAGCTGCTGGGGCGCATCATAAAATATTTCATAAGCAAAGAGAAAGCGTCTATATCTAGCGCGCAAAGTAAATTTGGAATTGGATATCAAAGGGCAAAGAAAGCAGTTGATGAGTTAGAGGAGAGAGGATATATAGGACCTGAAACTACGGGTGCACAGGGAAGAGAGATTTTAATCAGTGCATTGGAAGCTGAAGAATTATTTCCTAGCACTGACTAAGTCTATACCTATCGGTATCATACGGAGACATAATGTGTAAACTACGGGGGCGCAAGGAAGAGAGATTTTAATTAGCGCGTCAGAAGCTGAAGAATTGTTCTTTGCACTGATTAAGTCTAAATATTGCTATCATATTGAGGCAAAATGTCCGTAAACTATGATTGCTTAGGAATTAGGGTTTTAATTAGTGCATCGGAAATTGAAGAATTATTCATTATGGCACTTCTATTAATATTTGTAATAAGTAGGTAAAAATGAAATTTGGTGTAATTTCACTAGGTTGTGATAAAAATAGAGTTGATTCGGAAAAAGTAATTGCGAAACTACTAAGTCAAGGATACTCTCTATCAACAAATGAAGATGATGCAGATATTCTCATTGTGAATACGTGTGTCTTTATAGATGACGCAAAACGAGAGAGTATTGATACTATAATAGATTTAGGCAAGAAAAAAGCTCTAAAAAGTAATCTCATAATAATAGTGATTGGCTGTTTAGCAGAACGATATGGCACGCAGATTGCACAAGATTTACCCGAAGTTGATTGCTTTATTGGATTAGGTGCGTATGATCAAATAGATACTTTTATTAAACGTAAGTTAGCAAGCAGTTCTATTGAATCGGGAGATGCTAAATATAATAATGAAAGTTTGGCACAGGAAGAAAACTTTAACACTAAAGTGATTATATCTAAAGATAAAGAAGGGGAATATTCAATAAATCGTACTTTAAGTACACCAAATCACTACGCATATTTAAAAATATCGGACGGATGTAATAACTTTTGTTCATATTGTGCAATACCGTATATAAGAGGAAGATATAGATCATATCCGATAGAAAAGCTTATATCTGAAGCTCAAGAACTTGTAGATGATGGAGTGAAAGAACTTATTATAGTTGCTCAAGATACAACTAAATATGGCATCGATTTATATTCTAAACATAAGTTGACCACGTTATTAAAAGAATTATGTAAACTTGATTTATATAAAATACGCGTGTTGTACGCATATCCAGAGTTAGTAACGGATGAACTTATTGATTTGATTGCTTTTGAAGATAAGATGGCAAAATATATTGACATGCCACTTCAACATTTTAATAACGAGATACTTACAAAAATGAATAGACATGTTAATTCTAACCAAATCCAGAATTTAATAGAAAAAATTAGAAAAGCGAATTCGAAAATATGCATTAGAAGTAGTTTCATAGTAGGGTTCCCGGGTGAAACCAATCAGCAGTTTGAAGATTTGAAGGCATTCATCAAATCTGGGAATATCGATTATGCTGGATTTTTTAAGTATAGCCAAGAGGAAGGAACTGTTGCAGCGAAATATATAAATCAAGTTCCTGAAAGAGTAAAAAAGAAAAGAGAAAAAGAACTGGTTACTATCCAAAGTAAAATAATCGTTAATAAACACAAAAAATATCAAAACGCTGTTCAAAAGGTAATGTATGAGGGCATAGATTTTGAAAAAAATTTGTTTTATGGCAGGAATGAGTTTAATGCTCCAGATGTAGACACGAAAGTATTTTTTTCTGCCAACAGAACGTTAAATATAGGTCAAGTTTATGATGTTCACATAACAAATTACGGGTTTCACCTACTAGGTGAAGTGATGGATTAATAAACAGGTAAATTAGTAAGTAGCCGACAACAACTGTACAGTAACAATAGCTAAAAATATAATTAATGACAAAACTAAAACGGAGAATCTATTAAACTATACAACAGTGGATACTTCCCCAAGATTTTGGATTATGAGGTATAGGAGAAGTATTCAAAACAAAACATATAGAGTAGTGTTGCTAGCCATTTTTACAGGTTAAGTTCAAACAACATTATAATACGAGGCATAATATGGACTTTATTATTAGGGTTTGTTGTTCTATAGCAGAAATAAGAAATAGGATATTTGATTTGTTTGATTATCCTGTAAATTATTCCATAAAGGGACGAGGGCTTGATTATGAAATATGGTTTACCGACATTACGGAGGACGAAAAGGACGCTATATTTGAAATATTTGCTGATGTATATTACGCGGAAGGCGAAGGAACCCTTGCGGAGACTTTGGTTTCCTTGCTGTACAATAATGGATTGGTTATTTCTTTTGCTGAAAGTATAACAGGCGGCATGATAAGTAGTTCAATAGTTGATATTCCTGGATGTAGTGATGTTTTCTATGAAGGAGTGGTGTCGTATTCAAACGGTGCAAAAATAGATAGGCTTGGTGTTGGTGAAGATACTTTGCTTGAATATGGTGCGGTCAGTGAAGAAACGGCTATAGAGATGGCAAATGGTTTGCTAAAAGATAACGTAGGGTTAGGTGTGTCGTGTACTGGGATCGCAGGTCCAACAGGGGGCAGTGATGCTAAACCTGTTGGGTTAGTTTATATTGCAGTTGTGTCGCGAGAAATTACGGAGTGTCATAGATTTATGTTTGAAGGAACAAGAAATGATATTAGAGAAAAAACAAAAGACCAAGCTTTGTTTTTGTCTATAGAACACATTAGAGATAATTTCTAAAAGTGTAGGATATAAAGTCTAAAAAGGGGGAATAAGTCAAAAATATTTCATAAATTAGACATGTTGTCCGCATTTTGGGACATGCGATTGTGTATAATAAATTTATGCTATTAAATTGTTAAAAAGAATGGTAATATTGTAATGAAAATAAAAACGGAAGAGCTATTATAATCTATAAAAGGTGAATATTCCAGAAGTTTTCTGAATTAAAAAATATAGAAAAGAGGAATTGAAAATAAAATACAAAGTAATGTTGCTAGCCATTTTTAGTGGTTAAATTCCAACAACATTATTACACGAGGAAAGTATTATGGACGAAAAGAAGAAGAAAGCACTAGAAGTAACGCTTGCCACAATTGAAAAAAACTTTGGCAAGGGAGCAATTATAAACATGGGAAGCACTGAGAAAATTAAAGTCGATGTAATCCCAACAGGTTGCCTAACATTAGACAAGGCTCTTGGAATTGGCGGTATCCCTAGAGGACGCGTGGTGGAAATATATGGACCGGAGAGCTCAGGAAAAACTACACTGGCATTACATTTTGTAGCAGAAGCACAAAAACTTGGTGGGATAGTTGCGTTTATAGATGCTGAACACGCACTTGATCCTACTTATGCTGCGAATTTGGGCGTTGACTTAAATGCACTATACGTATCTCAACCAGATAATGGCGAACAAGCTCTAGAAATTGTTGAAGAGTTAACCAAGAGTGGTAGTATCGATTTAATTATAGTAGATAGTGTTGCTGCATTAACTCCCAAAGCAGAAATAGATGGGGAAATGGGAGATAGCCACATGGGATTGCAAGCTCGGTTAATGTCTCAAGCACTCAGGAAGTTAGCGAGCATTTTAAATAAGACAAATACTTGCTTGGTTTTTATAAATCAATTAAGAGAAAAGATAGGAATAATGTTTGGTAACCCCGAAACTACAACGGGTGGTAAAGCGCTTAAATTCTATTCGAGTATAAGATTGGATGTGCGCAAAAAAGATACAATAAAAGATAGTGGAGAAAATGTAGGTACTAGAACTAGAGTAAAAGTGGTAAAGAATAAATTAGCGCCCCCGTTTAAAGAAGCTGAGTTTGATATCATCTATGGTGAGGGAATTTCTAATCTTGGTTGTATTTTAGATTTAGCAGTTGATGAAGGGGTTGTGCAAAAGAGTGGATCTTGGTACCAATATGAGGGGGAAAAGGTAGCCCAAGGTAGAGAAAAGACTCTAAATTATTTAAGAGAAAATCCTGAAGTTACTGAAGAAATAGAGAAACAAATAAGGCAGTCTTTCTAAATTGGAAATAACCTCTTAACGACTAGTTATGACTAGTTATTAGGTGCGTACTCTTGACTTATTATTTCACAATACATTATAATAATTTTATGGAATTTAAAGTTCGGTTTTGCGAACAGCGAACATATATAATTTCAAATAAAAATTTTAGGAGGCAACAATGTTGTTAGGCAGTCTTATATTGGCTGTCACATCACTGCCCTGGTGGGCAGCAGTCATAATAACATTGTTTCCGTCAATAGCTTTAGGTTTAATTTTAGGTTTTTCCTTGTATAAACAATTTCTTACGAGAAGAAAGGAAGATGCAAGAAGTGAATTTAATAGACTGACAGAAGAAGCTAGGCTGGAAGCAAAAAACATTAGACAAGATGTGATGCTAGAGGCGAAAGAGGAGCAGCTAAGGTTACGAAATGAATTTGAAAATGAGTCCAAAAATAGACGATTAGAATTTCAAAAAACAGAAGCTCGATTAAGCCAAAAAGAAGATTTATTACAAAGGAAAGAAGATCAGCTAGATAGGAAGCTAGCAGAATTAGAACAGTCGCAAAAAGATTTAGAGGTTAAATCTCTCAATCTCGATGATTTGGAAAATTCTTTAATTGAAAAGAACGAGAAAGCAATCGCTGAATTAGAGAGGATAGGGGGATTAACGCGCGAGGAGGCAAAGCAAGCAATTATTGATGAGATGGCTGATTCTGCAAAAGTAGCAGCGTTTTCGATTGTTAAAGACATAGAACAAAAGGCAATTGAAGAAGGCGAAAAAAAGGCCAGGCACCACATAGCATTAGCAATTCAAAGATGCGCAGTGGATGTAGCTTCTGAGACCACAGCAACTGTAGTTGAGTTACCTAATGACGAGATGAAGGGCAGGATTATTGGGCGAACAGGGAGAAACATTAAAGCATTAGAGAGCGCGACTGGTGTTGATTTTATTATAGACGACACACCCGATGTGGTTACATTATCTAGTTTTGATCCAATACGAAGAGAAATAGGTAGACAAACACTTACCAAATTACTAGCGGACGGAAGAATTCATCCGGGTAGAATTGAGGAATTAGCAGAAAAAGCAAGAAGGGAAATTGATGCAGCCATAAAAGATGCGGGGCAAAGTGCTGTATATGAAGCAAATATATTTGGCATACATCCTGAGTTAATCAAACTACTAGGCAGATTACAATACAGAACAAGTTATGGACAAAATGTTTTAAAACACTCTCTTGAAGTTTCCTTCATAGCAGGCATCTTAGCGTCGGAGTTGGGTGCTGATGAAAAAATTGCAAAAAGAGCAGGTCTTTTACATGACATCGGAAAAGCCATAGACCACGAATATGAAGGCACCCATATCCAAATAGGTGTTGAATTGGCTCGCAAGTATAAGGAAAATGAAAGGGTGGTTCATGCCATAGAAGCACATCACGGAGATGTTGAGCCAAACTCCCTTGAAGCAATACTTGTGCAAGCTGCGGATGCGATAAGCGGGTCGAGACCAGGAGCTAGACGAGAAAGTATAGAGTTATACACAAAGAGATTAGAAAAACTTGAAAGTTTAGCGAATTCATTTGCAGGAGTAGAGCAATCATATGCTATACAAGCAGGTAGAGAAATTAGAGTGATTGTTAAGCCAGAGGCTATAGATGACTTGCAAACACAAATATTAGCAAGAGAAATAGCTGACAAGGTGGAAAAGGAACTTGAGTATCCCGGACAGATTAAAGTAAATGTTATTCGTGAAGTTCGAAATGTAGAATATGCAAAATAACAAAATCAACAGTAAAGAAAATAAAAACACAGAGCGGCATCCAGCAGGAGCCGCTCAATTTTGTAAAAAAGTAGAGTATGCAAAAAAAAGACAAATTAACCTCTGCTACCTAATTGTAATATTATTGTTTTTGCCAGTATCAATTTTATCGCAAGTTCTTTTAAATGAATTATTACCCAACAAACAATTTGAATTTTTTGATTTGCCAGTAGCAATATTGTCGCTTGTTTTATGTGTAGTAATGCATGAACTAACGCATGCTTTTGCGATGTTACTAATGGGTGTTAGTAGGAGTAATATAAAAATAGGGCACATAATTAAGCAAGGTATTATTTATTGTCATATGAAAAGTCCAATTAAAATTGGAAGATATAGAGTTATTTTATGTTTACCATTTTTTCTAACTGGTTTATTGCCATTTATTGCATCTATTATTTTTTTAAATATTACTTATTCTGTTATGTTTTTATTCTCGCTTGCGATGTGCAGTGGAGATCTTGTTATGTTTATCAAAACTATGAAATTTAGTTCTAATGAGCTTGTTTTAGATCATGCTAAGTATCCAGCCTTTTACATCCTCAGCCAGGATGTTGACGAACAGACGTTTTTAGAAAATGAATTAAAGCTAGAAAATGAATATAAGATTGTGCATAAGTCGTCAAAATAAATAAAGAAGTGCAGTCGAAGGGCATTCTTAATAAGATATAGATAAAAAGGCGTTTTAGAAAATGAATTAAAGTTTGAAAGTGAAAATAAGGTTGCGCATAAGTTGTCAACATAAAATAAAGGTGTTTAGTCGAGATGTATTCTAACGCGATAAAGATGAAAAGGCTTTTAGAAAATGAGTTTAACTGTGCATAAGTCGTCAACGTAACATAAAACTTGTAGTCGAGGCTTAACTATTCGTTGGTTTTGATAAACAATTGTTCATAATTTATGCCTAGTAGTTCATGAGCTAATTTTCTAGTTAAACATAATTTTGCCTTAAATACGGTTGTTAATAAACTTAATAAGTAGTAATATAAAATAACTTTATTTGGCTAAAGAGGTGAGTAGTGTTAAACATTTTAAACCATGGTGTAGTCTACAGGGAAGGAAGATTTCAAACAGCAAAAGAAACTTCAGGCTTTAATAAAACAATTACCTATGACATATTAAGTCACCATGTCAACAGTAAAATTATAACGAAGAGTGATAGTTTAAATATAAAATTTGATGCGATTGCATCACATGATATTACATATGTAGGCATAATACAGACTGCAAAAAGCATTGGTATTGATAAATTTAATCTCCCTTATGTGTTGACGAATTGTCACAACAGTTTGTGTGCAGTAGGAGGGACTATAAATGAAGATGATCATAAATTTGGAATTTCTGCTGCTAAAAAATATGGTGGTATATATGTTCCAGCTCATGTAGCAGTCATCCATACATATATGAGAGAATGCTTTGCATCCCCAGGAAAAATGATTCTTGGTAGCGATAGTCACACTAGATATGGCGCTCTAGGAACGCTTGCTATGGGAGAGGGTGGTCCAGAATTAGTAAAACAGTTAATTGGTGCGACATATGACATTAAATATCCTTCGGTAGTGGCTATTAATCTTAAGGGTAAATTAAGAAAGGGTGTTGGTCCTCACGATGTAGCTTTAGCATTAGTTGGCAAAGTATTTAAGGAAGGGATCGTAAAGAATAAGGTTCTAGAATTTGTAGGAGATGGAATAAAATCGCTACCTATCGAATATAGGATTGGAATAGATGTTATGACAACCGAAACTGCTTGTCTGTCATCCGTGTGGGAAACAGATATCGCCGTAGAAAAATATTTAATTGATAGAGGGCGTGGCGATGTATATAGAGAATTACGAGTGCAAGACGGTGCATATTATGATGCTCTAATAGAAGTTGATTTGTCAAAAATAGAACCTATGATAGCACTTCCTTTTCATCCTAGTAATGTTTATAAATTATCTGAATTAATCAATTCACCGTATGAAATATTAAAAAAATGCGAAGATGAGGGGAGAGAGTTACTTAAAAATCCTAATTTTACATTAACCCATATAATCAATGAAAAAAATCAAATAGTTGTAGACCAAGCGATAATCGCAGGCTGTGCTGGTGGAACATATGATAATATTTTCGAAGCTGCGAATATTTTAAACAGTAAAACAATAGGCGTAGATTTATCAATGAGTGTTTATTGTGGCTCACAGCCAATATATGCAGATTTAATGAAGAAAGGCGCTTTGTCTAAGTTAGTAAATGCCGGTGCTATAATAAAAACATCTTTTTGCGGACCTTGTTTTGGCGCAGGCGATGTGCCGAGCAATAATGGTTTTTCCATCAGACATACTACTCGGAATTTTGAAAACCGCGAAGGGGCAAAACCAAATGAAGGGCAATCAGCCTCTGTCGCTTTAATGGATGCTAGAAGCATTGCTGCTACAGCGGCAAACAAAGGAGTATTAACAACTGCATTAATGTATGATTATTCCAATGATATTCCAGAATTTGATTATGACAAAACAATATATGATTTACGAGTATACAACGGTTATGGCAAAGCAAATCCTGGAGTGGAACTTCAATATGGTCCCAATATAAAAGATTGGCCTCAAATTCCTAAATTAAGTAATGCATTGATAATGAGATTAGATGCAGTTATAGAAGACAGTGTAACAACGACAGATGAACTCATCCCTTCCGGAGAAACTTCTTCCTACAGAAGTAATCCTCTTCGTTTGGCACAGTATGCACTTTCACGAAAAGATCCTAAATATGTAGAGCGAACAAAAGAAACTATATTACAGTCCGAAAGTATTAAAGAAGATGTAAAAAAGAAACTAAACATAAATATCGATTCCGATACAATAGTAGGCAGTGCTATTTATGCCTGTAAACCAGGAGATGGTAGTGCAAGAGAGCAGGCTGCATCTAGTCAAAGAGTATTAGGAGGTTCTGCCAACATTGCGAGAGAATATGCCACTAAAAGATACAGATCCAATCTCATTAATTGGGGAATGCTTCCATTGTTATCGACAAAGCCTGTTGGTTTTTTCAAAGTTGGTGACATAATTGTAATACCAGATACAAACACGGCCATAGACACAGAAAAAACATCAGCTTGGATAATTAGAGAAGACAAGGTACAACAAATTGAGTTTGAACTTGGTCCTCTTACCAAAGATGAAAAAAGTATACTTAAGGCAGGATGTTTAATGAATTTTCAAAGGGACAGTATCCGGAAATAAAAAATTTTCTATGAAGTTGAATTAAATTCATCTTTGCAGAGATCAACATAAACTATCATGCATATAGTGATTTACTCAAATAGTTGTAAAGTAAAATCATTGCAGGAGGAGAAAAATGATTTATGACATTAAATATGAAACAATGGCTCGTGCCGACATGCAGAAACTTCAACTTACTCGTTTTCAAAAGATAGTTAATTATGCTTATAATAATATTGCTTTTTATAAAAACAAGTATGATGCTGCAGGTTTTAAACCAGAAGACTTAAAAACTTTAGACGATATTCGTAGAATACCGTTTGTAACGAAAAAAGATTTGAGAGATAACTATCCATATGGTTTACTTGCAGTTCCTAGGGAAAATTTACTTAGGATACATGCATCTAGTGGAACTAGTGGGAAACCAACAGTAGTTTGTTATACCAAAAACGATATGGAAGTGTGGACTGAGTGTTGTGCGCGGATATGTGCAGCCGCTGGAATAACTTCAAAAGATACAGTGCAGATTTCTTTTGGATACGGCCTTTTTACCGGTGCGTTAGGAATGCATCAAGGGTTAGAAAGGGTTGGCGCAGCGGTAATTCCAGCAAGCTCTGGTAATACCGAAAGACAAGTAATGTTACTAAAAGATTTAGCTGCAACAGGATTAGTTGCGACTCCGTCTTATGCACTATATATAGCAGAAATGTTGGAAAAACTTGGATACGATCTTAAGGATTTTAACTTGACATGGGGGTTGTTTGGTAGTGAAGCCTCTACTCAAGAAATGCATAATGAGTTAAGAAAGAGATTAAATATAGAAACAACTGATAACTATGGTCTTAGTGAAATAATAGGTCCTGGCGTATCGGGAGAATGCTTAATGCATACTGGGATGCATGTAAATGAAGACCATTTCTATCCTGAGGTATTAGATTCTGTAACTCTCGAGCCAGTTAAAGAATTAGAGCCAGGCGAGCTTGTTTTAACTACACTAACAAAAGATGGGATGCCAATGATTAGGTATATGACCAAAGATATAACATCATTAGATTACTCACCATGTAGTTGCGGTAGAACCACTGTAAGGATGGAAAGAGTAACTGGACGTACCGATGACATGTTGATTATTAGAGGTGTAAATGTATTTCCATCACAAGTAGAATCTGTGCTTTTAGCAATACCAGAAATAGGTGGCCAGTATGAAATGATCGTCACTAGGGAAAATTATTTAGATAAACTCGAGATTCGAGTGGAAGTTTTGGATGCTAGTTTATTAACAGATTACGCTAATTTACTCAAACTGAGAGATAAGGTTAAACAGAGAATAAAGGTTGTGTTGCAAATTGACGCAGAAATAAAATTAGTAGAACCACTTTCACTTAAGAGATTTGAGGGCAAATCAAAAAGAGTAACTGATTTAAGAAATTTAAAATAACTAATATAATGTTAAGGAAGAATGACAATGAAGAGTTTATTATTGGCAAATGAAGCGATTGCAAGAGGAGCGTATGAGGCTGGAGTAAAGGTTATTTCTTCATATCCAGGTACACCCTCGACAGAAATAACTGAAAGTGCTGCGAAATTTTCGGAAATGTACGTAGAGTGGGCGCCAAATGAAAAAGTAGCTTTGGAAACAGCAATCGGGGCATCTTTTGCAGGTGCTAGGTCTATGAGTTGCATGAAACATGTAGGTCTAAACGTAGCGGCAGATCCACTATTTACTGTTGCTTATTCTGGCGTAAATGCAGGGCTTGTTGTTGTCGTAGCTGATGATCCTGGGATGCATAGCTCGCAAAACGAACAAGATAGTAGATATTATGCACTGAGCGCACATGTGCCCATGTTAGAGCCTGCTGATAGCCAAGAAGCAAAAGATTTTGTAAAAGTAGCATATACAATAAGCGAAAAATATGACACTCCAGTTATTATTCGTTTAACTACCAGGATAGCTCATAGTAGAAGTTATGTGGAACTAGAAGATAGATTTGAAGCAGACGCAAAGGTATTTTCTAAGGATGTTTCAAAATATGTTATGATGCCTGCAATGGCTAGAGGAAGACATAAGATTGTTGAAGAAAGGGAGAAAAAACTTCAGGAAGAGATTCCTAATTATAATCTAAATAAAACTATCATAAGAAATAAAAAAATTGGCATAGTTTGTGCAGGTAATGTGTATCAATATTGCAAGGAAGCGACTGATGCTTCTTTATTCAAGCTTGGACTAGTCTATCCCATCGATTTTAATGCAATTAAAAAGTTTTCCCAAGAAGTAAAGGAATTATTAGTCATTGAAGAATTAGAGCCTTTTATCGAAGATAGCCTTAAGGCAAATGGCATTAAATGTCACGGTAAAGAAATTTTTGGAGTGCAAGGGGAATTTTCTGTAGCATATATTAGAGAAAAGTTATATGGCAAAAACCCTCCCAAATCAGAAGCTTTAATTCCTGTTAGACCGCCTGTGATGTGCCCTGGGTGTCCACATCGCAGTGTATTATATGCACTGAAACAACTTAGATTGACTGTAAACGGGGATATAGGTTGTTATACATTAGGTGCTTCGGCGCCAATTTCAGCGGTAGATGCATGTGTTTGTATGGGAGCTAGCATAGGGCTGTCGCATGGTTTTGATAAGGCAAATCCTGAAAATTCCAAAAAAACAGTATCTGTTATAGGTGATAGTACATTTGTACATAGCGGAATAACAGGACTAATTAATGCAGTATATAACCAAGGAAAATCAACGATAATCATTTTAGATAACTCGATAACGGGCATGACTGGTCATCAAGATAATCCCACCACAGGCAAAACAATAAGAGGAGAACATACTTATCAACTTAACCTAAAGGAACTTTGTGAAGCTTGCGGTGCTTCAAGCGTAAGGGTTGTTGATTCGTATAATATTGACGAAGTCAAAAAGGTGATTAAAGAAGAATTAGAAAGACCTTCGGTATCAGTTGTTATAGCCCGAAGACCCTGTGCATTACTGATAAAAAAGCATGCTCCTTATCAAAAAATATTGCAAGATAAGTGTAAAAATTGTGGAATGTGTCTCGCAATTGGTTGTCCTGCGATAGAAAAAAGAAGTGATGGAATGCCTATCAACAAAGAATTATGTGTTGGGTGTAAGGTGTGCAACCAGATGTGTAAGTTTGGGGCCATCGTCCAAGGAGATTCAAATGAGTAAGAATAGCTATAAAACAAATATTTTGATTGTTGGGGTTGGTGGACAAGGCTCGTTGCTTGCGAGCAAAATTCTAGGTTCCATTGCTAACATAATGGGATATGATTGCAAATTGAGTGAAGTGCACGGAATGAGTCAAAGAGGTGGCAGTGTGGTAACACATGTAAGAATTGATGATGAGGTTATTTCTCCAATTATTACCCCTGGTGAAGCAGATTACATAATAGCTTTTGAGATGTTAGAAGCATTAAGATGGGCTTACTATCTAAAGCAAGACGGAGTGATTATAGTTAATGAACAAAAAATACTACCGATGCCAGTAATTATGGGAAAAGAAAAATATCCTAGTGACGTACTCAATGATTTAAGATCAAAAAATATTAATGTATGTGAAATTAATGGGTTGCAACTTGCGCATGACGCAGGTGGTAGTAAATCAGTAAATGTAGTCCTAATTGGAGTGTTTTGCGCACTAAATAATATTCCATTTGATGTAGCAAAAGATGCATTATATCTGTGCGTAAAAAAGCAGTTTTTGGATATGAATGTAAAGGCACTCAAGTTTGGATATGAGAGCGTCTGTAAAGCTCAATAAAAGGCGAGGGTTTATTTTTGTGTTAGTATCAAAGACAGGGAATAGCTTGTCCAACGGTGATTTGTTTAGGGAATGCAAATGAATAGAATATTAAATAAAAAATATGAATGCATGAGTAGAGATGGTAAATTTGCTTTACAATCAGAGAGGTTAATAGATGTTGTTCAGCGAGTTTATAATAATGTTTCTTGGTACCGCCAAAAGATGGATAAAGCGGGAGTAAAGCCCGAAGATATTAAAGATATCAGGGATATAACAAAACTTCCTTTTACAGAAAAAAGAGATTTAAGAGAAAATTACCCGTTTGGTAGTTTTGCAACACCTAATAGAGATATTGTAAGAGTACATGCATCTTCGGGGACATCTGGAAAACTTACGGTAGTAGGTTATACAAAAAACGATCTTGAAAGCTGGGCCGAGTGTTGTGCAAGAGGGTTATATGGTGTTGGTGTTGATGAGGACTCTATCATACATATAGCATATGGTTATGGGCTTTTTACAGGGGGGTTAGGAATGCATTATGGTGGTGAGTATTTAGGTGCTACTGTTGTTCCTGTATCTTCTGGGAACACACCTAGACAATTGATGTTGTTAGAAGATTTTAAAGCTGATACGATTTGCTGTACTCCGTCATATGCCATTTTTTTAGCAGAGGAAGCTAAAAAGGCGGAAAAAGACCCTAAAAAATTATCATTAAAATATGGTTTTTTTGGTGCAGAGCCGTGGACCGATGCAATGAGGAAGAGAATAGAAAATGCCTATTCTATAAAAGCTTATGATATTTATGGGTTATCTGAAATAACTGGTCCAGGAGTGGCAACTGAATGTTTTTTTCAATGCGGTTCTCATATCCAAGACGACATGTTTTATCCAGAAATTGTGGATCCTGAAAACGGAAATCAATTACCAGCTGAAACGCAAGGGGAGTTGGTGTTTACAACATTATTAAAAGAAGGGATGCCACTTATTCGTTATCGTACTAAAGATGTATGTGCTCTGATAGATAAACCTTGTGAATGCGGTCGAACTTCTGTGAGATTGAGGAAAATTACGGGTCGTTACGATGATATGATTATTGTAAAAGGGGTAAATGTGTTTCCGTCGCAAATAGAAACAGCGCTACTAAATTGTGATGAAAGAGTAACACCTAATTTTAGAGTAATATTGGATCGTGTCAATAATCTTGATATAATGGACATAGAAATCGAACTTGCAACTGGAGTTGCTTTTGATGAAGTTAGAGAGATAGAAAAACTTACTGCTAAAGTTGTGAACAGAATTTCTTCTGAAATAGGGGTTGCAAGTAACATTAAGTTAGTTTCAAGTGGAAAGCTTTTAACCAAAGAGGGTGAAAAAATCAAAAGAGTTATAGATAACAGAAAATAATAAAATCAAGGAGGCACTAAATCATGTTAGTTAATCAAATTGCTGTATTTTTGGAAAATAGAAGTGGTCGAATATGCGAGTTTGCGAAAGTTTTAAAGGATGCGAACATAAATATTCAAACAATGAATATCGCAGATACTGCCGAATACGGGATCCTTAGAGCTATAACCAGTGATAATGTAAAAGCAATACAGGTATTAAAGGAAAATGGATTTAATACTGCTTCCACAGACTTGATTGGGTTTAAAGTTGCTGATAAGCCAGGTGAAATGTATAAAGTATTACAGATGTTTGAAGATGAAAATATTAATATTTCATATTTATATTCATATGCTGAGATAGGTTCTAAGCAGGCTTGTATACTTTTGAAAGTTGATTGTCCGGATACGGCTATACAATTATTACAAAAAAATAATGTGGAATCAATATGATTGATAAACAACAGCTTAGAGTTATTGCAAAATCGAAAGTAATAACTAATAAAAGTTGTAATGACAAAATAATTGCTAATAAAGTAATTTCTTTCGATAAATACAGAGCAGCTTCCACTGTGTTTATATATTTGTCCCGACAAGACGAAGTTTCGACAGATTTAATTATTAAAAAATCATTTCTAGAATGTAAGCGAGTTTTTGTCCCAGTAATTAAGTCAGGACAAATGCTAGCCGTTGAAATTTATCCAGAAACGGAAATGACGGTTGGTACATTTAATATAAGAGAGCCCCAATCATATATTTCTAACCTAAAAACTCCTATTATAGATATCGCGATAATTCCAATAGTCGCTTGTGATGTAGAGCTTAATAGGCTTGGGCATGGCGGTGGATATTATGATAAATGGCTAGCACAAAATAATGTTTTTAAATTGGGGTTATGTTATGATACTCGTAAATTTGATATAATTCCCACTCTTAACCACGATATAAAAATGGATGCTATTATAACAGAAAGGACAACTTATTTAAAAATTAGCGAGATATAAAATATTTATTAATATAACCGGAGCATATTATATGAGGATTATTGCGGGTAAATATAAAGGTAGAAACCTTTTTACAGAAAAAGAAAATGAAATTAGACCTACAACGGACAGGGTTAAAGAAAATATGTTCAATCTTGTCCAACATGAGAAATATCAATATGGCAAAGTGTTAGATTTGTTTTGTGGAAGCGGAGCGTTAGGAATTGAAGCATTATCTAGGGGTGCATCATATTGTTTGTTTTGTGATTGTAGTATAAAAGCGATAGATGTGCTGAAAAAAAACTTATCTAAGCTTGATGCTGAATATGATATATTTCATGGCAACTACTCTCTAGCGATTGCTCAAGCAAGTAGGACGGGGCTTAAGTTCAAATTAATCATTTTAGACCCTCCATATGGAAAGGTTCAAATCGGAGATATTCTCAAGGAAATAGTGATAGCCGATATACTTGATAACGATGGATTGATAATCGTTGAGAGACCTTTAGGCGACAAAAACTATTTCCTTCCACAAGGTTTATATACACTGGATTCAAGGGATTATGGTAGGATAACGCTAGATGTATTAGCTAAAGGCGATGCCGTGGTAATTACCGGTACTTTTGATCCTTACACAATTGGACATGATTTTCTTGTCGAAACAGCAATAAATAAATTTGAATGTGTTCATATTGTACTGTTAGATAACCCTGAAAAAGAGCCAAGTCAGCCCAAAAAAATTAGGATGAAACATATAGAACATGCTGTACGTAGGTATAAATTAGGTCGAAAAATCAAGGTTAGGGAGTATGATGGTCTGAGTATTGACTATTGCAAAAGCAATGATATAAGATATATTATAAGAGGTTTTAGAAATGACGAAGATCTAATTTACGAAAAAAATATGGCTGAATGGAATCTAAAACATGGTAATATAGAGACGATTTTAATTGAAGCGAGAGATAAAGAAGTTAGTTCATCTGAAATTAGAAGGAAAATAAAAGCAGGCGAAGATGTGTCAAGTTGGTTAGTTGGTGATTAAATGGAAGATATCGAAGATTTATTGTTAAAAATTGAGCAAGAGTTAAGTAAAGGGAAAAAAACACTAATTGGATCAGGCACTGTCATAGATGCCGCTGTCATTTATGGGTTGGTTGATAGAATTAGAAATTCTTTACCAGATGTTGTAAGGGAGGCTCGTTATATCGTTAAAACTAGCTCACGTAGACAGCAAGAGGAAGAGGGAAAGGCTCAACAAATCATTTCTCAAGCAAAAACTAAAGCTGATATCATTTTATCAGAACACGAAATAATTAAGATGGCTCAAAAAGAAAGTGAAGCAATAAAAAATGAAGCATTGGAGTTCAAAGATAGAATAATAAAAGATGTTGCGAAAGATATAGATATTATGCTATCAGGTGTAGAGGGGAAGTTGTTAGAAAACTTGCAAATAATTAGGACTGCATTACAACAAAATAGTGAGAAGTTAGAAAGGTAGTAGTGTAGAGTTTTTCAGTCGAGCGTAAACAATTTACGGTGCTAATTACATAGATAGTAGCACCGTTTTTGATAAATAAAATTATTCAATTAGAGTTTAATTTGTTGGCAACGGATTAACAATTAGCATCTTTTTGTTTAAATAATTAACTTTATTTATTACAGAGAGTGTGCCTTGAGCTTTGAAATCCAGTTTAATTAGAGGTCGTAACGTTTTATCGACTTTGCTTATGTCGCTATATCTAGTTAATACATTTTTACAGTATCTAAAATAATCAGAAAGAATTTCTGTTTTGCGAATGGCATTTATTGCTAAAATTTGTGCAAATGGTGGGGTAGATAATGCGTGTTCATAATCCTCTTTATATATGTCAAATAAGGCATATAGACAAATACGTTTTAATCTTGCCATAGTAAAATTCTTTGTTTTTGCCATAGACAACATGTCATCATAAGAAGTAGATTTCATAGCAGAAATTAATATTCGATTGTGTATACCTCCTGAAACATCATAAAGTTTTTCTAACTCAGTTGCTTCCATCGACTTTAACTTAAAGAGTACTAAACTTCCTAGCTCGTCTTCGCTTGGCCAATATTGAGCAAGCATGTTATATGTGCTTTCTGGAACATTTTGTTGTAATTCTTTATATTTGCCATCTTTCATGGCTTTTCTGATGGCAGAGGAAGATGACATTTTACCAGTCAAATCATCACAATTAAAGTCAGACCCTATGCGCTGTATTGTGTGGAATTTAATTTTATAATTTAATTTTTTTGCTGCTATGATATATGCTATTCCCAAAATATTATTAGGTTCGTCTAATAGGGTGTGTAAATCTTTGTATGTATCATCATTTTGGGCATATTTTTTCAAAGCAAGAGAACGCGCTTGGGGAAATGATAATCCAGTTTTAAGTAGGGTTTGGAGTTCTGCTTTAAATTCTTTAGGCTCCGAATATAGTAGGTTAGCAGCTTTGGTGAGTTTTTCAATATCTCCACACTCACTGCCAAAGCTAATGTATTTAACATCTGGAAAAGTTGATATGGTTTTGATTGCACCATAGGCAAAATTATCAGCAGGGGAAATTGCATAAATCGTGGGTAGTTCTACTACAATATCCGCTCCATGTAAAATCGCTTGTTCTGCTCTGAGATATTTATCTGCTATAGCGGCATCGCCTCTTTGTGTGAAACTACCGCTCATCACACATAAAATTGTATCAGCCTTAGTTTCTTCTCTAGCACGTTTTAAGTGCATTACATGTCCATTAGTCAGTGGATTGTATTCACAAATAATAGCGGTTGTTTTCATAATCATAATCACTCATTTTCTTGCAAGTAAATGAATTGCTTGCTTTTTTTACATATTCATTATAACATACATAAAGAAATTAACTAGCATATATTATTTTATAAACCAGTATTGTCTATTATAAGTATATATAGCCTTTTTGACATGTCTCTACTTTTTGTATGTTTATCCAGTGATGCTGAAGGCTGTAATGCATAATGTAATAATCAAGTATGAATATCTAATGGCCTTTTTTAATGCATTTTCAACCTTGTATGTTTATTCAGTAGGTTAAGAAGGCTTAAATACATAAAAAATTATTCAAATTTTAATCGAAGGAGGTTTTTATGTCAAAACTTATGGAGCAAATTAAGGCGAAAGCTACTAAAATGTATCGTCATATAGTTCTTGCTGAGGGTGAAGAGCCTAGAGTGATTCGTGCTGCGGAACTCATCAATAAAACACAAATGGCCAAACTTACATTACTCGGTAATATAGAAAAAATACTGTCAATAGCTGAGCCGAATTCATTAAATGGTGTGGAAATTATAGATCCGCATACTTCATCAAAAACAGAAGAATATATCAATTTATTGTATGAATTAAGAAAGGAGAAAGGATTATCAATAAATGCTGCTAGGGATTTAGTCGTAAATAACAATTTATATTACGGCTGTTTAATGATTAAAAATGGAGATGCAGATGGTATGGTTGCTGGAGCAATTAACGCCACTAGCGATGTTTTAAGACCAGCATTACAAATAATTAAAATGAAAAGCGGACTTAAGACAGTATCAAGTTTCTTCCTTATTGCACTGCCTGCTGGTTCGCCATATGGACAAGAAGGCGTTATGATCTTTTCCGATTGCGGTGTTATACCTGATCCTACTTCAGATCAACTTGTTGATATTGCTATAAGTGCCGCCGAGAGTGCGCGTAAAATTGCATCTATTTCTGAGCCAAAAGTAGCTATGTTATCTTTCTCTACCAAGGGTAGTGCTTCACATCCACTTGTTGATAAAGTAATTGATGCCACTAAAAAGCTTCAATCTATGAATCTTGATTTTGATGTTGATGGTGAGTTTCAGCTTGACGCTGCATTGGTTCCTTCGGTTGCCAAACTCAAAGCTCCTGGTAGCACCGTCGCTGGATGTGCTAATGTTTTAATATTCCCAGATTTACAATCAGGTAACATTGGATATAAAATGGCTCAACGCTTAGGCGGTGCCGAAGCAATTGGACCGATATGTCAAGGACTTGCAAAACCTGTTAATGACTTGTCAAGAGGTTGTACTGTTGACGATATAATAGGAGCAGTTGCAATAACAGTTCTTCAGCTTTCAAATTAAAACAGTGTATGTATTTAGTCGATGAAATATGAATTTAGAGTAAGGAGTTAGTATGAAAATATTAGTTGTTAATGCAGGAAGTTCTTCTATTAAATACCAAATTATTGACGCCGATAATGAAAATACAATTGGCAAAGGTATAGTAGATAGAATTGGATTAGAAGGTTCTTCTATTAAACAAGAATGCCAAAATGGTAAAAAATTAATCAAAAAAGCAGATTTAAAAGATCATACAGCAGCTTTTGAATTAGTTATTAAGTCTTTAGTGGATCCTGAATACGGAATAATTAAGTCTATGGATGAGATAATGGCAATTGGACATAGAGTTTTACATAGCGCAGAAGATTTTAGTGAAAGTGTGTTAGTAACGCTAGATGTATTAAAAATCTGCAAAAGAAATGCACCTTTAGGAGAGCTGCACATGCCTGCGAACATAAGCTGTATGGCAATTTGCATGAAACTAATGCCAAAGACACCAAATATTGCTGTGTTTGATACATCATTTCATTTAACAATGCCACCTCACGCATATATGTATGCGATAAAGTATGAGGATTATGAAATGTATAAATTAAGAAGATATGGATTTCATGGGACCAGTCATAGATATGTATCTGGCGAAGCTATTAAATACTTAGATAATAAAAAAGATTCAAAAATTATAACTTGTCACCTTGGTAATGGAAGCTCTCTTGCAGCGATTCGTGATGGCAAGTGTATAGATACTACGATGGGATTAACACCTCTTGAAGGCCTTGTTATGGGAACTAGAAGTGGTGATATAGATCCAGCGGCAATAGCTTATTTAGCAAAAAAGAAGAACCAAACTGCAGAAGAAGTGGTTACTTACTTAAATAAAGAATGTGGTTTTTTAGGTGTTTGTGGATATAGCGACAACAGAGATGTAGTGGAAAAAGCACGTGGTGGTGACTATCATGCTCAGCTGGCCTGTAATATGTTTGCGTATCGTATAAAAAAATATATAGGTGCATATACTGCCGCCTTGGGTGGCTTAGATTGCATAGTGTTTACTGGGGGTATTGGAGAGAATTCAGTTTCTTCAAGGAAAGATATAATGCAAGGTTTAGAAGCATTTGGTGTGTATTTTGACTATGCTAAAAATGAAGAAGTTAAAGGTAAGTTTGCAGATTTAACCGCTGAAAATAGTAGGGTTAAAGTATTGGTTATACCTACAAATGAAGAGCTTGTAATAGCGCGCGATGCTAAAAGAATTGCTTTAGAAAACAAAAGATAACGTTTAACATTCGTGTTTTACGTATGTTGAATATATTGCCACAAAAAATCGTGATAATTAAGATAACAGGTCGCAAATAAAGGTTTGACATGATTTATGTGGTTATGTATAATGATTTAGTTAATTAAAGGAGGTGTGAAATGGCCGTCCCAAAAAGTAAAGTTTCAAAACAAAGAAGAAATAAAAGAGCAGCAAATTGGAAGTTAGAGAGTCCAAATTTATCTCCTTGCTCAAATTGTAGAGAGCTGATCGAAGGACATAAAGTATGTCCACACTGCGGTTACTATAAAGGAAAACCAGTGGTTGTAAAAACAGAAAAAGCTGAATAAGAACAAAAGGGAGGATAATCCTTCCTTATTTTTTAATTATAGATGAATGAAGATTGTATTTGATGCATTTGGTGGTGATAATAGTCCAGTAGAAGCTATAAAAGGAGCTGTCTTAGCCCTTCAAGCAAGGCAAGATTTTGATATTATACTTGTAGGTAAGGAAGAAATAATTTATCAAGAGCTGCATAAATATAGCTATGAAAAGGATAGAACAACCGTAGTTGATGCGCCAGAAATCATTTCGAACGAAGACTCCCCAGCAATCGCCGTTAGAAAAAAGAAAAACAGTTCCATCGTAGTAGGATTGAAGTTGTTAAATGATACTCCAGACTGCGATGTTTTTGTTTCTGCAGGTAGTACAGGAGCAGTATTGACTGCTTCAACACTTTTATTAAAAAGACTCCCCGGTGTTTTTAGACCTGCATTAGCTCCAGTTTTGCCAGCAATTGGAAATAAGCAAGTCATTCTAGTTGATTGCGGTGCAAATGTCGAAGTGAAGCCAGAAATGTTAGTCCAATTTGCTTTAATAGGTACTGCATATGCTAGAACGCTTAGCGGTAATCAAAATATTACTGTCGGTTTACTTAACAATGGACGCGAAGTTGGTAAGGGGACAAATGTTATTCAAGAAGCATATGAATTAATATCACAAAACAAAAAAATTAACTTTATAGGCAATATCGAAGCTAGAGATATATTGTCTGGCGAGGTAGATGTTGTTGTGGCGGATGGCTTCAGTGGAAATATAGCATTAAAGGCAAGTGAAGGAACCGCATTGATGATTTTAAAGTTAATCAAAGAAAGCATTTTAAAAAATGGCTTACGCGCTAAAATTGGTTACTTACTCTTAAAACCAGCATTTAAAGATATGAAAAGGACACTAGACTACAATGATAATGGGGGAGCAGTATTGTTAGGGTTAGATAAGCTTGTGATAAAAACCCATGGTTCGAGCATGGCAAAATCTTTTTGTGCAGCCATTTTACAGGCTGTAAACATCGCCGAAAAGGGTGTAATCACTCAAGTAAGTAATATTTTATCGGAATAATATTTAAGCCTTAGCAGCTATATTCACCCCTGAGTCAGTAAAGATGCTAGAACAACGTTAGCCTTTCGTAACTATATACCCTAATGGTCGGTACATATGCCACGGAAAACTAAATTTTGTAAATTTCTTCACTATTACCATATTGATGGTAGCAAAGATAAAGGATTACATCAGTAGTAATTTTTAAGTATGTTAAATTTTAAATATTTGCTTGGAGATATGATATGGAAATCGATATTATAACTATTGAGTCAAAGCTTAATTATGTTTTTCAGGACAAGAATTTATTAATTACAGCATTTACACATAGTTCGTATGCAAATGAATGCATTAATGAACGAGCTGACTATGAACGATTGGAATTTGTCGGAGATAGCTTGATTGGTGCAGTTGTGGCAGAGTATTTATACATAAAATACCCCAACCTTAATCAAGGAGAATTATCTAAAATAAAAGCTGTATTAGTGTCTGCTAGACTTTTTGCAAAAATTATTAATAAATTAGATTTGGTGAAGTATTTACAAATTGGAGAAGCATTAAGAGGTGTTGTCAGTGACAGGTTAAAAGGAGATTTGTTCGAAGGTATCATTGGCGCAATTTATATTGATTCAAATAGTTACAATGTTACAAAAAAAATTGTTATAGACTTATTAGATGAATATATAAACAAAGAATATAACATTGAAGAGCTGACGGATTATAAATCTCGTATTTTTGAGATGTGTGCTAAAAATAGTTGGGAAATTAAATTTATCACAGATAAATGTATAGAAGGCTTCATCTCACAACTTTTTATCAATGGAAAAGCATTAGGGCTAGGAACTGGACAATCCAAAAAGCAGGCAGAACAAAAAGCCTCAAAAGATGCTCTAACGAAGGTGTGAGTTTAAGTTAGATAATATCAATTAACATGTACATTGGTAGTTATGGCTACAAAAATCATAAATAGTATAAAGTTCTGAATAGATGTAACTTTGTTATTCTAGAATAAGAAAGCTTTTAAGTTTGAGCAGGTGTTTGATTAATGGCAGGTGTTAAAATTAAATTTTCACTATAAGTAGGTATGTAATAAGATGTTTCTTGCCGTAATAATAGCGTGCGGTACACTTTAGCATTTGCCATTTTTTCGTTACTTTTATATAATTATATAAGTTTATTATTTTAGCAATTTTGGAAGGTGTGCTTTGAATCTATACAAAATAGTATTACAAGGGTTTAAATCCTTTGCGGATAGAACGGAAATTAATTTTGATTCTGGTGTAACTGCTATTGTCGGTCCTAATGGTTGTGGTAAGTCTAATGTGGTTGATGCTGTTAGATGGGTTATAGGTGAACAAAAACCGACAGAATTAAGGATAAGTAAAAGCACTGATTTGATTTTTAATGGAACTGCTTCTAGAGGTTCTCATTCATATTGTGAGGTTTCACTGTATTTAGATAATTCTAAGAGAATTTTTCCAATTGAATTTGATGATTTAGTAATTACTAGAAAATTAGACCGAAGCGGAGATTCAAGTTCCTCTTATATTAACGGGCAAAAAGTTCCTTTAAAAGACGTAGTTAATCTATTTCGTGACACAGGTGCTGGTAAAGAGGGATATAGTATAATTGGTCAGGGTAAAATAACCGCTTTAATGGATTCCAAACCCACAGAGAGACGTTTAGTATTTGAAGAAGCCGCGGGTATAACCAAAATTCGGAACGAGAAAGAAGATACTGAGCGTAAATTAGGTAGAACTCGCGACAACATGTCACGCCTTAATGATATTATGCAAGAAATCGAATCAAATCTTGGGCCTCTTGAAGAGGAAGCTAAACAAGCTATCAAAATGAAAGGTTTGAAAGAAAATCTTAAAGAAGAAGAAATCGCATTATATCTTTATCAATGTGAAAATAGTGAAGAGGCAAAAGTTGCTGCAGAATCAGAATTAAAAAAAGTAGAAGAACTTTTAAATCAAAAGAAGCATAGCCTTGAAGATTTAAGGACAAAACATGATAATACGCTTGCGGAAAGAGATAATATTGATAAAAGAAGTGATGAGCTAAATCAAGAAATTACAAATCTTTTGCTCGCTTCTGAAAAAGCTAAAAATGAATTCAATCTTTTGTCTGTTCAGCTTCAACATGCTAATGAAGCTATGGATAGAAATCGAGCTAAAACAGATTCTAACACAATTTTAATGAAAGATATTTCAAGAAGTGCGATAGGCGCAACAGAAGATAAATCTGTTTTGGAGAAAAATATCATTGAAATTAAAGAACAATTATCCATTCTTGAAAAAGATTATTCTGATTTGGAAAAATCAGTAAGTCAACAAGAAGACGCAATTGCACTTAGTCAAGAGTTACTGGTAGCCAATGCCGATAAGCGAGGAGAAATTAATACATTGGTTGCGCAGTACCAAATAGAGTTAAAACTCCTAGAGGATGATGTTAAGGATTTAAGAAAAGAATTATCAATTTTAGATAACGCAAAAGCTCTAATTGCTACAGATCTTAATAAATGCCAGGCGGAAAATAAGACTTTATTGGACGAACAGCAAACAAAGATTAAAGAAAAAGAAAGGATTAGTATTAAAATTGCAGAAAATCAGTCTGATTTGAAAGCGTTCAACGATAAGAAAGACCAATTATCAAAAGAAATTGATAGTATTACATTCAAAATTGAATCAACGAAAGAAATGGTTGAATCATATAATAATTATGATTTTGCAGTTCAAGGATTAATGGCGAAGAAACAAACTGATGAAAAGGTAAAAGAGTCGATAATAGGAACTTTTGCCGAAATTATAAATGTGCCCGATGTATATGTTATCGCAATAGAGGTTGCTTTAGGGAATGCTCTTCAAAACATAGTTACTACTGATGAATATGCAACTTCTTATCTAATAGATGTTCTAAAGAAGAACAACCTAGGTCGAGCAACATTTTTGCCACTAACTACGGTTAAAGCAAATCCCTTACCGGCACAATATAATGGTGTTTTTTCAGAAAATGGGGTATTAGGTTGCGCAACCGAATTAATTCAGTATGAATCACGGTTTTCGGCTATTGTTTCGAGCTTTTTAGGTAGAACTATAATTGTTGAAAATAAGGACATTGCTTTGAATGTTGCTAGAAAATTCAATTATGGCTTTAGAATAATCACACTCGAAGGGGAAGCTTTCTTACCTAGTGGCGCTATATCAGGTGGATCTATAAAAAGTAAATCATCTAGGTTTTTATCTGCAGAAAGTGATTTGGAAAAATTTGAAAAAAAATTAGCTAAATTAGAAAAAGATCATAACGAAATACAATTAGTTATTGATGACTATAATGCGGAAACTGAAGATTTACAAAAACATTTAAAGGTGGTTGAAGCTAGATGTTTTCAATTAGAAAAAGACCTTATAGCCAATAAATCAAATATAGATAATTTCGAGTTAAATATTAATGACAAAGATAAAGAAATGTTTGGTTTAAGTAATGACCTTATACAAAAAAACAACAGAATTAATGAACTTACAACGCTACTTAAATCGACAAAAGAAAGTAGCATTTTTGCACAAAATGAAAAAATTACAGCAGATGACTATATCAACGATGCAAAGGATAAGTTAGTAAAGGATAGAGAACAGAAAAATAAATTAGCGTCTGAACTTTCAAACCTGAAAGAATCATATGCCTCATTAAATGCATCGATTATGAATTTTGAGCAAAGTATAAGAACGAACAATGAAAGATACAGCAGCATTGAAAATGAGCAAATCGAGCTGAAAGTCGAATATACAAAGTTAAATGCTGAAATTGAAAGTTTGCAGAATAAGATTAATAAAAGAAAGTTGGTAGATATAGATCAAGAAAAACTGGATCAACTTAATGCAGAAAGAAGTGCATTAGGTGTACGTAAAAATGAAATTAGCACGATTTTACAAAATATACAAACAGAACAAAGTGATTTAAATGCTCAACAACTTGTGTTATCGGAAAAGAAGGCAAAAGAAGAATCTAACTTAGAAAAAATCATGCTTGAGTTATCTAATACTGCTAATAGGATATCAGAGACATATGGATATGATGAACTTGCTGCTAAAGAATATTGGCAAGTAGCAGAAAAACCTGCTATAAAAAAGGAATATGACATACAGAAGGCGCTTGAGCGTATAGCTAGAGTTAGACGTTCTATTGAAAAGTTAGGATTAGTAAATGAGCTGGCAGAGGAAAAGTTTATTCAAGAAAATGAGCGCTATGAAAAAATGGTTGAACAATTTGATGATTTGAGTAAGGCAGAAACCGACTTAGTTAACATAATCACAGATTTAACAAAAGAAATGGAAGTTAAATTCATAGACACATTTAAGAAGATAAATGATAACTTTAAAACAACATTTGCAGAGCTATTTGGCGGCGGTACTGCTGTACTAAGATTAGAGCAAGGTGTGAGTGCCTTAACTGCAGGTATAGAAATACAAGCGCAACCTCCAGGCAAAAAGCTACTTTCCCTAGCACCACTATCGGGAGGGGAACGCGCCTTAACGGCGATAGCTTTGTTGTTTGCAATAACTAAATTGAATCCAATGCCGTTTAGTTTTTTAGACGAAATTGATTCTGCATTAGATGAAGCTAATGCTAGACTGTTTGCTCAATATTTAAATAAATTTTCGGATGTATCCCAATTTGTTGTTGTAACACATAGGAAGGCTACAATGGCACTATGCGATACTTTATATGGTTTTACTATGCAGGAAAAAGGGGTTAGTAAAATGGTAAAAGTAAAATTAGAAGAAGCTGCAAAACAAATTGAGGAGGCCGAAAAGAGAGAAAAGAAAAAACAAGGAGATGCGGTATAAATGAGTTTCTTTAACAAATTAAAAGAGGGGCTTAAAAAAACGCGTGAAAACATGGGAAGGAAGTTTTTTGAAGCGTTTAGAGCTAAGGAATTAGATGAGAACTTCTATGATGATTTAGAAATGGCCATGATTTCGTCTGATATGGGAGTTACTGCGACGGAACAAACATTAGAAGAGTTAAAATCAATTTTACCGAAGAAAAAAATAACAAAACCTGCTGAAGCCAAAGATGAACTAAAAAGGATTTTATTAGAAAGTATAGACTATATAATTCCGGAATATACAATGCCTTTAGTGTTGATGATATCTGGTGTTAATGGGGTTGGGAAAACCACAGCAGTAGGGAAGCTTGCAAGATTATTTGTTAATCAAGGGAAAAGTGTTGTAATAGCTGCTGCAGACACGTTTAGAGCAGCTGCAAGCGAACAATTAGAGATATGGGCTAAGCGCGCAGGTGTAAGAATAATTTCTCAATCATCTGGTAGCGATCCTGCAGCAGTTGTTTTTGATACCTTAGCCTCTGCTAAGGCGCATGGTACTGATGTTGTGCTGATTGATACAGCTGGTAGATTGCATAACAAGGTTAATCTTATGCAGGAGTTAATTAAAATTAATAAAGTTGTCGAAAGAGAGATGCCCGACGCAGATAAGCGTAATTTAATCGTACTGGATGCAACAACAGGTCAAAATGCTGTAACACAAGTTAAAGTGTTTAACGAAGCTATAGATATAGATGGCATCATTCTTACGAAGTTAGATGGGACTGCAAAAGGTGGAGTTGTTATGGCTATTTCGGCTGATTATGGTCTTCCTGTTTATTATGTTGGGGTTGGTGAACAAATAGATGATTTGCTGCCATTTGATGCAAAAGAATTTATTGATGCCATAGTATAAAATAATACCAATACATCGGTTTTATAACGATACATTTATTGTTTCAAATAGGCAAAGAAACAGTCCGTTTTCAATTTTTTTCAATTAGAAAGAAGCTGTTAAGTATTTTTACTTGACAGGCAACATATGTTTGATTAATATTAAAAAAAGAAGTAGATTGTTGATATGTCAAAAGAGATTAATTTAAAAATAGCACTATTAAATGATTATTATGGTAATTTGTTGACTAAGTACCAGTCAGATGTAGTGAAAATGTACTATGACCAAGATCTTTCTTTGGCTGAAATATCGAAAATTTGCAATGTAAGCAGACAAGCAATAAAAGATGTGTTGAAAAGGACAGAAAAAAAGCTAGAAGAATATGAGGAAAAATTGGGACTAGTAGCCCGTGTTGCTAATATTAAGGCAAAGATTCAGAGCTACATATTGGAATCAGATGAGGATACTGCTGCTAAATTAAATAAGCTTTTAGAAGAGGTTGAAAAGATATAATGGCATTATTTGAAAATCTTTCGCAAAAAATTAATCACGTATTTAGTAAATTACGCAACAAGAGAGGTCTTACTGAACTCGAATTAAAAGAAGCTATGAGAGAAGTAAGATTAGCTTTATTAGAAGCTGATGTTAACTATATTGTAGCGAAGGACTTTGTGAAAAGGGTAACGGACAAAGCAATTGGTACGGATATATTACGTGGGCTTGATAGCTCGCAACAGGTAATTAAGCTTGTTAATGAAGAATTAATAGAATTAATGGGTAGTAAAATATCCAAGTTGACAATTGCAGACCGGCCACCATCAGTTTATATGATTTGTGGTTTACAGGGTTCGGGTAAAACCACTATGTGTGGTAAGTTGGCAAAACTTTTAAGCAAAGATCATAAAAAGGTTTTATTAGTGGCTTGTGATATTTACAGACCTGCTGCGATTAAACAACTTCAGGTAGTTGGAGAAAAGGCGCGAGTAGAAGTGTTTGAAAGAGGTCAAATTGATCCCATTAAAATTGCGACAGCAGCTATCGAGCATGCAAAAGATAACAACTTTGACATAGTTATTATAGATACTGCCGGGCGTTTGCATATAGATGCAACCCTAATGGAAGAACTTAAATCATTAAAGAAAAGAATACAACCTAACGAGATTTTATTAGTTGTAGATAGCATGCTTGGACAAGATAGCGTTAATGTGGCTCATAAGTTTAATGAAGACTTAGATGTAACTGGCATCATATTAACCAAACTTGATGGTGATACTAGAGGGGGCGCGGCATTGTCTATAAAGGCAGTGACAGGTAAGCCAATCAAGTATATTGGTGTCGGCGAGAAGATGGAGGATATCGAACCTTTCCATCCTGATAGAATGGCATCTCGGATATTGGGAATGGGCGATGTATTAACCTTAATCGAAAAGGCTCAAGATGCAATTTCTGAAGAGGAAGCAAACAAATTAGCCCAAAAACTTAAAACACAATCATTTGACTTAGAAGATTATTTAGCCCAACTTGAAAGTATTAAAAAGATGGGTGGAATGAAGGGAATGTTAAACATGATTCCCGGAATCTCTGGCAAAATTAGGGAAGAGGATTTAGACGAAAAAGCTATAGAAAAAACGAAGGCTATCATCTTATCGATGACTGTTGAAGAAAGACATAATCCCGATATAATTAAGTCATCAAGAAGAAAGCGAATTGCAAAAGGAAGTGGTACAACTGTACAAGATGTAAACAAGCTTTTGAATCAATTTGAGCAAATGAAAATAATGATGAAGAGGATGAAATCAGGAAAATTTAAATTACCATTTTAGAAGTAGTGGTGTCATAATGAATATGCTGGCATAATGTAATATATGCCATAAAATATATAAAAATTTGGAGGTAAAAACATGGCAGTAAAATTAAGATTAACAAGAATGGGTGCAAAGAAAAAGCCCTTTTATCGTATTGTAGCAATTGATTCTGCAAAATCAAGAGATGGACAATATATTGAGCAAATAGGGATTTATGATCCCGTAGCAACCCCTCCTGTTATTAAAATTGACAAAGAAAAAGCCCAAAAGTGGTTAGGAACTGGCGCACAGCCAACCGAGACTGTAAGATCTTTGTTTGTTAAAGAGGGTATTATCACAAGACCTGAAAAGAATTATAAAACAAAAGATCCTTCAAAAGCTGAGCTAAAAGAAGATGCAGTTGAGGCTGCTGTAGAAGCTCAAAGTGATAAGGAGTAAAATAAAAAATGAGAGAACTAGTAGATTACTTAGTTAGTCAAATTATTACAAGGGATTCATACGATATTATTGAAGCTGAAGATGGCACAATAGTTGAAATTAGAGTAATTGTGGACAGCGACAAAATGGGGCGAATTATTGGCAGGTCAGGAAGGCTCGCAAAAGCCATAAGAACAATTGTTAGAGCTGCGGCACAAGATTCAGACAAAAGTTATGATGTAGTTATTACCGAAAGATGAAAGAGGATTATATTCTTGTAGGGCAAGTGTTGCGTGCACATGGCATTAAAGGTGAACTAAAAGTAGTTATTTTTACCGACACTTCAGATGTTTTTATTAAACTAACAAATTGCTTAATAAACGAAAATAAATACAAAATAGAGCATTGTCGGACGAGTAACGGTTTTATAATTCTTAAACTCAGTGGTATAGATACTAGAAATCAAGCAGAACTTATAAACGGCGAAATATACGCAAAAAAATCCGAAATTTCACTCTCTGAAGGTAGATTTTTTATTAGTGATTTATTAGGGTTTAGTGTCCAAACAAATGAAAAAATACTCGGCGTCTTAAAAGATGTATACTCGTTTAAAAGTGTAGATACTTTTTTTGTAAAAGGCGAACACAATAATTTTAGTTTTCCTGCCTTAAAGACAGTGATTTTAGACATTAATACTAAAAGCAGAACTATATTACTTGACCAAAACGAATTGAAAAAAGTCATAGTGTATGCTAAATAACAGTAAGTTATTTTTAGGCTTTAACTATCATTAATGGAGAAAACTATGCAAATAAATGTATTAACCTTATTTCCTGGCATTTATAATGCTTTGAATGAAAGCGTTATTGGAAGGGCCCTTGAAAAAGGGCTTTTCCAGGTAAATGTTTATAATATTAGGGATTTTTCTAAGGATAAGCATAAAAAATGCGACGACGAACCTTTTGGTGGGGGGGCAGGGATGGTCATGACTGCACAGCCTATACATGATGCAATCAAGGCTATTGATGGAGCACATGAATGCTTTCGTATATACTTATCCCCAAAAGGACAAAAATTAAATCAAAAAATGGTAAAGAGGTTAAGCGAAAAAAAGAACCTTTTACTTTTAAATGGTGCTTTTGAAGGGGTTGATGAGCGTGTCATTGAACTTGATATTGATATGGAATTATCAATAGGAGATTATGTAATAACCTCTGGCGATTTTGCCTCGCTCGTACTTATCAATTCTATATCTAGATATATAGATGGGGTGCTAGGCTCCCCCCAATCAATTACTGAAGAGAGTTTTTCTTCCAATCTATTAGAGTATCCACAATATACTAGGCCACAGGTTTTTGAAGGACTGGAAGTGCCTGCAGTTTTACTAAGTGGTAATCATGCTGAAATAGAAAAATGGCGCAAGGAAGTAGCTCTATCTATAACAAAAAAGCGCCGTCCAGATTTATTGGAGGAATAGATTGTTTATACATTGGTTTCCAGGTCATATGAAACGAGCATTGGTAGAATTAGAAAACAATTTACCAATGGTAGATAGTGTTATTTATATGCTAGATGCAAGGGCTCCTATAGCTTGTATTAATGAATCTTTTGACAAAATTATAGAAAATAAGCCTATTTTATATGTAATAAACAAATCAGATTTAATACCCGAAAAAGAAGCGTTATACTGGGAAGATTATTTTCGTAAAAATGATAAAAACTGTGTTTGTATAAACAGTTTGGATAGTAAAAGCATCAATCGAATTGTAAAAGAATTAAAAATTATAAATGCACCAACCATTAAGAAATATAAAAATAAAGGTGTTAAAAGGGCGCCAAGAGTTATGGTTTTAGGTGTACCTAACTGTGGAAAGTCCACATTGATAAACACATTAGTCGGTAGAAAAAAATCTGATGTCGCGAATACTCCAGGCGTAACTAGAACTATTAAATGGACTAGAATTCCCCGCCTAGGATTTGATCTTTTAGACTCTCCAGGTGTTCTATATCCTGATTTTGAAGATCAAGAAAAGGCATATTATTTAGCTGCTATTGGTAGCATTAAAGACGCAAGATTTGATTCGATTGAGTTAGCAAAGTGGCTTTATACTAAATTATTTCACAAAATACCTGATGCCTTATGTATCCGCTATGGCATTGATAAACAAGAATCACCTTCGTTAGGATTAGAGAATATTGCAAAAGCAAGGGAATATTATACTGATCAACAAAAACTTGACATTGAAAGAGCTGCAATAACTTTAATTAATGATTTTAGAAATGGTGCTTTAGGGAGAGTTTCCTTAAGTAATTAATTATATTACGTTACACGAACGAGTGCTTGCATCAATGCTTTATGAACGAACGATGCTCTAGCAGGAGTCAATTAAGCAGTGCACTACAAGTATGCGTGTCAAAAAATGTTAGCTTTGAGTAATTAATGTTAATCAATTTTATTACAAACCAATGAATTTTCACTTATAGCATTAGAGGGTAATTTATGAACACAAATGTTTTATATGATAACGAGAAAAAATACATTAGTAGAAATCGAATTAAACTTGTTTGTGGTGTTGATGAAGCGGGCAGAGGTCCTTTAGCAGGTCCTGTAGCAGCATGCGCTTGTATTCCCGGAGAATTTTTTATTGCAGATATAAACGATAGTAAAAAAATATCCGAGAAAAAAAGAGAAGAATTATATAATCAGCTGATTGCGGGTGTTATATGTCATAAAACCATTTTCATTTATCCAAACGAAATAGATGCAACTAATATACTAATGGCAACGAAAAAAGCAATGCAGGAAGCTGTGAGTTTTTTGTTCCCCGTGCCAGATAGAGTATTAGTAGATGCGGTAAAATTAAACTTACCGTTACCTACCGAGTCTATAATTAAAGGAGATGCAACATATTATTCAATAGCCTGCGCTTCAATTATAGCAAAAGTTGAACGTGATAAGCTTATGTACGAGTACGCAAAACTATATCCCGAATATGGCTTTGATAGTCACAAAGGGTATGGTACTAAGCACCATATTGAAATGATAAAGAAATATGGTCCGTGTGAAATACATCGGAAGTCATTTATAACGAATATTCTTGGGTAATTGATATTGGTGTACAGTAACGATGAAAACATGTTCTAGAACTATATGTGAAATTATTTAACGAGCATTTTTATATAGTGTATATCGGTTAAATGAATATATTGGTGAAATTTTATGCGGATAATGTTTTAACAAATTACGATGAATCCCTTTTTAATTAATTTATAATATATGTTTATAAAGGTGATATATATTTTGCTTGATATTAAAAAATCAATTTGATACTATATATTAAGTTTTAATGGACCTATACGAGAAAAGACCAAGCCTCGCAAGTACATGTATGAATAAGGAGAATAGATATGAATATTTTAGACACTATTGAAAAAGAAGGATTAAGAAAAGACATTCCTAAATTTGGCATTGGCGATACCGTAAGAGTTATGGTGAAAGTTAAGGAAGGAACAAGAGAAAGATTACAAGCATTTGAAGGAACTGTTATCGCCAAAAAAAATGGAAGTATACGTGAGACATTTACTGTTCGCAGAATTTCACAAGGAATTGGAGTTGAGAGGACTTTTCCATTACACAGCCCTAAAATAGAGAGCATTACCGTGACTAGAGAAGGTAAAGTTAGAAGAGCGAAATTATATTATCTACGTTCAAGAACAGGTAAAGCGGCTAAAGTTAAGGCAAAAGATAGATTTTAATTATTGAATCAGTTTTGGTTAGTTAGCCATAAATTTATGTGTGGAATGGGTAAAAATAATGAAAAAAAATAAAATCATAATATTTGTTCTAGTGGCAGCCTGCATAATTTCTTTACTACTTGTAGGCTGTTCCACCAAAGCAGAGTCTAAGTTCAATACAGAAATACTAAAAGGCGCAGAGGGCAATGCTGAAAACTTTAAGTATACGTCAATAGACGAATTATCTGAAGTGTGGGACATGGAATATCCAGTATCCCAACCTTTCAGCGTTTCTTCAACTAGTGGGTTGAGCATTGATACTTCCGATAATGGTTATGTCAGTTTGACTAAAAAAGTTTTTTTAAAACCACATTCATATTACAAGGTGGAGTATGATTGTAAAATTACTGAAATAGGTCGCTTTAATGACGATACTGAATTTATTCAGGGTCATGGGTTATACGTAGGTTTTAAAGAAGATGCTTCATTCAATGTCGTAGGTGACAAAACGGCTCAAGAGAGTGTAACTTGTAACGACAAGACTAGAGTCTTTTATTTTAAAACATCCGGAAGTAGTGAATATAATATTTCATTAAATTTCGGGAGTGAACAATTTCCTGTAAAGGGTAAAGGAGAAGTTTCACGTTTAAGTTTAATGCGAGTAACAAAGTCTGCAGCTACTGAAGGGGCTGTAGAAGCAGGACTAGATGTTTTGCAACTCAAGGCGACTGTTTTTGGGATGACAAAAACTTCGAATTTACCATATGTCATTTTAGGTGCAATTGCTACAGTTGTTTTAGCATATTTTGCATTTATAATGCAATCAAGGAATATGGCTTTTGCAGATGTCGAAAAGACAAACAATACGCTCTACAATAAGATTAAAGATAGTAAATGTTTAGGGTTAATCATTGTGCTAGGGCTAGGAGCCATCGTTAGATTAGCAATAATGTTAACGCAAACAATTATGGCTGGCGGTGAACATATTTCTAAAGTTTTCTTTGGATATAACTTAGAAAACTTGTCTGCTCAAGGAACTTGGATCGCCAAACATGGTACTCCATATTTCTATCAATTTAACGAGAAGTCAATGTTTTTACCAATCCCTTTGTATCTATCAGCTCTTGCAGGTTTAATAGGGCAAGGTTTGTACGGAATTAAAGGAGTCGATTCTAATACAGTTGCACTAGCCGTTGTGGCAATTAATAAGTTATTTGCTATTTTTGCTGATTTGGGCGCAATTGTAATAATTTATAAGGCAATTGAAAAAAATCAAGGGAAAACAACAGCAACAATAATGGCAGGAGCTTATTCACTGTTACCTATTGTCTTTACAATGTCTTCAGCTTGGGGAGCGGTGGAAAGTATCGCAAGCTTGCTAATAGTCTCAACTTTTTATTGTATATTAGACAAAAATTACATAGGAATGAGCGTGTCGTTTTTCCTTGCTGCTCTCACATCTACGTTAAGTTTATTGTTTATTCCAGCAGTTTTACTCTACACTATATTCTTAACAATAGATGGGTTCAAAGAAAAGAAATATAAGCAATTAATTGTTATTTTAGTGACTATTATATCCTCTCTTGTGCTTTTCTATCTAATTACGTTGCCATTGAACTTTGCAGACATACAAAGCGGAAAAGGCTTTATTGCATTCGATAGATTTATTACATTAGTAGCAGATAAAAATGTCTATACACAAAATGCATTCAATTTCCAAGCATTACTAAAAAATAATTATGTAGACATTACATTACAGTCAAAAGTTGTTGATATAATATTTGTGGTGTTCATATTATTGGTTTTATCTGCAGTATATTTAAAATCTAGAAATAGACTTAGTTTGAGTTTTATTGGTGTGGGTGCAGCTATTTTAATATGGACATTTTCTGTTAAGATGAAACCAGAAGCATTGTATATGGTTCTCGGTATTTTCTTTATGGTGGCTGTATGCTTAAAAGATATTAGGGTATACATTGGATTTATTTTATATGCAGTGTTTAGTTATATTAATAATTCATATGTTTACTTAATGGTCGGCTATACAGAAGAAGGAGTAAGTGCTATCACATATGAAAATAATGCAATTTTATATGTTTTTGGAGCAATATCACTAGTTTTAGCAATATATATTATTGTTGTGGGCTATGACGTTTTAGTTAACAAAAAAACAGTCCCTCATAAAGCTATGACAGAGGTTTATACGCAGTATGTCAAAAGAACTACAAAGAATGTGCTTATTAGTGTGTCAAATGGATTTGCAATTGTTAGTGCATGGTTTAAGGAGTTTGGGAGAGCTGCAAAAGAAGACATTCAAGAGAGAAACGAAATAAGGAAAATTAAAGCGCAAGAAAGAAAATTAGCTCGTGAAAAAACCGACGAACCTACAGGAACCGACAACGAATCAGATGATGTCGTTGAAAAGGAGGACATTCAAGAGGAAAAAAAGACAAATAAAAGTAATGCGCAAGAAAAACAATTGACGCGTAAAAAAAGCGCGGGCCCTACAGAAACGGACAACGAAACGGAAGAAGTTGATGAAAAGATTGAATAGTATAATTGCAGAGCCTGTTATGGGCTCTGTTTACAATAAGCAAGTGGAGAAATAATGAATTTAGTAATAGTAGAATCACCGTCAAAATCAAAAACAATTCAAAAATATTTAGGTAATAACTATAAAGTAATGGCAACAGTTGGGCACATTTATGATCTTCCTAAAAGGTCGTTAGGAATAGACATAGATAATAACTATGAGCCACAATATGTAATTACGGATTCGAAAAAGCGTAAAATAATAAACGATTTAATAAATGCCGTGAAGTCGAGCGACAAGGTGTATTTAGCGACTGACCCTGATAGAGAAGGGGAAGCGATTAGTTGGCATATTGCTAAAGCTTTAGATATAGAAAATAGAAAAAACAGAATTGAATTTCATGAAATTACTTATAATGCTATAAAAAACGCCATCAATAATCCTAGGGAAATTAATCAAAATTTAGTAGACGCACAACAAGCAAGAAGAGTAATTGATAGACTTGTTGGTTATAAAGTAAGTCCTATTTTATCAAGTAAGATAAAAACAGGACTTTCGGGAGGAAGAGTGCAATCAGCAGCATTAAAGATGATTGTTGATAGAGAAAAAGAGATTAAAGCATTTGTTCCTAGAGAGTATTGGAATATAATAGCGATATTAAAAAATGCGTCAGAAAACAAAATTAAAGCTACCGCGGTGGAATGTAATGGCGAAAAAATTGCTATCGCAAATGAAACCGAGGCTAATGCAATAATTAACAATCTAAAACAATCAAACTGGAATATTTCGAATATTAAAAAATCGAAACAAGTTGTTAGAGCTTTTCCTCCGTATACAACGAGTACTTTGCAACAAGATGCTTCGATTAAACTAGGATATTCATCGCCTATAGTTATGCAAATAGCGCAGCAACTTTACGAGGGTGTTGAAGCAGAAGGTGAAGGCCATATTGCGTTAGTTACATACATAAGGACTGATAGTGTTAGAGTTTCAAAAGAGATGCAAGATAAAACATTAGAATACATAAAAGCAAACTATGGTCAAGAATTTATTCCAGGTAAACCAAATGTATATTCTAGTAAAAAGAGCGCTCAAGATGCACATGAGGCAATTAGACCAGTAGATTTAAATCGAACCCCAGCATCGCTAAAGGGATTAATCAAAACTAATCAATACAAGTTATACAAACTGATATATGAGAGATATTTAGCAAGTCAGATGGCCCCAGCCACTTATGAAGTCACTAATCTTGAAATAGAGGCAACGCATCAATCAGACAGATACATATTTGCAGTTCAAGGTAAAAAAATGATTGAAAAAGGATATACCATTGTATATGATAGTCAACAATTTAGTGATGAAGATGAGGATAAACCTGAAGCAAATCTTCCTGATTTTACTAAAGGAGAAAAACTCTACGCTGAAGACATAAAAGGAATACAAAAATTCACAAAACCTCCTTCAAGGTACACAGAAGCATCGCTTATAAAAGCCATGGAAGAAAATGGAATAGGCCGACCTTCAACTTATGCTTCAGTAATATCTGTCTTGTTAAAGAGGGACTATGTCAATAGGGAAAAGAAAGTTTTAATTCCCTCTCTATTAGGGGAAAAAGTAACAGAATATATGGAGAATTATTTTCCTGACATTGTTGATTTAAAATTTACCGCTACCATGGAAGACGCTCTAGACACTATTGAGAAAGGAAAAGAATGGAAAAACATTATTTCTAATTTTTATCCAAAATTTGAAAAAGATGTGAATAATGCAAAGAAAAACTCCCAAAGGGTAGAATTACCCCAAGAAGTATCTACAGAAATTTGTGAAAAATGCGGTGCGAATATGATCGTAAAAGAAGGTAGATATGGCAAGTTTTTAGCTTGTCCTAATTATCCTTCTTGTAGAAACGTGAAGAGCATTAACGAAAAGGTTGCTGTGTGCCCAGTATGTGGTAATGATGTTGTGAAAAGGCGCACTAAAAAAGGCAAATTATTTTATGCGTGTGTCAAAAGAGAGTGTAAGTTTATGTCCTGGGACATACCAGCTCCAATTCTTTGCCCTAAGTGTTCAAGCCCGATGAAAATAAGCAAGTCAAAGGGGAAAACCCAATATGTTTGTGCTGATAGGTTATGCGGACACATAGTAATACCTGCGGAAGGGTCAGGTTCGGATGAGAGTTAAGGTAATTGGTGGTGGACTCGCAGGCTGTGAGGCGTGTTATCAATTATTAAAAAGAGGGATAAGCACTTCTCTTTATGAAATGAGACCCAATATTTCCACTGGTGCTCATAAGACATCTAACTTAGCTGAATTAGTGTGTAGTAATAGTTTTAAAAGTATAGCACCTAACACCCCACAAGGCATTCTTAAATGCGAATTAGCTGAGTTAGATTCATTAATTTTAAAAGTAGCTAACGCCACCAAAGTTCCATCAGGTTCAGCATTATCTGTAGATAGGGAACTGTTTTCTAAAGAAATAGAAAAAACATTAAATTCATTTACAAATTTTCAATTGATCAGGGAAGAAGTTACGCAAATTGATGATTATTCAATTATTGCCACAGGTCCATTAAGTAGTCCAAAAATATGTGAAGCAATTAAGAAAACGACTGGTAGTAAGTTTTTAAATTTTTATGATGCTATTTCACCAATAATTGAAGCTGATTCCATTAATATGGATAAAGCATTTTATGCAACCAGGTATGGCAAAGGCGATGCAGATTATTTAAACTGTGGAATGACAAAAGAAGAATATACTAATTTTCGTAAAGAGTTAATAGCTGGTGAAAAAGTTATTTTACGCGAGTTTGAGTCAAAAGATATTTTTGAAGGGTGTATCCCAATAGAAGAACTTGCAAGGCGTGGAGAAGACACAATGCGATATGGTCCTTTACGTCCGGTTGGGTTGATTGATAATGAAGGGAGAAAATATTATGCGGTTGTACAATTAAGAAAGGAAAATATTCTTTCTGAAATGTATAATATGGTTGGGTTTCAAACTAATTTGAAATATAAAGAACAGGAACGAATTTTTAGGCTAATACCTGCACTTACAGATGCAGAATTTGTTAGACTAGGTTCTATGCATAAAAACATATACGTAGATAGTCCAAGGATTCTAGATGCAACCCTCAAACTGAAAAATGCATCTACGATATTTTTTGCAGGTCAAATTGTAGGAGTTGAGGGCTATATGGAGAGTACTTCTATGGGCCTTCTCGCTGGAATTAATATGGCTAGGTTGGTTAACAATTTAGATTTGTTAATATTTTCACCAAAGACTATGATTGGAGGTCTAGCTAATTATATAGCTAATGAACCCGGACAATTTAGACCTATGGGCGCAAATATTGGTTTGTTAGAAGGATTAGAAAATATAAACAAAAAAACACGAAAAGAAATAGCTATGGAAAATTCTGCAAGAGAAATTAATAACATTATTTCGACATCATTCAAATAAGAAGTTATTGGTTAATTACTAAATAATTTTGTATATCATCATTAGTACACTATAGAAATAATTGTATCAAATAGTATTTAAATTAACTGATACGTTAAACAAATGTTTATGAACGACATAAAAATAGATAGTAAATGATACTTAAATTCGTGAGTATGCTAAACGAAGATATATGAACAAAAGAAACGCGATAGTAAGCAACATTTAAATTCATTAATATGTTAAACAAAATCATATAACGGTGTTATAATATAATACATAATAAAAAAGAATTACTTTCTATCATGTCGATTAAAACGTAGGAATATATTTATATTCATAAAAACACTTGATTAAATAAAGTGAGGTAAAAAATGAGTGATTTTCAAGGAACAACAATATGCGCCGTTAAAAAAGATGGTGTGACGGCTATTGCTGGAGATGGGCAAGTAACTATGGGCGAAAGGATTGTTTTTAAAGGAAATGCCAAAAAAGTCCAAAGGATATTTTCTAACAAAGTAGTAATTGGATTTGCGGGAACTGTTAGTGATGCTTTTGCTTTAAGTGAAAAGTTTGAAGAAATGTTGCAAAAATACAGTGGAAATTTAGTAAGAGCAGCAGTTGAATTAGCAGACCTTTGGCGAAAGGATAACGCACGAAGACTTGATGCTATGCTTATTGCCGCCGATAAAGATAATCTTTTAGTTATTAGCGGAACAGGTGAGGTAATTGAACCAGAAACTGGTGTTTGTGCAATCGGTAGCGGTGGCAGTTACGCTCTGTCAGCAGCAAGAGCACTGTATGAACATACTGATATGTCAGCTGAGGAAATTGTAGTTAATGCGATGAAGATTGCTAGTGATATATGTGTCTATACTAACAGTAATCTTACAATTGAGTTAGTTTAATAATACTATATTTTAAACTGGTGCATATCGTTTTGATAAATATCATAAGTAGTAAAAATTAGGACAATAGTAAATAAGGAGTAGGAAAATGGAACAACTTACACCCCCACAAATAGTTAAGGAGCTAGATAGATATATAATTGGACAAGATGCTGCAAAAAAATCCGTAGCAGTGGCTTTAAGAAATAGGTATAGACGTTCTCAACTTCCAGAAGAGGTAAGAGATGAAATAACTCCCAAAAATATTATTATGAAAGGACCGACTGGCGTTGGTAAAACAGAAATTGCTAGACGGCTGGCAAGGCTAGTGAAAGCCCCTTTTGTTAAAGTCGAGGCTACAAAATTTACAGAAGTTGGTTATGTTGGAAGAGACGTCGAATCAATGATTAGAGATTTAGTTGAAGCATCTATCAGGTTAGTAAAGGAGGAGAAAATAGCGGAAGTAGAACCTTTAGCTAAAGAAATCGCGGAGAAGAAAATAGTAGATGCACTTTTCCCTGTTAGGAAAAAAACGCTAAAAGATGCTTTAAAAGAAGGCGAAGAAATGCTTTCAGACCCGCTGATTAGAGAACAATTGGCTCAAGATCTTCGTGACGGTAAATTAGACGGTATAAATGTAGAAATGGAAATGCCAGTTGCTCCCAAACAAATACAATTGGGCGCAATCGGTGGAGAGGTGGGTAACCTCGGAGATATAATGAATAGTTTTATGCCTAAAAAAACGAAACGTAAAAAGATTTCTGTCGCAGACGCATACAGGTTTTTTATTAACGAAGAGGCAAATAAATTAATTGATGATGAACTCATTAATAGTCTAGGACTACAAAGAGCTGAACAAGAAGGCATTGTTTTTATAGACGAAATAGATAAAATAGTTTCTAAGGGCACTTCGCATGGTCCAGATGTTTCAAGGGAGGGGGTCCAAAGAGATATATTGCCTATTGTTGAAGGTTGCACTGTCAACACGAAGTATGGGAGCATAAAAACTGATTTTATTTTATTTATAGCAGCTGGTGCTTTCCATATGGCTAAAGTAAATGATTTAATACCCGAATTACAAGGACGATTTCCAGTACAAGTTGAACTACAAAGTTTAACAGAGGAAGATTTTGTAAAAATATTGAAAGAGCCGGATAATGCCATCATTATGCAATATGCAGCGTTACTGAAAGTTGATAATGTGGATTTAAAATTCACAGATGAAGCTATTAGACAAATTGCGAAGGCAGCATTTTTAGAAAATGAAAACACAGAAAATATTGGCGCTAGGAGATTACACACTGTATTAGAGAATTTACTCGATGATTTAAGTTATAATGCATCACCTGAAATGCCAATGCAGACGGTTACAATTGATAAAAAATATGTAGATGAGCATATGTCAAAAACATTTAATATGAAGAACTTAAAGAAATATATTTTGTAATAGAAACGTATGGATGCAATAATTAATCGTTAACTGTTGTAATTTAAAAAACAAATAACAATACTTATTTATAACTGAGGAAAAAATGATAAGAATACCAAGGGGAACAAAAGACGTACTGCCCACTGAATCATATAAGTGGCAAAAAGTTGAGGATATAGTTAGGAAAATAGGAAATATGTTTGGTTTCCAAGAAATAAGGACCCCAACATTTGAAAGTACAGAGTTGTTTTTGCGTGGAGTCGGCGAAACGACGGATATTGTTAGTAAAGAGATGTATACATTTTTAGACAAAGGTGATAGGAGTATTACCCTAAAGCCAGAAGGTACTGCAGGCGTTGCTAGAGCCTTTGTGGAAAATGGACTATCTTCAACTACGCAACCTTTAAAAATGTACTATATAACACCGGTCTTTAGATATGAAACACCACAAGCTGGTAGATTGAGAGAACACCATCAGTTTGGAGTTGAACTCTTTGGTAGTGAATCTCCCTATGCTGATTTAGAGGTCATTCTATTAGCAAGAGAAGTTTTTAAACAGCTCGATGTCAGTTCAGTTTATTTAAAGATCAATAATATAGGCTGCCCGGTTTGTAGGAAAAATTATAATACACTTTTGACAGAATATCTTAAAGAACATACTGATAAGTTATGTCAGACATGTAATGAAAGACTTTACAAAAATCCGTTAAGAGTGCTTGATTGTAAAATAGATACTTGCGAAGCAGTTAAGGCGCAAGCCCCTAAAATCACCGACCATTTATGCCCAAATTGTTTAAATCACCACAGCTTATTGATTGATTTATTAAATGTTTCCAACATAGAGTATGTGATAGATCCGTATTTAGTACGCGGTTTAGATTATTATACGGGTACAGTGTTTGAGTTCGTCTCACGAGTAATAGGCTCTCAAGGTACAGTCTGTGGAGGGGGTAGATATAACAATCTAATTACTGAAGTAGGAGGTAGTAGCACTCCAGCAGTTGGCTTTGGAATGGGAATTGAAAGATTGCTACTCTTACTAGAGGCAAATGGTTATGAATTTATAGACGACACAAAACCTATCGTTTATACAGCACCTTACAATCAAAATTGCTATGAACAAGCTTTAGAAATTGCGAATAGTTTAAGAAATGCAGGCATAGCTTGCGAAATTGATATTGTAGGGCGAAGCTTAAAAGCTCAATTAAAATATGCTAATAAAAAAGGTTTTAAATTCGTTTTAGTTATTGGAGAAAATGAAATCAAATCCAGTACGGTTTCACTCAAAAATTTCGAAACAGGCGAAGAATTGTCGATAAAAAAAGAAGAACTAGTAAGTTTTATAAAAAATAACTTAGCTTAGTATATTAAACTAAAAATAAATACACGATTCTACAACCTTATATGGGCAGTGTAGATAAAGATTGTTATGGAGAGTAAAGCAATGGAAGAAAATATTGCAAATTTTAAAAGAACTAAAATGTGTGGAGAATTTACCTCAAATGATAGTGGCAAGGAAGTTGTGGTCATGGGATTTGTTGCTAAGTATAGAAATCTTGGGAAGATATTATTTATTGACCTAAGAGACAGAACTGGTGTTTTGCAATTAGCCTTTTACAGTGATTCACACATAGAAGCGTTTGAGAAGGCGCTAAAAATAAGAAACGAGTATGTCATCTTAGCAAAAGGCGTTGTGACAAATAGAACAGAGAAGAATATAAATAAAAATATGCCTACCGGAGACATTGAAGTTGTCGTAAATGAACTTAAAATTCTGTCAGAAGCTGACACCCCGCCTTTCAACATAGGGGATGTAAGTGCAAATGAAACATTGAGACTAAAGTATAGATACTTAGATTTAAGAAGAGAATCGCTTCAGAAAAATCTATTCTTAAGGCATAAGGTTACATTAACCACCCACAAATATATGGATAAAATGGGTTTTATAAATATTGAAACGCCGTTTCTAGGAAAGTCTACGCCTGAAGGGGCACGTGATTATCTTGTGCCAAGCAGGGTCAATAAAGGTACGTATTATGCATTACCTCAATCGCCTCAAATATATAAACAATTACTCATGATTTCTGGTTTAGATAGATATTATCAAGTAGCAAAGTGCTTTAGAGATGAAGATTTGCGAGCTAATCGTCAGCCTGAATTTACCCAAATAGATTTGGAAATGAGTTATGTTGATAATGTTGAGGATATCCTTCAAATTACAGAAGGTCTTGTAAAAGAAATTTTTAAAGAAACTATTGGAATGGAGTTTCCCGATAAATTTAGAAGGATTCGTTATCAGGAAGCTATGGAACGCTTTGGTAGCGACAAGCCTGACACTAGATTTGGAATTGAACTTAAGGATTTAACACAAATACTTAATCAAGTTGACTTTACCGCATTTCAGCAAGCTAAGCAGGATAATTACAGTATCAGAGCAATCAATGTAAAAGGGCAGGCAAATATTACGCGTAAGGAAATTGATAAATATTCTGATATTGCAAGAGAATATGGTGCTAAAGGGGTTTTTACCATAGCATATAAAGATGATAATGAGATATCTTCATCATTATTAAAATACCTAGATACTACCATCATTTCCGCAATCACAGAAATAACTTGTGCTAAAGAAGGAGATCTTATTGTTATTGTATCTGACAAAAACAAAGTGGTTTTTGATGCGCTTGGTGCTTGTAGACTATATGCAGGAAAAAAATTAGGATTAGTGGATGAAAAATCATTTGATATTTTATGGGTGACGGAATTCCCGCTTTACGAATACGATGAAAATGAAAATAGATTAGTGGCTATGCATCATCCATTTACCAGCCCGATGAACGAAGATATTGAATTCCTCGATACTAACCCTTTAGCAGTTCGTGCTAAAGCGTATGATTTAGTAATTAATGGGCAAGAAGCTGGAGGCGGTTCAATAAGAATTCATTCTCGTGAACTTCAGAAAAAAATGTTTGATTTAATAGGGTTGACGGAGAAGGATATCGTAGATAGATTCGGATTCTTCATTGAAGCTTTTAGTTATGGAGTTCCGCCACATGGAGGACTAGCTTTAGGTTTAGACAGGCTGATTATGTTATTGTCTGGAACTGATAATATCAAAGAAACCATAGCATTCCCTAAAAATCAAAGTGCACAATGTTTGATGTCTAGCGCTCCTAGTTTTGTAGATCAGAAACAGTTAGACGAATTGTTCGATAAAAATAATAATTCTAAGTAAAAAAAGAAGTGTATATTACCACATAATCGCATAACATGAGAGAAAATGGAATAGTATATAAAACATATAGAAATGGATTTGCGCAAGTGCGTCTATCAAGAAAGACAGCGTGTGAAAATTGCAGGATGTGTTTAATGCCTAAAGATGAAATGTATGTAAAAGTCAAGATTAAAAACACCATTAATGCAAAAGTTGGTGATATTGTAACAATAGAAATGAAAGAAAGAGCAATAATTTCTGCATCAATAATTGTATATGTTTTTCCATTGATTTTAGTAGGTATATTATTATGGTTAACTAGCAAGCTAGAACTTTGGATTAGTTTGACAGTTTCTTTAGGTTCATTACCCATAACGTATTTAGGTGTATGTCTGATAGATAAGTATGTATTGCAGCAAAAGGAGGGATATGCTCCTAAAATTCTTTCGGTAGATAATGTAGATGAGAAAGAAATTATTGAGTTAAAACAACTGCTAAAAGGTGGTAAAGATGTTAAAATGGAAGATGATTTAGGCGTGTATACTTTTTCAGAAAATTTAGAAAATGACAAGCACGATAAAGATGAATAACTATGAGTTAATTAAGGTCTGTTAAATGCTTGATTTACGCAGATAACAATTAAAGGATAAATTAGAGAATAAACAAAGGAGATTTATATGAAAGATATAGTTGGCATAGATAGTTTTAAAGAAACAGTATCTAACGGCATTGTATTTATAAAATTTACTGCCGTTTGGTGTCCACAATGTAAGATGATGGAACCTCTAATACAACAAATAGAGGAGCAGTTTAGCGATAAAGTCATTTTTGTATCAATTGATACAGAGAAGCCTGACAATATAAAAATAATTAAAGATCTTGGAATTATGACATTACCAACTTATGTTGTTTTTAAAGGTGGTGACCAAAAGGAAAAGTTTGTTGGAATGAAGTCGAAAGCTGCTATCATAAGCCTGTTGGAAAATCTTTTAAATTGACGCACAATAATCTTTGTAATACAAAAGGAGATATAAAATGATAGACTTAATTCCGATAAAATTAAATGACCCAGAACTTTATGAATCTATGGTTAAAGAACTGGCACGCCAACAAAGCAATATTGAGTTGATTGCCAGTGAAAATTTTGTTTCACTTCCAGTTTTAACTGCTGCTGGTTCCCATTTGACAAATAAGTATGCTGAAGGTTACCCCAACAAAAGATACTATGGCGGTTGCATGTTTGTAGACGAAATTGAAACAATAGCTATAGGCAGAGCCAAAAAATTATTTTCGGCAAAATATGCAAATGTACAACCTCATTCTGGAAGCAATGCTAATTTTCAGGTTTATTTCGCATTATTAAACCCTGGAGACAAAGTATTAGGAATGAATTTGAATCATGGTGGTCATCTTACACATGGGAGCTCGGTTAATGTCAGTGGAAAATATTTTGATTTTTCGTCATATGGCGTTGATCAAAATGGGTATATTGACTACGATAACGTCAGAGAAATTGCTATAAAAGTACGCCCTAAAATGATTATAGCTGGCGCTAGCGCATATCCTCGAGAAATAGATTTTAGAAAATTTAGGGAAATAGCTGATGAAATAGGGGCATATTTAATGGTAGATATGGCTCATATTGCTGGGCTAGTTGCTGCCGGATTGCATATTAGTCCTTTACAATATGCAGATGTTGTAACAACGACCACTCATAAGACATTAAGAGGTCCAAGAGGCGGTATGATTTTAACAAATAACGATAATGTTGCAAAATTAATTGATAAGTCAGTTTTTCCAGGTACTCAAGGAGGTCCGCTGGTGCATATCATTGCAGCAAAGGCAATTGCATTGAAAGAAGCTTTGGACCCGAGTTTTGTAGAATATCAAAAACAAGTTATTTCTAATGCTAAAAAACTTGCGGAGTGCTTGCAAGCAAAGTCGATTGAATTGTTTTCAGGAGGTACAGACAATCATTTGCTGTTAATTGATTTAAGAAGGACAGGCATAACAGGTCGAGATTTAGAAGTAATGTTAGATGAAGTTAATATTACAACAAATAAAAACTCGATACCGCATGACGAAATGGCAAGTGCTTTTAATCCGAACGGATTAAGAATAGGGACGCCAAGTGTAACAACGAGAGGAATGGGTTTAGACGAAATGGGCATCATTGCTAACTGTATTGCAGACACAATACACAACAAACGAAAAAACGCATCGCTTATTAAGGAAGGAGTTAAAAAGCTTACAGAAAAATTCCCTTTATATCAAACAGATTTTATTTTATAAGTTATACTCAATTAATAATGCAGTAAGGGATAAGATATGAATTTAATATATTTAGATAACGCGGCGACAACGCCTTTAAGTGAAAAAGCACTTTCGGATATGACGCCTTATTTTATGACTGAATTTGGCAATGCTTCTTCATTACATCAAAAGGGAAGAATTGCAAAAAAAGTCGTGGATTTAGCAAGAGATACAATAGCGCATTCCATAGGTGCAAGAAGTAATGAAATATATTTTACATCAGGCGGTACCGAAAGTGACAATTGGGCTATTAGAGGTGCCATTAAAGCTTCGAAAAATAAAGTTAAACATATAGTAACTAGTGCTATCGAACATCCTGCAGTTTTAAATACTTGTCAAGATTTGGAAAGGGAAGGTGTTTTAGTTACATATGTATATCCAGATAAAAATGGGGTAATTTCACTTGAAAGTATAAAAAAGGCGGTAAATGCTAACACAGTACTTATCTCCATTATGTTTGCAAATAATGAAATAGGTACTATACAGCCCATATCTGAAATAGGAAGTTTTTGTAGAGCCGAAGGGATTGTGTTTCATACAGATGCTGTACAAGCAATGGGCACTATGGAAATTGATGTAGATAAAATGAATATTGACTTACTTTCAATGTCGGCACATAAGTTTAACGGTCCTAAAGGAATTGGTGTGCTGTACATTAGGACAGGAGTTAAAATTGACAGATTTATGACTGGTGGCGAACAAGAAAGAGGGAAAAGAGCGGGCACTTTAGCGACCCCATTAATCGTAGGTATGGCAAGTGCACTAAAGGAAACATTAGAAAACAGAGAAGTTAATAATGAAAAAATGATACGTTTAAGAGATGATTTTATAAACGGCGTACAGAAAAATATTCCTTATGTACATTTAAACGGAGACCGAGCAAAGAGATTAGCTAACAACATAAATTTTAGTTTTGAATTTATTGAAGGGGAAAGCCTGCTTATGAGATTAGACTTAGATGGTATTGCTGTGAGCAGTGGCTCGGCCTGTGCATCTGGCTCCCTTCAAGCCTCACATGTCATTAAGGCTATTGGAGTTAGTGATGAACTAGCGCATAGTACAATCCGGTTTAGTTTAGGTAAGGACACGACACAAGAACAAATGAATCATACTTTAGAAGTTTTGATTAAAAATGTAAAGGTGTTACGCGAGATGTCTCCTTTGTATGATTCTAAAAAGAAAGAGGGAAAGTATGTATAATGAAAAAGTCTTAGAAGTGTTTAAACATCCCAAAAACATGGGTGATCTCGAAGGAGCAAATGCAATTGGGACGGTGGGCAATGCTACATGTGGTGACATCATGCAAATGTCATTAATTATTGAAAACAATATTATTAAGGATGCAAAGTTTAAAACATTTGGTTGTGTAGCAGCAATTGCAGCTAGTTCTATTGCCACAGAGATGATTATAGGAAAAACTATTGAAGAGGCAATGCAGGTTAAAAACGCTGATGTGGTTGATAACCTAGGTGGGTTACCTCCGCAGAAGATACACTGTTCTGTTTTAGCAGAAGAATCAATTCAGGCTGCAATTAAGAACTATAAAAAAAATAAACGAAATTAGTGTAATGAGAAAACAAAAAAATATAAGAAATTTTTGTATAATAGCGCATGTAGACCATGGCAAAAGTACTCTAGCGGATCGGCTGTTGGAGCATACTAACACTGTCGAAGATAGAGACATGAAAGACCAGTTGTTAGATAATATGGACATAGAGCGCGAGAGAGGAATAACAGTAAAATTAACCCCAGCTCGCATGCACTACAATTACAAAGGTGAAGACTATATTTTAAATTTAATTGATACTCCAGGTCACGTTGATTTCACATATGAAGTTAGTCGATCGTTAGCAGCCTGTGAGGGGGCGTTACTTGTCGTTGATGCTGCTCAAGGAGTTGAAGCTCAAACACTTACGAATGTTTATTTAGCACTAGATAATGATTTAGAAATAATACCTGTAATTAATAAAATTGATTTAGGAGCAGCTAATATTGATGCTGCGAAACAAGAGATAGAAGATATAATTGGTTTAGATTCATCTGATGCTATACTTGTAAGCGCCAAAGAAGGAATAAATATTGATGTTTTGTTAGAGGCGATTGTAGAAAGGTTGCCTGCTCCAGCGGGTGATAGCAAAGCGCCGCTTAGAGCTTTAATATTTGATAGTATTTATGATAATTTCAAAGGTGTTATTTGTAATATTAGAGTAGTTGATGGCTTTATAAAACCAGGAATGAGCATCAAAATGATGTCAAACGGTAAAACTTTTGAGTGTACTGAAGTTGGTATATTTGATCCTAACATGAAAGCTGTAGCCGCTTTGGAAGCTGGAGATGTTGGTTATTTAACAGCAAGTATAAAAAACGTTCAAGATACCGCGGTAGGCGATACCATTACAACTGTACTCGATCCTGCTGAAACTCCACTTAAAGGATATAAGCCAATTACACCTATGGTGTATGCAGGTGTCTATCCAGCAGACGGCAGCAGGTATGATGATCTCAGGGAGGCTATTAAAAAACTTAAATTAAATGATGCAGCATTAACATATGAGCCTGAAAGTTCCAGCACACTAGGTTTTGGCTTTAGGATGGGCTTTTTAGGGTTGTTACATATGGAAATAATTGAAGAAAGACTAGAAAGGGAGTTTGATTTAGATCTTGTAACAACAGCCCCTAGTGTAATTTACAAAGTAATTAAAACCGATGGTTCAGAAGTTGTTGTAGATAGTCCAACGAAATTACCTGATCCCTCGATAATTGATTCGATTTTAGAACCAATAGTTGATGCGTCTATTTACTCTCCTCCAACATACGTAGGTCCAGTGATGGAGCTTTGCCAAGAAAAAAGGGGTACGTTTATCAACATGACATATCTAGATATGTCAAGAGTCAAACTTGATTACAAAATACCCTTATCTGAAATTATTTATGATTTTTTTGATAGTCTCAAATCAAGAACACGAGGATATGCGAGTTTAGATTACACATTTGCGGAATATAAGGCCGATAATTTAGTAAAGGTTGACTTTTTGTTAAATGGTGATATATGTGATGCATTGTCACTCATTGTTCACAAAGATGCAGCATATACACGAGCCAGAAAGATCGCAGAAAGGTTAAAAGATGCTATCCCGAGACAAATGTTTGAAATACCTGTTCAAGCAGCAATTGGATCTAAAATTATTGCTCGTGAAACTGTCAAAGCGATGAGGAAGGATGTGTTGGCAAAATGCTACGGAGGCGACATAACTAGAAAGAAAAAATTGCTTGAAAAGCAAAAAGCTGGTAAAAAACGAATGAGGCAATTCGGTTCAGTCTCCATACCTTCTGAAGCATTTATGTCCATTTTAAAGATTAATGATGATTAATAGGTCGCTTTATATACATGTTCCATTTTGTGTAAATAAATGTAACTATTGTGATTTTTTTTCATTGACAACGATAGGTGAAAAAAGAATTTCATTTTATGTAGAAAAATGTAAAAAAGAAATAAGACAATTTGCAGCTAATTATCCAAAAAGTTTAATTAAAACAATATACTTTGGCGGTGGAACTCCGTCATTATTGAATCCCATTCATATAGGTGATATTTTGGATGTAGTCTATAGCGAGTTTAATGTGGCTGCGGAAGAGGTGACGATTGAGGTAAATCCAACGACACAAATTAATTGGAAGGAGTATAAACAATTAGGTATAAATAGAGTAAGTATTGGAGTGCAGTCGCTTGATGATAAGGTTTTAAAACAGCTTGGACGTACTCACAGTTCGGATATGGCACTCCGAACTCTTATAGAAACTAATAAATATTTTGAAAATGTGTCGTGTGATTTAATAATAGGGACTCCTTTTGATCCTAAAATTACTGATTTAGAAAGTCATATTGAATTGCTCTCTAAATATGTTAAACACTTTTCGACATATATATTAACGGTAGCTGAAGATACAAAAATGTTTGATTCTATACAACTGGGAGAGCTCGCCTTGCCCGATGATGATACCGTTTCTGACATTTATTACGCTGTATCCTCAAAATTAAATAGTTTGGGATTTAATAAATATGAAGTATGTAATTTTGCTAAAGTAGGGTTTGAATCTAAACATAATTTAGGTTATTGGAATAGACTTGAGTTTTTTGGGGTTGGACCTGGCGCCAGTAGTTACATTGATGGTAAGAGGTTTTTAGTCAGCCCAACAAAATATTTTAACTCTGATGAAATTAATTATGAAACAGAAGCTATCTTAACTAAAGAAGATGATATGTTTGAAGAAATTATGCTAGGATTACGTTTGAATGGTGGATTTAATATACTTAATTTCAACGAAAAATTTGATGTGGATTTTTTATCGATGTATAAAAATTCTATTGAGAAAAACAAGGACTTTTTGACAATTCGTAATAACAATATTATGATTAACGATAAAAACATTTTAACGATGAATTCCATTCTTGTTGATTTTATGTTGTGATGGTAATCTATTTCATTTTCTCTAATACGATATAATTTATTTGTCGAGTTACTTAATGTCTACTTACTTTGACAACTGACTTCAGAGATTTTAGCTGCATAAGTGATTTGTGCCAATCCAATTGTCTCTTTTTTTACTATGAAAACTACCTTTCTTGCTTTTGTTAGAAACTTTTAAAATATCCCTTGACAACAATTATCCATACAAATATAATATAACTAGCACTCGTAATATAAGACTGCTAACAATCATATTAAAGGTTTGCCAATATGAATCAGAAATTATCAGATAGAAAACGCAAGATACTTAAAGCTGTGGTAGATGAGTACATACTATCACCGCTTCCTGTTAGTTCTTCCGAAATCAAGAATAAATATTTCTCTGACATTAGTTCTGCAACGATTAGAGTTGAGCTGTCTACCTTGGAAGATATGGGTTATTTAATTCAACCTCACACATCTGCAGGTAGGATTCCATCTGCTCGAGCTTATCGGTTTTATGTTGAAAATTTTATTGGGAAGAAACCCCTTCGGAAAAACGAAATGCTCATCATTGACGAATCCTTTAAAAGAAAATATACAGATATTGAAGACATTGTGCGTGCTTCAGTTAAGGTTATAAGCGATATTACTAATTATACATCTGTTATCGTCATCGATAATATTAACGATGTTTTGATAAAAGAAATTAAACTAGTCGGGCTTGAAGATCATACTGCGTTGTTAATAATAATTACGGATAGTGGTATCATAAAAGATCATATAATCAAATTGAAAAATATCATTAGTCCCAACTTCCTATCTGATGCAAATGTTCTCTTAAATAGAGTTTTTGCTGGATCTTTGCTCGGAGACTTATCAATAAACACCAACATTATAGAAAATGAGCTAAATGAATTTAGAGAACTTTTAGGTTATGTTGTTGAGATAATAAAGTCATACTCATCGGGCAATGAAAATACTGTGTTTATCGAAGGTCAAAAAAAGATGCTTGACTATCCAGATGCAACACTTGAGCAAGCAAAGACTGCCTTAAGCGTTTTAGAGAACAAGGAACTAATAGCTGATATTTTCTCTGGTCAAGCCGAAGATCTAGAGTTTTCTATAAAAGTTGGTAAACACGAAACCTGCGGGTTGGAAAAATGTGCAATAATGACAGCCAAATATAAAGTTAATGGAAAAGAGGTAGGTACGGCAGGTGTAATAGGCCCTGAGAGAATGGATTACAGCAAAGTTATGAGTGTTTTGTCTTACGTAGGGAAAGCTGTTAGTACTTTCATAAAGAAGGACCGCCCAGATGATAAGGAGTAATTATGGGGAATAAAACAAAAGTTAAATTGGAAGATAATATAGAAGTGTTAAAACAAGATAAAGATATTATTTCTCAAAAAAGTAATAAATTAAATGTTGAAGAAGATAACAAAAAAACAAGTGTTGAAGAAATTGACAGCGAATCACTAGATACAGAAACTAAAGCACTTATAGAAAAGTTACAACGGGACGTAGAAGAATACATATGTGTAGCAAAGAAAATTAAAGCAGAATTTGATAACTATAGAAAAAGAAACGAAAGCATTATTGAAAAGTCTAAGGATGAAGCTACTGATAAAGTAATTTTAGATTTCATAGAAGTAAAGGATTCAATTGATGCCGCTCTTATGATGATTAAAGATGAAACATCGCAGAAGGGAGTCGAGTTAATTAATAAACAGTTTGTCAAAGTATTAGAAAAGTATGAAATTGAGGAGATTAATCCATTAAACCAACCATTCAATCCAGAATTACATGATGCAATAATGCAAGAGGAAAATGAATCAAAATCGGGTCTTGTCACTCAGGTTTTTAAAAAAGGATACCTCAAAAATAAAAAAGTAATCAGGTACGCGACCGTAAAAGTCGCAGCGTAACAATAATAGAAAAAAATAATAATATATAAGGAGAATAAAATTATGTCTAAAATAATAGGAATTGACCTTGGTACAACTAACTCTGCAGTTGCTGTTATGGAAGGTGGCGAGCCAACTATAATTGTAAATGCAGAAGGTTCTAGAACAACTCCATCAGTTGTTGGATTTTCAAAAGATGGTGAAAGACTTGTCGGCGAAGTAGCAAAGAGGCAAGCAATAGTTAACCCAGATAGAACGATCAGCTCGATAAAGCGCGAAATGGGTACAAACTACACTAAAACAATTGACGGCAAAAAATACACAGCACCAGAGATATCAGCAATGATTCTTTCAAAATTAAAAGCTGATGCAGAAGCATATTTAGGGCAAAAGGTAACAAAGGCTGTAATTACCGTTCCTGCGTATTTTTCCGATGCACAACGTCAGGCAACAAAAGATGCAGGTCAGATTGCAGGGCTTGAAGTTTTAAGAATAATCAATGAACCTACTGCCGCTGCATTCGCATATGGACTAGAAAAGCAATCGCAAAAAATACTAGTTTATGATCTTGGAGGAGGAACATTTGATGTATCTATACTGGATATAGGTGACGGTGTTGTGGAAGTATTAGCTACAAACGGGAATACTAAATTAGGAGGCGATGACTTTGATAATAGAATAGTTAACTGGATTGCTTCTGAGTTTAAGAAGACTCGTGGTATTGATTTACTCAAAGACAAAATGGCCACACAACGAATTAAAGAAGCCGCGGAAAAAGCAAAAATTGAACTTTCTAGTATAAATAAAGTCAATATCAATATACCTTTTATTACGAGTAACGAACATGGTCCGCAGCATTTAGATGAAGATTTGACTCGCGCCAAATTTGACGATTTAACTGCTGACTTAGTAAAAGCTACAATAACACCCTTACTGCAAGCAATAAAAGATTCAAAATTATCTGTCAAGGAAATTGATAAAGTTATTTTAGTAGGTGGTTCAACACGAATTCCTGCTGTTGTAGATGCTGTTAAAAATGTAATGGGTAAAGAACCATACAAAGGAATTAATCCAGATGAATGTGTTGCATTAGGTGCAGCAATACAAGGCGGTGTTTTGTCAGGCGATGTAAAAGATATATTATTACTTGATGTAACGCCTTTATCATTAGGAATAGAAACTCTTGGTGGAGTATTCACAAAATTAATTGATAGAAATACAACGATACCTACAAAAAAGTCACAGATATTCTCAACTGCAACTGACAATCAAACATCGGTTGATGTACATGTACTTCAAGGCGAAAGAGCGATGGCAGCAGACAATAAGACGATAGGAAGATTTGAATTAACAGGAATACCTCCAGCGATGAAAGGAATTCCACAAATAGAAGTAACATTTGAAATAGATCAAAACGGTATAGTTTCAGTTACCGCTTTGGATAAAGGAACAAACAAGTCGGCGAATGTTACAATTACAGCATCCTCCAACTTATCGAAGGACGATATTGATAAAGCTGTCAAAGATGCAGAACGCTATGCTGAAGAAGATAAAAAACGCAAAGAATTAGTGGAGATGAAAAACACTGCGGAGCAATTGATATTTGCTGTTGAAAAGACAATCACAGAGAGTGGAGATAAACTCTCTGAAGAAGACAAAAATACGTTAAAAACTGCCGCAGAAAATGCCAAAAAAGAGTTAGAAGGCGCAGATACTATTGAAAAAGTAAAGTCAATAACTGAAGAATTATCTAAAACTACTAACCCGATATTCACTAAATTATATCAAACTGCACAACAATCACAAGAAGGAGAAGCATCTTCCGCGGCAGATAATAACGAAGATAATCCTACAATTAATGTAGACCCAGAAGATATTAGTTAGAACAGAAATGGCAAAGAATTATTATGAAGTATTAGGCGTTAAAAAGGACGCGAGCGCGGACGAAATAAAGTCCGCGTATCGTCGTTTAGCAAAGAAGTGGCACCCAGATGTGTATGCTACAGACACAGAGGCAAAGAGAAACGAAGCAAAAGATAAGTTTACGGAAATCCAACATGCCTATGAAGTGCTTTCTGATCCACAAAAAAGAGCAGCTTTTGATCAGTATGGAAGCGAAGACGGTCCACAATTTTCTCCTGGAGGTTCTGGTGGATTCCATTCTGGTATGGGTGGGTTTGATGATATTTTCAGTGATTTATTCAATGTTTTCTCAGGTGGTGGTCCAAGATATTCTTCAAGGGCAAATTCACCAAGGACTGGAGAGGATATTGAAATTCAAATTACATTGACTTTTGAAGAAGCATGTTTTGGTACCAGTAAAGAAATCAAATACAAACGCGTCGAGAATTGTTCTGCTTGTAATGGCACCGGAGCTAAGAATGGTACGGCGTATAAAACTTGTACACATTGTAATGGCACAGGAGTAGTTAATGTAGATCAAAGAACTATGTTCGGAGTTATGAGAAGTCAACAAGTATGTAATGTTTGTCGTGGGAAAGGAAAAATAATTACTGAAAATTGCAATGTTTGTGGCGGCGCAGGACGCGTTGAAAAACAAAGAACTGTTAATGTTAATATTCCAGCTGGGGTTGATAATAATCAGATGTTAACAATTGCTAATGAAGGAAATGCTGGCTATTTTGGCGCTCCTTCAGGTAATTTAATTCTTGTATTTAAGGTCCTACAACATAAGTTTTTTACGCGTTCCGGATATGATTTGAAGTTAGATATGCCAATAAAAGTTTCACAAGCTATACTAGGTGATAAAGTTGAAGTTCCAGTACTTGGTGGTGAAAAAATAATTATTACAATACCTGAAGGGACAAGTGATGGTACGGTATTAAGAATTAAGAAGAAAGGAATCAAGCATCTTAGACGAGATGCTTATGGAGATTTGTATGTAAAGATCATAGTCGATTTACCCACTAATCTATCGAACAAGCAAAAAAAAGCATATAAAGAAATGTTTGATGAGTTAGATAAAGCAACATATAATAGAGTAGAAAAGTATAAAAAAATTACGAACTTAAAATAAAGTCAAAAATGTTAAAAGAATTCATTATAACTACAAATACGGAAGGAGCAGATTTTGTCGTTAGTTCCTTCTTTTCGTATGGAATCGATTCCCTAAAGATAGACGATCCTAGGGCCATTCTTGATTTTAATGATTTGTCCAAGAAATGGGATTATGTTGATGAAACTATTTTGCAACGCACAAAGACGGATCTAGTAAAAATTTCTGCTTTTATAAATTTAGAAGATATTGACGAAATTAAAGAACTTGTTTTAACCGATTTACAACAAATTGAAGGAGTTAGTTTTTCTTGGGAAATTAAAGATTATGAAAATGTAGATTGGCTTGAAGAATGGAAAAAATATTATTCTCCTATAGAGGTGGGGCAATATACAGTAGTTCCAATATGGCAAAAGGATAAAGTTAGTATTTCATCGAATAATAATACTATGATATACATTCAACCTGGTAACGCATTTGGTACTGGTGAACATGAGACAACTAAAATGTGTTTAGAATTAATGTCTAGTATTGATATTAACGGTAAAAATGTTGTTGATGTGGGCGCTGGTAGTGGGATATTAGGTATTGCCGCATTGAAAAGCGGAGCACAAAAAGTCGCCTTTTTAGACATTGATAGTGCTTGCATCAAATCTTCGAGAACAAATCTCCAGCTAAATGACGAGACTGGGCAATATTTAAATCGTGCTGTTTTTTATAAATCAAATTTGCTTGAAAAAGCGCAGAATGATAATCAAATAATTTTAGCAAATATGACAGCAGATCTCCTGATTAATTTGTCAAAAAACATTTTAAATTATATAACCAAACCTGGTTATTTAATTTGCTCTGGTATAATAGAAAATAGAAATACAGAAGTAATTGATGCATTTAAATGTAAAGGTTTTTCTCTTATGAAATGGATCAAAGAAAATGCTTGGATTGCATTATTATTGAGCTATAAATAATAGGGGTTTTAATGGATATTAGAAGATTTTTTGGAAGAAAACTAGATAATTTTATCATTTTAGAAGGAGATGAATATTATCATTGTGCCAAAGTTTTAAGACATAAAGTGGGATTCCATATATGTGCATTTACTGGAGACGGAAGAGATTATTTTGCTAAAATAACAGACATAAACACAGACTCAATAGTCGCTGAGATTTATAAAGAAGAAGATAATTTTAGAGAAGGGAATAATAGGATTGTTCTATGTCAGGCATTATGTAAAGAGTTCGATTTTATATTACAAAAAGCTGTGGAGTTAGGCGTGAATGAAATTATTCCATTTACTTCAGCATATACTTCATACAAAGCACATAAAGCAGTGAGGTCTGAAAAGATAATTTTAGATGCTGTTAAACAGTCTGAACGTTCCGTTATTCCCAAAATTCTTGACACGAAAAAATTTGATGATGTTATTTCACTATATCCTAATTTTAAAAACAGAATGCTTTGTTATGAAAAAAGTAAAGATTTAACACTCGATAAACAAATTAGCTGGATTGACAGGGACGTAATGGTGATAATAGGTCCTGAGGGTGGATTTGCAGATGATGAAATATCAAGAGCAAAAAAAGCAGGGATAAGGATTGCTTCGCTTTCTAAAAGAGTATTGAAATCAGAAACCGCTGCGATGGTAGCAATGATTTTAATACAAAGTAAATACGAGGATTTATAGTATTTATGACAAATTTGATAAAAAAGGCTTCCATATTCAATTTAGGCTGTAAGGTTAATCAAGCAGAGTGTGATTATATTTGTGCATTCCTTAATACTAGAGGTATTATATGTATCAACAGGTTAGATAATGATTCAGATATATATATTGTTAATACTTGCGCAGTAACCAATGAAGCAGAAAGAAAATCTAGGCAAATAATATCTAGAATTAGAGCTGTTAATATTGATGCCCCTATAGTAATAATAGGCTGCGCATCAGCTACGAACATAGAGTTTTATATTAAAAAAAAAGTTTGTGCTGTTGCGGGTGCGAGGAAAAAGTCATTAGTATTAAAGTTTTTAGAAGATTTAATTGAACAAAAACTTTACATAAATGCTTGTGCAAATGGGGCGAGCAAGAAGTATTTAGAAGATTACAAGCCTTACATTATAGAGGATAGTTTTTTCAAATCTCAAAAAACCTACGATGAGTTTAATTTACCACCTGTTACAAATCGAAGTAGAGCGTATGTGAAGATACAAGATGGATGCAATAATTATTGCTCTTACTGTATTATTCCATATTTGCGCGGTGAATCTAGATCAAGAACAGTTGATAATATAATGAAGGAAGTGTTAAATATATCGAGAAATGCGAGGGAGATTGTGATAACTGGGATTAATTTATCGAGTTATGGACAGGATAATAATATGCGGTTAAGCACGCTTTTCCAAGAGCTATCAAAGGTAAATAGTCGAATTCGTATTGGGTCTTTTTATGCAGAAGCTATTGATGAGGAACTTCTAGAGGTTCTTAAGCAAATGCCGAATTTTTGTGAACACTTTCATCTCTCTTTACAAAGTGGTAGCAATCGTATTTTAAAAATGATGAATAGACATTATACATCACAAGATTATGTTGATAAAGTAGAGTTAATTCGCCTATATTTTCCATTAGCATCCATAACAACTGACATAATTGTTGGATTTCCAAATGAAACCGATGAAGATTTTAATAAAACTACAGATTTGGTTACGGAAATTGGGTTTTCAGATCTCCACATCTTTCCATTTTCTCCACGCCCGTTAACGCAAGCTGGGATGCTTACGTCCCTCCCACCAATAATTATTGAAAATCGCCGTCAGAAACTTTTTCAGATAAGAGAGCAATTAAAAAAGGCTTATTTAACTAAAATGATAAAATACCCGCATAATGTTATTTTTGAACAGGAGCTAGGAGATGGGATAAGCTTTGGGCATTCAGAGTATTATATTAAAGTGTATGCAAAAACTAATGTTACTCAGGGGATAGTCAATGCTACTAAATTATATAAAGACGGATTAATTGGAGCTGTAACAAATAACTGTGTATAATAAATTGGTATATATCGATGATTACCTAAAACTATAAACCTAGCACTATTACTCTATTTGTCGTACAATCAGATTGTTTTTATGCCTGATAATCTCTTTGTAAAAGTCAAGTATAAAACGGAATATATAAACTAATGTTGCTAATCATTTTACTGGTTAAATTCAAACAACATTATTGTATAAGGACAAACATGAATAACTGTATTTTTTGTAAGATAATTAAAGGTGAAATACCAAGTGCAAAAGTGTATGAAGATGAAAAGATGATTATAATAAAAGATCTTAATCCGCAAGCAAAAATTCATTTACTAATGATTCCTAAATCTCATTATTCAAACATCATCGATATGACAGAAAAACAAGCAATAGAGCTAGGGCTTTGTTTAAAAAAGATTGGCGAGATTAGTGATTCTTTAGGATTAAGAGATGGTTTTAGAATTATATCTAATAAGGGTTTAAATGGTCGTCAGTCTATTAATCATCTTCACTTTCACATAATGGGAGGAGAACAATTAACAGACAAGATGGGATAATTTAACTCTAACTAATTAATAGTTTTTAATGAAATGAGTGGGGAGCTTTAGTGATAAGGTAAAAACAAATAAAAACCCCCTTAGTGCAGGGGGTAAAACATTACTTGTACACGCGTTTTCTAGCAGCTTCAGCTTTCTTTTTACGCCTTACACTAGGCTTTTCATAAGCTTCTTTACGCCTTAAATAACCGATTGTACCATCGTTTGCACATTTTTTCTTCCAGCGTCTTATAGCATTGTCTAGGGTTTCGTTATCTCTTACATAAACCGTTGTCATAAATATCACCCCCTCTTTAAAGTGCTTAACTGTTGATATAATATTGGACGATATTTGAAATGTCAAGTTTTTTATAATTATTTACAAAAAATCGTAACTTATATGATGAGATTAATTAATTTGTAAAAAACAGATAGTTTAAAGCTATATAAATAAAATATTTATTGTTAGGAAAAAATCATTATTTTGCGTATATGTTATATAGACAGGATGATTTTACTTAACTGGAGGAGTTAATGACTAACAACTTTAATGATTGGATCAAAGAACTAAAAGATTCAGTGGATATTGTCCGATTAATTGAACAGTATCTACCATTAACTAAAAAAGGCAGCCGATATTGGGCTTGTTGTCCGTTTCACAACGAGAAAACCCCTTCTTTTCTTGTTGACGAAGAGCAACAATACTATAAGTGTTATGGCTGTGGTAAATCTGGAGATATAATAGAGTTTGTTAAAGAGAAAGAGAAGCTTGAGTTTATGGACGCTGTGGAGTTTATAGCTAACAAATTTGGTATAGAAATGCCGGAAAGGCAGTTTAGTGCGGACGCAAAAGATAAAAAACGCGACTTAGAAAATATTTACAACGCTAATTTATTAGCAGCGAAATTTTATCGTGATAATTTACAAAAACCTGAAGCTAAAGAAGCAAGGGATTATCTACATAAAAGAGGCTTTAATGATGAGACAATCGCAAGATTTGGATTAGGTTGCTCTTTAGATTATGAAAGCCTTTATAATCACTTAATTAGTCAAGGTATAAGTGATGAAACAATCACAAAAGCAGCACTTGTGAACGAATCAAAAGGGGATTTTCTGGCTATGAGATTAGTTATTCCTATAATTGAAACTAGGGGTAAGATAGTCGGTTTTAGTGGGCGTGCTTTGACTGGAGATACGAAGCCAAAATATAAAAATTCTCCAACGACTATAGCTTTTGACAAAAGCCAAACTCTTTATAATATGAATATAATTAGAACTCTACGACAAAAAGAAGATGTTAAAAATTTAATCCTAGTAGAAGGATATATGGATGTTATGTCGCTTTATGAAGTTGGTATAAAGAATGTAATTGCATCAATGGGAACTGCATTTACTTTGAAACAATGTCAAGCTATTAGTAGAGTCGTTAAACAAGTATATGTGTGTTTTGATGGAGATGCCGCAGGTCAAGGCGCAACAATACGGTCTTTGGATTTATTGGCTGATGAAGATGTTGATGTTCGTGTTGTTACCATCCCCGATAATATGGATCCTGATGATTATATTAGACAATTTGGCGTGAGTTCTTTCGATAAACTTCTTGCGCAAGCTGAACCTGTTACGCAATTTAAAATTCGCAAATTAAAAGAAAGTGCTGATTTTTCAACAATTGAGGGTAAACCCAAATTTGTTAAGGAAACAATTCCTATATTATCAAAACTTGATAGTATAACTCGAAGTACTTATGTTGATTATGTGTCACAAATATCAGGTATACCTAAGGAAGTTATAGAACAAGCAATTGTTGAAAGCAAAGGTAATAAGCCTTCTCCAGTTGTTAGAACTGTTGCTACATTAAAAAAAGACAAAAATATTAGTAATGCTGATATAGATAGAGGGAGAATAGTACTTGCTGCTTGGCTGTTTGGACAGTTTGATTTAAATATAGATGAATTTACAAATGCAGACATGTTTAAAACGGAAGATCAAAAAAATATAGCTAGTAAATTTTTAGAAGAATATACGAAAAATAATAGACTTGTGTTTAAAGATCTTTGGTCTCATGAAGTTGGGGCAGATGGAATTAGAAACGAATTGAATGTAATTGATGACAAAAGAGAGGATTGGAAAAGTGAATACGGCATGTATACATATGAAGATGCAATTAAAAGGTTGATGAAGGACTATTTACAAAAAGTTATGGAAAATATAGTTGAAGATATTAATAGATCAACAAATGATGAAGAAAAAAGCATATATGAAGAGAAACTAGATAAAGTTTTGGCATACCAAAGAAACAGGGGGTTATGAAATGGCAAAAAATATTGAACAACAAATTGAAAATGTGAAAGCTAAAATTGTTAAAAAGTATAAAGGGAAGGGAACTGTTACTGTAGAGCAAATTGAAGAGCAAATCGGAAAAGAAGTGCTAACCGCTGAAGATATGGAAGCGCTTTATGCTGCGATTGAAGCAGAAGGAATGCAAATTAGTCAAGAAGATGATTCCGAAGATAAAGCTGCCATCTATGATAAAATTTCTAAAGAAATTAATGTAAGTGATAGTGTAAAAATGTATTTAAAAGATATTGGTCGAGTTCCTTTATTAACACCCGAAGAAGAAAGAGTAATTGCAAAGAAAGTTGCCGAAGGAGATCAAGAGGCAAGAAATGCATTGATAACTGCCAATTTACGCTTGGTAGTAAGTATTGCCAAGAGATATACAGGCAGAGGTATGTCATTTTTAGATTTAATACAGGAAGGCAATCTTGGATTGATTAAAGCCGTTGAAAAATTTGACCATGAAAAAGGATTTAAGTTTTCAACATATGCAACCTGGTGGATTAGACAAGCAATTACTAGGTCTATTGCAGACCAAGCAAGAACAATTAGGATTCCTGTTCATATGGTAGAAACTATAAATAAATTATCAAAAATTCAAAGGAACTTACTTCAAGAACTTGGTAGAGAACCAACTATTGCTGAAATTGCTGAAGCAATGCAAATACCTGAAAGCAAAGTCATAGAAATTCAACAAGTTGCTCAGGAGCCAGTGTCTTTAGAGACGCCTATAGGCGAAGAGGATGATAGCCATTTAGGTGAGTTTATAGAAGATACAAGCGCTGTTTCTCCCATTGAAGTAGCGGAAATGAACATGCTAAAAGATGAATTAAACAAGGTGCTTGAAACATTAAGCCCTCGAGAAGCCATGGTGTTAATATTAAGATTTGGCTTAAGAGACAAAAATCCAAGAACTTTGGAAGAAGTGGGTAAAGTTTTTAATGTCACTAGGGAAAGAATAAGACAAATAGAAGCGAAAGCATTAAGGCGGTTAAAAAATCCTACCCGCTCGAAGAAATTGAGAGATTTTTTGGAAAAGGCATAACATGAAAAAGAAAATGGTAAAGATAAAAGATATTGCTCAAATAATCGAAAGTTTTGCTCCCCCTATACACCTTAAAGACGGGATGTATGATAATATAGGATTAATTTACGGGCATCTTGATAATGAAGTTACTGGTGTTCTTATAACATTAGATTTGACACCAGAAATTGTACTAGAAGCAGTTAACAAAAATTGTAATTTAATAATAGAACATCATCCTACAATATTTAATCCGATACAAAAAATTGATACTTGCTCTTCAATGGGAAAGATTATAGACCTTTGTGCGAAAAAGGATATTTCCATATATGCAGCTCATTCAAATGTTGATTTTGCACCAGGCGGATTAAATGATAAATTCGCAGAATTGCTAGGTTGCGATTTTTCTATGAAATTAGATAGTGAAGACCCGCTTTCTCCTAGGATCGGTACTTTAAAGAAACCTAAATTATTGAAAGAATTAGCTAGTGAAATTTCACGCTCTTTTAACGATAATACAGTTTTTTTCACAGGAGAGCCTCATAAGTTAATAAAGAGAATAGCGTGCATCAATGGTGCAGGCGCTAATGATGTAGTTATAGATAAGGTTTTTAATTGTGGAGTGGATGCTTTTGTAAGCTCAGAGTTCAAACACCATCAACTAAGATTGGCAAACGATAGTAATTATGCTATAATCTCCCTTAGTCATTTTAGCAGCGAAATACATTTTTTGAATCTTATATATGATAAACTAATGGAAAATGGTGTACAAAGTCCCGTTTATATGTCTGCTAAATGTAATAGTCCAATACAAGGAGTACATAAATAAATGAATATAGCAAAGTTGTTAGAGTATCAAGAGGAAGACCAAAAAATTATAGCTATTGAAGAAGCTATAAAAAACAGCCCTCAGTCACAATATCTTCGCCAAATAAACGCGTTGGTGAATAAGTTGTATGAAGAAGGCAAAGAAGCTGAAAAAAAACGAAATGAATTAAATTTAATGGAAGGTTCTTTCGGCACGGAAATATCAGATTTAGATGAAAAAATTCAATTTTTACAAGAAGAGATAGAAAGATGCGAAACACTCGATCAATTATTGCCCGTTGAGAAAGAAATTGGTGATATTGAGCAAGATGCCAACAAATTAGAGGGAAAAATAAAGGAAATTGAAAAATTGGAAGTTATCGCCAATAAGCATCCAGATATTATTACTAATTGGAAAAAGGCTTGCATTTTACTAACCCAAAAAAAGAAAGAATTTGATAATAATGTCCTTACCATTATAAAAGAAAAAATTACACCAATTAAAGATAGAATGGCAAAAATTGAAAGTGAATTACTGCCAGAGGATCTTGAAAGTTATAAAAAAACCAAAAACAATGTGAAAACTGCTCCTTTTATATGCGAGTATGTTGATGGATTCTGTAGTGGATGTAATAAAGATGTCGAAGCAGAGGTGTCTAGAAAGCTTCAAAAGGAATCAACAACACACTGTCCAGAGTGTCAAAGGATTTTATATATTAAATAGAAGATTATGTGAGAGGAAATTATATGGCTAAAATCAACTTGAACTATAGCAATTTAAAAACAAACTATCTATTTTCCGATATAGCGCGAAAGGTAAGCGACTATAGAACAGCTTTCCCTAATAAGGAAATTATAAGAATGGGGATCGGTGATGTAACTTTACCTTTAGTTAAGCCAGTAGTAGATGCTCTAATTAATGCCTCGTCCGAAATGGGCAATAAAGAAACGTTTAAAGGATACGGTGATGAGCAAGGATATGGATTCCTTAGACAATCTATTCAAAAATATTATATAGACAATTGCAATGTACAACTAAAGGGTAATGAGATTTTTATAAGTGATGGAGCTAAGAGTGACATTGCTAACTTTACTGAGCTATTCTCAAATGAAAATACTATTATCATTCCCGATCCTGTTTATCCCGTCTACTTAGACAGTAATTTAATGTTTGGCCGGAAGATAGTGTTTATCGAAGGTAATGAAGAAAATGGATTTTTACCTTTACCAGATGAGAATACAAAAGGAGATATAGTCTATCTTTGTTCGCCCAATAACCCAACTGGGGCAGTATATAACCATGATCAACTTAAAGAGTGGGTTGACTTTGCTCTGAAAAATAACATAATAATATTTTTTGATAGTGCTTATGAAGCTTTTATTGCAGACAGTTCTTTGCCAAGGTCAATATATGAAATTGAAGGAGCAAGAAACTGTGCTGTTGAATTTTGTTCTTTAAGCAAAACTGCTGGTTTTACTGGAACTAGGTGCGGATATACGATAGTTCCAGAGGATATTACCATTGATGGCTTGTCATTAAACAAAATGTGGTTGAGAAGACAAACAACGAAATTTAATGGAACGTCATATATTGTTCAAAGAGGCGCAGAAGCTGTTTTTTCACAAGAAGGTATTTCTGCTTGCAAGGAAAATATTAATTACTACATGAATAATGCTAAAATAATTTCGAAAACGTTAAAAGAGAGCAACGTTTGGTTTACAGGAGGAATAAATTCACCATATATTTGGTTAAAATGTGGAATGGATAGTTGGGAGTTCTTTGATCTTCTACTAAATAAAGCACAAATTGTGGGCACCCCTGGAAGTGGCTTTGGCAAGTGTGGGGAAGGGTTTTTCCGACTTACTTCGTTTAATACTTTAGAAAATACGGTTGAAGCGATGAGTAGGCTAAAGGAATTCTTGAAAGAATTGCATTAGTTTCATAGATAATAAGAAAATGCGAAGTCGTAATGCTTCGCATTTTTTATATTTGGTATTAAGAAACATTAGTCAATCCTAAAGAATAATATAGCTGATGTTTTGTTGACTGTACGATATAAGTGTATTTATGGTATAATAACTTGTAAATTTATGATTATAAATAGGAGATGATTATGAAAGATTTTTGGAGCAAACCACATGTTTACAATATTAATACAATAGACAGATACGCATCGGGTTTCCCATATGATGAAAATTATAATGAAAAAGTAATAAACCTAAATGGTGCGTGGCTTTTTAAGTATTGTGAGAACCCGCAAAATATTCCAGAAGGGTTTGAAAAAGTTGATGATAGTAATGAATCATTTGATAAAATTTCAGTGCCTTCAAACTGGCAATTATTAGGTTATGATGCGCCTATTTATACGAATTTCGTATATCCTCATGCAATAGAGGCGATTAATATCTTTGCAATTCCAAAAATTAAAGCAGATAAAAATCCGGTAGGTTGTTATGTAAAAGATTTTAATATACCGAAAACGAAGGATAGGGTTTTTATTAATTTTGGTGGGGTGAACAGCTGCGCGGAAGTGTATGTGAATGGAGAATTTGTTGGATATTCAGAAGATACCTTTGATGCACAAGAATACGATATTACTAATTTTGTTAAAACAGGAAAAAATAAGCTTGCGGTTCTAGTTTATAGATATTGCACAGGAAGTTACCTTGAAGATCAAGATATGTGGAGAATGTCAGGAATATTTAGAGATGTAAACTTAATTTTTAAGCCGCAAACAGAAATTTCTGATATGTTTTTTACAAGTGATTTATATGAAGACTATACTAAAGCCAAAATTAAAGGAAAGGTTTATATTTCCAATCACGATAAAAATATTAGTAATTGTCGAATAGTGTTTAAATTATCCGACAAGTCTGGTAATTTGATTTTAGAAAAGAGTTCTGATGTCTTAGTGGAAATTAAAAAATCTGAAACCGTCAAAATTGAATTAGAACAATTCATAGAAAACTTTCAACTGTGGTCTCATGAATTCCCTAACTTGTATAATGTTACTGTGGAATTATATTCTGAAGACAAGTTTTTAGATAGAAGGATAATTAATTTTGGATTTAGAGAAATTAAAATTACTCCGTTAGAAAATGGTAAAGGACCGTTTATTAAACTAAATGGAAAACCTATAAAATTCTGTGGAGTAAACAGGCATGAATTTCATCCTGAATATGGTCATGCAGTACCTTTAAACCTAATTGAAAAAGACATTCAACTTTGCAAACTAAACAATATAACAGCGATTAGAACTGCACATTATCCTAACTCTAGAGGGTTTTATGATTTGTGTGACAAATATGGCATATTAGTTATGTGTGAAAATAATTTAGAAACACATGGATTAGCATTTATGTTGCCAAAAAACAATGAAAAATGGGCTGATGAATGCTGTTATCGTATTAGGAATATGGTTAATACATATAAAAATCATCCCTGTATTATTAGCTGGTCCTTAGGAAATGAAGCTGGTTTTGGAAAGGCGTTTTTCAAGATGAAAGAAGCGGTTCTTGAAATTGATAATACAAGATTTATTCACTATGAGCCAGATACGACAGGAAAGTGCAGTGATGTTTTATCAGAAATGTATGCAAAATTGGAAAAAATGCCCAAAATAGCGGAAAATAAAAAAATTAATCATTGCCAAGCATTATGGAGTCCGTTTGGCACTACGCTTAAACCTAATATGTATGTAGATTTACCCTTTATTCAATGTGAATATTCTCACGCTATGGGTAATAGTTTGGGTAATTTTGCTGATTATTGGGATTATTTTAAAAAATATGATAGACTTGCGGGTGGTTTTATTTGGGATCTTGCAGACCAAAGTATAAAAGTTGTAAATAATGGAATAACAGAATGGAGATATGGAGGTGATTTTGGCGACAAGCCAAATGATTCTAACTTTGCATTTAATGGGATTTTTAGGGCAGATAGAACTCCTAACCCATCATTATATGAGGTGAGAAAACAATATCAACAAGTTGACATTGCCTTAATTAACAATAAGATAGCATTTTTAAATAGGTATTTATTTACTGATTTATCTAACTTTGATTGTCGTCTTGAATTATTCGTTGATGGGAAATTAGTTGATTCTACTGAATTTGCGTTGCCGTCAATTAAGCCATCTACTACTGGATATGTTGATCTGCCAATAAACAATCAAGTAATTGAGGGAAATGACATTTCTATAGTTATATCCCTTTTGAATAGAAATGAAGATAAATGTATTCCTAAAGGACATGTAGTAGCGTATGAGCAATGCTATCTTAAGAGAGGCGATTTAATTTTACCAGAACAAGATAGCGATTGTACATATAGCGAGAACGATATTGAAATAGTCGTAGCTTTTGGCGAATGTAAGGCAATAATAGATAAAAAAACGGGTCGAATCTTGAGTGTTAGTATTAGAGGTGAGGAGAAATTTAAAGAACCTCTACAACCTAATTTTGTGAGGGCAACAATCGACAATGACCGTTTACCACAAGTTAACTTTGCAATAGTTAAGTGGTTTTTAGGTGTTAATAGATTTAAAAAAGCCATGAAGAGATTAAGAGCAAGGAAAATTAATATCTTCTATACTGACTCAAAATTAACTATAGCTATCGATTGGCGTATGCCCTATTTAAAAACTTTAAGAACACTATACAAATTTAATAGCAACAATTCAATAGACATCGATATGTCCGTTGTTTCAACAAAAGAATTGGAAAGATATGGCTTTAAGTTTGCATTAAGAGAAGGGATTGATGGTGTTTCATTTTTTGGAAAAGGCCCGTTTGAAAATTACTGTGATAGAAATACAGCAGCGCTGGTTAAGGAATATAGCGGTTTAGCTGAAGATTTTTTACACGATTACCTCTATCCACAAGAAAATGGCGGACATACTGAAGTACGGTGGTTACAAGTAGGAGGAGATAAGGGAGTTAAAATTGAAGCAAAGGAAAAACCTTTTGAAATGACAGTTCATCCGTACACACATAAAATGCTAGATGAAGCTAAGCATCTCCACGAATTGAAGACTCTTAACTATTTAACGATATATATAGATGGCAAACAAAGAGGAGTTGGTGGAGATGTTCCTGCACTAGCCTGTCTCAAACCACAATATAAAATTTTGCCTAGACAACTTCATAATCTGAAGTTTAGAATTACATTTTTTTAAACAGGAGCTGAACATATGTTATGCTAGGATTGGTTTTGGAGGGGGGAGGGGCTAAAGGAGCTTTTCATATAGGTGCTTTAAAAGCTTTATTTGAAAGAGGCTTTCAGTTCGCTGGTGTTGCAGGTACGTCTATAGGTGCTTTGAATGGAGCTATGGTTGCACAAGGAGATTTTGATAAGTGTTACGACTTTTGGCAAACAGTAACGCCTTCGACGCTATTAGACATTGATGATGCAAAGATTGACTCTATTTTTAGTGATGCAAAGATACAAGTTAAAGAAATACCATATTTTATAGGACTTGCTAAAACTGCCATAACTAACAAAGGCATTTCTATTCAACGTTTAGAAGATATTGTTAATAACCTTATAATTGAGGATAAGATTAGGAAAAGTAATATCGATTTCGGAATTATAACCGTTGATATTACCTCCGATTGGTTACCAATAGAAATTTTCAAAGATCAAATGCCTGCTGGCATGCTAAAAAAATATGTGTTAGCAAGTGCTTATTATCCAGCATTCCGGCGTCCCCGTATCGATGGTAGGGTTTTTATTGATGGCGGTATATATGATAATTGTCCTGTAAATCCGTTAATTAGAAGGGGTGGTTACAAGAAAATAATTGTCATTTCAACATTGAGCAAAATGCCAGCGAGACGCGTTGCCGATAAAAGTGTTAAGGTTGACTATATAATCCCAAGCAAACCTCTCGGTAATACCCTTGATTTAAGAAATAAAAACATTCTTGGTAATTTAAAGTTAGGTTATTATGATGCTGTTAGATATTTAGATAATTTAATGGGAGAAAAATTTTATTTCAAGAATGTTACAAATAGTTATGTCTACAATTTAATAGAATCTCAACAATCTAATTTTTTTGTTAATTTATCGACTTTATTTAGTGAAAAAGGTAATAAAAAGGCATTAACGACAAGGTTGTTCAAAGAAATGAAAGGGTTTTTAAAGTTAGATAAGGCATTAAATGATGCAGAGGTTTTTTTAAAGACAATTGAATTTTTAGCTGATGATAACAAAATTGAAAAATTTCAGATTTATTCTATTGAAACATTTTTAAAGGAAATGGAAATTTCCGATAAATATAAAAAAAATACCATTAATCCGGTAGTGCAAGCAATACAACTATTGATTAATGCATACAGGAGTTAAAAAATGACAGAAAAAAAGCCAATTAAAGAAGAGGCAAATGATACTGCCGATTTAGCTAAAGATAATATTAAACAAGATGTCGTTGGAGTGTCTGACAGACAAATTGTTGAGACAGATAAAATAAATGATTCTAGCGATAAAGTGATGACTACAAAGAATATTGAAGAGGGTAATGTCCAAACTATCAAGGAAGATGTTTGCCATAAAGATGGAACTAAGAAAAAAAAGTTTTGTGTAAAAAATGTAAAAAAAGCAGATGTAATTTCTTTTATAAAAAAGGTTAGCAATAGATGGTTCATTTCTGCCTTCAGTGGGATGGCCCAGGGATTATTTGTAACATTAATTGCAGGCACAATTATAAAGCAGCTAGGGTTATTAATTTTAAAAGCAGCAACTCCCGCTGCTCTTACCGTTGGTAATGCATTAATGACAGTTGGCACAATTGCTTCTTTTTTAATGGGTGCTGGTATAGGTGCAGGTATAGCGAAAGCGTTAAAAGGGAGTGCTCTAACTATTTTTTCTGCATTAGTTGCAGGTATGATAGGTTCGTTTGCCATGAGTTTTTTAAATGGAGATTGGGTTTCCTTTTTAAATAATAAACCAATTGTAGCAGTAAGCTCGCCGGGGAATCCCATCAGTGCTTATGTGTGTGCTTTAATTGCAACTGAAGTTGGCAACATAGTGTCTGGTAAAACTAAAGTCGATATATTGATAGTTCCATTATGTATGATTTTTACTGCTATGTTGTCGGTATATATTGCATGGCCGTTTGTTAAGCTCGTTGATTTAATTCGTATTGCTCTTGAATATGCTACAGGCGCCGCTCCGTTTATAATGGGAGTTCTTATTTCTGTTGTTATGGGCTTGTTATTAACTTTACCCACATCGTCTGCGGCAATATGGATTGCCATTGCACTTCCTTCTGCTAACTCCGATGTTATGTTAATAGCGGGAGGAGCTGCATGTGTAGGTTGTTGTGCTCACATGATTGGTTTTGCTGTATCTAGTTTCAAAGAAAACAGGTGGGGTGGTTTAATTGCACAAGGCTTGGGTACTAGTATGTTACAAATACCCAATCTTATGAAAAATCCAAAGATTTTAATACCACAAATTGTTTCAAGTATGGTAGTTGGACCTTTGTCAACCTGTGTTTTCAAGTTAAGATGTAATGCAGCTGGTGGAGGTATGGGCACAAGCGGTCTGGTTGGAATAATTGGGATCATTGAGGCATCTTCAGGAATAATACCTGCTTGGCAAATGTGGTTAGGAATTGTATTGTTGTGCTTCATCTTGCCAGCAGCTATATCTCTTGGCGTATCCGTCCTTTTAAGAAAAGTGGGTTGGATTAAACTTGATGATATGAAATTGAAAATGAGTTAAAGTTATAGGAACTTTGAGAGAGGCGCTGAAGAATGGAAACGATGATTTTAATCGATGGACACAGTTTGATGTATAGAGCGTTTTATGCTTTACCACAATTATCAAATAGTAAAGGGATTATAACGAATGGCATTTACGGTTTTTTAACGATGCTATATAGATTATTGGAGGAAGAAACACCTACTCACATTTGTGTGGTTTTTGATACAAAAACCCCTTCGTTTAGAAATAATATTTATCCTGAATACAAAGGAACAAGAAAACCTATGCCTGAAGAATTAGTTGAGCAATTTCCGTTAATTAAAGAAATTTTGGAATCGCTTGGCATAAAAACAATAGAAAAAGAAGGGTTTGAAGCTGATGATGTAATAGGGACCTTATCAAAAAAATATAATATTAAAACTAAGATAGTGAGTGGAGATAGGGATGTTCTACAATTAATTTCTGATTCAACAGAAGTTATATTAACACAAAGAGGAGTTTCGCAAACAAGAAAATATACAATTAATGAATTGAAAAAAGAAGGTTTTACACCCAACCAAATTATAGATTATAAAGCTTTAGCAGGAGATACTTCTGATAATATTCCAGGAGCACCAGGTATAGGAGATATTAGAGCAAAGAAGCTTTTAATAGAATTTGATAATTTGGATAATTTATTACTATCGGCTGATAAACTATCGGGCAAACTAGGAGAGACTATTAGAAAGAATAAAGACATAATCAAGCTTTCTAAAATTCTTGCTACGATTAAGACCGATTTAGCTTTAGATTATACTTTAGATTATTTTACACTACACTATAACGCATCAGATAGATTTAATGATTATTTAGATTTTTTAGAAATGAAATCTCTTGTTTCAAGATATTCAAAACTATTTACCAACCTACATAAAAATGATGAAGGAGAAGGCTTAGAATTAATAGAGTCTACAGAAGATGATAGAAAAGAACATTACAGTATGCAAGAGATAATAAATCCTTCAATTATACAAAAATATCTAAATAAGAGAGTTATTCCTAATTTAAATTTTACGGTAACAGAAATAACAAGTTTAGATTCTTTAAAGGGTATCCTGCGAGATATTTCAAAATTAGATAAAGTGGCATTTTATATTGACGATAATTTGATTTTTACAAGCGATGGAATCAATGCATATAAAACGAATTGTACATATTCATTGTTCGATTTCAACTATACTCTTGAAGAGGCGTTATCGTTGTTTAAAGAAATCCTCGAGTCCCCAAAAATTCAAAAGATTAGTTTTGATTTAAAAACTCTTAAACATCGATTAGCAAAAATAAATATTGCTATCAAAATGCCATATAGTGATGTTCAGTTAAAGGAATATTTGTTACGAAGTCATTTTACATATAAAAACGTTAAAGATTTGTTAGGGGAAAAGGTATTAACAGACCAATATCCTATTTGGTTTTTCCACTTATCAAAAGCTCAAGACAATGATTTAAACGAACTTAATTTAACGCGACTTTATACTGAAATTGAGAGCCCGCTGATCGATATATTATATGATATGGAATGTTCTGGGTTTGCCGTAGATCAAAGAATCCTTGTTGAGTTATCTCAAAAATACACTGAAGAAATTGAGCAGCTTAAAACAGAAATTTATGATATTGCAGGTAAGGAGTTTAATATTAACTCAAACAAACAACTAGCTGAGGTTTTGTTTGTTGATCTGGGTATTTCTTCACGCAATAAAACAAAAACCGGAAATTGGTCGGTTGATGCAGATGTGCTATACAATATAGACCATCCGATAGCTAAGTTATTACTCAGATACCGGACAGCAACAAAATTCCTATCTACATATATTGATGGGATGCAAAGATTAATTAATAGAAAGACTAACAAGATTCATACCGTATTTCAACAGTGTGTTACTGCAACAGGGCGCCTATCTTCGACTGAGCCAAATCTTCAGAATATGCCAGTTAGAAATGATGAAGGAAAGGAAATAAGAAAAATGTTAGTTGCATCTCCAGGCAATGTATTGATAACAGCTGATTACTCGCAAATAGAATTAAGGTTGGTGGCGAATTTTTCCGAAGATGAAATTTTTATTGATTATTACAAAAAAGATGTAGATGTCCATACTGCTACTGCGGCAAAAATGTTTGGATTACCGATCTCGGAAGTTAAATCCGATTTAAGAAGAAAAGCAAAAGCAATTAACTTTGGTATCATATACGGCATAAGTGCTTTTGGGTTAGCTAAAAACACAGAGACTAGTATATCGCAAGCAAAAAGTTTTATGGATAGATATTTTGAAACACATCCAAAAGTACATATGTATATGGAAACAAATGCGAATTACGCTAGGGAAAATTATTATATCAAAACTATTTTTGGCCGTATTAGATTTTTCCCTGAGTTTATTTCAGGAAAAACTAGGGAGCAAGAGTTTGCGATGAGAGCTGCTAAAAACATGCCTTTACAAGGATCTGCAGCTGATATTATAAAAAAAGCCATGATTTTAGTTTATAATGGCATAAAAGAACGAAACTTTAAATCTAAAATGATTCTTCAAGTTCATGACGAATTAATTTTTGATGTACCTATTGATGAAGTGTCAGAAATGTCAAAGCTTATTAAACAATGTATGGAGAAGTCCGTTGAATTAAAAGTTCCTCTAACAGTTGATGTTAAAAGTGGTAGTAATTGGTTTGAAGCAAGCTAAAGGAATTTATTTTATGTATAAAATAGCAATTTGTGGTGGAATTGGAACTGGGAAAAGTGAAGTCATTAAAATTTTGGCATCGAAAGGCTATGCGGTTTTGAGCATGGATTCAATTAATAGGGAGTTATTATCATGTGGAGAATATGTTTCATTAATAGAAATTAATTTTCCTAAAGCGGTTGTTAATGGAGTTATCGATAAAAAAATTTTAAAAAATGAGATATTTAACAATGAAAGTAAACGAATATTATTAAATAAATTGTCACACCCTCGGATTAAAAATATATTTGAAAAATATGATACTGCTGATAAAACATTGTTGTTTGTAGAAGTACCATTAATAGTTGAATCTAATATGGTTGACATGTTTGATATGTTGTGGGCGATCAAATCTCCTCGTAAAGTCAGAGTCGAAAGGATAATAAATAGAGATGACATATCTAAAGAATTAGCAGAAAAAATAATTGATATACAAGTAAAGGAAGAAACTATATACGACATTGCAGACATCATAATATCAAATGACGGAGATACGGACTCGCTACAAAAAGAAGTTGAAAAACAATTAAATATATTGCCAACGTTTTAACTATGAAAGAAAAAGTCTTTTTACATTGTGACGTTAATAATTTTTATGCATCAGTTGCGGCAGTTTTAGACCCGAGTTTACAAAATAAGCCCATAGCTGTTTCAGGAAGTAAAGAATTAAGACGAGGTATAGTTCTTGCAAAATCTAGGCTAGCATCCGAACAAGGAGTAAGGACTGGAGAAACAATAGGTGAGGCACTCGCAAAATGTTCAGATTTAATACTAGTTGCCCCCAACTTTGTAGAGTATAAAAGATTTTCCAATATGATTTATCAGATATATTTGTCTTATACTAATTTAGTTGAGACTTTTGGACAAGATGAATGCTGGTTGGATATAACGAATAAAGTAAATGATATTGAAGAAGGCGCAAAATTAGCAGATGAAATTAGAAAAGAGGTTAAGGAAAAAACTGGCGGCTTAACCATTTCAGTAGGCGTTTCTTTTACGAAAGTTTTTGCCAAACTAGGGTCGGATTTAAAGAAGCCATATGGTCTTACCGTGATTAGTAGAAATAACTATAAAGAAATCTTATATGGATTGCCTGTGCAGTCAATGATTTTTATTGGGCAGGCAACGAGGAAAGTATTAAATCAATTAAATATTTTTACTATTGGAGATTTAGCTGAGGCTCATGATTTTATAATTATTAATGAATTGGGAAAAAATGGAGAAAAACTCCTTGCTTCTGCTAGAGGTAAAGATAATGAAGAAATTTTATTGTCATCTCAATCGCATTCTCACCAAAGTGTAGGTAATGGCACTACCTTACCCAAAGATATCAAAAAACTTGAAGAGGTTGAAAGGGTTATTTATGCCTTATCAGAAATTGTCGCTTTTAGGTTAAAAAAATATAATATGTTGTGCAATGGAGTTTCATTAAGTGTAAAAGATAATGAATTTAATTTGAAGAGCAAACAAGGGATTTTAGGGTTCTACACTTGTTCGAGTTCTATTATAGCTAATAAAGCAATCGAATTGTTTTTAAGTTTTTATTCCTTCGGGAGCATGTCGCCTATTAGGGCCATAACAGTCACTACTTATGATTTAATTGATAATAATGAATCGGTGCAATTAAGCTTTTTTGAGTCACGCATCGTAAAAACTGAATCGTTGGAAAGGGCAATCGATGATTTAAGAACTAAGTATGGGTATGAAATACTCAAGCGTGGCTGCGACATAACACAAGAAGTTATTACAGGCGATGTGATAGACGAAGATATATTTAGGTAATTTACTTAATTAAAAAATTAAAGAAAATAGTCTTGTATTTTTTTTATTCTATTAGGGGTATGGGTTATAAGGAAATAGCTAATTATTCCCGTTATCATGCCAGAAATTAGTCCTGCTAGTGAAACATATGGTAGATATGAAAACACAACCGTTGTTCCCATGATTAAAAAAGCTACAACAACTTGTATTGTGTTATGAACACTTGCAGCCAGTGCACTTATAAGCGGTATGCCTAATATTTTTAACCTAAACATCAGTAGCATTAAAAATAGTGATAATATACTTGCAGGTAATGAGTATAAAATCATTATAGGGTTTCCAAAAAGTAGTGGGATAATAAGTGATTTTAAAATAACTGTAATAATTGACGATAATTCATCGAGGATTATTATTGTAAATATGATGACGATATTACTGAAACCAATTTTAATAAACGGCAAGAGAGGTATTATTGGTGGAATAAGCATTTCTAATAGACCAATAATAATTGTCAATGATAGCAAAAGTGCAGTATATGCAATTTTTAGAATTATATGATTTCTATTCATTATTTTACCCAGTTATATACATCTCTTGATTGTTTGCAACAACTATTACAAATTTTTTTGGTGCACATATAATTTTTTCCCCAACCTTACTTATAGGGGGTGTTTGTACGCAAATTTGCGAGTGGCAGTTGTTAGAAACGACACGAGCTGTTTTATCTTTGATTTCTACGATTATCTCCCCATCAATATCATATGTATAATTTTTATTTAAACTTAAATCAATTTTTTCTATCATTTTACCGTTATGGTAAACCTCTACAAACTCACCTTGTACTGAAGGAATAAAAACAATAACAAGTATAATACTAATCGTAAGTAAAATTAAGATTAACAATATATCAAACAGGCCGAAAGGGCGGGCTGTTAAATAATGTTTTTTGTACTTTATATTCTTGCTGGTAGTATTCATAAAATTAATTTGCGGTTTTTGCAATAGTCATGGTGCTTAGAACATATTAGGAACTAGTTTGTTAATGTATATCTATTATCAATAATCATAAAGTTGTTGATATCTCCTATTAAAGAACAAGTGTTTTTTCTAAATATAATAGCTGAGTAGCCAAAATTATTCAGTAATAATTTTGCTTCTTCCGAGTCACCTAGTATAAATATTAATGTCGACAAATAATCACAAATAGTTGCACTTTCTCCTATTATCGTAACAGATATTATCGGATCAATATCATTATGCCAAGCAGGATAACCATCTTGATTGATTACATGGTGGTATTTTGTACCATTTACATAATAAAAGCGATGGTAATCACCGCTTGTAGCAGTGGCAAGTCCAGCGGATAACTTTAATTTAGCTGCAAATGGTTCGTCACTATCTTTTATGGGATTCAAAATATTGACTTCAATGTCTTTGTTCGTTTTAAGAGTGCCACCTATGTCAACAACTGCAGTTTTATCGGATTTCAATTGTTCAAATATTTCATTGCAAACAAAACCTTTGGCGATTGCACCAAGATCTATTTTAGCTTCAGAGATGGTTTTTGAAACAGTTAGTTCTTCTGGATTTAATTCAAAATAATCAAAATTACAATATTGTAAAGTTGTTTCAATTTCGCTGTCGGTTGGAATTTTTTCAGGAGAAACTCCAGAAATATATGTCTTAGGATCAAAATGCCATAGCTCAACGAGGGGATATATCGCGGGATTAAAATTATGGTTGTATTCATAAAGTTCTTTTGTAAGAGATAGTAAGTCAAATGTAATCTTGTTAACACTAACAACTTCAAATGCTTTGGCTGAATTAATTTTATATAAATCACTAGCTGTCTCTATTTGTGAAAGAAGGGCATCAATGTTCGCAATATATTTTTTCACATCTTTGATTTTTATTTCACTTGTATTGGCTGAATATATATTACATTCTGTTCCAAATGCGAAAATGTGCGTGGTTTTACTACATCCAGTACTTGATAGTAATTGAATAAAGAGGATAACAATTATTAATAAAGTGCTAAAGAATTTTTTACGCATAATGTCTCCACTATAAAGTTTTACCATAGATTCACTTTATAATAACACAAACGCCATTGTTATGAAACAATGGCGATGAGTATATAAGGTAAATTAAATTAATTTTAGTACTTACCTTGAGGTTTTTTGTTTTTTGCAACATAACAAAGTCCAATTGTGCCAGGGCCACAATGAGTTCCGATGACAGGACCTATATCTAATTGAACTACATCTAAATCGGGGCGTTTGTTTTTTATGAGAGATGTGTATCTACTAACTTCTTCTAAACAATCTCCATGAAGTATAAAAACCGGAGAATCGGCGTTTCCATCAGCATTTTGTATTGCGTTATCTACAATAATTTGTCTTGCTTTAGCTTTCCCTTGTACCGATTGAAAAGGTTCAAGTTTTCCAGCTTCTGTTAATTTGATAATAGGTTTTAATTGTAAAATTGTTCCCATTATTGCTTTTCCAGTAGTTAATCTTCCTCCTCTTTTTAAAAATAACAGGTCGTCAACCACGAATTCCATATGTACAAAAGGAGCTATTTCATCTAGTTTTTTTATAATTTGTTGTGTAGTTTTTCCTTTGTTTAATAATTTAGCTGCTTGCAGTACTAAAATTCCAGTCCCTAAACTAATAGCTTTAGTATCATACCGTGTAAATTTAAGATTTGGATACTTTATTTTAAGTTCGTTGATAGCTTGGTCCATCATACTAAATGTGGCACTAAAATTTGTACCAAAACTAACATATAAAACTTCATTGCCATTTTTGAACTCAGGTTCAAAATACTCCTTAAATTCTTCTCCGTTAAGTGCGGAAGTAGTAGGGATTGAGCCTGCTCTGACTTTACCAAAAAACCAACTTGGGTCATATGTTTGACCTAGGTCGGCGTAATATATTTCTCCGTCCAGGGTATATGGGAATCTAATAACATTGTTTTCTATACCAACTTTTTTTGCTAGTTCAAAAGTTAATTCGCTATCTGTATCAAAAAATAACTTAATCATAATTGACCTCTAATTGTTTATTTTTTTAAATATAGCACAAAATATCAACTTTTGTAAATCACATTACATCATAGTGTATTCAGTTAAATAATCCAAGATGATTAGTGTTGTTTTGATTTAGTTTATGTTATCATATACCTGGTTAAGTTAAACATATGTTAAGTCACTGTATAAAACACCACATATAATTACTAATACGGTTATCCCAATTGAGTTAATAGTACTCAATAAATAATATCCGTTCATTTAGTATTAAAGATAGTTAATTTAAAGGAATAAAATTTTATGAGTTATGCAGATACAGTTTTTATAAACAATATTAAAGATATTTTAGCTAATGGCTATAGTGATGCCTCACTTAATGTTAGACCCAAATGGTCTGACGAAACACCAGCACACACTGTTAAAAAGTTCTGTATAGTAAATAGGTATGATCTTCAAAAAGAATTTCCAATTCTCACTATCAGAAGGACAGCGTTCAAGTCTGCACTAGATGAAGTTTTTTGGATATGGCAGAAAAAATCTAATAATGTAGCTGATTTAAAATCAAAAATATGGGATTCTTGGGCTGACGACAAAGGAACGATTGGTAAAGCATATGGATACCAACTTGGAGTAAAGCATAGGTATAAGGAAGGTTGTTTTGATCAGGTTGATAGAGTTCTATATGACTTAAAAAACAATCCGCAATCTCGTAGAATAATGACTAACATATACGTTCACAATGATCTCCATGAAATGAACCTTTATCCGTGTGCATATTCTATGACATTTAATGTTTCTGGGAATGTATTAAATGCAATTTTAAATCAACGAAGTCAAGATATGCTAACTGCAAATAATTGGAATGTGGTTCAATATGCGTGCTTACTTCACATGTTTGCTCAAGTTAGTGGATTAATGGTTGGAGAGTTAGTTCATGTAATTGCCGATGCTCATATTTATGATAGACATATACCTATTGTTAAGAAAATAATTGAAAACCAACAATATGATGCACCGAAGTTTATTATGAATAAAAATATTGATGATTTTTATAGTTTCAAAGTAGAAGATTTTAGGTTAGAAGGATATAAGTACAACGAGTTAAAAGAAAAAATCGAGGTGGCTGTATAATGCATATAATAGTTTGTGTAGATAAAAACTGGGGTATTGGAAAAAATAATGGACTTTTATTTCATATTCCTGCAGATTTGAGATATTTTAAAAATATAACAAGAAATAAAATAGTAGTAATGGGGGGCAATACTTTGTTATCACTACCTAAGTCGAAACCATTGCCGAATAGGATAAACATTGTACTTACAGATGTTTTTACTAGGGACGACTGTATTATAGTTCCTACATTAAAGGAATTATTTTATGAATTAAAAAAATATAATACAGATGACATTTTTATCATAGGCGGAGCAATGTTTTACCGTACAATGCTTGATTATTGTGAGAGTGCTTATGTTACGAAGGTAGATGCCACCTGTGATGATGCCACTGTTTTTTTTCCAAATCTTGATGAAAAACTAAATTGGATTCATAAAGAAGCAAGTGATAATCAAGTAGATAACGGGTATAATTTCGTATTTACTAAATATATAAACACTAAAATAAAGGAGATTGAGTATTAATTATGACAAGCAAGATTACCATGAAGACACCAATTGTTGAAATCAATGGTGATGAAATGACTAGGATTATATGGAAGGCAATTAAAGATATACTACTTTGCCCATATATTAATTTAAAAACTGAATATTTCGATTTAGGTTTAGAGTATAGGGAAGCAACTAAAGACCAAGTTACTATTGATGCCGCAAGTGCAATTAAAAAGTATGGGGTTGGGGTTAAATGCGCAACAATTACTCCTAATGCCGATAGAGTAAAAGAATATTCATTAAGCAAAATGTGGAAATCGCCGAATGGAACCATTCGGTCAATACTTGATGGTACGGTTTTTAGAGAACCAATAATTGTTGATGGGATAAAGCCAATTGTACCCACTTGGACTAACCCCATAATCATTGCCAGGCATGCCTACGGAGATATATATGCTGGTGTTGAGTTCATGGTTGGTGATAATGGCGGAAGCGTAAAAATGGTCGGACCTGAGGGGAATTCTTTAGAGATTAAAAACTTTGATGGTGCAGGTATTGTACAAGGTATTCATAATACAGATAAGAGTATAGAAAGTTTTGCGAGGAGTTGTTTTAATTTTGCGTTAGATAAGTGTTTAGATATTTGGTTTAGTGCAAAAGACACAATTAGTAAAATTTACGACCATAGATTTAAAGATATATTTTCAGAAATTTTTGAAACAGAATATAGAGAAAAGTTCAAAGAAAAAAATATTCAATATTTTTATACATTGATAGATGATGCGGTTGCTAGAGTCATGCGTAGTTCTGGAGGCTTTATATGGGCATGTAAAAATTACGATGGCGATGTTATGAGTGATATGATTGCTACGGCATTTGGGTCACTAGCTATGATGACATCGGTGTTAGTTTCTCCCGAGGGACACTATGAGTATGAAGCGGCCCATGGCACTGTAACAAGACATTACTATAAACACTTGAAGGGCGAAACAACATCCACAAATTCAGTGGCTACTATTTTTGCTTGGACTGGCGCTTTACGTAAAAGAGGCGAGCTAGATAACTTAGATAAATTAATTAAATTTGCCAATTTACTAGAAGAAGTAACAAAAGAAACGATTGAAAGTGGCTATATGACTAAAGATTTGGTAGGGTTGTTTTTTAAGGAAGGAATTAATCCTAAACCACTAGATACGATGAGTTTCTTAGAAAAAGTTGCTGCATCATTAGAGTTGAAGCTATCAATCTAACATATTATTATGGAGAAACATATTGATTAAAATTAAAACGTTTGTATCTGGTATACTTTCTAATAATACATACCTTATTTTTAACGACAGAAGTATAGATAAAAAAGAGGGTGTAATTATAGATCCTACCGGTTGTTTTGCATCTGCACGGCAATACATAATTGAGAACAATATAGAATTAAAAGCAGTTATGTTGACTCACGGCCATTTTGACCATGTAATTGATGTTCCTAAATGGCAGAGGCTGGGGATTAGGGTTTTCGCTCACAAGCAAGAGTTATTTAATTTGAATAGTGATAGGACTATTCTAATGTTAAAATCATTGAACTTACCACCGATAACCATAGATGAAGAACTTAGCGAAAAAAACTATGTTTTTGAAGGAATCACAATTGATGTATTACATACACCTGGGCACACAAAGGGTAGTTGCTGTTTCGTAGTAGGTAATAATGTTTTTTCTGGAGATACATTGTTTTTCAATAGTTTTGGTAGAACTGATTTTCCTGATGGTGACTTTAATCAAATGAAATGTTCTTTAAAGAAGCTATTTACATTTTCAGAACAAGATTATAATGTATTTCCTGGACATGAAGATTTTAGCTCCTTAAATTATGAAAGGACACATAACCCTATATTAATGTATTTTTAATTGATAAAGCTTACATTCTATTATTTATTTCGTAGCTATAGCTACATAAATTTAAGCATATGACAAATGTAAATTCTAATGTTTATAAAATTATTAACTTGTTACCAGATTTCCTGAATGACGTCCCAGAAATTATCCGAGCATTCCAGCCTCATATACAAATCTCGGATGATGGTGCTGAAATTATACTAAAGTTTTATTACAATGAACCAGTTAATAATCACATTTTTGAGCTCATAATAGATAACTTAACTTATAAACTAGAAGTTCCATTAAAAATTGAAGACACAGACTCCTTAACTGTAAAGAGCCAAACTAAACGAATTATTAAAAATTATCTGTACAAACATTTTGTGAGTAAATTAGGCGTAAAACTAGCTTATGGAAGTCTAACAGGAGTACGACCAACAAGTATTATTTATAGAGGCGAAATCCGAAAAGAAGATGTTGAAAATTATTTTAAGATTAATTTTTTCGTGACAGAATCTAAAGCAAAATTAATTAACGACGTTCACACGAACCAAATTGGGTTTTATTGTCCGAGCGATACTAAAATTGATCTATTTATTAATATACCAATATGTAAAACCAAATGCAAATATTGTTCATTTCCTACAGCAGTTTTAGCCAAATCAAATGACATCCTAGAAGACTACATCAATTGTATTTTGATGGAAATCGAATTAAAGAGGAATATACTAGAAAACTATGAAATTGGAAGCATATATGTAGGAGGTGGTACTCCTACCTGTATTCCAGATTGTCTGTTAGACAAGTTGTTAAAACATTTATCAGAGTTTGCAAATAATATCGAGTTTACTGTTGAAGCTGGTAGACCAGACAGTATAAGTTTAAAAAACTTAAATATTATGGCTAACAATAAAGTTTCTCGCATATCGATCAATCCGCAAACGTTTAATGAAGACACGCTTATTAAAATTGGACGTAATCATAATGTTGATTCTATATACGAAGCTTATGAGTTATCAAGATTATTCAGTTTTTGCATTAATATGGATTTAATAGCAGGGCTACCTGATGAACATGAAAAGGATTTTATCTCTAGTTTGAATAAAACGATTGCACTTTCGCCTGATAACATAACAGTTCATTCACTATCTATAAAAAGAGGTTCAATTTTTATGGAAGAAGCAAATAAGAAAGATGTGTCTGGAGTTGTAACAAAAATGGTGGATTATTCACAGTCTACCCTGGTTGAAAATGGATATATTCCATACTACTTATATAGACAAAAAAACACTTTTGATAATTTAGAAAATGTAGGATACTGTAAACCTGGTAAACAGTGCAGATATAATATCAATTATATGGAAGAAACCAATACTGTGTTAGGCCTTGGCGCAGGAGCTATGACAAAATTTGTATTCAATAAAGAAAACAGAATAGAAAGAGTAAGAAACAAAAAAAACATAGAACTTTATATGACCGACATAATAAATTTAGCTAAACACTAAACATTTTTTATTCGTTTATTTGGTGGAAAACCGAACAAAACCTTTGCAAATATTACTACTTTTATGCTAACATACAAAATGTGCCTATATCTTGGCTTATTCTATATGTTTATGCTAGGAGTACGGTGAATCATCTCATATGAAAAGGAGTTAAAAAATGACGAAAGAAAGAAAACAAGAAATTATCAAAACATTTGGAAAGAAAGAAGGCGATACTGGTTCCCCAGAAGTTCAAATCGCTTTATTAACAGAAAGAATTGTAGAATTAACTGCACATTTAAATGTACATAAAAAAGACCATCATAGCCGTAGAGGCTTATTAAAGATGGTAGGTCAAAGAAGAAGTTTACTGGATTATCTCAAGAAAAAAGATGTCGAAAGATATAGAGAGATAATTAGTGCACTAGGTTTAAGAAAATAAGAGAACATAGATGAGAGGGTGGTTATTAGCCCTCTTTTTCTATGCAAAATGGAGGAAATAATTTAGATGAAAGAAAGTAAAATTTTTAAGACAATAATTGGAGGGCAAGAGGTTAGCGCAGAAATAGGCGGATATTGCTCTCATAGCAATGGTGAATGCTTCATAAAATGTGGAGAAACTATTGTAATGGTAAATGTAACAATGTCCGATTCAGTTAGAGATGGATTAGATTACTTTCCATTAGGAGTTGATTTTGAGGAAAAAATGTATTCAGTTGGTAAAATCCCAGGTGGATTTAAAAGGAGAGAAGGAAGACCAAGCGATAAAGCAATTTTAACATCGCGGCTAATTGATAGGCCTATACGTCCACTATTTCCTAAGGGATTTTATAATGATGTCGCTGTAGTAGCAACAGCTTTATCGGTTGACCCCAATATCCCGCCAGAAGCATTGGCTATGATTGGGAGTTCAGTTGCGTTATCGGTATCAGATATCCCATTCAATGGCCCCACAGGTTCTGTTGTTGTAGGATATGTAGATGGCGAATATATTATCAACCCGAATATCGAACAACGAGAAAAATCGTTATTACATTTAACACTTAGCGGAACTAAAGACGCTATTATGATGGTTGAAGCTGGTGCTAATGAAGTTACCGAGAAGGAAATGTTAGATGCAATCATGTTCGGACATAGGGAAATTAAAAAAATTGTAGAATGGATTGAAAGTATTGTAAAAGAAGTAGGAAAACCCAAAAGGGCATATACTGCTAAAGTACCCAGCGAGGAATTGGAAAAAGAAGTAAAAGAATATGCAAAAGATAAAATTGATTTTGTCTTTGATACATTCGATAGAACTGAAAGAGAAAAGAGAGAAAGCGAAGTAACCGTTGATATTATCTCCTATTTTGATGAAAAGCATCCAAATTCAAAAAGTGAAATATTGGATGTTTTGTATAGCATGAAAAAAGAAGCTGTACGTGATATGATTTCCACAAAAAATGTAAGACCCGATGGCAGAAAGCTCACAGAGATTAGACCTATTTGGTGTGAAGTTGACTTGCTGCCTAGAGCTCATGGAAGTGCCGTGTTTACTAGAGGACAAACTCAAGCATTGACAATTACTACGTTAGGTACAATTAGTGATGCCCAAAAACTTGAAGGTTTAGATGACGATGTATTTAAGAGATACATGCATCACTACAATTTCCCACCATATAGTACTGGTGAGGCAAAACCGATGCGTAGCCCAGGACGCAGAGAAATAGGCCACGGTGCGTTAGCAGAAAGAGCGCTAGAACCAGTATTGCCTTCTGAAGATGTTTTTCCGTACGCGATACGTACAGTATCTGAAATCCTATCAAGTAACGGTTCAACTTCACAAGCAAGCGTGTGTGGAAGCACTTTGTCATTAATGGATGCTGGAGTTCCAATAAAATCCCCTGTTGCTGGAATAGCTATGGGTCTTATTAAAGACGATATGAGAAATAAAATTCACATTCTATCTGACATTCAAGGAATTGAAGACTTTTTTGGAGATATGGACTTCAAAGTAGCGGGTACAGAGCATGGTATTACTGCAATTCAAATGGACATAAAGATCTCTGGAATTAATGAAGAGATACTAACTAAAGCATTAGAGCAAGCTAGAGTTGGAAGGCTACACATTTTGTCGATTATGCTAGAGACCATCAAACAACCTAGAAAAGAGCTAAATAAATATGCTCCTAAAATTATTAAATTTGACATTAATCCAGACAAGATTAAAGATGTTATTGGATCTGGCGGTAAAGTTATAAATAAAATAATTGAGGATACAGGTGTTAAGATTGACATAAGCGATGAAGGACAAGTGTTTATAGCCTCATCAGACACAAAGATGGCTAACGAAGCTAAAAACATTATATTACGCATATCTAAAGATCCAGAAGTAGGAGACATTTACGAAGGCCCAGTAGTCAAAATAACTGATGATTTAGGTGCTTGGGTTAATTTGTTCCCAGGCAGAGACGGCATGATTCACATTAGTAAATTATCGGATAAAAGAGTGGAAAAAGTTAGTGATGTTTTAAAAGAAGGGGATATTGTCAAAGTAAAACTTATAAAAATAGATGAAAGGAAGGGCTGGTTAAACTTAAAACTAATTGACATTGTCAAATAGTTATATATCATTCAAAATGGGATACGGCTATTGGGAAATAGCCGTTTTTAATAACCTCTGACTCTAGTCTTTGCCTAATTAGAGAATTCTAACAGTATTTTCTTAAATTGAAAAGTACCTGAAAATTTAGTGACGCGCGCTCACGAGATTAATCTATACATTGACTATTAATTAATTTTAATGTTAAATATTAATATGTAAATAATTATGTATGTAATCTTATAATGATGTATGTAATCTTAAAACTATTATGATCAAAAAACTAATAATTTTTCTAATAACCATAGCGATTGCTATTTTAGTGTTTACATTAATTGGATGCAAACCAGATGAAGTAGTGCAATCAGGTAATAATATTACGGTTACTTCCTCTGAGGATATTATTTTTTTTAAAAGTGATACAGATGCGGTCGAATGGAGAGATTATACTCTCAACGTTTTTTCAGGAGATAATTTGTTAGAACAAATTAGATTGACGCCTGAAATACTCAAAGATGATGCAGAACGTGATAAATTAAATACTGTTGGCACGAAAACGCTTGAAATTTTATACAAGGGGGAAAGAACCTTTGTAACAGTCACTGTTAAACCGAAACCAATCATATCAGAATTTAATGTTACATTTAATGCTAGTGAAGGATATTTCGGATCCGATGTGAATAGTAAAGTAATAACTAAGTCATTGAGCGAAATGGATGCCATAGTTGTACCCAAAAGAGAAGGGTATATATTTGCAGGCTGGTTTGAAGATATTGATAGAATTGAGACAAAATATGTTACTGGCAAAATAGTTACCAAAGATATTACCCTGTATGCTAAATGGGAATCGCCTGATAATTGGTCAGTTGAATATAAGATTAGTATAGATGGTGCAATACAAGATATTCCTGGGGTTAATAAACAAACATTCAAACACGGTTCTATAATCACACTGAGAATCCCTGATAGGTTTCCTAGTAGTGATTTTGTAAAATACAGTGTACAAAAAATTGTAGACAATGTACCTGAGTCCTATCAAGAATACACATATGTTGATGATCAAGACACTACGGTTGAAGTAATAGCAAATTTTCGAATTCTTTTAGAATATAGGACAAAAACTTTTACAGTTAAATACAGTGCTATATCTCCGCTAGACGGATCTACTTTTACGCCTATAATAGAAAACGTAAGATATGGCGAATCATTCGATACGCACTTTTCTCCTTTATCAGCAGTGCAGGTTGATGGGCATAGTGTTGAATGGGTAGATTATGATAACAACAACACGGTTATTCACGATTTTAAAACAGGTGTTTTCAGAGATTACAACATAGTAGCTAGATATACTAAGTTAAAATATCAAGTAAGATTTTTAGACGAAGATGAAAATGAAATCTTAGATTTAAGAAGAACAGGAGTTGACTATAATAGTATATTGCAAAATCCACCAGAACCACCAAACAAAGATGGACACACTGGTTTTTGGTCTATACTTGAAAGTGGCAATAAGCAGAAAGTTGACATATCAGACTTTTACATCAAAGGTAATACGAATGTTTATGCGATATATGATGCTAATAAATATCCAGTGCAGTTTAAATTTGAGATGTTTAGGCATGATAGCGATTATAGTGATGCCCTCACTATAACTCGTGAATATGAATTTGGGACTGAGCTTATACAGACGGACATGATTAACTTATATCAAAATTTGACTATTGGCGAACAAGAGTATGATGGTTTCGATGTTAAATATATTAATGTGAAGTGGCAAGTTAATAGGAAGGATATAACATTCCCATTTAGAGTTTCTCATATTGCAGATGAACGGATTCTTAGGGCTGTGTGGGAATATAGAGACTATATTGTTGATTTTGTGATTCCTTCAGAGTATGGAGAATACAACGCAATAAGACAAACAGTTAGACCTAATTCTCTAACTACGCCTCCTAGTTATAACATAGAAGGTTATACAATTATTGGATGGAGACATAAAAAGAACTGTGTGGATTATAGCGCAGATACAGAATATCAAAAAAATGAATTAGTACGTTATAATGAAGGTTTTTATCAATGTGAACAAAATTCTACATTAGGAATAGTTCCGTCCGCTGAAAATATTGCGTACTGGAATTATATAGGGACAGTTCATCCTTCGGAAGAGTATTATTTTAGCGAGTCTAATCAAATTGAAATTAAGGATTTTAGACAATTTAATGCAGAGCCTTTCTTAGATAGATCTTTTACACCGTTACTCAAAATTAATGAATATAATGTTAGTTTATATACGTGGAAAATAACTGGGAGCGAGCCCAATTATGAGATTATAAAAAATTATACACAAAAAGAAATGATAGTCGAACATGGTTCGCCTATAAACCCAAGTACATATTTTACAGAAGTTCCTAAATATCCTGATGATGGAAGGGAAAGCAATTTCCAATACATGGGGTGTTTTACAGATAGTAATTACACTTCAGAAATGATAGAAAGCAATTCAGAAGTAACAATTAAAGGCGAAACGAGTTTTTATGCTTATTGGACTGACTTATTAGCAGGAACAGAAGGTTTAGAATTTGAATATTATTCGGCTGAACAAACATCATATAAACTTGTTAATTACAATCCTGCGATTAAAAATGTTGAAATAGGAGAAATGGTTATCCCTGCAAAACACAATGGGAAACCTGTTGTTTCAATTGCGTCAGGAGCTTTTGCTTCCTATGATCATGGAGTTAAATTTAATAAAATTTCAATCCCTAGTTCAATAATTCATATAGGAGACTTGGCTTTCTTAGGTTGTAGTCTTTTAGAAACAATTAGCTTTGATGGTAATGATTGTTTTGTTTTAGATGCTCAAGATTCCATTGTATCTACTGATAATACCAAAATCTATTTAGTTCCCGCTCAAAAAACTTATGCTAATAATACATATGAAATTTCATCTAATACTCAAGAAATTATACCTGGTGCCTTTGCTAATTGTAAGAACATAAAACATATTAGTTTCCTTGATTTAGATGACAATTTTAATGGTTCTAACTTATCCAGAATAGGTAGGATGGCATTTTCAGGTTGTGAAAATCTGTTGTCCTTCAATATACCAAATGAAGTTACTGCAATTGAAAGCTTTGCTTTCAAAGGTTGTTATAAATTAAGTACCGTCTCAATAGGAGAAAATTCTAATCTCAAAACATTGGGGGAATGTGTGTTAAACGAAGACAACCCCTGGTATATGACACAATCCAACGAAGAGTTTATCAAATTAGGACAAGTGCTCTTAACGTATAACTACGAGAAAAGTGAGTCTAATGAGGTTTCTATTCCAGACGAAATCATTGCTATAGCAGATGGAGCTTTTAAAACAAAAATTTTTAGCGACAGACCTAGTAACATAATAAGCATAACATTTAATAAAGATAGTAAAATCGACCTTATTGGGAATGAGGCTTTTTCAGGCTGTAATGTTTTAAACACTATTACTATCAAAAGAGAAAATCATAAAGTAAGTTTCTCTGTTAATTCGTTTAAAGGGATCTCAACTACTTGTAAGCTAGAAGTAACTAATATTGAAAGTTACAGAGAAGATCAGTTTGTAACAACATTTTTCAGTGAAGAGAATAATACATTGATTGAAATTACATGATTAAATTTATCGCAGAAACAGGACAAACGGCAGAATCTTTTGATTTTCAACCTATTAATAAAAAAATAGATGGCTTTACAACTTTCACGAATACTCAGTTAGAACAGTTGATACTGGAACTTGAATTAAAATTATCTAAAGATGACTTAATTGAAATTGAAGAGTATTATAGAGGCATAAATACAGAACCTTCTTCACTAGAATTAATAGCAATTGACAAATTTAGACGTACGGATAAATACATACTGAATTCTTATATTAACAAAATTGAAATATTGTCCCAAAATCCACATATAAATAAATCCCTTGATCTATACAATAAAATCAATTTAAAACTTAACAAACCTAGAGAAAAAACAATAGAATCATTTTTAAAGTTAGCAATATCTGAATTATCATCCCAAAATCTTGGTACAATCTTCCACAACAAAAATGATGATAGTGTAGTTTTTTGTTGCAAAGGCACCGGTGATGGTGAGAATAATAATCTCTCTATTAATATTAACCATAGTACTTCTTTTGATGAGCTTATATCATCTGTGGAGAGTGTCGTATATAAATCATCTTTAGATGGTTTTGAACCTCTAGCGATAATAGAAAATACTATCAACAGCGAGACTTCACACAAAGCCATATCTAAAATTGCAGATGACTTAAATGTTGCCTGTATGTTACAAATACCATTTTATGATAATTCCATATGCTTTGAAGGGATTAATGAAGTTACCATGTTAAAAACTTCTCATTTTAGATTGAAAAAAGCAGCTGAACATAATAATGGAGATAGAATTTTGTTGGTGTGTACTAATCAAAAGGATCATTTGAAAGGAATAGATTTCTGTCGTCTTGCGAATGAAGGTGCTTTTTATCATTTTAATGTCAAACCTTATACATGTGAAGCAGGTTTGTTTAATGCACTTGTTCAAATTGCAAAAGGTATTGATATATTATTTGAAAAGCTACCATTAAAAACAGAAAGTTTTGAAAATTTCTTTATGAATCCAACGCATCAATACATCGTTGCAATAGTAAAACCAGAAGAAAAATATGCTTTTACTGAATTTTGTGAACAAAGAAGTTTTTCTATTTTTGATATAGGTAAAATCACTAAAAGTAAGGCAATAAGAATTTTAAAAGGTCCTCTAACAATTTTTAATTTAACTCATAAGGTATTGTGGGGGAACTTCCATAATGAAACTGTGCTAAAAATTGAACTTGATAATATGATTGAACCTTGCTCAAAATTAAGACTAAATAAAACACAAATCAACAAACCCAACGACGATGCTTGTTTGAAATTTGATATATTCAAAGGAGGTAAAACTGCTTTGCCGCAGTTTATCGGAGAAAGGCAAAACACGAAATCACAAGCATATATGTTTGTGTTTGATGAATGCGGTTTTGATAAGTTGAAATTGTTTTTTTCATCCACCATCGAGTCCAACAACAAAACAATTTTTATAACAGTACTAGAGTCAATGATTATGTCGGTTTTAAAGCTTGTTTTATTAGGGGTGCCAACGCATCACATAGCAACAACAATCTCCCTTTATTATCCAACAAACATTGATGATATGGGGAAAGTATTGGAGGCCATATTAGCTGTTTTTTATTCGCAAATGATCCTTTCTATCCCTAATATTAAAGCAGACATAAAAAAAAGTGATAGTTGTAAAAGCCTACAAGTTATTTCTCATGCCATAGGTTATTCAAATAGCACAACTATTGCAAATCAATTTAAAGTTGGTCAAAAATTGTTCTATTTTCCAATTGAAAAAGATGATTATGGTGTGCCTGATTTAAAATATTTTCTTAAATTAACTAGTGCCATCAATATGCAGATAATGTCCGGCAATATACAATCTGCAATTGTGGTAGAAAAATCTATTAATAAATCAATTATGTCATCTATTATTGGTAATGGACTGGGTTTTTCTCTCGCGTTTAGTGAAGATAGATATCTAAATGGCAATGAAGAAAAGGGTGGCCTTTTAATTTCTGTTTCTGACATAAAAGAAATGGGAGCACTTAAAAGCCTATATGTTGGCGTTGTTGATGCAACGGGTGTGTTTAGAGATGTAAAAGGGCAGCCGTATAATGCAAATTATGATGTTGTAAAGAAACAAAATATAGATATGGGGGATGGGAAAGTTACATCAGCATTTACAACGCAAAAGCTTGAACAAACTCAGTTTTTCAATAAATATTTGCATAAACCTGAAGTATTAATTTTAACTTTTGATAAGGTTTCTGGTGATATATTTAGAGGAATATGCCATAAGGCAGGCTTTAGTGTAAACTTACGTGATTTCACTGATACGATTTATATAAACGATATGTTTGTTCGCGGTTTAAGAATAGATATTTCGAAAGCAAATATTATTGTACTATGTGGTCAAAATACTGTGAACAATAAATTTTCTGGAGACTTGTTATATTCTATACTAAAACGTCCAGAAATCATAGATGCCATAAATGAAGTTGCCATTAGGAATTTAGGGTTGATATTGGGCTGTGGCGAAGGAACGAGAGCGCTATTTAAATTGGGGTATTTACCATATGGCAATTCAGAAAACGCGCCGATTAAATTTCAAGATAACAATGTTAATAATATTAAAGCACTGACACAAAGAATACGTATTTCTTCTAATGATTCAATATGGTTATCTAAAACCAAAATTGGTTCGGTTTATAAAACCGCATTTCCAGAAAACATGATGAAAATTAAAGTGGATGAAAAGCTAGGTGAACTATTAATTAAAAATAATCAGATTACATCTCAATATATTGATGACAATGGTGACATTACGTCAAAAGTATTAGATAATTCGCTAGGTTCATCTTTTTCAATGAGCAGTATTATGTCTCCAAATGGTAGGGTCCTTGGATTTTTCACTTCGATTGAAAAAACTTACCATATACCTGGAGGAACAGCAGAACTCCTTGATGGCATGTTCAAAAATGCCAAAGAATATTTTTTCAGTCCTGATAAATAAATTCGACAAAAAAATATCAGCAAAAAGCTGATTGTAAGAAAATGAATTAAATTGGTGCGGTCGATGGGACTTGAACCCATACGGTATAACCATACGCCCCTCAAACGTACGCGTCTGCCAGTTCCGCCACGACCGCATATATAAAATGTTAATACGCTAGAAATGTGTTCTTGTGCATGGTGCGGGCGACAGGACTTGAACCTGCACAGCCTTGCAACCATTAGAACCTGAATCTAACGCGTCTGCCAATTCCGCCACGCCCGCAAGTACTATGTTGTATATTATTACAAGCAATGATTTTTGTCAAGATATTAATAAAAAATCTTATACAAACTTATTAGCAGTATAACTTTATTGGTTTATGCAATATCTTTAAATATTGCACATAAATGTTGTTAGTTGTATAATTAATACATAAACAATCAATAAACATAATTATAGATTTACGTTGTTGTTAAAGTTAATTTATTTTAAAAAGTTCGTTTCTCAATTTTATATATACTATAGGAGGATTTTATGATTATCAATTTTAAAACTAAGAACTACGGAGACAATAAGAGAATAGAAAGAGTAATTACAAACAAATTAAAAGTTTTAGATAAGTTCGTTCCAGAAGATACTGTTACTACAGTAATGTTAAAAAGTTTCGGGAAAGAGGGCGAGCAGTACAAATTCACTTTAGAAATAAGTATACAGATAAAAGGTCAAATCATAAGGTCAGAACATACATCCTATAACATGTGGGATAACATAGATAAAGTAATACCGAAGTTAGAATCACAACTTACAAAAATTAGGAAGAGAAAGGGGGAATATAATCAAAAATCAAATTCAGTTTTGCTAGAGGATGAAAACGACTCTTCGTTCCCTGAAATGTCACACAATAAAATTTTAAAAGTCAAAAACTATCATATATCGATTATCACACCAGAGCAAGCAATAGAAGAAATGGAGTTGCTAGATCACTCATTTTATGTGTTTTTGAATGCCGAAGATAATAAAGTTTCTGTTGTATATAAACGAATGGACGGAAATTATGGTTTAATATCACCGGAGTACTAATCTTTTATGGAAGTTGGGATTTCAACGGCGTCATTTTTTACTAAGTTTCCTACGGAAGAAACTTTTGAAATAATCAAAAATCTTGGATTTGAGGTTTGTGAGGTTTTTTTAACTACATTCCGTGAGTATACTCCGGAGTTTGTTTCGCTGTTCAAAAGACAATTAGGAGACTTAAGAGTGTATAGTATTCATACACTAAATCAACAGTTTGAACCAGAACTGTTTAATGTAATGCAGCGAACAAGAGAAGATTGTGAGGTGTTCTTTACACAAGTAGCACATGCGGCAAATGAATTAAATGCGAATTATTATACCTTTCATGGTCCAGCAAAGTTAAAAAAACGGAAATATATCCATAATTACGAATGGATTGCGAAATGTTTAGCGCATTTAAATAACATCTTATCTAGTTGTACAAATGGGAAGTGTGAGCTCGCATATGAAAATGTTCATTGGACATACTTTGACGAACCAGAGTTCTTCAAAGAGTTAAAGACGCTATCTCCAGTTAAGGCTTGTTTAGATATAAAACAGGCACAACAATCTGGCATAGATGTTTATGATTATATAGATGTTATGAAAGATCGCATTGTTAATGTACATGTGTGCGATTATGATGACGATGGTAGATTAAAACTACCTGGTCAAGGGACCTTCAATTTTGTCAAATTATGCAAGGCTCTAATCAATATTAACTATAAAGGTCCTTTGATTATTGAGGTGTATGCAAATAACTATAACAGTTTTAGTGAAATTCAAGACAGCATGCAGTATTTGCTTGAGTGTATTAATACTGCTGAACAAATGTAAACAAGGTAAATAATATTTTATTTGTATTGGAGGGCAAAAATGATACAAGAGAAGAAGTTTATAAAATTTGATTATAATTATATGATGGAAAATCATATCGGAAGTGAAGGAATTACTGAAAAGGACCTTGTGGCAGTAAAGACTTTACAAAAAAGGGCTGTTGCTAAGCTCAAAGAGGATAGGATTGCTAATACCGGTATGTTGGGTTGGTTAGATTTACCGCATAATCAAAAAAGCATTGTGAGTGATATTTTATCTACAGCTAAGCAAGTTAGGAAAGCAGAACATTTTGTTGTTTTAGGAATTGGCGGTTCTGCTCTTGGTATCATGGCTTTATTTCAAGCTCTTTGTCACCTACATCACAACGAATTGAATAGAACCAAACGTAAAGCGCCTAAATTTTATGTCGAAGATAATATAGATCCTGAAAGGATGCAAGCACTATTAGATACAATTGACCTAAACAAAACAGTTTTTAATGTGATAACAAAAAGTGGCTCCACTTCTGAAACAATGAGTCAATTCTTGATTATAATGGATATCCTAAAGAGAACATATGGCGAAAATGCGAGAGATCATATAATTGCTACAACTGATGAGAATGATGGAAATCTAATTAAAATTGCACAAATTGAAGGATTAAAAACGTTTTTTATTCCTAAAAATGTAGGAGGTAGATTCAGTGTAATATCTCCAGTAGGGCTATTTCCTGCTGCAGTATTAGGTATGGATATCAGAAATCTTTTAAAAGGTTGTTTGGATATGGAAAAATCCTGCCGAAAAGCGAGCATATCCGACAATATGTCCTTAGCCGCGGCAGTTACACAATACATAATGTATAAAAAAGGCAAAAATATTAGCGTTATGATGCCATATGCAGATAGTTTAAAGCTTATGGCTGACTGGTACTGCCAGCTTTGGGGTGAAAGTTTAGGTAAGGCGAAAAATATATATGGTGAAACAGTTAATGAAGGACAAACGCCGGTAAAAGCAATCGGTGTAACTGATCAACATAGTCAAATTCAGTTGTACACTGAAGGTCCGTATGATAAAACTATAACATTTATTAATGTGGAAAATTACAGAAGTACAATTACCATCCCGGGAGGGTATGAAGATATGACTTCGGTTTCTTTCTTATCAGGTCATACCCTTAATGAACTAATATCCAGTGAAATGAAAGCTACAGAATATGCTCTTATGAAGAATAAAAGAGCAAATAGAACAATTACATTACCTATTGTTAATGAATATTATTTAGGTCAGCTTTTAATGCTGTTAATGCTAGAAACTGCATATATGGGTTATTTTCTGGAAATTGATGCATTTAATCAACCTGGAGTTGAAGAGGGGAAAAATGCTACATATGCACTACTTGGACGTAAAGGCTATGAGGCTAAGGCGAGAGAGTTACGCTCTTCCAAACCAAAGTCTCAAAGGTTTATCATTGGTTAACTTTGCTTTGATTGTTTAATTGATATAATTAGAAGGTGTTATCATTGTGTTAGATGTAAAGAATCTTACAGTCAAATACTTGTTTGGAACGTATGGTATCGTTGATGCGAGTTTTAGTTGTACTAGCGGTGAAATAATTGCAATTATAGGCGAAAGCGGTTCTGGAAAAACAACTATTGCTAAGTCCATAGCAGGATTAATAGATGATGGAATATCAGGTTCAATTTTACTGAATAATAATGATATAACTAAAACAAATATTAAATTACGTGATATACAATTAGTTTTTCAAGAAGGTGGTTTTTACAAAAACAGATCGCTAAAGTATAATCTGCTTAAAATTCTTAAAATGCGAAAAGTTAACAGTGATGTAGCTAATAATAAAATTGATGAAGTCATAAATATATTTGGATTTCAACACCTTGCTGATTGTCCTGTAAAGAAGCTTAATAATGTTGATAGAGTATTGTTAAAGTTAGCTAGGCTGCTTTTGCGTGAGCCAAAACTTATGATTATAGATGACATTTTTTATAATTTATCATCAGAAGAAAAAATAGTTGTCTACAAAAAACTACATGATTTAAAAAATCGATTTAAGTTTACGTGTCCATTAATCTTTTTAACGAGTACTCCAAATGAAGCTTTATATGTTGGTAGTAAGATTATGGTTATTAGACAAGGATTTGTAGAGCAGTATGCAAAAAAAGAAGATATTATTAATAATCCGAAAACTTTATACATTGATAAATTGATTAACAAAAATAGGACTTTTATTGCACTTAATGAAATTAGTTGTTTAATTAACAGCAGTAGCTTAGGTAATTTAGAAATTAACGATTTACCACCAGGTACTATCTGTTCTTATTTATTAGAAGAAACCATTGTTAATAATGATGGCATAGAGGTTGGTGTTAATAATGTTAGGTTTTTAGATGGTTATTATTTAATAGATACTGACATTGGGCTTTTATTAACAAAAAAACTAAAAGAAAAGTATAGAGTTAAAATCATTTATGACGATATGCGTTTTTACGATTGTAACACCGAAAAGAGAATGATATAGTAGTTTAAATTGACAATCCTCGGTTACAAAATTAATTAATAAAAATAAATTTCATTGTTATATGACCACTCTAGTATCTTACATTTTGTACTTCGTATATAATTTGACTTAAATATATAATCTAGGATAAAATCGAGACATGAGAGTTATTGGATTTGACCCAGGGTATGGAAGATTGGGTTTTAGTGTTGTGGATTCTGAAAGAGGGATGTGGCGATTGGTTTCATATGGCACAATTGTGACACACAAAGATGATATTTTTTCGGATAGGCTGAAGTATATTGGAGAGCAGATTTTAGTTTTAATTAACAAGTTTAAACCTGATGAAGTTTCAATAGAGGAGTTATATTTCCAAAAAAATGCGAAAACAGCCATTAAAGTCGCTGAAGCACGAGGCGTCATACTATATGTTTGCGCGCAGCAAAATCTACCGATATTTGAATACACACCTCTACAGGTTAAACAATCACTCACTGGTTATGGTAAGGCAGAAAAGCAACAAATACAAGAAATGGTAAAATTATTACTAAAACTTGATAGAATTCCGAAACCAGATGATGCAGCAGATGCAATTGCTATTGCTTTAACACACATCCAAAATAACAGGTTATTGAGATAGTTAGTTTAAATAAGAATTACTACAATTTGACTAATAATGTCTGTATAATATTTAACAAGAGGAGAATAGTAAATGATAAGTTCTTTAACTGGTAAATTAATTCAAACAAATGAAGATAGTGTAATTATAGATATTAATGGCATAGGCTTTAATGTAATAGTGTCAAAAAACACTCTAGAAAAGTTTTCATCTGTTAATTCTGTTGTAACTATATATACACATCTTGTTGTTCGAGATGACAGTTTAGATTTATATGGATTTTCATCAGCTGAAGAAAAAAAAATGTTTTTAAATTTAATTACAGTATCAGGTGTTGGCCCGAAACTAGGGATTTTAATACTTTCAGGAATGCCAGTAAAATCGTTAGCACTCACGATTGTCTCTGAAGATACTAAATCTTTATCTAAAATCAAGGGAGTAGGAAAAAAGATTGCAGAGAGATTAGTATTGGAGTTGAAAGAGAAAATAATTACAGAAAATGCTTCTTTGTTAACTCACATTGAAGATGTTATGGATAGTGACAACCAAATAATTAATGAAGCCATAGAAGCCTTGTGCTCACTAGGTATATTAAGAGCGGATGCAATGAAGGCTGTAAGTTTGAGTAAAGAAAACAATTGGGATGGAACATTGGAAAACCTAATTTATAATGCACTGAAAAGCATGAATAAATACTAAAAAAGTATTGAAAACAAATTATTTAAAATTAAACAACAAATTTAAGAGGATTTTATAAATTATGCAAGAAGATAATAATAGCGAGAATAGATATGTATCTATGGAGATTATTGAAAACGAAACTTCCGATGGCGAAAATGTTTTAAGACCATTAACGCTAAATGAATTCATAGGGCAGGAAGATTTCAAGCATAACCTTAGGATTTATATACAAGCTGCTAAAGAAAGAAATGAATCTTTAGATCATGTTTTACTATATGGCCCGCCAGGAATAGGAAAAACTACGTTAAGTCGCATTATTTCGTATGAACTAGCTGTGGATTTTAAAATAGTTTCTGGTCCTTCTTTAACTAATCTAAGCGAACTAGCCTCACTATTAACGTCACTCTCACCTCATTCAGTACTTTTTATTGATGAAATTCATAGATTAAACCATGTAGTTGAAGAAGCTTTGTATCCTGTTATGGAAGATTTTATGTTTGATATGTTCATTGGTAAAGGACCAGCAGCTCGTTCGATTAGACTTCCTATTAATAAATTTACATTAATTGGAGCTACTACAAAAGCTGGTAATATATCCTCTCCGCTTAGGGATCGTTTTGGGATAATCAAACGGCTAGATTTATATACACCTGAGGAACTAAAAACAATAATTAAGAGATCTGCACGCATTTTAGACATTCGAATAGATGAAGATGCAGCATTAGAGTTAGCAGTTCGCTCAAGAGGAACCCCACGGATAGCAAATAGATTTTTAAAAAGAATGCGAGATTTTGCTCAACATGAAAATTCTGATACAATAACACTAAAAATAGCACAATATGCTTTGTCTAGATTAGGAGTTGATAACCTAGGGTTAGATGATATAGATAGAGTTATATTGACAACCATTATCGAAAAATATGGAGGTGGTCCGGTCGGACTTGAAACCATTGCAGCGGCAAGTGGTGAAGAATCGGTTACTATTGAAGATGTATACGAACCATATCTTATGCAAATTGGTTTCATAGCAAGAACTCAAAGAGGACGAACTTGCACAAAATTAGCCTATGAACATCTTAATATACCATTTAATGCAACAACTGAAGAATATAACCTTCTTACATGGAAACAAGATGATAGTGAAAAAAATGACTGATAATCAGAATTGTTTAGGTTTAAAAAAAGAAGATTTTTTTTATTTCCTTCCCAACGAACAAATAGCACAAACCCCAGCAGAGCCTAGAGACTCCTCTAGACTATTAGTTTATGATAAAGAAACGCACGAAGTACAACATGTTATATTCTCTGATATATTAACCTGGTTAAAGAAAGGGGACGTATTGGTTATTAATAATACCAGAGTTATGCCGTCTAGATTGTTTGCTTTTGATGCGAAGGGAAGACGCTTCGAGATTCTATTGTTAAAACGACTTAATTATACAGATTGGGAGGCTTTATTAAAGCCAGCTCGAAAAGCAAAAATTGGTCAGACTTTAATAGTTAATGAGAGTTTATCTGTTAGTATACAAGGTATTGAGCCTGAAACAGGGATTAGGAGAATATCTTGTAATTTTGAAGGTGTCTTTGAAAATATTTTATCAAAATTCGGGGAAATGCCTTTACCTCCATATATAACACAAAAACTTGATAATACTGAAAAATATCAAACAGTTTATTCTAAAACTCTTGGTTCTTCTGCCGCGCCAACTGCTGGATTACATTTCACTAAAGAGCTTTTAACAAAAATCAAAAATCAAGGCGTTGAAATAGTGGAAATACTTTTACATGTTGGCTTAGGGACTTTTCGACCAGTTAAAGTTTCTCATATTGCAAAACATGTTATGCATAGTGAATACTATGAGATTTCTAAAGAAGCAGCTCATTCAATCAATATAGCAAAATCGGAAGGGAGACGCATTATAGCGGTAGGAACCACATCCGTAAGGGCACTAGAAGCGGCGGCTAATGTAAATAAAGAAGTAATGTATGGGGTGAGAGATACTGATATATTCATATATCCTCCTTATCAATTTAAAATTGTTGATTCCATGATTACTAATTTTCATCTTCCAGAAAGCACATTATTAATGTTAGTGTCTGCGTTTATCGGACGAGAGAAAACACTTGAATTGTATGACATTGCCATAAAAAATAAATATAGATTTTTTAGTTTTGGAGACGCTATGTTTTTAAAGTAACAATCTAAACTATGATATGCTTAATGAATAGAGGTATAAGCCGTTTTTCATATTGGAGATATTATGCACTTAATTAATAATCTAAATTATAATGTAGTTAGTAGTAGAGGTATAAGTTGTTTTCATATAGAATAATTAAAACTTGTAAACAGTCAGGGGCGCGAATAGGAGTACTGTCAACTCCGTCAGGCGAGATTGAAACACCTGTTTTTATGCCTGTTGGCACAAATGGAACGGTAAAAACATTAACACCAGAAGAATTAATAGAAACTGGTAGCCAAATTATTTTGTCGAATACATATCATCTCTATCTAAGACCTGGTACAGAAATATTACATAATGCTGGCGGACTTCATAAGTTTATGAACTGGAATAAACCTATTTTGACTGACAGTGGTGGTTTTCAGGTCTTTTCTCTCTCCAGAATGAGAAAAGTAACCGATGAAGGTGTAAAATTTTCTAGTTATCTTGATGGGAGTGTACATTTTATTACTCCTGAAAAATCCATCGAAATACAAAAAATCATTAACAGTGATATAATAATGGCTTTTGATGAATGTACAAAAAGCGGAACAAGTTACAAAGATAGTAAAATAGCTGTTGACAGAACTCTAAAGTGGCTAGAACGATGTTATAACGTCGCAGATAACGATAAACAAGTGCTTTTCCCTATTGTGCAAGGAAATGTTTTTAAAGACTTAAGGATTGAAAGTATAGAAAGAACTCTAAAATATTGTAAATGCGGGATAGCAATCGGCGGACTTTCCGTTGGAGAAGAAAGCCAAGTAATGTATGAAATATTAGATTGTCTAAAACCATTTTATCCTAATAATATGCCTAGATATTTAATGGGAGTAGGAAGTGCCGATTACATTGTTGAAGGTGTTTGTCGTGGCATAGATATGTTCGATTGTGTGTTGCCGACTAGATTAGGGAGAAATGGTACTGCAATGACGATGAGGGGAAATATTACAATAAGAAATGCTATCTATAAAAACGATTTTTCACCTATAGAAGATGATTGTGATTGTTACACCTGTAAAAATTATACAAGAGCATATTTAAGACACTTAATAAATGCTGGCGAAGCCTTGGGAGGGAGATTAATCTCTCTACACAATATTAGGTTATTACATAGGTTAGTGGAAAGGATAAAAGACGCAATTAGACAAGATTCATTATTATCTTTTAGAGACAAGTTTATTAATGAATATAAACCAAGGTTAGATCGAGTTGATTAACACATTTATACTGACAAATTTAATAAAAAAACTAAATTTTGTTATTGGAAAGTTCAAATTATAATCCATCCATAAGTAAACCTAAATAATGCTTGCAACGAGTTTATTGTTCATGATAAACTAAAAAAAACATTTAGGAGATAAAGCAATGTTTGACGGAACCAACAATTGGGTTTTTTTAGTAATTTTAGGTGTGTTTTTTGTTATAATGATAGTGATGACCATAATCCCCCAGAGAAAACAAAAAAAACAATATCAATCTATGATGGATAGCCTTAAAGTAGGAGATAAGATTATGACTACTGCGGGAATAATTGGAACTATTAAAGTTATAAACTCTGACACAGATAGAGTAACTCTTGATATCGGTACTGAAGAAAACCCGGTTGAGATAGTTGTAGTTAAAGGTGCAATTAGGAATAAATTATAATTGTCATCTAATCCTTGAGTTGATGTACAGAGGGTTGCATGCGCAACCCTTTTATGTTGGCATTAAACTACACAATATGATATAATTTCGTCATTAATAAACACGAGGTGCGTTATGAAACATATAAAAATTATTTCTAATAACATTTTTCAAAAAGATCATCAAACAAATTGCAAAGAATGCCAGTCTAGTTGTCAATCTGCTTGTAAAACAAGTTGCACTGTAGGAAATCAAAATTGTGCACGAGAGGAAAAGATTAATAAAAAAGAAACTGAGATACTTAAGTAATTGATTCACACATTTTCATTTAGACACAAAAATATTTTACTTTACTTTTTATGGGATGTTGAGAGCGGTAGTTTACATGTAGTAGATTATTTAGCATTTTTGATGTGTAAACATCACTATAAATTGCTAATGACAGATGAGGAATATGACGATTTAAATTCCTTTGCTGTATCGGATCGTGACTCAACACTATCTGAGATTTTAACCTTGGAAGAAAATAATTTGTTGAACTGTGTTTCAAAAATTACAAATTATACAAAGTCCGTAGATCTAATTAAATCTTTATGTCTAAACGTATGTCACGATTGTAACCTTAGATGTAAATATTGTTTTGCAAAAGACGGTACTTATAATACTTTAAAAGATTTTATGTCACCAGAAATAGGGATGAAAGCAGTTGATTTTCTAATAGCACATAGTAATTCTGTGCGTAATGTAGAAATAGACTTTTTTGGTGGGGAGCCTCTCTTAAACTTACGAACGGTGAAAAAAGTAATATCATACGCAAGGAGTAAGGAAAAAGAATACAATAAACTTTTTAATTTTACATTCACTACTAACTGTACGTTATTATCAAAAAAAACTATGGATTTTTTGAATGAGGAAATGGTGAATGTTGTCTTGAGCTTAGACGGACGTAAATTGACTCACGATAATGTACGGATTGATAAGTATGGAAAAGGAACATATGATTTAGCATTGAAAAATGCATTAGCCTTTAAGGACAAAAGAAATGACAAAAAGTACTATGCAAGAGGAACGTTTACATCTCTTAATTTAGATTTTTGTGACGATATATTTGCCCTTGTTGAAAAAGGCTTTGATCAAATTTCAATTGAACCTGTTGTTCTTCCGAGCGACAATAGTTTAGCCATTAGGGACGAACATTTAGATAGAGTTTTAAAAGAATACGATTTGTTTGCTGAAAAATATCTAGAATCTAGAAAGTCTGATAAGTGGTTTAATTTCTTTCATTTTATGATTGATTTAGAAAATGGTCCTTGCATTAATAAAAGACTAAGTGGTTGCGGTGCAGGTACTGAATATCTTGCAATTAGTCCAACAGGCGATATCTATCCATGCCATCAATTTGTAGGAAACAAGGATTTTGTCATAGGCAATGTATTTGATGGTATATTAAACCCCAATATAAGAACAATTTTTTCTAAAAATACCATCTTTTCAAAGGGTCATTGCAAAAATTGTTTTGCAAAATATTTTTGTGGTGGCGGTTGCACTGCAAATAGTTATAATTTAACTGGTGATTTACACGGCGAATATACAATAGGGTGCAAGTTGACCAAAAAGAGATTAGAACTTAGTTTAGCAATTTGGGCTATTGAAAAACTTGGTCTCTGATAATTACAATGATCACAATAACCGATAAATATTTTTACTTAAAATTTTTGCTTTGAGTTATTTATTGACTATTATTATAAGTCAATATATAATATTAAAGATTTTAAAATGGAGATAAAGTAATCGTGCGAAAAAATAAAATTACAAAAAAGACTACTGATTGGAAAGCATTCCAAAAAAGTACTGCGATAATTATTCTCGTAATTATTGCACTTATTTCTATAACCCTTGCAATTTTTATTTTCCCTTTGAATAAAAAAGATTCGTTTAGAATTGGCAAAGGCAATTATGATTTTTATTGGATTTCTAAATCAATAAAGCTAGGATTAGACTTAGAAGGTGGTATGTATGCAGTATATGAAGCTGATTTATCACAGTTTGCTAATGCAGAAGAAAAAAATAATGCAATGGATGGCACCATATCTAATTTAGAATCCCTGTTGTTTAATGAAGGGTATCCAGAAGCAACAGTTACCAAACAGGGAGAAAATCAAATTAGAGTAGAAGTTCCGTCAATACAAGATACAGATCGTTTGATTGAATTGTTAGGCGAACCCGCAATACTTGAGTTTAAAGATGAATCTGGAACAGTGTTAGTAACAGGTAGTAAACATTTAGAAAATGCATCAGCTCGCATATATGAAGGGCAACACATAATAGCACTAACTTTCAATACGGAAGGAGCTAAGCTGTTTGCAGAAGCTACTGAAAAAAATGTCGGGAAAACGATAGGCATTTACATAAACGGTGAGAAGGTTATGGAACCTAAGGTAAATGTTGCTATTACAGATGGAAATGCCATTATTTCAGGTAATTATAATCAACAAACCGCAAAGGATATGGCCACTAAAATTAATGCAGGCACGTTTGCAGTTAATCTCTCGCCAATATCTGCTGCTCCAATCTCTCCAACTTTAGGACAAGATGCTATGAAGGCAAGCATAATCGCAGGTGTTGTTGGCTTAGCTTGTATAATTTTATTCCTTATGCTTTATTATCGAGGCTTTGGTATTGCCGCATCTTCTGCTTTAATAATCTATAGTATAATTTATATTTATCTATTAGCCTTAATTCCTTGGGTTCAATTAACACTACCTTCCATTGCAGGTATCATTCTAAGTATTGGAATGGCTGTCGATGCTAATATAATTGTTTTTGAAAGAATAAAAGAAGAAAAACGCCTAGGGGGATTAGGGAAAGGAATACCGAGTTCAGTTGCTATAGGCTTTAGGAAGGGCTTGCCGGCAATAATAGACGGTAATGTAACAACCATACTCGGTGCTATTGTAATGATCGTTTTTGGCGCTGCATCAATTAAAGGGTTTGGTATCACATTGTTAATAGGAAACTTATTATCTATGTTTTCAGCATTAGTAATCACTAGGCTTATTATAAATTGTTTCTTATCTCTCAATAATGAAAATGAGACATTTTACGCTTTATCCTTTAAGGAGGTAAAAAATGAAAAAAAGAAAGCCTAAGGTTATAACAAATAGTGGATTAAATCAAATTCTTGGTGTAAAATCCCCAATGAAAATATTTCAAAATGCTCCTTATTGGTTTATTTTACCATTAGCTATTATTTTTATAGCATTAGTTTGCGGTACTGTATACAGTCAGACTGGAAATAAATATGATGGATTTGCAAATATTGGTGTAGATTTTAAAGGAGGAACAGTACTAACAATAGAAATGACTGGTGTTAAAAGTGAAGATAAGGATAGAGCGGTTACATCCGTGTTAGATTTAATCGAAACAGAAGGTTTACAAGTGACATCAAATCAAACGAGTGGTTCGAGCGCAATAATTATTCGTTATCCAAACTCAGTTATTAAACCTGATGGCAGTATTGAAAATCTTAATACGACTGATAAAACACCACAGATGTTAACAATTAATAGTAATCTAGAAGATAAAATAACCAACATGCTAAAAACCGATTATGGTGCAGATAAAAATGTAACAGCGAACGCTGAATTAATTAATGCAACAGCGAGTTCAGATTTAATAAAAAAAGCCGCATTATCTGTTGGTATAGCTTTGGCAATAATGTTGATTTACACAGCAATTAGATTCGATTTTTTCAGTGGTATTTCTGCGCTTTTGATACAAATTAATGATATTATTATAATGTTGGCATTGGTTATAATATTTAGAATACAAATTAATTCCGCTATTATTGCTGGACTTATTACTATTGTTGCATATTCCATAAATAATACACTTCTCGTTTTTGATAGAATTAGAAGTAATATGGCTATAGTAAGAGCACAAAATTTTAAAATAATTCCAGGAGAACTAGTTGATTTATCAGTAACACAAAGTTTAACTAGGATGATATTTTCCTCAATTACAACACTACTAACAATATCAATATTAGCAATGATGGGAGTAAGGGCATTAACTGAATTTGCTTTACCTATAATATTTGGTGTTTTATCAGGGTTATATTCCTCTTTATTTTTAGCACCAAGCATTTGGGGTACACTAATGAATTTAAAGTTAAATAAAGCGCCTAAAAAGGCTAAAAGTATTAAACGATAATAATCAATAAAAGCCCGTATTACACGGGCTATATTTTTGATTATAAGCAACAAATTATGTTTAAAAGCTACAGTAGTAATTTAATCCAACTTCTTTACAATAGAGGACTACATAGTCCTCTAGAAATTAATAATTTCCTTTTCCCTAAATTGGAACAATTAGATAAATCTGAAATGTTAATTAACATTGATATAGCCACCGAATTAATAAAATCACATATTCTTAGAAGAAGTAAAATATTAATATATGGCGATTATGATTGTGACGGGATTGGAGCATCGTCAATCTTATATTTAGCACTTAAAAAGCGAGATGTTGATGTTGATGTTTTTTTACCATCACGAGAAGAAGATGGTTATGGATTGAATGTCGAAACATTGCAACGCATTATACCTAAGTATAATCCTGCGTTACTAATTACAGTAGATTGTGGTATTCAATCACACAGAGAAGTTGATTATTTGAAAAAACTAAATATAGATGTTTTAATAACAGACCATCATGAACCGGGTTCAATTTTGCCAGACTGTATAGTTGTAAATCCTAAATTACAAAATGAAGTTGAAGCAGAATTTTCGGGAGCCGGTGTAGCTTTTATGCTTATTAAATCCTTATTTGGATTTACTGAAGCAAAAGAATATCTAGATATCTGTGCTATATCCACGATTGCAGATATAGTTCCACTTCGAGGATACAATCGAATTATTGTCAAAGAAGGATTAAAATTGATTAATAATGGTATTACACGACCTGGTATACTCGAGATCATTAAACTTGCTACGCAAAATAAAGATAAAGAAATTGATGCTAGTGATATAGCCTTTAAAATTGCCCCACGATTAAATGCTGCTGGACGTCTAACAGATGCAAATAAAGCATTCAGATTGCTTGTATCAAACAACAAGTCAGAAATATGCAATCTGGCAAATGAATTAGATGCCGAAAATAGATTAAGACAAAATTTATGTGATAAAGCTTTAGCAGAAGCTCAGGACAAGCTATTATTTTATGACATAGCAAATAATCCAATTATAGTATTATATGATCCTCAATGGGAATCCGGTATTGTTGGCATAGTTGCAGCAAAACTAGTCGAAATGTTTAATAGACCAACTATCATATTAACTAAAAGTTCTAATGGTTTAATTAAAGGTTCTGGAAGGAGTATAATAGGTGTTGATTTACTAGATATACTGAATAATAATAAAAAACATTTATCTAATTTTGGTGGTCATACTATGGCAGCGGGCTTACAGTTAGAGGAGATTAATTTAGATAAATTTGTTGAAGATTGCAATAGTTATATGCGTAAAACCTACCATCAAGATACTTTCTTACCAAGTATATATTACGAGTTTGAAATGGATATAAATGATATATCACTTTCATTTGCTAATGAGTTAAAACTGTTAGAACCTTTTGGCGTAGGTAATAAACGACCTGTTTTTAAATCAATTATAAATGAGTTTAAAACTGAAAGGATAAAAAATCACCCGCATATCAAACGTATATTGAGCAATCAAGTTGAGTTTGTAGCCTTTAATAAAATTTATTTTAAGGAGATATTAGAAGCGAGTGTTGAGAAAAATATATATTACACTATTGATGCGAAACAATTCAACAAACGAATTTATGCTAGTTGTATAATACAAGATGTAGAACTCGTTGATTTTAATATTCCAAGGGAACAATTGTTTTATAACTACTATTCAAGAATATTACCTAAACAAAACAAGTATCTTGTGGAGAGAAAAAAAAATGAACCTAACGATATTTTTGGTGAACTTATTTTGGTTTGGTCTATAGAACATTTCAATATAATGACAAAAAAGTATCCTAAATATCTAAAAGCTTATAAAAAGCTCTCGACACGTAATCCGATCAATACAATTGTTTTATCACCTGATGAAGATATCAATTTTGATTATTATTCGAGTCTTGTTGTTGTCGATTCTCCAAACGCTATTAAAAGTATTAACCGACAATATTATGAAACAACAAACATACCGCTAAAATATATAGAATTAAATGATGATAAATCAATGAAATTAATTATTACAAGAGATTATGTTGAACAGTGTTATTTGTTTATCAATGCATTCTCTAAGAATAAAAATTTTTCTGATTTTAATGAGATTTATATGTATCTACATAGTAAAGGCTTAACCATGACTTTCCAAGAGTTTATTATTTGTATTATAATATTACAAGAAATTAATGCAATATTTTTGCAAGGCGGGGCTATTACTATAACTGAAAAGTGCCAACGTCTAGAGTCGTCAGAAGTATATAAGTTTATTAATGATATATAATGTAAGAATTTAACAATGACAGTTTATGAATGAATCGGAATTATTAACTAAATGTAAAGAAGCTTATGCTCCTGAAGAGTATCAAATGATTCAGTATGCACTTGAGTTTGCAAAAGAGTGTCATAAGGGGCAAACTAGGCTTTCAGGGGATGCTTATATAACCCATCCTATCAATACCGCTTCTATACTCGTAGATTATGGTCTCGATTTTGCGTGTATTTCGGCCGCCTTATTACATGATGTAATTGAAGATACCGATTGTTCAGATGACGTTTTAAAACGTAAGTTTGGGGATGAGATACATTACCTTGTAATGAGTGTAACCAAATTATCCAAAATAAAATTTAAATCAATTGAAGAGGAGCAGACTGAAAACTATCGAAAATTATTTTTGTCAATCGCAAATGATTCTAGAGTAATTTTTATTAAGTTAGCAGATCGTTTGCATAACATTCGAACATTAGAATCATTACCTAGAGAAAAACAAGTAAGAATAGCTAAAGAAACGTTAGAAATATACGCACCAATTGCGAGTAGGTTAGGCTTTTCTCAAATTAAAATAGAACTTGAAGATTTATGTTTTAAATATTTATACCCTGATGATTATTATGAACTTTCTAATCAGTTAGAAATTAAGAGAAAAGAAAGTATGGCAATGGTCAATAGGATTATAGATAGGCTCTCAGCAGAACTTATCGCATCACATATTAAGGCGGATATAAAAGGTCGCCCAAAACATTTATATAGCATCTATAAAAAAATGAAAAACCAAGGCAAAACACTAGATGAAATATATGACTTGATTGCTATACGAGTGATAGTTGAGACGGAGAGTCAATGTTATACTGTTTTAGGTATTATTCATTCGCTGTGGAAACCAATCCCAGGAAGATTTAAAGATTATATAAGCATGCCAAAACCAAATCAATACCAGTCGCTTCATACAACAGTAATTAGCAATTTTGGTCAGGTTTTTGAAATTCAAATAAGAACAATAGAAATGAATAGAGTGGCGGAATATGGACTGGCAGCTCACTGGAAGTATAAAGAGAATAAAGAAAACATAAAATTCTCTGAACACGATAAGCATATTGGCTGGATTCAAGAAATGGTTGAGTCGGAGAATGAAATTAAGGACAGTGCAGAGTTTTTAGCAGCTCTTAAAACAAATATTTTACCCAATGAGATATTTGTTTTTACGCCTAAGGGAGATGTTATTGATTTACCTCTAGATTCTACTCCATTAGATTTTGCATATCGCATTCATAGTGAAATAGGTAATTCTTGTGTAGGTGCTAAGATTAATGGGAAATTAGTACCTCTAAACACAACATTAAAAACGGGTGATGTTATTGAGATTTTGACGCAAAAAAATGCAAAAGGACCAAGCCGTGACTGGTTAAAAATTGTAAAATCTTCACAAGCAAAATCTAAAATCAAGGCTTTTTTCAAAAAAATTCAACAAGAAGACAATATTAAATTAGGCAGAGATATTCTTGAAAGGGAAGCAAAAAGACGAGGGTATAATTTATCGGACTTGATATCCATAAAAGAATCTTTACAAAATCTTAATGAACGTTATTCAATTACGTCTTTAGACGAAATGTATGCTTCTGTGGGGCATGGCTCTTTAACGTCAAATCAAATTATAACAAAACTTATTGATAGATATGTAAAACATCAATATGTAGCTAATCCTCAACCTGCTTTTGAAACTAGTCAAGATAAAAAAAGGAAAAACATCAGCAATATATTGATTGAAGGATATGATGGCTTTCTCGTTAAACTTAGTAAGTGTTGTAATCCATTACCAGGAGATTTAATAGTAGGATATGCTTCTAGAGGCACTGGAGTTTCCATTCATAGAATAGATTGTCCTAATATTAAAAACATGGAAAAAGAACGTTTATTAGAGGCTAAATGGGCTGATTCCCAAAATGCTACACAGCTATATACCGCATATCTAAAAATGGAGTGTGAAGACCGGGCAGGACTAGTTAATTCTTTTATACCACTACTTGCCGCAAAGGGAGTATCTATTAGTTCGTTAGAAATCCATAAAAAACCAATGAACAAAACTCATATTAGTTTAGGATTAGAAATTAAAGAAGCTGCTGAGTTGGAGTCAATTATACAAAAACTCAGTGAACTACCAGAAGTTATCTCTGTGCGTAGAGGAGTTTGATATTGTTAACGTATTTACTTGTCAAAGTACGTAAAATAATCACATATTTATCTCTGATAAACACCGTAATAAAATAGGTTAATTTTGTTTATAAAAGATTGACAATACAAATATCTTAATGTAAACTATCAAAGTGCTCGTTATGACAAACGGGATGTGGCGCAACTTGGTAGCGCGCTTGGTTTGGGACCAAGAGGCTGGGAGTTCAAATCTCTTCATCCCGACCAAAGGCATAAAATGCGTGAGGGCCTTTAGCTCAGTTGGTTAGAGCGGTCGGCTCATAACCGACTGGTCCGCGGTTCGAGTCCGTGAAGGCCCACCACCAATTAAATTAGTATATGCTGTAAAAAATGAATGACTTTAAGGTCCGGTAGTTCAGTTGGTTAGAACGCTAGCCTGTCACGCTAGAGGTCGAGGGTTCGAGTCCCTTCCGGATCGCCATTTTTTGCCTTGGTAGCTCAGTCGGTAGAGCAAGGGACTGAAAATCCCTGTGTCGGCGGTTCAATTCCGTCCCAAGGCACCAAGTCTAAGTGTATGCTGGCTTAGCTCAGCTGGTAGAGCAACTGATTTGTAATCAGTAGGTCGTTGGTTCAAATCCGATAGCCAGCTCCAATTTAAATATATGGGTAGGTTCCCGAGTGGTTAAAGGGAGCAGACTGTAAATCTGCCGTCGGAGACTTCGATGGTTCGAATCCATCCCTGCCCACCATCATAGGGGTTGTAAAAACACAACCCCTTTTTCATACAAAAGATATAAATGTAATACAAAACATTGTAATTTTAGACGATGTTTTTTTATTTGTTATGAAAACGTAGTTAAAAACAGTGGAGTTTATGTTTTTGTAGTGTATTATATTTGTTTTGTCTATTGACTTATCAAATGATTGCATTGTTGAATAATTGGCTTACTTATGGTATATTATTTTAAAGTAAATATGTTACTTGTACTTAAACAATAGGAGATAGATATCATGGCGTATGAAAACGAATTTATTCAAGAGATTTTTCTAGATCTTGAAGCAAAATGTGAAAAATCGATAGAAAACTACAAAAATGAACTAGCCTTAATGAGAGCAGGTAGGGCAAATCCCAGAATATTAGACAAAGTTACTGTTAATTACTATGGCGTTCCTACGCCCATTAATCAAATGGCCAATATAACCATACCGGAAGCTAGAATGTTGGTTGTTAATGTTTGGGATGCTAGCGCATTAAAAACAGTTGAAAAGGCAATCATAGACGCAAATGTCGGCATCTTCCCTAGTAATGACGGTAAGGTTTTAAGATTAATTTTCCCTGAACTAAATGAAGAGAGAAGAAAATCTCTAGTTAAAGATATACGCAGTCAAGCCGAAACAACTAAGATTGCAATACGTAATATTAGGAGAGATCAAATTAGTAAACTAAGATCGCTAGAAAAAGAAAAGCTACTTACAGAAGATGAATTAAAAGTATCAGAAAAAGATGTTGATAAGTCGGTTAGTGAGTTTGTCCAAAAAGTCGATGAATTAACTACTGAGAAAGAAAAAGAGATAATGTCTGTATAAATGAAACATCTTGCGATTATAATGGATGGAAATGGTCGCTGGGCACAAGCGCAAGGATTACCAAGGTTAAGTGGTCATAAGGCTGCAGTTAACGTAATTACTGAAATAATAGATGCTGCAGATGAACTAGAGGTGAAAGTTTTATCTTTATATGCATTTAGTTTGGATAATTTTAAACGGGACGTAAGTGAGGTATATGGAATTTTAGGGATTATTAATGACTACATTGAGTCTGAACTAATCCCGTTAGTACGAACTAGAGGTTATAAACTTATGTTTATTGGAGAGTTAAACCGCTTACCTCAAGAATTGCTTACAACTATATCAAAAGCATATCAGATTGGTGTTAACAATAAAGGTATGCAAATAGTTATTGCTATAGCATATAGTGGTAGAGAAGAAATTGTTAAAGCATTCAATCTATTGCTTGAAGAGAAAATTAATAATGGAGATTACACCCCGATTAATAGAAAAGAACTTTCTAATAGATTATATACCACCACAATACCGGACCCAGATGCAATTGTTAGGTATGGTGGACACAAACGATTGTCCGATTTTTTAACATATCAATCGGTTTATTCGGAGTTGTTTTTCCTTGAAAAAAACTTTCCCGATGCAACAAGAGAAGATATTTTTATAATTAAAGAGAAATTTTTAAAAATCAAACGTAATTTTGGAGAAATCAAACAATGAAAGTATTAAAACGAACTGTTCAAGGATTATCTTTTTTAGCAATCTTTATAGGGGTTGTTGTTTTAACTGGGACTCTCAAGGGAGAAAATGGTTATTACTACGGACAATATTTTTTTGACGCATTACTTATTATTGTTATGTCAGTAGCGCTATATGAAATGATTTGTGCAACAAAAGCAGGAGGCTACTCGCCGCAAGTAATACCGCTATGTATAATTCTTGTACTTTCTTATCCAACAGTTAAACTCTTTGATATATTTTTAGGGAATGGATATCACGGTATTTTCACTTTATTAATTGTTTCCATACTTTTATTGTTTTTATTTTACGTTTTTGATTCGAAAGTAACATTTAATAATTTTATGGTGTCCTTGTTTTTATTTTTTTATCCAATACTCCCTTTGACTATAGCATTCCAAATTATTAACCAATTTGGGATGATTCCATTATTGCTGGCATTAGGGGCAGCGATGATGGCTGATGCTTTTGCTTATTATTTTGGGAGCTTAATTAAAGGTCCGAAGATTTTCCCTAAGATAAGTCCCAATAAAACGTATTCTGGCTTTATAATGGGTTTAGTAGGCGGTGCGGTTGGTGCCATTATAGTTTATGCTATGTTTGAACTGGCTCCAATTCCGCTAAATAGGATTGTTGTGTTTAGTGAAAAATACAACCCCTGGATTTTTTATCCAATAATAGGTATTGTTTTAGGACTTATAGGTGAAATAGGCGACTTAATAGCCAGTAGAATTAAAAGATGTATGGAAATTAAAGATTTTGGAAAAATTTTAGGTTCTCATGGTGGAATTATAGACAGATTAGATAGTTTACTATTTACAGTTGTTTTTATGGCGGTTTTCATGAGCTTTACTAGTTTTGGTTAACAGTTAAAACCTAAAGCATTAATTTAATTCTTAACATTATTAACTATTTTTTATAGTTTAATTAGCTTTTATATTTATACATAGGAGAATTATGAAAAAAATTAAAGTAGGAGTCATCGGGTCAACAGGGTCTATAGGTACTCAAACACTGCAAGTTATAGAATCTCACAGAGATTTGTTTGAGGTGACGCTATTATCTTGTAAAAGAAATATTAAATTATTAAGTGAACAAATTTCTAGATTTAATCCTTCCCAAGTTATACATGGCGATACAACACTGTTAAATTATTCCGAAACATATATAAATTGCGATATTGTTATTAATGGGATTAGTGGGCTAGCTGGGTTAGTGCCAACAATAGCTATTTTAGAGAGTCCTGCTAAGCTAGCAACCGCAAATAAGGAGAGCCTAGTTGCATACGGTTCGAAAATAATGGAAATTGCAGCACGCAACAATAAAAAAATAATACCAGTTGATAGTGAACACTCCGCAATCTTTCAATGTATCGAAGATATTTCTAATGTAAGCAAGTTAATATTAACTGCCTCTGGTGGTCCTTTCATAAGTTATTCTGAAGAGCAATTAAAAATGGTAACATCCAATGAAGCCATAAAACATCCAACTTGGAAAATGGGACCAAAAGTAACTATAGATAGTGCGACGCTAATGAATAAAGGTATGGAATTAATTGAAGCAAAACATCTTTTCGGCATCAACGATATAGATGTGTTAATTCATAAAGAAAGTATTGTACACTCGCTAGTAGAATTTAAAGATGGCTCAATGAAGGCTATGTTATCAAATCCTGATATGACAATACCCATACAGTACGCTCTAACCTATCCGAAGAGATTAGAGAGTATAGCAAAACCCCTTGACCTCCCGTCATTAGGGAGTTTAACTTTTGGAAGACCTGATTTTAAACGATTTCCGTGCCTTGAAATAGCAATGGAGGTCCTAAATATGGGCGACTTTGAAGGAACCGTTATGGTGGCAGCAGATGAAATTGCAGTCCATCTGTTTTTGAATAATGCTATCGGATTTTATGATTTATATGACATTATTAAAAAATGCTTAAAAGAATTCAGGGGAGGTAGTATTAAAAATGTTTCCGACGTACTCGTCATTGCAGATAGTGTAAAACACTTTATCGAGTCCCAAATACATATAAAATACTAATAATATTATGGTTTTTCTTCTTTCAAATTTTATAGATGTGTTACAAACTACTGGATACATTATACTGGGCTTGCTTGCTCTCACTTCCATGATAATTATACATGAACTTGGTCACTATGTAGCAGGGAAAGCGCTTGGGTTTAAAATAATTGAATTTGGCGTTGGTTTTGGTCCACCTGTTTATAAACATATAAATAAAAGAAACGGAGAGATATTTTCCATCCGGCCCATTCCGCTTGGTGGCTTTTGCAGATTTGAAAGTGAGGATGACGAATACGAATCTAACAGCCCCACAGCATTTGACAACAAACCTGCCTGGAAACGCATAATTGTTTTAGCGTCAGGTGCATTGTTTAACTTAATTTCAGCGTTAATAATAATATCAATATTTTTTTCTGTATTTGGGCAAGTAATGTTAAAAGTAGAACACGTTTATCCAGATTCGGAAAATCATATTATGAAAGGAGATATCGTTTTAAAAGTTAACGGTCATAATTTAAATGTTTTAGAAACAAATGATGCTTTTGTATTGCTTAAAAGCTCTCAAGATACAGCGGATATAGTGGTTTTGAGAAATGGAAAGCAAGAAAACATCACCATAAACAAATATAATTATATAGTTGGCGAATTTGATGAAAACGGAAACTTTACCCCAACTCTAGTTGATGAGAAAGAGCAAACTAATTATGGGTTCGGATTTGTAGGCACAATAAGTGTTCAAAAAATCTCTTTTGGGTTAAGTTTGGAACGTGCGTTTTCTTTTACTTTTTTTGTAGTTTACAAAGTTTTCGAGATATTTGGTAGGCTTCTGACTGGAAAATTAGGTATAGACGCGCTGGGCGGTCCCGTGTCGACAATACAAGTAATGACCAATGCTAGTAGATCTGGCATTGCAACATTATTATATGCAATATCAATAATATCAGCAAACATTGCAGTGATGAATCTGCTTCCTATTCCAGCATTAGATGGTGCAAGAATTGTTTTTTGTATAGTAGAAATAATAACCAAAAAACCAATAAGCAAAAAAGTGCAAGGTATAATTCATACAATAGGTTTTCTTGCTATTATATTGTTTGCAATTCTTATTGATGTTTTAAAATTTATATGAACAATATGAAAGAGAATATGTTTATGGATAGAAAAACAATTAAAATAGGTAAATTATTTTTAGGCAATAACCATCCTGTCAGGATTCAGTCTATGACAAATACTAAAACAACGGATGTTGATGCTACATTACGACAAATTTTCATGCTATCTCAAGCGGGGTGTGATTTAATCCGTGTTTCTGTACCTGATAAAGCATCTTTAATTCAATTTAAAGAAATTGTTTCATTAAGTGGCGATATACCTATAATCGCCGATATTCACTTTGATGAACAAATGGCACTCGGTGCAATCAAGGCTGGCGCCGCAAAAATTAGACTTAACCCATCCAACATGCCTAAAAAAGCTCTTGCTAATATAATTGCTGCTGCTAAAGAAAAAGGGACCATTATTAGGATTGGCGTCAATCGTGGTTCGTTTAATAAAAAAATGTCAGTTGAAGATTTAATATCATTTACAAAAGAAAACATTAAAGTTTTAGAAAAAGAAAACTTTTATAATATTGTCGTTTCGATTAAAACTTCAGATATTAAATCCACTATAGAAGCCAATAGATTGTTATATAAAGAAATGCCATATCCAATACATATAGGCTTGACGGAAGCTGGCTACGGCGATTTTGCTGAGATCAAATCTTCTATTGCTATTGGTTCGTTGTTATCTGACAATATTGGTGATACTATTAGGGTATCATTAACTGGAAACCCAATCAATGAAGTTCATTTAGCTAAAAATATTTTGAGAGCCACAGGTAAGAATTTAGAATTCGTAGATATAATATCGTGTCCTACTTGCGCAAGAACTGAAATTGATATTGTTAATATTGTTAAAGAAATGAAAGAATACGTAGCAGACATTAAAAAACCACTAAAAATAGCTATTATGGGATGTATTGTTAACGGGATAGGTGAATCTGGCGATGCAGATTTCGGAATATGTGCCGGAAAAAACAATTCATTATTATTTATATCGGGTAAACCTTATAAATATATTGACAATAATTCCATTGTCAAGGAATTAAAACATTTAGTACAGAAATTTACTCAAGATTAGTTGTTATTAGGGGAAATATGAGAGAAGAAACTAAATTCATAAAATTATTAAATAAAACCTTACCTGACAAATATCATATTTTTACCTGTTCGGAAGCGGTTATTACAGACAATGGGGGGCTAGTTATAATATTATTAGTTAATGCAAAGGATTTTGATGACAAATTAAGCGAGAGCTTAATGAATGATGTAAAAGAATTTGCTTTTGAAACATTTAGTTTTTTACCCAACATAGAAGTGAAATTTAAAAAGACCATCTCTGAAGAGAGTTTTATTATAGGGGAAGTTAGCAGATATCTATATTCCGAACACCATCTATTAAATTCTCAACTTTCCGAACAAGATATACAAATCAATCCAACTCCTTATGGGATTGATATAACCATAGAAACAACGCCAAGTATAAAACAATTGTTATTAGGGGCAGATATTGATAAAAACTTGTCTTTAATACTCGAAAAAAAATTAATGGAAGATATTAGCATTATTATTAACGACACTAAAAAATCGTTAGTTGTCAAAAACAGGAAATTATCAATAGGTTCAAAAGCTGAAAAGTTAATCAGGCTTATAAATATTAATCAAGGTACAACATTTTTTGGTCATATTACTCGTCAACCGGTGTATATCTCTGATATTAACAATATAACATCTAAGGACAGTGTTGTTGCATGTGGAAAAGTATCAAGTGTAAACAGCAAGCAAATTTCAAAAGATGGACGAGACTATTATATAACAGAATTCACTATAAACGATAGCACGGATACTTTACTATGTACACGTTTTTCTAAATCAAAAGATATACAAGATTCATTGGATTTATTTTTATCAGAAAATCAAACTGTAGTTGTCACTGGAAAATTATCACAAATGTTTGGTAACAAAAGCCAGCATTCATTAACCGTCAGAGGACTAGCGGCTTGTACAATTGATTATGGAAGTATTTCAACCGAAATTCCATATAAAAGTGTAGCGAGCGATTATTCCACTGTGTTCCCTCAGCCTTATAATGATTATGTACAGAGTAATGTTTTCCAAATGCAAAAACCTGATTTTGATTCTAATATTTATGTAGTTTTCGATTTAGAAACCACTGGATTAGATCAAACAAAAGATGAAATAGTTGAGATTGGAGCTGTAAAAATGAAAAATGGCTTAATTGTCGAGTCTTTTGAAACACTTATTAAACCTCAAATACCAATGCCAACTGAGGCTACTAAAGTCAATCATATTGTGGATAGCATGTTAGAAAATGCACCCGCATTTTCCGAAGTAATTGCCGATTTTTATAAGTTTTGTCATGAATGTGTATTAATTGCACACAATGCAAGTTTCGATTTAGGTATGCTTACATTTCATGCAAAAAAATATTCATATAACTTTGATCATCCAGTTAAAGATACAATGCTCTTAGCTCGTAAAAAGTTAAATATCACACGCGGAGCTGACCTTGAGAGTTTATGTAAAAGATTTAATATTTCAAATACAAATGCACATAGAGCATTAAGTGACGCTATAGCTACTGCAAAATTATTTCAAAAACTTATGACATTACCAAATTGATCTTATTTTATAAACAATGTTTAATTCTTTGATATAATAATATATATGTATGTAAAATTGAATAAATATTTTGTAATTGCATTGTTAGTTATTGTTATATGTTTAACAGGAGCATTATTATGCTCTTGTGACAGTAATGCTCAACAAAATAATAAAGCTATAGTTATTTCATTTAATGCTAATGGTGGTGTTTTTCCTGGAAATATTTCTGCAGTTAGTATTACATTGAATAAAAATGATACAATTGAGTTACCAGAACATGAACCTATAAGAGAAGGATATGTTTTTGTTGGGTGGTATTTAGATTTAAGCTTTAATTCAGCAGATAAGCTTAACATTGATTTATTCAAAGCTGTTGAAAGCAGAACGATTTTTGCCAAATGGCAGAGTGTCGATACTTATCCTCATGAAATTTTTATTGCTAGCTATGATGTTGCAGAAATTAAGACTAATTTAAATAAAACAGCAAAAGATACAAAAATCACAGCAGCAAAAGGTACAGAAATCACACTTGAAATTTCATACATCGACCACGACTATATACTAAAACCTGGTTCGCTATGTGCTAAATCAAATGATGGTATAAATGATGATATAATTATTAACGACGATACCAAATCGTTTTTAATGCCTCCCTATCCCATTACCATTATAGCAATATTTGAACTGCCTCCGTTAAAAGTTAATGTTTATAAACAAGAAAATGTTATCATTAATGTAAGTAAAGAACTAGCTCATAGAGATGATACAGTTTATGTAGACGCTATACCGTCATTAGGTTACTACATCAATAAAATCTACATTATAGAAACAAGTGAGAGTGTTTCAGATTCATTTCTAATGCCTTCCAAGCCAGTTACTATTGCGGCAGAAGTAGTAAAAATTAATTGTGATGTAAAATACGATGTTACAATAGATGAAACAAATAATATAAAAATAAATACTTTCGTTACAAAAGCTAGTACTGGAGAGTATGTTCCGATAGAAATTATATGTGATGAGGGCTTTATATGTACGCAGCTTTTGATTAACAACCAGAGTACAACCGACATAGAAGGGTTTATTATGCCCAACGATACTGTTTTGATTAAACCCATAATCCAACCAATAAATAAACAAAAATTATATAATTTAACAATACAAGTAAAAGAATCTTCAGGAACACCTTCTGACAAAATAATAACAACCACAAATATAGAAAACCGTTTTTATGAAGGGGAAAAAATTGTTCTTGATACTTCATATTTAGATAATGTTAAAATTAATAATATACTTTTAAATGGAAATTTTGTATCATTAGATAATTTAATTATGCCTAATGAAGATTCTGTATTAACTATAACGCTTTCACCTCAAATTTATAAAATCAAAGTATCTGATACATATTCCCCGAAACCAATTGTTTCACATGATTTCGCAACTGAAGGTGAATTAATTAAACTTGAATTAGAAAATACTAGTTTGCTCGCCCCTAATAGCGTTGAGTTTAAATATATTAATTTGAATAGTACTTTATATGAAGAAGTTAATATTGAATTAGATGGAATTAGCTCTTATTCTGGGTCGTTTTTAATGCCTAGTTATGATATAGAAATTAAAGCCATTCCTAAACATGTTACTTCAACAAACGAATACCATATTACAATTACACAAATGGGGAATGGTAATATAGAGTCTAATTCAGAATTGGCTCAATTTAACGAATTAGTAGAATTAGATATCAATCCTGCTGAAGGTTTTGGCTTATTCAGTTTAGTAGTCAAACACGGGCAAAACGGAGAACAAGAAGATACCCTAGTTTCATATAGCAATGAAACAGATATTGATACTTATTTTTCACAATCTAAGATTGGATTTTTAATGAAAAATAGTAATATAAATATTATGGTCATATTTAAACCTACTGTTATTATTAATGCTTGTGAAGATGAGTTTTTCTTAATATATCCTGATAAATCAATAACTTTTGAGGGAGAGAGCGTTACGGTTTTTATAAATAGTAGGGCAAATAATCATCAATATTCAGTTACACAAATCCGTTACAATTTAACAGGAATTATTAATAATACATTTACAACACCCGATAATACTCCTATCATAAATCTCAATTATGATAAAATAGTTAACACGTCAAATGTTATTTCATATAGAGTTGATATTGATAATAGTTATGGCGGAAATGTTAGTACTATAAAAAACACTAATACATATAGTTCTGGAGCTTTGGTCGAACTTAGTATATTAGCGGATAAAGGATATAAACTTAAGAGTTTAAAATTATATAAAACATCCAATATGCGAGATGAGGGCGAAAATATATCAGATATTTTTACAATGAAAGAATATGATGTTACCATCATCCCAGAGTTTATTCCAATGGAGTTTTCTAACTTTTCTTTAATTAATAGATACAGAGAATGTGCGAAAAAATTATATACAGACTTTGGTGTTTTTTTAAGGTGTTTGAATAATTATACAGTGTTAAACGAACATTTTAAAGATTCAGAAACGATTAAAATCAGTTCATTAATTAAGCATATGGAAATTGTAATATATGCTCAAACAGATTGGGGGAATAAATTTTACATCATCAATTTAAATAAATTAACTATGTTAAATAAGGCTGCTCAAATTTTAGATAAGTATGTAAAATATTATTATTTTAATACATTTGTTAAAACAGAGATAATAGATAATTATATTATTGTCTCGATAGATGGGGTTCCTAGTGAAGATTATTATGTTTTTAGAAATGGACTTTTTAAAGATACTGAAAATAAATGCATCCTATTTAAACGGCCAACAGGAACGTATGGGGTGTATTGTTGGATTTCAAAGAAGTGGTATATAGATGTTCCCAAAGAATTTAGTGAAAATGGACAATCATATAGAATAATTGATTATTTAGGTAAAAATTCGTTTAATGCTAAACAAAGAATAATCAAAGGTATTAATTTATCAAATGTAAAGGAGCTTGCTCCGTATTCTTTGTATAACTTGCAAATTAAGTCAATAGACTTAAGTTATGTGACTAGTATAAACTCGACAGCATTAATGGGACTAAATAATATTAAGTTTTATCTTGTTGCAAAAGATAATCCTGTACTAAGTCAAGAGGATGGTGTTTTGTTCGATAAAAGTAAAAAAAGGTTAATTTCCTATCCGGCAGGCGCAACCAAACCTACTTACATAGTTCCTCAATCGGTAGCAGTAATAAATGACTTTGCCTTTTATGGTGCAAGCTTTTTGAGTGAAGTTAAATTTTTAGGAAGGGGAAAATTAATTGAAATAAGAGAATATGCATTTAGTTCAATGCAAAATCTACAAAAAATATATACTGATAGGTACGACCCAGAAGAGTATATGTTTAATTTTTCAGATATTGACTCTCCACAAGGGCTACATGTTTATAATTACGCTTTTTTTAACACACCAAATGTTCATACTTATAAATTCACTAATCTTAAAGAGCTAGGTAACAGTTCGCTATACTGGGATGGAGAAACAAATTTAACAATCGATTTGAAAGACAATAAAAAAGAAGTTATAACGTATAATCATATTTTTAATGGAGGCATGCTTGACACGTATGATTACAACAAACTAAATATATTATTACCTAATAGTAAGATATCTTATTATGCTAATCATCCTATATGGTCAACATATTTAGTTTCCGAGTGAACAAACTTTGTCTAACAATTTATGAATGTTTCATAAAGACTAGATTAAAACAAAGGAGAACAATATAATATACTAATGGAACTTATAAATAAAGATATAATTACACGAAATGTTAAAGCAGTTGTTAATAATATAAAAGAGATATGTGATGATATTTCAACTATTACTGTTGTTTTAGCTACAAAAAATCGAACTGTTAGCGAAGCTAAATATGCTGCCTCGTTTTTTAAAAATGTGAGGCTGGCTGAAAATAAAGCACAGAGTTTTAGAGATAAATATACTAACGATTTAATATGGGATTTTATTGGTCAAGTTCAGAGGAATAAAATAAAGTATTTGATTGGAAAAGCGAATACTATTCAAAGTGTATGTGACCAAAAAACATGTGACGAAATAGAAAGGCTTTGTATAGTATATTCACAAAAACAAGAAATCTTTTTGCAAATTAATGCTGGTAATGAAGAAAATAAAGCAGGATTAGAATTTAATGCTGTTAACAGTTTTTATTCAATCGTTCAAAAATATCCAAGAATCATTGTTAAAGGACTTATGGTTGTAACACCACTGAATACCAACATAAGACGTGAATACTTTAAGGAAGCTAAAAACTTATTTGATTCCCTTCAAAAATCAAATCCGAATATTCAACATTTATCCATGGGAATGTCTAATGACTATATGGATGCAATATTAGAAGGCTCAAATATGATAAGGCTAGGAAGGGCAATCTTTGACGCATAATTAATGAAATCATTTTGAAGATGTATGGCAGATTATAAGATGAAAAAAAAAGTTATATTGAATATATGTATTGAAGTTTTTTTAATACTAGTTTTTGTCGCTATTGACTTATTAACGAAAATTTATATTTATGAACCGATCAATCAAGAAGCGTCTGATATTATATTAATAAAAAATGTGTTAAAGTTTACAGCCGTTCAAAATACTGGTGCCTCTTTCGGAATTTTTAAAAATAATGCAAATATTTTGGGAATAGTATCATTAATAATAATTATTATAATATTTACGATACAAGTGTTAAGTATCAGCAAATTGAAGGATAAATTAATTAGAATAGGCTTTATACTAATTGTCGCTGGTGGTATAGGCAACATCGTCGATAGATTTATGCTTGGACATGTTAGAGATTTTATATATTTTGAAATAATAGATTTTCCTGTATTTAATATTGCAGATTCTTGTTTGACAATAGGGTGCTTTTTAGTAATTCTTTATGTTGTTATTTTTTATGTAAAAGATTTTAAAAAAGACCAAAAAAATAAAGAGTAATATAATAAGTCACTTAACCTATAAATAGGTATATAAATGGAAAATATCAAGTTAATAGTTAATGAAGGGGTAATGGGTGAGAGAGCAGATGTTTACATAACTCAAGCACTCTCATTGTGTCATAATGTAGATATTAAAAAACTCAATTGTATACCAAACACCCGTAATGCTGTACAAAAATTAATAATTAATGGAAATGTTTATAAAAATAACTTAATAATTTATAAACCATCTACAATATTGCGCGAGGGAGATGAAATCCAAATTATTATTCCGCCGCCAACCACCATATCTGCCGAGCCCCAAGAAATACCTTTAGACATTATTTATCAAGATGCTGACATAGCTATTATTAATAAACAAAGAGGCATTGTTGTACATCCCGCAGCGGGTAATTATTCAGGCACATTAGTCAACGCATTGATGTATCATTTAAAAGACCTTTCTTCCATAAATGGAACAATACGTCCTGGCATAATTCACAGGCTAGACAAGAATACGACAGGGCTTATGGTTGTCGCTAAAAATGACAATGCCCACATAAACATAGCTAATCAATTTTCCAAACGAAATGTTATAAAAAAATATATAGCACTACTTGATGGAAAAATTAAAATAACAGAAGGCGAGATCACCGCACCTATTGGAAGGTGCGTCCAAGATAGAAAAAAAATGGCTGTTGTTTCAAATGGGCGAGATGCCAAAACTAAGTTTAAGGTAATTGATACTTATAATAAATATTCACTTGTTGAATTTACCTTAATTACTGGGAGAACTCATCAAATACGTGTTCACGCAAAATATATTAAACATCCAGTTGTTGGTGATGAGCAATATGGCGGTTCTAACATTTTGAATCTCAAAGGGCAACTGCTACATGCCTCATACTTAGAATTCACTCATCCTAAAACTAATAAAGTTATTTCTTTCTCTGCCGAAATTCCACAAGATTTTAAAGACTTTATTACTTCCATATCCACTAAAAATAAATAAAAAGTTTGTAATTTTAGTCTCTTTTTGTTAAGTACAATCAACTAAAAATAAATTACGTTCAATAAAAGTATAATACTAAACGCAATATTTTGTTTATTTTGTGAAATTTCGTATCTGTTAATTCTCTTGGTAATTAGAAATTTCGTATCTATGGAATTGCTGTTGTTCTTATTAACCAACAGACTGAAGTTTATATATTTTTGGGAAAATGTTTAGTTTCACATAGTTTGAAAAATTTCCGTGCCTGAGCAACTTACCGTTACACTCACATAATAACTAACTTCATTTTAAGTATATTTTTCACCTAACTATAAATAGTTGATAAAACGTCGATAAGATGATAGACTAATACTAGAAAATATTATTGCTTGTCAGAGTGGTTCTAGGGCCACTCTTATTCATGTAAGGGGAATATTATGCAAAGCAAAATGGCCGATCTCGCTTTAAATATAGTTAAAGAACCTATAGAAAAAATGGGTTATGAAATTGTTGAAATTAAATGTAATATTCAAAACGCTAATGAAACACACTTAACAATCTATATTTTTTCTTTTAACGGAATCACGCTTGAAGATTGTGTAAAGGTTAATGACGTAATAGATCCTCTTTTAGACGAATTTGATATTTCCAATGGCAAACCATACATTCTTAATGTATCGTCACCAGGTTTAGATAGACAAATTGTCACTAATGATGATTTTCGCAGAAATATCAATGAAATAGTAGATGTAAAGGTTTTTCAAAAAGGTTTAAAAGGAAATTTTTTTACTGGTAAAATTATTTCATATACTGACAATCATTTTGAACTTGAACTATTACGAAAAAAAACAATTATAGAAATAAATAGAGACAATGTACAATCTCTATCAAAACATATTAAATTTAAATAACTTGGAGGAATGATAATGAACAATTTTGAATTTTTCTCAGCACTTGATGAATTAGAAAAATCGTCTAAATTAGATAAAGAGTTAATAATCTCATCGATTGAAGCTGGAATAGCTGCTGCATTAAAAAAAGAAACTGGAGAAAGCCGTGCGATAGCAATTAAAATGAATCCAGAAAAAGGAGAGATTAAGTTTTTTGCATACAAGACCGTAGTGGAAGATGAAGCAGAAGTAGATAAATATGAAATTTCTTTAGAAGATGCTCTTAAAATAAAAAGTGATGCTAAAGTCGGGGATATTATAGGGGAAGATGTGTCTGCTAGTGACGTTTCCCGAATTGCAGCCCAAACCGCAACACAAGTCGTTGTACAACGCTTAAATGATGCTAGGAAAGAGTTGGCTCATGAAGAAATGAGCAAGCGAGAAGGCGAATTAGTACAGGCAATTGTTAGGCGAGTTGAATCAACTGCAGTCTTTGTAGAAATCGTAGGTACCCAAACTGAGGCCATTATGCCAAAACGAGATCAAGTATATGGCGAGAAACTATCGGTCGGAGATAAAATTAAAGTATATGTAAAAAAAGTTAAAATTAATAATAGAGGTCAACAACAAGTAATTGTAAGTAGAAGTGATGCTGGCTTTGTTAGAAAACTATTCGAAATTGAAGTCCCAGAAATCCGTTCTAATCTAGTAAAAATTAAAAATATTGTTAGAGATGCGGGAGCAAGAACAAAAATTGCTGTTTATAGCGATGATCCTAATGTAGACAGTACTGGAGCTTGTATAGGTCAGAAAGGAGTTAGAGTTAATGCAATTGTATCCGAATTAAATGGCGAAAAAGTTGATGTAATACTATATTCAAACGATCCTAATGAATATATAACAAGAGCGTTAGGGCATGTTAAAGTTCTTATGGTCAAATTAAATCAGGTAGAAAATACTGCAAAAGTTGTTGTGCCCGATGATAAGCTATCCTTAGCTATTGGAAAGAGAGGACAAAATGCAAGATTAGCGATGAAGCTTACTGGATATAAAATAGATGTCAAAGCATATAGTGATGTCATGGGTAATTTAGAAGAAAAAGAAGAATTCAATAATGAAATCATTTCTAACAAATTCAATTAGATTAATTAATACTCACGATTGAAAATGAAAAATGTAAAAAACATTAGAATGTGCATAGTTTGTAGAACTAAACGAAACAAAGACGAACTAATTAGATTAGTGAAGAATGATAAAAACATAATAGAGGTAGATAAAAACAAAAAAGGAACAGGTAGAGGAGCGTATTTATGTAATAATGCTCAATGTATAAATAAGGGAACTAGTGCTATATATCTCAAAAAAGCATTTAAAAATAACATAAACGATGTAAATTGTGAAACGATCCGAAATGAACTCTTGAAAAATTTATAAATTTATAGTACTGCAATTCAATTAATAACAAGATGTATTAACTATGAAAATATAATTCAGTTTCAAAAATAGATTAAAAATATTTGCCAATACTTTGTTAAAATATAACGTTATGTACTTAAATAAACTTGATTAGGAGTAACTGACTTTAAATTCTTATTAATTAATTCGAAAATATTAAAGTAAAAATAAGTTATGATGTTGTCGGAGTTACGTAAAAAAATATTATATATTTATTGACTAATTACAAAGGAGAATTTAATGAATAAAGAAAACAATATTCAAGAAAGAGAATTAACTGTTGAAGAAACTAGCAGTATTTCCAGTATACTGCGCAATAAACTTAAAGAGTTAACAAAAACTATTTCAGCTGCTAGAATGGCATTTGCTGAAAGGCGTGTTGAGTTAGAACGGCAAAATCCAGAAGTCATAGTAGAACAAATTATTGATACTAACACAGCTGAAGAAGCAGTGACTTTTGAGGAATTAAATACTAATGAACCAGTAAATTCTGTTGACGAATCGAAGACGTCGATTGTTCACAATAATGACGATACAATTCCCGAAAGAGAAACCATTTATATTCCACCATCGGGAGGTTATCAGCCAACAAATAAACCGCAAAAGACGGTCACTCCTCCGCCAGGTGCGTATCAACAAATCCCTCCGATTCCAACGAAACCCAAAAATCAAAGGATGAAAGGTCGTTACGAAAATGAAGATGAAATAAGGGTACCCAAGGCAAAACCGCGTATTGACGACTATCGTAGTAAGAATTTTAATTTTGACCAAGAAGAAGAGGATGTAGTAAAAATTAAACCCAAAAAAAGCGGAATTAAAAAGAAAAATAAGTTTAATTTATCTGAGGTCAAAATTATTGAACATGCTGTCATAGATAAATCAATTATATCAATTAGGGAATTATCAGAAAAAATCGGCAAAACTAGTACTGATATTATTAAACAATTGTCAATACTAAATATTCAAAGAACTATTAATGAAACTATTGATTTTGATACTGCTGAATTAGTAGCTGGAGAATTAGGAGTGACTTTGGAGTTACAAGTTGCTCAAACATCAGAAGAAAAAATGGAAGCATTTCACGACGGAGAAGAGGATAATGAAAAAGATTTACAACCGAGGCCTCCTATTGTAACCATCATGGGACACGTTGACCATGGAAAAACCTCTATTTTAGATTACATCAGAAAGTCCCATGTTGCCAGGGGAGAAGCCGGAGGTATTACTCAACACATTGGGGCTTATTCTGTAAAAACAAAAACTGGTAAAATTACATTTGTTGATACGCCAGGACATGCTGCATTTACCGCGATGAGGGAAAGAGGTGCAAATATTACTGATATAGTTGTTATTGTAGTTGCAGCAGATGATGGAATAATGCCACAAACTATTGAAGCAATCAATCATAGTAAAGCAGCCGGTGTAAATATAATTGTAGCAATAAATAAAATTGACAAGAGAGATATTGATATAGACAAAACCTTAACTCAAATTTCTGAACAAGGTCTTGTCCCTGAAGAATGGGGTGGAGACATTCCTTGTATAAGAGTTTCTGCAAAGACTGGAGAGGGTATTGATGATTTATTAGAGACAATTATAGTAACTTCTGAAGTTATGGAGTTAAAAGCTAATCCTAACAGAAAAGGACGCGGCACCATATTAGAAGCTCGCCTAGATCCTCAACGAGGGCCGTTAGCAACTGTTATTGTACAAAATGGCACTCTAAAAACTGGTGATTATATTGTAGCAGGCACTGTAGTAGGTAAAATACGCTCAATGGAGGACGATAAAGGTAAACGTATAACCAAGGCGGACCCTTCTTCAGTAGTTATGATTTTAGGTTTAAAAGATGTTCCCAATACTGGCGATAACCTGCTTGCTACAAATGATGAGAAATTAACAAAAGAGGTAGCTGAAGAACGAATTGCTAAAGAAAAATTAAGTTTAATTTCTAAAAAAGCTTTTACTTTAGATGATTTTCATAAAAGTTTTCAAGAAGGCGAAGTAAAAACTTTAAATATAATCATTAAAGGAGATGTGCAAGGTTCAGTCGAAGCATTAAAAGAGAGTTTAGAACAATTATCGAATGATGAAGTTAAGGTTTCTACAATCTCAGCCATTCCTGGGGCAATTAACGAAAGTGATGTCTTATTAGCAAATACTGTCAATGCTGTTATTATTGGATTCAATGTTAGACCCGATACTAAAGCTAAATTAGCAGCTGAAAGCAGAAACGTAGATATTAGATTATATCGAATCATATACGATGCCATAGATGATATTAATAATGCAATTAAAGGTATGCTTAAGCCTGTATATAGAGAAGAATACCTCGGTAAGGCCGAAGTTCGGGCTGTCTATAAAATTCCTACTGTAGGACAAATAGCTGGCTCTATGGTAAAAGATGGAAAAATTGTAAGAAATGCAAATGTTCGAGTTATCAGAAATGATATTATAATTGCAGACACAACTATTTCTTCGCTAAAACGGCTTAAAGACGATGCAAGAGAGGTCGTTGCGGGTTTTGAATGCGGCATTGGTCTAAAAGACTTCCAAGATTTTGAAGACGGCGATATTATAGAATCTTTCAAGTTAGTAGAAAATCAAACAAAATAAAAACATGCAACATTTAATTCGAACTAGAGGTTTAAATGAATATAGAACGCGTAAATAATGAATTAAAAAAGAAAATTACTGAAATATTTAATAGTGAGATAAAAGATCCTAGATTTAATGATTTAGGTATTATTACGGTCATGGAGGTGAACACCTCTGTAGATTTAGAAATAAGTAAAGTTTACTTAAGTTTTTATAATAGTTTAATTACGGGAAAAGAAGCAATTAAAATTGTACAAAACACGGCTGGTTATATTAAAAAGCAATTATACGGCAAATTAAAAATACGTAAGGTACCTAACCTAATGTTTATACTAGATGAAAGCTTAAAATACGCAGAGCATATTGATGCGTTATTAGAACAAGCAAATGCAAATTCATCAAATAAGGAAGAAATAGATTAATGTACCAATTATTCAAAGATAAAATACAACCTGCAGAAAAAATTGCAATATTTATGCATATTAATCCAGATGCGGATTGCTTTGGGAGTTCGCTCGCAATGCATAAGTATTTAAATAACTTAGGAAAAAATGCTAGTGTATTTCTTGAACCTGGTAATGTAATACGTAAAAATTTAGAATACTTTCCTAATGCAAATGTTGTGCAAGATAGTTATAATTCAAAAGATATCTATGATTTAGGAATTTGTTTAGATTGTGCTACTATAGACAGGATGGGAAAAAAATCAACCAATATGTTTATAAATAATTGTGATGAAAAATTATGGATTGACCATCACGAATATACAGACAAACCTCCCAAAAACGATTCTATAATAGACTCTAAAGCCGGAGCAACTGCACAAATCTTATTTGAAATTTTTGAATATTATGATAGTTCCAAAATTGATAAGGAAATTGCTGCCTGCCTGTATGGAGCGATTGCCGCAGACACTGGAATATTTTCATTTAGTTCAACCACTGCAGAAACTTTAACTGTCGCATCCAAATTACTGAAATATAATATCAACGGACCCGAAATTTCCATGAAGGTATATAAAGAACGCACTGTGGGTGAATTTAGGCTGATGGCCTCTGTCCTAAATAACGCAAAATTTTATTTTAATAACAAACTCGGTATTATTACATTTAAACAAAATGATTTTGAAATTACTAATACTAATATATCAAGTACAGAGGGTATTATAAACTCAATAATAGAAATCGAAGGGGTCTTGTTAGCTGTCGCAATTGCTGAAGAAAATAACCAAGATGCTTTTAAAATTAGTGTACGCTCAAAACACAATATAAATGCAAATGAATTTGCACGATATTTTGGAGGTGGAGGGCATAAACATGCCAGCGGTTGCAAAATCAACAAACCATATGATCAAGTAATTAGTAATATTTTATATTATGCTGAAAAATTATTACAAAACGATATTAATTGAATGTTTAAGTATTAAATTATATACAAGTATGAAATTTTATAACACAAAACAGTGAGTTAAATTATGATAAATGGAATTGTTGTTATTAATAAAGCAAAAGGAGATTCGTCTGCTCAAGTCGTTTCCAAAATAAAAAAAATTGTTTTTAACTCAGAACTACCATATCCTAAACCATTAAAAGTTGGACATTTTGGGACCTTAGATCCTGAAGCAGAGGGTGTTTTGCCCATTGCCTTGGGTCGCGCGACACGTTTATTTAATTACCATTTAGAGGATACAAAAACATACTATGCTAAATTTGTTTTTGGATTTACTACAGATACACTAGATCTCTCTGGAAATATTATTGAAACTACCCAAATAATACCATCTGTTGACGATATAAAAAGAGTATCTAAACAACTAGAAGGAGTAGGGTTCCAATTGCCACCTAAATATTCTGCAAAACTTATCAATGGTCAGAGAGCATATTCATTAGCACGAAAAGGTGTTGAATTTGACTTAAAGCCGAAGAAAATTACTATTGAACAAATACAGTTTTTAGATGAAAATAGTTGTATAAATAATAACAATGAATTTGCATTTAAAATAATATGTTCTGCTGGGACATATATTAGATCAATTGCAAGAGATATGGCGCATTTATTGGGTACTAAGGGAACAATGTCGTTTTTAAGGCGTGAAAGAAGTGGGTGTTTTGATATAAAACACTCAATTTCCATTGACGAGTTCAAAAATAATCCAGAAATGCATATAATCCCGATAGAAAAATTTATATCGTTTCCCAAAATTCCAATTAATGATGAACAGTTTGTTCGGATTAGAAATGGTATGAACGTTGAAGTTGAACTTGCGCATTTAGAACCTAAAATACTATATTCAGTTATTTTAAATGATAAAATTGTAGGTATAGGTTTTGTCTTTGAGAATCAATTAAAAATTAAAACATGGCTTGTATAATATAATTAACATAAAGTCTGATTACATATGTGGTGAGTAGAGTGGAAAGAGTTGTTTTAGCTATAGGTTTTTTTGATGGAATTCATTTAGGGCATTTATCATTGCTTAATAAAGCGATAGAACGGGCTAAATTAATAAACTGTGAAACTGCAGTATTTACGTTTGGGGATGATTTTTTCCAAATTAGGAACATTCCAACGCAATTAATAGATCTTAAATTTGAAAAAGAACAAAAACTAAAAATGTTGGGCATCAATAATATATATTTTGCTAATCCGACTACTAAATTTTTACAAATGACAGCAGACGATTTTCATAATTTTCTTTTAGCGACTTTTAATCTAGAATACGTAATAATAGGATCTGATTTCAGATACGGTAAAAATGCACAAAATGGTGCGAATGATCTAGCAAATTTTTTATCATTGCATAATGTAAATGTTCTGATAGAACCATTATTAAAAATTAATAATGTAAAAATTTCATCAGAAAGCATAAGAATTTTTATAAAGGAAGGTAAATTAGAACAAGCTAACAAATTATTATATTCATCATATTCACTGTATGGAATAGTTATAAAAGGGCGAGGAGAAGGACATAAATATGGAGTAAAAACAGCAAATATTGAAATACCATGCGTAAAAATTCTACCACCACCTGGTGTATATTCAACAAAAACACATATAAACGGTCAATGTAAGAAATCATTAACCCATATTGGTCCCTGTCCTACATTTAATTATTACAAACACACGATAGAAACGTTAATTACTGATTTTGATGAAGACATATATGGTGAAGCTATTAAAATCGATTTCGTAAAAAAAATACGCGAAAATATAATGTTCCCGAACAAAAATGAGTTAAAAAACCAAATTGAGATGGACTTGAAATCTATAATTAATAATTAGAAATTAAGGAGTTAGAAAAAATATGATTAAATTTGGAGTAGCAGGTAATTCAAACAGTTTTTATGAAGAGGGTTTAAATAAAACCGTTGACGCAGCTAGCTGGTGCAAACAGCGTGGTATAGATATATTTGAATACTCATTTGGTAGGGGGATTAATTTATCCCAAGTTGCTGCTAATCAAATTAAAAATGCGTTTCAAAAAGAAAATGTAATATTAACAGTGCACGCACCATATTATATTAATCTATCCAATACTGACAATGAAATGATTGAGAAATCGTTTACATATATAATTAATTCTATCATAAAAGCAATTGAACTCGGAGCTAACCGTGTAATAATACACCCTGCTTCGCAAGGTAAATTGGAGCGAAAAGAAGCAGAGTTAATCATGCTAGACAATATTAAAAAATTAATAGATATTTTAAATCATCACGACATTAGTGATGTATTGTTGTGCTGGGAAACCATGGGCAAGGTGGGACAAATGGGAACAGTAGATGAAATTATTAATATATGCAAACTTGACTATAGATTTATTCCCTGTATCGATTATGGCCATATCAATGCCAGAGAACAAGGTGTTCTAAATTATCCGGAAAATTATAACACTTTATTCCAAAAGCTGTTAGATAATCTAGGTTTTGATAAGGTCGCGAATATGCATTCTCACTTTAGCAAAATCGAATATGGTCCAAGGGGAGAAATCAGGCATTTGACTTTTGAAGATTCTAAATATGGTCCAGATTATGAACCAATGATTGACGCATTGATTAAATTTAATCTTACTCCATATGTTGTATGTGAAAGTGACGGAACTCAAGCTGAAGATGCAATCACAATGAAAAAATATTATTTAAGTAAACGGTAAATTACCCAACAGATTCCCTCAATTAGTTGAATTTATTTAATTATACCTATATTATATGAATACTATTACATTAGCACTACTACAAGACTACAAGCACAGTTAAATTTAGGAAGTTATTTAATGTTTACAATAAAATTGTTAACAGGTCCAGGAACATTAATCGATAAATTAGCCATTTTAATAGGATTTATCTCAATTACTATGTTTTCGATAATATCACACGAAATTAGCCATGGCTATGCAGCTTTACTAAATGGCGATACTACCGCAAAGGAAAATGGTCGACTAAAGTTTAATCCATCCCATCACTTTGAACCTCTTGGTACCATAATGTTTTTTCTAGTTGGATTTGGATGGGCTAAACCGATTCCAGTAAATTCTTCAAACTTCAATCATTACAAAAAAGGAATGATAACAGTTTCTTTAGCTGGTATAGTAACAAATTGCCTAATTGCTGGCTTGTTGTTATGTGTGTATTTTTTTGCATTACCATTATTTTATAAGTTCGCTTCTAATATAGTTCTAGATTTCTTAAAAAACTTTTTCTATACATTCATTGTAATAGGTGTCAGAATCAATTTTATGCTAGCTTTGTTCAATTTGTTACCTATTTATCCTTTGGACGGGTATAACTTCATTGCTACTTTATTACCTAGATGTATCGGATATCAAAAATTTATGATAAAATGGGGTCAAATAATAATCTTCGTCATCGTTGCGCTAGGCATAGTAGGTCGCTACACAAATATTCCTTGGTTAGATTTATTTGGAAGTTATGATGATCTTATCATTAAGCTTTTGAATAAAGTAGAAATCGCAAGCATAAAATTTTATTGGGGGAGTTAAAATGGAAAATAATATTGATTATACGGCAAAACAAACCTCCCCATTAAGTTATCACCTCTACAACGAAGATGTCCCTCTAGACGTGCTATTATCGATGTGCTCCAAAGAAGAAGTGGCAATTGAAGATATTTTTGTATCAGATATTACAAGACAGTTCATCGACTACGTTAGTTCCCTTAAAGACAAAAATTACGAAGAAATTTCTTCTTTTTTGCTCTTGGCTGCAACGTTATTAGAGTTAAAATCTTCTCGTTTATTACCAAAGATTGAGTTTGACGAACTAGAAGATGGATTTATTATTTCCGATGAAAAATTGTTTGAATTACGTGCTGAGAATTACTTGGTGTACAAAGAAGCTGCCGGCAAGCTAGCGAAAACTGAAATACTAAACAGGTTTTACAGAGAACCAGAGTACGACGAAAAAGAATATAACCTCATTATAAAAAATTTCGATGTTAATAAAATGATATCTGCATTTTCAACCTTACTAGAGGTGATAGAATTTACTGAAGATTCAAATGTTATTAAAAAAATCCCTACAGAAAGATTTAAAGTGTCCGATCGGATTAAGTTTATATTAGAATATATGGAGGTATATAAAACTGCTAAATTTGTTGATTTCATAGAGCCCGATTTTTCGAAAGTAGAAGTAATTAACACTTTTTTAGCAGTTCTGGAACTATGCAAAGAACAGTTTTTGTCAGTTTCACAAGAGGAAAATGACAAAATTGAATCTATTTGGCTACACTTAAATAAAGATGCAGACGCACATAAAATTAATAGTTTAAAGGAGATTTTATTGAAAAATGTTGATGAGTATAATTGAAGCTCTTATTTTTGCTAGCGGTCATGGGCTGTCTATTGAAAAAATAATTGATAGCCTTAAAAGTGATTATTCTGAACAAGATGTTTTAGAAGCTATAAAAAACTTAAAAAACACCTATGGTGGCGAACGTGGAATTATTCTAATAGAAGTGAATAAAACTTTACAATTTCAATCAAATCCAAAATATGGAGTAATTCTATCTGATATCTTAAAAGAAACAAGAGAGCGCGAACTTAGCAAAACTCTACTACAAGTTCTCGCTATAATTGCGTATAAACAACCTGTCACCAAAGCCGAAATAGAAGAATTAAGAGGAGTTAATTCCGATTATGTAGTATCAATGCTGTTAAACTTAGGGTTAATTGATGGTATTGGCAGAAAAGAAACAGTTGGTAGACCTATCCTATACGGTACAACTGTTGAATTCTTGCGTAAATTTGGCATTTCTTCCATCAACGATCTTCCAGATTATGAAGGATTGTTAAACAAAATAAAAAATAACCATGATAAATATTACCCAAAAACAGACGAATTGTATCGCGACCCAACAACAGGTTCAACACAAGTTCAAAAGGCTGTTATAAAAGACTCGTCAGATGCTTTACCCGACTTTCTAAAAGATGAAGATATAATTGAGGTCGAATAGTATAGATATCCTCTGCTTTTCTATAAGCTACACAATTCAGTAGGTTTAACGGTTCGTGAAATTGTTGTGAAAATTCATAACTTATGTCGACACACGCGTGCGCATAGTATATAATATAATAAAATAGGAATATGTCTATCTTACCATAAAAAATAAATTCTAAGTTAAAAGAGGCAGTATTTGAAACACGATACTTTTCTACCAACTGTATTTTACAAATTATCCAAAATTAGCTTGCTAATTCTTTTTTTAGTGAGTTTATTTTTGATAACATTTTTATCAACACAGACAATTACTTGTCTTACGGTTACACAGAATAATAATGCTGAAGCGACTGCAGTCAGTTCAGGCGATGCACTTCTAAGTATTTTGAATAGCACAACTTCAGAGAGTGTTGAACTAACTCAAGATATAACTATTAATTTAGGGACAACAGATCAACATGGTAAAAATAACGTTTATAGTGGAACGTTTAATGGAAATGGGCATACAATTACTATAAACGGATACAAGAAACATAACCATACAGATGCTGCCAACGTATATGCAGGGCTTTTTACAGGTAAACTTAGTGGAACATTCAAAGACGTAACTATAAATTATAATGCCAATCTACACTTTACATTAACAAACAATATTTTGACAGGCTATAGCCGTAAAGAAGTTGTAGAGGAAAATTCCTTTTTTATCAGTGCAGGAATAATCGCTGGACTTTTAGATACAACTGGAAAGATAGAAAAAGTCCAACTAAATATTAGTGAAAATGCTGCTTTTTCTGCGTTAGGGATTGATGGGCGCGGATCGGAATCTGACATTAATTATTTAGGAGGAGCAGGAGGAATTGCAGGAGGTTTCGTAGGGACCGCACAAGGGGCAGGTAAGATTTATCATTCAACTCTAAACAACAACGGCCTAATATCGTCTCGTGCGGAAAACAAAAATGTCAACGGCAAAAAGATACCTTGGGGTGGTAATAGTCAAATTGCTTCAAAAATAGAGATAACCGCTGATAATAATCCCTGCCGTTCTATTGCAGGAGGGGTCGTCGGTGAGCTTCATACAGTATCTAACGCCAGCCCAACTCTAGTCAATTTCACTTTAAAAGGGAATGGGGTTATTGCATCTAACCTAAAACCCTCAAACAATGTTGACCTTACCACCGGTTATGCAGGAAATGTTTTTGGTTCGAATCGCGCTGCTAATTTCTCTGTCGATGGACTACTGTATAAATCAGCAAATAAATCTGCAACTGCTCCTATAGGAACTGTTAATAAAGCTGGCACTTGGGGAGGTTCTGCAGGTTCCAATTTAATTATTTCTAATGTGTTTAAAGTCAAAGCAGACGGTGAGGTTTCTAATAATAGAGGTAAATTACAAATACTTACTTCATATGACTTTACTGGTGGCAGTTCCACCACTAAAACTGCTATCGGAGAAAATGGCAAACAGGAAGCTGGTAAAGATGGTGGATTGTTTTACCTAGGTTGGGGCTTTGGAAGTCATACATCTACAAATAATATTAATGAGTTAAATCCTGAAACAGCTGCCAAATATAAAGATTCCAGTGGTGCTGCATACGGAACTTTAGATTATACAACAATCAACCCGCAAGGTGAAATAATCCTAGTAGCTAATGTAACACAGACCAATATGTATTACGTATCTGCTGGTACATATGACGATAGGTACGACCATAAATACTACATTACTGTGTATGACGACTATTCGCTATCTGAATTAAATTCAGTGAGTTTTAATTTCCCTAAGAATTCTAAAAACCATATAGTTTACTTCTTCACAATTAACTCGTCACCCATGGTAACTTCGTTTGCAGATGTAGTAGACGACAAAAAAACATATGATAGGACAGGTGTTTTATTTTCTGGAGCTCCTTCAGGTACTTCGTCATTATTTCCAGGGATTAAATGGGTAAGCCAATATAAAGATTTAGATAATGTTGCTAATTCAGCCTATGATACAGTAGGAATATCAGGGAGCAGAAATGTTACTACCCACTCAAGAGTAGGTACTTATACCGTTTTACTGTATAGAACAACAGATCAAAATCAAGAGGTTCCATTACAAGATGGCGAAGTAATAGCAGGGAATTCCAGTAATAATCCTAGTGAAGTCTACACGTATACAGCTCCAGCATCCCCTTTAACTGTACAAATTGAACAGAGAGTTATTACGGTGCAAACAGAAGGGGCGCAAATGTCGTACTCTAAAGAATATGATGGTTCTTCAAGTGTAATAGGATTGCGTTTAAATGAACATTATCTTCTTAATGGACTCCTCCCAGGAGATGAAAGCAATACATATATAACATTTGATGATACTCTAAGCAGTTTTGTAAACTCTAGTGGCGTCCCTGTTTCAAATGTAACGGGCAGTGGTTCTGTTAATGTTAAATTAGTGAATTGTAGTGTTAACAACATTAACTACAAAATTAATCCCCCAGTTGGAGGTGGCTCTATTGATATTATACTGTACAACTGTAGTATCACAAAAAGAACAGTGACACTAGAGTGGCACACTAGTGATGGAGATGTGCAAAGTCTAGATAGTGACTATATTTTCGTGTACAATGGGCAGCGCATATTACCAAGTTTGCATGTAAATAATGCTATCGGAAGCGATGAGGTTCACATTTCGTCATTAACATTTCGGAACAGTTCATCAACTGAACCATACGAATGTTTTGATGCTGGCACTTATCATGCTAGAGTTGGGATTCTTTCTGGAGCAGATGTAGCTAATTATAGGCTACCTACAGACCAGAACGTTATTAATAGCTACAGTATTCCTTTTGAAATCACGCCTAAAGGCATAAAAGTTATTTGGCCTGAAAATAAAACATTTACATTCAATAAAAACCCACACCCGTTTGTGTGTACGATTGAAGACGCAAATTCGGCAATATATGAAAGAGACACGGTAACTATAAGTACTGTATATAAAAATGCAAGCAACAATGTTGTTGATGAATTGAGAAATGCTGGAACCTACTCTGCAACTGCATTAAAAACAGAGGGCTCTGGTAGAAATAACTACTATATTACCAACGCTTCACAAACTAATGTTAATGACATTAAAATAAATCCTTGGGTTGTTAACGTGACTTTTAAGACGGGAACCGGTTCTTCTGTTCAACCTCTTGTGTATAATGGCACTAACTATATTGGTTCTGACCTTGGTTTAAAGGTTAACGTTTCAACAGTAAATACAGAATTATCTCCTAGCTATTTAGGTTTATCATATAAGAACATAAATGGTACTCCTATAACCGAAATTAAGACAGTTGGAAAGTACAATGCATCAGCATATGTAAAGAATGGCACAGAAGGTAATTTAAGGTTCTTAACTCTAAATTATGTGATTAATGCTAGTGATAATTATCAAGAAATAGAGGTCACACCTAAAGAAGTCTCTCTTGATTTTGGAACTTTGTCATTTGTTTATGATTCTACGAGCAAGAGCGATAATGTTGAAGTACAGGTAAAAGTCTCTGACATAATTCTAGGCGATTCAGTGGCTGTAAATAAAAGCTGGGGCTCTGATACTGTAATAAATGTAGGCACATATACATTAACTTGCAGCTTATCTAATCCTTCATATAAAATTAGGCCTGCAGACATAACCCGTAGTATAACAATAACGGCTTGTAGTATCAAAAACGAACCACTTCTAACAGTTGCTCCTATAGAATCACAAAGCTATTGTTTTGCCAATATAACGCCGAAACCAACCATCAAATATAAAGAAAACTTACTCTATAAAGATACAGATTTTACTCTCGTTTATTCTAATCATAAGGATGCTGGTAACGCTAGTATTGAGATTACTGGTAAAGGAAACTTCAAAGATTCAATTACTACTAGTTTCACAATCGCAAAAAAACCATTAGGTGTTAACATTTCTATTCCACAGACATTAATATATGATGCAACCTCAAAAAAATCTGAAATTAGTGCCACGTTAACTGGTGTAATCCCAAACGACCAAACACCAAATATCAGCTATGTTTTTTACGATGCTTCAACATTAGCGTTAGTTCCTGAACCAAAAACTGCAGGGAATTATAAGGTAATTATAAACTTTAACGAAGTAAATTATAGTATGCCTCCTGAAACAAACAGAACAAGATTATTTACTATTTTAAAGAGAGAATTAGGGATACAATTCTCTGCATATTCTAACTTAGTTTTTAATAACGAACCTCTTTCTATTGGAGTACAATTTGACCCTACGAAACCTCTTGCGGAAGCAGATGCTGGATTGGTTTCGTTGAAACAAGATCATATGTATGGTCCCCCAACTAGTAGGGTTTCTGTAGGACAAATATTAAATGCCGGTAGTTATCAAACAACCGTAACTCTTACAGGAGACAGTGGTTTAACAAATCATCTTAATTATATAATTACAAGCAGTAATTTATCTAACACTAACGCACAAAATTGCAATATATTAAATTACTCCGTAAAACCAAAGGATTTAATAATTGAATTTGATTCAACAAATACTAGAGTGTACAACAAGACAATCCAACACATCCAATATTCTGCAACAGCAGGGTATGGACCACTTGGAACAGATACGCTAGATAGCATAATAAGGCTACAATATACAAACATTTCTGGAGTAACCACAACTGCCGTATCGCAAACTGGAGTGTATACTGTGACTGCTCATTCGCACAACAATAACTATAAAGTGGAGAGTACCATCCCTAATAACGTACAATTTGAAATTACGCCAAAACCTCTGAAAGCATATTTGGTATACAACAGTCAACCACTAGAAGAGAATATGGAATTTATTTATGGTGGTTCTAATCAAAATTTCGCAAATTCGATCGGATATGCGTACCAGCCAGGATATTCTTTCATTTCTGGAGATGAACCTAGAATTGATAAAGTTGTTCATAATGGACAGCAACGAATTGATGCTGCTTACGCTGTTTCTGACAGTTACAAAATTATGATAAGTCTTGCTAACACAGAAAAAAACTATGTATTACTTGCTGAAGGTAGCGTTTTAGAAAGACATTTCAAAATTAAACCTCGACCCATTCAAGTTACCTTTGGTTTGGATAATAATATTGTATTTAATGGAAATAGCAATGATATACAAGTAGAATTAAGCAGCGGGGTGGGATATGTTAGCGAAGGTGACAATTATTATTCTGGCATAGTTGAAGGTGACAACATTAATCTGGGAGCCTATGTATATTCTTTTGTTGACAAGAGCAGAGATATAGAAAACACAGATATAACATATTATGAACCGGGGAGCAAAACCAGTTACAAAGATTGTGGACAGTATACTGTAAAGGCAGCTTTAACTGATAATTCCAACTATTATATATATACTAGTGAAACAGTATTTGATGAAAAAACCTTTAATGTCACACCATATTCAATAACTTTGATACCCACAAATATAATAAAAACATACGGTGAGTTGGATAATATAGATAGTCTCACTGTAAACAAAACAATTATGATTGATCAAACTGGAATTCATGATGAACCTGGTGACGGCGAACTGGTTATAATTAGTGCGACGCTAATCCGTGATGTAGGAGAAGACGTGGGTTCCTACTATTATACAGGTTATACATATGATGGTAGCTTAAACTATGCTGTTTCTGTTAACACAAGTGCAATGGATAATAATGGAAATGTGTTCAAATTTGAAATAACTGAAAGAGTTTACAGCATTACACCAAAACAGTTTTCAATTCAATGGGATGAATGGAATGATTCCATTCCCATTCTTCCACTTGTTCCTAAAGAGACAGTCAATGTTATTATGCCCCTAAGCACCATACCCGTTGAACTTACTTACTCAAGAACTGGCGGAGATTATCCAGATGCCGGGTCATATGACATAGATGATGTAATATATGATGATAATCCAAATATTTCATTCGTAATTAGTGGAATAAACAAATCCGGTGGGAAAGGCAAATATGTAATTTTAGGCAGACCAGTTGCTCTACAAATTAAAGATTTCACCAAAGTCTACGGAAAAAACGATCCGGACTTTTATAACCCGAGCAATTTCAATGTAAGAATTGACGATCTTCCAACTGCTATAAAAAGCGACTATCTGTCAAACCCTAGTAACTTTAACTGGCCAGAATTAATAAGATGCACAAGACAATTGGGCGAAAACTACATTCAAGAAGGATACCAAATTTCATATTCCTTTATCACAGAAGAGGCTAAAAACTACCGGTTGCAACTGTATGAGTACAATGAAGAAGATGTTTTTGAAACAATAAAAGATTCAGCCATTTTAATGATTACAAAATGTGTGGTGGAGGTTAGTGCTGAAGACATAGTTTATAATAATATACACGATGGTAACGAGAGGTTTAATAAGATTTATGATGGTAACAATAGATTAGACCAAAGAAAAATTTCACTAACCCCTCAGAAGAGAGATTATTTATATGCTAACAGTCCAGAATTATTTAATAGAGGCTTCACTATCTCTGGAACATTTATTTCTACAACCTTAGGAGAAACAGATTCTGATGCAGGTGAGAATAAAAAAATAAAAATTTCATTTAGTGTAAATGCTGATTCTGCTAATAATTTTCAACTCCCAGAACCGATTACTATGAGTGAGCGTGGACGAATTGATAAAGTCACAATACCAATTACTATTTCTCGTAAACTAACTGGTGATAAAGCGGAAATACGTTACGGCGACAGCCCGTCTGTTTTTTCAAAATATAATGATAGTGAATCTATACTATATGAAGGGAATGAAGATGTGCAGTTTTATATCAACTATGGCAAGTATAATGACACTACATATTCATTTGTAGGAACTGACACGCCTTCACTACTTAACCTTACTTTCGAAGTAGTATATCAAGATATAAATGAAACTGTTGTATGTGGCGATAACATTAAAGATGTTGGCAATTATGTAGTTAAACTAGCCCTAAAGTCTGGTGCCAATTTAAAAAATTATAATGTTATATGTAAAGCAAATGAAAATGATTCAGTGTTTAATGATCCCACCAGGTTTTCTTCTGACTTCACAATCATTCCCAGAACTATTGAAGTAGTTCAAAGTGGTCTTGTTTTTAAGAAACCAGCAAATAATGATACTAAAGCTAATATCACCAATGAACACTTTAAATTGTTAGGATTACTTGAAAAAGATAAAGAGTTAGTCGAAATTTCATATACTTCTAAATTAAATGAATCCCTTCCAGATGTCCCAAACACAAAAGTTCTAGTTAATAATGTTTATATCTCTGGCGGTTCACAAAGTCACAACTATACACTTTCTAATGATAGCTTTGAAATAGAAGCTCGCATATTATCATTAGCAAAAATTAAACTTAATAAACCAGATGCGACGCATTTTAATAACAGTCAAGTTATTGTTGAGCCTATCATAGAATACTATCTACCTGGAGCGACATTGAAGATTAATGACGGGGTAATCGTGCCAGGTAGTACAGATAGTACTTTAGACGGATATAATACTACAGTTAACATAAAAATATATTACGAAGGTAAGGAAGGAGTATTTTACACTAGAGATAGCATACCGCCTAAAAATGCGGGCATATATATTGTGTCTTCAGAAATAACAAATGATTCTGGATATACTTTACGAGGACCTACCACAGAATTAGAAATTAAAAAGGTAAAACCTTACATAGAATTATCGGGGAATTCTTATCAAGAATATGGCAATATTTTCCAAAAATTTACTGCAAGAGTGACCGCAGAAGGGCTTAACGAAACGGTAAATGTTACTTATTCGTTTGCAAACGAAGATGGTACATTACCACTATATCCGAAAGCCGGATACCACACCGTAACTGCAAAATATAATGCTCCAGCTCAAACAGAATTAAATCCTTTTAGTAATTATATTTCGACAGAAATTACTAAAGAAATAAAAATTTCGCAGAAACAAGTTCGTGTAGTTTTTGACCTAAGACCAAAAGACATAGAAGGTAACTTAATAGATGAATTTGTATACAATGGAAGAGATAAAATAAAGAATTATCCTGAAATAGGGGGCCCTGAACTTGGCATTTCTATAATAGGTGTGGCACCTAACGATATTTGTAAGCCTGTTTTACAAATACGCAAAGACAATCAACCGTTTACGCAAAACCAAATCATTGATGCTGCGCAATATTTTGTTAATGTAGGGGTGTCAAATGATAGTTATTACATTGCAGGAACAAGTTCTATATCGTTTAGAGTAAAAAAAGCTGTTTTAAAAGTCATTCCTGTTATCGATAAGGCTACTCCTGCAGGACAAAAACCAGGCTATACACTTCAATATGAAGGCTTTTTACCAGGTGATTCTGAAGAAGATTTAGAAGGGCTTCCTTCACTCAATTTATCTAGTACACTAGTTGGAACTAACATTGCACAACCTAGTGGGGGGCTTGACTCAAATTATGAATACGAATATATAACAGAAGAATATGAAATCGTTTATGAGAAACCGATTACTTCCTCTAATAATGTGATGTATATAATTTTAGCTTCAATTGCAGGGTTAATTATATTAATAACGATTATATCTATTTTAAGCAAAAAATCAATGCTCAAAGCTTTCACAAACAACCGTTCTAAAAGGAAATAATACCACATATGAGATTAAATAAATATATTTCTACTAGTGGGTTATGCTCTCGTAGAAAAGCAGATGAGTTAATATCTAATAAAAAAGTAAAAGTTAATGGCGAAATAGTTATAGACTTTGGGTTCAAAGTTGATTTAACTTATGACGTGGTATCTGTTGATAACATTTATTTACATAGTAAAACAAATCAACAAAATGTATATTTAATGTTCAATAAACCAAAAGGTTGTGTTTGCACTGCACAAGATGAGAAGGGCAGGCAGACTATATATGATTTTATCAACTCTCCATATAGACTTTTTTCCATAGGAAGGCTAGACTATAATACCGAAGGACTTTTAATTTTAACAAATGATGGAGACATAACACATAAATTATCTCATCCAACATTCGAAGTTACAAAAACCTATATAGCCCGAATTAATGGCTCTATAACTGATAGTGAACTACAACTTTTACGAAATGGAGTTCTTATAGATAATGGTTATAAGACAAAACCAGCATCTTTTAAAATTATAAACAAAACTAACACAACTACTACAATAGAGGTGGTGATTAAAGAAGGTAAAAATAGACAAATTCACAAAATGTTTAATTCAATAAATAAAAATGTAGTTAGTTTAAAACGTGTTGCATTTGGACCTCTGCAGTTATCAAATGTTGCTAGAGGCAAATATAGAGAGCTTAATAGAAATGAGATTAAATTACTCAAAAATTATATAAAGGGGGAAAATAATGAAAATTTTAATCGTAAATGATGATGGATATAATTGTCCTGGGCTTGTTAAGCTTGCCACTATCCTATCAAAATATCACGATGTACGAGTTGTTGCCCCACATAAATGTAACAGTGGAATGTCTGCAGCCGTTACATTTCACAAACCAATTTATATTCGAGAAGTACCTGGATATCCATATCTATGTTATTCAGTAACAGGAACGCCTTCTGACTGCGTCAAAATAGGTGTCGAACTTTTTTCAACGACTAGACCCGAATTGATAATATCAGGTATTAATACGGATTTTAACATCGGAACAGATGTTTTTTACTCGGGAACAGCAAATGCTGCAATTGAAGGTAGTTTAAATAATATTCCATCAATGGCAATATCCACTAAGGTTATCGAAAACGAACAATTTAATTACGTTGTTGATACATTCTTAAAAGATTTTGATTATTATCTATCATTATTATCCCCTAAATATGCACTAAACATTAATATTAATAATGAATATATAGGAAATATAGACAAGGTGATTTGCAAGTTAGGGAAAAGACAATTTTGCGACATTTATCTTATAGATCCTAGTGGGACAGATACACTTTCTTGGACTCTAATCGGCAATCCTATACCTATTGAAAATGATTTAGATACTGATGTCGTTTGGTTAAATAAAGGCTATACAACAATTACTCCGATTCAATACAATTCAACCGACATTAAAGCTCTCAATTTGCTTAAACGGAGAATATTACCTAAAGGGAGTTAATTCACTAATATGTATAGGAAATCAAGAGTTGTAGTTATTGGAGGAGGCGCTGCAGGACCATTTGCAGCTTTAGCAATTGCCGAAAACAATCCTAATATAGAAGTTATTTTAATTGAGAGAAATCATAAGATTGGTAGGAAACTATATATTACAGGAAAAGGGCGATGTAATTTAACAAACAGTAACAATAACCCTATTTCTAAAATTATTTCAAATCCTAAATTTACATACAGTTCATTTTCTCAATTCACATACAATGACACTGTGCATTTTTTTTAAGTCACGAGGGCTTGAGATAGTAGAAGAGAGAGGGGGAAGGATGTTCCCTAAAAGCAACAAAAGTTCGGATGTAATAGATATAATTTATAATGAATTGATATCACGAGGAATTACCATATATTTTAATGAAACTGTAATTAGCTTAATTCAAGAAAACAATATTATTAAAGAAATTATTACAACCAAACAAAAAATGTGTTCAGATGCCGTTATTATGGCAACAGGAGGAATCTATTATCCTCATACTGGCTCTGATGGATTAGGTTTTGATATTCTTAAGAAACTAGGTGTAACTCTTATTCCACCAGTCCCAGCTCTAACTAGTATGCTATTCGATGACACAAGTCAAGAACTTCCCGAAGGGCTGTCTCTTAAAAATGTATCATTATCGATTATTAATACTAACGACCTGGTAATTGCTAATGATTTTGGAGAAATGATTTTTACAAACAATGGAATTTCAGGTCCTATTGTTTTAAGCTTATCTTCAAAAATCAATCGCAAACTCTTAAACGAAACATTATTTGCATCGATTGATTTGAAACCAGCATTACCTATAGAAGTGTTAGAAGATAGAATAATTAATATGGTGCCACTGTATGGCAAACAACAAGTAAAACATATTATACCAAAACTCACTGTTAAGAAGATGACATCTAAGATACTTTTACAATCCAATATTAATCCATGTAAGCAACTCGCAAATCTAACAAGCGAGGATATTAGAAAACTAGCTAATTCTCTTAAAGGTGTAAAGTATCAAATTTCATCTCTAGATACTGAACGGGCTGTTGTTACAGCTGGTGGTGTCGATGTTAAACAAATAAATCCTAAAACTATGCAGAGCAAAATCATTGATAATTTATTTTTTGCTGGAGAAATTATTGATGTTGATGCTCTTACAGGTGGATATAATTTACAATTTGCGTTCTCTTCTGGTGTTACGGCGGGGAGAGGCGTATGCGAATATATTAATAAAACGGAGGATATAATAAATAAATGACAAAAAAAGTTATAAACATAGCAATAGATGGACCTGCAGGATCGGGTAAAAGCACAGTTGCAAAAATCTTATCAGAAAAAATGAATTTAGTATATCTGGACACTGGGGCTATGTATCGCGCTATAGCTTACTATTTTCTAGAAAACGGCATTCAACCACATGAAACAGAAAAAATTAATAATATGATTGATGATATCGAATTATCAATTGACTATATTGACAATAAACAACATGTCTTTATAAACGGTATCGATGTTACTAATAAAATACGTACAAATGAAATTAGCATGGGCGCTTCAACCATTTCAAAAAATCCTATTGTAAGAATAAAACTTGTAACTATTCAGCGTGAGATTGCAGCGCAATGTAATTGCGTATTAGATGGGAGAGATATTGGAAGTTATGTACTACCAAATGCCAACGTTAAAATTTACTTGACAGCTAAACCAGAAGTCAGAGCGCAGAGACGAAATAAAGAACTCATGGAAAAAGGTGCAGAAGATAACTTTCAAACAATTTTACAAGAAATTAAAACCAGAGATCATCAAGATATGACACGTGATTTTGCGCCTTTGATTTGTACTGAAGATGCGGTTCAGATTGATACTAGCGGTTTAAGTATTGATGAAGTAGTTGCAAGGATTGAGAAAATATGCACAGAATTATAATAGCTAGTAAATCTATAGGATTTTGTGGGGGAGTAGCTAACGCTGTGACTCTTGCAAAACAATTCCTTGATAAACATAACCAATTCTTATATAGTATTGGGTCTATAATACATAATGAAATCGTAATTTCACAACTATCCGAAAAAGGATTAATAACAGTTGAAAAGGCAGATGAAATTCCAAATAATTCAACGGTGCTAATAAGAGCACACGGTTGTGAATCATCTACACTTGATTTATTAAAAGAAAAAAACTGTAAATTAATAGATGCTACATGTCCATCGGTTAAAATAATACATAAAAATGTTTTACAATATAGCAATAATGGTTTTCAAATTATAATATATGGAAATCCTAATCATCCCGAAGTAAAGGGCATTGCCTCCATAGCTAAAAATGCAGTTATTATAGAAGATATTAATGACTTTACTTTTTTAACATTATCAGACAAATTTTATATTGTATTTCAAACAACTTTCTCAACAAAAGATATCTCCTATTTATTAAATAACTTGCAATCTATTGCGATAAAAGATAATAAATCAGTTGATATATTCAATAGCATTTGTTATACTACTTTAGCAAGAAGAGATAGTTGCAGTAAAGTATTATCATTATCAGATGTAATGATTATATTAGGTGATAAAGCAAGCAATAATACGGTAGAGCTTTATAACATCGCAAGAGCTAATTGCAATAAAGTCTATTTCATTTCAAATTTAGACGAGTTAAATATAAATTTGAAAGAGATAATGAATAATAAAAACATCGGTATTTTTACTGGAGCATCGACCCCAAATGGGTTGGTTTTGGAGGTTATTAAATTAATGAAAGAAGAAAGCACAAACATCGAAATCGTTGATACTGACGAATCTAACACTAATAACGAAGTCAATATCAGAACACCTGAAGTAAATAGTTCAGACCAACAAAATGAATTTATGGATAAAGTCATGTCTATGCCAGTTCCAAACAATTCGAAACAATTAAATATAGGAGACATCAAATCAGTTCATGTTGTTGCAATCGATGACGAGGGGAGATTACAAGTATCTTACGGTGATGGAAGTATAAAGAATGATTTAGGCATCATAGAAAAGGATGAAATCGACCCAGATGCTGATATAAAAGAGGGCGATGACATACTGGCGGTTGTGATCAATACCGAACAAAAACATCAAATTTTATTCTCGCACATTAAATGTGTAGCAATCATAAAAGAAGAAGAAAAAATAGAGTTACTTAAACAAGGTCACGATGTCGAACTTAAATGCACAGGAGTAAATAGAAACGAAACTAAATTGCTTTGTGAAGTTGGAAGATATAAAGTTTTTGTGCCAAAAAGTAAAATTGAGTTAAACGGTGTTAAAGGAAAACTTGATCAATATATTGGCAAAACTCTAACACTAAGACTATTGACAGAAGATGATGAGGAACCAAAAGAAGGAACTAAAAAACATATCAAATCGAACAAGGTATTGCATGCAGGACAAAAAGAAATATTACAAGAAAAAGAAGATGCTTTTTGGAATGAAGTTGCTGTTGTTGGTAATGTAGTTAAAGGTACAGTCGTAAGATTTGGAAAGAAAAACAACCATCCTTTTGGAGCTTTTGTTTCTGTTAATGGACATGACTGTTTGGCACATATTTCCGAATTAAGTTGGAATAGAATCAAAGATCCATCCGAAGTCCTTACTGAAGGAGAAGAGTACGATTTTATTGTAAAGGAAGCTGACAGGGCTACAAATAAAGTTTCTTTAAGTTATAGAGAACTCCAAAAATCCCCAATTGAAATTATTGAAGAAAAATATCCAGTTGGATCTACTGTTGAAGGCAAAGTAGAACGAATTATGCCATTTGGTGCTTTTGTATCTATGGGAGAAAACATTGATGGTTTAGTTCATATATCACAGATTGCACATCAGCGCGTCGAAGATATAAATGATTTTCTTAAAGTAGGAGATACTATTAAAGCAAAAGTAACTAAATATGATAAGAATAAAATTAGCCTTAGCATAAAAGAACTTATTGAAAAGCCAGAACACGATGAAAATAGACTATTGAAAAACAAATTGGATAAAGAAGCAGTCAAGGTTAGCAGAGAAGAATCCAAGGCAAAACCAAAAACAAAGAAAAAAGAAAATAATAATGATTCCGATAGTAGTTATATTTCAAGCACTACTACAGGAGCAACATTTGGTGATACCGAACAAGGTCAAAAATTGTTTAAACAGCTACAAGAGGATAAAAATAATAAGTAATAAAAAATCCATTCCATTATAACTAAACTAAAAGCCAGAATAATTCATAATTTTTCTGGCTTTTGTTTTTTTGTTACCGTATATAACATAATATAAGCTGTCTGGCATTACACAAGCATAATTATATCTAGTAAAATTGAAAATTCATTTAGTAAATATACTTTTATGTAATAAAACAAAATGTTATAATCGAGTATGTTATAGTAATAAAAATGTCCATTATGTAGTTACATAATGGACATGGTTGGCAGGGGAGACGCGACTCGAACACGCAACCGTCGGTTTTGGAGACCGATGCTCTACCAATTGAGCCACTCCCCTTTAACTAATGTTTATTATATATATTTAAAAGATATTATGTCAATGAAAAAGGAGCGTCTTATGAGATTTGAAATAGGGTTCGTTGGTGCAGGCAATATGGGTGGTGCAATAATTAATAATGTTTTTCAGAATAAGCATTTAGTTAATCTAGATAGCAATAATATCATCATATGCGATACCGATTTAAATAAATTATCATATTATGAAAGTTTGGGTTTTAATACAACAACGAATATTGATGATGTATTAAATAAAGCAAATATTACTTTTTTTGCCATCAAACCACAAACATTTTCCCAGCTTTCATTTAGTAATAAAAGCATATTATCGCAATATATTGTATCAATTATGGCTGGAGTAAGTATTGCAAAAATTAGAGAAGTTACGAATTTTAATGGACCTATTATCAGAGCAATGCCCAACTTGCCCTGCCTAGATGGAAATGGTACTATAGGTATTACCTATCCTAATACGTGTAATCGTCAAGAAATGAACCTTATTAATAGTATCTTTAATGTATGTGGTGAAACCATTGAAATTCCTGAACATCAATTTGATGCCCTTACAAGCATTAGCGGTAGTGGACCAGCATATGTATTCTACTTTTTAAAGTCATTAATTGATGCAGGCGTTGATGTTGGGCTCACGCAGGAAATCAGTAGTAAACTTGTATTTAATACTTTTCTAGGAAGTACTCTGTTCGCTATTAATTCTAAAGATTCATTAGAAGAATTAATTACAAAAGTTTCCAGCAAAGGTGGAACAACTGTAGAAGCTATTAATGTGTTCCGAACTGAAAACTTGGATGAGATTATACTGAATGGCGTTAAAGCCTGTGCTGCACGATCAAAACAACTCTCAGAGGTTAAACAATGAATAAAAGAGTAGATATTTATACTGATGGAGCCTGTAGCGGTAACCCTGGAAACGGTGGATGGTGTGCAATCTTAATTTATCAACAACATGAAAAAATCTTATATGGTAACGTGCCGGAAACAACAAATAATAGAATGGAATTACTTGCTGCAATAAAAGGTATTGAGGCTTTAAAAGAACCGTGTTTTGTAAATTTATACTCAGATAGTGCATATTTAGTAAATGCATTTCAAGAAGGGTGGATTACTAACTGGAAAAATAATGATTGGAAAACAAAAACTCGCCAACCAGTCAAAAATAAAGATCTATGGGAAAGGCTTGTTTATGCAATACAGCCTCATATCGTTACATTTAATAAAGTAAAAGGGCATTCTGATAACCAATATAACAATAAATGTGATGAAATGGCTCGAAGAGAATCTTTGACTAAATCAAATAACAGATAGCAATATTTCTATTTCTTTAAATGATATTTATTTGATCTAAACATCAAATAGTATATTAGCATTGCAAATGGTATGCTTGAGTATAGAATAAATACTAAATATAAACTATCACAAATTGTATCATTTATTAAATTGATAAGAAAAATTATTAATACTGAAAAAGTCATCCATAGGGTAAAATATAATATTATTTTTAATGCGTTAAATTTTGCTCTTATTCTCTTGAGTGGGTTTTGTAAATATATTAATAATCTAACTGTTGGAACTATTAACCCAATACCTAGTGCGGATAAAAAAGAAGGTCTTGACAATTGTAATGCTTCGGGCAAAAAGCTTAATATCGTAAGTAGGGTAGCATAAAATATATAAACAATAAGTGTTAAATCTCTAAATAGTTTGTTAGAATAATAATAGTTCATATAATAAAAATTACTAGAGTTTGCCTTGTTGTATGTCTTTACGGTGTACCCTTCATCAAATAGCCTTTTTTTCATATCGTTATAGTGCGGGAAACGAGAGTTTTCAGCCTTGATATACAGCGCCTCTTCGTTTGCTTCATTAGTAATCTCTCCATCATGAAAAAGACTGTTGTCATCGGTATATAATAAGCCTAGGGCTTCTCTATAGTTTAAACTTGGCGTAGCATTTATTATACTATTTTCTGCGACTCCTATGGTCGAAAGCGTAGGTTGTACGTTTATGTCGTCAGCATTCTTATTGGACACATCAGTTGATTCTAGTGGTAAGTATACTCCTAATCCTAAAAGCTTTTCGGCCCGTTCTCTTTCTAATTGTTCTTCCATAGATGGTGATTGATTGTTTTCCCTTTGATTTTTAAAACTCATGTCTGATTCTAGCGTTTGATTTATGTTAAAACTTGTTGTTTCAGTAGATAAATCAATATTATTATTCATATCTTTTGCATCTTGTTGCATATTTATATTATCATCATACTCCTGTTGACCTTGTAATTTTGATTTTCTAGGCGTCTTTGGCTTTAAATCATTTGGATTATAAGGGAATGTGGATAAAGAATCAATTAAGTCAACAGGCTTATTACTAACCAATTTGTCTAATAGAGTCCTTGTATACTCCCATTCATATTTCTGTGTTTCTAAAAAACTTCTACCTTTGTCTGTTAGAGTATAGTATTTACGTTGCGCGCCATTAGTTTCGAGTCCATCATATGACGATATATACTCTAAGTTTTCTAGTCGTTTTAAAATACTATATAATGTTGATTGCTTAATTTCATAGTGACTAACTGAATTTTGTGCGATTATTTCTAGAATTTCATAACCATACCTATCTTTTTCCGATAGGGTATTCAACACAATCGTGTCCACTCTACTCCTAAATAAGTCAGTATTAATTGTGTTAATTTTATTCATTATTTTACCTCTGTACGAATAAGTCCTTTTACTATACCCAAAACTTGAATGTTTTCAGGATAAACATCACTCATGTTTTTATTTTCAGGGTGCAATCTAACCACGTTATTATGGTCTATATAATATCTTTTAACTGTTATATATTCGTTGTCAATTAAAGCAGCTATTATATCACCGCTAGAAGCAAATGGTTGTTTATGAATTACAATATAATCCCCATCATTAATGCCTACATCTATCATGCTTGAACCTGAAACTTTAATCAACAATAAATTATCATTGTAACCAAAAAATGATTGAGGAAGGGGAATATGCTTGGTATATGACTCCTCCGCGAAGAGCTGTTGACCCGAAACAATACTACTAAGTAGGGGGACTAAATTAATTCCTGGCAATTCAAAAATGTTCTTTTCTAGCTTAATACCTCTACTTATATTGGAATCAATCGATATCTCTCCTAAATCTCTTAACAATCTAAGATATTTATGTGCACTGGACGTAGATTTGAAACCCATATAGTTACAAATTTCTCTAATAGTGGGTGGATAGGTGTTTTTAATAAAATACTCCTTTAAAAAAACCTCAATTTATTTAATTTGTTGGTTATAATATCATTTTTCATTTAAAGTCCTCTTCTGGCTATACTCTCAATAATTATCGTTAATTAAAGTAAATAATGATTCTAAATCTTGATTAATAATTTCACTTGTCTGTGTCTATTTGAGAATGTCTACGTAATTTTACTCTCGTCGCAGCATCTTTTTTTATGTCTTCAGATATAGCAGCATAATGTTTTTTTGTTGTATTTACATCCTTATGTCCTAATACTTCAGCTACAATAAAGATATCTTTAGTTTCTCTGTATAAAGCAGTACCATATGTGCTTCGTAGTTTATGTGGAGATATAGATTTTAATGGAGAAATTAATTTCGCATATTTTTTTACAATATTTTCAACTGCGCGTGTAGTAATACGCTTGTTTTGAAGGCTTATAAACAAAGCAGGCGTATCGAGTTTATTTGCTTTCGCCAATCGTTCATACCTCCATATAATATAGTCATCAAGTGCCTGTTTAATTTCGTTAGAAAAATAGAGCACTGATATATTACCACCTTTTCGAGTTACTTTAAAGGCATTATTTTTAAAGTCTATATCTAGTAAATTTAGACCGACGCATTCACTAACTCTTATACCAGTACCTAAAAGTAGTGTTAATAGGGCAGTATCGCGTTTAATAACTCTTGAATTATAATTATCTTGACGTGATGAATGAAACTTAGATTCTTTTTCAACTACTGATAACATTGATTCGACTTCGTCATTATCAAGACGAATAATGGGTTTATCGTGAATTTTTGGAGTATCAACTTTTAAACTGACATTTTCTTGAATTAAATCTCTCTTATAAAAATAATTTAACATAGATTTAATAGCGCTTAGCTTTCTTGCTTTGCCTCTTTCATTATTAGTTCTGATTTTTCCATTAAATTTATAGTAGGATAGATAACTCAAATAAAACTCTATATGTTGACTTTCTAAAGCATCTAAATCAGCCAATGTTATTGAGTTTATGGATTTTCCATAGAAATGGTTAATTTTTTTTACAAGAAAATCGAAAAATATGACTAAATCTCTAGCATAATTCAATTGAGTTGATGATGCTACACGCATTGAAATTCCTACGAAGAATTCCCTACAAAAAAATGGTAGATTATTTTCCAAAATATCATTTAACTTAGATAATTGGTTATACTTTTTTAATTCAAAATAGTTAGTCTTTTCCATAAATTTATTATACCATATTTAAACATATTAATTGTAATAGAAGCGAATTATTTATTGTTTATATTTAATTTAAAGGCATGCAAATGTTTATTCTCAAATAGGGGAAAAGGGAAAATAACAAACATATTACCCCTGCATCTATTCGCAAAATACCGATTTTGCGAATAGATGCAAATAGGGGGCGATGAATAATGGTTATTTTTAGTCAAAAAATGACAAAATACGCAAATAATTAAAAATTGTTTGCAATCCAAGTATTTTTATATTTTTTACAAAATTCTAAAAAAATGGCTTAAAAATAAAATATATTACAGATGGAATTATTAAAAAATCTGTGTTTAATATTTTGATTTAGAGATTTTATAATAATGATTTCAATGTTTCAATAACAGCAAGCCTACAATGCTCGTAAGTTAATCCTCCTTGTAGGTATGCGATATATGGTTCTTTTATTGGTGAATCTGCGCTTAATTCAATTGATGAACCTTGTACAAACGTTCCAGCGGCCATTATTACTTTATTGTGATATCCAGGCATTGCTCCTGGAATCGGTGTTACAAAACTATCTACCGGCGAGGAATATTGTATTTTTTGAATAAATGTTATAAGTTCTTCTTTTGAATCGAATTTTATTGCTCTAATTATATCTGTTGGGAGAGAATTTATTTCTGGATTTACATCATAGCCCAGTTTTGCAAAACAATGTCCAAAAAGTACAGAGCCTTTCAATGCATTTGCGACCACACTTGGAGCTAGAAATAATCCTTGATAAAATGGCAAGTACGATGCATTATATGAACCTAATTCGGTCTTTAGTGCTGGAGATGTAAACCTCGAAGCGATTCTGTCTATAAGAACCGATTTCCCAGCAACATATCCTCCAGTTGTTGCTATTCCTCCACCAGGATTCTTTATTAAGGACCCTGCTATTAAATCTGCGCCTACCTCCGTAGGCTCTTTACAATCCACAAATTCACCATAACAGTTATCAACAAAAATAATAGTATTAGGTGAAATCTTTTTTATATATTCACAAGCTTCTGCAATTTCGCTAATAGAAAGAGCTTGGCGCCATGAATAACCTTTTGACCTTGTAATAAATACCATTTTGGGTGATAAGCGCCCTAACTTGTTCTTTATATTCGTAAAATCAAACTTTCCATTAGAAAGTAATGGTATTTCCGAATATGTAATACCAAAATCTTCTAAGGAACCTGTATTCTTTCCTTTTATTACCTTATGTAGCGTATCATATGGTGTTCCGGTGATACAAAGAATGCGGTCTCCTGGTAACAACGACCCGAAAAATACTATAGAAAGCATATGGGTTCCAGATGTTATGAGAGGCGAAACGATAGCATCTTCTGCGCCAAAAACATCAGCATACAATTTATATAGCGTATCTCTAGAATCATCTCCATAACCATAGCCCGTAGAAGGTATAAAATGTCTAGTAGAAACACGATTTTTACGAAATGCATTTAAAATTTTAACTTGGTTTTGGAAAGAAATTTTAGAAATTTGTTTAAACAAATCTACACATTCATTTTCAACATTTAATACTAAGTCATTTATATTTGGGTTTTGCATAATTATTATTTCCTTATAAATTCAAAACTTACACCACTTGCTTGCCTAACTATATTGTATTTAAAACAAAATTACTAATTTGCTTTAATATTTCGCTTTCATCATCATATAGTGATGTGGTATCAATTTTAATTAAGTTATTTTTATATCTATTGTTAAACCAAGTGGTTTGACGTTTTGCGTATTGCATAGTATTAGTTATTATTAACTTTTTAGTAGATTCCATATCGGCATTTCCTAGCAAATAGGATTCCCATTCTTTATAGCCTATGCCTTGGAACGATTGGTTTTGAAATGTTAAATTATATTTCTCAATTAACATTTTAACTTCATCTACGAGCCCCATTTTTACCATTTCTTCAACCCTATTTTCTACACGTTGCCTAAGACATTCACGATTGGTGTGTAATATAACAAGTTTAATTCCGTCATTAATTTTTCTAGTTTGTATTCGAGATAAAGGTTGTTCATATAAAGTTACTAAATATAACGCTCTTAAAACCCGTCTAGAATTATTTGGATGTAATTGTTTCGCAGCCTCTGGATCTGACATCATTAGTAAATTATAAATGTATTGTTTACCATGTTTTTCTAGAATGTCATCAAGTTTATTTTTTAACTCCATATTTTCTTTTTCAATACCATGTCCAAAATTCATTTTATAATAAAGTGAATCTATATATAATCCAGTTCCGCCACATACTACATACTGTTCGGAAGCGTTTTTAGTATTATTAATAATTGACTTAACATCCTTTTGATACATAAATACATTATATTCATCGTTAGGTTTTACTATGTCAATCATATGTTGTTTGACTTTTAAATTTTTTGCTTTTGCAGTACCTATATCCATATCTTTATAAATTTGCATAGAATCGGCAGAAATAATTTCCATGCCATATTCCAATGCAAATTTCTCTGCAATATATGTTTTCCCTGAAGCAGTTGAACCGCAAATTATAATTAACTTATTATTTAATGGGACGTTATTAATCATACTCTTCTTTTGAATTCCTTTTCAAAGCCAGTTTTATCATAAGCTATAATTGTGGGTCTACCATGTGGACATTGTAGGGGCATCCCTTCAGAAAAAAAATATTCTATTATATATTTAATACTCTCACTTGATAAACTCAAATTCCCTTTAATTGCGGCCTTACAGGCAATCGATGCGATACTGTCTTTAATAAGGCTCTTTAATGATAATGCATCAATTCCTGACATGGATAAACTTATAATGTCATCAAACACCTTTTTCAAGTTGATCTTTTCCGCCAATACTAATGGAATCGCAGAAACTCTAATAGTATTAACTCCAAGACTCTCTATTTCAAAACCCAATTGCATCAAAGTCTCCTTAGCCTTCATTAAAACGTCATGCTCAGCGATAGTGCATTCATATAAAAAAGGAATAAGCATCTGCTGAGAAGCGACAACTTTTCTTTGTATTGCTTCATTGTATTTATCAAATAAAATCCTTTCATGCGCAGCATGTTGATCAATATATAATACCTTATCATAAGCTTCTATAATCAAGTAAGTATTAAATATCTGACCTACAATTCGATATGATATGTTTTTTTCCTGATTAAATAATGATTTAGCTAATGTATTATTAGAATTATCATCATTTATTTCTTTAGAAACAATGCTAGCCCTCTGCTCGATGATAGCTGATTGTTTTTTTATGTTCGCTAGCGATGGAATGTAGTCATCAACTAATGCACCACTATCATCTATCAAGTTTTTTTGAGAATCGCCATCAAAGAGCACTTGACACGCATAATTATTTTTATTTATTTGAGCATCATTTTTATTTTGTTTATCTGGATTAACAGAGGCATCATTATTTGTTTCACCATTATTGTCTTTTTTGTTTTCCATTAACAGAGTATTAACTTGAAAAAATTCAGCCTGTTTAGAAAGTTCAAAATCTAGGAGTGTTTCTTGTATTGAACGGTAAATTGAACCAAATAGCTTTTTTGAAAAAGCTAACCTGATTTCACGCTTGGTGGGATGAACATTTACATCAACTTCATCGAAAGGAATTGCAATATCTAAAACAAATATAGGAAATGCGTGTTTCATTAGCCTATCAGAATATGCATTTTGTACAGTTGCAGATATATTACTATCTACCACTACTCTCCCATTAACAATTATATATTGATACGACCTATTGTTTTTGTATAAGTTAGGTGGAGAAATATAGCCTTGTATCTTATAACTGTTACTACTTAAGCGTTTATCATTTAGTGGTATTAAACCAGTAGCAATCTCTCTTCCAAAAACAACCTGTAAGGCTTCTTCTAGACCCAAGCCCTCACTAGCAAATATTAACCTGTCATTGCAATACAGAGAAAATGCTATGTTAGGATGCGATAAAATAAATTGACTAACAACTTTTTTAATATTATTTTCTTCGCTTACGCGCGAACTTAAAAACTTAAATCTAGCAGGCATATTATAAAATAAGTTTTTAACTATAACGATAGTTCCGTTTGTCCACGCCGTATCAGCAACTACGTACTCGCTGCCTTGTGAATACAGTCTCGCTCCGTTAGTTTCTGCGTGATATTTTGTCTTAATTTCAAATTCGCTTACCGCTGCAATCGAAGCTAAGGCCTCACCTCTAAAACCTAAGGTAGATATAGAAAAAAGATCTTCCGCGCTGGATATTTTGCTTGTTGCATGAGGTAAAATCGTTTTATAAAGTTCAGTCTTTGGTATGCCTGAGCCATTATCAGAAACTTCTATACATTTGATGCCGCCCTGTTCGATAAAAACCTTAATTTCTGTCGCGCCAGCATCTATACTATTGTCAATTAATTCTTTAACTACTGAAGAAGGTCTCTCTATTACTTCTCCTGCAGCAATACGATTATAAATCGAACTATCTAACACATTGATAATCATTTAATCCTCACTATTTACACTATTTTCGAAGGTTTTTTAAATTTGATAAAATTGTCAGAGCTTCAAATGGCGTACAATTATTTATGTCCACAGCATCTACTATATTAAGTATTTCTTTAGTCTTTGTGTCTTCCTCGAAAAAACCTATTTGATTTAATGGTACTGCATCTTTACCGGGTTCTGAAGTTACTATTTCTTTAATATCATATATTTTATGAGTCTTTTCGAGTAGTTCCATAATTTTTTTTGCTCTCGTTATAACTATATCATTGACCCCTGCCATTGATGCCACTTCTACTCCAAAACTTTTATTTGTACTCCCTCTTGTAATTTTGTATAAGAAAACCATTTCACCACCAGTGTACTTTATCAATAAGTGATAATTTTTAATAGTGGGGATTATGTATTCTAATTCCGATAACTCGTGATAGTGTGTTGCAAATAATGTGTATGCGTTAATTTTTAACGACACAAATTCAACAATAGCCCAGGCAATTGCTAGTCCATCTAATGTAGAGGTACCCCTACCTATTTCATCAAATAAAATTAGGCTATTTGATGTAGAATTATTAATAATATTAGCTACTTCGGTCATCTCAACCATAAATGTAGATTGACCTGCAGCAAGATTATCGCTAGCACCAATCCTTGTAAAGACCCTATCGACAGGCCTTATTAAAGCATACTCTGCTGGCACAAAACAGCCCATGTGACACATTAGCACAATTAATGCTACCTGCCTCATATATGTGGATTTACCACCCATGTTTGGCCCTGTAATTATTAATGTTTTAGCATCATCATTTAATGTTATATCATTAGGTATGAAGGCTCTGCTTTTCTTTTGCGATTCAACGACGGGATGCCTGCCATTCTTAATAACAATATCGTTGTTTTTGAAATTAATTAGCGGTCTAACATAATTATTTTGAACAGAAACCTCAGCAAATGATATCAATACATCCAATTGAGAAATTAATGTTGCATTTTGTTGAATAACTTTCATATTTAATCTTAGTTCGTATTTAATACTATCAAATATTTTCGTTTCTAACTCAATCGATCTCTCTACTGAATTTAATATCAATTCTTCCATATTCTTAAGTTCTTCAGTTATGAACCGCTCGCCACTTTTTAAAGTTTGTTTTCTTATATAGTGATCTGGAACCTTATCAAGATATGAATTGCTTACTTCAATATAGTAACCAAAGACTTTATTATAGCCCACCTTTAATGTTTTTAAATTAGTTGTTTCCTTCTGTTGTTGCTCATATTCTAACAACCAGTTATTTGCATTTTTCTGAGCATTTCTTAACTTATCAAGTTCCTTATCAAACCCTTCTTTTATTACCATGCCCTCTTTAAGTGTTGTTGGCGGATTTTCTGTTATAGAATCTTCAATGATACTGATAAGTTTTGGCAAACCGTCGAGTTCATTATGTATCGATTTAAGCAATTTGCTTTTGCTTGTTTTTAATAAATTTTTGATTTCTAATATTTTCTTTAGCGAAATCATTATACTAATAACTTCTCGGGGATTTATGCTATTATAAGATATTTTATTACACAACCTTTCAATATCTCGTATTTCGGATAAAGCAGTTTTAACATCTAAACGTCTATTTGTATTTTCAATCAATTCTTCTACAACATCTAATCTATTATTAATCGCAACATAATCCCGTGTCGGTTCTAAAATGGTTGTTCTCAATTCTCTAGCACCCATACTTGTAGACGTTTTATCCAGAACACCTAATAAGCTACCTTGTTTGTGATTATCAATTAATGTCTGTACTAATTCTAAATTTCTTTTTGTTGTAAAATCTAAGAACATTCTATTATTATCCATAATAACCTGTGGCATTTTTACATGTTCTAACATTTGTTTTTGAGTTAGTTCAACATATCTCAATAACGCACCTAGTGCACAAACTGCAAAAGGTGTAGTTTCTATCCCAAGTGCTTGTATTGATTGTATTTTGTAAAATTTCAGAATTGAATCAGTTGCATTACCATATTCGAAAGATAATTCATAAAAATGTTCTGGTTTTACTATTGCTTCAGTTGAAACATAGTCAGCCGAAACGATTGTAGTATATGCTTCCTTATTAGAAATGATTTCTGATGGACCTATTGATAAAATTTGATCTATAATTTGATTTACATTGCCGAATTTTTGTTGACTAACTTTCAGCACGCCAGTTGATATATCAGTCCACGCAAAACCTGCCTGCTCACCCGCTTTATATACTGAAAGTAAATAGTTGTTGGAGTCAGAATCTAATGAATTATCATCCGTTATTGTACCAGGCGTTATAACTCTAACTACATCTCTTTTCACCATGCCTTTTTGATCGGCAGGAGTAGACAGTTGTTCACAGATAGCAACCTTATATCCCTCTTGCACTAGTTTTGCAATGTATGTGTCCGCTGCATGATAAGGTACGCCACACATAGGTGCACGTTCTGATAATCCACAATCTCGTCCAGTAAGCGTTATATTAAGAACCTTGCTTGCAACGAGTGCGTCATCAAAAAACATTTCATAAAAATCCCCAAGTCTATAAAAAATGATACAGTCATTATACTGTTCTTTTATATAGAAATAGTGTTTCATCATTTCGGATAACTCTGGTGCTTTATTTGACATGAATAATTTCTCCCATTAGCGATGAGCCTTTATTGGCTGTAATTTTTACATCAACAAACTTACCAATTAAGTCGCTGTCTCCAGGCAAACTAACTAGTCTCCCATTATCTGTGCGTCCACATACTTTATGCAAACCCTTGGCGGTATCTTCAATTAATATCTCATATATTTTACCTATATATTTTTGGCTGATTTCTTGAGAAATATTATTTTGTTTTTCGATTAATCGAGTTATTCTATCCTTTTTAACCTTATATGTAATTTGAGGCATTAGTGCTGCTTTTGTTCCACTTCTTGGGGAGTAAACAAACATAAACGCATTGTGAAAATTAATTTCTTCTACTGCACGAAGTGTGTCCAAAAAGTCCTCTTCTGTTTCAGTAGGGAATCCAACCATAATATCTGTAGTTATTGCTATGTCTGGAATCTGTTTAATTAATTTCGTTAACTCATAATAATCTTCATATGTATATTTACGATTCATCAATTGCAATATCCTGTTTGAGCCAGACTGTATAGGAAGGTGAATATGTTTAGATATATTGTCATATTTCCCAATAGTGGAAATAATTTCAGGAGTAAGATCTTTGGGATTAGATGTCATAAATCTCAATCTAAATTTTTTGTTAATTGTTGCAAGTCTTTTAAGCAAATCATTAAAATTCCAACCCTCTTTGCTATCGTTGCCATAACTATTCACGTTTTGACCTAAAAGAGTTATTTCTTTATATCCCTTTTCAAGTAAATCTATAACTTCTTTGTATATTATATCTGGATGTATACTTTTTTCTCTTCCGCGTACATAGGGGACAATACAATATGAACAAAAATTATTACAGCCACTTATAATGTTAACCCACGCATTTGGAAAAGAGCTTCTATAAGCAGGCACTGATACCTGTTGCATATAATCATCCCCTGTTACAAACGCTTCTACAAATGATTTTTCACTATTTTTTTTAAGTTTTTTATTTTCAAGAGTGTTTTTAATTATATCAGATAATTTATTAAAGTTTTTGGTTCCCAATAAAATATCAATAAATGGATAACTTTTTAAAAGTTTTGTCGCCATACCCTCCTGTTGTATCATACACCCTACTAATATGATTAACATGTCTTTATTTTGCTTCTTTAGTATTTTAAGTTCACCAATACGACCTAAAATTCTATTTTCGGCCGTGTTGCGAATACAACATGTATTAAGAATTATTATACTAGCTTGAGAAACAATATTTGTCGGTAAATATCCAAGTGTTGAAAGAATTCCAGCTATCTTTTCAGAATCATAAATATTCATTTGACAACCAAATGTTTCAATATAAAAATATGGCAAATTACACATATGAAAATTATACTAAATCGTTCAAGGGTTAGCAACAATTAACGAATCATGCTTAAAAATGTTCAATAACTGTATCAGATATTGCCTTATTAACTAAATATTCAATATCTAAAACCGACTCCCTTTCTATGACAGATTTAAGGTTAGGATTTATCGATGGACTTTTGGGGACAAACAGTGTACAACAATCATCATAAGGTAAAATACTAATATCAAAAGAACCAATAGACTTTGAGATATCGATGGTTTCCTCCTTATCAAAACCAATTAGTGGCCTTAATACCAAAATATCTTCATCTAAAACTTGATCTGTTGAAACCATTCCTTTAATTGTTTGGCTCGCTACTTGTCCTAAACTCTCACCTGTTACTATCGTATTCGCATTATTAGTTTTAGCAATTATTTGGGCTATCCTCATCATAAATCGTCTCATAATTGTAATTGTAAACTCAGAGGGGCAAGCATCTCTAATTGCTATCTGGATGTCGGTAAAAGGAACGATGTATAACTCAAAACCATTATTATATTCCGATAAAATTTTAGATAAATCTCTAACCTTTTGAAGAGCAGACTCACTAGTATAAGGAAAAGAATAAAAATGGATACCTGATAATTTAAGACCTCTTTTACTCATATAATATCCAGCAACTGGACTATCTATCCCACCTGAAAGTAAAAGAATTCCACTACCGCTACAACCTACTGGCAAGCCACTTACACCAGGTATTATAGTCGTAAATATATAAGTGAAACCATTTTCTCTTATGTCAATACTTACATTATGGTCGTAATTATGTAAGTCAACTTTAAGATTCGCGTTATGTTCTAATATTTTTCCACCAACATATGCAGCAATCTCTGTCGATGTTTTATTAACCTTTTTATCTGCCCTCTTAACGGTAACTCTAAAGGTTCCTTTTAATGGTATAACAATCTGTCTAGCTATATCTATAATTTTATCAATATCTGTTGAAACTTTTATTGCCTTGCTTAAACTAACAATTCCAAAAGTTTTAGATAACGTAACAATAATTTTGTGTAAATCTTCTTTATTAAAATCTTCTACATAAATTCGATTCTGTGATGATGTAAAAGTACATTTAAAAGCTTTTAATTTTTGTTTAATATTCTTTATAAGTAATGATTCGAATTTATTTCGATTTTTGCCCTTTAGAAATATTTCTCCTTGTCTAATTAGTATACAATTATATTCATATTGCTCAATATTCATTATAAACTCCTAATTATGGTTTGATAATTTTTTATATATCTTTTCAAAGGATGTAATAAATCGTGACGCTTCTTCTGTGGTATTGTTGTGATTAAAGCTAATCCTAATGAGACCATTTGCAAAGGGAGTCTCTAAATTTAATGCTTCCGGGATACGTTTATTCTTTTTGTTGGAAACGCATGCACTTCCTGTACCTATTAAAATATCTTCTGTTTCTAGCGCATGCTGCATAACTTCTCCTCTAATACCTGCTAACGAAACTGTAAGGATATATGGAGAACCGTTATGAGGTGATAAAATCTTAACATCTTTGTACGTAGAAAAGTAATCATATAATATGTTAAATAACAAATTTACTTTTTTTAAATTTTCATCCAGCGATTTGTAACTATTTCTTAACGCATAACTAAAAGACATTATTGCTGGTACGTTTTCAGTAGAAGAACGAATATTAAACTCTTGTCCGCCTCCCCAAATTAAAGGAGCAATATATTGATTGTTTTTTATAAAAAGCGCCCCGCAACCTTTTGGGCCTTCTATTTTATGCGCAGAACAAGAATAAAAATCAACACCTAAATCCGTTATATCTATTTTTATTTTGCCAAGAGCCTGTACCCCATCAGAATGAAAAAGGATATCTCTCGAAGCTTTTTTTGCCATTTCTGCGAGTTTTTTAATATTATTTATCCCCCCCGTTTCATTATTTACATGCATAATTGAAACTAACGATACATTTTTAGATAACAATGTAGAAAAAGCATCAACGTTAACTAAGCCTCTAGAATCAACAGGTACAAATACAACTTCAAAACCTCTGCGTTTTAGTTCCATTGACGTTTGATATACCGAATTATGTTCTGATGCTGATATTATTATTCTAGTTCCGGGTTTTTTCTTCGTCCCGAGCAATGCAGTCACATTACTTTCAGTTCCACTGGACGTAAATATTAAATTATCTGATGAACTAGCATTAATTATATTTAAAATATCGGTACGAGCTTGATTAATTTCTCTTTTAACTTTAACACCTTGAGCATATAAAGTTGATGGATTATAAAAATAATCTCTTGCATATTCATTATATATATCCAGTGCTTCACTTGAGCATTTTGTTGTAGCGGCATTATCAAAATATATCATTTAATACCTCAGCATTTATTTGATTAGATTTTGAGTTCTTTAATAATTTATCGTAAGCTTGCACATAATTTAATTTTCAAAGAATCTAAAACAGCAGCAACATCTGCATTAATCTCGTCTTCTGTTAATGTTTTGTCAGAATTTTGGTATTTGAGGTTAATCGCTACGCTCTTACTGCCTTCCTTAACTCGCGTTCCTGAATAAATGTCAAATATTTTATAATCTACTAAATTATCTTGATTTAATTCTTTAATGACATTAAGAATGTCCGCTGCGACCACATTTTCATTCACTAAAATAGCAATATCTCTTTCTGAAGCTTGATATTTTGATATTTCTTTAAATGTCGTAAAGTCAGAAGACATCTCGAGCATTTTTTCCAAATTTAATTCTGCTATATACATTTTAGAATTAATATTTAACTCCCCTGTCACCGAAGAATTAACTTCACCAAAATATCCAATACTCTCACCAGAGTTATTTTCACTTATTCTCGCAAGTCGGTAGGGGTGCATATATAACAAGTTATCAATCTTGTCAATTTTTATGCTGATTCTTAAAACATCAAAAATCATATCAATCATCGATTTAAATTCGTAAAAATCTTCCCCTGTTGCAGAAATACATAATGTCAATTCTTCCTTTGGTAAACATTGCAATGGCAATTCTTTTGGAATATAGACATTTGCTACTTCGAAAAGACGCAGCTTTTTATTCCCGTGATTATAGTTAGAAGACATTGTTTTCAACATGCTGAATGCCAAATTGGTTCTCATAATTGAAAAATCTTCGCTTAAGGGATTTAACAGTTTTATATGTTTATCAATGGGGGTTTTTAACAAGTTTGAAAAATTAGGGTTGATAAAAGAATAGGTAATAATTTCACTTGCCCCACAGCCAAGTAATAATTCCTTAATTTTGCTAATCGTTGTTTGTCTCTTTGGTTTACTTCCACGCAACAAACTCATTTCCTTGTAAGATACAGCTCCAATATTATCAAAGCCTATAATTCTAATTATTTCTTCCGCTATATCGTTTACTCCAACTATATCTTCGCGCCAACGAGGTATAGTTACGATAAATGAATCATAGTTAGCATCTTTTGTAGCATTAAACTCAAGTCCCGTAAGAACAGATAATATTTGCCTGTCTGTTAAATTAATACCTAGAATTTTTTCAATATCCTGTCTAGTAAATGTGATTTTTTTTGGAATGACTATCTCTTTTAAACTATCAGTAACTTCCTGAAAAGTTCCCCAATTAAACTTTTTAATTAATTCAATCGCTAATTGCATACCTAATTCTTGAGAATATAAATCTATACCTTTTTCAAACCTACTTGAACTATCAGACTGTAAGCCTAACTTCCTAGAAGTATACCTAATATTGTCTCTTGCAAAATTAGCACTTTCTAAAATGATCGTTGTTGTAGCATCCGTTATAGAAGAATCCATACCTCCCATAACACCAGCTATTGCCAAAGGTTTATTTACATCACAAATTGTTAGCATACTACTATCAAGAGCATATTTGTTACCGTCTAAAGCAATTATACTTTCCCCCTCTGCTGCCCTCCTTACTATAATAGTGTTTGCTTCAACTTTATCTGCGTTAAATGCATGCATAGGTTGACCTGTAGCGATTAAAACATAATTCGTTATGTCTACAATATTGTTAATAGGCCGAATCCCTACACTCCTTAATCTGTTTTTAATTACTGCGGGGGATTCTGTTACCTTTACATCCTTCACCAATGCGCCCATGTATCTACGACATAGATCAGGAGCATCGTTATTTAATGTTAAAGTATGAAATTTTGTTTGCACTTCATCTAAAATAGTTTTTTTCATTTTTTGATGTGTTATAGCAGCAACTTCACGTGCGATGCCTATTATACTATTTGCATCGGGTCTATTCGCCGTAACCGATACATCTAAAACAAAATCGTTTCTTCCCAGTATGTTATTAATATTGCAACCTATCGGTGTATCTTCTGGAAGTTTGAGGACTGAATCGTATGAAGCACCTATAAAATCGTTTTCATCACATCCAAGCTCAGAAAGCCCACAAAACATTCCATCGGATTCTACGTTTTTTATAAAGCACTTTTTCACTGTTTTGCCATCATATAATGTGGCGTTATCTAGCGCTACAGGAACAATGTCATTAACTTTTAATGACAAATCATTTGTAACAATTGATAAAACACCTTTGTCAGCCACATCAGTTTTACAAAGCAAGAGTTTATTAGTATTTGGATGCTCTTTCACATCTAGTAATTTTGCTGTATATACGTTTTGCACTCGCTTAGATAAATCAATTATTTCTTCTATTTCAAAGCCGCATGAAACAAGTTTCTCACTTAATTCTTCAGGAGTAAGTGATATCTCGACGTAATCTTTTAACCAACTTATTGGAACTAACATTTTTTATCTCCAGTTAAATTTATTTAAATTGTTCTAACATTCTAATGTCATTTTCAAACAATAATCTCATATCGGGAATCCCGTACTTAACCATAGTTGCTCTTTCAACACCTATACCAAATGCGTACCCCGAATAATGAGTAGAATCAATACCACAGTTTTCTAATACTATTGGATTAACAACCCCAGCACCTAATAGTTCTAACCAGCCCGTACCTTTACATAAAGAACAGCCTATGCCATGGCACATTGCACAACTTAAGTCAACTTCAACACTCGGTTCTGTAAAAGGGAAATATGATGGTCTGAAACGAACTTTTGTATCTTTATCAAAAAACTCCTTTGCAAAAAGTTCTAATGTATACTTTAAATCAGCTAAAGATACTGATTTATCAACATATAGACCCTCTATTTGTTGAAACATGGGCGAATGCGTTGCATCTGCATCTGGCCTGTATACTTTTCCTGGACATACGATTTTTATTGGCGGGGACTGGCTTTCCATTACCCTGGCTTGTATCCCAGACGTTTGTGTGCGTAACAATATATCATTAGTAATATAAAAACTATCTGCAAAAGCTCTTGCAGGATGATCTGCGGCAATATTCAATAACTCAAAATTATATTTTGTATATTCGATTTCTGGTCCATCTTCGACCGAAAAGCCTAAGCCAATAAAAATGTTAACAATCTCATCTTTAACTTTAGTTAGTGGATGCAATGAACCTCTCTTAGTTACAATTTTTGCAAATGTAACATCTAAAGCTTCGCTTTTTTCACGCTGTAATTTCTCTTTCTGAATGAGACATTCCATAACTTCATTAATATTTTGTTCCAATAAACGCTGTGTGTCGTTTAATAGCTTGCCATACATAGGCCTATCCTGTGGACTAACATTTTTTAAATCTTTTAAAAGACAGGTCAGAACACCAGAGCGTCCAAGATATTTGATTTTAATGGCTTGTAACTGGTCTACAGATGTGGCTTCTTTTACTGCAAGTGAAACATTTTCTTTAATTTCAGCGATAGTATTTAACATAAGCAACCTCACATAATAATTCAAAAAATTATATCATTATTAATAAAAAAAGTAAAAGAAACTACAATAATACAAACAATATATTTAAAATATATCAGTTAACTTGATATTATACACGAAGTGAATTTACAACTTCAAGACGACATAGTTCTAATTTGGTGATGAATTTGGAGTAAATATTTATTTTTTATTATACAATAGCTGTTTTTGCGACTCTTTATACAAATTGGCGTTTAGTTTAAGTTCTTTTGCATGTCCATAACCTGTTTCGCTTTTTGATTCACTCCCTAAAATTCGCATTAATTCATAAATTGTTTCTTCATCAGTTAAATGATGTATTTCTGAAACCGTTTCAGATTCATATACACTCTTAGTTATTAAAAAATTACTATCAGCCATAGCGGCTATTTGTGCAAGATGGGTAACAACTATAACCTGTCTTTTACTCGCTATGTTATGTAATTTTTGAGCCACAGTTTTGGCTGCATTGCCTGAAATTCCCGTATCGATTTCATCAAAAATAAGCGTGTCTATATTTTCTAAATCCGCAGTGATGTTTTTAATTGCTAACATAACCCTACTCATTTCTCCACCGCTGGCTACTCTAGAAAGAGGTTTTAAAGGTTCTCCAGGATTAAGACTAATAGCAAATCTCACATTATCCCCACCTTTATGAGTGAGTTTTTCCACAACTTCGCCAAAAAAGTCTACATCTACATTAAATTCCGCATGCTTCATGCCTAAATCTATAAGCTGCTTAACAATTTCACGCGACAATAAACGACCCGTCTTATCCCTTTCATCGCTAAGCATTTTAGCTATACTCAACAACTCATAAATCACTTTGCTTATACATTTATTAAGTTCAGATAAATTTGATTCTGCATCGCTTAAAAAATCTAAGCGTATTTTATACTCATCCAGCTTTCTTAGCACTTCTTCAATGTCAGTTCCATATTTTCTTTTAATTTTCCGTATAACATCTATTCGTTGTTCAATTTGTTCAAGTTTTTCTATCCCATCTGTATTTGTTTCAATATATTCTAAAAACACATCTTTAAGATCGTTAATTTCAATCTGTACACTTTCTAATCTATCCGTTAAATCAGATATAGATGGGTCAAATTTTGTCATAAACGAGACTTGCTTTAGCATAAGAGTTAGAGCGGAATCCAATCCCATCCCGTCCCTACCATCAATCAAAGAAACAATAATATTAGCAGCTTCTAATAACCTTTCGTTATTTTGTAATTTATTTCTTTCTACTACCAACAGCTCTTCTTCGCCTTGTTCTAAACGCGCAGATTCAATATCGTTAATTTGATAGCTTAACATATCTATTTCTCTAGCAAGATTACTCCTATCAGGATATTCTGATAACGTTTTCAATAAGTTTTTATACTTAAAAAATGATTTTTCATATTTATCGAGAATTTCAATAATTTTTTTCGAATAAGAATCTAAAATGTTAATATGTGTCTGCTCATCTAAAAGCGATTGCGTTTGATGTTGAGAATGAACGTCAATCAACAATACAACTAAACGGCGTAGCTGTCCTACTGTTACCGCCCAGCCATTAATTTTGCAGTCAGAACGGCCTGTTTGTGTCATACTACGCCTAATAATTATTATACCGTCTGCATCACAAGATACACCATATTCATCCAACAATTCCATAACTGCAAGGTTGTCTGAACAATGAAAACTCGCTTGTACAACCGCCATATTTTCGCCGTGTCTAATTAGCGAACGATCTGCTCTTTCTCCTAAAACAAAATTGAGGCTGTCAATCACAATTGATTTTCCAGCCCCCGTTTCACCCGTGATCACATTCAATCCGGAACCAAAGTCAATTGTTAAATCGCTAATTACCGCAACATTTTGGACATGCAATGACAAAAGCATAATGTTAATCCCTATAACTCTCTAATAACTTAAGTACGATAGGTACAAATTCTGAAGAGCGAACGACTATCATAATAGTGTCATCTCCCGCAATTGTCCCTACTATATATGGATGATTGAGTTTATCAATTAAAGCACAAGCTGAATTTGCGCTCCCACTTAATGTCTTGATAATAATGATATTTTGAGTATAATCAATCTTCGTCACAGATTGATGAAATAACGTTTTGAGTTTACTAAGTTTAGGGTCTAATGGCCTTTTATAGCACGCAATACCGTCTGGTCCTTTTCTCTTAGATAAGCCAAGTTCTTTAATATCGCGAGAAACTGTTGCCTGCGTAATTTTAAACCCTTCTTTATTCAAAATATCCGTTAACTGTTGCTGATTTTCTATATTTTCAGTGTCAATAATATATAATATTTTTTCTTGTCTTTTATTTCTTTGCATTCTTAAAACTCACTCCACTTCCTAAATTTATATAATAATCTTTCAAAAAAACTATAATTACTCTGCCTAATGAATCGAGCTACTAGATTCGATGTTTTTACACAAAAGGAGTCTCCTTCTACTAAATGCATTACATCTTCTCCATCTATACTTAAATGCGCACAAGTATCAACTGTTAATAAAGATATATTAATTATATTTTTATCACTCACAACTACTGGTTTCGAATGTAATGAATGCGCAGAAATAGGCGTAACAATTAAAGCTCGCACATCTGGAGCGACTATTGGTCCACCTGCAGAAAGATTATACGCCGTAGTTCCCGTCGGAGTACTTATAATAACCCCGTCAGCAACATATCTATCCATAAGTTCATCATTCTGCCGGATTTCACATTTAATAGTTTTAACTTTTTCTCCGCGAGCTAATACTACTTCATTCAAGGCAAAGAAAGTTTCTTTGCGTGATTTAACCTCTAATAAACGCCTCTCATCAATAGCATACTTTTTGGAGAGCAAAAAATCAACTTGAGATTGTAGTCCATTGTTTTCAGACTCTGAAAGAAAACCTTTACTACCTAGATTAATTGCATAAATTAACGCATTGTGAAGGGCACACTCCCGGGCAATCCTAAGAATGGTGCCGTCACCACCCATTACAACAACAATATCACTCAGTTTGGCAAGAGATTCTCTACTTAGATACGTCGCATTGAGATTTAATTGCATTAATTCTTCCGATAAAAAAACCTCGCAATCTACCCTCTTTTGCAACAAAGTAAACAAGTTTTTTGTAGAAGCGCCATCGGGATCTCTATTAAGATTTGTGTATATACCTATTTTCATCTACTTTATATTCACCCTCATACTATTATTCGTAGAAGTTATATTAAATACCGACCATAGTTTTAATTATATATAGCATATTAACTTAAAACAAGATTATTTAATCTCTATTTTCTTTTTCTCCGTTTAGAATTATCTCTTGGCTTGTAAAAAATCGACATTAATTTAGCAGTAATCATTACTAGATTTTTAGATTTATTCACAGCAACATCTTTCATTAATGCTTTCCCCCCCACTGTAATTGCAGCGACAATACTAGAAAAAACTATATTCGAAACTAATTGTATAGTAGGCTCTAAATTCACTGTCATTTTGGTAATTATAATAATTAGACAAGCTCCACTAACAATACCACAAATATCTCCTATGACATCACAACATATATTTGATACCTTTTCTGCATTACTAACTAATAATAGTGCCTGCCGGCTTGCTGGTTCTTTTCTACTCGCCATTGCATGAATAGGTTCGGGGTCGCAAGAAGTAACCGCAACTCCAATCGCATCGCAAACAATACTAATAGCCATGAGTAATATTAGTAAGATAATTGACACGGAATAATGTAATAAACCAGCATATTCAGAAGCAAAAGAAAAAATTAAAGCTAAAATTAATGTTATTACTGTAATTTTAATTGTCCACTTAATAGTGCTACTCTTCTTTTTAATAGACTTTTTATCTTTTTTTTGTCTTTGTTTTGTTAAACTAACATTATTCTCATCAACTTGATTGAGCGATGACGTTCCTAAATCATTAACTCGTTTCGGTACCCCACCTTCTTCCTCTAATTTCAGTGCATCTAATGGCATTTTATTTTCTCTGCCTTTTTGAATTTTCAAGATAAAACCCCACGTAAAACGATATTATTAATATATAATAAATGGTGGCTTAAATTAAGTAAACCTTGCGTCATCAGGTTCGGTAGGATTTCCCTATTTGATACTCGTCGTCGCCGTACAAGCAGTTTCCTTTTAAGTCAAACAATACAGGATTGCTCACAGTATAACCGAATCGCCACTAAGAACACACCATAATCCTTAATTTAAAACAGTCTAGAAAATTTCTTTAACAGAATGGATACGAACTATCCTCTTTTGCAAACTAAGTTTCATAAGCAAAGGTTACTAAAAACTCGCGTGTTTATAGAAACCCGAAACCTTATTCCTCATTAATTCACTCAAGGCAAGCTACACTGTACACAGATATTGGTTACCGCATTACAGGTTTAATCCTATTCAGAAGAACTGTTGTTCCGCCGAGATAGGTCTCCACGATAATTGGGACGGCTTCGACATGCCTTTGCCGAACGCCCAAAAATCTTAACTCCCAGCATCAACCCAGATTTGGGCAATCTAAGCTAACACAAGAAACTTCATCGATATGCTCTTTGACGGTATTTTAACCCCGCCTTTGCTCGTACCGTATCTGACTAGAATACTGTACCACCATTTGATTAATTATATCATAGCACTATATTTAACGCAAATAACATACTTCGACACAACGAGGCTGTACGTGAAATTTTACATTACATATACAATCCCAATTAAACGAAGTTAAATGGCCTATATTATAACTTTTAAATGAATATAGGCTTAAAAGTATATATTTATAATTTTATGCAAATTAGTATTATTTAGGTTTAATTTCTCAAGTAGCAATTCGCCATTATGTCTGTGTTCCATAATTAAACTTTCAATTGTTTTTTTATTTGATAGTTTTGCCGTATTTAACTTCTCATTACATCTATTAATATCAGATAAATCATCTTTAAATTGAAATATTAGCCCCAAATTTTTCCCTAATTCTTCTAGTAATTCCAGTTCGGTTTTGTTTTTCCCCAGTAAAATGGCTGGAGTTACGATAGCTGCTTGAAATAATGCTGATGTTTTATATTCGTATATTTTTAATATTTCTTCTATAGGCTCATCTCTATATGTTATGTCTTTAGCTTGTCCTGCAATCATTCCGCATACTCCAGCTTTTTTCATTATGTACGAACAAGCCTTTGAGCTCCTTGCATCCTTTATTGCTCCATTCATTATTTCATATGCTGTATTTAGTAGTGCATCACCAATAAGTATAGCCATACCTTGCCCGAATTTTACATGGACAGTAGGTTTCCCTCTCCGCATTAAATCATTGTCCATACCGGGCAGATCGTCATGTACAAGAGAATAACTATGGATCATTTCAAGTGCTATTGCGTAAGACACAAGTTCGTCTGTTAAAGGGGCTAGCATTGATTCAAAAGTCACAAGTGCTAAAACAGGTCTAATTCTCTTTCCCCCTCCGAAACAAGCATATATCATACCTTCATACAAAGCATCAGGAATAATACCCCTGTAACCGTTAAGGATGTCTTTTAATGCAATATCTATCTTTTCTATTAGTTTATCTATGTAAATATTCACCTTTCACCGTCTTGAGTAATTTCTTCTAATTCTTTTGTTAATGCAACAAGTTTTCCTTTATATTTTTTTACACCACTTAAACACAGTTTAGATAGATTAATTGCCTCTTCATATAATTCAAGGCTTTCTTCTATATTGATATTTTGGGAATCAATCTTTTTTACGATTTCCTCAAGTTTTTTAATATTATCTTCCAAAGACATAATCACATCCTCCAACTGTTTATAAACTAATTACAATCATCTATTATTGTTTTACGATTGTTTTATTTATTGTAGCGTACGCAACACCATCTTTACCAAAAATTTTAATATCGTCTTGGGCATTAAGTGTTTTAACTGTATTTATATTTTTATTGTCTTTCATAATTTTAAAATAACCATTTTCGAACAATTTATTAGGGTCTATTGCTTTTAATGTAGAAATTGTTGAAGTTAACGCTGTTTCTATTAATGATAATTTCTTATCAGCTTTTGTGCCCATAGAAGAACTAGCTTGTATTATTCTATTTGCATAATTATCTATCCTATTATGATAGCTAAATATTAAGTCTTTAGATCGCACATAAATCTTATGATTGTACTTTAAAATAAGATTATTTAAATATGTATCAATGTTTAATAAAGAAGAATAAACTAATTCTACTGTATTATTGCTCAATCTAGAAACAAACTCGCCCGCAGCCGTAGGCGTTAAGCACCTTTCATCTGCCACGTAATCACATAAAGTATTATCGGTTTCATGTCCAATTGCGGATATAGAGAATGTTTTTAAATTCGCTAAAGCACGGACTACATCTTCAGTATTAAATGCCATCAAATCTTCTGCAGACCCTCCTCCTCTTGCCAAAATGATTACATCAAACATATTACTATCATCGGCTTTTTTTAGGGCATAGGTTATTTCTTTAACGGCACTAGTTCCTTGAACCGACACATTTATAGCATAAACATCTATGAAACTGTTTGACTTCCTAATCGTACTATAAATATCTTGTATAACAGCACCATCTTTACTTGTTATAACTCCAATCTTACGAGGTAATATTGGTGGTGTTTTTTTTCTTTTAGCGTCAAATAAACCTTCTTTGAATAATTGCTCTCTTAGAAGCTCTATGTTTTGATTAATTTTCCCCTTGCCGAAAGGCTCTATTTTTTTAACGATAAATGATATGTTCCCATTTTTTTCATAAAACGATACCCTTCCGGTAACAAGTACATAATCCCCTTCTTTCGGGATATCACAAACTACTCCATTAAAACAAATCATTTGAAGTTGAGCTAATTCATCTTTTAAAGTGAAGTAACAATTACGCTTGTGGATGCGAACACCAGTCACTTCTCCTTTAACATTTACTTCCCACAACAAACGATCATCTTCAATTTTTAGCTTTAAATATGAATTAAGTTCGGAAACTGTTAAGTAATTTGAATCCATATCATCCCTTTGAAACATCTTTGTTAATAGCACTTAAAACCCCATTAACAAAAGAACCGCTTTTAGGAGTAGAATACTTTTTAACTAACTCTATAGCTTCTGCTATAGCAACATTGTTAGGTATATCCTTCATATATATGATTTCATAAGTCGCTATTAAGATTGCAGCTAAATCTGTTTTATAAATTCTTTCAAAAACAAACCCTTCTGCATATTTTTCAACATATATCTTAAGATCTTGAAATCTTTCTATTACTCCAAAATAAACAGTTTGTGTGTACTCAACATCTTCTTTTGGTAAATTAACAATATAAGTGGTCTCTAATAATTTTTGATTTATTTTATTAGTAAACAAGTATTCAAAAACCAACTTATAAACACTATCTCGTGCCTTTCTTCTTGTAGTTATGCTCATAAAACAACGTCATGTACAATTACATTAATTTTCCTAAGATTAAATTTAGTATTTTTCTCTATTAATAATTTTATTTTTTCTTGTAAACTGCAACTCAAATCGGTAATAACACTACCATAATCCATATCAACATTAACTGTAATATCGATAATATGATTAAGAAAAAAGATCTCAACAGCACTCTTAACTTCAGAACTGGTCGCTAACTCAGCCCCTTCTATCATTGAAATAGCCTTGTTAACTTCTAATTCAATAAGTTCCTTTAATCGAAATTCTAAATTTGTTTCTGACATTTTAATCATAGCTCTCATTATATCATAATATTCTTACAAGAATTCCTTCAATTAACTTATTCAAACTATAAAACCTAACATACGAAAAGTAAGAATATTTATAATGCAAATCAATAACTTAAAACTAAACTATTTTTTTATTACGCCCTTGACATATATTCGCCGGTTCTCGTATCGACTCTTACAACTTCACCCTCATTAACAAATAAAGGTACTTGAATAGAAAAACCTGTTTCTAAAACCGCGGTTTTAGTTCCTGGTTGCGCAGTAGCTCCAGGCAATCCTGGCTCGCATTCTACAATTTGCAATTCAACAAAATTTTCCGGCTCTACTGAAAATGCTGAGCCCTTGTAAAAAGCAACATCAACTTGAGAACCTTCTTTTATAAAACGTAAAGCATCTTCTACTAAATCTTTATTCATCGGAACTAGATCATAGGTTTCAGTATCCATGAAATAGTACAAATCACCATCATTGTAACTATAATCCATCTTTTTGCGTTCAATATGAGCAAGTTCAAATTTTTCGTTCGGATTAAATGTTCTTTCAATAACACCACCCGTCATAACATTTCTCATTTTTGCTCGGACGAATGCGGCTCCTTTCCCTGGTTTTACATGTTGAAAATCAATAATCACTTGTACTGAACCATTTTCTATTTCAAATGTAACACCTTTTCTAAAATCACCTGCTGTAATATATGCCATTTTTATACCTCCTAACAGTAACCTAGATTATTATTAATTTTTTTGGCGATTTTGTCAAGTTTTGCACACCGTTCTCTTTGACTAATACTATATCCTCTATACGTACACCATAATCACCAGTGTAATATAATCCAGGCTCAACGCTCGTTACAACGTTTTTATTGATAATTCCTGTATATAATGGACTTAAACTTGGGCGTTCGTGAATATCTATACCAAACGAATGCCCCAAAGAGTGAGTAAAGTATTTAGCTATGCTACTTGGAAAATAATTTCTCGCCAAGGCATCAATTTCTTGGCCTGTCAATCCTGCCTTCATTTGATTTATAGCATTACACTGCGCCTCCAACACCAGGTTGTAGGTGTTGATATACCTATCCGATGGTTTTCCGACACAAAAACTTCTAGTCATATCTGAACAATAACCATTAAATTTAGCCCCAAAATCAATGGTTACAATATCCTTCGTCTGTAATATATTCTTACCTGGATGTGCGTGAGGTTTAGAAGTATTTCTGCCAAATGCAACAATTGTATCAAATGCTAAACTACCCCCAAGAGCGAATATATTACTGTTAATATAGTTTGTTAACTCCAGTTCAGTGATACCAGGGTTTATGTAATTTAAAACATTGTGAAAAACAGTATCCGTTATACTTTGTGCTGAAATAATTTGTTCAATCTCAAAATCATCTTTAATAGATCTGAGCATAGCTATTTGGTTAGAGAAACGCAGCATTTCAAAAAATTCATCAAACAGCACATAGTTTTTGAAAAGCATATCATCCTCTTCATAGCCTATGTGTTTTGCTTTAAGCTCTTTTAGTACGTCAATTGCTTTTTCGTAATATGTTTTACCGTTTCCAATTTGTACAAATTGCACACCTGGACAAAACTCTCCGAACTCCTCAGCAACTCTGCTATCAGAAATATAATAACTCTCATTGTGGGAAATTATGAGAACCGCGTCAACATTAGTATACCCAGTAAAGTAAAACAAATTAGATGGACTTGATATCACTAACGCATCAATATCTTTTAATACCACTTTTTTTGTTCTATTCATGGGTAAATTGTATTATAATTATGTAAGAAAGTAAACAGAAGAGCATATAAACTTCACGTTATTTTCACTATGATGTGTTAGACTTTGTAAAATTACAAATTAGGAGAAAAAATGAAACGCAAAACTTTTATTATTCTTATATCCATATTGCTAATTTTTTTCGTAATCATAAGCATTTCTGGTTGCAGCCCATCTTTTGTTGGACTCAAAGATGATACTTCCTCTGATAATACTCACTCATCAGATAATTCGTCAAATAACACAACTAACCAACCATCTGCAATCGCACCACCAGCCAGTTACAACATTACGATAAAGGAAGGCAATCCTCTTCCCGAAGGAGCCTACACCTTTCCTGAAACAGTAGAACGCGTGGAAACCTCTGTCGTTTCTCTATATGTTACTGATCCCGAAACAAATAGTAAATCAGCAGGCTCCGCTGTTTTTTATGGTAAAGACGAAGAGACTAAAAAACCAGTACTCGTTACTTGCTGCCATGTGATTGATTATGCTTTAACTACAAACAAACAAACAAAAATTACTGCCGTTCTTCACGATGGTACGGAAGTTGAGTGTAAAATCCTCGGAGGTGACGATGAAGAAGATTTAGCTATACTAACCATATTAGATAATGATTTACAAACCATTGAGGGTAAATATTCAACCGTAAGTTGTAGAAATAAAGATGAAAATATTAAAACTGGTGAAGATGTTTTTGCCATAGGGAATCCCTTAGGAACACTTGGCGGAAGTGTAACTAAAGGAATTGTAAGCGGAAAAGAAAGAGTAATCAATATGGATGGTGTATCTATGAATTTACTGCAAATTGATGTAGCTGTCAACCAAGGTAACTCCGGGGGCGCCCTTTTTGATATTGCTGGAAATTTAATAGGTATTGTTAATGCAAAAAGCACCGGAAGCGGAGTAGAAGGTATTGGCTATGCAATACACATTAACGATGTTCAAAGAGTTGCAAATAGCATAATTAGAACCTCTGGAACTGAACAATACAATCACCTTGGATATGTTGAAGGGAAAGTTAGATTAGGAGTAACAGTTCGTATTGCAAAAGGTCAAACAAATTCGTATGAATATTTAATTAATGAACTAAATCCTTTTGGAACTGTTGCTGTTTATAACAAACAGGCTGCTGATGGAAACAAAATTGCTGTAGGAGATTATATAAATGCAGTTAAAAAGAAGGATGGAGCCCCTATCCTTTTCGATAAATCAAACTCATTAGGAGATTTTATTAAAGACTTAAAAGTTGGTGACCAAATCATTATTACAATTGAACGAAGACAATATAATATATTTGGTCAAATTACTACTACGAATACATTTGATGTAGAACTTACAATGCAACAATATGTATTTGGATACACGCCCTAATAAGACCATCTTGCACCAATAATAACAACACAAAAAGATAGACTGTGGTAAATATTATAACCACAGTCTATTTTTATAACCTAATGTATAACAAAACGTTTGTCCGATTATTCAACCAATAGCGAATCAGTTTAATGTGAAATAATTGTTCCTATAGTTTCGCCCCTAACGACCCTAACTATACTACTCGGTTCGTTCAATCCAAATCCAATTATAGGTATGTTGTTTTCGTCACATAATGCAACAGCTGAGGTGTCCATAAATGTTAAACCTTTTTCAATGTATTCTCTATGTGTAATAGTTTTGTATTTTTTCGCATTGGGGCATTTTTTAGGATCCGCATCGTAAACCCCATCAATATTTTTGGCTAGTAATAACACATCTGCATGTATTTCATTTGCACGTAAAGAAGCAGCGGTATCTGTTGTGAAAAACGGGTTCCCAGTTCCGCACCCAAATATGACAACTCGACCTTTTTCAAGATGTCTAATAGCTCTCCTTTGAATAAATGGTTCAGCTATTTTTGTCATATCTAAAGCTGTTTGAATCCTTGTCATCACACCTTTTCTTTCTAAGGCATCTTGCATGGCCAAAGCATTGATTACAGTCGCCAGCATGCCCATATGATCCGCAGTAGTGCGATCCATACCACCACCCTGCCTGCCTCGCCAAAAGTTTCCGCCACCGACCACTATACCGATCTCAATACCTAAAGAATGAACCTCTTTAATTTGATTGACAATACTATCTAAAATAACTTCATTTATACCAAATTTGGTTTCCCCCGCCAATGCCTCGCCTGAAATCTTTAGTAATACTCTTTTGTATTTTATTGCCATATTATCCCCCACAAGAAAAAAGATACCCGTTAAGGTATCTCTTTATTTTATTTAGACATTTTAGCTATTTCTGCATCAACCTCTTCCGCTAGGTTACAAGATTTTTTTTCTAATCCCTCACCCATTTCATATCTTACAAACCTTCTCACAGAAATTTTTTCACCGATTTTGGCTGTTGCTTCCATAACTAAATCATTTACGGTTACACTCGGGTCTTTAACAAAAGGCTGTTCTAACAAACAAATATCTTTGAAAAACTTTTCCATACGCCCCTCGACGAATCTTTCCTTTACATGTTCTGGTTTGTTAGTCATTGATTCATCGTTTGTAATTTGAGCTTTAATTATGTTCTTCTCGTGTTCTATCTCGTTAGAGGGAACCTCTTCTCTGGCAACATAAAGGGCTTTTGATGCAGCAATTTGTAAAGTCAAATCATGTGCTAAATCTTTAAACATATCACTCTTTGCTACAAAGTCAGTTTCACAGTTAAGCTCTAGCAGCACTCCTATTTTACCACCCATATGTATGTAACTATCTACAATACCTTGAGAGGCAATTCGTCCAGACCTTTTAGCAGCTTTTGCAATGCCTTTTTCTCTTAAATATTCAATTGCTTTTTCAACATCCCCATTGGTTTCTACTAACGCATTTTTACAGTCCATCATTCCAGCACCAGTACGAACACGTAAATCTCTAACATCATTTGCAGTAAACGCCATGTCACACCTCCTTACATTCTTAATTTTGTATCATAAATACAGTAAAACTAATTATCTTCTTTTTCTTCTATTTGAGCGTCTTCGCCTTCTATCTCATCGACCTGTTTTAGACTAAGAGCCTCCTCTCCCTCTCTAGCAACGATAACCGCGTCCGCCATCAAGTTAGAAATTAATTTCACTGCTCTAATTGCATCGTCATTGCCTGGAATAACATAATCAATCAAATCCGGGTCACAGTTCGTATCAACTAAAGCAACTATAGGTATATTCAATTTATTTGCTTCGGCTACGGCTAGATGTTCTTCTTTAATATCAACAATAAAAAGAGCTCCTGGTAAACTCCTCATGTTTTGAATCCCGCCTAGATTCTTTCTAAGGATTTCGCGTTCTTTGTTTAATTGCATAACCTCTTTTTTTGGTAATAGTTCAAAGGAACCTATTTGTTCCATTTGATCTAATTTGTTTAGTCTATCAATTCTGGAACGAATAGTTGCAAAGTTTGTTAAAGTCCCCCCTAACCATCTCTCGTTTATGTAGTACATTCCGCAACGCTCTGCAGCTGACTTAATTACATCTTTCGCCTGTTTTTTTCTGCCAACAAAAAGAATATCCTTACCTTCTGCCGCAACTGATTGAATAAAAGCATATGCTTCCTCGATTAATTCAACAGCCTTTTGTAGGTTAATAATATGGATATTATTTCTAGATCCATAGATATACTCTTTCATCTTAGGATTCCATCTTCTCACTTGATGCCCAAAATGAAGTCCCACTTCTAATAATTGTTTCATTGTTACAACTGACATATAAAACCTCCTGTTTTTTCTTCCTTGCGAATAATAATTTGGTTCATTTACCTAATAAGGAACAGGAATGAACCTATGCAAGTGTTTAATTCTTGATTATAATATCACGCCAACATTTTTTCCGCAACAAATATATCAACAAATATATTGATGTTGGCTAATAAAAACCTTCAGTTTCTTACGAGTACTATCAAAAGTTGCACTTACCCTGTAACGTTCGAGGGTTATCTACCATTGCACTTACTTTGATAACTAACATTGATGTTGGCTAATATCTATCATACATAACATTGAAAAATGCAGGCAAGTAATTTCATTTTACTCAAATTAACATCTAATTCCACTTATACCGTGTTTTATTTCTACGTTTTCTATTTCGCTCATCAATATTCTTTTTCTCCATCAAATACTTAACATAGGTAAATATGAAAAATGCTATAATAACGATACATACCCCAACCGAAATACCAATAATCAAATATGTTCTAAGTTGCATTTCCACCACAAATATTGTTCCCAGCTCGGGCGTTGTAAATGAAATTGTATCACCATTTCGGCTGAATTTTTTAATTTCATGAACCAAACCTAACTCGTCAACAATAAATAGTTTATATGCAAATATGTCATTAAATTTAATATTTGATATCTGAATTTTGTATTTTGTATCTCTAGAAATTCCTGTAGACTGCGAAGTATCGAAAGCATAGATAACTTTATCCATATAAGTATCCATTCCTCTATTTTTAATTATTTCATTGGCAGTATTAAAAGCATCATCTGAACTTGTTATTTTTGATACTTGTAAATCAAAATCGGGATCAAAAAATGCTATTACTGTAAAAGTATGATCTTCTATCGTCGTTTCTATTTTATCAAAATCAATAATTGCAGTACCCTCTTCATAAACAAATTTATAGTTTGAAGAAATACCTCCTCGAGGAGTTATTGGATATTTACCTGGATCGCTCTCCTCAAAAACTATAGTGGGCTTTTCTTTTAAATTACTCTCATCTTCACCCGAGACAAACCCAGTATATACTATATTAAATCTTGGTGTCTCTCCTGGTTTTATGATTACATCTTCAGCCCGAGCTATTAAATTAGCCTTATTAATCAGCAATTTACCAACTTCCTCCCCAGTGGTTAGTCCAATTGAATAGTTTTGATTGGATAATGTAACTGTTATAACATAATCATCAACATTGGTTGGAATTTCGTTAACAGGAACTAGATTGTTTATACCTTCATATTGAATTTGTAATCCAACATCATCTGGAGAAATTACTCCAATTGCCGTGATCGTCCTACCGTGTCGTAAACCTGAATATGTATATTCATATGGACCCGCATAATTAACCGTAATGGGCTTTGGTGTAATTATTAAAGAAGTTCTCCAGTTGTTATATTCATCTACGAATATTTCCACATCATAACTGTTTGCATTAGTTGGAGGCTCATCCAACCTCTCTGTACTCCCATCTTTAAAATAATTGACAGTATAATCATCAAAATCTTCATTGTTATATTTAATATCAACGACAAAAGATTGTGGAGTTGCATTATACTCATATTCTTGTGGCGTTAAATTTACATAAAAGTCAGAATTGTTATATGCCTCTGCTAAGTAATCATAAGAATTTTGCTCAAGTGTGCTTATAATGAATAAAAAAGCACAAATAAGCAATATCAACGAAAATAAAAATAATATATTTTTTAACCCTCTTGCCGTTATTAACATATCACCTCTAAGTGGTTGTTTCTTGTACAATTGTTAAATATTGATATAAATCTTATATACTTTTCATAAAACGCAAACTATATATACAATAGGATACCACATCAACTAAATAATGTGAAGAATTCATTTTTTATGTTATTTAAGCGAAACGCTTGCTAAAGTTAGTGTCATTAAACAACGATTATAACTATATCATTCATCAATAGTTACTGTTATCAATTCGATTATAGGAATAGGAAAATCATCAAAAATACCAGATTGTATCTGCTTAGTAGTTCCTTCACCTAATTCAATAAGATTTGATAAACTAACATCATCGGCACACCTGCCAAAAGTAGCATAAGCGTCATCTAGAGCATAATTATCCTTTAAGTTAAAATAAAACTGGTCAGTAGCCACATCGGGATTGGACGTTCTCGCCATAGCAATAACACCTTGATCATGTTTTATTGTGTTTTTATCCCACCCAGCATTTTTATACTCATTTTTAATAGGCTCAACATCGTCCAATTCAACAATTTTCATTGCTTTTGGGCTCTCTTCAGATGGAGTTAATTTATATCCTCCTCCTTGAATAACAAAATCTTTTACTAGCCTATGAATGATAGTTCCGTTATAGTGACCAGCACGAATCAAGTTTTTAAAGTTTTCACAAGTTTCCGGTGCGTCATCTTCATAAAGTACAACCTTAATCGAAAATTCTTTGGAATCTAATTGTCGCCTAAAAACCATAGTTACAACAGTTTGAACAGGCTCAGTTACATTGTTAGAATTGTCTACGTCTGGGTTCTCTTCAGTATGTTTCTTACATCCTAATGGTAATGCAAGCATAACACATGCTAGCATGACGGTTAGTATTAGAATAAATAAACGTCTAGTCTTCATCTTCTTCATTTTGCATCTTTAAAAATTCCTGAAATACAGCATCAACTTCTTCCTGGTCTTGAATGGGAAGGAAAACTTCTTCGCCTTCTTCATTAAGGCTAATCTCAAATATCAACAAATCTCCATCAAGAAATCCTTCCATAGGCTCAGCTGGTTCTACACAGATATATACCTTATCGCCTAACTCAACGACTGCAATTTCAATAAACTCGAGCTCATCGCCTTGATCCCCAACTAGCACAATTACTTCTTCCGTAGTATTATCCGATTTATTCATATTACACCTTTACTTATTTATCGACTGTTTTTGTCAAGATAGGTCTGCAATATAATGGTTGCAGCAATTTTGTCTATTACTTGTTTTCTTTTGTTTCTTCTCACATCATGAGATATTAGCATGCGTTCAGCCTGTACAGTAGTAAGCCTTTCATCGATATATTCAATTGATACAGTAGTAGGTAAGTATTCAGCTAAACTCTTTCCAAATTGCAAAGAATAATCTGCTCTATCTCCAGTTGTGCCATCCATGTTTTTAGGGAGACCTATAACTACTTTATCAACATTTTGTTCTTTACAGATTTTTGCTATATGCTCATAATCGGCATTGGTGTTATTTCTTAAGTAAGTTTCATAAGCTGAAGCTATAATACCTAAATTATCGCTTAACGCTATACCTATACGTACCGTTCCTATATCTAAACCTAACTTACGCATCTTTAATAATTTTTGGCATGTATTTCAAAATACTTCCTTTCATGGTCACAGACAGGACAAACTTCTGGAGCCTCATTTGCTGTTAGTATATGTCCACAATTACGACAAATCCATTCAACTTTCTGGGGCTTTACAAACACAGTTTTTGCCTTTACATTTTCTGCTAATTTTAAGTATCTAATTTCGTGATTTTTTTCAACTTCTGCCACACCTCTAAACTGTTCCGCTATTTCCGAAAAACCTTCTTCATCAGCTATCTCAGCGAATTCTTTATACATTTTTGTCCATTCTTCATTTTCTCCTGCAGCAGCAGATATAAGGTTACTATATGTGTCTTGAATGCCAGCAAGTGCCTTAAACCAAAGTTTCGCATGCTCTTTTTCATTTAGCGCGGTTTCCGTAAATATGGCAGCGATTTGTTCAAAACCATCTTTTTTTGCTTGACTTGCAAAATAATCATACTTGTTTCTTGCCTGACTCTCTCCTGCAAATGCGTATAGTAAATTTGCTTCTGTCTTAGAACCTTTTAATTTTTTTGTCATTTTGTTTCTCTCCTTGTGTTATCAATGCTTTTATTTATTATAAGCCTTTCAGCTCCATTATGTGAAGGAAAATAAAACTTTTCATTTTTAATTTCGTTTGGAAGGTACTGTTGTTCAATCCAACCACCGTAATCGTGTGGGTATTTATAACTCGTATCTGGGTTCTTTCTATAACTATTATCAAGTAAGTAACTAGGAATCGTTGTATTCTCTGTTTTTTTAATGGTATTGTTCACATTCTCTATTGTCTTTATAACAGAATTGGATTTAGGCGCAAGGGACACATATATTATTGCCTCTGTTAAAATTATAGTGCTTTCTGGCATCCCTATTTTTTCAATTGCAGCTAAGGCATTAACACTTACGTTTAAAGCATTTGTATCAGCTAAACCTACGTCTTCTGCCGCATGCACAATAAGCCTTCTCGCCACTAGTCTAGGGTCATATCCAGCATTTAAAATTCTCATTGCGTAATACACTGCAGCGTCAGGGTCGCTTCCCCTAATACTTTTACAGAATGCACTTAGATAATCATAGTAATCGCTTTCACTCATACCAACAACTCTTTTTTGCGTTATTTCTTCAATAATTTCTTGCGTTAAAATCGTTTTATTTGAGCTAATATCAATTGGGGTCGTAATTGTTGCTAATTCTAATGAATCTAAAGCAACTCTTAAATCTCCATTACTACAAACTGCAAGATGTTTTAAAGTATCAGGTTTAATCTCAACATTATATTTGGCTAATCCTCGAATATTATCAGACAAAGCTCTATTAAGACTTATTAATATTTCTTCTGTAGATAGTTCATGAAATTCAAAAAGCCTGCATCTACTCACAATCGCTGGCGTCATGTTTACGTATGGGTTTTCGGTGGTACTACCAATAAAAATAATTTCACCTTTCTCCATAGCAGATAAAAGAGAATCCGACTGCGCTTTACTCCATCTGTGACATTCGTCTAGTATAAGATATGTCTTTTTTCCATATAACTCCAAATTATTGATAGCTTCACTAATAATTTTCTTAACATCAGCCACCCCCGAAGAAACTGCATTTAAGTATGTATATTCTGCATGGGAAGTTGTAGCAATAATACGCGCTAGGGTTGTTTTTCCTGTGCCAGGCGGGCCATAAAATATACAATTTCCTAGTCTATCAGCTTTAATCGCCCTAAAAAGCAACGATCCTTCTTTAATTAGGTGCTTTTGTCCTATAAATTGATCTAAGTTCGTCGCACGCATTCTCTCGCTTAATGGTGCACTCGATATTCTCATTTCGTCGAAAAAATTCATAATATAGTTTGCCTTTAACAAATTAATTGTGTGTTCAAGTGTATTACTTACAGTTAAACTGGGATTTTAATTGTCATAATACAAAAAAGTTAAAACTGCGCCTAACTGTTATTAATTTAGTTTATGAGTTGATCTATAAGCCGAGTTCTGTTTCAACGGTCATCTATCTTGGTCATTTGTCGCCAAATAACTCTAGCGAATTAATAGGACGAGCGAGCAACTCATTATCCTATTTCTTGCATCGAATGGGGTTTACACAGCCAATTTTGTCGCCAAACTGCTGGTGCGCTCTTAACACACCTTTTCACCCTTACAGTAACACATATGCACTGCGGTTATTTTCTGTTGCACTTTCCTTGAAGTCGCCTTCAGCAGGATTTCTCTGCCATTCTGCTCTATGATGCTCGGACTTTCCTCACTTTTGTGTAACCGTCCAATCAACTCAACAATAAGCTAACAAAAAACAGAACTTTTGTCAATACAGGACGAGAACATACAATTGATAGTTTATAATAGTTTTAAATAAGTAGACATTTAAATAAGATTAAAATGAGTAAAAACAATTAGTTTTTGGAATTAGCTCTTTCTTTTATGCGCCTAATTTCTTCTTCCATAACATCTAAACTAGAAAAATCTCTATGGACTGAGGCAAACCGTACATATGCTACAGAATCTAATTCACGTAACCCCTCCATGACTAGTTCACCAATTTTATTAGAATAAACTTCCTGTGCTGAGGAATTATATATATCTCTCTCAATCTCCGTAGCCAATGTTTCAATTTGTTCTGCTGATACCGGTCGTTTTTCACAAGCTTTTATAAGACCGATTTTTATTTTATCAATATTGAATCTCTCTCTCGTTCCATTTTTTTTAATTACAAAAACTGGTGTAACATCTGCTTTTTCATACGTCGTATATCGCCTCTTACAATATTCACATTCACGTCTACGCCGCACAGCTAGATTATCATCCGTTAATCTGGTATCTATAACCTTGCTTTTATTCTTTCCACAATATGGACACTTCATGACCATTCCACCTTAATAACTTTTTTGTAATAAAAACTTATGTTTTATATCATTATTTCGTTTTTTGGAACCTTTGTAAGAATGGAGGCAATTTGCTCTTGGATACATCTAACCTTGGATTAAACTCGTCCTGCGCCTCTATATCAGTCTGCTTATCATTTTCATTTTCTTTTTCAATATTGGTATTAGATTCATCAGAGTATCCATACATTAAACTCATTTTCTTATCAAGCTCTTCCCTTTCGGTAAAGAATTGTCTTTGCATTACAGTATTTGTATTTTTACTTGTTCCATCTGCCTTTGTTTGAAAGCCCGTTGCAATCACGGTAATCACAACTTCACCTGCCAAATTATCATCAATCCCCATACCGAAGATAATTTTTGCATCTTGAGCAACGACTTCACGAATGAGTCCAACACTATCGTAAACCTCATCCATTGTAAGTCCCTGGTCACCAGCAACATAAATTAAAATACCCTTTGCACCAGATATATTTGTTTCAAGTAACGTGCTTTGAACAGCTTGCTTAACCGCATCAAAAGTCCTTCGCTCCCCTTTGCCACGTCCTATTCCTATATGGGCATAACCTTGGTTTTTTATTATACTTTTAATATCATTAAAATCCAAATTAATTAATGAAGGTGTCATAATAATTTCTGTAATACCTTGTATCCCCTGACGTAAGACATCATCTGCTGCCTGGAAGGCTTTTATAAATGGAGTGCCTTTTGGCATAAATTGCTGAAGTTTTTCGTTTGGTATAACCAGTAATGTATCAACATATTTACGCAATTCTTCTATTCCTTTCTCTGCGTTTTGCATCCTCACATGACCCTCAAACCGCTCAAACGGTTTTGTTACAACAGCTATTGTTAATATACCCATATCTTTCGCCATTTCAGCAATGACGGGGGCAGCGCCAGTGCCTGTTCCTCCCCCCATTCCTGCTGTTATGAATAATAAATCTGCATCTTCAATTAGTTCTCTAATATCTTCCTTACTCTCTTCCGCAGCTCTTTTTCCTATCTCCGGATCAGAGCCAGCACCCAGTCCTTTAGTTAAATTTGCACCTAATTGTAGCTTAATTTGAGCATGCGACATATTTAACGCCTGCATATCCGTGTTTGCAGCTATATATGTACAAGAAGTCACACCTGCAAAAATCATTCTATTGATAGCATTATTGCCACCACCGCCAACACCAATTACTTTTATATTTGCTGTTCCTGTTGCTGTAGCCATTTATTAGCTCCTCCTAAATTTATTCCTTAAATAACTTTTTATTTTACTTCCAAATCTTACTTTTATTTGAGATCTTTTTAAACTTAACAGAGATGATAGTGCAGCATAGCTTAATTTATCGTATTGAATAAGTGAAGGGCCTACAATTTCAACGTTCATCTCAATTATTTTCGATAACATCTCCCTACTCCCTATTACATTGTCAAATCCTGAACCTGTCAAATATAAGGTTGTGAATTCAGGTATATTATACGGCAGCAAGTTGATTGCTTGTTTAACATAACTGCAAATATCTAATATCCGCTCCGCAGCAATTTCATTAACTTTTTTGATTGAGTATGCATAATTACCGTCATTGACTGAGATATAATACATGTCGCTATTCATAGGATTTAAATTTAAGTTAATTTTAGATTTAAGAATATACGCATGTTCATATGGGATATCCAATAATTGCATCAAATCTGCCGCTATATAGCCACCGCCAAGCGAAAATGATTTAGAAAAAAGAATTCCATCCCCCTTAGAATAAGCTAACGATGAACTAATATATCCTACATCTAATAAAAATGCACCCCTATCACGTGCCGTATGTGGCAATAAAAACATAGTTTCAGCCAATAATGTCGAAGTATATTCTATATCCCGCCCAATCGACTCAAAAATATTAGAAAATAAATCTGTAAAATACTTTTCACACAAAACAAGCGATACTTTAGCACCTAAATATTGTGCATAACTTCCTTCCGGATTTAATGTTTTTTCACTACTGTCTAATATGTAAAAAATAGGCGACGCATTAATAGGTATAAATCCATCAGGCACCTCAGAAGCTGCATTTAATAACAACTCATGCGCATCTTTCGGATAAATTTTTCTTCGTGTTTGCGATAGTTGGGTTTGAATATCTTTTATAACGGTAATAGTAAACTCTCCAGGAACACCAACCAATATACTCTCCAACTTGGAAAAAATTGCAGCTTCACATTCCTGTATCATTGAGCTTAATACGGAAAACAGCTCATGCTTTTCAAAAAACTGTCCATTTTGAAACCCTGCATACTCCTTACATAATTCATATACAATCGAAGTGGGATATTTTTCATCTATTACAACCAATGTTAGTTTTTCAGACCCGACATTTAGAACAGCTTCTTTTTTGGATTTCATTCAACGCCTCAAATATTTTTTAGATTTTGACAACAACACTGAGCTTCATTAATTGACTATATTTATTCTAATATAGCAAACATCTTGTGTCAATCTTTGCTTATACATACTAGCTATTGTATATAAGAATTATTCAGAAACTTATACTGACCTAAAAAAACATATATCCAACAACTACTATAACCGTAAGTATAAGTAATGATAAAAACATAGCAATTATCTTTTGCAGTACAATTCTTTCTTTCATGTTATACTAAAACCTCTTTAAGTGAGTAATAATTGTGTTTAATCCTTTAAAATGCAAAACTAGCCATTATATTAGGAAAAAAAACAATACACCAACTACCGCCACGGCTAACATATAAACTCCTATAAATATTCTAGCTCTTTTTGACAAACGGGCTTTTTCTGTTGATTGCTTTGCTACCTTTCTTGTTTTAGAGATAGCGTGTCTTTTATGTTTCACATGATAAAACTCTTCTTCACTTAGTATTTTTTCTGGTGCTTTCCTATTTAATTGAGCTATCATATAAGCATTATAATCCATGAAACCTTCCTTTTTATTCTTATTATGTTGCTTCGCGCTTGCAACTTCATTTGGCTCAACCCTATCCATAGCAGTAGATATTGTTTCGGAAATCGCATATGTTTCATCTGGTTTTTTAAAGTAATCAGTTGAGTAATAATAAGATTTATTTTCTGACTTCAGCTTCTCTTGCATAAACCGATCATATTCAGTTATTTCACCACATGCCCTATCATAATCAAATATATCATTCTTTTGCATTGCCGCAACATCTCTTCTCATTGTCACCATAGTAATACCTCCTCAAATAATTTTAATTTATCATATTCTTTCTACGATTCTTAACTTAGCACTTTGTGCCCTTGAGTTTTTTTTTATCTCTTCAATACTAGCTACGATTGGCTTTTTATTAATAATTTTTACCTCGCTTCGTTTATTACATGTACAAATAGGAGCTTTTTTATCGCATACGCAATCTTTTTCTAAGTACTGGATTGCTTGCTTAACTATACGATCTTCTAGAGAATGAAAAGTTATGAAAACCCCACGACCGCCTACCTTAAGTCTTAATAATGCTGCACATATAAACTCATACAATCCTCTCAATTCATTATTTACTTCTATCCGTATGGCTTGAAAGACCTTTTTAGCAGGATGACCTTTTCTTTTTTCTCGCATCGGATACGATGAACAAATTATATCTGCTAATTCTGTAGTCGTTTCAATTTTTTTTACTGCACGCCTCTTTAGTATTTCGTGTGCGATACGATTTGCATTAATTTCTTCTCCATACTCTTTAAACAATGTAACAAGATCTTCATATGAGTAATTATTGACAACTTCAAATGCAGTCAACTGGCTTTCTTTATCCATTCTCATATCAAGATAGCCATTATTCATGTACGAAAAACCTCTTGATGCGTCATCTATTTGCATCGACGACATACCTAAGTCGAGTATAATACCATCTATCTCACTAACTTTATCCTTTTCAAGGTACTTTATCATGTTTTTATAATCATCATTTATAAAAACAATTTTATCTCCATATATACTCAATCTATCACTCGCTATACTGATAGCTGCCTTATCTAAGTCAAAACAAAATAATCTACCACCCGTAAGTTTTTGAACAATTTTTTCAGAATGCCCTCCTAGCCCAACCGTTCCATCTACATAAACTCCATTAGAATTAATGTTAAGACCATCAATGGATTCTTCAAGTAACACACTTTTGTGTTCAAACGATGTATTTGTATCTGTAGAATTAGATATCATATGCTTTTAAGTCTACTATCGCTGTATCAAAGCTTTCTGCAGATGAATATCCTTGCTTTTCATAATTTTCCTGACTCCAAATCTCCATCCGGCTATTCGCTCCAATGAATATCATCTGCTTGCTAATATTAGCGTAATCCCTAGCCTTTTTGGGCAAAACAAATCTACCTTGCGCATCCTCTTCGACAGGGAAAACTGATGACATTATTCTACGAATTGCTTCTTGGGCTTTTAAGTCGCTAATAGGAACTGATTCAAAACGTTCTACGAATTTTTTAAACTCAGATTCGTTCATGACAAAGAGACACCCTCCCGTCCCATGCAAAATATAAACTGGTTCATTTATTAACGCACGGAGTTTATTTGGGATACGCATTCTATTTTTATCGTCTAATTGTATATTATACTCACCAAAAAATATCATACTTCTCTCCTTATAACTCCATTATACTCATAAAATTTTCCACTTTCAACCACATTGTCTTAAAAAACTGCATAAATTTAACAATATTTTGGGAATTAATATTTTTTTCGTCTAATTTAAATTATAAAAACCACAAATTGCGAACATCTGTTCTTTGCGCTTGTAGCCTTTTTAGCTATTTCTCACAAGCAAATAATTTGATTTTATATCACAGTCTGTCTGGCTTGGTAAATTTTCATCCCGTCATTACAAAACAAAACAGCTTGGCTTTTATTACCAAACTGTTCTAGACGTTTCGGCGCGAATTGCTACTTTACGTTAGTGCATTACTCCGCTACAATTGTAAGTTTATTATCTCTTAAATCACATGATAGTAAATAGTATTCAATACCTGCCTTGATTAATTTCATAGTGCTCTTACTTGTTTGCCCATGAATATGTCCATATACCACCTTTTGTACCTTATATTCTTCAAATAATCGAGTAAAAACCGAGTTTTCATGAATAGAATTAAAGGGAGGATAATGTATCATTACTATTAAAACATCTTCCTCATTTGTAATTAACTTGTTAGCTGCATCTAAGCTTGTCCTCATTCTAGAAACTTCCCTATTTAATATCTTTTCATCTTGTTTGGTTGTTTGCGTATTATTTTCCGGAACCGTCCAACCTCTTGTCCCACAAATTATAAACTTTCCAAACTTGATAGCATCGTTTCTTAAAAAATACATGCTAGGAGGCATTACTTTTCTAATTTTCCCTAATCCTGTACTCGAAGAACACCAATAGTCATGATTTCCTCTAATTATAACCTTCCTTCCTTTCAAGGAGCCTATCTCATGTAAGTCTTTAGAAACATCATTTAAATTAGACGCCCAAGAAATATCTCCAGGAATTAACACTACATCTTCTTCCCCAACAACCTGCTCCCAGTTATCTTTAATTTTGTCCCAGTGCTCTTCCCAAACCATGCCAAAAATATCCATTGGTTTATTATCAGAAAACGATAAATGCAAGTCACTAATGCCATATACAACCATGTCCAATTGCCCCTAGTATAGCCATAATTAATTCCATTAGAGTGTTATAGCTAATATTTCTTAAAATCATTTTGTTACCTTCTAATTTAGACTTAATAAACAAAATTTTTATCAATGCTGTTATGTAATTTTTGTACCTATCTTATTTTCCAATAGTTTTATAAGCTCGACTTTACCTTCTTTAGTTATAGAGGAATAAACAAACACATTATCTATTCCTATACCTAATTGATTAGCTATTTTACTTGTACATTGATTAATATTTACCCTTTTAATCAAGTCTATTTTCGTAAGAATTACTATGAATGGAATTCTGTTACAATATAGAAAATTAATCATCATCCTATCATTATCTGACACGTCTCTACGCGCATCAATTAATAATAAAACCAAGCTGATATTATTAACCGCTTTAAAAAACCTATCCATCATTGATGACCAAGATCGTTTAGTCGCATTAGACACACGAGCATATCCGTAGCCAGGCAAGTCGATCAGATAAAAAGCCCCATCATTACACTCATAGTAATTTATAGTCTTTGTCTTTCCTGGCTCTTTAGAAACATAGGCCAGCTTTTTTATCCCCGTAATAGAATTTATCAAGGAAGACTTGCCGACATTAGACCTCCCTACAAACGCAATTGTTGGCACGGAAAAGATAGGATAGTTCGAATTTTCACCTATTATTTTAAACAATCTAGTTTTCTTGATAGTCGTCATAAATCAACCATTAATATTGCAACCATTTGGTTAAAAAGCAGCATATCTGCCCTATAAACTCAATTGCATAATAGAAATATTTAAGTAGACCTAACTTTCACTATTATGTGACTTGATTAAGATTCAATAACCGCGTCTCGTATTATCAATGGAGCTTCAATACCTAATATGCAATCCTCCGTTATTATCACTTTTTTAATATTGGAATCACTGGGGATATCATACATAAGATTAAGAATAGCATTTTCTACTATTGATTTTAACCCACGGGCTCCGGTGCCTCTTTCGAGTGCTAATTTAGCTACTGCTTTTATCGCAGCCTCCTCAAATTCAAGTTCTACACCATCCCAATGAAGTAATTTCTTCAACTGTTTAATAAGGGCATTTTTAGGCTCAATTAAAATGCTTGTTAAATCTCTTTCAGTAAGAGGGTCAAGCACTACAACTATAGGAAGTCTTCCAACAAATTCAGGAATTAATCCATATTGAACAAAATCTTCAGGTAATAAATTACTCATCTTTTGCGAGTACTTCTGGGAGTTAAACTCGATATTAGAATCAAAACCTATAGATGAACTGTTTTGCCTTGTATCAACAATTTTCTCTAACTCAACAAAAGCCCCACCACATATAAATAATATATCCTTTGTATCGATAGTGATAAAATCTTGATTTGGTATTTTTTTACCGCCTTTAGGAGGAACATGGGCGACAGTTCCCTCTATTATCTTTAGTAAACTCTGTTGCACGCCTTCGCCCGAAGCATCTCTACCGCTAATATTTGCTTTTTTTGCTATTTTGTCTATTTCATCGATGTAAATGATACCTTTTTGAGCTCTTTTTACATCATCATTCGCAACTCTAATTAGGTTTGCAAGCATGTTTTCGACATCTTCACCTACGTATCCAGCCTGAGTCATCGATGTAGCATCTGCAATTACAAATGGTACATTAATAATTTCAGCAAGAGTTTTCGCTAGCAAGGTTTTCCCCGAACCAGTCGGACCTAACATTAAGATGTTGGACTTATCTAAATCTACATCCTTATACTTTCCCGTGTCCTTATTAATAACTCGTTTGTAATGATTATATACTGCTACTGAAAGTACTTTTTTTGCGTTATCCTGACCAACGACATATTGATCTAATAATTTTTTAATTTTGTGTGGCGCCATAAGGTTAATGCCAGCAACATCATCCCGCTTAACATTATTAACATTTACACGCATCCTTTCTTCATTTTGTCGAAATCTCTCCAACGATAATTTCGTGCAATCTTGACATATATACGTTCCGTCTACATACGGACTTTTTAAAAGACCATCTACCTCTTCTTCACTTTTACCACAAAATGAACAATGATAAGATTTTTTTTCATCTTCCATAAAATATCTCCTTGCTACTTTTCGCTTTTTCTAGAAAAAAACACTTCATCTATAATACCATACTCTTTTGCCTCAAGAGCCGTTAAATATTTATCCCTCTCAGTATCAGTACGAATTACCTCCATCGGCTGGCCCGTATTCTCACTTAAAATTTCATTAATTTTTTCTTTTGTTTTTGCAAGACGTTCTGCAGCAATTATTACATCAGTGGCCTGTCCTGAAGCGGCCCCAAGAGGCTGATGTATCATAACTAAACTATTTGGGAGTGCATATCGCTTCCCTTTCGCACCTGCACTTAATAGTATTGCCCCCATAGAAGCTGCCATTCCTATACAAATGGTTTTAACATCGCACTTTATGTAGTTCATAGTGTCTAAGATTGCTAATCCAGCGCTTACTTCTCCACCAGGACTGTTAATATATAAAGATATATCTTTTGTTGGGTCTTTCATTTCTAGAAACAATAACTGTCCAACAACAATGTTAGCCATATTGCTATCAATTCCACCCGAAACAAACACTATTCTGTCCTCCATAAGTCTAGAATATAAATCATGAGCTCTTGGTCCTTGGCTGGTCTGTTCAATTACTGTAGGTATCGGTGTATAATTTGTTACTTCTTTCATATAATTAACTCCTTAAACAAAATTTTATCACTCAAATAAAGGTCTTTATTGTCGTTAGCCATAGAATGGTTAATTAACCATTAATCCCATTATATATCAAGCCATCGATTTCGCCTAATTATCAACAAAATATCAAATCAAACAATTAGGGCAATCGTAGCTGGATAATATTACTTTACTTGAAATGCACGCTATTCTTAAGAAAATGTATTGTTATTTCTTAAAAACTCAAATAATTTATCGCCGAGTAACTTATTAATTATTTGATTCAAACCATGTTCTTTTAGATTTTCTTTCATTTCGTCAATTGTTTTATTATTCTTTTGAGCAAATTTACCTATTTCATTTTCTACTTCTTCATTAGTAACATCTATATTCTCATTCTTTATGATCTTCTCAAGAACTAATCTCGTTTTAACCGACTCGACAGCCTCATGCTTATGTTCATCTTTGAATTTTTCTAAATCTGAACCGATATATTTGAGATAATCATCAAAACGAATGCCAGAATATGCCATACGCATTGTAAAGTCATTAATTAGCCTATCTAATTCAGCACTTACTAAGGGATCGGGCACATCAATTTCCGTCGCATCAACTATTTTTTGTACCATAATATCATCTTCTTTATATCTTGCTTCCTCGCTCGCCTTTTCAATTAATTGTGATTTAATATTTTCCTTCTGTTCTTCTAATGTATCAAACTCACCAATATCCTTTGCGAAATCATCGTCTAAATTAGGTAACATTTTTTCTCTAATTTCTTTTACAGTGCACTTAAACACAGCATCTTTACCAGCCAAATCTTCACTATGGTATTCTTCTGGGAACGTCACTTTAACTTCAGTTTCTGAACCAATTTCCACACCAACTAATTGGTCTTCAAACCCAGGAATAAATTGCCCGCTACCTATATCAAGAGATTGATTTTCAGCAGTGCCACCATCAAATTGAATTCCGTCAACTGAGCCACTATAATCAAGTGCGATTCTATCTCCTTTTTGCACAGCCCTATCTGTCTTAGTTATCCATTTTGCATATTTTTCTCTCAATTTATCAAGTTCTAAATCAACATCTTTATCTGTTACGTCAAATGCAATTTTTTCAAATTTTATACCTTTATATTGTCCAATTTCAAATTCTGGCATTATAAATACCGTAAAGACTGCACTCAATCCGTTCTCGTCAACCGTTTTAACATCGACTTCAGGACTAGCTATAGTGTTTAATTCAGGTTCTTTATCCAATATATCAGAATAATAAAAATTTAGAGCATAATCCATAGCATCTTCGTAAAAAATTTCAATTCCATACCTATTAACTAACAATTTAAATGGCACTTTACCAGCTCTAAATCCTTCAAGCTTATATCTTTGTTTGTTTTTTTTGTAGGCTTCCTGAATACAATTATCCCATTCCGATTTATCTAATTTAAATGCTATTTCAATTTTTGATCCGCCTATTTTTTGTATTGAATATTCCATTATTTCCTCCAACGTTGTAATATATAGTAGTAATTATACTATCAAATACGAGTAAAAAAATCAATTAAGACAGTAGAGAATTTCGCAAACTATAATATGTAAAATAAATTGAGCTACCTATATGTGTTCTCTGTTACTATATTCTTGTTACACACCGCCTTCTTAACCCTTACTTCCATGAACGCATCTTACCGTTATGCAAGCACCTTTATGTGCGATGGCTATACTAATTGATTTTTATCCGTAAACCTTAATCTGTTTTTTCACTAAACCACATTTGCAACTTCGCAGCTACTCTAAGTTAGGCTTATTTTTGTAATAAACTTGCGGATATTTATGGGTTTAAAGGCACTTTTCAAGCAAGTGCTTGGTGAAAACATGGCTTATATCTTTCTTCTATATAAAATCGCATTTGTTTTATTATTATAATATTTTTTCCTTATCCCTTCTTTTTGAAAATTGTTTTTTTCATATAATCTAATGGCCGCAATATTATTTTCCGCAACCTCTAAAATAATGTTTTTAACCCCGTGGGCAAGTGCTTCTTTGTTTAGTTCACTCAAGAGCATATTACCAAGCCCAGCACCTCTAAATTCAGTTTTGATGGCAATCTTTAATATTTCAATTTCGTCATCTGATACTGCTTGATAAATTATATAACCAACAATTGAATTTATTTCATCATTATGTATCAACACTAAACAATTAGATTCATTAACATACGTTGATAAAGATTCTTTCGTCCAAGGAGTAGGAAAAATTTCTAATTCCATATTCGCAATGTTTGACAACTCGTTATCACTGGCTTTTCTTACACTATATTTAGATTCCATTTGTCTATCTGCAGAAGTTTCCCTTATATAAAAAGGTACAGCCTTTTTTACATAATCTGCATTTTCCTTCTTCTTTAAGAAAGTATTAATCAATGCAGTCTCGCTAAATGCTCCTTCTCTGTAAACATTTATTCCTTGGATTATATACCGTGAAATATCATCTTCATTCGCAATATAATAGTAATTATTCACCAATCCATCTCTTTCTAATGCATAATAATTACCATTACCGCAGTCTAGTACAGCTATTCCCCTCTCGTTGTGCCCAATAATCAGTTCTAAAGAATTAATAGCTATAACTTTTGCATTTAATGCATAAGATAAAGCATTGGCAGTTGATACACCGATACGAATACCAGTGAAAGAGCCTGGCCCTATTACAACACCTATAGTTTTAATAACATCCTTTTTTAAAGCATTTCTTTGCAGTAGTTTATCTATTTCCGTCAAAATAGACGAGGCATGACGACGCCGAGAAGATTCACAAATATAGAAATCATATTTATTATCAAATAAAAGAACTAACGCTAACTTAGTTCTAGTCGAATCTATTATCAAATCTACTGTATTTGACATTGTTTAATTTTAACCTCTTTGTTTTTAATCCGCTTTAGAGCATTTTTTTATTGTTATAACTCTACTGCCATCACTTTGTACATATATTTGTATATTATATATTTTGTTAGACATTATTTTTTCATACTTATTCCATTCTATGACTACAATACTATCGTCAGAAAACAACTCTTCTAGTCCTAAATTATCTAACTCTCTACCATCTTCTATTCTATACATATCGATGTGATATAGTAATAATGACATCCCAGTATATTCCTTCACTATTGTAAATGTAGGACTAACAACTTGTTGTGATATCATCAATCCCTTTGCAAGCCCTTGAGTAAAAGTCGTCTTGCCTGAGCCAAGATCTCCATTTAACAGTACAACCTCTCCCCCTGTAAGATTTTTGGCGAACTCCTCGGCAATAGCCTGTGTCGATTCTACACTATCTGAAACAAATACACCACTCTGACTTTCCATAGCTATACTATAAATGAAGAGGTTTCGAAACTCTTTTATATAATAAAAATGTAATAATTGATACTGAGACGGATTTTATCAAATTAAAAGCAATTCCATATCCAAATGCAAAAATAACCCTATATTCGGACATTAGTATTGTTAAATTAAAAGCTTTACTGTATAAAGGAATTATTACAAAATAATTACTTAGAGAAGCAATTACTACATTCATAAATACACCTACTAACAAGCCAATAATGGCTCCTTTTTTTGTTTTCTTGTATTTACTATACTTATATATAGCAGTTGACGGCAAAACAAAAGCTGTAGATACTATAAAATTACTTAATTCTCCTATAAACAAAGTGTTCGTAGTGGTTAACTTGATAGTACATTTTATTAGTTCAATCAAAACTCCCGCAATGGGTCCTAGAGCGAATCCGCCCAACAGGCTGGGTATCGAAGCAAAATCCATTTCAAGCACATTAAAAGGGAAGCTTGCAAATATAGGGAATCTTGCAAACATGTACAAAACAACCGAAAGAGACGATAATATGGCAACTTTAGTAATATATCCAATAACAAACCTCCTTTTCGAGGATGTTTTCGTTTTAACACATCCATCAACACCCTTAGAAGCTGTTGCTTTAATTTCATTGGTATTATTTTGCACTACACACTGCTCGCTTTTGATACCAATATTTTTACTAGTATCTTCGAACCCTTTATTAATATGAACAATCTCGTCGTTTAAATTCTTATCATCAATGTCATCCATCAATCACCTATCTCCATAGTTGTTCTAAACAGTAAAAATCCCTAGTCTCGCTATTAAATAAATGTACAATTACATCGCCGTAGTCAAGTACTATCCAGCGCCCATCGGTATATCCCTCTTTACGTGAAACAAAGACTTCGTTTTCTTCAAGTTTTTTTTCTACATAATCCGATAGCGCCCTAACTTGGGGCAAGTTTTTTCCAGTTGCAATAATAAAGAAATCCCCTATTGATGATTTTTCAGATATATCAAGAACTTGTATGTCTGTAGCAGCTTTTTCATCTAAACATTTTACAACTAAGTCTTTTATTTGTTTTATATCCATATTAGGCTGGTCCTCCAACAAAATAATAATTGAGCATTAAATCGCATTGTACCATGATAATGTGATTTTAGTCAATATGTCTAATTTTTGTTTACACTCGGTAGTGTGAGCAAAAGAAAGTTTTAATGTTCTTACAAATCCTTTATCAATATCTTTATATGCACAATACCTTAAATCTTCTACACCGTCATATATACGACTCGATTCAATCTTATCAGCTAAATATACTATTTTGCCTAACTTGGTCATATTAGGCTTGCCCGTGGTATGATACCGTATTGCATCTAAAACATCAGGGTTATTGACTCCAAAAAGTGAATGTGCCTTATCTGCGCTAGTATACTGATGCACTACAGATTCATTTATGCCATCATATCTTCTGTCAAAGACAACATCCTTTTTTGCACAATCGTGTAAAAGCGCAGCAATAAAAACATCGTTTAGGTTTATATTCGAACTTTTCCAAGCTAGCTCTAATGCACACTCTGCAGTATTTAATGAGTGTACATAAGTTTTATCATTCAATTCTAACTGAAGGAGTTTTAACAACTTTTTATTGTTATTATAAATATTGTTCTTGGTTATGTAATTATATGCATCATTAGATATATATTTAGTGGCTTTTGATGAACCTATTTCTAAAAGGAGCCGAATATATGTACTAGAAACATTACATAGTGGAAGATTTAATAACCGGATTGAAGCATTAAATTTGTCTTCCGCTAAGCTCTTCGCAGTAAGCATTTCTTGCATATCGCCCCTTGGATAAACTACTATAGGAGCTAAATCCGCAATTTTGTCTGGTCGCATCCAATCTTTAAAAGCTATGAGGCTGTCCCCTCCCATTATAAAACAAATATCTCTCCCATATTTATTAATTAACTTTTCTAATATTAGGTAAGTATAACTTTCTGTTAAATGAAGTTCATTTTCTATCTCATCAACAATAATGTTAGGGTTTTGACCTACATATAAATTAATTATATCTACTCTTTTTTTAAAATCTGTCGAGGGGCTTTTATGAGGAGGATTGCAAGAAGGAACAATTATCAGTTTGTCTAGTTGCAAATCAATAATAGAGTTTTCTATTATCTTCAAATGTTCATTATGAAACGGGTCAAAAGCCCCACCAAAAACACCATATTTCATTTACACCACTCTTTTGCTATATTATTTCATTATTCAATATACTCAAACTCAATATCCGCGAAAGATATAATATCACCATTTTTAAGCCCGTTTTCTTTCAATATATCAATTATTCCTTTATCTCTTAAAACCTTTTGAAACCAATGAAAACTTTCCTGATCACTAATAACTACCCGTCTTGTTAAATAATCTACAAGACTTCCATATACATAATATACCCCATCTATTTTTTCTACTTTGAACTCTTCATCAGCTTCATCCTCGTAACTGAATGGAGTAAAATTAAGAGGAGAAAGCTTTGGCAGATCTACCAAAATACTTACCACTTCATTTAATAAATCGTTAATTCCGTTAGTCGTAATTGCAGAAACTTTAATAGGTTTAATGCTCATATGTTTCGAGAATTTGTTAAAATTTTTACTATCACCATCTAAATCGCTTTTATTAGCTACGACAATCTCCGGAATTGTAGTTAATTCAGGCTTATATTTTTCAAGCTCCTCTCTAACAATTGTGTAGTCATTTATAACATCTCTACCTTCACTTTCACTTATGTCTAACACATGTATTAACAACCTAACCCTTTCTATATGCCTTAAAAAATGATGCCCTAGACCTATTCCAACAGATGCTCCTTCAACAAGCCCTGGTATATCAGCTACCGTAAAACTGTAATTATTGTGTGATACCACTCCTAAATTAGGGTGCAATGTAGTAAAGTGATAATTTGCAATTTTAGGCTTTGCAGCTGAAATAACCGACAGCAATGTAGATTTACCAACATTTGGAAAACCTATGAGCCCTACATCAGCAATTATTTTAAGTTCTAACGCAACTTTCCTTTCTTTCGTCTTTTGACCCGTTTCTGAAAATCCAGGGCTACGTCTAGTAGATGTAGCAAAACTTTTATTTCCTCTTCCGCCACGACCACCTTTCAGCAAAATATGTTGTTTCCCATTTTCAAATATATCAGCAATAATATTCCCCGTTTCGTCATCTTTTATAACAGTACCGCAAGGCACTTTAATTATTAAATCTTTTCCATTTTTGCCAGTACAATTTTGCCCAGCTCCATGAGAACCATTTTCTGCGAAAAATTTTTGTGTGTACCTAAATGATATAAGGGTATTAAGCGACTCATCCCCTTCAAAGATTATATCACCGCCTTTTCCACCATTTCCGCCATCTGGACCACCTTTAGGTATAAATTTAGCCCGATGCCAAGAAACAACACCATTTCCACCATCGCCTGCTTTACAAAATATAATAGCTCTATCTAAAAACATTTAATTACCTACTTATTTAAGTTATAATGTTTGCATACACTTTTAATTATACATTCTTCACATTTTGGATTTTGAGCTTTACACAAATATCTGCCGTGGAAAATTAGTGTATGGTGAACATCGTTCCAATATTTCATATCAAACAATTTACATAAATCTCGTTCCACATCGTCGACCGTATCACCATCTGAAAATCCTATCCTTTTGGAAACTCTATAGACATGAGTATCAACAGGCATGGCTGGCAAATTAAATGCAACAGACCTAACTACAGAAGCCGTCTTCCTTCCAACACCAGGTAAAGATAAGAGTTTATCCATATCGATAGGAACTTCACTATTGTGGAATTTGACTAGCTGCTTGGACATTTCAATAATATTTTTTCCCTTATTGTTAAAAAACCCGCAACTATAAATAAGAGGTGTAAGTTCTTTGAGAGAAAGTTCTGCAAATTGTTCTGGTTTATTATATATTTTAAATAAATCCTCTGTAATTATATTAACCCTTTTATCAGTACATTGTGCACTCAATATGACTGCAACTAATAATTCGAAAGGTGATGAATATTTTAATTCACAACCCGCATTCGGATAGATTGTCTTTAGCTTTTCTAATATTTTAACAGCATTCATTTTATAATTGCTAATTTTGACTCTATATCAAAATTGATCCAAGGATTCTCGTCTGTGGGGGGATGCACTCTAAAAACCATAATGTCTTTAGTTATAGGATGAGGAAACCTCAATTCAACTGCCCACAATGCGAGAGCGCTCTTATTTATTCCCCCATACTTCTTATCACCATATATTGGCGCTCCAATATGTGCCATCTGCGCCCTAGCTTGGTGTGCCCTGCCTGTAATTAAATTAATATCCACAAGAGCCATATCTTCACATTCTTCTAAAACCCTATATTCTAATTCAGCGACTTTTGCGCCCGTTGTCGCAATTGGTACACAATACACCATGTTTTTATTATTGTCTTTATATAAAGCATTTTTTAATAAGCCCTGCTTATTTTTGGGCCTAGGAGATGTTATCGCAAAATATCTCTTTTCTATCGTCCTACCTTTTAAATTATCCGACAATCTCCGTGCTGCTTTACTTGATTTCGCATAAACCATTACACCGCCTGTCGGCTGATCTAGCCTATGCACTAAACCAAGATACGCATCTCCGGGTTTATTATATTTTTCAATTAAATATTTTTTTAACATGTCTAACAAATTAGGCTGATTGCTACTATCTGGACAGCAGGGTACTCCTTGTGGTTTTACCACAACTAATAAATGATTATCTTCATAAAGTATAATTAAATCCTTATAAGTAATGTCCATCGCCAATTCTTCCTATCGTTTAAAGTGTAACCATAGTGATTATACATTATACCGTTATTTTTTGCTATTGAGTTAAGATAAAAGATTATACCTACATACATTATTGTATAATTTTCATAGACTCATTTCAGATGTTTGCTAAAAGATGATTACTATTTTTAAAAAACGCCAGTCGTTATGTTTGTATTAATTATTTCTATAAAATTTGTATAGTCCGTTTCTCTATCTACATCTATTAGTTGCATTAGAAACCTTTTGGCATCCGCAATATTGTTTGACTTAATTAATGTTTCCACAAGTTGAAATAGGTTAACAATTATCCATTGTTTTATAATATCTCTTTCTTTTTTTGCGATATCTGTTCTTAAGTCACTAGCGAACCCGTCTTTACAAAGATTAATGATATTGGTCATGAGCATTAGTCTTTGAGAGAGCGTTGTTTCTTGTGAATATTGTTGCGACAAGTAAATATACTGCTCATAATCACTTTCAACATTATCAATTTTAAGTATGTATTTTGCATTAATGTATTCAATAGAAAACCGTATGTCATACTCTTTAAGAGTATTGCGAATAATATTGTTAGTAGTCTTAAGATTATTAATAGCAGACTCTTTTTCGCGACCTTTCCATAAATTTTTAATTATAGATGTTCTAGATATACCTTTATCCCCAGCCAAATACAACAGTATAAATAACTCCTTAGATTTACGCGTTTTCCATTTAATTTCATTGTCATTAACTAAAACAGTAACATTGCCAAACATGTTAATTTTAATTGGGCTTGTGACTATTGCAAAAGACTCTTTCTCCTTAATACTTAATTCGATTTGTTCAACATATTTAGTTTCCAATTCATTCTTTTTTGCGAACTGTAAAATAGGACTAAATATATCTTCCGATGAATCAACAACAATCATTTTCATTCCGTAAAAATATGATGCTTTTAGTAAATTTTTAATTAATGTTAAATCGTCGTCTATTTCAGACCTAGATAACATAATATTAACTATTATACCCATTCCAAGTAGCCATACATAAGATTTCGCAGTACTGTTTTTTACACATTCGGTAGCATAATAAAAGCTTCTTTTCTTGTCATCCATTTTAAAGTACGCATATGAAATTGATAACAACAGACCATTTGCAGCCTCTTTGTTTCTGATTATAGAGTCTTGTAAATATATATTTGCAAGATCTTTAGCATACTGTGCCTTCCCAATTTTCGCCATGAATAAACATCTTTGTGTAATGGTTGTATAATAATCATCGTCAACAATATTTAATGACTTATATGCCTTATCATAATATTCAATAGCTTCATTAACATTTCCATAATGATGACATATCATACCTTTAATTGTGTATAGTACATTCAATCCTTTTTTTAAAGGATTAGGCCAGTTAAGCGCTTCATCAACCAGTTCCATAGCTTCTGCAACTTCCCCAGCAAAATAGTGAGGGGCTATAAAGTATGGAGGTATGATGTAATAATTTAAATAATTTTTAATAATCTTGACGGTGTTTAATGCATTTTTATAGTTACCCTGCTTGTAATAAGCCTTAGCAATCTCTTCCATCAATCTAATATACCAAAAATTTTCCTCTATTCCTTCCGTAAACGCATACGATTCCATATCCTCAATCGTTATATTTGTGTTCACAATAACATTCGGTAAAGTACACGCTAATGCAAAAATAAAACTTTCGGCATCACTGCTTTTATATTTAATTACTCTATCAAAATATTTTTTAGATTCTATTATTTCGCCCCTACTAATTAGAATACGAATTTTAGTCAACAGTGATACTAAATATGCCCTTTCGTCTGTGTTTTTAAACACTTCGATAACATCATCAAATCTATCGTAGTAAAATGAGACATTAGTATCATTATGAATATGAGATGAAATCATTTTATACAATGTAAAGTATGGGTATTTTACGAGTTTAGACTCCTCTATTTTCAATTCATAATAAGGATGTTTTTTTACATAAGGAATACCTTTGCTTAATAAATTTAAATCTCTAAGTATATGTTCAATTGATTTATTAAACCCTTCTATATCATTAGCACTAGCAAATAATGTTAGCGAACCATAATAGTGCCCCGTATCCGCTAAATGTCTACCATATTGTTTTTTAATGGCTTTAATTTCAGGTTCTTCTAAAGCTATATTTTTGGAAAAATAGCTTCGTAATGCAGGGCTAATTCTAAAATATTTAATATCCCTGGTAAACACATACTCACCCTTATCCGACAACATTTTTAATAACCCAGCACTATTATAAATCTTGTCTACAAAATCTATGTCTACAGCATCAAGCACGGAAATTCTAGATAAAATCTCTTTATCTTCTCTTGATATATTGGATAAATATACATCAATGGTTGTATTAACTCTCGGCATTAAAACAAGCCTGTCAATAAACATAGGATAAACCGGGTCAAATTTATGCCATTCGAAAGGTAACATATCTGTTGATGAAAATAATATTTTTAAATTAGGGGGAGCATTTCTAATAATAGTTATAAAATCACTATAATCAAAGTTTTTGGGCATATATTCCATTTGTTCGAATACTATCAAAATGTTTTCGTTCATCTTAGAAATGTAATCTAATATGGAAAAAATGATCGTATCATTACCTGTATACTTTAAATCGCACAATAGTAATTGTTTAAGTTTAAATTGTAGTTCCGGATTATCTTTTATAACCTTATCTATTATTGTATGCATGTACAAGCTTAAATCATCTGTAATTGCATTAAACCAAAATGTCCTATTAAACTTATTGCTTAGCTCGCTAATAAAATCACTCTTTCTAGAGCCGACGGGTGCTAATACAAAAACAGCAGGATTATTACTCGTTATTATTTCATTTATAATACTATTGATTGTATTTTCTAATTTCATAAAATATTCTCGTACAATTTAATATATGCATATTGTAAATTAAAAGTAAATTCAAGTCAATATCGCTTTTGGGGGTTAAAACAAATAAATCTACACAATAAAAGTAGCTGCCTTTAAGTGGCAGCTATTAAATGGAGCGAAAGACGAGATTCGAACTCGCAACAACTGCCTTGGGAAGGCAGGGCTCTACCGTTGAACTACTTTCGCATGATTGAATTATACAATATCACTTTTAAACATTGCAAACATCTCACTGATATTATTATATAAAAATATTGTAAGGTGCCATATCTTTCTAAAGCAAACATGAAACTATGATATTACTTACCTGCTCTCATTTAAACTAACGTGCACCTCCACCGCCGCCGCCAAAGCCACCTCCGCCACCGCCAAAGCCGCCACCACCAAAACCTCCACCAAAACCACCTGAACGACCGCTAGACTTACTACTTGCCTTTGCAATTGATTTTACTTTTGCAACCGTTGATGTTGAATAAGCAGCTCTATAAGCAGTCTTTATGCTGGAACTAATACTTGAGCCTAAATCCAATCCTTTTGCTGTAGATAACCACATATACGAATATAAATAACCTCTCCCAAAGTTAACGCCACTTGTTGCATCTTCACTTAATTCGGGGTATCTTACTTTAAGTGCATCCATTACTTCTTTAGATATACCCATCATAGTGGCATAAACCATGTATTCTTCCCACAATACGATTTTGGGTAATTCATGTTCCTTGAGATTAGAAAAATCTTTCATAAAATTATATAGCCCTTCAAGTTCGGCTAACTGAGACTCCCCTTCCTTATTCAGTTTTGGCTTTCTAGGAGTGCCTATAATTAAACATAGCCCAAGTATAATCAATCCAATTGCGAGCGGAAATATCATTGGTAATGGTATTAACCAAATAACACCAGCAATCAACATTAGTATCCCAACCGTTTTAATTGCTGAAAAGTTAATGCCAGTATGAAGAATATAATTGCCATTATCTAGCATTTTTCTTGAATCTGCAAAAAAAGTCTTCAGCAAATTAATGACGTTGTCTGAATTTCTTTTTATATACTTCTCAAATTGTTTTATTGTTAATTCCTTCGTTTCAGAATTCATAGCAGATTTAAGCAAACCATATAATATTAGCTCATGACGGCTCGTATCATTGAGTTCAGCATCAGTCGCCCCAGATATAACAAATTTAAAAACATCGCCTTGAGTATTTACAATTTTTATAAATCCTCTTCTAATAAATTCTAGGATAGTTGCGGAAAGAACATGTCCCGAATTTTTTTTAGACTCAGCACCGCCTTTATAGTAGTAAAAAAAATGACTCATTTGCGACACTGTTACCTTGGATGGAATTTCTCTAAAATACACTGGATATTCTTTGTTTTTCTTTCGATAGTTATATTGGATTATAATGACAATACTCAATCCCACTAATATCATTAGTCCCATTCCAACCAATGAAAGCACAAAGTTACGACGATCAGTCTTCAGTTTATTCGACCATTCTTTTTGCCAATCATCTTCTTCGGCTATAATAGTTTTTTTCATATCGGTAGGAGAACAAAGTACAACAGTAGGAAATTTCTCTACATCATCAAATAAAATTCTAGTCTCAATATTTGTACCTATTGTTATGTCACTAGCAACATAATGGATTGTGTTTCCATCTTCTTTCAGTTCGCTAAACGAACCAGGTACCTCGGTATGAAACCAATGCATTGAATTTTTTGCTGCATTAACAGGTAAATGTATATTTGCCTCATATTCTTCGATGTACAGCGAAAAAGATGACGAGTCGAATTGTTTCCAGTACATCACCACGCAGTCATTAAATTTTGCTAAAAATCCTTTTAAGGTATATTGGAATGTATAGGAACGTTTGCCTGACTTGAAAGGAGGCATCATTAAACCAATTTCAACGCTGTCTGTAATACGATTGTCGATATAAAACCCAAGCTCACCAGTAGCCCGAAATTTCTCAAATGAGCCGGTTCCTAAATCATTTAAGGGCCTATTATTTGTATTATCAAAAACAGAAAACTCATCAATTGATGAGTGTATATTACCAAACTTCTCATCATCGCTGGTCAAAGACAGTACTTTATACAGATTTATTTTACCCGTCTCATTATTAGCTTCGACATCCCACCTTTCATTCACTACTAAACTACCGTCTGGCTTAATAGCGGCATCAACGGTAACTTTGTTTATCCAAATGTCCTCCGTTAACTTATGAGAACAAGAACTAGACAACGTCAGTAATAACGTTAACATTATTAACGTAAGAACAATGGAAAAACTTTTTTTCATTTAGCCACCTTAACGAATTTATTTAAATCTGATAGTTAATCAAACGAAACTTTTGGTGCTATTTTCGTTTCTTCAATAGCTTCAAAATATGGCTTTTCTTTAAATTTAAATATTTTTGCAATAATAACACAAGGGAATAATTTAATTTTTTGGTTATAAAGCATGCAACTATCATTATAAAACTGTCTTGAATATGCAATTGCACTTTCTATAGTTTTTAATTCACCCTGTAAAGATAAAAAGTTCTCATTTGCTTTAAGTTCTGGATATCTTTCAACAACAACTAATAATCTTGATAGAGCCCCTGTCAATTGATTGTTAGCCTCGACTGCTTCCTCTTGGGTTTTTGCACTACCAACAGAAGCACGAGCTTGGGTGACTTCCGTGAGGACAGACTTTTCATGTTTTGCATAACCTTTAACAGTTTCCACAAGATTTGGTACTAAATCAAATCTTTTTTGAAGTTGTACATCTACCTGAGCCCAGGAATTATCTACCCGCTCTCTTAATTTCACTAATTTGTTATAACATAATATTGTTAAAATACACATCTTGCACCTCGCACATTTATTATATATTTATTATAACTTTTAACTCACATCAAGTAAATGAATAATAGCAATTTACTAAATGAGTTATTAACCAAATATCACACTTTTTTACATTTTGTTTTTGGCGTTATGGCTCTAAAACATCATTTTACTATAAGATTAAATTTGAACACTGTATACAAAACTATCTAACAAAAAGAGGGTCAGACTAAACATCAAACCCTCTTCGCGTATGGTGCCGTTGGCCGGACTTGAACCGGCACGATGTTGCCATCGAGGGATTTTAAGTCCCTTGCGTCTGCCTATTCCGCCACAACGGCCAATTCTGGAGGCACCACCCAGATTTGAACTGGGGATAAAGGTTTTGCAGACCTCTGCCTTACCACTTGGCTATAGTGCCATCCTGAAGTAGTATACCACACGATAAAATTGTTGTCTAACATTTCATTTATAAACTGCACAAAAGTTCAAGCATAATTTTAAAATCCTCTAACTATATATCTATACCTTCTCTTTACATTTAATACCAAAAACCAAGAGGAGTTTAAGCTTTTAAACTAACACGAAAGTTCATGTAAATATATATAATTTAACTATCCAATCCCTATACTAAAACTTAAATTGGCATAATAATTTACTACAATTTATCTCTACATATTTTACATAAAATTATAATTATTAGATGTTTTTAATGTTTTTTTTGCTATTTTTTAAACTGAGCATCACTGATAATATTGTTATTACTGCAGACAAACCCGCATATATTCCTAACACTATAAACACAATATTTAAAGGACGTATTTCACTAGTACCAACTTCAACATTATAAAACACATAAAACTCCCTTTTGTTTGTGTTACTCTTAATGCTGAAATACTGCAGCCCTTTTTCATATTCGTATACAGTAGGGTTTAAACCATCAATTGTAGAAATTATCTTTAAATCTGTAATCGCGGTTTTACAATCAATATTAAACATTAATGGCTCGTTAGGTACAACATATTCATCATTTTTAAACAGTCCATATTGTATCTTGATGATATGGTCATAATGTTCGTCTATTAAGGAAAGCACCTCTGTTAATATGTCATTATCCCCCACATCGTCTACTGTTATATGCAAAGTGAGCTCATCACCCGTAACTGTTTCAACTATGTCTTCATTAAAATTTGTACATTTAATTTTAGTACCCATACCACTACTATTTGTATTGTCAGATATATGTAAAACAACAACTGTCCCTTTCATAGCGTTTTCAAAAGCAAATTTCGCGTCATTAAACTGTTCGTAAGCCTGCCTTCTTACGTTCTCATCTTCTTCGGTTGAAAAAATGTAATATATATCACTTAAAGCTTCCTTTAATTCTTCCACCCTAATTTGTGAAAAGTCTTCTCTTCCTTCATAATACAGAACATATTCCTCAGCTTGCTCTAAATAGTCTGTGATCGACAAATACCCAAAAGCATATTTAACTTTAAAATCTGCACTCTTGGGTTTTTTATAGTGCCCTAATAAATAGATTGCCATATTACCAACATTATCCTCTAATGCTAAATAATAGTACCCATCTTCAATAAATTGAACGTCTAACCAAGCATCGTCTAGAGCTGTTGTTTGTACCTTAACTGAACTATATCCTGTCTCTTCCCGAATCACATCAAACGATAAATTTACATCATCACTTGGTTGCTCTTTTTGCTTCATATATTCAGTTAATTCTTTATCAATTAAAAAAAATTCAGCTCTTTTAATACCACTATTTGCGGTTTCATATCTAAGGCCTGAAAAACGATCCGTAACTTTTGTAGAAAAGCTAACGCATTGAGCATCAGCATAAACTAAAACACTGTCGACAACAATATTAGGAGCTACCCAGTCAATAACTAAAATTCTTTCGTATGTTTCTATAAAATTGACCTCGTCATCTTCTTCGTACACGCACTTTACATATAAATAACCATTGGAATGTAGAGTAATTCGCGTTTCAAATTTACCTTGTTCGTTTAACGTTGGTCCTCGATATGTTTCAGGTTTTTTTTCTTCTAGCTTTTTTATAGAAATATAAGGAATTTCACCAGGAGGAACATCATCTGCACGAATTATCCAATTCTCTGCATCATCGTCGAATGCTATTAGAACATCGGTTGTTTGGTTATTTGTTATGATGCAATACGTAGCACCAATTAACGAATTAAATACTTTGTCTTCTTTATTGTCTAATTTTATAACAATAGTTGGTGCTGCTAAAGCCTCGATGTTTGTACGGCTATCGCTAGCATAAAAAGACACAGCAATTATTAAGAGTAAGACGAATAACATACAACTAACAAGTGCTATAATATACTTCTTGCTGTTTACATTTTCCATCTCCGTCTCTTCTCTCGATCTTTAATCTGCTTATCCATTTCAGCCTTATTCTCAAACTCTTCTGCTCGTTTTGCCCACTCATGCGTCTTGCGCATATCCGATGTGATGGTAACCTTACGCCTCTTTTTGGGTAATAATACGAAAATCAATATTGCTCCAATAACTAAAATTAAAACTACGCTTGCAACAATAATAATCCAGTAAGGAAAATCATCTACGTAAAATAAAATTTCCCCAGACGTGTCTGCATAGAATGTAATATAATCTCCTTCCTGCGTAAATTGAATAGACTGGTTGGATAAAGCTCCTAGCCCTTTTACTTCCAGGTTTTGAGCACCTAGGTAAGCATCTGGTATTTTTACATAGTATTTCACTTTTTCGCCAAGCACTGTATCTAAACCATTTTCTTTTATTGATATGCTTTGTACTATGGCCTTTTGTCCAATTAAACTAGTAAAGAAATTGGTCCTATTAACTGAGTCATATACCTCACCAAAAGACACTGTTATATTGCTATCAAATCCAGTAGAACTAGTTACATAGGAATCAGATCTTTCATCTCTGATAACTTTGTTTGTAATATTAACTTTCAGAGAATAGACTGGTTCTCTAACAGCATAATTTGCGGCATGCAATCCGGAAAGCTTCCAACCTGAAATAATTACGTCATGTTGTCCTACATTTGTAGCCCACTTATCAGTGTGTGCTGTTAGTGTTAAAAACACCTCATCTTTTTCCCTTACCCCACTAAGCACACCAGTAACCTTTATATCGCTCAATCCATCTACAGGTTTATCTTGTGCCTTTATGTTTTCAATATTCAGCTCAAGGGGTAATATCTTGAACACAGCATCTCTAGACTCAAAAATATAATTTTCATCTATAATCTCTACTCTAACACCATGGGTCCCAGCTGTTGTAGGAAGTCCTGACGAACCAGGGAAGTAAACTTTATATTTAACTGAGGCCGGTGTTACAAGAACTGATGGCATGGTTACATTTCCATATACCTGTGTTGAAAGAAGTGTATGATCAAAATCAAGCCTCTCAACTTTTGCACGAGTAATTTCATAACTTAAAGTAGCAATACTATCATCTAATCTATAATTATTGTGATTTTCTATACGTGCAACCACTAAATATTCACCTATGGCATAAGGTCTATTGACTGTGAATGGCATATTACTATTCGCGCTCTTATAATAGTACATTATGTGTCTTTCAATTTGTTCTCTATATGGTGCATCGATAGCAGCTAAAGAACTCGGTTTAATTCTAGCTATTGGCTCCACTCTTTGTCCGTACGATGCGACATATTTATCTATGGGGGCAGTGCCCTGATAATATTGAATATCTAGTACTTTTTTCGTTATCACAACATTATAAGTGATTTGTCCTGTATAATTATGATCGCTTATAGTTGCATTAAATACATATATGCCAACATCCCTAATATTATACATGCTATCTTCGAAATCTTGATTGAGTACTGTCAAGTTAGCTGGGCTAGTGACAAACCTAGGACGTTTGATTTGGTCTCCATAAACAAACTCTGTGTCAAAAGCCTGTATCGAAGCACTTGCTTTCGTAACAGACACAGTTACGGAACCTTCAAATGTTTCATAATTTTTATTATCGACTGGGATGAAAACAAACCTCACGTTTGTATAATCCCCTACAGGACCAAGCATAAGATCTGGATTTTTATACTCAAATATGCCTGCAACTGAATCTCTACCAATAACATATACTATTTTACCACCTAACAGAGAACTCTTGTTTAATGCCTGGTTATACTCAACAGTGGATGCAGTGGGCATTATACTTTCACCGAGTTTTATGTTAGCCTTAACAATTTGGAAACCATCTAATACGCTTCTTCCCTCATAGTTTTCATCGTGAATTGTTGCAATTATTTTATATGTCCCTACTTCAACAGCGTTTGTAACTGCTAATCCATCTCGTTCAATAGTATATTTTACATTTATGCCAAGTACTGGATCCGTTGCAATTAACGGCAATTGCGGACGCCCATTATACTCTAAACTTGTTACGACAAAGTGAATACTTGCACGTCTTTTATTAATTGTTATTTCACTAGAAAAAGTAAGAGGAGCGTAATTTTTGTTAGTGGGTTCAAATCTGACTTGGACTGTCTGTACTCCAACTGGCGGTGTTAGGTCCGGATTAACAAACACGAATTGGCCAAACACCCTATTAGCTTCCATATCAGCACTAATCACTTCTCCACCGCTAAAACCTGCTGCGTTTAGTTTTGTGCCGTATTCTAACGAGTCAATTTGAGGAGCAATATTTAATTCTAATGCAATTTGATTAATTGTTAACGTTACTGCTTTTGAGCCATAGTAGTTTTGATGATTAATGGAAAACTCAATTCTATATCTACCAACATTAGTTGGCTTTGTGAGTAGTGGTAACGATTCTCCTATTAAAAAATATGACACTATGCAATTTTTTATTGAAAGTCCATTCCCTATTTCAGGTTCTATTTTGTAGCTTTGACCATATCTAAATACATATGACTCGTCAAGCCCAAGGGATAATTCTTTTTTACTTATTGTATACGGTACTATTTTTCTCGCAATAAAATATTTATCTTCCGCATCAATTGAAACTTCTAACCAATAATTACCAGCATTTCTAGGGGGTAAATAGCCATAATCGACGGTTTTATCATATGACCAGTATTTATATACAACTACTGACCTAGTGTTTTGTAAAACAAGATTATAATTCTGAGCAAAACTTACTCTTGCTGTCGGTAGATTGTCTGCATATATGCGTTCAGTGTTGCTTATAGACATAAATTCAGTGATATCATTTTTTAACACGTCATAACTGAATGTATACTTTCCGGCATACCAAGTATCCTCTATTTCAACTGTTATGTTATATCTGCCTGGGACCAATGAAGTAGACATATAATCAGTAATTTTTTCACCCGCCAAATTACTGATATCTGAAATGCATAATTTACCTTCATCGATAACAATATCAGTATCACTTATAATTATACTGAAATCACTAACTTGCGTTATTTTCCCATCATAATACTTTCTTGCGTTTATTGCTTCGAAACTACTTGCCTCTACATATTTATACACTCGCACCGGAAGTTCCACAGTCATTTCATTATAATTAGTATCAGTCAACTTAAATGCAATTTTTGCTGACTCATTTGTATTTCTAACTTTGAGGTATCTCCCTCCCATAACTGAGTCATAATAATACTCATTAGATAAGCTGGAACTGTTAATACTATCGATTTCAAAAGCAGTAGTCGTAATAGCTATTTTAGGATTTAATGTGATGTTAGGTTTATGCTTGTTTTGTACGACAAAATTAATATGCAAAGTATTTTCTGGATTCGATAAATCAATACTTTCCCCAGCATATATACTTATATGAGAAGCATCTTCATCAAACTGCATTTCCGCCTTGTCGATATAAGGAATTACAACAGAACCTTCATAAATATTGTAATTTGAAATATCTGTTGGAATAATTCTGTAATGCGCACTACCGCCAACCGCAACTATTTCGTTGCTATCAATCCATTCCCAAACTCCCACTTCGTCACTTAATGCTACTCCATTTATCATGGGAGTAATTGAAATACCAGTTTCGCATAATTTGGTACCATAAGGGTATCGTATATCGTTATTATAACTATCTTTTGCAGTTAATACGCTGACAGAAGTGACATCCAAATCTGTTCCTATAACCTTTACATCAACTTCAAACGAAATGATTTTATAGCTGGTCGTTTCATTTGGCATAAAATTAACTAGGACCTTATGGATATTTGCCTTATCCATGGTTACTAACGAATCGAACTGAAAGCTCCCTTGAACTTTTATATCATAATCTACTGGATTAACCACATCGCCTGCTGAAATAATATCATCATTACATAAAGTTTCTCCCCGAGGAATGTCTCTCACTTTTGGAGGGGTGGCTATTAGTGGTTCAGCCATAGAAATCCTATATTCTATTTCATCTGTCATCCCTGTATAGTTATTATCATCTATTATTTTAACAACTAAAGTGTAGACTCCAACTTCTTTTGGATCTTCTACCACTCCATTATATTGATATGTAAGTTTAATTCTCCCTTCATATTCAGATGGAATATTAGCGGCAAGTTCATCAATAGAAGCAGTAGCTCCTTGACGATTTCCGGAGTAGATTTTGTTTAAAGACTGTTCGTCGATATTAATAAAGTTGCTAATATCTTTTTTTGATATATTAATAATCATTTCTGCTTCTTCTTCACAGAAATTGATATTTATCGTTTCATTTGGTGTAAATCGAACACCAACTGGATATGAGGTGCCTACGATATATGAACTTGTATCATAACTCTCCATTATTGACCAAGTTCCTTTACTGCTTAAAATCTCACCAGTAGTATCAAATCTAACTTTTCCCGTCCCTTCTTTAAATACAATCTCATTGGAAGGAGTGCTAAATTCAATTTTTTCTGTAAGAGGTGTTTCTACAATTGTCAATTTAGCTTTCTTAATTTCGTAATCTGTTTCTGCAACACCTATATAATTTTCGCTGCTTAATTCAATCTTTACTCGGTATAGTCCTGCTTGAGATGGTGCTATTGTAGAAAAAGAATCTTCAGGAGCATACTTGCCTCTGTAATATATGGTTGCATCGTGTATTTCTATTTCTGCAGGTAGAGGTAAATCAGTTAAAGGTTGTGTTGCCCCAGTGTACACCGTTGAATATCCGTTTTCGTCTAAACCAGATTGAAAACCATCAGAAATATCTCTTCTGTTAATAACTAGTTGTTGACCAGTTATGATTTTATTATAGCCATTCTCAGAAAATCTTATTTCTAAATCATATATACCTGCATTGCTTATGTCTAAATTAGATGAAAATTCGGTCTGTCCTCCCTCATTTAAAACGTATCTGTAAAACACAGTATATTCTACTGGCTGATGACTTTCTATAACAGAATACACATTTCCAAATTCATCTGTTTGTGTTTTTGTGACTTCATTGAATTCAAGTACTACACGATTAATTCGTGGAGCATTAGGGTCTAAAACCGTAGGAATATATGTCTGCTCTAAATTTTTAATTTCTTTGATTGATGGCTTTATGTAGAAATTAATATTTGTTTCCTCAGCCATATAATTTTTAGTTATTAGCTGTACGTTAGCCCTATATTTGCCCACGTTTTTAGGAGAACCTGTCATTTCTAGCCCATTATGGTCGAAGTACTTAATTTTGAAACCGTCTGTATCGTTGATAAAAAACTCTCTTTCATGTGTGTTAGGCATAAATGAATAAATGGGAACGAGTCCCTGAGGAAGTCCGGTATATTCTTTGTCATCATATGTTGTATCAATAGTTACGAGAGACTGAGTTATTTCAAGAATCACTGATTTAGAACCTCTAAATTTTTCCTCCGAATTATCTATCGAAACTATAACTTCGTATATACCGACCTCTGCAGGTGCAACATGCATGGGCGGAGCTGCATCTGAAATGAAATATTCATAAACTAAAGGTAACAACGTACCTGTCTCAGGATTTATTACAGATGCAATAATAGGTTTAGGGGCTCCGGTAAAGACATAACACGTATTTTCTGGAACTGATATTTCTAAAGTTTTCTTAAGCACATTGATAGGCACATATGTTTTTACAGGTTTAAAATTATTGTATAAAGATTCACTACCAACCCTAGGCATAAATTCAACCAAAAAACTATCATTAGTGCCGACTTCTGGCGTTAAGTTTGAATCAACAAAGAAAAATGCTCCAGGAACACTAATAGTATTTGTTCTATTTTGTACTAAAATCTGTGAAAAGGTATATTCTCCTAAGCTTTGACCATACTCAAGAGTGGGCGTACTAGGTTGTGTATAAAACAAGTCAGCTTTTATTACATAAAAATCTTCAAAAGTACTGCCCGTATAATTACTGCCCAGTGGTCTAACTAGCATATAATATTTACCACTTTCAGTTGTGCTTGAAACACGGGGTAACCTAACATAATCATCATACCCCTCTACATAACTCTCGCCTGTTTGAAGAGTATAATTGGGACTAGGTTTTGTTTTGAAATAAAGATATTCTAATTGTACGTTTGAAACTGTCTCGTCAGTATCTACGGTTTTAACCATAGTTGTCGGGCGAACGTACATTGACCCATATTCATAGACAATACCAACGATAATATCTGATGAACCACTATCGTACTCCTCTGCTGTTATAGTCCTCTTCACGTCTGGTGGAAATGATATTTGTATAGCTCTACTTTCAACACTAATTGGAGCATATAAATCATTTAAAGGTAGATATTGTCGTAAGTACTTTCCAATTGGAGTTAATGAATATCTTACATTGTGTGTGCCACCATTATAAACTGTTTGGTTGTTTGTTATTAAATTCAGCGAATAATGCACATTACGCTCTAATACTCTTCCATTAGAAACAACATCTCCAATAAAATCAGAACTAGATAGTTTTTGTCCATATGTAATATCACTCATTGAAACACTATCAACATTAGCCCTTGCTCTAGCCACAACTATGTCAGTAGAAAAAGAAACAATACTAAAATTTTTGTTGGCCACAAATTCATTATTTAGGTACTCACCCGCTTCCCAGTAAAGTGTTAATATATGAGGTACTACTCTGTTTGCCATATTTCCAGTTCCATAATTAACATCTAAAATCCTTCGTCCGTTTACATTATAATGCGCATCCTGTGGACCTGGTTGCCTTTGGTAATACTCAGCTTCAGATTCAAAATAAAACCTGCCGGAGATTGTCTTTTTAACATTGTTACGGTATGTATAAACTGCTGTAGTGCTTAACCCCATCAGCATGTTGGATATACCATCTGCCAATGTTTGTCCATACTCTAAATGCCCTATATTCCCCTTAGGAGTGCCGTCATAATCAACAACAGGATAAGTTCTCCTAAATTGCGGTATATCTACACTTAGAAGATTTCCCAAAGATGTTCCTTGTTCGATTACAAACATTGCAATCAGTTTCCCTGAATAGTTTTGATTTTCAATCGTTATCTCAGCAATATACCAGCCAGCAGAAAGCATATCGCTAAGTAACACACCAGGGAGAGTCTGGTTAATCCAGTCTCCGAATGGATCTAGAGTTTGTCCGTTTTCGTCTTTACATTTAGAGAATGAATGAATTACTCGTAAGCCCGATATTTCTTCGAAATTTTCGCCATTATAAACTCCAAACTCGTATAACGGAACCTCTAAGTAACCGTATTTAAATGTAAACTTATGATTAAACGAATACTGCGCACCTAAGCCAAAGTTATTAGCATCTAAAAGTTCTTCATAAATATAGTCTCCTAATGCCAGTTCTCCTTCTGGAGCGACTGGATATATATTCAATTCTTTCTTGTCAATTGTAAAATTTTGGTATACAGAAACATCATTTTCATAATTTGAACTATTTTTGTCAATATCAATCTTAGCCTGATAATTTCCCGCAGCCTCTGGTTGACCTTGTATCGGTATTCCCGTTGTTCTGTCCGTATAAGTTATAATAAATGGTATATCAGATAATGGGATATCCGTCGTTTCGTCAAAATCTGGATTTAAATATGCCTTTACAGTCAGTCCTTGTGGCTCTTCATTATATACCTTTCGAATTGTCCCATAATCTACACCAATATAAGCTTTAGCATGCTTAATTTCAATGTTCATCTCGATTACTTGTATTTCATAGTTCTTACTGTGACTTTTACCTGGTTTCAATGTATACTCATACACAGGGCCTATAGGATTTATCATCCTTCTATCGTAATATCTAGAAAACACTGTATCCCAATTATTGTTCAATATTTCATCAGTAACACCTGCAATAACTTCAATTGGATGGAACTTGACTGTGATTGGCATAGATAAACTGACTGGAGGTTTAACGTATGCTTCAGTACCAATTTGTGGTGAAGTTATTTCGAAATATCCATAAACACCTGCTGATGATAAAAAGTAATTTTCTGAGGCATATTCAAAACCAGGATCGGTTATAAGGGAACCGCTTTCATACGAGCTAGCAAACATCAGTTGATTTAAACTATCTCCGTAAAATAGCGTATTCTTAGTATGTAAATTATGCACATTCGGAGATGCTTTTTTAATTTCAAAAACATCTATACTTTCTCCGAAAACATTTATGTCGCCTGTTACATCAACCGTAGCCTTATAAACATATTTACCAGCATCTATAAAACCTACTTTATTTCCATGTTCTGGCATAAATCCTTCAGCGGCATATACTTTATACCCTGTTACAGGAGTAAGCTCTCTCCTTTTTAATGTATGTAGCAACGTACCGGGCTCACCTAACAATTCGGGGATAAAAGCAACACTTGAAACTTTCGTATTTGCTAATAAATCATAATCATCTGGAACGTGATACTCCTCACCACGATAATTGATATATCCCCCTTTTTGCGTAACTATCTGTCCATTTATTTCAGCCGTAGCAACATAAACTTGATATTCTAGGTGTTCATAATAGGTAATATCGATATTTGGCTGACGTTCCGGGGCTGTTTTCACACCTGTGTTGGGGTCATAAGGGAAATATGTTTCAAAAAAACTACCTAATGAAACTATGTTTCCATTCCCTATTTGGTCTTTAGAATAAGTAAAATCAGTTGTTATTAACCCAACTTCAACTCTCTTGTTGAAGTACATAGTAACCACCCCTGATTCACGTCCACTATTCCAAATTTCATCGTTAATAAAAAATGTAATTTCATAAACACGAGAATTGTCTCTACCTGCTTTAAATATTGGAGAATCTGAGACCATTCCCTCCATAGCAGGCTGATTACTATACTTTACTAGCCTGTAATTATTATAATTTGCCACAGGCATTATCAATCTCAAAGTAACGGGTATATCACGTTTGGTAGGATGCGTTAATTTATTAAACACACCATCTCCAGTGGTAACCGTTTCAGAAGCATTGCAGGTCCATTTTTGAGTTGCGTCATCTTTGTCATGCCACGCCTCACCTAAGAATATGGTTACACTACCAATAGTTGATAGATAATCATAATAGAAAGAAATCTCTCCATACACCAAGTCAAAGCCTACTTGCTGTGTGGTGTCATCCACCCGCACAGCCTGATTATTTCCCGTATGATATATCATAGGTGAAGAAACATTCCCTGCCTTGTCTACAGCAACGAGAACTAACGTATATTCTCCTGAGGTTATAAACTCCAAATCGAACTTTTCAACACGATTTGCAGTGTTAGAAAAAATCCCTAGATCTTGCCTATCAGCAAATTCATCAATACTTGAATCAGATCCATAAAAGCGGTATCTAGTGGACGGATGTCCGTTCGGTAATGAAAAATCGCAAATTGAAACATCAAATGTACTCACTTGACTACTTAGGACATATGCATATACATTTTCTTTAGAGTTGTTTTCAAAGTCAGTAGTTAATTCCGAAGAATAGTCCAAAAAAATGTTTCTAGATTGTGTGTACCATCTTCTGTCCTTGATAGTTTGACCAAACGTACTACTTTCTTTGATAATAGGTATAGAAGGAGATACGTTATCAACTTTGACAACTATTTCTATGTTTGGGATATCGCCAACACTATATTCATAGTATATGACTTGCCCCCTTTCAATACTTATCGGTAATCTGGGCAGTAATTTAACTTGAGGCGTATTTCCTACTCCATCTTTTACTTGATAAGAAACACTATAGCCGGATTTTCGCGCTATTTTTGCTTCATCAGACGCAGACGCTGGTAAAGGAATAGCTTCAAGATAAGAACTTATAGTTTCATCATAACTCATATTGTATGTATGCCAATCGATACATGTTCGAGAATCAAAATTATCATCAACCGGATAAAAGAGTGCGGTATAATAGGTTGGAAAAACATATGGTAAATTAGCCTTTTCAACAGACGCTGTAAGATCAAGTTGATCTCCCGCCTTGACAAACGTATTATTTAAAATTTCTGGTCCTGTTGAACTAGGATCTTTAATTCTTGATATAGTCGTTGTTTCTCTATTTGTGCCAGAAACCTCTATTGCGTACTCACCTACATTTATGGAAAGCCCTAAAGCTTCCACGTCAATATATACCCTTGGAGACCGAATAAAAATATCAAAGCCATCAGAGGCATTGCCATTGTCCTTAAAGGTAATTAAAAAACAAGCAGAATTGTGTACAATATTAACTCCTGCAGTGTATAAAACATTAGTATCATCAACAGAAGCCCCACCAGCATCGGCATTCTCTCCCCCGATGTCTAAAATAAGGCTGAAACTATCTGAACTCAATGGCATCAACGATGTTTTTGTTGCGTATACAGACTCTGCAGTCCCTGTGGGATACCACAAAATCTTAGTTTCTAAATTTGCACCTGCTGGGCCTGTGCCAGAAATTAAAATATCACATTCGAATCGAACTTTAATGATAAAATCTGCACTTGTTAAGGCTTTAGCTAAAGCATCAGCAGGATAATTTTCGTTATTTATTTTAAGTAATGTACCTACTGAGCCATTTTTGAAAAGTAATGAATCCGAACTAAAGCTAACTGAAGAACCTGCATCTGCGTAGAAATCTTTACCAAAATATTCTTCTTGACTAACCCCACCACCAGCAGGAAAATTATTAGAATGATAATCATCATAAAACGCAGCAGTACTCAAAGAATTTAACCCAGGCTTGAGATATCCTGGAACAATTCCAGTATCCAAAGTAGCTGCCTTATCAGATTTGGCAAAAGCCGTTAATTGTTCACCTGAGCTGAGTGAAAAGAAAGCTATTGAGAGGAAAAACACACCTGCAATCAAAATAAACCCAAGCAATAATGTAAGAATATTTTTCTCTTTCCTTTTTTTACCTGAAACCATCACGAACAAGACCTCTCTATAATTAAAAATATAATACATTATTACGCGTGCGCAAGTCAATAACAAATGTAAACCATAACATCTAATTCATTTAATAACCAACTTGCTTTCACCGACTATACAACATAAAAACATTACTGAGCGTGTATTCAGTTTGAAAATTAAGAGAACATTAAAATCACTTCTAATTAAAAGCAACACGAGCCTAAAAAATTATAACATGGCATGCCACGCTCTACACTTATATGTAAGAATTGTGGATGCTACAAATATTAGATTTGATAGCAATCTTAAACTTTTCCATATTTACAATAATAATTTAAACAGGATTTGCCAACAAATATACGGAGTTGATTAAGTCAACTAAACTACTAGTTTTTGGCTTTGAATATATCATTATTTATTGGGTAAAAAAAACTACTAAAAAGCGACTAATGTTTGGCAGGTGAAGAAACATAACTTTCAACCAAACGGTAGCTATGGCTACAGAAACTATTATAACAAACCGTATTATTCAAACTTTTGTTTGGCTTAATCGTTAAGCAAATCGCTATACTTATCAACAATCACATTCGCTTCTTTAAACATCTCCATGGAAAAGTTATCAGGATATCCATTATCAAATACAATCCGTTTTATTCCACTGTTAATAATCATTTTGGCACATATGCTACAAGGTTGATGAGTGCAGTATAATGTTGCCCCTTCAACAGAAACACCAATTTTGGCTGCTTGAATAATTGCATTTTGTTCTGCGTGAACAGCATAACATATTTCGTGACAAGTCCCAGAAGGAATATTGTTTTTAATACGCAAACATTCACCTCTATCTTTACAGCTCATAATACCACTCGGCGCTCCATTATATCCTGTTGTTAAGATACGTTTATTTTTGACTATTACAGCTCCTACTTGCCTATCATTTTTAAAGCATGAAGACCAACTTCCAACAACATAGGATAATTCCATAAACCTTTTATCCCATTTATCCATCTGCTTGCACCATCCTAGATTATTTTATCTATCATAATATATCACAAGATTTAATTTCATTTCAACATTAACCACAGATAACTTTTTAATATATGATATGATAATTGCTCTAAATACAACTGTATGATTATGTTCTTCTATGAAAGATGCTTTACAAAACAAACAATATTGACTGCAAAATATTTTAAATATATCATAATATTTATTGAGCAGTGGTAACACATTATATTAATCAATGCAAATTGTTTACCCATTATTGTGCTGATATACACTGATTTATCTATGACAATATCAGTATAAATTTTAGTTGCAAATAAGTTTTCACTATGCTACAATTAAAAACGTTGGCACTCTCTCAATGAGATTGCTAGCAAACAAAATAAGAAAGGAGTAGACTGATATGAATTTAAGACCTTTATTTGACAAAGTTGTTGTTCAACACATTGAAAAAGAAGAAACCACTTCTTTTGGGTTGATTTTAACAGGAAGTAATCAAGAGAAACCTCAAGTCGCAAAAATTATTGCTGTTGGCGATGGAGGTGTTGTTGACGGAAAAGAGATTAAAATGATCGTAAAACCAGGACAGAAAGTATTATACAGTAAGTACTCTGGTTCAGAATTTAAAATTGATGGAAAAGAGTATATAATCATACGCCAAAGCGATATACTCGCTATAGTTGAAGATTAGGAGGAATTAAAATGGCTAAACAAATTTTATATGCTGATGAAGCAAGAAAAGCTTTAGAAACAGGTGTCAACACATTAGCAAATACTGTAAAAATTACACTCGGACCAAAAGGTCGTAATATAGTGCTTGATAAGAAATTTGGACCACCTGTAATTACCAATGACGGTGTTACTATTGCAAGAGAAATTGAGTTAGAAAACCCATTTGAGAATATGGGAGCACAAATTATTAAAGAAGCGTGTGTTAAAACAAACGATGTCGCTGGTGACGGAACCACCACCGCTGCAGTTCTAGCTCAGGCTATAATTTCAGAAGGTTTAAAAAATGTAGCTGCAGGAGCAAATCCTGTTTTATTAAAGAAAGGAATTCTAGAGGCAACCGAGCTGGCAGTAGAAGAATTAAAAAGCATCTCTAAGCCAGTTGTTAACAAAACTGATATTGCAGCTGTCGCAACGATATCGGCATCAAACGACCAAATTGGCAAATTTGTATCCGATGCAATGGATAAGGTCGGTAAAGAAGGCGTCATTACTGTACAAGAAGGGAAAACCCTACATACTGAACTCAAAGTCGTTGAAGGAATGCAATTTGACAGAGGGTTTGTAAGTGGTTATATGGCTACGGACTTAACAAAAATGATTGCCGAAATTGACAACCCGGTTATTTTAATCACAGACAGAAAAGTAAACAACATACAAGAGCTGTTACCAATCCTAGAGCAAGTAATTAAGAATGGATTAAAACTCGTCATTATAGCAGATGATTATGAGCAAGAAGTCACAGCTACTCTAGTTGTTAACAAATTAAAAGGCGTCTTTTCTTGTGTGGCGGTTAAAGCCCCTGGATACGGACCTAGACGCAAAGAAATACTGGCCGATATTGCTATTCTTACCGGTGGTCAGGTTATAAGCGAAGATTTAGGTTTAGAACTAAAAGATGCTAAACTATCTCACCTTGGCAAAGCAAAGAATATTCGAATCGATAAAGACAACACTACTATTGTAGGCGGATCTGGATCTAAAACGGCTATATCCGAAAGAATTAAATCTCTAAAAACCCAAATAGCAGATACAACTTCTAACTACGATAGAGAAAAATTACAAGAAAGATTAGCCAAAATATCTGGTGGTGTTGCAGTAATTGAAATCGGTGCTGCAACCGAAGTAGAAATGCAAGAGGCTAAACACCGCGTAGAAGATGCTTTAGCTGCAACAAAAGCAGCCGTAGAAGAAGGCACTGTTCCGGGCGGAGGAATCGCTTTAATTTCTATTATGAGCAACCTCTCAAAGAAAATCGCTAACTTTAAAGACGATGTTAAAACAGGTGCAAATATTGTACTAAAAGCACTTGAAGCCCCTATTCGTCAAATTGCAATGAACAGTGGTGTTGATGGTGGTGTTGTTGTAAACACCGTCAGAACTGCTAATACCACAAACTATGGGTACGATGCATTGAATGATACTTACTGCGATATGATCAAAGCAGGCATTATTGACCCAACTAAGGTTACAAGGTCTGCGCTACAAAATGCAGCAAGTGTTGCCGCAATGCTATTAACAACCGAAGGTCTAGTGACAGACATCCCAAAGGAAGAACCCCCTATGATGCCTGATGGCGGTGGCGGTATGTACTAATATCCGCTAAGAAGTTAGAAAAACAAATTAAGGCAACGGTGTTTTTATCGTTGCCTTTTTGATTTACAAAAACTTGTAAATCGAATTGATTCTATTTAGTCCTATGATATTATGGGCTAGTTCCCTTTGTATATAGTATTTCTTTTGAACTAGTGTTTGGCTTTCCGAGGTCCCAAAGGCATTCCCCAAGATCAAAATAAGTATTTGTTCGCCCGCTTAAAAATATATTGATTTGATTCCTTTCACTAAAATAAATCGCTACTTCTCCCATACTCTGCCCCAAAAAACTATACCTTATTGGATAAACAAAACCTTCGCTAGGGTTTAAATAATTACTGTAAATATATACTTCAGACACATTTGAAATAAATAAAAATGCTGAGTCTAGCTGGCCTGTTTTTACGTCATTTATCATCTCTAAATTAATCCAAAGCCTCATGTTTCTATCTGGCAACGAACTTCCTGCATTTGCAAAAACATTTTCTTTAATAACCATCTGGTTTCCATACAATAGCTCAATATATTTTAACTCTTTACACGAATAGAATGCATTCTTATCTATTAACTTGAGATTATTGTTTGATTGAAATTTTTCAATTTTCGTAGATTTAAATGCAGAATCTCCAATTTCTTCCAAGTCAATGTCTTTTATATCTTGCAGTATGTTACTTGGAGTCTTATTCTTATCATACCAATCCACAAGATATAAATTTTTGGCATCTCTAAACGCATTCTTGTGTATTACTTTTATACTGCTAGGTAATGATACCTTTGTAAACCCATCATCACTGACGACATACTCCCCTATTTCAAGAACATCTTTTCCATCAACCTTAGCAGGTATTTCAACGCGCCCATTAATGAGAGAACCTTTCTTAAACATGTTTGTAATTCGTACCCCAATTATTACATCTCCTTGCTTAATTGGATCATATGATATTTTTACACCATCGCTACCAAGTAAAGTATAAATGCTATCTTTACTTAAAATAGGTTGAATATAATTTTCATCTAACTTCCCTTTGTCATTAAACCACCACGCTCCCTCTGGATTTTTGTAGTCATTCACTTGCGACTCTGGAACGTATATCTTTGTATAACGGGGCATCCCGTGTCCAGCAAGCTGATTCAAGGTAAAGGTCGAACTATGTGGCAAGTATGTAACTATGGGTGCGTCTTCTTTCAAATCAAAAATCAAATACTCTATGGGAGCAGCAAAAAATGCAGTAGCAGCAAAAGTTTTTAAGCTATAAAACTCCATATTGGTAATAAAAGTACTTTGAAACGCCTTATCTCCAAGTGTTTCAAATTTACTTTCTTTATTGTCTGGAAACCTTGCTTGACTTAGGGCTGTATTATTAAATGCCTCTTTCTTTATCTCTTTTAGTGTATTAGGAAACCTTATGTTTACAACACTATTCATGCGCCCTTTATTACCTGCGCCATCAGACATAAACGCAGCTTCGCCTATTACTTCTAAGCCTTCAGTTAATACACTCGAGGGTTGACTGCCAGTATCAATAATTAATTTTTTATCATTAAAAAACCATCTATCACCAATAATGTTCAAACCATTTGTTCCATTAGGAGAGACCGTGCTTGAATTCTCAACAAACTTTGCTCCAGTGTATAAAATTTGCAGTTCCGAACAGTTTTTAAACACTTCTGTACCGACATTTTCTGGTTCTAAGTATATCCCATCCCAAAAATACACTCTAGTAAACTTGGAATTAGCAAAAGCCTCATTTCCTATCTTTTTTACATTTGCAGGTATTACTAAAGTCTTTGGGTTTTTGGAATCACTCGTTGCTCCGTTGTTGTATAGTGTTGTATCCCAGACACACCCTACGAAAGCCCTAGTCCCAATTTCTGTTAACGATGGAGGAAAGCCATTTCTCGCCATTGTTATGCTGCCCACGTTCAAAAAGGCCTCTTCTCCAATTGTTTGTACATTTTTGAAATCAATAGACACTCCCCTCGCATTGGCAAAGGCTCGCTTACCTATACGAGTTACACTACTTGGTAATTCATAACTAGCTGCAGTCATATCTACAAAAGCGCCTTCTCCAATCTCCTCAACAGGATACCCTTCGTATCTATCTAATACAAATATTTTTTTGCTTGTATTTGTTTTGCCTATTGGCGTAATAGCACTAACTTTTACATAACTTATTTCTTCAGTTGCAGGGTCTACTACATATTCATATTCGCAAGTTAAATCATAGTGAGCATACAAAGTAACATCCTTATTAAATTTATAATCATCTAGTAGCGCATTATATCTATTGCCCTCTCCATTGGGAGCATCAAACCATCCAGCAAAAGTAAATCCTAACTTTCCATATCCATCCTCGTTTTGCATTTCGTAGTCGGATGACATGCTCAATCTGCTCCCATATTTAATCTTGCTTGTTACTACTTCCTCACCTTCACCCACATTTGCTTCGCTCATGTCAAGCGTTAGGTTAAATTCAGGATTAATTAAGAATGTAAATTCTCTAGTTGCTTTGGTAGCTAACTTTTGTTCATTTGGAGTTTGGTAGTATACTTTATCTATCTTTAACTTAAATTCTCCTTGATTTGTATCAATTTGATATTGCTTTATACTAACTGTTTGATAATCACTCCCTTCAGCAAAAACAGATTTTTTATATTGAACTCCATTTAAATAAATCATGTTAACGGTTCTTCTTTGTGGATTGTCAAGTTCTATTAATAGATCTATTGTTTCACACTGATTTGTGTTTTTATCGTTAATCAAACATATTGGCTCTTTTGTTAAAGCAGTAACTCTATCTTTTTGATACCCCCTGCTAACATACACTTTATTAATTTTAGGCTCTACATCTTCTTGAACTGTAGGTTTATCAGCACAGGAAATCAAGACAAAACTCGTAAGCACGAGTAAAGCTACAATTAATGAGTATAACCATATTGTTTTTTTATGCCTATATACTGCCATTTAAAGATTTCCTCCTCTTGATAAGAACGACAATTATAATAACAACTATAGCTACAAATGCTGTAGAGCCTACTACAATTCCAACAATGGCACCTGTTGATAATTTACTAGTCCTTTCTGCGATAATTTCACTAGGGTCTGTTGGTGGAACCGTGGGAGAATCTTCTACAGATTGATTAATATCATTCGTACTATTAGCTAATCTAACATTAATGATAGTTTCAAACAAAACTGATCCGCTTCCATCTGCCGCGATAAGTTGAACTTTAACGTTATCTTCACTTTGTTCGAAAACATACTCATTAGACTCACCGACAAGCTTATCATTGACTTTCATGTATACATTTGGCAATCCTTCAACTTTAGAAAATGAGAGTGTATATATGTTAGCATCCGTAACTATCATATTATCTTCAAAATCAATCTCAGCGCTCTCACCAACTTTATTCCCACCGTAAAACGTAAAATCTGTAGGACTTATGTAAGTTTCAATAATAACATCAAATTCAGTATTCTCATAATTATTTTGATCTTCAGGTATAAATACAGCATTATATGTATTTTCCCCGAATAACAACGTCTGCCCTTTTTCAAAGCTAGCACTACCGGAGATATTTACATCGTTGTGTTTACTAGTAAAGCTCAGCGGAATATCTACTAAATTATAGCCGGACCGATATGGCAACTCTATTTTCTCCACCATTACTACGGCCGTTGCTTTTCTAATAATAACCCTCGAAAATATAGTTGCAGTTACATAGTAGATTTTACTAATGGTTGTAGTTAAATCATAAGACCCTACATTTTTAGGGGAACAACTGTAAAATATAGTTGCATCTTCAATTTCAACTTCTGGTAGTTTTATTTCTCCATCATATACCACGTCTATATCTTGTATTTGCACATTAAATTGCCGTTTAGACACTAGTATTTCTTTCACAGTATTATTAACTTTTTCAAGGTTAAAGTTTACGCATACCTCATTATCAAGTAATAAATTAATTTCCCCGCTAAAATCACCTGATAAATCTAACTGCGAATCATAACCTACAACAGTAAATCCAATATCTAAAATAGATTGTTCACTCTGTAAAATCGCCAATGTCTCAGTATCCGCAACGAGTCTAATTGTTTTAGAAGGTGAAAGTTCACTTTCCTCTCCACTCGTCATATACTGTACATCTCCAAACACAAAACTCGGTGGTTCAGCACCTGAATACATATTCATATCGCTGATAAAATACTTAATAGTCCTAGGCATAATTCTCACAGTTTTGGTAGAAGGAATACTTTCTAGCAATTGGAAATTAGTTACATCAGACAGACTCGCCTGCACTGAAAAAACCTGGCCAGCAGATAATTCACAAACATTTTCTTTATCTACTGTTATTACTATACGTGAAATAATGCTGGGCGGCAGAGTATTCAAGTCAATATTTCCATCGTCTCCTGGGACAATTACTAACGGGCTATTCTCACCAATTTTATATGCTATAACAAAATCATTGGAAAACTTATTAAGTTCAGGTGATTTATATAACACATTTCCTGCAACGACATTATCCCAATCAAAGCTTATGTATCTAGGATTAATTTTTAGTTTATCATCTCCGCATGTAACTATAAATTGAATGCATAGCACATGATCACCATTGCTAAATAGGTGATAAACTGCTTTTGCCTTATTAATCGTATATGAACCCACTACAGGAAATGCATTTTCCTCTGAATTAATTCCTAATGTAATTTCTTGTTGAACGATATTTCCATTGAGAGAAATATTGAATATTCGTGGCGATAAATATGCTGACCTTTGACTTAAGTAAGTTTTTTCTATGGCTGGTAACTCAGTTAAATCTAAAACAACTTCTGCAGGAAGAATTATAACACTGGCTACCGTAGTATTGTCTGATACAGTATTGTTAAACTTATAATTGGGATTTTTGTTCAAAATAATAATTTTATAAAGCCCAGGGTATTTTATCTCACTTGGTTTTGGCATTTCTTTCGTATAATTCATCGGATTGTTGATATCTCCGTCAATATGCAAAAAATAGTTACTTATTGTTATACCCATATGACTTTCTGCGTCAAAAACATCTTCCCCTACATAAACCCCCTCTTTAGGTGTAAATGAAGGTATAATTCCCGTTCCCGTATAAGTGTCAATGACCATATCTGTGGACATTTCCAACTCTCTTGGAATAATTTTAATTCCTTCAGAATAGTGCTTTTGGTATGGTTTATAATTTTTAATATCATTTTCATCTGTGTAACTTATGGTTAGACTGATGCCTCGATATTCTCCTACATCTCTAAAAGTCATAGGACCGCTAAGTACCTGATCTCCATAACTAATTTCAATAGAAAACCTTGCTGAAGGTAATTCAGAATCTTTAATATATACTTGCCAATCTGCTCCCAGGTATTCAGCAATATTATTCCCTTGACTAATAGGCCTTGGCTTGTATTCTCCTGTTGGACTAATTAAATAAAGACCTTTAACGCCAAGTTCAGCTTGTATAATATCAAAATCTATTTCAACCCCTTCAATCGGTAAATATTTATAATCACCAGGAAAATCACATTTAAGCATATATTTATTCGCTGCAGGTCTGACACCTGTCTCATATAAGCTTACATTAATTGGAGCTTGATTTAAAAGTGTCATATTCGAATCTTGTGTGCTTACAGAATACCATTGTCTATTACTAGGCTCTAAATTGTATATAAAATTCAACTGTACCGTATTTCCAGTATAAACAATTTCATTAGTACTAAGTTCAGGATGATATTCTATTTTTTTAATGGACAGCAAGCCATTACTATCATCACTACTAGCATTAAGAATAATAGTCATATTTGTATAGTCATTAGCAGTTAGAGCGGAATAGTTATCTATTTTTATTGCTAACTTGTAACAGTTGTCACCGAAATCCCATTTCTCAGGCCAGCCAGTAACAGAAGAACTTACATAATCACAGGAATACTCAACATCTATTCCCTCTTCTATAAGTTGACTTCGTATCAAGTTAGACACATCTTCGTTTGTTTCATTTTTGAATGCTTTAAAGCTCCAATTAGGTTCATTATCACCATAAAAAACAACCTTGTCTTCTGCCTTTAGCCTAACAGTTAATTTCTTTATTGTTAATGAAGCAGTCACCTCAGCTACATTATAATTATTGCCAGCATCTAATCTCGCGGTGACAGTGTATACACCAACATTTTTAAATGGGGGTACTACATCGCCATAAATGTATTCTACAGAAACATTAACATTTGCTGGAATAATTTTTGATACATCTACAACAAACTCTTGGTTTTCCCCATCAAATGTTACTTCTTTATCTACGAATGGACCATTGGACAAGTTTAAATCTGCTGGGCTAACAGTAAAACTTAATTTATCGGGAACCAAGCTAGTACAATTATAATAGTTTAAATAGTTTCTGTTTTCGTCTGTGATTGTATCTACATACAAATTAACTTCATATGTCCCTATACCAGACATGCCTGCGACATAATTGCTGGAAAAACTTACGACTATTGGGTAATTAGGAACATCTCCTTCAAAAGAAGTAACAATGCCAGGTATAGAATCGCAGTATACTATGTTATTATTAGGCATTGAATTTGATACAACTAAAGTTTTAGGGTTTATAAATAACGATATGGGAAATTCTTTAATCTCATACTTTGTGCCAGAAATTTTTAAAATACAATTATATTCACCAGCTAATATAAATTTTGAAGCAGTTGATTCAGACCCATCTGGACGAATGAGCTTTGTTATAATCAATTCCTTTTCATACAAATTAGGTTTTACTTTATCAAAATTCAAACTAGTAACGAAATTTTCAGGATTCCCTGTGAAAACTGGTGCTCCTACAGGACTATTCAAGCCGTTAATACTACTTAACAACTCTTGCTCTGTCATGTCAAAGATGCCTTTTTCTAGCCTAACATTATATTCCCTATAAAATTTCGTGCGTTGCGTTGTGCTTTCTATCAAAGCAGAAAAAATGTAATCTCCTGTATCACTGAGAATACTATTAGTTAAGTAGTTATCTGGGGTCTCTTTTGCTACCTTTAAAACTAAATTCTCCACAACAGAATCTGCAGGTAAAGAAGGAAAAATATCATCATAAAATATTGAATTTGCATATAATGTATAGTCTTTTCTTTTGAAACTTAAAATTTTAGCATCAGCATTATATAAAAACGTCCCAATAATATCTACATACTCACTGTACATATGAAAGCTATATTCTTCATCACGTAGCACCAAGTTAGGCCCTGCGACACCCGCCCAAATGAAAGCTTCATTATTAATCGCTGTTTTGATATCCTCAGATAATCCCATTTTTGTTAAAACTTCAATAGCTAATTGTGGTATAACATTATCTTCCTGCAATCCAATTATGTAAGAGGATTCTTCTTCTCCATATCTAATTTTGAAATTCTCTCCACTATATATCTCATTCGAAAAATCCCAGCCTGATGCCATATTCATTGTATCGATAGTGATTTCATTATAAGAAATAGGATTGCTTGCATATCTTTTGCTAATTGGGGCAGAATACACATCTCTTAAAAATGTAATTTCTTTGTATGTTTTATTATCATTTGGGAACACAAGTTCAGGGATATCTTTTACAACGCCTGCTTTAAAAGCAAACTTACCTCTATCGTTAGACTTAAGTGGATAAATCCAACCAAGTGGATAAGTACAACTAGTAGTATAAAAAGCTTTATTCTCATCTGTTACTGGCGTTAATGAATAAACATTGTCCCCAGTGCTTTTTATAGCACCAGTAGCGTCTAACCACGAACATTTGCATAAATTCTCTGTTCCTATTCCCCACACATCATTTACGTTTGTACAAAATTCAATTGATATGCTACTTGGATTTGCGCTCACCCCTACAAAAGAAACACCATGCACACCCTCATCAGTGGAATATAAAGAGGTGGTTCGCGTGTGCGAAATTGAGCTTGTTCCAGAACTATTTTCCGTGCAATTCTTAGCAATCGTAGCAACACCTATATTACCAGTAGTCCTTAATGTGCTTAATGTAATAATTGAATCATTGGTATAGACCATACCAACGCCATTCTCGCTAGTTATTACTACATCAATCTCGACATTTTCTATTACACCTTCATTCTTCTGTGCTAATAAAGCATAATCTCCACTAACCTGCCCACTCAGCCTTATGTTTTTAACTGTCCCACTACTAGAAATATTTCCTATTAGAGCAAATCCAAAAATATTTGTTATAGAAAACCCGTTCCCATCTAAAGCGCCATTAAAAGTACTTATTAATGGCTCCTCTATTGCTAACATATAAGGAGACATATCTATATTGTTTGTCAACATATAGTACATATTAGCCGTACTCTTATCAGATAAAAAACGCAAATCAGAAACGCTCTTTATTAAGTATGGATTAACTTTAGTTCCTTTAGTTTCTTCAGACCCCATATATTCTAATTCTAATGATGGATCTGGTAGCGTTAAATAAGTACAATCTTTAAAACCGTAAAAGTCAAGCCCGGCTTTTTCTCTATTGTAAAAGTTGAAGCCATTTCTAATTAATTTATTTGATAAATCTGGATCTTCACTATCAGAAACTCCACTTAAAACTTCAGAACAGAAAGGAAACTGATCCGGATCGATCGCTATATTGTAGAGATTGATGTCATTTTGTATTATTGCATTTTTAATGTCTGCAATGGGCTTGTGTAAAGCTAATTCGGCTTTTATATATTCTAAATAACAAACAATCCCCAAATAATCTTTAACTAAATAATTCCCTGTATCTTCTATAAGATATGCATTTGGAACTGAATCTACAACCTTTGGCGCGTCCTTTATTTGATTATATTGAAACCCGTTCCAATCGACATCTTGACCCATCTGGCACGTGTTTAAAGCATCATCTTCATAGGTATGATAGATATTGCCAATCAAATTAAAAGCATTTGGATCTTCTGGATCAGTATTATAGACTCCTGCACTATTCATAGCAGTTATATAACCTGCTACTCGGATTCCCCCTTCAACTTCAGGGGCATTTGGATTCCAGTTAGAAACCGTTACACTTGCCATAGATAGCGAATTTTGAATTGTCCCAAGATTAATACAACAGATGCCCCCTGCCCATTTATTACCATTTACTGCGCCTTGAACCTTAACATTATCTACAACACCAGAATTAGTGCCTACAAGAATCGCTGCACCCGCGCTTGCAAAAGACACTTTTGCGTTAATAATGTTTAAGTTTTTAACACGACCCTCCTTGCCGATTACAGAAAAAAGTGCAAACCCATTATTTTCAGCTATAATTCTTTCTCCATTTGTATACCACGCTCTTATATCGTCAATTTCAAATCCAATAATAGAGTGTCCCCTACCGTCAAACTCTCCATTAAAATAACCTGATATCCAAGTTTTTTCTTTTGAAATATCATAGCTTTTACGAGTTAAATATATATCATTACACAGGATGTATTTTTTACCAGTTGTTATTGATTGAATATCAGGGGCCCCACTCAAAATATTATTATTTGAGCCATCAAGTAAAAAATTTTCAAAATCTGCTTCAGTTTCTATATAAATTACATCTTGAGGTGATGCCTCAGAAAACTTAGACTCTTCAAACCATTGTTTATTGCTTGAAAATCCTATAATAACCATAACTAGAAGGCATATGACTAGTCCAATAAATAAGCTATATAGCAATTTTTTAACTTTCATATTCACCAAATTATTCATACTATTTTTTCTTTAAAATCTTTATTAATACTTGTTAGAGGCGCATACGCGCACATATCTTCACTGTAATATTAACATGGCAATGGTGTGCTTACAATGTATTATTTGTGAAATAACAGAAAAAGCCCCTGTACCTTCATAAATACAAGAGCTTCTAATAATTGCATTTATAAAAACTAAAGTATTGGTTGATATTATCTCTTAAACTCAGGATATATGTCTAGTGTAGCGAAATAATCATTTGGGGTTTCAGCTCGTCTTATTAATTCAAATGTTCCATCTTTATTCAAAAGTACTTCTGCACTCCTAAGCTTTCCATTGTAATTATACCCCATCGAGTGTCCGTGCGCCCCCGCATCATGAATGAATAAAATATCTCCATATTCTAGTTTTGGGAGGTCCCTATCCACAGCAAATTTATCACTATTTTCGCATAGCGAACCCACTACATCGTATTTAGTATTTGGGCTTTCATTTTCTTTGCCCAAAACCGTAATATGGTGATACGCTCCATATATTGCAGGTCTCATAAGGTGTGCAGCACATGCATCTACCCCAGCATAATCTTTATAAATATGTTTGAAATGTATAACTTCAGTTACCAACCCTCCGTACGGAGCGAGCATATATCTCCCTAACTCAGTAAATATAGAAATATTCCCATAATCTTTACCCAGTTCTTCATTATATACCTTCTTCACGCCTTCGCTAATTTTATAGATATCTGCTGGTTTTTCTTCTGGTCTGTATGGAATGCCAATTCCGCCACTTAAGTTTACGAAAACAAATTTTGCTCCTGTTTTTTCAGTAATATCTTTAATTAAAACGAACAGTAATCTAGCAAGCTCTGGATAATAATCATTTCCTGCAGTATTGCTTGCTAAAAACGCATGAACGCCGAATTCCTTAACACCTTTTTTCATTAGTTTTTCAACGGCCTCAAACATTTGTGGTCTAGTCAATCCATATTTTGCATCGGCTGGATTTCCCATAATTTTTGTTCCAATTTTAAATTCGCCACCAGGATTAAACCTTAAAGATATTTTTGATGGTATCCCTGCATGCTTTTCCAAAAACTCGATATGAGTTATGTCATCTAAATTAATTATAGCATTAAGTTTTCTGGCTAGAACATATTCCTCCGCAGCGGTTTCATTAGAAGAAAACATTATTTCATCACCTTTAAAACCTAACTTTTCAGCCATTAGCAGTTCGGTATATGAAGAACAATCTAATCCACATCCGTTTTCTTTCATTATTTTTAAAATTGCGGGATTTGGGGTCGCTTTAACAGCAAAGTATTCTTTAAAACCATTATTCCAAGCAAATGCTTCCTTCAACCTTTTTATATTATTTTCAATTCCATCTCTATCATATACATGATACGGTGTAGGATATTTTTTTTGTATTTCTTTAGCTTTTTCAAGTGTAATAAAAGGTTTTTTCATAATAACTTCTCCTATATCATCTACTGTATGGAAGTGCCCTCCTGTCGCTTTTCAGCGCCTATGCGGTCTATCCTGCCCCTATTATATGGAAGTATCACTTGCTAGTCAATTCTAATGTCACATTATCACAAATTTTAACATTTTTATGCATTCTATTTGCATTTAATTCAAAAACCCATGACGGGTTCAATCTTTACAATTAACAACATGAGAATTAGCAATTTTAACACTTAAATTATAATTCTTGAGGATGAAGGGACAAGCAACATTTAACTATTATTTACTAAAGAACTCTCTAAACATAGCACTTAATTCTGGATGAATTGTAAATGTATTAGATGTTTTAAATTGCGCAATTTTTTGCAACATTTCATCGTAGCTATCCGTAGCGATATCAACTTGTTCTAGATTCGCTGTCGGAGTATACAGCCCCCAATAACTACCGGGTTCCTTAACTTTATATGTCCAAACTGCCCAACTGATATTTTCTTTTCTATACTCAGTAAGAGCATATTCCCAAGAAGGAATGTGGTTAAAAAAATTATACTCACCAATGTAGATAGGAATACCAAAATTCGCATTCTCAAGATTTTGCATTTTTTTATCAACAAACTGCATTTGAAAATCTAACTTTTCCTCTTCTGGTAATGGATATAATGGCCAATTGTATTCGTGAAATGAATACACGATACATCCTTGTCCCGTGAACCATGCAGGTGAGGGTAAATTATCGGTTTCCCAAACGCTTTCTATGATTAGAATATGCTCATCACCTATTTGTCTAATTGCATTACACAATTCAAAATAAAACAACCATTGCTTCCATCCAGTTTGTCCCTCTGCTCCTTCTGGTTCATTTAACAAGTCATAACCAGCTACAATAGACCTGTCTTTATATCTATTTGCAACTGTCACCCATAAATTAATTGTTTTTTCTTTATTGGTAACATTATCGAAAAGATCTGTTCCTGACGTGTCTCCTGAATGATGCTTTCCATTTTGTGAACCGTAAGCGCCATGTAAGTCTAAAATGACATATAGATCCTTTTCATCGCACAAATCAATAAACCAGTCAAGTTTCTCGAATTTTGTTATATTCCCCTCCGCATCCTCTAAGTTCATATAAGTAAAGGGCAATCTAATAGAATTGAAACCAGCATTTTTTATGTTATCAAAATCTTCTTCACCCCACCAACTATCTTCATACGCCCTCATCAATTGACGAGATTTATCATATCCGAACCGTGTTTCTAATTTAGCGAGTATTTTCTTTTGGTCTAACTCGCCTAGTTCAGTAGAATCCGTTACTGGGCACATCCACTCCTCTAGAACAAATAGTCCTCCTGCATTAAGCCCCCTTAGGACTACTTCCTCCCCTTGCATATTAACAATCTTTGTGCCACTGGTAGATAAAAACCTATAATCCTCTTCTGTGTTGATTTGTTTTTTATCCGTTATAACTAACAAAAACGCTTGTGTTAAAACAACAGTTAAAAACAACGCTAACGCTATAATAACAATTAAAGTCTCTATCTTTCTTTTCATATTTGCTACCAATTATAAACAGTTACATCAATAAAAAGTCGTAACTCTGAATATATATTTCATCTCGAATATTATCACATAAAATGATACAAAATTCAACATAACCTAATTCTCTCATTTTACCAATATAATCATTAAGATAAGTTTGATTATTTAACAACGATAATGATACAATATCTTAAATAAAACAAGGAGGCATTGTCATGACTGAGAATAAAGTTATTTTAGATTTTATCAATCAATACGCAAAATTAATGAACCCAGATAATATCGTTTGGATTGATGGTTCAGAAGAACAAAAACAGCAGCTAACAGATGAGGCTGCTTCTACAGGAGAAATAATTAAATTAAATGAAAAATTACTTCCCGGTTGTGTTTATCATAGAACAGCTGTTAATGATGTAGCAAGAGTTGAACATAGAACTTTTATATGTTCACATACTAAAGAAGGTGCGGGACCCACAAATAACTGGATGGATCCAACTGAAGCATATAAAATGCTTGATAAAATTGCTGAAAACGCAATGGTAGGTAGAACAATGTACATAATCCCTTATTCAATGGGTAAAGTTGGATCTCCGTTTGCGAAATACGGTATTGAGCTTACCGATAGCATTTATGTTGTATTAAATATGATGATTATGACACGAGTGGGTACTAATGTTTTAGATGCAATCGGAGTTAATGGTGAATTTGTTAAAGGCGTGCATAGCAAGGTCAAATTAGATGCAGAGAACAGATATATATGCCACTTCCCTGAAGATAATATGATATATTCACTGAATAGCGGTTATGGCGGTAATGTTTTACTTGGTAAAAAATGCTTTGCTTTACGTATTGCCTCTTATCAAGCTTGGAAACAAGGATGGTTAGCTGAGCATATGTTAATTCTCGGGATTGAAAAACCTAATGGCGAAACCAAATATATTACAGGAGCTTTTCCATCGGCTTGTGGAAAGACTAATTTAGCCATGCTGATACCACCCGAAACGTACACTAAAAAAGGATACAAAGTAACTACTGTTGGTGATGACATCGCTTGGATAAGACCTGGCAAAGATGGTAGGCTCTATGCAATTAACCCTGAAAATGGATTTTTCGGTGTTGCTCCTGGAACGAATGTAAAATCAAATCCCAATGCTCTAGCATCAACGAAAAAAGATACAATTTTCACTAATGTCGTATACATCCCTGAAACAAGAACTGTATGGTGGGAAGGTCTAGATAAAAATCCTCCAAAAGATGCGGAAGACTGGAAAGGCAATAAATGGTATGGTGGAATGACTGATGCTGATGGAAACATTATTAAAGGAGCTAATCCAAATAGTCGTTTTACTTCTCCTGCTATCAATTGCCCCTCATTATCACCTGAATTTGAAAACCCACAAGGTGTACCCATTTCTGCTATTATATTTGGAGGCAGAAGAGCTAAGGCTGCCCCATTAGTATACGAATCATATAACTGGCAACATGGAGTTTTTGTAGGATCTATTATGGCTTCTGAGACAACAGCAGCTGCGACAGGCGCAGTAGGTGTTGTTAGACATGACCCAATGGCCATGCTCCCATTCTGTGGATATAATATGGCTGATTATTTTGCTCATTGGCTATCTATGGGTAACAAGCTTTCTAATCCTCCGAAAATCTTTAATGTAAACTGGTTTAGACTAGATGACAATGGTAACTTCATATGGCCAGGATTTGGAGATAATATGAGAGTTTTAGACTGGATTTTACAAAGATGTGAAGATATTGTCGATGCAGTTGAAACACCCATCGGCTATATGCCCTATCCAGATGATATTAATCTGGAAGGACTTGATTTCACCAAAGAAAAACTCATCAGCATACTAGATTGTGACAAAGATACATGGAAAGCAGAAGCAAAAGAAATAGAGAATTTCTATACAAGTAAATTTGGTGATACTCTTCCAAAGGAATTATATGAAGAGCTAGCGGCATTAAAACAAAGGCTTGCCTAGTTGACTTCTATCTAAAATTAATTCAACGATATAAAAACTGACCTCCGATGTTAAATTATCATAGTGAGGTCAGTTTTTAATTTGAAAAGAACTTGTCAATTATTTTACCTACATATGAATTATCAAGTGAAGCTATTTTAGATTTTGTTTTTGTTACATCATAATCTAAAGCATAGTTATTAATAATCACTTCTCCACATTCATCAATTTCAACACTCCCGAATTTTGCTATGCCTTGATTTGCATGAGGAGTACCAAGTGGTCCAAAGTTTATATACCATCTAGTCATATGTTCTTTCTTAATATTTATAGAATGCTGAAAATGCGTATGTCCATAAAATACATATTGGCTTTTTACGTCTTTGAACAAGCTCTCTATTTGTTCTTGCCTTGGCGGACATACTGCTAAAGACTCAGTATCGCTTAAATCTTCTTTCCAAGCAAAGTGTTTAAATGTTAATTTTTTTCCATTAATATTCCTAGTCAATGAATATGGTAAACCCTTTAAAAAACCGTACACTCTAGGATTTGTATTTTCTTTCATAAAATTAATATATTCAATAAATTCTGACGCCAACCCATTTAATACTTTATTTTCATAACAGTAAATATAGTATTGGTCGTGGTTGCCTTTTACCATATAAAAATTAGGTAAATTTGAAATGATATCAAAACACTCATTGATATCAGCGCCAAAATGACAAAGATCTCCTAAACAAATTATTTCATCACAACTTGAAAGTTTATCAAGTGCTATTTCCAAAGCTTCTTTATTGGAGTGTATATCGCTAATAACACCTATTTTCATAATTAATAACTATACTTCTGTATCAAGGGTACGTATTTTTATTTGCCCAGTTTCATTTGAATTCTCTTGACCCATTTCTTTAAAATTTAAAAAGGGTAAATAATAAGGAGGCATATTAGCTGTTGTTGTTATGTTTGAAACAACTAATCTTACATATGGATATAACACACTGCAAGCGTCTTTACTAATTTCTGGAATATTACTTTGCGTAAAATTACTAATACTAAATTGTCCAACTATGGATACTTCTAAATCAAATGGAGTTAAATTGTTTTCCGTTTGTTTTAGACTAACCGTCGTTATTAACCTACAACGATTTCCTTTAATTCCAAATTCAAACTTAATATTGGGGTTTAATTGAAATGTATCTTTAGCAGATGCATCATTAGTTGAAAACTTAATATTCGTTACTCTATAACCTAAAAAACTCAGTGTGTTACTCATTTCCTTTTTTATTCCTCCTTCTTACAGGGATATCGGTAGCAACATCAAAACCGAATCCGTTAACTTCTGAAGCTTTATTAATATACATAAAAGCGTTAGGATCAATTCTTTTTACTATCCTTTTCAGTTCAGCAGATTGCCTCTTTTTTACAACGCATATTACAACTTTTCTTTCGCCACTTGTAAACACACCTTGCCCCTTTAAAATCGTAGCCCCTCTCTTAAGCTCGCTAATGATTGTTCGCCCTAACTCCTCAGCATGCTCGGTTATGATATTGAAAACTAAACTTGAATGCAAACCATTAGTTAATACATCAGCAACTTGAGATGTAAGAAACAATGTAACGAAAGAATAAAGTATTGGAGTCATTACATTCAAAAACACATCGTTACTTGTTTGATCAGGTTTTGACTGTAATAAACCAATCAATCCGGAAAACACAACCACAACACAATCAAAAACAAATATTAACCAATTAACATTAATTCTTGAAGATTTTAAAGAAGTTAGACGAGCTATAATATCAGTCCCACCAGACGAACTATTGGTCATTAGGTTGACACCAAGTGAAATGCCGCTTAAAACACCGCCTGCTAAACTTGCTAGAATCACAACTCCACTTTCTATTCCAGCTCCTTTAAAAACAGGAAATTTAATGGCGCTTAAAACACCCATAAAACCTGCGTATACAACAACGCAAAATATTGTTCTCACTACAAATTCTCTATTCAATAGAAAAAATGCTACTATCAGTAATGGTATATTTAGAACAAAAATCGTAACAGCTGGATTAAAAACAGTTGAGGCTAACCTAGGGTTGCTAATGTTAACTATGTTAAACAAAATAGAAGCGATCCCTCCTATCCCTCCGGGAGCAAATGCATTCGGTACAATAAACGAATATGTTGCAAAAGCTCTCATTATACTAACGAAAGTAAACAATAGGTATAACAAAATAGTATTTACTGTTTTTTTAGTCGATAATTTCATTTTAATTACATCCATTAATTCATATTTTCTCTGCCATTAGATTATATAAACATTACAGCAAATAAGCAAGAAAACATAGGAGCGTTTCTTGGGAATAATAAACGAAAAACAGCCTGTGCTTCATATTCACAGGCTGTCGTAAAGATCAAAAATACAATTATTTTGTGCCGAACAATCGGTCTCCAGCATCGCCTAAACCAGGTAAGATATAACCATTTTTATTTAGTTCTCTATCACAAGCTGCTATAAATATTTTTACATCTGGATGGCTGTTTTTTACCTTATTAATTCCTTCTGGTGCAGCTATTATTGACATGAGTCTAATGTTGTTACATCCTTTCTTTTTTAATAAATCTATAGCTGCAACTACGGATCCTCCGGTTGCAAGCATTGGGTCTAATAATACACACACTTTCTCTTCTATCCCTGCTGGAAGTTTACAGTAGTACTGATGTGGCTCCAGCGTTTCCTCGTCTCTATATAACCCAATGTGACCTACATATGCTGTTGGGAATAACATATGTACACCGTTAACCATCCCTAGTCCTGCTCTCAAAATCGGTATTATTGCAACAGACTTCTCTTTAACCATTGTTTGTGTACACATTTCCATAGGAGTTTCTATTTCTACATCATATGTTGGTAAATCTTTAAAACACTCAAATGTCATTAATGCAGTAATTTCAGATACTAGTTCTCTAAACATCTTTGATGTTGTATTTACATCCCTTAACATTGCAATTTTATGCATTATCAGAGGATGACTAAAAATTGTAATATTTTCACCATAATCACTCATATTTAGCTCCTTCATATCATACAATCCACAGCGTTACACCTAGATTATTTAATCTCCCAAACTATTTAAGTATTCGCTTAAATATGTATTAGCAGAGTAACTATCATTGTTACTCAACATCATCTTGAGTTTCATCTATTTCAGGCACATCTTTTGCAGCCTCGACATTATTTTCTGTCTCAATTGTTTGTTCAACAGAAGTATCTTCTGCACTCTTTTTAGAACCTTTTTTTCTAGATTCAATAAATGATGATATTTTAGCACGAAGTTTTTCAACATTCTCTTCAGTTGGATAAATTATATTAAGTAAAATCCCCAACACTGTTGCTATCGCTAGAGGAGAAATCTCGACAGAACCAGCCATAATTTTCAATTTAGAACTATCAAAATCTAGATTTAAAGCACCGATTATATCGCCTGCTAAACTTAAAGCTCCTAGTCCTAAACCTGTAGCTAGAATGACTGAAACAATCATCATATTTCGGGTATCTGTGAAATCCACCTTCGCATCAACTAAAACTCTTAATCCAGACGCTGAAATCATTCCAAACAAAACTATAGATGCACCGCCTATAACAGCACTAGGTATAGTTGCAAGCAAATCTCCAAACACAGAAAATACTCCAAATATAACTGCTAAAGCACCTGCTAAAAAAACATTTTTGGGTTCATAATTTTTGGTAATAGCCAGTACAGCCGTGTTTTCGCCATAAGTAGTATTGGGCGGACCGCCTAGTAATCCAGCAATCATTGTCCCAACTCCATCACCTAAAACAGTACGGTCCAAACCAGGATCAACCATAAAATCCTGCCCGCAAATATAACTATTAGCCGAAATATCACCCAGATGTTCCATAAATGTAACAATTGCAACTGGGACAACTGCTAAAAACCCTGTTAAGAAGCCTGCGCCAGTCATGTTTGCAAAACCTTTATAAAAAGATAGTTCCTTACCTATATTCTGGAAAATGATTATCCTATCTACACTAAATGCGCCTTTAAAGTTAATTATCCCTATTATGGCACTATATATGTATCCGACAATAAATCCAAGTAAAACCGGTATAACCTTTAAAAAACTCTTAGGTTTGGAAAATGCACTAACTAAAAGGATTGTTAAAGCTGTTATAATTGCAGCAGTCCATTCTTTCCAAGTAGCACTTCCAAGTACTAGATAATTGAAAAGTATATTATTCCAAAACATTTTCGGAGCTAATATCATACCAATAATTATGATAACCGGTCCAATAACTACTGGCGGGAAAAACTTCTTAACTTTTTCCGCTCCAACTAACTTAATTATTCCAGCAATTGCAACATATACAAGCCCCGCTAGTATAATACAAAGAACAGCAACCGCCATTTTGTCTTGCCATTCCGTTGAATATTTTACCACAGATGAGCCAACAAGCGAAATAAGGGCAGGTAAAAAGGCAAACGAACTGCCTAAAAATACAGGTACTTTTCTTTTAGAGATAAAATGAAAAGCAATTGTACCTAAACCAGCCGAAATTAAAGCCATAGGGATACTCATGTTTGTTAATATTGGCACTAATACGGTAGCACCTAGCATAGCAAACATGTGTTGAAATGCTATAAATACTTCTTTAGCAGAATATTTATAAAAGTTAAATTTTTTCTTGCTCATATCCTTCCTCCAATATGATTTTTTAAATTTTAACAAATACGTATACTACTGTCAATAAAGATTGGTTTTTTAGTTAATTTTTGAACGAAAGTCTGCATCTGAAATGGAGGGTTATCACGCATAAAATTCCAATTATTTAGTCAACTAAACACATTAGGACCTTATCATTATCTTGAAAGAAGAATGGTAACTGGACCGTCATTCACTTGAGGAATAGTCATATGCGCCCCAAACTGCCCATATTTAACCTTTAATCCTAATTTCTCTAATTCACTCCCCACTCGAATATATAGCTCATTTGCAACCTCTGGTTTTTCTGCGTTTGTAAAATCTGGTCTATTTCCCTTATTGCAATTTGCAAGCAATGTAAATTGTGAAATTAGTAACACCTCACCACTTACATCTAAAACGCTGTTGCTCATCTTACCCTCTTCGTTTTCAAATATGCGTAAATTGGCTATCTTCTTGGCAATATATATAACCTCATCGATGGTGTCTCCCCTAGCCACACCTAAATATACGCACAAACCATGATTGATATTCGATACCTCTAGACCGTCAACGATAACACTGGCTTTCGTTACTCTTTGTACAACTGCATGCATATATCCTCTACCTCAAATAAAAATACTTAATGCTTTTTTAAGCTAGCAAACTCATGAATTTAATATTGATGTAAGAGTTATAGGATCAACAATAACCCCGTCTTTATAAACTCTCATATTGCCACTAGAAATTTCATCCATCAAAATAACTTCATCATCATAAAAGCCAAATTCAAATTTAATATCCCATAAATCCAATCCTTTTTCTTTTAAGATATCTACAACAATTTTCGTAATCTCAAGTGTTTGTTTCTTCATGTTCTCATACATTACTTTTGACATTATTCCCAATGTCACCAATCCGTCGCATGTGACTAAAGGATCTCCTCTTAAGTCATCTTTTAGAGTAGTTTCAACATACCATTCTTTCAACGGCGTTGCATTAGATATATAATCACCATATCGTCTAATAAAGCTCCCTGTAGCCACAAGTCTACAAATAACTTCGAGCCCTTTACCGAACGGTTTACAAGGCAATACTTCCATTGTACTATCTTTCAAATTTGAGGATATATAATGAGTTTTAATCCCCTTTTCTTTAAGCTTTTTGAAAAACATACTTGATGTTTGCAAATTAGCACGCCCCATACCTTCTATGCTCAAACCAACGGTATTCTCACCAGGGTCGAATTTACCGTCTTTTCCCGTCACATCATCTTTGAACTTAAGTAAAATATTACCATTGCTTAACTTATAAACATCCTTTGTCTTCCCCAAATATAAAATTTCCATACTTAAAACACCTCTACTAAATGTTACTCTTATATTATAAATATTTGCATATCGTATAGCAAATAAACGCCAGCAAATATCAATTGAATTAATGTTCAAATCTACAATAATATTGTCTTTAAATATGACATATAACTTTTGATTACCTTCACAATATTTGACACTCGTAATGTGCTTTGTTATAATCAAAATCGTCATTATATGGGGGCATGGCTCAGTTGGTAGAGCGATGCGTTCGCAACGCATAGGCCAGGGGTTCGAATCCCCTTGCCTCCACCAAATAAGAACGCATTTGCACTGTATATAGCAAGTGCGTTTTTATATGTCAACACACCAACAAAAAATATAACTACCAGCATTTCCACTTAATAAGCTTGATAGATACAATATAATTATTACATAAACCGTAGCTATAGCTACTATTTCTTTCAGTATCTCGCCAGTATTCGATAATGAATCGGCATATTGCTTCTTAATATTTGCTTGGTTTAAAAACACTATAAAAGGGTCAGTCTATAAAGCTGACCCTTTTTCATTTGGAGCTAATGACTGGAATCGAACCAGCGACCTGTTCATTACGAGTGAACCGCTCTGCCAACTGAGCTACATTAGCATCACATAGCCTTAGTTTAGACTATGTTTTATTACTTTACTACTTGTTGTTTTCTTGTACTGCAACAGCTACCGATACGGTTGCGCCAACCATAGGGTTATTGCCCATACCAATTAGTCCCATCATTTCAACGTGTGCGGGTACTGAGCTAGACCCTGCAAATTGTGCATCACCGTGCATTCTGCCCATAGTATCTGTTAAGCCATAGGAAGCTGGACCTGCGGCCATATTGTCTGGGTGAAGAGTCCTACCAGTGCCGCCACCACTTGCTACGGAAAAATATTTCTTTCCATGTTCGTTCGCCCATTTTTTATATGTACCACACACTGGATGTTGAAATCTCGTAGGATTTGTGCTATTCCCAGTTATGCTGACATCCACACCTTCGCTAATCATTATTGCAACGCCTTCGTTAACATCATCTGCTCCGTAGCATTTAACATTAGCTCTTTCTCCAGTGCTGAAAGCCTTTTCACTTAATACTGTTAATTCTTCGGTACCTTGATTATACTCAGTTTCGACATATGTAAAGCCATTAATACGGCTGATTATGTATGCAGCATTCTTTCCTAACCCATTCAATATTACTCTTAGATCTGTCTTTCTTACTCTATTTGCCGAACGAGCAATTCCAATAGCACCTTCTGCAGCAGCAAAACTCTCATGCCCTGCTACAAATGCAAAACACTTTGTTTCATCTCTTAGTAGCATAGCCCCTAAGTTACCATGCCCCAATCCTACTTTTCTTACATCTGCGACGGAACCAGGCACGCAAAACGCTTGTAGACCTTCTCCAATTGCTTCTGCTGCGCCAGCCGCATCTTTTATTCCTTTTTTGATAGCATAAGCACAACCTAATGTATATGCCCAAACTGCATTTTCGAAAGCAATAGGCTGAATGCCTTTAACTATTTTTTCTACATCAATTCCTTTTTTTAAACAAATCTCTCTTGCTTCTTCTAAGCTTGCAATATTAGCTTTTTTTAAAAACTTTTCAATCGATGCAATCCTTCTATCATATCCTTCAAACTTAACGCTCATTTGACACCCCCTACTATTGAATCCTTGGATTTATGAACTTAACAGCATCCTTAAACCTACCATAAGTCCCAGTGCATTTTGCTAAAGCCTCTGCTGGTGCAACACCCTTTACTGTTATCTGCTCCATCATTGGACCAAGTTTCACAAACTCATACCCTATGATTTCATCATTCTCGTCTAAACCAAGCCTTGTAATATATCCTTCAGCCGTATCTAAATAACGAGCGCCCTTTTCCAATGTGGAATACATTGTACCCACTTGGCTTCTAAGTCCCTTTCCTAAATCTTCAAGACCTGCCCCTATTTGTAAACCATCTTCGGAAAATGCAGACTGACTTCTTCCATATGCAATTTGCAAAAAGAGCTCTCTCATTGCAGTATTAATTGCATCGCAAACAAGATCTGTATTTAATGCTTCCAATATTGTTTTCCCTACTAAAATTTCGGCAGCCATAGCTGCAGAATGCGTCATGCCTGAACAACCTAATGTTTCTACTAGAGCTTCTTGTATGATACCTTCTTTGATATTTAATGTAAGTTTACAGGCACCTTGTTGAGGAGCACACCAACCTATACCGTGAGTAAATCCACTTATATCCTTAATTTCTTTAGCCTTAACCCATCTTCCTTCAACTGGAATTGGAGATGAGCCATGCTTGCATCCTTGTGCGACACATGTCATGTTTTCCACTTCTTTTGTGTAATGCATATATTACCTCCTGTGACATTAGCTTAATAAATTGCTTAATGCTAGTTTACATTATTATATTAAATATTTCAATTAATTAAGCGCACATATGTGCATATTCGCTCGCATCTTTAACCTTTATCATCTAAAGCAACATAACTTATTATTACAAACCATAAATATTGTAATGAAATAATAGAAACAGCTGACAGACACTTTAAAAGCAAAAAAGAAGATGCACGATTTGTGCATCTTCCGCTAAGACAACGTTAAATTAAGATGTTCACAACCCGCTGTTGGCAGGTGGGCTAACTATCGCAAACACTCTGTCTTCCCCTAGCTGCAGGTTACCCTGGGAGGCTTGACATAACTACCTGCGAAGGACCTTCGTATGCCCTATGTGATAGTTGGGGTTTAATATACTTAACCCAACGTCTCCTAGACCATCTTTATTATATCACCAAGAATCACCCAATTCAATATACAAACAAAATAAGCTATAAATAAATCATATTTTGCAATTAACATGAGACTTAACGATAAATCATATTAATGGCTTAATCTTTGCAATTTACATGAGAATTGACAATTAACATTAATCTTCTTTTACAAACCCAGCATTGCGAATTTCAACATAGAAATTACTCTCTGCGGTGCCTGACATAGTCCTAGAAACCCCATCTCTACCTATAGAATTCTTATTACATACCTGCCACGCATTCCCAGTTGCCAACTCATCTTTCGGTAAAAACCTATATTTTTCAGATGGTACGCCCAAATTAATATTAATTGTACAGCCATATAATCGTTCGTTCAATAAACATTTATAGAATCCATCGGATTCTGTGGTGATATTAAATACTTGTGCATCACCACCGCCTTCGGGGGTTGCAACTATTGCAAAATTATAACCAGCTATTTGTGCGTCTGGTCTAAGATTTACAAAAATAGAAGAGTCTTTTGAATTATATATATATCCGCATACAAAAAAACCATTTTCCATATTTAGGTTGGACACCTGATTTGCCTCAGCCTGAAAACTAGTCATAGTATAATCTGTGTAATTATTACCATTTATAGTCTGCATTTTGTACTCAACACCTCTCATAGCCCTAGTATACACCGTTGATGTCCAGGCGCTAATTCCATACTTCAATGAAAAATTACCACCTGTGAGCACCGAAGCATGTCCGCGGCTGTCATAAACAGGCACTAATCCCTCTCCGCGATCACTTATATCAACATCGCTGCCTCCCGCAGTATAAAGATACCAATCGAGGGTAGCTCTATCATATTTTGCATATTCTGGTGTATACTTAGTACTAAAAGTTTCCTTTAGAGTTAAATAAGCTACTTGCTTTTTTATTTCTTCATACAAGTCAGTATCTAGTCCCGCTCCTTTTGAATAAATTATACTTCCGTTATGTTCAATAGCCATATAGCCATCATAAATATTATCGTAACTATTAAAATAATCTAAGTCATTCTCTATTAACTCAAAAACAACACCTTTATTCGCTAATTCTTTAATCCTTTTTGCATTGTATGCAAGAGCAGACTCTAAGCCTGCATTTTTTCTAAAGGTCACTTTCGTCTCCTCATCTTTATCATTCGAAAACCAAGGATTTACTAATGTAACTCTATTAGGAACGTATGTTGCAGGTATTATGTTTTGTTCATACGCAGCATATAAATAATCCGAACAGGAAATTGCAAGATTAGCACCTACTGAATTTCCAATAAAACGAATCTCTTGTAAATGTGTAGGATAGGTATCATTTGAGAGTAAGTTATTATCCACAATAGTTTTTTTCCAAACATAATAAAAAGCTTCTGTTAAACTAAAGTTAGCACTCTTTATCTCACCATTTTTATCCTTGTATGTACTTAAACTATTGTCGTATATTTTTGAGTTGATACGAGATAATTTTTCTTCATCAGCAAAATTTTCATAATGAAAAACCCCTATATTACATCCATTCATCAACTTATTCCAATAATATGACAAGTTAAGGTTCAATTTGCCTTTAATTGATGACTTGACTATGTCTGTGCTATAAATGTCAGCAAGAAGGGTCATCGTTTCGCGCCTATCATACTCAGAAAAACCATTGAATATCACAACTGTAGGTTTATTTTTATTAAACTGAGTCACTGCTCCAGTTTGATCAAACCATTCAATTGTTAATGCATAATCTTCTAACCCTAAAGATAAATCTAACTCAACATTGTTTATTGTTACCTCAAGCACTTCTTCAATAGTCTTTTTAGGAGTACAAGCAAAAGCTGTCATAACAATAACGATAACAAATAAAATTAAGAGTATTAATTTAATAAAATTTCGCATTTTTAATCCTTCATATCTATATGTGTTATATACAGAATCAGTTTACTACACTAAAGTTGAGATGGCAACTAACTACAACAAAAGTCTCTCTCATTAGAGGCATAATAATGCAAACGCCCCAGTAAACACATTGAAGCTTTTTCAAACTTTTTGCTTTGATTCTATGCTCTGCCATATAGTCTAAGCATAGAATGATAAAAATGAGTATCTATATCATCAAAAGCAGATAATGTACATCGATACTCCCAATTCCCTTCAGGAATTCCAGGGATATTGGTTCTCGTATCAGAACCATATGCACATAAATCTTGGAAAGGGAAAATAACAATTTCAGCCACCGATGCAATTATTGACCTAAGTATTGCCTTCACCCCTTCACCATCACGTCCGCCTGCCCCCCAGTTTGCCCCTCTAAAATTGACATATTCCAGAGCCTTCTCACGCGTATTATAGTCTAACGAATATAACCAACCAAGTGTAGTATCATTATCATGAGTTGCACTATACACGACCTTATGCTTTTCAAGATTATGAATTAGATGTGAATTATTTATATCACCATCAAATGCAAAATGGAATACATTCATTGAAGGTATTCCTACCTGTTCTCTAAATTCTATTACTTTTTCATCAATTATACCCAAATCTTCTGCTACTAATTTAATCTCTGGATTCTTTTTATTTATGGCGTTCCAAAGCTTAAGACCAGGTCCTTTTTTCCATTCACCTTCTTTTGCAGAACTTGCCGTATTCGGGATAGACCAATATTCACATAATCCTCTAAAATGGTCTAATCTAAGATAATCATATAGTGCAGCAGTTTTAGTAATCCTATCAACTAGCCAAGAAAAATTATTATGCGACATTTTGTCATAATTATATATCGGGTTACCCCAAAACTGTCCTTCTTGAGCAAAATAATCGGGAGGCACACCAGCCAAGGCAGTTGGCTTCAAATCAGCATCTAGCTGAAATTCTTTTGGGTTTGCCCAAACATCAGCGGAATCATAAGAAACATATATGGGGATATCTCCCATTATCTCAACACCAATGCTATTGGCATATGACTTTAGGTCAAACCATTGCTTATAAAACATATACTGCTCAAAATAATAAAATCCCAGCTTATCAGCATACTCATACTGTATTTTTTTTATTGCCTGCGATTCTCTAAACTTTAAATCGTCGTCCCAGTCATACCAACTCTTTCCAGCGACTTCCCTTATGACCATAAAGGTAGCATAATCTATTAACCAAGATTTATTAGCTTCGACAAAATCTAAAACAGACCTTTTATACTCGTCATCAAGTCGAGTATATGCTAAATTTAATAGCCTTGTTTTATTTTCCCTAACGCGTCCATAATCTACACGATATGGTGAGTCTATCTCTGCACTGCGTATTTCATCTGCACTCAAAACCTCTTTTAAGTCCATAAGATCAATTAGTAAAGGGTTTCCAGCAAATGATGACAACCCACTATACGGTGAATTACCAGCCCCTACTATATTTATGGGCAACACTTGCCATATTTTAAAACCCATCTGAGCAATAAAATCTATAAACATTTTAGAGTTCATACCCATATCACCTATGCCAAATTCACTTACTTGAGCACTGATAGGTAATAATACTCCTGCCTTTCTCATAACATTCTCCTGAACTATTTCCTTGCATTTAATATTACCATTTAGACATTTAATATTCAAGATATGAAATAGTGGTAATAAACACTAATATACACCAGTAACATTCGGACCTATCTACAGTTGACCTTACTATGTGGCAACTGACAAACGATATTGATACACTATGTTGTAAATACCACTAATGAAAGAAAGGTTCAGCTGAACCTTTTTCATAAATAACATACAAAGATAACCTATCAATAACGCTTGAAGAAAAGATAAACTTAACGATTATTCTTTCCTATTTCATAACCTCTATTAAAAGCAGCTATGTTACATGGAATGACTTTTGGTTTAGATGCAAATACTTCACTTATAACTTTCTCTATTGTCTCTTTAGAAAAAATATCGGTTTTTCCAACAAGCACACCTAACATAACAATATTTGCGGTCTTTAAGTTCCCTGCTTGTTCTGCAATACTTGCTGTATCTACATATATTATATCCACATCATCTCGTCCCACCGTATCAGAAATTATGGATTGATTAACAAGTAATAATCCCCCTTTTTTGACTGAATCTAGAAATTTATATAAGCTCGGGGTATTCATTGCTATTAAACAATCAGGACTAGATATCACAGGACTTGCAATTGGCTTTTCACTAATTACAACGCTACAATTACTAGTTCCGCCACGCATCTCTGGCCCATAACTGGGTAACCAACTTACCTCTTTCTTCGAATGAATGGCACCATAGGCAATAATTTGCCCTAAACTCAAAACACCTTGTCCGCCAAATCCCGCTATAATAATACTCTTATCCATATTAAGTCTCATATAGTGATGCTGTTTGAATTTAACCAAAACAAACGGTTAGCAACATCACTTTATATATTTCATTTTGTGCTTGACTATTGTATAGTTAGCTCCTAACAATCTTTATAAACACCTAAAGGATATACCTTAGTCATTTCATTTTTTACAAAGTCAAGGGATTGTACAGGTGTCATATGCCAGTTTGTTGGACATGTTGACAACACTTCTACCATAGAAAACCCTTTACCATTAACTTGCTTTTCAAAAGCTTTCTTAATCGCTTTTTTGGCTTTCATTACATTGGCTGGATCCGACACTGCGACTCTGGCTAAGTAGGATGGCCCATCTAATGTTGCTAGCATTTCTGTTAACTTGATTGGATTGCCTTGAAGTTTACCTCTCCCAAATGGAGACGTAGTAGTCTTTTGGCCCACTAGAGTTGTAGGAGCCATTTGCCCACCAGTCATTCCATATATTGCATTATTTATAAATATGACGGTAAAATTTTCTCCTCTTGCGGCAGCGTGAATAATTTCAGCGGTGCCAATACTTGCAATATCTCCATCGCCTTGGTACGCAAAGACAATCTTGTCTGGATGACATCTTTTAATTGCAGTAGCACAAGCGGGCGCTCTACCATGAGCTACTTGTTGCATATCACAGTTAAAAAAATCGTACGCAAATACAGCACAGCCTACCGGTGCTATCCCTATGACTCTCCCTTCTGCATTTATTTCTTCTAGCGTTTCTGCGACTAGTTTATGTACTATACCGTGTGCACAACCTGGACAATAACTCAAAGGAACATTTGTTAACATTTTTGATTTTTTATATACAACTGCCATATTCATCTCTCCTTAATTACGTAATTAACAATGTCATCAGGAGTAATCACAATACCTCCGACTTTACCAAAGAAATCTACAGGCTTATTACCATTTACTGCCAGTCTAACATCCTCTACCATCTGTCCCATTGACAACTCTATCGCCAAAAACTTCTTTACACTGTCTTGTTTGCTTAACGATAGGATTTGTACCGAAGGAAAGGGATATAAGGTTATAGGTCTAAACAATCCAGCTTTTATGCCTTTTTCCCTAAGTGTATCAATCGCACTCTTGCTGATTCTAGCGACTGTACCATATGCGACAAATACTATCTCAGCATCATCTGTACGATATTCTTCATATCTGGTTTCATTTTTTGATAATGTCTTGTATTTATCTGCCAACCTATTATTCAAATCCTCGAGCGCTTCAGGTTTAATTTTTAGTGTGTTAATTACCCTTCTAGACTCTCCCACACCAGTTCCGTCAGTCGCCCATTCCTTTTTGGGTATGGTTTGAATATCAACCATTGCAGGTAACTCAATAGCCTCCATTATTTGTCCTAACACACCATCTCCCAACAGCATTACGGGTATTCGATATTGATCTGCCTTATCAAAAGCTTTGTACATAATATTAACTGCTTCTTGGACAGTACTTGGCCCATATACCAGCATTTTATAGTCGCCATGTCCTCCGCCTTTTACAGCTTGAAAATAGTCAGATTGAGCAGGAAGTATACCGCCTAATCCTGGACCACCCCTAACCATATTAACAATCACGCAAGGTAATTCTGCAGCACAAATATAACTTATTCCTTCTTGTTTTAAGCTAATCCCAGGACTAGAACTAGAAGTCATAGCTCGCACTCCTGAACCTGCAGCGCCGTAAACCATATTAATTGCAGAAACCTCACTTTCTGCTTGTATAAAAACACCATTAACCTCTGGCATTCTACGGCTAAAATATTCTGGAACTTCATTTTGTGGGGTAATTGGGTAACCAAAAAACGCTCGACACCCTGCTCTAACAGCGGCTTCCGCTATCGCTTCATTTCCTTTCATTAATACTTTCATTTTCTATCCTCTTTTACTACGGTTATGGCTGAATCTGGACACATCATTGCGCAGATTGCACAAGCGGTACATTTATCACTTTGCATTTCAGCTACAGCATATCCAGATGAATTAACAACACTATCCGACATTTTAATTAATTTTAATGGACAGAAAGAAACACAAACAGCACAACCTTTGCATATTTCTTTATCAACATATATTTTTGACATCGCTTCTCCTCGAAAAAGTAGTAACATTTTAGTTATACTTACACTTCTCTCAAATTTCAATAAGAAAATCGTTAACTGATTATAACACCAGTGAAGACAAAAACTCAACTCTAATAAATGCAGGCAATAAGAATGATAAAAATACCAATTTTTATAATGCAAACTAAATAGTTTTTGTATCTATGGCTACCATTTTAAATTATTAAAGCAAATATATTACAGAAAAAAAGGATATAAGTCGCTATAACTTACATCCTTCAATATAATCTATTTAGCAAACAACTGCTATTTTAAATAATATATTTTGTACGACAAAACTATCAAAGCAGTAAATGCCTATAATAACACGTCTTTTCTTATTATCTACAATTAAATAAAACTATCTGCTATACTTTTTCAGCACTTCGTTGGCATCTAAGACAGCACGTGATTGTGCAAGATATGGGTTATCTTTCTTTGGTGCGGGTTGCTGAACTGGTTTAGGTGCTTTTTTAGGCTTATCACTAGCAGGTCTACGTGTAGGTGGTGCTGCATATCCTTTTCTCAATGCAGACTCAGGTACAGCTATAAATCCTGTATAGGCATACGTATACTTACCTTGAACTAGGTTAATGTCATATGTATCAATCCCTCTGCTTTCGAACATATTTACAACAGGTAAAATATCTCCATCTCCAGAGATAATTCCAACTGCATCAATCTTGCCAACCGCAGCAATATCTGCACTGTCAATAACTTGTCTGCTATCTAGCTTATTACGTCTGCGGCTAGCACTTGGGAGAGATGTTTCAAACCCATTGGCAGCGATATATTCGTTATAATCTCTATTTCTTTTCGCTACATAACCGTAAAACTTACACGAGACTACATTAAACTTTGTTTCTAAATTACGGACTAACTCTTGAAATCCCTCACAAGAGATTTTCAGTGCTGCAATGTCTGCTAACACAATCATCTTTGGCTTACTACTCATTATTTAAAATCCTCCAAACATTATTTTATCTTTCATTTATTACTGTGTGTCCACTTCGCATATAATAAAATATATACTGTTGGGCATATCCACTTAATTTACCATAGTATTCAGATAAAATGTCTGCTTTTTTGACAACACTAATGTCACTAGCTCCAAACAAATTATCATAATACTTCTCTATCCAAGTATCTGTTGGAAACACTTCAGTTCTATGATAAGCAAAAAGCATTATACAATCAGCAACCTTTCTGCCTACTCCCATAAGGTTCATTAAGTGTTTTCTTGCGGTAACAACATTCATACCTGCTAAATCTAGAGAGAAACCATTTGCTAATGCATCAACCGTCTTTACTAAATACTTGGCGCGATATCCCGCTCCTATATTTCTATAGAATAATTCTCCTTTAGAACTTAATACATTAATTTCAGGAAATGCATAATAATCATCTATCCGCTCACCACATTCATAGCATAATCTTTCAATTATCTTTTGAATCCGTGGAATGTTATTATTTGCAGAAATAATAAATGAAATTATCATTTCAATCGGATCTTGATTTAAGATCCTTATACCTGCCCCATGCGAAATTATGTTTTTCATATTTGGGTATCCCATCAATGCTTGTTTGATTTCCCCATAATCGCGGTTTAGGTCAAAAAAATGCACAAACTCCTTAAGATTATTTGTGCATATTATATCACGGTGTTTTTCACAAATCAAGCGGCAGGTTTTATTTGTTGAATATATATTAAATTTATCTTTTTCAACCGTATATCTAAAAATTTGCCCACTTTCAAGAATTTGCTTAGCGTTAAAATCTTCTGATTTTTGTATTCTTATTTCTTCCGAGTCGCAAACAAACTCCATTTGCCTAAATTATCAGCAAAATATTAAGCATAAACACTTACTTGTGTTCTTTTCTTACCAGCGCGCTCAAATCTAACCGTACCTTCAATTAATGCAAATAATGTATCATCCTTTCCACGACCGACATTGTTGCCAGGATGTATTTTTGTACCTCTTTGACGAACAAGAATCGAGCCAGCTGTGACAACCTGACCATCAGCTCTTTTTGCACCCAACCTTTGGGCATTGCTATCTCTACCGTTTTTAGAGCTTCCGCCTCCCTTTTTTGAAGCAAACAATTGAATATCTATAGTAAACATACTTATTCCTCCATCTTGAGATGTTTAGGATATTGTCTTGCTAAATCTTTTATAGCTTCTTTGAAAGTCTCGATAAGAATGTCTGTTTCTGCATTTTTAGCCACTTCAAAGTACAAATACCCATCACTTTTTTTTATTATTGTCTTTTTTTTCAATACATTTTGTAAACCTATTACCGCGCCCTGAGCTAGTGCTGATACAGCAGCGCACAATATGTCTTTACCTTTAGTTGCTACCCCAGAATGACCTGAAACTATGACAAATGTATTTTTCCCTTCTTCTGATATTTTAACTAATATCATTACTATTTTGAAATCTTCGTTATTTTAACCTCGGTGTATGGTTGTCGATGTCCCTTTCTTTTGCGAACATTTTTCTTGGCTTTATATGTAAAAATATCTATTTTTTTACCTTTACCATGGAACATAACTTCAGCTTCCGCAAAAGAGTTAGATGTTTCATTTCCAACTAGCAATGCACCAGAGTCGTTGACAAACAATACGGGTAACTTAACCATGTCTCCAATAGCTGCATCTAGAAGTTCAACCTTTATTATATCGCCTTCTTGAACCTTGTATTGTTTTCCGCCTGTTTCTATGATTGCATACATTTTTTTACCTCCTATAGAGACTCGCCATCAAGGCGGTGCCTTATTGGCACGCTTAAATTGCCCTTTTTGTGCGGCTTTTATACATTAGCATAATAAACAACATTTTGGCAAGAAAAAATTAAGTTGTATTAGTATAATCTATGATAAAAGTTATTAATAACTAGTAATTCTAGTAAGTGAGATAACGTTATGGCTATTGTCTGCCATTAGGTTGATACATTTGAACTTAATTATACCTATCACCGTTCTGCATTTCCGATAGGTATACATCTGTATCTATAATTTTCTCAACAGAAAGTAATAGGCTTAATTTTTTTGCATTACTTATACTCAACTTTGTATTAAGAATAGCATTCATAGACTCAATAAATTTATCAATCCTTACATTTTGATGCCCCGTAGGTAATGTACAAATCAACGACGACTTTCCCAACTCTCTTATGAAACTGTTGTTTACAATATTGTCTTTAAAAGAATATTTACGTGGTTCTTGCAAGAATTCTGCAATTATATCTCCATCTGATGAATATATACTTTCAACAACGTATGTTGTAGCTGTTGCATATCTAGTAATTCTAGGCATTCTTTCCGTTTTCCAAGAATTAATGCATTGTACACCGGTAGGTAAAAATAAGTTTAAACTATCCATAAACCCTGCCGCATTTTCATGCTCAATTGCAACAGAAAAATACTCCGCTTCTGACGCGACGCCTAGCGGAATAGGAGGAGACATCTTAAGGATTGGATGAGGATTGTGACCCATAGAATATTTAGGAATAAAACCTGCTCTTTTAATGGCCCGCATTAGCAATCTCTGCATGTCTAGATGCGACACATATTTAGCTGTTGAATCTTTAGTATGTTTTATAGTTATCATAGTTCTTTATTCTTCTTTTATCCCCTATTATGTCCTAAACTACAGCATAACATTCAGATAGTTTAGTTATTTTCAACTGAACATTTTGCTAGTTTGTTGGCGCCACAACCAGAACATTTCCTTTTACAGCCTTCTGTTGTAATGCCAAGTTTTGACTTTTCATATTCCGATTTTAAATAATTGTCTGATACCCCAAAATCTATAAATTCCCAAGGTAATAATTCCTGGTATCCTATTTCTTTAGTATAATTCATAGGGTTTATGTCGCACTGTTTAAAAGACTTTTCCCATGCTTCAAAATTCATTTGATCTGTCCAACTATCAAATTTAGCACCATTCTCATATGCTTTAATAATAACTTTCGAAAGGTTTTTGTCACCCCGTGCAAAAACAGCCTCTAAAAAAGATGATCGTTCGTCGCTCCAGTTGAATTTAACACCTTTTATATTTTTAATTTCTTCACGTAAAAACTGACCCCTCCTTTTCATTTCGCGCATAGATATCTGGCCTGCCCACTGAAATGGCGTAAGCGGTTTGGGCACAAAGACGGCAGTTGATACATGTATGTTAATATCCCTCCTTTTGGTAAATTCAAAATAAAGATTTTTAACTCTTTTAATAATTTCAACTATACCTAATAAGTCTTCATCCGTTTCGGTGGGTAGCCCAATCATAAAATATAGTTTTACACTACGATATCCCATATTAAATGCTATTTTCATTGTATTCTCGATGTCTTCATCTGTAATATTTTTGTTTATAACATTTCTTAATCTTTGCGTCCCAGCTTCTGGAGCAAATGTTAAACTGCTCGTTTTCCGGGTATGGGATATTAATTCTTGCGACAAACTATCCAATCTAAGACTTGGAACTTGTAATTGTATCTTATTGTTTTCGGCTAGAACTATTAGCTCCTTCAAAAAAGGCTCTAAAAAAGGATAATCGCCAGTAGATAAACTCGATAGACTCAGCTCTTCGCAACCAGTATTTTTAATCAGTGCTTCTGCTTGTTTTAACAAAGTTTCAGGTTTTTTAATTCTGACTGGACGATAGAAAAAACTAGCTTGACAAAATCTACAATTTGAAAAGCATCCTCTATACAATTCTAAAACAGGTCTATCGTGAATAACCGATAAATTCGGGACAATAGGAGAAAGAGGATAAGGTGCGATATCAAGATCTTTTACGACAGGTTTAACGACCAGTTTTTTACCCTTCATTCTCTCTAAATGAATACTCGGTACATATACGCCTGGGATTTTTGAGCACTCTTCAATAATGGCTTTCTTATTTCCCCTATTCACTATACATACATCAGCTATCTGGGATATAGTGTCTTCTCCTTCACCTAAACTAATGATATCAAAAAAATCCGCATACGGTTCGGGGTTTACAGAACACGGACCTCCAGCTATTAGAACTGGATATTCGTCCCCTCTCTCAGTTGCTAAAAAAGGAATTTTAGACAGTTCCAACATATACAGAATATTCGTATAAATCAATTCATACTGTAAACTAAATCCAAGAAAATCAAACTCTTTAAGCGGAGTCTTAGTTTCTAAAGAAAACAACTCAATACTATGTTTCTTTAACTCTGCACCCATATCTAGCCAAGGAGCAAAGCATCGCTCACAAATTACATCATCTTTGTTGTTTAACACTTCGTATAGTATTTTTATCCCTAAATTACTCATCCCGATTTCATATATATCAGGGAACACTAAACAAGTCTTTAAGGGATTCTTTTTATCAAACTTTGGAATGCCAAACTCACCACCAACGTACCTTGCAGGCTTTTCAACATGCTCTAATATATGTTTTATTGTATCATCATACACTTCTTTATTTTCCAATATTTTCATACTTTAACTATCCATGCATAATGCTGCAGCGCCTAGTATCCCTGCATCATTTTGTAATTCAGCTTTTCTTACGGGGACTTTATAATTTCGATCACCTCCGTAACTGTATCGGCTAACTCGTCTCTCTATTTTTTTCATCAAATATTCTCCCTCATTAGAGACACCGCCACCAATCAGTATACAATCGGGCCTGAAAATATTAACTAACGAAATCAATCCTTCTGAAACATATTTAACATATTTACTAACAATTTTAGCACCTGTTTTGTCTCCTTTTCTAGCAGCTAAAAAAGCTGTTTTACCCGATGCTTTACCATCATGCTTTATGTTTTTTGCCACTTCGCTATCTGGATATTTAGCCGCATATTCTTCAGTTATGCGGATTAGTGCTGTTGCAGAGGCATAACATTCCCAACAACCTTTCTTACCACAAGTGCACGGCAGTCCATTATATATCAAGGTCATATGCCCGCCTTCACCTCCAGCACCAAATTTCCCTAATAATATCTTAGATTCCACTATAATTCCTGTTCCTACTCCTGTTCCCAGAGTCACAAGTATTAAATTTTTTGCCCCCTTTCCAGAACCAAATTTCATTTCCCCAAGGGCTGCTACATTGGCATCATTTCCAATTTTAATAGGACAATCAAATGTTTGTCTTAAATAATTTACTATCTTAATATTTTCAAAATTTATATTATTTGAGTATACGATTACGCCTTTTTCAGCGTCAATGGACCCAGGAATACCAATACCTATTCCAGCTATCTCTTCGGTATTGATTCCCCCTCCTTGAATTAGATTTATGCATAAATTTTTAATGTCTTCCAATATCTCTATCGAGTCTTTTGCAGCTTCGGTTTTTATATTATCTCTGTAATAGATAACACCTTTTTCGTCTATTAATGCCCCTTTAATGCTCATGCCGCCTACATCAATTCCTAAGTAATACATATCTTCTCCCTCGTATAAGAGTGTTGCTGGATTTTAACCAAGTATAAATGGTTAACAACACTATTTTTTATAATCTATTTTTGTTCGACTATTTATAGTTAGCCCTTTACTGTTTATGCAGTCATATAACTCATTGACTGTGTAATAATATATACAATATATAATACACTATTTTACATACAATATCATTTTATCGGCTTGAATCATTCAAGCATAACGAGCCGATGGTTTAGGCGCCCTCTCCTAATGTAACCGCTATCACACTTATCAAGTTATCACTACAAAGAGTATCGCTAAATCCAGCTGGAACTACTACAGTATCGCCCTTTTTAATCGACAAACCAGAGGATAGTTCACCTTTCCCTTCTAAAACCGTCAAAGAAACAAAGGATTCTTTGTTATATATGCAAACTTCTTTTATTTTATCTAATTTGTATACATTAAAATATTCATTTTTAACAAGAGGATTAAAACTTTCACCCATATCATAGTTAAAGTTGCTAATATTTACATTTTCCATCACAAGCTTTTCTAGGTTGGAAACTTCTATGGCCTTTTCAATGTGTAATTCTCTACTATTTCCGGCACTATCTTTCCTGTTATAGTCATATAGTCTATATGTTAAGTTACTATTTTCTTGCACCTCTAGGACTACTAGGCCAGGACCCAATGCATGTATTGTCCCGGGATCTACAACGAAAAAATCGCCCTTTTTTACATTTATCTTGTTTAGATAATTTAAAATATCCCCTCTAAGTAAAAACTCCTTTAAGTCATCTTGGGTTATACTCATTTTAAGTCCAAGATATATGTAGGCATCTTTCTCTGCTTCTACCACATACCATATCTCCTTTTTTCCAAGTTCTCCTTCGTTTTTTAGAGCATAATTATCATCAGGATGAACTTGAACTGATAGAGGCTTTTCTGAGTTTATTAGTTTAATCAGTATAGGAAAAAAATTATATTGTTTAATCTTAGATCCAAACACTTGTGGCACTTCGTATAATAAATCTGAAATTTTTCTACCCTTATATTTGCCGGTATCAACTAGACTTTCTTTACCATCATAAAATGAAAGTTCCCACGACTCAGCAATGAAATCATCTGCGGATTGTTTTCCCCATTCATTTTTCAACTTCTCTCCCCCCCATATATAATTTGTTAAATATGGCTTTGTTCGAAATGTTTGTAACTCTTTATCATTATTCTTCATTATTATCCTCTTTAACACTATACCAGTTTTTATCCTTATTTCCCAAAACAGTCATTACTTATAGTGCATTTCTATCTTATTATTTGATTTAATATCTTTCAGGAATAAAATGCCTTTTTTAGTATGGTATTATTTTAGTGTATTTATAGTAACCAGGCTTGTCAGACTCAACCTGTTTGGCATAGTTTGCATCGATATAATTAGAAACGCTCAAATCTGTATCTAAATATATTATATCCGCATTAAATATAAGTCCCCCCTGGTCGATTAGTCTAGCAATCTTTGCTAAAACATACGGACTCTTTATAACTGCCACTCTTAACGAAGTGCAATCATCAAACGCACCTGGACAAATATTTATAACATTTTCATCAATTACGACTGAATTTAATTTAGCACACCCCTTAAAAGCATCCTGGGATATTTCTTGCAAATTTTTAGGCAACGTTAAAACTGCTGGGGTAAATGAACTGCAATTTTTAAACGCCCCTTTTCCTATTAGCCTTATACTGTCTTTTAATTCAATATCCGCAAGCTCAATAGCCCCATAAAAACAATAATCACCCAACTCTAAAATATTATCTGGGATTATGGAATTTTTACAGCCTAGAATTAATCTCTGGGTTTCTCTCATAATTAAGCAGTTATCAACAGCTTGATAAGCCGTATTATTTTCATGAATTTTGATTGAGCTTAATTGATTACAGTTTGAAAATGCTGCAGTACCAATGTATGTAATATCCTTTGGTAAATTAATTTCAATTATCTCTTTAGTATTTGAAAAGGCCTTGTCTGGGATGATTTTAATTCCTTCTTTTATAAATAGACAACCATCTAAATCATCTCCGTGTTTATAACCATATGCTATCTTATTTAAGTATACTATTCCAGCACTTGCTTTTTCCCACCATAAAGTATCACAAAGAATATCTTCTTTCACAACATTTATACTATCTGGCGCGTATATACTTGATAATGATGCACAACCACAAAAAACTTCTTTACCTATAGTTTCTACTTTATTAGGTAATACAATATCTTCTAAGTTCTCGCATCTTGCGAATGCTTTATCCCCTATTTCTTTAAGTTCACTCCCTTCTTGAAACTCAACATGGTTAATTTTTGTACATCCTAAAAAAGCATAATCGCTTATTTTTGTAACATTTGATGGGATATATACAGACAAAATTCTGGAGTTGTTCTTAAATGCATTCGCCCCAATTGCTATCACAGGTTTATCAGCGTAATTATTTTCTATCTTAATTTCTTTTTCTTGACTATTGCCAATACCCGTAACAATATATCCGTTCAAACCAACATCTAGTGTATAACTAAGACTAGAATTAGTAGGAATAGGCTCTTCTAAATCCTCTATGGCAGTATCGCTAGAATCATTAAATTCTTCCGATGATGTTTTATTATCTTCTGTGGAATTATCAATATGTTCTACTTTTTTACACCCATATAGACAGCCAGATGATACAATCATCAGCAGCATCATAAAAAAGATAATTAACAATTTTGTTGTTTTAATCCTTTCACCCATCATACAACTACTTTTGATCTTTAGTTAACATTCTAAAGCATCTATCATACTAAATTACTTACCTAGCAAGCCTGTTCAGAATTATTTAAATTGAGAATTTTCTATATTTGTAATTTTATCCAATCTAAGCTGGTGTCTTCCTCCAGCAAATTGTGTCGATAAATATTTTTGAACAAATAGATATGCTTCTTCAGGAGAGGATACTCGTCCTCCAAGCGCAATGATATTGGCATTGTTGTGTTCAGCACACATTTCGGCTTGAAAAACATCGGTGATATGCGCACATCTAATCCCTTTATATTTATTTGCAGCTATAGATATCCCAATACCCGTTCCACACATTAGTACACCTTTATCTGCCTTTTTATCTTGCACCATCTTTGCTACTTTTGTAGCAAAATCTGGATAATCAACCGAATCAGAAGTCATAGTTCCACAGTCTATATATTCATATCCTAAATCTGTTATAGCATTTATGACTGCTTCTTTTAAGACAATTCCGCCATGATCACAACCCAATGCAATTTTCATATGTATCATCCCTCCATTATATTTTATTAGGCTTCTCTGTGGCTTTTGCAATCCTATTCTGAAGACCAAAATATTTTGCTTCACCTTCGAAGCTCTCAATTATTATAGCATCACTTGCACTTTCGTTTTCTCGAAGTAACTTAAAATAATTTCTCATACATTCTTCAGGAGTTTCTCCTAAATGAACTGTTCTTCTATCCCCACAAGCGTTTAAAAAACTTTGTCTTGCAATTATTAGAGCAGACTTATAATTGTCATAGATTTCTATTGCCTCGTCTGGTGTCTTCGCCATAAAACAATCGCACACCGGTTTATAGTGTGCATATTTCATACCAGGCGATGCCGCCTTCACCACCTTACCTTTATGATTTACAACTTTACCTAAACACTCCGATAGCATTTCTTCCGTTATGGCTCCAGGTCTAAGTATCGTCGGTATTTCGCGAGTTAAGTCTAGCACAGTACTTTCTATCCCAACATTGCAAGGGCCTCCATCTAGTATTAATGGGATTTTACCTTTCATATCATCATAAACAAAACGCGCTTCAGTTGGACTGACCCTACCGCTAATATTAGCGGAAGGAGCAGCTAACGGCAGATGAGATCTTCTAATTGTCTCTAACGTAATGCCATTATTTGGAATCCTTATTCCAACCGTTTCGAGACCTGCAGTTGTAATATATGGAACAAACGGATGTTTTTTTAACACAATGGTCAATGGTCCTGGAGAAAACTTTTCCCATAGCATATATGCTACTTCTGGAATATCTATAGCCACCATTTTAGCTTTACTAGCATCTTCAATATGTACAATTAACGGATTATCTTGAGGTCTTCCCTTTGCTTCAAAAATCTTTTTGACAGCATTTTCGTTAAGCGCGTTCGCAGCTAATCCATAAACAGTTTCAGTAGGAATAACAACAACTTCTCCGTTTTGCAAAAGTCTTACTGCTTCATCAACTTTTTCTATTCCGCCAATTATAGTCTCCATCTTTTTCATATATCCCTGTCAGTTAATACACTAACATACTGTTTCAACAGTATTGACAACAGCTTCTTTTTCTATTCCAGCAATTATAGTCTCCCTTTTTATATATAATTGTCGGTTAATGCACTAATGTACTGTTTCAACAGAAATGCAGTAACTTCTTCCTGCTGTAAAGTTTTACCGCTTCATCAATTTGTCCTATTCCGCCAATTACAGTCGCAATCTTTTTATACACAATCATCGTTAATGCACGATATACATTGCACTAAATATAATCAATATTATATATTACTTTATGCAAAAATACATAACACTCTATGATAGTTTATAAATAGTGCTTTTACCGTTCTCATTAACAATGACTGTCGATTTAACGAACTTTCCATCGACAAAAAAATCATCTGCTACAAAAATATAGTCACGCCGATCAAGTAACATCTCGCCTTTGTTGTTGTATAGTTTGTATTTATCTCCTTCTTTCACTATATACATTCCATAATGTAGGGAGTAAACGAACTCATTAATCGCTTGTTCATTGCCGGATCTATCAATTCTATAATATTTAAAAAATTCCAAATCTTTCGTTGGGTGTTTTTCAATTTTTCCACCTATTGCATATTCGCCAAAATATGGTGAAATTACATCATACTCAAAAGGTCTTATTTGAACGCCTTGTGTATTAAATATGGCAGATGTGTTGTCAAGATTTTTGTCTATTTTCAAAGCAAATATCATTCCTGAATGTATTAAATATGGGTCATAACCAGTACTTGAATCAAGACCTTTAATACAGACTCTTTCTCCATTTTCATACTTATAACATTCAACATCTCTTGGAGGTAATTTAAAATTAGGATCTAAATTCTGTATTCCATAACCATCTACGTAGACAACAGGAAGTGCGACATCCTTAACAGTTATCCTAGAAGCATCTTTGTCATAAATCTGAAATGTGATACTAAACGTAGCGTTGCCATCAGAATCATACAATGGGAAATATGTATATACGATAGAATATCCATCTTTAACTATTTCGCTTGTAGGCAACACTGATGTAGTATAAACTCTCTGCATCATGTCTGGGGTGTCAGTATTAATATACTCTGAGCTTGCATATGTGTTAATAAGCGACACTATATCTTTAATGTAATTACTTGTATATTTATTTGCCACTAGCGCAACCCGCTCGGTATCATAAAACTGTCTAGAAACAGCATTATATCTTTGACTCCTAATTGTTAAATAATATGCTTTATTTTGATAGTCATTCTGCACCACTTCATAACCCTCATATTCTGTATTTGAGGCGTAACTTCCTGAAAAAACGAACCAGTTATTACCTAAATAATATGCCTCAATATCAACCTGTCTCAAATCAAACTCTGATTCTGAAAATGGCATATAATAACTTTTTTTAATTAAATATCCTCTATCATTGATAGAATCAAGGGAATAAATATTAGCACGACCTGGCATCGTTATGATGAGATGCCCTTCGTTAAATATAAATTTTGCAGAATTATTAATATCCTCAATTTTAGCAACTTCCAACAGCCCATTTGAGCTAGAGTAATCATAAATGATTGCCTCTTCATTATCAGTAAGGTCAGTAACGTCCATCCCTCCAAGAATCGCGATATATTTATCATCTAAAAACGTATATTGTTGTATTAAAGAAATGTATTGTTGCGAAAATCCATAATGTTCTGGATCTACCTGCCCACTTCCTTCCCCTCGTATCTTAACTATTCCTATGCGGTATTCAATATCATTACCTGTTGTGAATGGCATCGTTACAGTTGCATAATTACCTTGAATATCTAAAACTTCACTAAATCTAGGTTCCACTAACTCTTTATTTTCATCACAAAAACCAAATCTTGTGTCTTCCCCGTAAAAAACTTTTTTAGTTATATATATTCCTGTACGATTATCAAAACGATCAATTGTTGTGCCTTCACCCAACTTACAAGAAACAGGAGTTATGTGTGAATATGGTTGAGTAGATTGGAAATTCTTAAAATATTGAATTGATTCACTATCATTATCGGGTTTACAAGACATTAAAATCGATAACGTAAAAATCAAAATTGCAGATAATGCAATTTTTAAAAGTAATTTTGTTATTTTTTTATTTTTCATGTTAATTTTCGTTACGCTTTAGTATACACTTAGAAGGACACTTACTAGCACAAATACCACAATTTGTGCATTTAGAATAATCAATCACAGGTAAGTTATTAACCATAGTAATTGCGCCTTCTGGACAAACTTTACTACAAATAGAACAACCTATACAGCCGGCCTTGCAGTTTACTCTAACATTTTTACCTGTTAATGGAGTAGAGCAAGCAACATAGTAATATTTATCAGTTGGAATTCTTTTCATTAGGTTTTTAGGGCACTGCAAAATACAAACACCACAATTGGTGCACTTATTATTGTCTATAACAGCAACACCTTGAATAATTTCAATCGCATGCGATGGACAACCTGCAACACACGTACTCATCCCCATGCAACCTGAAGGACACGTTTTTCTTCCACCAGCAAGCAGCTCAACACTCTTACAATCACCATAACCTTGATAATCATACTTATCTTCACACTGATTTCCACCATTGCATGCACAAACAACTGTTGTATCTAATATGGACGCATCAGTGCCCAATAGTTCTCCTATTTTTGTTTTACCTTCTTTAGACGTTGCATTACAAAGCGCTAAGGATGCTTCGCCCGCCACTAAAGCATTAGCAAAATCTTCACACCCTGCATATCCACAAGCACCACAATTTGCACCAGATAAATTGCTTAAAACCTCTTCAACCATTTGATTAGTTGGGACTTCAAACTTCTTGCTGAATACAGCTATAAGAATACCAAAAAATATCGCTAACCCAGTGAGAATTGATACAGGAATAATGATAAACATTTGCACTTGCCTCCCTTATTTATAAACTTAACCCTGCAAACGCAGTGAAGGCCATTGCCATTATGGATGCGGTAATTAGTGTTATTGGAAATCCTTTAAATCTTTCTGGTATATCGGAAAACTCCATTCTCTCTCTAATCCCTGCCATTATTAACATTGCAAGCGTAAACCCCATACCTGAGGCCACACCGTTAATGAAAGCATAAAATACTGTTTGTTTAGCCAGTTCAGTTACATTCATAATTGCCACACCTAAAACCGCACAGTTTGTTGTTATAAGAGGCAGATACACACCCAGTGCTGTATATAAAGAAGGTGCAAATCTCTTAATCACAATTTCAATTAGCTGAATCAGTGCAGCAATAACAAGAATAAAGACAATTGTTTGTAGATATTCTATATCCGCCAACACAAGCAAAAGATTTAATCCGTAAGTAATTACACTTGCAACTCCCATAACAAAAATAACAGCAAGCCCCATCCCCAATGCAGTTTCGGTTTTTCTACTAACACCTAGAAATGGGCATATACCTAAAAACCTCGATAACACAAAGTTGTTAACAAAAATTCCACTTATGACTAAATAAATCCAATATGGCATTATATTTCATCTCCCATACAATACTTATTCCTTTGATTTATGCTTTCGATTTTCAACCTTATCTACTATAGTGTTGAATATTACTAACATAAACCCATACACCATAAAGCCTCCTGCTGGTAAAATAAATATTACCATAGGTAAGTTGGCATTAATTAATGCATTTATAGGCATCCCAAAGAAAGTACCTGCACCAATAAATTCTCTAATGATTCCCATAGTAGTAATGCTTAGAGTAAAGCCAAGACCTATTCCCAGTCCATCCATTATAGAGGGTAACACTCTATTCAGTGAGGCAAAACTCTCGACTCTAGCTAACAAGATACAATTAACGACTATCAAGGGAAGAAAAAGACCTAACTTAGAATACAGCTCTGGTAAAAATGCTCTTGTTACCATTTCTACTATTGTCGAGAATGTTGCAACAATCAAAATATAGGCAGGTATTCTTACTTTCCTAGGAATAAAATTTCTTAACGCAGAAACAATGGCATTTGAAAAAACTAACACAAATGTTACAGCAAGCCCCATTCCGATACCGTTAGTCGCTAATGTCGTAATGGCAAGTGTCGGACAAGTTCCCAATACCAACCTAAAGGTGGCATTATTTTTTATAATACCGTTAGTAAACGGAGTAATTAAATCTTTTAGTTTTAGTTTTTCATTTTTTCTCATTTACTTACGCTCCATAATACTTTACCACTCTTACTGCAGCTAATATTGCCTCGTAAACAGCACCTGACGACCTCGTCGCACTAATTACAATAAACTGTTCGCATGTTTTTTTATCAAACTGATCCACATTAAGTTCATTGATCGAAAGACCAATATATTTGTTAAAATGTTCTTCTGCAAACGCCTTTGTACCTAATCCAGGGGTTTCAGAATGAGAAAACACTTCGATTTTCAATATTTTGTCATCTTTAATTACTACGATAAGCGAAACTCCAGCTGCACTATACCCTTTTTTAGACTTTGCAACAACTATGTGGGCTCCATCTTCAGCCCGTACATATTTTTCTATTTGCGTTTTTTCTACAGGTGAATACCCAATTATTTTATCCACATCTATTGTTTCTACTATGGCTACGGAGTACACACTGCTTATTTTGTCCATTAAAGCCTTTTCTTTATCCACCTTCGTGTAATTATTAATAACGGACAATAACAAAGCAGATACTAATGCTAGTATAGTTATAGCTAAAACAATTTTTACACTTTCGTTAAGCCCTTTCTTTACTTTTTTAGGCTTTTCTATAGTGCTACTTTGAACATCTTCTATGTCCGTACTTTTAATCTCTTCTGACATGTTAGACATTAGCTTTTTTCTTCCTCTCTTTTTTCGGCTTTACATAACCAAACGGCTTTGGCTTAACTATTTTATCGATAAAGGGCACAATTAGATTTGCAAGCAACACAGAATAACATGCACCTTCTGGCATCCCACCGAATCTTCTTACAATCATAGTAAACAATCCCGCAAACACAGCAAATATAATTCTTCCAAGTTCTGTCCTTGGAGATGTTGTATAATCTGTTAGCATGAACACGCCAGCGAACAGAATTCCACCACTTAAAATGGTAGGTAATACATATAAATATCCGTCCTTGTAAAATGCCAATGCTAAAACAGCACATGTTACCACATATGTCACTAGTATCTTCCAATCTATTACTTTAGTTACAATCAAATACACTGCGGCAATAATAATAGTTAAAGAACAAACTTCACCTATACTTCCACCAATTCTTCCAAGAAACATATCTAGTAAATTTAAACTAGATATTCCTCCTACTTCAATTGAGTCTTTAATCGCCACTAAAGGAGTAGCAGATGTCACGTACGTTTTTGTAAATCCTGCGACAAAATCTTTCGCTCCGTTGCTATAATTTAATGGATTCATAAATTTTGTCATCTGTACCGGCCAAGCTAATGATAAAAATATTCGTGCAGTTGCAGCTGGATTTGCAAAGTTTTGACCTAATCCACCAAAAAGCATTTTTACTACCATAATAGCGAAAATGCCTCCTACTATTGGTACATAAAACGGAACTGTTGGTGGTAAGTTCATCCCTAATATCAAGCCAGTTACCACAGCAGATAAATCAGGTACTGTATTAGGTCTTTTTCTAATTAAATTATAGAGCGTTTCTCCTAACACGCTTGCGCCAACCGCTAATAAAACAATAAATAAACTATATAGTCCAAATATAACTGTTGAGGCAATCACAGGAAACCCTAGAGCAATAATGACATGGAGCATGATCTTTTTTGTTGTAAGATTGCTTCCTATATGGGGAGATGATGATACTAAAAACTTTGTTTTCATAATCCTTCCTTTATGCTGGTGTAAGTTTATTTTTCCTTATTAATTTTTTTGCCAATCTTTGTGATTGAACAAGAGGTCTTCTTGCTGGACATACATATGCACAGCAACCACATTCTATACAGCTCATGGCATACGATTTATTTGCGCCTTCTACATCTCCGTTAAGTATAGCTCTATCTGTCACCATAGGCAGTAGAAACATCGGACAAGCTTTTGCGCATCTTCCGCAGTTAATGCAGGGAGTAGGTTCAATTTCTCTAATTTCCTTTTCGGTTAGTAATAACAAAGATGAACTTCCTTTGGTAGTTGTGGATTTGAAGTTATGTAATGAAATCCCCATCATTGGACCACCAAGCACAACTTTAACGACATCTTCCTTTAGTCCTAAATACTCAACGACATCAGCAAGCTGAACACCAATCCTTACGTGCAGATTCGCTGCTCTTTTAATCCCATTGCCAGATACCGTCATATATCTGGAAATTAGCGGCTGTCCAAGATATACCGCTTCGTATAATGCATATACCGTGGACACATTAAATACAACATAACCTAAATCTGAAGGCAAGCCTCCCTTAGGAACTCTTTCTCTTGTTATTGCACTTATTAGTTGTTTTTCCCCACCTTGTGGATATTTTGTTTTCAGTTTACAAAACTCAATCTCGCCGTCTGTATTTACTTCTCTTAATTTATCGATAGCGTCAGGCTTATTGGATTCAATCCCAAAATATACTTTATTTACGCCTAATGCGCATTTAACTAATTCTATACCCTTCAATACTTCTGCCGCTTTTTCTAGCATAAGCCTATAATCAACAGTTATATATGGTTCGCATTCACAACCATTAATTATAAGTGCTTTTACCTCAGTTTTAGGCATTAATTTAACTATAGTGGGAAAAGTTGCTCCCCCCATTCCAACAATACCTGCCTCTTTACATCTATCTAAAATTTCAGCTTTTGTTGGCTTTTGTATTGGGTCTAAAAAGTCAGTTTCGTACTTATAATCATTTTTGATTACTACATGGGGAGAAGGTAGTCCAGTTGCACAAGGCATATCTACTATACCCGTTACCTCGCCAGATATCGAACTATGAATATTTGCAGAAATAAATCCATCAGCTTCTCCAATTTTTGTGCCACACTTTACTTTCGCACCTACTTCTACCAATGGAATTGCGGGTTTCCCAATATGTTGTAATAAAGGAATATAAACAAAATCACCTACGGGATATTCTTCAAAAGTCATGTTTTCTGTATCTTTTTTTCGACCTTTAGTTTTAACACCATGTTTAAATGTTGGTATCAATTATTCCCTCCATAAATGTGATAATGCTCTAAGATTGTTCAATAATTTTTGCTCAACAGTCTGCTTTTATTAAACCAATGAGATTATACTACATTCCCTACAATAAGTAAACATACAAACCTTTGAAAACCGTATAATATATCTCATTTTTATGCATACTGTTTGCATTTAATACCAAAAACCCGTAAAAGATTTAAACTTTATAATTGACATAAGAATTAACAATAATTTATCGCATAATACATTACAAATTATACTAGTTTATGTGTCAACAAAAAGCACTGCTCATATCTAGCAGTGCTAATGTTAAATTAATCAATCAACGTATGCTCACTTAGCCGTGCAACATGGAAAGCAACTAGTCATCAAACTTATCAATTTCCTGAGACTCTTGTCTATGTTTTGTCGCCTTAGCTTTTTCCTTTACAGGTCCGTCTACTGGAAGTTTACTCTGTATGACAACCTTCTTATTCTTGGCCATTCTCTTGCCTACCCTACGAACAATTAACACTATAACTGTTATGAGTAAAATAGCTCCGATGACAACCGATGATACAAGTAGCCATAATTGAGGGTCAACTTCTTTTTTAGACTCCTCTTCTTCTTTATCCTCATCTTCTCCTTCCTTTTCTTTTGCTTCTTTTGCTTCAAATGAGTATTTCAAAGATGGATCTTTACCTTCATAAAGCGTAACTGTTGCTTCATTTGACTCTAGTTTTGAAATAGTGACATCATCTACAACTAATATACCCTTAAAGAAGTTTTTAGTGTCTATTGATTCTCTAATCCCATCATTTGTACCTATGTGGAATGATATCTTATTATTTGAAACGGAGGAGCTTTCATCTTCGTTGAAAATATAAAATTCATACTCTTTCTTGTTTTGGGAGTCTATTTTTACTGTGGACCATTTGGTTGTATCATTACCGTATATGAAACGGAATTCTGGAGATTTTCCTTCTGGAACTAATGCCTTTGCAGTAAATGTAATTTTATAATATGTATTGGCTGCAACATCAAATCCTGACTTAAATTCATATAACTGACCATTATCAACTATATTCGCCATAAGTAAAAAGTTAGCTCCGTTACCAGTATCTTCTTGTAAAAACTGTCTTACTTCGGCTTCTTCAAAACCAGTTTTAACTAAATACTCTATTACTTTATCTGTGAGTCTTCTCGTATTATATACGCCATATAGCATTGCTGGAGAAGTATCTTCGTCGCCTTCTGTTGGAGTTTTATAGCTTGTTGCATCAGTTGCATCTCTATGGGTATATGCACCTGGGGTATGTCCATTATAATCATCAGTTGCTTCTGTATAATTATCAAAGCTATCGGTTTTTAACTCAACAATTTTAAACACATATTTGTTATTATAGTATGAATTTGTAAACTCGTTTTTTTCTTTTAAGCCGTATGGTTCAACTCTCTTATCTTCCTTCAAATAGTCTTCCTTATCTACGCTTGTAGGATCTTCAAATCCATACGCTTGCAAATTAAAATTACTTAAAGATTCAATTTCTTCAACATTGATATCATCAAACAATACCGTTCCTCTAGATAACCCTTGCGAATACTTTATATTACCATCTCCTTCACCTGAGGAGATTTCCTCAGCATATCTATTACCTAAATATAATTCGATAGTAATTTTTCCTTCAGTAAACCCAGGTTTAACTAGAAATCTGTACTGAACCCATTCGTTATTTGTGTCGATATTGACAAAACCTACATGCTCGCCATTAACCGCAAAATTACTGTTTTCATATTCTGTAAGAGCAAGCGTAGAAGAAGGGTCTTTTAATGTTATGGAGGCTTTTGCATTACCAATTGTTTTAACCCACACACTGACCAGGTAATACTTATCTTTGCTTGCGGGATGGTTACCTGACATAGTGTAGCCTACAAAAGTGTCTAACTCACTAGAAATATACATTAAATTATCACTTGCTATGCTTTTATAGAAACCTTCTTCAGGCTTCCCATACATGTCATCCTTTTCAGCTTGGTTAAATCCTTCATAATGCATATAATTTACTACACCCGCTTTGATGTCAAACCAATCCTTATCAACTCCATCGTATTTAGCAGGCATCACACCGCCAGTAATTTTGGTAACCTTTTGTGCTGTAGACTTTGCGGAAAACATTCTATCCATTCCTTCAACGCCACCAACTGCACGCACATAATACGACCCATTGCATTTAATTTGATATTCTTTGTCGGTAGTCACCGCCAATAACACATCGTCTTCTAGCTTAGCAGCCTCATTTTCTTTATAACCATCCATGAATACAAAATATTTTGTTGCCTTATCTACGGCATCCCAACTCAAAGTTTTATGATCATCAGATAACTTTGGTGCAGGTGTTTTTAAGGTCGCTTTAGCCTCATTTTTATTCCAACTTGATGGTTTTGCAACCCCAATTAAATTACCTTCGGCATCAAAGAGTTTTTCATCATCGTAGTTTGAACTATCAATCTGTTGGAAAAATCCATTTGTTATAGTTGGAGATGGAGTAGTAGAACTTTCACTAATTGTGCGTTTCTCCACTCTTGGTATTGATGTCTCTGAATTAGAAGACACGGCACCTTTGTACTCGGTGTATTCTATTTTTTGCCAAACCATAGCTGTTAGGAAAAATGAACCCTTCCTATGTTCGTCTGGATTGTATATATCTCCACTTCCAAGAGTTACCTTAATACTGAGTCTTTCCCAATCAACAGCACGCCCTTGCACATATAAAACTAATTCTAACCAGTCCTCGTTATATATGTTTTTATAAGTAGCTAATGCAGAACCAGTGCTAGGTTTAATTTCAATTGTCGCCGCCTTGTCTTTTGAAAATCCCACGGTTTTTACCCACATAGAAAGTCTATAGAAACTATTAGGATTCACCTTTAATAATTTATCCATTTCAGGATTTGCTGCAATTGTTTCATCCGTTATAACAAATTCTGCACTCGACGCTGTTGGCTTGATATGATTAATCATGAAAACATCCAAAGCTGTTTCCTGTCCATTGTACAATATTTTTATAGTTTCAGGGCCACAACTAAGTCCCTCTAATCCATATGTGGTACTAGGTTCAGTGGAATTTATAAAGTTGCTGTTCCCGCCAATGATTCCTACTGAATAGTCCTCTTTAGATGTTCTAGCATCTTCTACTTTGTGTTTCCATAACGTTTTAGAATCTACTAATGCAGTGAAATCACTATTAGATACTGGGTCGTTATCTATTAAACCAAATAGTTTATAGTCTCCCTGCTGTAACGCTGATAGCTGATAAAAGTCATTAGGATTATCAACAGTTTCTTCAGTGTATTTTTCAATAGTTAAATCATCAAAGAAGCAAGCTCCTGGATAGAGGGTGTCATCCCCTAATTTGCCTTCACCATACCAAAACTCAATATTAACCTGTCTCGCAGACAGTTCATTTCCTTTTATTTTAAGCGTTAACTCTTCCCACTTCCCACCAGTTTCTCCATCCCAACCTATTTTTGATTTGGCTTCTAATTTAGCTTCGTTAGAAATACTTGCCCCTGTAAGTCTAAATGTTGCTGATACATTTTTAGAACCATCGTAGTACTCAAGGTACTTGTTGTATGCAACCATTTCTTCTTCATATTTACTAACTTTTGCAGGATCAGATTCGTCCCCTTCTTTCAATTTTGGCTCTGCCATCTCGGGTATCCATATATAGACCCAAACAGATAATTTATAATAAGTGTTCTTTTCAATTTCTAATTTCTTCTTGCTTTGGAATCCTGCTCCACTTATCTTATTTTTTGGATGGTAAATAAGTAGCGCATTGGTATCATGTGAACTTTCGGCCACTCTACCACTATTTCCGTCCTTACCCTCTATTGCATAAACCCAAGATAAATCAGCGTTTTGTTTGTAGAAATCTTCATGTGGGGGTGCTTTAAAATCTTCATATATGGTTGCATATATATTTTTATGTCCCTCTTCATTGAATGAGTACAACTTAGACATATCAAAAACACCTAACGGGAAAGTGGAATTATTACTTTCGTTATAAGTTATTCCTTCGTTTCCGAAATCATCTTTATCTGTTGTAGATAAATCGCTCTTCCCTACAAAAAACTTATAATTCGGCGATGCCCCTTTCTTAGCAGAGTAATAATGCTTAGTGTACATAGCATACGTAGTAGTTGCATCATAAGCAGTGTATTGCGTCATTGCGGGATCTGGGAATGTAAGGTCGAGGCGCGTTTGCACGTTGCCATTTTCATCCGTAGTTTTTTGTTGATTTGAAACTGTTTCAGTTACATTCTCATACTCCTCTTGTTCTATTTTTGTTAAAACCACATTATCATATAGCACCACACCGTTAGCAAGATAAGGATTGGCATCCGAGCCAATCTTTGCAGGACCGTGCCCTAACCAAAGCTGAATTTGAAATTTTCGATCCTCAAAATTGTTCCCTTTTATGTATATGCTATAAACATCCCAAGTCTTATTGGTGTCAATTGATAAAAACTCGACAAAAGCACCATCTGTTATGCAAATAGCTGCACCAGTTTTACTATTGCCTTCAGGTTTCTGAATATCGGTGTAAACGTCAATACTAAGTAAGTAGTGTGTGTTCTTTTGTACTGTTACATCTCCGCTTGTAAAGTAAATAGAACCCGCATCTTGTGAGCCTGGGATGCTAAGTAGTAATGCGTTTGTGTCTGTAACGACACCTTCTTCTTTTGGCGTAGACGGAGAAACGCCAGGATATGAGTCAAAATCGCTTATAAAACCTTTGTTTGCTTCAAACTTATTTCCATCTAAGTCTATGATGCCCATTTCAATTCCTGTCACGGTTGTTGATTTTGAACCGTTTTTCGCAGTCCACCCAGTTACTGTTGATTGTACATAACGTTTAGAAGAGGTCGAGCCAACATTTGCAAATCTGCCATTCGGCACAATTAGCCCATCATTAATTGTTTCTTCCTCTACAGGCTTATCTTTACCATCATCAATCACAGGGGGTTTACAAGCGATAATAAATAAAAGGCAAAAAGCAACAATCGTTACGATAATTAAAAATATAGGTTTGTTTTTTCTCATCATTCCACCATCTAACTATTCAAAATATATAAACTACTCTCATTCTTCCAAAAACTTTTATAGTCTACACAATCAAAGTTTGGAAATATAAGCATTAAAATATTATCATAACGAGCGCATAAAGACAACAAAATGCATAATTATATATTTTAGTAATTTAAAATTAAGGCCAAACCTATTCATCAATGGTACCAATATCGAGGCATGTTGATTTGCACAATTATGACAAGCATGCTATTGGGATATATTTATTTGCTAACCTGCCCACTTGATGATATACTAATTTTGCAGAGTAGATGTGTTGCGTTAAGTGTCACAGAATGGGATGTCGTCTGTGAACGAAAGAAAATAACTGCGGTAACACATCGCATCCGTTGCGAGATTTTCATAAATATAAAAAAGATATCTTTCAATATGGTTGTCCTCTCTGCAAGGAGGACTTTTTTATGAATAATAGGAAAACCTATTTTACAACTAGGAAAATTGCTTATACTGCTATTTTTATAGCAATTGGGCTTGTAGCAAAATTTTTCAGTCTTACCATAGGAGCACAAAAATTTACAATTTTTTATACAACTTGCGTACTTGCAGGAATGTTTCTAGGGCCTATTTCTGGACTACTTGTGGGTGGGCTATCCGATCTTATTGCATCACTAATGCAAGGCGGAACACTACCTTTAATCACCTTAGGAGCCGCAATGCTAGGGTTTATCCCAGGATTAGTTTCAAAAATACCCAAGTTAAAACCACAATTTAAAATAGCTATTAGTTATGTCTTAATCTACATTATTACAACACTCGTAATAAATTCACTAGCACTTTATCCTATTTTAGGCGGAGGTAAAACCTTCTGGGCATTCCTAATCTACAGATTGCCTAAGCAAACTATTGTACTGGTTATAAATATATTTTTGACATACTTAATTTATTTCCCACTTGCAAAACTTTTTTATCGAAAAACCACTCAGCAAACTAAAACATTTGCAACTACCGAAAATACACAAAAAAACGCTGAAAATACCGACATCAAACCCATCCCTCGGCACTAATTAAATTGGTAGCATATTCTTGAATTACTTCATTAAGAATTTATCTTATAAACCATACAGCATTGTTGTGCATCTTACGCTACATAGGCAATAAGTCCATATGCTATCTGTTTTCACCCTGTAAAAACTCCCGGAGGCTCTCCCCGGTAAAACTGTTTTCATTTTCCATGATGTCCTTTGGAGTACCAGATGCTATAACATATCCGCCAGCGTCTCCACCTTCCGGTCCTAGATCAATTACAAAGTCAGATGTTTTAATAACATCTAGATTATGCTCAATAACTATAACAGTATTTCCACTATCTACTAATCGCTGTAGAATTATTAACAACTTTTCAACATCAGCTGCATGTAGCCCTGTTGTTGGTTCATCTAGGATATAGAGCGTTTTGCCCGTATGTCTTTTGCTCAATTCAGTTGCCAATTTAACTCTCTGCGCCTCACCGCCAGAAAGGGTCGTTGACGGTTGCCCTAATTTGATATATCCAAGCCCTACGTCCTGCAATGCTTTGATTTTATTGTAGATCATAGGGATATTTTCAAAAAACTCACAAGCCCTATCCACTGTCATATCTAAAACATCAAAAATTGATTTCCCTTTATATTTAACAGCAAGCGTTTCTTTGTTATATCTCTTTCCATCGCAAACTTCACACTTTACATATATGTCGGGTAAAAAATGCATCTCGACTAACAAGCTACCATCGCCTTTACAATTTTCACACCTTCCACCTTTTATATTGAAACTAAATCTTCCTGCTTTATATCCACGAGCCTTCGCATCGGGTGTCATCGCAAATAAATTTCTTATGTTGGTAAAGACCCCAGTATATGTCGCTGGATTTGACCGGGGGGTTCTTCCTATAGGGCTTTGATCTATAACAATAACCTTGTCAATGTATTCTAGACCGTCAACCCTATCACAATCACCTAATTTAATATCTGAACCGTTAATTTTCCGGGCAACATATGGATATAGAACATCAATAATGAGAGAAGATTTACCGCTACCCGAAACCCCTGTTATTGTTGTAAAGAGTCCTATAGGGATATCTACATTGATATTCTTTAAATTGTTCTCCCTGGCTCCTACAACAGTGATATATTTATCAGATGTTTTCCTGTAATTCTCTGGTGTGTTTATATAACGGCGCCCAGCAAGATAGTCTCCAGTAATAGACGTAGGTTCAGACATTATATCTTGAACTGTACCCTGGGCTACTAAATATCCTCCCTTTTCTCCTGCATAAGGACCTATGTCAATAATCTGGTCTGCTGTCCGAATAGTTTCTTCATCATGCTCTACAACAATTAATGTATTCCCGCTATCTCTTAATTTTAAAAGTGAGTTCAATAGCTTCTTATTATCGCGTTGATGTAGGCCAATACTTGGCTCATCAAGAATATATATAACTCCAGTTAAGCCACTTCCTATCTGGGTCGCCAATCTGATTCTCTGACTTTCACCACCACTCAATGTAGAACTCATTCTTGATAATGTTAAGTATCCAAGCCCAACATTTATCAAAAAGTTAATTCTAGCTTTTATTTCATTTATTATCCGTTCTGAAATTTTTGTATCATTTTCGGAAAGCTTTAATTGTTGAAACCAATTATATAACATGGTAATTGGCATATCTGTAAGTTCTACTATATTGCGATTACCAACAGTAACAAACATAACCTCTCGCCTTAAGCGTTTACCATTACATTCATTGCAAGGTATTGGTGCCATATATTTTTCTATATCTAGTTTGACATACTCAGATCTAGAATTATCATATCTGTCCTTGAGCATATTGACAAATCCTATAAAAAATCCACTATGATCTGACTTGAATAAATTTGATTTATATTCTTCAAGAGAGGAGCCTTTTACGCCTTTTCCGTATAGTAGCATATCTTTAACTTTTTTATCTAAATCCTTCCACGGAACATTTAGGGAAAAGCCATATTTTTCGCTCAAAGCCCTTGTCGTTTTCTTTACTATGTATGGATATTCCATCAAGGCATAACCGCCAATTTTTATAGCCCTATCTTTCAAAGTTAAATTTTCATCAGGAATAATCTTTTGTGGGTCTACCTCCATACACACACCTAAACCTGCACATTTTGGGCAAGCACCAAAAGGACTATTAAATGAAAACATTCTCGGAGACAGTTCCGGTATGGAAACATCACAATCAGGACAAGTGAATTTAGTGGAATACAAAGTTTCTTTGCCATCTATTTCTACTATAATCAGCCCTTCGGCTACTCTAAGGGCTGTTTCTACACTGTCGGTTAATCTACGTTGCATATCTGGTTTAACAATGAGCCGATCGATAACAGCTGATATATGATGCTTGATGTTTTTTTCAAGGATTATTTCTTCGTCTAAGGTTCTCATTTCACCATCAACTTTTACTCTTGTAAAACCTTCTGACTTTAATGTTTCAAAAATCTTTTTATGCTCACCTTTTCTCCCATTTACAATCGGCGCCATTATTATGACACGACTTCCTTCCAATGAATTCATTATCATTTCGCTAATTTGATCTACAGATATTGCCTTGATTTCCTTTCCGCAACTAGGACAATGGGGTATCCCTATACTGGCAAATAACAATCTCAAATAATCATAAATTTCCGTAACCGTTCCCACAGTAGATCTAGGATTATGCGAAGTGGTTTTTTGATCAATTGAAATCGCTGGAGATAATCCATCAATATATTCTACATTCGGCTTTTGCATCTGCCCTAAAAATTGTCTTGCATAACTGGACAAACTCTCCATATATCGTCTTTGTCCTTCTGCAAAAATCGTGTCAAACGCCAAGGAGGATTTTCCGCTCCCACTCAGCCCAGTTAGTACTACCAACTTGTTTCGAGGGATTTCAACATCTATGTTTTTCAAATTATTCTCTTTTGCACCCTTTACAAAAATACTATCCCGCATTTCAACCTCTTCCTTGCTATAATATAAATTAGTTAACTTTCGCCCTAATCACATATATTAAACGAATAAAATACATAAAATGTACTACGTTACTTATCTCTTTGCTCTTTCAATCTTGCTATTTTATCTCTTATTACTATTGCACTTTCAAAATCATATGTAGATGAAGCGACCTGCATTAGTCCATAAAGTCTTTCTATTTCAGCGTTGATTTCTTTTTTATTTAATTTAACCGATTCTTTAGCAGCTTTTTGTGTTATTAGTAATGTATTAACTATCGGCTTGACAATAGTTTTTGGTGTGATGTTATTTTCAATATTATGTTTAATTTGTATATTCCTTCTCCTTTCTGTCTCGTCTATAGCTTCTTGCATACTTCTCGTTATTTTATCTGCGTACATTATTACAACTGCATCTTTGTTTCTAGCAGCTCTACCAACCGTTTGGATTAATGAAGAACGAGACCTTAAAAAGCCTTCCTTATCAGCATCTAAAATTGCCACCAACTGCACTTCAGGAATATCTAAGCCTTCTCTTAATAAATTGATACCTACAATGACATCTATCTCTCCTTTGCGCAAACGAGTAATTTTTTCTATTCGTTCTAGTGTTTCAATATCACTGTGCATATATTCGACTTTTATATTATTTTCAATCAAATAATTTGTTAAACTCTCTGCCATTTTCTTTGTTAATGTTGTTATTAGAACGCGTCCCGAATTCGCTTTAACACTGTTTATTTCCGAAATCAAATCATCCATTTGACCCTCGGTTTTTCTCACTTCTATTCTAGGGTCTACAAGCCCTGTTGGCCTTATTAACTGTTCTGCAACTACAGTAGACCTTTCCAGTTCATATTCAGACGGCGTAGCAGAAACACAAATCATTTGATTAATTCGCTTATTAAATTCAATGAAGTTAAGAGGTCTGTTATCATATGCCGCGGGCAATCTAAAACCATAGTCAACTAAATTCTTTTTACGAGACCGATCTCCGTTATACATTCCTCTGATTTGTGGAATCGTCATATGACTTTCGTCTATAAAGAGTAGAAAATCATTAGGAAAATAATCAAGCAAGGTAAATGGTGGTTCACCGGGTTTTCTACCATCAAAATATCTAGAATAATTTTCAATGCCATTGCAATATCCAATTTCCCGAATCATCTCAATGTTGTAATTAACTCTCTCTCTGATTCTCTGTGCTTCAATAAGTTTTCCTTGTTCAATAAAAAACTTTTCTTGCGTTCTCGCATCTTCGCCAATTGTATAGAGAATATCCTCAAGTGGAGTATCTCCTACGATGTAGTGTGAAGCAGGGAAGATTGCAACATGAGAAACCGTATTGTGCACTCTTTTTGTTACAACATCAACCTCGGTAATCTTTTCTACCAAATCATCAAAAAACTCTACCCTAACTGCTATATTTGAGGAATAAGATGGAAATATTTCTAAAACATCTCCACGCACACTAAAAGTTGATCTAGTTAGTTCAAAATCATTTCTATTATATTGATTGGCAATCAATCGATCTATTAGGTCATCTCTATTAATTATGTCTCCTTCCCTAATTGAAATAACATTTCTAAAATATGTTTCTGGAGCGCCTAATCCATAAATACATGAAACCGACGACACAATAATCACATCTCTTCTTTCGCCTAAGGAAGAAGTTGCACTATGCCTCAACTTGTCAATCTCATCATTAATTGCAATGTCTTTTTCTATATATGTATCACTTCTTGGGATGTATGCTTCTGGTTGATAATAATCATAGTATGAAACAAAATATTCTACCCTATTCTTAGGGAAAAGTTCCCTAAATTCATTACAAAGTTGAGCAGCCAAGGTTTTATTATGGGCCATAACCAATGTTGGCCTTTGAACGTTCTGAATAATATTAGCCATAGTAAATGTTTTCCCGCTACCAGTAACACCTAATAAAACAGATGTTTTATCACCCTTGTTCACGGCAGTTGTTAATTGCGCAACCGCTTGCTCTTGATCACCAGCTAAAGAAAAATTAGAAACCAACTCAAATTTATGTTCTTTACTCATACATTATATACTAGCACAAAATAGGTGCATTGACTTTATTTTTTGACCAATTTACTCAACTGACGAGTATCAAATCGACAAGACCCTCTCTACGAGTTTCTTTGGATTTAAATAACCATTTTATGTCTATATTACTTAGCCTACTTTTAAACTTAAAATATTAATATACAAAACTACGAGCACTATAAGCTCTTATTTTAAATATCAAAATTAAATAATAGCGTCAATTATTACTTTTACAAGATATCCAACAATTGCCACCAATACAGCAATGCCTAGACGTATATACAACTTTTTACGTGCAGTTTTTTTATCACGCTCATACGACTTACCTAAATCTTTCAAAACTATTACATAAACAGTCTCATCTTTCCTATGTGCAATATCATATTCGAAATAACCTTCTAATCGTAATGCATCCAATGTCTTCTCTACATCTTCTATGCGAAAATCGTATTTGTAGGGGATGTTTTCTAAAATCTCTATAGGCGAAACAATACATTGGCCTGTTTTCGATGCCAATTTAAAAATAGTTTCCATTAAAATTTTTTCTTTTTTTCCTAATAACATACCTAAATATTGACTTGTATCAAGCTTTAATTTTTAAAAACTATTATGATTACTGTGCGCTAGTTATCGATTACCACTCCTAAAACTCCACCTCAACATAACTAAATTAGACAACCTTATTATGTTCTACTTTTTAAAAATCATTATGACTGCCATAACGATAGCGACGATTACTCCTCCTAAAATTCCACCAAGTAGTCCAGATATGAAATGTTTAATATTGTTCTCTCTTAGGCTAATAACACCGCTCACATTATCAGACTTTTCACTTCCTGCAATAACTAATCCACTCAATGAAGGCTTGACAACTATACTTTTATTATCATTTAATTTTATGTCAATATACTTTTTTAACTCTAAATACTTGATTAAACCATCCAATTCCTCTAAGTTATCACACTGGTCTTTTAGAGCAGATTTTACTTCTAGTTTGTTTAGTACAACAAACTCTCCTTCTATAGAATTACTAATGATGTATTGCAATAACCGTAATGCTTTCTTGTTCATATTAAATCGTTATTCTAGTATTTAACTAACTTATTAAATTATAAAACTCGAATCAGCGCATTAACTTTATTCACTATATCCAATGATTTGATTTCTTTAATAGCTTTTGATACTGCGCTTTCTTCAGTTTTATGTATCATAAACACAATGTCTGCAGCCCCTTTAGACGCTATTTGTTCCACACTATTAATTGATACCTCATATTTTCCAAATGTAGCCGCTATCTTTGCAAGAACTCCAGGTTTATCAACTACATTCATTCTTACATAATATTCGCATTCAAAATCGTCTTCGAAATCGTCAAGGTTTATTTTATCAAACCTCATTACCTTATGTGTAGTTTGTTGCGCACAAAAAACTATATCTGACACAATAGCAGATCCTGTTGGCAAGTCACCAGCGCCTCTCCCGTAAAACATTACATCTCCAACATTATTTCCATTGATCATAATTGCATTAAAGGAACCCTTAACACTTGCTAATGGGTTATCGTTTGATATAAATGAGGGATGTACTCTAGCTTCTATTTTTCCATTATTTAATTTTCCAATAGCTAATAATTTAAGGGTATAGCCAAACCTACGGCCATATTCTATATCTATCTTTTCTATATTAGAAATCCCCTCTCGATATATTACATCTATCGGAACTCTCTTTTTAAAGCACAATGAAGAAAGTATCGATAGTTTGTACATACTATCATAACCTTCAACATCCGCGGTGGGATCTGCTTCCGCGTAACCTAAATCTTGAGCTTCCTTTAGTACGCTTGCATAATCTCTTCCCTCGTCAGCCATTTTTGTAAGTATGTAGTTTGTTGTTCCGTTTACAATACCTTGAATTGATAATATTTCATTGCCTTGCATGCTTTCTGTTAATGCTCTGATAATGGGAACGCCTCCCGCAGAAGTCGCTTCAAAATATAAACCTGCATTCCCTTCAACTGCAGCTAATTCTAATTCAGACCAATGTTTAGAAAACATCTCTTTATTGGCAGTTACAATACTTTTTCCTGCTTTTAACGCCTTTAATAAATATGTTCTTGCAGGTTCAATCCCCCCAAAAAACTCGGCAACAATACTAACTCTATCGTCTTTTAAAACTGCATCATAATCATCTGATATCATACTTGGGTCAAGACCAAACTTTTTTGCTCGATCTTTATTCCTATCAATGATGTACAGTACCTCGATATCCACTCCTTCAGTCTGTTTAATTTTTTCTTTCATGGTTGTTAGAATTTGGTACGTTCCTCCACCTACTGTTCCTAATCCTAACAGTGCTACTCCGACTTTTTTCATACTGACTCTCCTTATTTGTGTTATGTACTTTGATACTATTTTTAGTTATTTAAATAACGAACCTTAGGCATTCAATTCATACAAAATTTTAAGGCCTTTGAGCGATAATGCCCTATCTACCTTATCAAAAATATTCCCGTTGCTACCGACCAGCTGACTCATACCTCCAGTTGCAATAACCTTTAAATTATCAAAATTACTTTCTCTTTTCATGCCATTCACAATCCCCTCCACGAGACCTGTGAAACCATAAATTATTCCTGACTGCATATTTTCTATAGTTGTTTTTGCTATGATGTTTTCTGGTTTCACTAATTCGATGCGAGGAAGTTTCGCAGCTGTGTTCGTTAATGCTTCAGCACTAGTTTTAATTCCAGGAGCTATAGCTCCTCCAGCGAACACGCCTTTTTCTGTTATTAAATTGAACGTTGTAGCACTTCCAAAATCAACAACTAAGCAAGGGCCACCATATATATTATATGCAGCAACCGAATTTACTATTCTATCGGCTCCTAAATCTTCAGGGTTTGTATATCCTAACTCAATCCCTAAATTTAATGAACAGTTTACTGTTATGGGTTTATGCTTAAGATAAAATGAACACATGTGCTCTATCGTATAGTTTAAAGCGGGCGCAACAGAACTCATAATTATACCTTCAACATCATCAAATGACCTATGTATATTGGCAAATAAATCATAAAAAATCATTCCGAATTCATCTGCGGTCTTGCTATGATCGCTTGCTATACGCCACGTATATACAATTTCTGATTTTTCCACAATCCCTATCTTTATGTTAGTGTTACCTACGTCTAGAAGAATAATCATATCGCCTCCATGTTTGATAAAATATTATCATATTGCCAGCATTATAGTCAATTAATCATATGATTACATACATATGCTTTACGCATTCGTTTGCATTTAATCCAAAAATCTAGGAAGGGTTAAAACTTTGCAATTAACATGAGAATAACATTTACGCCTTCCACTATCAAACGTTACACTTACCTTGTAATGCTCGAGGGCTGTCTATAACTCTTATTACTATAACAACCGACAACCTCACGCCTCTTAATTATACAAAAAAGCCGTCGGGTTAACCAACGGCTTCCTATTAACTGCATTGCTATGATTTAGTCAATCATTTCTAAAATACATCTTTCAGCATCGTCCCCACGCCTATTTTCTAATCTAATGATTCTGGTATAACCACCACCAACACCTAACTCAGCTTTCCTCGCAGCGTATTTAGGCGCATATTCTCTAAAAACCTTCTCAATTAGAGGGTATTTAATGTCAGCAATTCTTTTCTTATAGTCTGCTTTCTTTTCTTTTTCACCCTGAATCTCTTTTAAGTCTCTTAAAATAGTCATCATTTTCCTGCGCGCAGCCAATTTCTTAGGACCATCATTAATGTACTCAACTTTAATTGTTTCATCTTTTCGATTAAGTTTGTCTTTATTTACTTTAACTGTATCTTCGTAGGTGTTAATCCCTAGCGTTACTATCTTTTCTGCAATCCTGCGTACAGACTTAGCTCTATCGACTGTTGTTTCAATTTTTCCATGCCAAAGTAACTCGCTTGCTTGATTCCTTAAAATAGACATCCTTATGCTAGTTCTTTTGCCTAATTTTTTATTCTTCGCCATCTTATATCTCTCCTTAGTCTTCCTTCTTTCTTAAAGACAATCCTGCTAACTCAAGCTTCTCCAACACTTCTTCCAGAGATTTCTTTCCTAAATTCTTTACCTTTAGCATTTCATCCTCTGTCATGTTTATTAATTGGTCAATAAAGAATACGCCATGTCTCTTTAGACAATTCAATGGTCTTACAGAAAGTTCTAATTCCTCAATACTACGTTTAGAATAATCTTGAGTCGTTTCTTCTTGCGTTACTTCTTCAAAAACATTTTTTTCTTCCATTCCATCAACTAAGTTTATAAATAAATCCAAGTGATTATTAAGTAACTTAGCAGCTAGTGATACTACTTCTTTGGCAGTCGCGGCTCCATTCGTTTTAACAAACACCTTTAACTTATCATAATCGATCGACTGCTCTACACGAGTGCTTGACACCTCATATTTAACAGCTTTTACTGGGGAGAAAAAACTATCGATTGGAATATATCCTATTGGAGATGAAGAAAGTTTATTATCTTTGGCAGATTTATATCCTCTACCAGATCCGATTGTGAGTTCCATATCGAGACTCGCTTTATCATCTAATGAGCAAATATATGCAGATTTATTTGTAACTTCAATGCCTAATGGCAGTTGAATATCCCCAGCACAAACAATGCCAGCTTCGTTTTTTACAAGTCTAGCTGTAACAGTCTCAAACTTATCTAAATTAGTGGCTTTTATTGCAATTTCTTTAAGATTTAAAACTATCTCCATAACATCTTCTCTAACGCCTTCAATTGTTGAATACTCGTGAGAAACACCACTAATTTTAACTCCAATAATTGCTACCCCTGGAAGCGCGGTACTTAACACTCTACGCAAACTGTTTCCAATTGTAATTCCATTACCTCTTTCTAAAGGCTCTACTGTAAACCAAGCTTCAGACCCATTTTCCATTTCTTCCACTAATATTTTAGGTTTAATTACTTCCAACATTTATGTTTTCCTCCCTATTACTTAGAGTATAACTCAACAATCAAGTGTTCTGAAATCTCAACATCTATATCTTCTCTAACTGGTAGTGCTTCTATTTTGCCGGTCAGTGTAGCTGGATCAAATGTTAGCCATTTGGGTAGATTGGATGCTTTTGATGCTTTTACTTCCTTGAAGAATGCTTTTTCTTGTTTGCTTGTCCTTACTGAAATGATATCGTTCTCTTTTACTAAAAATGAAGGGATATCAACTTTTTTGTCATTCACACAAATGTGACCATGTGTAATAAGTTGTCTTGCTTGTGCACGACTAGTGGCTATTCCCATACGATAAACCACATTATCTAACCTTCTTTCTATCAGGATAAGCATGTTTTCACCAGTTACGCCCCTCATGTTAGTTGCTTTATCGTAATAACTGCGAAATTGACTTTCTAGTAATCCATATATCCTTTTGGTCTTTTGTTTTTCTCTTAACTGAATACCATATTCTGTTCTCTTTTTCCTAGATGCACCATGTTGACCTGGAGCAACGGGTGTTATGTTTTGATTAAACGGACAACCCTCGCTCATGCATCTATCACCCTTTAAAAATAACTTACTCCCTTCGCGTCTGCATAACTTGCAAACTGGGCCTGTATATCTTGCCATATTTAACTGCCTCCTAAATTATAACCTTCTAACTTTTGGTGGACGGCATCCATTATGTGGAATTGGGGAAACGTCTCTAATCATTGTAACTTCCAGTCCGCATCTTTCAAATGCTCTAATAGCAGACTCCCTTCCTTGTCCTGGTCCTTTAATGTATACTTCCACTGTTCTGAGTCCGTGTTCTTTCGCTATATTTGCTGCGTCCTCTGCAACAGTTTGAGCAGCATATGGCGTTGATTTACGACTTCCACGCATCCCAATTTTACCTGAAGATGACCAACTTATGGTATTTCCATCCATATCAGTAATTGTAACTATAGTATTATTGAATGAGGCATAAATATGTGCCTGCCCCTTTTCAATCTTTTTTAAATCTCTTCTTCTTTTTATAGCTGTTCTTTTTTTCACTGCTGCCATAAAATTGCCTCCTATTAACTATTTAACTGGCCTTTTTAGCACGACCTACCGTGCGTTTAGGCCCTTTACGTGTACGAGCATTTGTCTTTGTAGATTGTCCACGAACAGGCAAGCCCTTTCTATGTCTTATGCCTTTGTAAGAACCTATATCTTGTAACCTTTTAATGTTTTGACTAACTTCTGAACGAAGTGTTCCTTCTACTTTATAGTGATTTTCTAAACATGAACGAATTTTTACCACATCGTCTTCAGACAAATCTTTCACACGAGTGTTTGGATCAATTTCGCATTCTGCAAGAACTTTAAGAGATGTTACTCTACCTATTCCGTAGATATAAGTAAGACCTATTTCAACCCTTTTTTCACGAGGTAAGTCTACACCTGCAATACGAGCCATTTAATAACCTCCAAATTATTTTTTATTGATATATATATTTGCAATCATTGTATCAACTCAATATAGAGTTCAGCCGCTTCAATGATTGTTTTTATTCACAAAACCAAAAGCAAGTATACCACGACAGATTATATTTTTGCAATTGATTTTACTACAGCAACTAACATTAGCCCTGTACTTGTTTATGGTTTGGATATTTGGAACAAATAACCATAACCTTACCATTACGTTTAATTATTTTGCATTTATCACACATAGCTTTTACTGATGGTCTTACTTTCATTTTTCGCCTCCTAGTTTTTGTATCTATAAGTGATTCTACCCATTGTAAAATCATATTGTCCAAAAGCAACTCTAACTTGGTCACCCTCGGTTACTTTTATAAAACTTTGACGCATTTTCCCAGATAGGTATGCCATTACAATTCTGCCACTTTTTAGCTCAACCTTAAACTTTGTACCTGGCAAAACTTCGATTACTGTTCCTTCTTCTTCAATAATACCTTCTTTAGACATCTTTTCTCCTATTGTTATATCGTTATATCAAGCACTCTTTATTGTTACATAGATCCATTGTATGGCCTTAAAGCGCTCTTGACTTCTGCATCAAATAATTTTTTATTTTGCTCTAACTTTTCCTTTATTTTGTCAATAGTTACACCCTCTGTTTTTAGGTGCTTAATTTTCTTCTTTTTGGGAGAATCTACTCTCCTTAAATTTCCATCGGCAATGAGAACATATTCATCATCCACAATTTCCACTACTAGATAGAATCTCCCTGCGTCTCTACCTGATAATGAAAAAACAACTTCACCTAATGTTAAAACTTTTACTCTCTTCATTTTATTATAGTGTTAATATCTCGATACCTTCGTCACCAATGACAACCGTATTTTCATAATGTGCCGATAATGAGCCGTCTTTAGTTACAACAGTCCAATCATCTTCCAAAACCTTGATTCTGTGATTACCTGCACTTATCATTGGCTCTATTGCTATCACCATATTCTTTTCTAATCTTAATCCTCTACCCTGCACACCATAATTGAGAACATCTGGATCTTCATGTAGATTTCTGCCTACCCCGTGACCCGCTAACTGTTTAATAATCGAAAATCCATTCCTTTCTACATAACTTTGTATTGCGTGTCCAAGGTCACCTAATCTAACTCCCGCTTTTAGTATTCCTACACCTTCAAAAAAGCTCTGTTTACACACATCCATAAGATTCTGGCGTAGCGAGTCTATTTCTCCGATAGCTATTGTCCGTGCAGCATCGGCATGAAATCCTCCAACAATAGCACCTGCATCCACTTTGAGAAGCGTACCTTCTTCCAAAACTCTATGAGAGGGTATACCGTGAACAACTTCCTCGTCGATTGACGTGCAGATTGCTCCAGGAAACCCACCATATCCTAAGAAAGATGGGGAAGCATTACACTTTTTAATATACTCATAAGCAATTGTGTTAAGTTTTCTAGTAGTTATTCCAGGCTTTGCATGCTCTTCTACGATGGCTAACACATCTCTAACTACTGCACCTGCCTGTCTCATATATTCAATTTCTTGTTCAGTTTTTATTGTTATCATTTAGTTGCCAAAGTCTTTTGCAGGTTCTCAAATGTTTTTTCCACACTCTCGCTTCCATCTATTTGTATTAACAACCCTTTGTTTTGATAATACTCAATGAGGGGAGAAGTGTTTTTTTCGTAAACTTCTAACCGCTTTAAGACAGTTTCTTCCTTATCGTCATCCCTTTGATATAGCTGTTTACCACATTTTTCACATAATTGGGAGCTATAAGAGTTTGTGTTGTAAGTTGCGCCACAAGTACACATTCTTCTTCCAGAAATTCTTTTAACGACAATGTCCTTTCCGACTACTATATCAATAACATAATCTAAGTCTGTTATTTTACTTAAAGCCTCGGCTTGTGGAATTGTGCGTGGGTATCCATCAAGAATAAACCCGTTAACACAATCTGGTTCGCCTAACCTTTGCTCTACTATTTTGTCGACCACCTCATCTGGTACAAGTAGCCCTTTATCCATATAGCTTTTGGCTAATTTTCCGATTTCAGTACCCGCTTTAAGATGAGCTCTAAAAACATCGCCAGTTGATATATGTGGTATTTTATAATAGTCCGCCATAACGACAGCTTGGGAGCCTTTCCCTGCGCCTGGAGCACCTAATAATACAAATTTCATTATTTCAAAAATCCCCTATTGCTCTTTACTAATAACTGTCCTTGGAGCTGCTTATCTAACTCTAATGATACTGACACTACAATTAGTAAGCCTGTAGCTGAAAAAGCCTGCCCTAAACCTAAATCCTTAAATCCGTCAACCTGTTGTAGTATTAAAGTTGGAATCAAGGCGATGACAGCTAGGTATAATGCTCCAAATAGAGTTAATCTGTTGTTAATTCTCCTTAAATAATCTGCAGTAGGTTTGCCTGGAGAAATACCTCCTACAAGCGTACCTCCTCTTTCTTTCAGATTTTTTGCGACATCATCTGGATCAAACTGTATTTGTGCATAAAAGTAAGAAAAGAATATGATTAAGAAAAACATAAACACAGAATATAAGTGTCCATTTGAACCAAACCATGTGGACCAAAACATACCAAATTTTGATGTTGCAGCGCCTGCAAATTGAATGATCATTTGCGGAAATGTAATTAACGATGAAGCGAAAATTATTGGCATAACGCCGCTTGCACTAACTTTTAATGGTATGTATGTTGTTTGAGATTGTGTTTGCCTGTTACCTACAACTCTCCCGCCAGAGTATATTACACCAACTCTTCTTTCTGACATGTCTACATAAACAATTGCAAATATTAGTAGGAACAGAAGAAGGAAAAAGCCTAACAAATACCACACTCCGGTTGTGTCTGTTGAACTACCTCTTGCTATTGACAAAATCGCATTCATTATTGTTGTACCTAAAGAAGAAATGATACCAACGAAAATTATAAATGAAGTACCATTGCCGATGCCGTATTCTGTAATCCTTTCACCTATCCAAAGTACAAGTGAAGAACCACCAACTAAAATTATGACAATACATATCATAGTAAACACTTGATTAATTTGTTGCGCTTCGGGATCGGTTGATGTTCCAAATACTGGAACAATATAGTCTTTCCAGAGGAAAATTATTCCAATAGCTTGAATAAGTGCTAAAAGAATAGCTACATATCTTGTATATTGTGTAATTTTTTTTCTACCTTCTTCACCTTCTTTAGCAAGTCTACCAAGTTTTGGTATAACAAGCGTTAGCAATTCCATAATGATGTATGAGTTTATGAATGGCACTATTCCTAAAGCAAATATTGTACCATTAGAAAATGCCGAGCCAGTAATTGCAGATAATAACATAAAGAAATCATCTGTTATGGCTTTATTCATCATTTGACCTATATCTAGTCCAGGTATAGGTACAAAACAACCAATTCTATACATAAGAAGGAATCCTAATGTAATTAGAATCCTTTTTCTTATATCTTTATCCTTGAAAGCGTTAACGATAGTTCTAAACATTAGAGCACCTCTATTTTTCCACCTGCTTTTTCAATTTTTTCAATAGCTGTTTTTGAAAATTTTGCCGCTTTAACAGTTAAAGGCTTGGTTAATTCGCCTTCTCCTAAAACTTTTAATCCATCTTTTTCAATTTTCCCAATAACTCTATTGCTTAATAGGAAATCTGCGTCGATAACAGTATCTGCATCAAAAACCTCAAGAGAACCTACATTTACTATACTAAACTCGGATTTAAACATGTTTTTGAATCCGCGTTTTGGTAATCTTCTAATTAAAGGCATTTGCCCGCCTTCAAACCCTGGTCTGACGCCACCACCACTTCTTGCCCATTGTCCCTTGTGCCCTTTTGTACTGGTTTTTCCGTGTCCTGAACCAATACCTCTACCTATTCTTTTAGATTGTTTAACAGAGCCATCTGCTGGTTTAATTGTATGTAGTTTCATTTTTTTCTCCTATTACTTTAATTCTTCTACTTCAACAAGATGCTGCACTTTGAAAACCATTCCTCTAATAACAGGATTGTCTTCATGAATCTTGAACTGACCGATTTTGCGAAGCCCAAGAGCTGCTACTGTATCTTTTTGATCTTGTAAACACCCTATGGTGCTTTTTTTCAAAGTTATTTTCAGTTGAGCCATTTTGACCTCCTATCCTAGTATTTCTTCTACTGTTTTGCCTCTAATTGCGGCAACTTGCTCTGGTGTACGTAAACTTTTTAATCCTTCTACAGTCGCTTTTACGCAGTTGATTGGATTTGTTGTCCCGATTGCCTTAGTCCTTATGTCAGAAATACCACATGCCTCGAGAACAGCACGAACAGCTCCTCCCGCAATAACACCAGTTCCTTCTTCGGCTGGTAACATCAATACTTTTCCACGACCGTAAACACCTATTACTTCGTGCGGTATTGTGGTATCTTTCATTGCTATTGTAACCATGTTTTCCTTTGCCGCCTTCTGTGCTTTAGCTATTGCTTCTGGGACCTCTTTGGCTTTGCCAGTTGCACAGCCAACTCTACCCTTTCCATCGCCTACAACAACAAGGGCAGTAAATCTCATATTACGGCCACCCTTTACAACTTTAGCAACTCTTTTCAAGTCAACCGTTTTCATGATTAACTCTTCTTTTGGTTCTCTATTGAATCTGTCTCTATTTTCTCTTGCCATATCTATCTCCTACTAAAAAATCAATCCTGCTTTTCTTGCGCCTTCAGCAAATGCTGCCACTCTTCCAGTGTAAATGTATCCACCACGATCGTAAACAACTTTGGTATATCCAGCTGCAACAGCTTTTTCACCAAGCTTTTCGCCCACAATTCTCGCTTGTTCTGTTTTAGTCTTTCCGTTTATTGATTTGGAAATATCTTTATTTAATGAACTTAGAGACAACAACGTATTGCCAGCAACATCGTCTATAAGTTGTCCATATATATGACTTGTAGATCTATAAACATTGAGTCTCGGACATTCGACTGTTCCTTTAATATTCTTTCTAATTCTTAAATGAACTTTTTGTCTAGTTTTATTTTTATCTGGTTTATTAATCATTGCTTACTCTCCTATTTACCCGCAGCTTTTATTTCTTTACGAAGAATTGTTTCATCTTTATAACGAATTCCATATCCGTGATATGGTTCAGGCATTCTCTTAGATTTGATGTCCGCAGCACATTGTCCTACTCTTTCTTTATCACAACCTTGGACAACTATCTCTGTTGGACTAGCTACACTAATCGTAATTCCTTCTGGAGTTTCAAATTGAACAGGCTTACTATATCCAATGTAAAGAACTAGAGTCTTGCCTTTCATTTCCACTTTATATCCAACGCCATTAACTATTAGACGTTTTTCGAAACCATCAGTTACACCTTTTACCATGTTGGCAATCAGTGATCTATACAACCCATGCATAGCGTTTTGTTCTTTGCTAGTTTCGGTGTTTTCTAGTCTTACAACACCATTCTCATTAATAATTTTAATTTTACTCTTATTTGAAATTCTTTGAGTAAGGGTTCCCTTAGGGCCTGATACAGTTACCACATTCTTTTCATATTTGAATGTAACATTGTTACCTAAATTAATTGGCTTTACACCTATTCTTGACATTTTTTACCTCCTACCATACATATGCGAGAACTTCGCCGCCAGCTCCAACTTTTCTGGCGTTTTTATCAGTCATAACTCCGCTGGAGGTTGATATAATTGCAATACCCATACCACCTAATACTTTAGGTAGTGCAGTAGCTTTTGCATAAACACGTAAGCTAGGTTTGCTAATCCTTTTCAAGCCTTTGATAGCTTTTTCTTTATTCACGTACTTCAGTCCTATGATAAGTGTATCTTGTACTTGCCCTTCTTTTTTAACAACCTTTACGCTTTCTAAATAACCTTCTTCAACCATAATCTCAGCAATAGATACTTTAATTTTACTTGATGGCATTTCTACAAATGCACTTCTATTTGCTAAGCCATTTCTGATTCTTGTTAGCATATCCGCTATTGGATCTGTCATTGTCATGTTAATTACCTCCTACCAGCTTGCTTTACGAACACCAGGGATTTGCCCTTTGTGTGCTAGTTCTCTAAAACAGACTCTACATACTCCGTATTTGCGAAGAACTGCATGGGGTCTTCCACATATAGAACATCTAGTATATTCTCTTGTAGAGAATTTTTGCTTTCTTTTCTGTTTATTTATCATAGCTTTTTTTGCCATATTTTCCTCCTATCTTGAGAACGGCATTCCAAGTAAGTCTAGAAGTACTCTAGCTTCTTCATCCGTGTTTGATGAAGTGACTATTGTCACATCAAATCCTCTTATCTTATCAATATCATCATATGAAATTTCAGGGAATATCAGTTGTTCTTTAACTCCCATTGAGTAATTTCCTCTTCCATCAAATGATTTCTTTGACACTCCTCTAAAGTCACGAACTCTTGGTAAGGCTATCGAAATTAATTTATCAAAGAAATCCCACATATGTTCATTTCTTAAAGTGACCATTGCACCTATAACTTGACCTTCTCTAACCTTAAAGTTAGCTACTGACTTTTTTGCTTTGGTGTAAACAGCTTTTTGCCCTGCAATTGTTTCCAATTCTTTTACTGCTTTTTGCATTTCTTTTGCGTCTTTAGGATCTTTAACATCGCCTAAACGCATATTCAATACTATTTTCTCTATTTTTGGAACTTGCATTGGTGAAGTATAATTGAACTTTTTCATCATTTGAGGAATTACTTCTTCTTTGTACTTTATAGCCAACCTTCTTACTTCTCTTTGGGCGGGAGCTTCCTTAACAACTTGTTTTTTTGCAGCCATCTTGCGCCTCCTTATTCCTTACTCTCAGCTTTTTTAGTATCCGCTTTTGTTTTTTTCACAGTCGTATCAGTTGCTTTTTTGGTGGTTTTAGTTGATTCTGATTTTGTTATAGGCGTCTTTTTTGTGGCCGTATTTTTAGTCTCAGACTTTTTTTCAACTGTAGTTTTCGCTGATTCTGTTGTCGTTTTAACTGTCTTTTTTGTCACTGTAGCTTTAACCGCTTGCTTTTTTACAACTGCATCTTTGACTTCTGCGACCTTCACCTCGTTTGATCCTTCTTCATTTGTCACATCAGTATTTTTGCTAGGTTCTGGCTTAGTCTCTTCCCCTACTGTTTCAGTTCTTTTAACAGCGGCCGTCCTCTTTCTTACTGTAGCTTTTGCAGCTGCTTTGGCTGTAGCTTTCTTCGTCACTAATACAGCACCGCATTTTTTACAAATACGCACTTTATTTCCATCAACATCGGCGATTCCAATTTTTGTGGTTTTTCCACACGCACTACATACTGGTAAAACATTGCTTATATCCACACTGCCCGGTCTTTTAATCAAACCGCTTTTTTCATTAGGTCTTCGCGCTTTTACCGCTTTAGTGTTGACAGTAGTTAATCCTTGACCTTCAACATACACTCTGTTGTTTGTCTTATCTACCGCAATAACTTGAGCTGTTTTCCCTTTATCTTTTCCTGCAAGAATCATTACATAATCATCTTTGCGAATCTTAGTCTTACCCATCTCTTCCTCCTATAGTACCTCAGGAGCAAGGGATATTATTTTCATGTATCCCCTTTCTCTTAGTTCTCTCGCTATTGGCCCAAAAATACGTGTTCCTTTGGGTTGCTTTTGTACTGGATTGTCAATTATAACAGCTGCATTGTCGTCAAATTTAATAACAGTTCCATCTTTACGTTGTATTTCTTTGCGTGTCCTTACTATTACAGCTTTTATAACATCTCCTTTTTTTACAACTCCGCCTGGGGTAGCAGACTTTACGGATGCGACAATAACATCACCTATGCCAGCACTTCTCACATAAGCACCACCTAGGCATCTAATACACATAATTTCTTTTGCCCCACTGTTATCAGCCACTTTTAATCTTGATTGAGGTTGTATCATTTCCGTGTCTCCTTATTTTGCTCTATCAATAATTCTAACAAGACGCCAATGCTTATTTTTAGATATTGGTCTAGTCTCCATGACCTCTACTTTATCTCCAACATTGCACTCATTATTTTCATCGTGAACATATAATTTTTTTGATCTAGTAATATATTTTTTGATTATTGGGTGTTTCGTCTTTCCGCTAATCAATACAACTATAGTTTTATCCATAGCATCGCTAACAACCACACCAACTCTCGTTTTTCTTAAATTTCTTTCTTCCATTTTAATTTCCTCCAATGTAATTGTTACGCTTTAGCTTTTGTTGCTCTTTTTCTAGTTGTTTTTGTCTCTTTTACTGGACCTTCAGAAATACCAAGTTCTCTTTGGCGTATTATCGTAAGGGCTCTTGCTATATCTTTTTTGCACTTATTTATGCTTAGTGGATTCGATAATTGAGAAACAGATTGCTTAAAACGCAATTCAAACAACTCTTTTTTTAGTTCTTGAACTTTTACATCTAATTCTTCATTTGTCATTTCAAAAAAATTCTTAGCCTTCATTTGCTTCACCACCTTGCGTTTCATCGCTATCTGCCTTCTTTACAAACTTACATTTTACAGGTAATTTGTATGCTGCAAGCCTCAGCGCTTCCCTTGCTACATTTTCGGCGACTCCGCCCATTTCAAAAAGCACTCTACCAGGCTTAACTGATGCAATCCAATACTCTGGAGAACCTTTTCCACTACCCATACGCTGTTCAGCAGGTTTCTTAGTAACTGACATATGAGGGAATATATTTATCCATACCTTACCACCACGCCTAATATATCTGGTCATGGCGATACGGGCGGCTTCGATTTGATTATTAGTTATTCTTCCTGGTTCGGTAGTTATTAGACCATATTCTCCGTAGGTAATTTTGTTGCCTACTGTCGCCTTACCTTTAATCTTTAATAGATGTTGTTTTCTTCTTTTTACTCTCTTAGGCATTAACATTAGTTATTACCTCCTTTCTTTCCTTTGCCGAAAATCTCACCCTTGTATATCCAAACTTTTACGCCCAACACACCATAGGTTGTATGAGCTTCTGCAAAGCCATAATCTATATCTGCTCGAATTGTTTGTAGAGGGATAGAGCCTTCATGATAACTTTCAGAACGAGCTATTTCATTTCCGTCTAACCGACCACTAACCATCGCCTTAATTCCTTTTGCTCCAGCTCTTAATGTTCTACCCATAGCGCCTTTTAATGCTCTACGATAAGGTGTTCTTTTCTCAAGAGCTAATGCAATATTTTCTGCTACTAACTGTGCATCTAAATCGGTATTTTTAATTTCATGAATGTTTACATTGAAATTACAGCTTGGTCCAACAATTTTTCTAATAGCCTTGTTAATATCATCGATACCTTTTTCTTTTGTTCCCGGTTCGGTAACCGCTTCTTGTTTGTTGTCACCTGCTTGTGCTCTTGCTGCATGTAATTTTTTTCCTACAGCAACACCAACACGCCCGCAATACACATCTATCTTAACATTGTCTGCAGCTCTTTCGATTTTAATATCTGATATAGCAGCATCATAATAATTTCTTTTAATATACTCTCTAATGTCATAATCTTCTTTTAAGTACTTGCCAAAATCCTTTTTGCCAGCATACCAAGTACTACTAAATGGATATATAACACCTACTCTTAAACCTGTTGGATTAATCTTTTGTCCCATTTTATTTCCTCCTATGCCTTAACTTCATCAAGTATTATTGATATATGACTCGTGCGCTTAAAAATTCTAGCACCTCTTCCTTTTGCTCTTGCTCTAAATCTCTTTAGTGTTGGACCTTGTTCCACCACTGCTTTGGCTACATAAAGAGTTTCCTTGTTCATATTAAGGTTATTCTCTGCATTTGCCGCCGCTGAGTTTAAAACTTTTAATACTGGCTCTGATGAGGCTTTGTTCATGTTATTTAGTATACCGACTGCCTCGCCATAGCTTTTTCCGCGTATTAATGCTAATAAAGCATCAACCTTGCGTGGGGAAATTCTAATGTATTTAGCTTTCGCATGAGGCCTAGTATCTTTAGCTTCTTGTCTGGCTATAGTTTTTTCTCTTATTCTAGTTGCCATATGTTTCCCTCCTACTTTTTACCAGTTGTCTTAGAGCCTGCGTGCCCACGGAATGTCCTTGTTGGAGCAAACTCACCCAATTTTAACCCTACCATATCTTCAGTTACATAAACTGCGACATGCTTTTTACCGTCATGAACCGCAAATGTATGACCTACAAATTCTGGGAAAATTGTAGATGACTTGGCCCAAGTCTTTATGGGTCTTTTTTCTCCTGAAGCATTCATTGCCTCAACTTTTTTCAATAGATAGTCCGGTGCGTACGGACCTTTTTTTATAGATCTACTCATCTTGATCCTCCTAGTTGATGCGCTTAATAATCATTTTATTGGAACGTGACTTCTTTTTCCTTGTCTTGTAACCAAGTGCAGGTACACCCCAAGGAGTTTGAGGCGAAGGCATCCCGATAGGGCTTTTACCTTCTCCACCACCATGTGGGTGATCGCATGGATTCATTACAACACCTCTAACAGCGGGTCTAAATCCTAAGTGCCTTGTCCGTCCAGCTTTCCCAATATTAATGTTTTCATAATCTAGATTGCCTATTTGACCGATTGTTGCACGACATTGAATAGGAACATATCTCATTTCTCCACTAGGCAAACGGAGTGTCGCTTTGCCTCCTTCCTTTGCCATTAGCTGGGCTGCGGCACCCGCAGAACGAGCAATTTGCCCCCCTCTTTTAGGTTGTAATTCTATGTTGTGAATCATTGTACCAACAGGAATATTACTTAATGGTAGGCAATTACCCACTTTAATATCAACACCTTCAGTACCACTGTAAATGACATCTCCAACATTCAATCCGAGAGGAGCTAAAATATATCTCTTTTCTCCATCGGCATAATTTAGTAGCGCAATATTTGCTGACCTATTAGGATCATATTCAATAGTTGCAACTGTTGCTGGAATATTGTCTTTTAATCTCTTAAAATCAATAATTCTATATTTAACTTTATTTCCACCACCACGATGCCTTACAGTAATTCTGCCTGCTGAATTGCGTCCACCTTTTTTACTCTTGCTGACTAACAAGCTTTTTTCAGGCGTATCTGTTGTGATATGTGAGTAATCGATCACACTCATTCCTCGACGACCTGGTGTTGTTGGTTTATATCTCTTTATTGCCATCTGTTACCCCCTATTACGCCAAGTTCTCTAGCATCTCAATGGGCTTACTATCTAAGCTAAGAGTTACATAAGCCTTTTTAAAAGATGCGGTATAACCACTTGTTCTACCTCTTCTTTTTAGTTTTCCATCATAATTTACTGTGTTAACTTTAACTACTTTCACAGCAAAAATTTCTTCAACCGCCTTCTTAATTTGCGTTTTAGTTGCTGACTTTGCAACTTTAAATGTATATACCTTATTGGCAATACCAGCGTTTGTTTTTTCTGATAAAATAGGTTTTAAGATAATATCATACGAATTCATTACGCGTATACCTCCGTTATAGCCTTAACGCCGTCTTTTGTAAGCACGCATTTTTCAGCACGAAGAACATCATACACATTAACTAGACTCACATCCATCAAGTTAATTCCTTCGATATTTTTTCCTGCTCTATAAACTGTTTCGGCACTATTTCCAAAAGTTAAAACTAACGCAGTCTTAGTTACCCCTATATTCTTCAGAACTTCAACGAACACCTTTGTTTTGGGTTCAGCGATATCCATGTCCTTTAGAATAATTAAATTGCCCTCTCTTACCTTTTGGCTGAGCGCACTACATATTGCAGCTGCTTTCATTTTAGCATTGACCTTTTTAGAAAAATCTCTAGGCTTTGGAGCAAAAACAACACCACCATGCCTCCATATGGGTGATCTGTTACTACCACTACGGGCTCTACCTGTGCCCTTTTGTCTCCAAGGTTTAATTCCTCCACCTCTTACTTCAGCTCTAGTCAAGGTGCATTTTGTCCCCTGTCTCTTATTTGCTAGTTGAGCGACCACCACTTGGTGGATAAGAGACTCGTTATATGGTCTATCAAAAACATTACTATCGAGCTCAATGTTTCCTGCTGCCTTGCCCTTTGTATCTACTACATTGTACTTAATCATGACCATTCTCCTAATTAATTCTTAAACCACTTAGAACCTTTCTTGCTAACTTTGTTGGTTGACTTAATTGTAACAACAGACTTTTTAGGTCCAGGTATTCCGCCTGCTATGAAAATAGCATTTTTGCTTTCATCAATTCTGACTATTTCCAAATTCTTTATGGTTACTTGTTCATTGCCATACTGACCTGACATCTTTCTGTTCTTAAAAACTTTAGAAGGACTTGAGTTAGCAGAAAGAGCACCAACCCCACGATGATATCCCGAACCATGTGCTGATGGGCCTTTGCTAAACCCCCATCTTTGTATCACCCCAGTATATCCTCTACCCTTCGTCAAGCCTGTTACGTCCACTCTATCGCCAACTGAAAAAGCATTACAAGTTATAACATCCCCTGGTTTATAACTCTCGCTATTATCCAACTTTAATTCTTTTATGAATCTAAGTGGTTCTGATTGGGCATTGCGAAATTGTCCTAAGTCAGGTTTGTTTACTTTAGATTCAGAAATAGGTTCAAAACCTACTTTAATCGAGCTGTAGCCATCTTTTTCCTTTGATTTAATTTGTAGAACAGTGCACGGACCCGCTAAAACAACTGTAACAGGAATGACTGTTCCGTCCTCTGTGAAAATCTGGCTCATACCTAGCTTTCTTCCAATGATTGCCTTGTTCATAATGAGCCCTCCTTATATCTTAATCTGAATATCCACACCACCTGGTAGATCCATTTTCATTAATTGTTGAACCGTTTTAGATGTTGTGTTGTAGATATCTATTACGCGCTTATGCGTACGTAATTCGAATTGCTCGCGACTATCCTTATGCTTGTGAGGGGAGCGTAAAATTGTGATAATTTCTTTTTGTGTAGGTAGCGGAATAGGACCAGATACGCTTGCTCCTGTCCCTTCAGCTGCTTGAACAATCCTCTCGCACGAAGCATCAATCAAATTGTGGTCATAGGCTTTTAATTTTATCCTAATCTTTTGACCTGCCATATAGATTCCTCCTAAATATTAATATACACTTACCCGTGTGTGTCACCCAGCCTCTCATATAAAAGGCCTTTCAGCCTGACACGATTTGCTATAGAAACGTATTTGTGCAAGAATTGACAACCAATCTGAATGCAATATTCTTTCAAACGCACACATTGCCATTAAAAATAGCAACTTGTACATAATACCAACATGATTTTGGCTTGTCAATCAGTTTTTTCAATTATTTTATTAATTTTGATACAATTTGAATAAAAAACTAGGCTGTGCATATCCTAAAAGCCACTTTAACTCGTCACGGATGTAAAAATAACGAAATAATAGAAGAAAAACACACCATAAATTTAACTCGATTAACTAGTCTACGATAGAATTTTCTTTATAGAAATTATGAACGCTTGATTTGAACCTATCTGGCTCCATAACTATGGAACGGGCATGAACCATATCTTCGAATGCAACTAATGGGATAACCATTTATCTTGTCTTTAAGCTACTAGTCTACGATGCCGTTTTCTTTGAAGAACCTACAGATGCTTGATTTAAACTTGTCGGGCTCCATAACTATGGAACGGGCATGAACAGTATCTTCAAATGTTACTAACGGGATATCGGGCCGCACCTTTTTAAATTTCAAAGCATTTTCGTAACTAACAACCTTATCAGCTTTGCTGTGCATAAGTAAAACTGGGCAGTTGATTTTTGCCATAGCCTCACCGGCCTTGCTCTCTGCAAGGTCAAATTTGTATACAAGCTTGCATACCCCTCTAAACGCTGGCCAAACAATTTTAGCTATAGATTCATTTTTGACATACTGTTTCGTCATAGTTTGGAGATCATAAAAACCGCAATACTCTATTAATGATCTAATATCGCTGTATTTAGCGGTCACCATCGTTGCAGTTGCTGCCCCCATACTTTCGCCAAATATATGCAATTCACAATCCGGATATTGCTCAGTTAACACATTAATCCATTGAAGCACATCTTCATGCTCTAGAACACCTAAAGTTATACAACCCCCTTCGCTATGCCCACTGTATCTATGATCGGGCATAAATACATTAAACCCATGACCAAGAAACATTTCTAAATATTTCATTTGAGAAAGCGAGCAGGACCCATGTCCATGCAGTGAAATCATTATTTTATTAGTAGGTTTAGAATTTTTATAAAACTTAGCATATAGATTATATCCACGCTTAGATAACATGTGCATTTCTTCGAAAGGAATATCTAGCCACTTTTTTTGAAAGCCCTTCTCCTCCACTTCATAATCTAGTATCTCTTCGATGGTCCTACGGCGAGGTTTTACAAGGGTCTTTACATAGTAAAAAATAATTGCCAAATAAACGATACTTAAAAATAATAAAATTGCTGGTATTAACGCTAATAATTCATATCTCATTATTTTGATCTCACTATTTCAACAAGTGCATTGAGATTTTTGATAGTAATATGGTCTTTCCAAAAATCAAATATACCCTCTTCGCGCATCCTAATCATCTCACGTGACATTGACGGTCTAGATACATTTAAATATTCTGCCATTTCATTTCTGTTTATACCTAACCTAACATCTAAAGTGGCTTGTTCAACATATTTTTCGTATATTAGTTTTGCAATTTTAACTCGCATACTCTTCTCTTTTAAATATTCTGCATCTTTGTGCATCGTATTAATTCTTGTAGCCATGTATTGTAATGTGTTTTCCAATAATTTTTGATGAAAGGTACAATTTTTTTCACACTGTCTAACGATAGTTGAAATGGTAATGTATAAAATAGCCGATTCCTCCGCAGCAATAACAGAATATTTTGCTTTCTTTTCAGGGTTATAACCATCTATCTCCCCAAACATTTCTCCTTCACCGATTATTTCAACAACTTCTTTCTTTCCACCATCTTTTGTAACAAATTTAGCAGCAGTCCCTTGTAACACAATTCCGATTTCGTTAACCTCGTCATCTTGAGTATATAATATCCTGCCTCTTGAACACTTTAGTATCCTACCTTTCAGACAGTCAAAAATGCTATTTATTTCGCTGTCCTCAAAGTTGTTAAATAATTGATTATTTTTAATGAGTTTAATTATATTCATATCATTAAAATCCCCTATACTATCACATTTATAAACTGTAGCCAGAGCTACCAATTATTTATATTATACTTTCTATCCACTCTGTTTGCAAGCATTAAATTATAACGATAACAAGATTTTGGTACAAACAATAATGCATCTTACAAAACAAATCCTTCGCTTCATAAATTGAAGACTATTTTAAATACACAATTATTATACTATATTACGAAATTTGTTTAAAGAGCTTTGGATACATTACAAGACTTTTATTTTTTACTGTGCTATCATATAATCACTGTGTATAGAGGAATTTTATGGATGATAATGTACTTCAACAATTTGATGAAAAAATTGATGCCTGTTATAATTCACGTCTAATTTTAGTAGATAAGCCTATTTCTGAACTATTAAAAACTCTTGTGAGTAGACAGGACTATTTTTCTGTTTTAAGAGACGCAGCGAAAACCGCCTCTTTTTCTAATGAATTTCAAAAATCGTGCATCATGACTTCCGAAGGGAAAAAATTTCTTCTCCCTACTTCTGATACTAAAATCGTGTCACTGGTTACAGGCTTGCTTTTTGAATTTGATAAAGGCAACTTATCTATAGTTGATTTTGTTACCTCATTTTTTCCTTCAGCACATCCACATGGTTCATATATACAGTTTTGTAAAAATGTCCTATTGCCTTTTTCAGATAGTTTTTCTCGCCTAATGAAAGGAGAACCCCCGCACGCCGATGTAAACCTTACGCTTGATACTAATACAAGATCCCCACTTGTTGACAAGGTCAAAGAGGATTGTGATTACTGGATAAGAATAATGATTGATTCTGTTATTGGAGATAACAGCATTAATGAACGTTTACGGCAAGATGCACTTAAAATGCTTAATGGTTTTTTACATATTTTAGATTTAAACGATCCAATTATAACAAGTATAACTTGGACTGGGTTAAACTACACCCTGTCAGATGTAAATGCGGTCTATCGCGAATTAAGAGAGCTAGAACTTCTACTAAAAAAATATGGGGCGATTGACAAATAATTTTGAAAATTTTAGGGACATATCTAACTATTTTCATTTAATCGGCAAGCAGGAGGCATAAATGTTTAAACCCAGACGCATTGGATATAATAAATGAGGCGATTGACAAATGATTTTTGAAAGTTTTAAAAGTGTCGCATTATTACTACTTATGGCTATCCCGGGTTTTATCATTGCAAAAACCCATCTTGTTGTAAAAGAACAAGCAGTAACATTTTTATCTGTTTTCTTACTATATGTTTGCCAACCGTTTGTTACATTCAATGCGTTTTTAAGACAAAACTTTGATGTAAATGTATTATTTAATATGCTGAAGGTTTTCTTATTCATCGCATTTTTTATAATCATTATGGCTCTTATCGGCAAATTGTTGACAAAATTCATTTTTAAAAATTCATCTATTGAGGATAAAAGAAGCATTAGTTATGCGGGAGCATTTGGGAATATGGGATATATGGCTATCCCATTTTTACAGCTATTATTCCCCGATAATTCTCTAGTCATTTTGTACGCCGCATCTGCAATCACAGCTTTCAATTTAGTATCGTGGTCCTTTGGGATATACCTACTATCTGGGGACAAAAAGGACATGAATATCAAAAAAGCCATCTTTAATCCTGCTACAATTTCATTGATTGCTACTTTGCCTTTTTACATCTTCAATATTAATTTTGTTAATTACCCATTACCAGGGCTTCAAAATTTAATTAATTTATTTGCTACAATGATGGGACCACTTGCTATGATTTTAGTAGGACTAGAAATGTCCGATATCTCATTAAAAGAACTCGTATCCGACCCAAAAGTATATTTTTCCTCTTTCATTAAACTCTGCATTTCTCCAGTTCTTGCTTTTGCATTAATTGCTTTATTATCACTTTTTTTAGACTTTAGTCAAATCACTGTCAATCTAATAACTGCAGCAGCTGTACCATCTGCAAATAACTTATTGATGTTTTCAAATAAGCTAGAAAGGTCTGCAAAAACACCAACTAAAATGGTAGTAATATCTACTATTTTATCAATACTTACAATACCAGTAGCTTTAAATCTCTTCACGTGAGCTTATTTTTCGAAAACATATAAATATATCGTTAATACAACTCACCGATAATTCGAACTAAATGTTTCACCTAGCATAATACAAAACCTTCGTACATTAAGGGGTAATGTGAACCTTGCTGTTAATTCTTTACTCCTATTTTATTTATTTGAAAAACTTAACCGCTTTTAGCCAGACTCTATTGTATGAAAAAACACAACGTTTGAAAGTAAATGCACATTTTACTTATGAGCGTGCGCTTAGTTTGGGAATTATTCGTGCCTTAAGCGACTAACTGTTGCACTTACTATGACAACTTACTATGCGAACTTTAATGATATTTTAGTGTTTTAATCAGTTGAGTTTTAGCAGTTATTTAATATATACTAGTTAAGATAATTACAATAACATAACTGTTAGGAGGCATTATATGACAATAACGAAAGATACACCACTATTAGAAGCTTTGAGATCCGGAAACACCCAAGCTATGGCTAATGTATTAAGAGAATTCGGGATGCCTTGTTTAGGATGCGCTCTTGCAAGACACGAGACTGTTGGCCAAGCAGCTAGTTCACATGGAATTGATGTGGACACAATGGTTAAAGCTTTGAATGAAGCCGCAGTAAGCACTGACTAATTTCATAATTGAATTAGTTTAACAATCGATGGAGCATGGTGTAATGGTAACACAAAGGACTCTGACCCCTTTGATGTAAGTTCGATTCTTACTGCTCCTGCCAGGGAAACGGGGGTTTTTTCGAAAACCCTCGTTACCTATAAAAAGGCTCTCTAAGATGGAAAAACTACATAAAAGCAAAACTTTAACTAAAATTACTGGTGACATGCGTCGTGCAATACAAACCTTTGATATGATTCTTGACGGCGAGCATGTTGCAGTTGCCGTATCAGGTGGAAAAGATAGTATAGCTTTGTTAGTTGGATTGGCTAACTTGCAAAAATATAGTCCTATAAAATTTAGCCTTTCAGCAATTACTGTTGATATTGGTTTCCCCACATCCAATCCAAGTCGGTTTGATGATATCGAAAAGCTTTGTACAGGTTATTCTATCCCTTTTTATCTTGTTAAAACCAACATATATGATGTTGTTTTCAACATTAGAAAAGAACCAAACCCTTGTAGCTTATGTGCCAATATGAGGCGGGGTGCACTTAATGCCGAATGTGTAAAGATCGGCGCTACTAAACTTGCGCTAGGTCACCATAAAGATGATTTTGTAGACACATTTATAATGTCTTTATTTCAAGAAAATCGATTATTCACATTACAACCCGTTTCATACATGGACCGGATGAAGATTACTCTCATTAGACCTCTAATATACGTTGAAGAAGCGACGATAAAAACTTTAACTGATGAACTTCATTTGCCCACCGTTTCTAATCCATGTCCACTAGACAAAACTAGTATGAGGCAAAAAATCAAAGATACCATCTCCACCCTTTCAATAGATTTTCCAAATATTAGAACAAGTATCTTTTCAGCAATAACCCACCCTGAACGATTAATGATTGTTAATGCAAACAAAAAAGAGGATTAAAACCAAACATGCTCCATAGAACCAGTTTGAATTTATACGGTTAATATTGCTAACCATTTATATTGATTAGATTCGAGCGGTAGAATCATTCTAAAATTAAATGTAGTTTTTCTGTTGTCTTAGCCCTCTTTTTATTAGATAATGTATCAATGAAAACCAAAATTAATATAAAAACATATCTATATAACATACTTCAACTCGCGTGGACCTTTTTTAAAATTGGTGCCATCACTTTCGGTGGAGGCTACGCAATGATTTCCGTTATCGAACATAATGTAGTAGAAAAAAAGAAATGGATTTCACACGAAGATATGTTAAATATAGTTGCTATTGCAGAATCCACGCCTGGAGCAATAGCTTTGAACGCATCGACCTATATTGGAGCTAGAATTGCTGGGTTTTTGGGAGCATTAATTGCATCTATTGCATCTATGTTACCTTCTATTATCATCATAGTCTGCATCTCACTGCTCTATAATCATTTTGTAGACAGTCCATACTTATACTGGGCAGGACTAGGTATGCGTGGCGCAGTCGCCGCTCTAATCCTAAATGCAGTAATCAATTTAGGAAAATTTTTAAAAACTGAACGTCGCCCTGCTATTTGGGCTGTCCTCATTATTTCTCTTACACTTGCTCTTTTAGCTAATTTTGAAGTTATCCACTTTGATAACATATTCATTATTTTAGGAACAATGGTAATTGGTCTTATCTACACAATGATAGAAATCTCTTTGAAAAAGAAAAAGGCATCAAAAACATCAGATTTGATTTCTATAGAACCGGAGAATGAAAATGACGATGTCTCAACAACCCTAATTAATTCCGAACTTGAGAACAACGTTAAAATCTTATCTACAAGCAGTTATAAACAGCCCGTCGAGCAAGATTCCATCGTAAATGTTGAGGAAAAAGTTCACTCTAAAAACAACGGAGTAGCAAACGAAGAAAATGGAGGCGAAAAATGAATATATATCTTGATTTGTTTCTTTCCTTCATGAAAATATCGTTTTTCACCATCGGCGGTGGATATGCTATGATTCCACTAATCCAATCAACAGTGACTGAAAAAGGTTGGATGACACAAGACATGCTAATAAGCTTCATTGGCATTGCAGAAAGCACCCCTGGCCCTTTTTCGGTAAATATAAGCACATTTGTTGGATATAATATGGGTGGAGCACTTGGTGTCTTATGCGCTTCAATGGGGATCTTGCTTCCCCCCTTCGTCACAATATTATTAATTTATTATGTAGGTAAAAAATTTGCTACAAATCCTTATGTTATTGGAGTTATGTCTTTTTTGAGAGCATCGGCTATCGCTTTAATATTTTCCGCCTTTGTGTCTATCGCATACTCAACTATCATAATCTCAAACAAACTCACTGGTACTCCAGATTTTAACTGGTTAGGACTTGTAATTATGGTTTTATCTTTTCTAGGTATGCGATTTTTAAAAAAAATCCACCCTGTTGTTTACATACTCCTATCGGCAGGACTAGGAATTTTGTTCTATGGATTCGTCCTCTAATCTAATAGCAAATTTTGTTATATTTCATTTAACCAATAAACTAACTTTTCAAGACAAATGCCTATTCAATGACTTCAGATTGCGTATTATTCAAGCTAGATGAAATTTCTATTTATTCCATGCTTTCACAGATAGTTTCTTTAGATGAACGTGACAACAATGACGCTGTGTATTATTTATTCCAAGCTTTCACGGATAATTTCGTCATACAGTACAATTCTAGTAGAAAATTTCAACTGTCACCTAAACATTATAGCGAACCATTTCAAAAAACATCTTATTTCGCAACTTCTTCAGTTTGTATATCGTGAACACCAGATGAAGCTTCTATTTCTTCCATGCTTTCGCGGATAGTTTCGTCATATGGTACAATCTTTTCTTCTTCTTTTCCCTTGTCTTTGAAGAAAAAGCCTATGGGTGTTACTAACATAGATGCCATCATACAAATTACGCCTATTACGGGAGCTCGCTTAATTCCTAACGAGATTAGTTCGCTAAACCCATTACCTCCACCTACGGCACCAAATACAAATATTAAAACTACCGTAATCACCAAAGTTGTAATCATTGATATATATGCGCCCACTCTAGATGCCTTTTTTGTATACAACCCATAAATATATGGACCTATAAAACAACCTGAAATGGTTCCCCACGATAAAGACATAAGAGTGACTATAGCCTCCACTCTCAATATAGCTAAAACCGCCGATAGCATTACAAATAACACACTAAAAACACTAACTAAATTCCTTACACTCTTATCAGAGGCATCTCTTTTTATAACACCTTTATACATATCAACCCCTACAGAAGATGATGAAACTAATGCTAGTGAAGAAAGCGTCGACATGCTTGCAGCAAGTACTAAAACACATATTAGCCCTAACACAGCATATCCCATGTATTCATTGCGCATAAACATATCGGGTATAACATGTGATGTACCATCCGTTGGCATCTCTGGATAAAATAGCCGCGAAAAACCACCATTAAAATAAGCCCCACCGCCTACAATTAAAGCAAAAAATGTAGATATGACAGTGCCTTGCATAATAGCTTTATCGTCTTTAATGGCATAGAACTTTTGTACCGATTGAGGAACAGCCCATACTCCAAATGAAGTTAGCAGTATGTTTGTTATCAAAACAACAACAGGTCTATCAAAGAAGTATTTTGTAGGATCAGATTTTGGGAAAAACCCATACCCCATCTCAGTTAGCGTTCTTAATCCTTCAATACCATTAACAGTTTTAGACGCTAACATCAATGCAATAATTAAGACAATACCTCCAAGCATAATAATACCCTGTACAAAATTACTAATTGCATTGCCTAAATATCCACCCAAAAACACATATAGTGCAGTGACAATAGCCATAATAATCACACAGTATTCGAACTTTAATCCAAAAACAGCTTCAAAAATATAGCCTATACCCTGATATACAGAAGTGGAATACGGGATTAGCAAAATAAAAATAATAACAGCTGAAAAAATCTTCAACCCATATGATGAATATCGTTTTTCAAAAAATTGAGGCATGGTTTGGGCATTAACTTTATTAGTATACTCTCTAGTTTTCTTTGCTAAAACTAACCAAGCTAACAAGGAGCCGAATGCTGCATTTGCAATCCCTATCCAAACTCCCGCTAACCCTATATTCATGCCAAATGTGCCAGCATATCCTACAAAAACAACTGCCGAAAAATATGTCGTTCCATATCCAAAAGCGCTCAACCACCCTCCGACGGACCTATTGCCTAATAAAAATCCATCTAAAGTTTTGGCTTTTTTCCTGGAAAACAATGCAATGGCAACTATAAGTGCTATATAAACGAACAACACTAAATAAGCTTGCCAAACGTCTTTAGGATTCCTCGTCACAGTTGACAATAAAATTGGGGACATGGCTTTTTCTCCTATTATTTTTCGTAGTCAATTATATCTATCCGTGATTCAACTGGTATTTCTTCACCTTCTTTAATTGAAAAAAACTCTTCGTCAAAATCCATATCATCTTCGTACATCTCAGACGCCATATTATTTTCATTATGTTGAACCTTAGATTCAAATATTGTATCAGCTATTTTTATGTAATCTTCAGTTGCAAGAGCTTCGCCTCTAACATTTTCATCATAACCCAAACTTTTAAGAATATTGACTACTTCTTCCTTCGTTAAACTTGGAAACGCACTAACTACATTGTTCACAAAAGTTTTTCTTCGCATATGAAAACCAGACCTTATGAGTGTCTTTAGCGTTTTTTTATCTTTAAAGACATATTTGTTGTTGCTAATGTCTATTCTAACAATTGCGCTATCAACCTTAGGGACGGGATAAAAAGCGTGTCTATTAACTCTACGAACTTTTTTTGCATCACCTTTTAATGAAATCCCAATTGTTATTGCGCCATATTCAGGGGTTCCAGGGTATGCTGTTAACCTATCAGCTATCTCTTCTTGCACCATAACAGTTATAGATTTCAAAGGCAAATCACTTTCTATAAATCTCATTAATAGTGGTGTCGTAATGTTATATGGGATGTTCGCTACTATCTTAAACTCACCTTTTGTTAAATCTAGAATATCATCATCTGTTAATTTCATAACGTCTCTAAAGTACAATTCTACATTTGTTAAATCTACCAGTGTTTCTTTCAAAATGTTTTGTAAGGACATATCAACGTCAAACGATATTACTTTTTTTGCTATTTTAGCAATTGAACGAGTTAAAGTCCCAGCTCCAGTACCTATTTCAAAAACAACATCTTCCGAAGTTATTCCAGCATCAGAAACAACGGCATCAAGTAAACTAGTGTCAGTTATGAAATTTTGCCCTAGCGACTTTTTAAACTTAAACTTATTTTTTAAAAGAATGTTTTTTATTTCCATATACTTCTCCAATTATTCCTAGCGCCTTTGTAACATTGGTAAGAATATACTTTGTTACACAATTATTTTTCGTATTTTCTAATTCTTAAATTAACACCCAGCTCATCCGCTATCTTTTGTGCTATTTTTTGATCTTCTAGACTTATCACATCTACCACGGAAAGCGTTACTTCAGGAATGTATTTTTTACATTCTCTTGTGAACTTTAAAATAGCCTCGAATGCCTCTTCACCGTACAAAGGATGGCATAAATCGTTATACTTTTCTTTAGTTACAGCATTAAGGGAAATACTGATTGAATCAACAGCTCCGCTTAACTGTTTTGCAACATTACCGCCAGTAATTAATTCCCCTTGACCGTTTGTATTCAGCCTGACCTTTTTATTTTTAGAGTGTAGATATTCTGCAATTTCTATAATCTCAGGCAGCTTATATGTTGGTTCCCCATAGCCACAAAAAACCACTTCTTCATCTGATGTTTCTAAATCCTCAAAAGATGCAATTACTTCTTTTGCAGTGGGTTCCTTTCTTAACCACAAATCTAAAGCATGAAAATCATCGGTGTTTCTTATGCAAAAATCACAGCAATTGCTACACCTGTTTGTCAAGTTAATGTATATTTTATTTCCAATTTTGTATGTATATGTATTGTTCATTTCTATATCCTAAACACCCTTTTGGCATTTTTCGTTGTCAATGTATTTATATCAATATCAGAAAACCATTCTTGCATCTTTTGTGCCACCAGATTTATATATTTGGGATAGTTTACTGTTCCTCTATATGGATGCGGTGTCATATATGGACAATCTGTTTCAAGCAACAATCGGTCCTGATTAATAGCTTTTACAACATCTTCTTTATTTGCATTTTTGAATGTTATCGCACCACCAAAGCTGAAGTAAGCATCAAAATCAGCAAATCGTTTAGCCATCTCTGCACTTCCGCTATAGCAATGCAAAATAACTCCATTATTAAGCCATCTAGTAGATTCTTTAAGTATGTCATACGTAAGCTGGTAAGCATCTCTAACATGCAACACAACTGGCAAGTGTAAATGGTCTGCTAACTCTAGCTGTTCTCTAAATACCTTTTCTTGTATACTTCTTTCGCTCCTATCATAGTAGAAATCTAGACCAATTTCTCCATATGCAACCACCTTGTCGCTCTTTGCCAAATCCACAAATTTTTCGTAATCCTTTTCTCCCTTTCTAGCACTATCATGTGGATGAATGCCTATAGTGGCGTATATATTATCATAGGTAGAAGCTAAGTCAAATGCTAACTCAGACGATTTCAAATCATAGCCAACACTGACTATGGCTTCAAGCCCATCTTCTTGCATATTTTTAACTATGCTTTCTACACTATTAATGAGTCTATCATCATTTAAGTGAGCATGAGTATCTATTAACATTCTCTTATCTATGATATTTTACTCCCACTTTCCATTACTTGTCCGGCCTGATACGAACACATCGTTTTCTGCACCATCTATGAATTTATTACCACCCAAGAGCACAAGCTTATATTACTATCTATGATATTTTGCTACCACTTTCCATACCTTGTTCAGGCTTAAGAAGTACTACATTACCTTTAGAGTCTTCGGCACAAAGTAGCATGCCTTCACTCACTACGCCCGCTAGTTTAGCCGGTTTTAAATTTGTTACCACAACTACATCTTTGCCTTTCATTTCTTCTGGTGAATAATATTTAGCAATTCCACTTACTATCGTTCTAGTTTCACTACCTATTTGTACTGTTGATTTTAGTAATTTATTACTATTTGGTAGCTTTTCACAATCTACTATTTTACCCGTCTTTAGTTCTACTTTAGCAAAAGTTTCGATTGATATCTCTTCCTTTTTCTGTTCTTTTTTCGAAAGTTCTACTTGTGCTGGTTTTACTTCTTTCTGCAATGAATTCAACCTGTTTTCCATATTAACCAATTCTTTCTCAATATTAATTCTTGGGAATAGTTGTTTCTCAGGCTTAGCTATCTGAACGCCTGGTTTTAACTTGCCAAATACCACTTCATTTTCAAACAATTTTGGTAATTCTTCGCCAAAACATTTTAAAATAACCTCTGGCGTTTCTACTAAAAATGCTGACATATATACTGCCACAACTCTAATAGTTTCAGCTAAATTATATAAAATTGTGCCTAAACGACCTTTGCTATCAGGGTCTTTAGCTAATACCCAAGGTTTTGTCTCATCAATATATTTATTAGCTCTTTGCACGACCTGGAATATACTGATTAAAGCATTTTGAACCTTAAGTTCGTTCATATCTTTAACAACCGAAGAATACAAATTGTTTACCATTTGAATAAGTTCGCTATCCACATCTTCAGGCGTATCATTTGCAGGCAATATACCATCGAAATTTTGTATAAGCATCGCTGTTGTCCTACTGACAAGATTACCTAAATCATTAGCTAGATCGCTATTGTATCTTGTTAAATATGACCTATTCGTATATACACCATCTGAGCCAAAAGGCACATCTCTTAGTAGGAAATATCTCAATGCATCCACACCGTAATGTGCGCAAAGATCAAATGGGTCGGTAATGTTACCTTTAGATTTGCTCATCTTATCGCCTTCAAATAAGAGCCAGCCATGACCATAAACTTGCTTGGGTAATGGTAAATCGAGTGCCATTAATATTGCAGGCCAAATTATGGAATGAAACCTAACAATTTCCTTGCCGACCATGTGAATGTCAGCAGGCCAATATTTGTCAAACAAACTCGTATCGTCGCTTAAATAACCAAGAGCAGTAATATAATTAGAAAGCGCATCTATCCAAACATAAACTACATGGTCCGGATCAAAAGTTACTGGCACGCCCCACTTTAGACTAGTTCTACTGACACACAAATCTTTTAGTCCTGGCTTTAAGAAATTATTTATCATTTCATTTGCACGGCTTTGAGGAAGTAAAAAATTAGGATTTGATTTAATGTGTTCAATCAACCTATCTTGATATGTACTAAGCCTGAAAAAATAACTTTCTTCTTTTGCCATAGCTACATCTCGTCCGCAATCTGGGCATTTGCCATTTACTAGTTGAGATTCAGTCCAAAAACTCTCGCAGGGGGTACAATATAAACCTTCATACTCGCTCTTATATAGGTCTCCCTTGTCATACAATTTCTTAAAAATTTCTTGCACTGCTTTTACATGGTAGTCATCGGTTGTACGGATAAATTTATCATACCTAATTCCCAAAAGTTTCCATAAATCGGTAATTTGTTTATATAACTCATCAACAAACAGTTGTGGTGACTTACCTGCTTGCATTGCCCTTTCTGCAACCTTTTGTCCATGTTCATCAGTGCCTGTTAGATAAAAAACGTCATAACCTTCTAATCTTTTAAATCGGCTTAAAGCATCACATATTACGGTCGTATAACAATGCCCTAGGTGAAAGCTCCCACTACTATAGTAAATAGGTGTTGTAATATAGAACTTTTTATCTTCCATTTTTCCCTCACATAACAAATATTGCGTTATGCATAAGAATAACACACATTTATAAAATATGTAAACTAAATGACTTTAATACTTGTTATTTACTTATTACTTAGTTAAATAAGTTACTTAGTTACAAGGTAAAAAATGACGATATGAATAAAGCAAATAAATTTGCTTAGATTTTTCCTTCTTGTTTGTTAATTTTATTATACGATGTGAAATTATTATATTTGAAGTTTTTGTATCCATAGCTACATAATTATGTGTAAAAAAACAAATGGCGAGAAATCCTCGCCATCATCGCCATTAATACTTTTGATTACGCACGATCAGTTGACAATCACGGTTCGTTAGAAAAATAAGGTTCTGCGATTTTCTTTACTAACTCAAATTCATACCCTCTTGATATCAAATGTCTGCAAAGTTTCTCATAATTTTTCTTATTAAGTTCTTTCCCCCTCATATATTTTTCGGCAAGAAGGGTAGCTGATTTAGCGTATTTTTCATCATCTATATTGTCCAAAGCTTTCTCTATTTCTTCTTCAGACAAACCCTTGCTTCTCAACTCAAACCTAATTTTATATTCCCCTTTATTCAATGCCTTCGTAGCAGCATAAGTGCTGGCATACTTTGCGTCATCAATATAACCATATTCACGAGCAAATTCAATAGCATATTCAACAGCCTTCTTTTTGAATCCTTTCTCGTAAAGTTTTTGTCTAGCCATCATTTCCGTCTTTGAGGATCTACTTAGCGAATTAATTAAAAAACTTTTTGCATTTTGTTTTTCATTCTCTAGCAAAAAATCCTTAAAGTAATCTCTTTTAACTTCCCCTTCTTTAATAGAGAATTTATACAACACTTCAAGACTGATGTTTTTATACACCTCGTCACCCACCGTGATTTCGGCCTTATTTTTTAAGTATTTGATTTTAGTTATGTTTATCAAACTTGAGTCCATTATTTTGTTAATAAATATTGTTTTACTCTTTTTAATACAATTTCGCTTTGTTTTTAATGCTTGATTTCAGTTCTATTTATCAAACTTGAGACCTTGAATTCATATTACAACGTCTTTTGCTACCTTTAATACAATTACCGCAACTATGTAAAGTTGCGGTAATGTGCTTTAAACTATTAATTTATTGGGATTACCCATCCAAATGGATCAGGATATCGACCAAATTGGATTCCAGTCAACCTATCATACAAATATTCGGTTATTTTCCCCATCTCGCCATTGTTAATTAAAAAATCTTTTCCTTCAAATCCAAGGACACCTACTGGGGACACCACGGCCGCAGTTCCTGTACCAAACGCTTCGTTTAGCGTTCCGTTTTCAAATCCATTTTTAATGTCATCAATTGAAATTCTAGTTTCTTCAATTGGGATATTTTCAGACTTTAATATTTTAATTATGCTGTCTCTTGTTATTCCGGGAAGAATAGAACCAACCAATGCTGGCGTTTTAACCACACCATCGAAAACGAAGAACATATTCATAGCACCTACTTCTTCAACATATTTGTGCTCATTTGAATCCATCCATAGCACTTGGGAATACCCCTTCTTTTTAGCGATGTCGCCCGAAAGTAATGAAGCAGCATAGTTGCCCATACACTTAACTTCACCCGTTCCACCTAACGGTGCTCTCACATATTTGTTTTCAATCAATATTTTGGTTGGTTTAAGTCCTGTACTGTAATAAGAACCGACAGGTGAAAGGATAATAAAAAATCTATACATACTTCCGGAACTAACACCTAACTGTCTGTCTGTCGCTATTAACGTAGGCCTGATATATAGTGATGTTCCAGGTTCGGTAGGAATCCAATCTTTTTCTAGTAGTATCAATTCTACTAGTGCATTGTAAACTACATCTATATCTAGTTTAGGCATGCACATTCTTTCACATCCATTATTCATTCTCTTAAAATTATCTAAGGCACGGAATAATGTAATTTTCCCCTCTTTATTTTTGTATGCCTTTAACCCTTCAAAAATACCTTGACCGTAATGTAGTATACTTGTCGAGGGATCCATTGCAAAAGGAGCATATGGAACAATCTCAGGCTCCTTCCAAGCCCCGTTTTCAAAATCCATAATAAGCATATGGTCAGTAAAATATTTGCCAAAACCTAATTGATTTACTGGTGGCTTTGATTTTGGCATTGTCGTTTTAGTTATTTTCATTTTTTTCTCCTTCTTTCATAATTATATATTTGTGTGCTAATGGCTTTAGCACGCCTTTACCCATTGTATAATTATTCACTATCGAATAAAGTTTTTCTTCCAAATTAACTGGCACCCCTGCAATTAGTTTTATATCTTCACCGTATTGAATATCTTCTACCGAGATTCCTTCCAAGCTAAAATTCCTTGTAATGACTTCAAGTTCTGAATACCCAATATTTATTTCATATGTTATTGACCATATTACATTAACGATTTCTGCTTTATCCAAGCAATTTAACACCGCATTTGAATATGCCGATATTAACCCGGGAGCACCTAACTTTATCCCACCAAAATATCTAGTTACCACACATGCTATCCCTTCAAGACCTTGCGTATTTAAAACACTTTTGATTGGGACTCCAGCTGTACCAGAGGGTTCTCCATCATCTGATACCTTTTCTTCATTACTGCCAGGTTTCCCTATGATTGCGTAACAATAGTGCGTTGCACCTGGATATTTAGCTTTTACTTCTTTAAGATAATCTAACCCATCAGAGACACTTTCAACTGGTAAAATACTACAAATAAACTTACTCCTTTTGATTTCTATAGTATCCTCTATTTCGGCTTTTACTGTTTGATAATTTCTCATCTTGTATTAGTATTTCCCCTCTAAAGGCGGCATCATTAGACGAACATTATAACTATATCATTACTTTTATTCGTGTCTTCTTTCCTTTTGAAATAACTACACCTTTTTGCAAATCCTCATCCAAAACTACTGCATCCGAGTTAGTTACTGTAACATTATCAATTTTTACGCCTGCACCATCAATGAGGCGCCTTGCTTCCCCTTTGCTTTTTGCCACCTTTATTTCCAGCATTATTTCAACCAAACTATTAATACCTTTTGGTATTATTTGAGTAGGCATTTCTTCGCCATCGCCAAAAGCACCTTGTGACAATGTTTCTGCTTCTTGAGCTTTTTCTTCTCCATGGACAATTTTTGTTACTTCAAATGCTAATTTTACTTTTGCTATATTAATGGCCTTATCATAATGCCTAACGCCATCTTTTTCCATATAGCAAGAAGTCAGTTTATTAATTTCTTCCAAAGGAATAAAAGTTAATAATCGCATGCAAGTCTCCACATCATTATCATCTACGTTTCTAAAATATTGATAAAACTCATATGGAGTTGTTTTGATTTCATCTAACCAAAGTGCGCCTTTTACTGTCTTACCCATTTTGATTCCTTCAGATGTTAACAATAATTGGAATGTCATCGCATATGCTGCCTCTTGTTCTTTTCTTCTAATTAAGTCAGCACCCGCTAATATATTAGACCACTGGTCATCTCCACCACACTGCAATCTACATCCGTACTTTTGAAATAACACTAAAAAGTCATATGCTTGCATCAACATATAATTAAATTCCAAAAATGAAAGTCCTCTTTCTAGACGTGTTTTAAAGCACTCTGCTGTTAGCATCCTGTTCACAGAAAAATGCGCACCTATGTCTCTCAAAAAATCTACATAGTTAAGATTTAATAACCAATCAGCATTGTTGACCATAATAGCTGCATTTTCTCCCGAGAAGTCGAGGAAACGTGATATCTGTTTCCTAAAGCATTCAATGTTATTATCTATAGTTTCTTTGGTCATCATACTGCGCATATCCGTTCTTCCAGACGGATCTCCTATCATAGCTGTGCCACCACCCAAGAGTATTATTGGTTTATGTCCAGCTTGTTGCATATGGCGCATTCCCATTAACGCGACAAAATGACCTATGTGTAAGCTATCCGCAGTAGGATCAAACCCTACATAAAAGGGTACACTTTCTTTTCCTAGCCGTTCATACAATTCTTCTTCGTATACTAGTTGTTTTATAAACCCTCTTTCTTTTAAGATATCCATAACATTCGTCTTCATCTGCATCTCCCCGTTCGCTATCAATCATTTATGTTTTAATACGATAAAATATCTTATTAAAATCCTCTCTTAGATTGCCGATTTATTTTCTCAAATTCTAACACAATACGTGTATATAATCAATAAAATACTACTTAGAGAGGCTAATTCAAGTCATTAGTTAGTTGTCATGTAAGTGCAACAGTAAGTCGCTTAAGGCACGAAAACCTCTCAAACTAAGTGCAACCTAACATTCCCCTCCAAATGTATTAAACTTTTTCTGTGCAGCATATACAGCGCAAATACCCGGAAGACCATAAAGGGTTTTAGTTTTAATTATATGGGAATTAATAATTCGCACAATTTGATACCAAATAACTAAAAACACAGTCTATGCAATAAAAATGAAAATTTAATAAATTGCGTTATTACGCTAGATACCTTTTGTTAAGTACAATCACTCATAAAATAAAATCAGTAAAATCCTATCTACGAAGAATTAAAAATTACATTGTTAATTCGATGTAGTTCAAGATGAGTTTAGCCTTTGCAGTTGACATATGTTAGTTGACGTACATATCAACTCAACAAATACGTGCTGTCTTTTATTATAATAAAACCCTTTCATTGAATGTCATTTTAATTTTTCTTTTTTCTACGCTAGCTATGACAACCCAAATAAATGTAAACAATAATACACTAGATGCAAAGATGATAGGTAAGGATAAAGGGAAAAATTTAACAGCCGTGAATCTGTCGATAAGAGAGCTAAATGTTGGCATAATTAGATTCACAAACCAACTCATGATAAAACCTATGAGCCCACCTGACAGTGCCACATTCAACCCCTCAAACAAGGAAAATCTTAAATAATCACTACCTGACATCCCCCCAATTTTATAAAGCTTCATTTCGTCTCTTCTATCGATTGCGGTAACAATTGAAATATTCAATACACCCATAATACCAACTATGTAAACAGCTACTTGTAATATCTCCAAAAGGGTACCTATACCAGCCAAATTATCGGCACTGCCAGTCGCCCATTCTGCATAAGTAAGTGCATAAAACTCTTTGCGTTCAAATTCTTCGACAACTCTTCTAAGCTCGATAAAAGTCATTTGTTTGTCAACGCCTGGTTTCGCAGTTATGAGAAAAGTGGCTCCCGAAGTAATGTCTTTAATATACGAAAATTTACAATATCCGATTCTATCATATTCTGTAACCGTATCATCAATACCCACCACTTTAAGAACAAATATTTCGTCAGAGAAGTCTGGTTCGATTGGACTAATTTTTATCTCATCACCTATTTTTACTCCAAACCTAATATACATATCTCTAGATAAAACAACACAATTATCCATTGAATCCCAGCATTCCTTTGTTACATCTTCTAGACCACTCGTACAATGAACTAATGTTTCAAATGTATCTACGCCATATAAAGACCACTCCTTATCTTCCGTTCCTGGAACAACAAAGTTAACACTGTTAAAATAGCCTACAAAATCTAGTGTATCTATATCATCAATTTTATCCTTAGCCTCTAAGTAAGACATTTCTATGTCTTCAGATGTTGAACTAATTACAAAATCTGCATCATACCTAGTTCGGAAAGGAATAACCGCGGTATTAACCAAAGATACTACCTGAAACACTAAGAAAGAAAATACCGTAACAATAGCCACTAGCATCGCAACCGTGTTTATCGCCTTATTCCTAAGCAAGCTAATACTGGCGAGCTTGCCACTTCCAGATTGCGCAATTTTTCCAGTAATAGCTGAAAAAAACTGTATCGTATAAGGAAGTATTACAACCACCCATAATACCATTACTACTATTAACATTGGTGCAACAATGAGCAAGGCCGTCCCTCTCAAGAAAGAGTATGTAATACCTAGTCCAACTAGAAGAACGCTAAGGATAATAACCCATAAGCCTTTTGGCTTTTTAACAATTTTTTCCGATTGAGATGTAAGTTCTCTAATTGTCTTTTTGCTTGTTGATATTATAGGCGCAATAGTTGATAAAACACTTACAATAACTGAAATTAAAAACGATAATATATATTTCCACCACGCATAATTTAGTGCTGTATGGACAAGTGGTATTAGCATCTTAGCTGCTAATCCCATCGCAGCCCTCCCAAGCAATAGCCCAACTCCACCACCGACAATAGCATAAAACAACACTTCTAATAACATAATAATCGATGTTTGAAATGGAGTAGCTCCTGTAGCTTTAAATATTATCATTTCCGAAGCCCTATTTCTGGCTATAATAATATACGATGTATAAAGTATCAACATCAATGTGGCTACTAAAAAAACCAATCCGACTGTTAATAAAGTAGTATTATTCTTAACAATTTGTAGCACATGCTCTTTATTATTTCCTTCTCCAACTTTGACTGCTGGGAAGTTTTCTTCAAAAATAGTTTCATATTTTTCAAATAATTCGGGGGAGTTGAAATTGAAATATACAGCATTTACTTGACCATTGTTACCGATAGATGAAAAATCCACCAAAATATTTTTATCAGCTGGTGAACTAAAAATGGCTTCATTCTTTGCTATATACTCCACAACTACTTTCGTATATCGGTTATATGTTGGTATATATATTTCTACAAGATCCCCTACTGATATTTCATGTTTTTTAGCAAAACTCTCTCCAATAATTATAGTGCTATAACCACCTATAAACTCATATCTTATATCAGGGTCTTCTGTATCTGCATTGAATACCTGCGTGTAATTCAGTGGTCTTTTGGAAAAGTAGTATTCCAAATCAGTAGCCTCTAAAAGTACTGTTATAGATTCTGTTTCCGTCTTTAATATTGTATTGAATTTCGTAAAATAAAAAGATGTAGAAATATCATTTTCATCAACAAAGCTTCTAACTCTAGCTTCACTAAAAAACTCATTCGTTGCATGATTTCTCCCAAGTAGCATATGGGAATCTTGCGCGACTCTATTAGCTTCAGCCATGTTTATGTTGTAAAACACATCAAACATTGATAGAGCAACAAAAATCATAGCAGTAACTACCATTATAGTTACGACTATTACAAGAACTTGTCCTTTGTTACTATCGACACTCCTAAGAGTGTTTTTAAGTAGTATATTCAAATATTTCCCCTTTACTATTTGCCAATATATCCTTCACTTTAAGACTAATTAATCGTCATACATTCTGATTTTTTTACCATATTTAGCGCCTTCTACACTGTGTTCAGCTTGCGCAATCGTCACCAGCTTACTCATTAATCTAACGTTCATTTTAACAACTATTGACCTCAGAGATTTGTGAAATGCCATACTTTATCAAAACCCGATGCCATACTTAGCATTTTCTTCACTGTGTGCAACTTGCACAATCGCCCTTGTTTGTTCGTCAATCCGACATCCATTTAAACGACTAGTAAACTGTCACACATTTTCTATAATGCCATCCTTTATAAAGATTCGTCTGTTACCATACTTAGCATTTTCTACACTGTGTGTAACTTGCACAATCGTTGTCCCGGTTTGTTCATTAATCTCTTTCAGCAGCTCCATAATTGCTACGCTATTTTTACTATCTAAGTTTCCTGTAGGTTCATCTAGTAACAATATGCTAGGTGAAAAAATCATTCCCCGCGCTATGGCTACTCTCTGTTGCTCTCCACCTGAGATTGTTGAAGGCAACCTCTTCGCATATTGTTCGACACCTAGCCTTTCCATTATTTCATTAACTTTCTCTTCGTAATCTGATATTTTTTTACCATCTAAAATTATTGGAAGTAAAATATTTTCCTTTACAGTAAGGTATGGAGCAAGGTTGAAAAATTGAAAAACAAAACCGAGCTCTCTTCTTCTCAACATTGCTAACTCTTTTTCCTTCATTTTGGTCATATCAATCCCATTTAATAAAACTTGACCCTCCGTCGGCATATCGATGCCGCCCATAATGGTTAATAGTGTTGACTTGCCAGACCCAGATGCTCCTTCAATAGAGAGAAAATCACCCTTTTCTACTGAAAGTGAAACATCATTAAGAACATTTATTCCCTCAACAAAACTCTTAGTCACATTTTTTAATTCTAATATACTCATAATTTATCCCCAGAATCTATATATCTGATATTTTAATTTTCTACTCCCCATAAACATAAACTATCTCGCTTAAAACTACTTGATAACTACTTAATTGGTACCATTGGTACTTGGTTCTTTATTGTAAAAAACATCTTGAACCTGCAAATACATATTTAGTATCGAGTTTACAAATACTGTACTCAGTAAATTTTCATACACATCTAATACAGGTCCCGTATAATCTGTTAGCACATCATAGTATCCAGCTAGTTCCATAAGTTCATTTTCAGTTAAAGCCGTTACCTCAGTTGCATTTTTAATGTATGAAAATTTTTCATACACTCCATCCACTGCAGCGATGTAGTCTGTAATTTGACTGGATAATGATAATTTGAAGGCTGTTTGTTCGGCATCATCATTAAAAGGCATATCGATGGCTTTAGAAATAGTCATAATCTCAGCTAATTTATTTGCTAGCCCATCACTAGTTTTAATCTCAGTCAGCTCATAACCTTTTTGAAGTCCGAAATGTAACGATCTTGAAAATGAAATCATGCTCATATATTTATGATACTCGGGATTAATACTACCTGGAGTTTTTACCCTTGCAATTCCTTCAAAAGTTGTATTTTCTATTTTCAGCAAGCTTTCAGTAGCAGTAAATATACAAAATTTCGTTAACTCCTTGTTAGCCATTATTAAATTTCTAATCTCTTCTAATCGGGCAAGCGAACCCAAAATATTGGCATCGTTGATTCTATCACTATACCTAGGATCATTAACAAGCGATGGTAACGGAGAAGAAAATCCAAATGCATTTAACAGATAATCAATACCATTTATTTCTAGTATTTCATTTAATTCGCTCCCAGACTGATATGCTAATTCACCTAAAAGTCGAGCTTGAGGTAAAGTCCCGCCATTATCCTTAAAATCATTTATCATAGCCACTAGCGATGAAGAAATTCTAAAAATAGTTACAAAATCATCACGAGATATAACATCGCTTTTATCATCGTTTCCAGCATATATGACCTCGTATAAAATTTTTGCAAGCTCATCGACCGTTAGCATTGTGTTATCAACTATTTCTTGAAAAGCCACAGCATACACATCGTAATTAAGTAACTTTAAAGGATTAAAAACCAACTGTTTAATAACCTCGCCTTCATCGTTAGTTACTGGCTCTCCTTCATCGTTAATTAATGGCTCTCCTTCATCATAAAAGAATAGAATCACACCAACAATACCTTTAAAGTCTTCTTTGTTTTCAATATTATCAAAGTCAAATACTTCTTCTGGATTTACTAAATTACTCAAATAGTTTGAGAAACTCAATGCTTTCTCAGCTGATATTCCCGCCCTTCTAAAGCAGTCTAACAAAAACGATGCGCGATTATGATTAACTATGGACTGCCCCTTTGATGTAATCTGATAAGTTTCGTCAAATAAACCATTACCTTCGCTACTGGTATCAACTCCAAAAAAGCCAGCTAACGCCCATAACAAAGTTCGGTCATTAGTAACCCCGAATAAATCCTTCACAAAATTTTTAATATCTGACTTGAATCTATTTTGAACTTCTATTTCGTAAATAGTGTTTCTTTCACTAGTATAGTTATCAGCAGTTATTGTACCTGCTACTTCTGTTCCTTTTTCATTTGCAATAACACCAATAGATGTAGCTAAAAATATAGCTAGAAGCACCAATGCAACTAACATTGTAAACTTATTATTAAATATACGTTTTATTTTAACCAAAACTCACCTATCATTATACAAAACCAAATATTTGATTATTTTGGGCATTTATAACTTGAATTATTATACAACACGCGTGCGCACAATACAAGGAAGGCAACGTGTACTTATTGTGAAACGATATAACCTGCACTTACCCATAACTCCCGATAAGCTGTTTACTGTTGCACTTACTATGATAGCTGACAGTGAAACGATACAACTTTGCAATTGATTGAGAATTAACAGAAACGATATAACCTGCACTTACCCATAACTCCCGAGGATCTGTTTACTGTTGCACTTACTATGATAACTGACAGTGAAGTGATACGACCTTGCAATTACAAGAGAATTAACCGAAACGATATAACTTGCACTTACCTAGTAACACTCGGAGTCTATTTACGACAAATTTAGTATGATAACGACAATAATCAACACAAAAGAAAGCAAACGATGGCAGACAATCCTTATGTTTATCTAATTCTCTTTCCCGTATTATGGCTAAAACCTGACACTTTAGTTCATTTTACTTTACTTTTCGCGCGTATAAGTTAGATAATAACTAATAATAGATTACCAGCAAGTAATGGATTTGCACAGCATTCCTATAATTCATAGTAATTACTTAAATAACTGACTTAAAGGAAAATGAGGAATTTTATTATGGTTAAAGAATATAATTTTAAAAAAGTAGAAGCTAAATGGCAAAAACATTGGTACGATAACAAGCTTTTCGGAGCAAAAGAAGATCCAAATAAAGAAAAGTTTTATGCTTTAATTGAGTTTCCATATCCTAGTGGAGCGGGGCTTCATGTCGGACACATTCGAGCCTTTTCATCGATGGAAGTTATAGCGAGAAAAAAACGTCTAGAAGGATACAGTGTATTATTCCCTATTGGTTATGATGCATTTGGTTTACCAACTGAAAATTATGCATTACAAACCAAGCAACATCCACGTGCCGTTACTGACAAGAATATAATAATGTTTGAAAAACAACTGAAATCAGTTGGGTATAGTTTTGACTGGGATAGAGTAATAGATACCACAGACCCTAATTATTACAAATGGACACAGTGGATTTTTATACAGTTATTCAAAAAAGGATTAGCGTATAAGTCAAAAACTTTAGTTAATTTTTGCCCAGACTGTAAAGTCGTACTTGCTAATGAAGAAAGTCAAGGTGGCATCTGCGATCGATGCGGGTCTGAAGTAATACAAAAAGAAAAGGAAGTTTGGTTTTTAAAAATTAGAGATTATGCAGAGTCATTACTGTCTGGTATCTCTACAGTTAACTTTCCAGACCGTATTAAAACGGAGCAGGAAAACTGGATAGGAAAATCAAAAGGAGCAGATGTAACCTTCAATTTAACTTCAAATAACAAGACCGCACCTATCGTTGTTTATACAACTAGACCAGACACAATATACGGAGTAACTTTCTTAGTAATATCGCCTGAGCATCCCATTTTAGAAGAATTTGGAACCGAAATAGAAAACATGGAGGAACTTAGAGAATATCAAGCAAAAGCTAAATTAAAAAAGGAATTAGAAAGAACCCAACTTAATAAAGATAAAACTGGATTAATGCTAAAAGGACTAAATGCAGTAAATCCAATCACTGGAACAACTATTCCAGTATTCACTGCAGACTATGTCATGATGGACTATGGTACGGGAGCAATCATGGCAGTCCCAGCACACGACAAAAGAGACTGGGATTTTGCTAAAGCATATAATCTTCCCATAATTGAAGTAATAAAAAGTTCGCTTAATGTACAAGAAGAACCCTATGTAGAAAAAGATGAGGAAGGCATATTAGTTAACTCTCCCTTAATTAATGGTTTAAATGTACCCCAAGCCATCAATAAAATTATTGAAAAAATGACTGACCTTGGCGTTGGTTCTCCAAAAACCGACTATAAAATGAAGGACTGGGCTTTCAACAGACAAAGATATTGGGGAGAACCGATACCAATAGTAAACTGTCCTAAATGCGGACAAATCCCTGTTCCAGAAAATGAATTACCCTTAGTTCTTCCCGATATGGATGACATATCACCCACTGACGATGCCAGTTCGCCACTTAAAAATTGTGTTGACTGGGTAAATACAACTTGCCCTATATGTGGTAGTCCCGCAACAAGGGAAACTGATACTATGCCACAATGGGCTGGTAGCAGTTGGTATTTCTTAAGATATATGAGCCCCCATGATGATAAACATCTAGTAAATCCTGCTGCCTACTCTTATTGGGGGCAAGTCGACTGGTATAACGGTGGTATGGAGCATGTTACTCGCCATCTAATATATTCTAGATTTTGGAATCAGTTTCTCTTCGATATAGGAGTTATCACGCACAAAGAACCATATATTCGTCGTTCAGCACAAGGTCTCATTTTGGGAGCAGATGGAGAAAAAATGAGTAAATCGCGCGGCAATGTAGTAAATCCAGACGATGTTATAAAAGAGTATGGAGCTGATGTCTTGCGCTTATTTATATTATTTATAGGAGATTACGAAAAACCTGCTGCTTGGTCACCAGATGGAATTAAGGGATGTCAGCGTTTTGCAAACAGATTCTGGGCTGCTCAAAACCTTCTTACTAATGACGATATTGATACAAGCGATTTGAATTTAGACTTATTAATAAAGAATGTTAGTGAGGATTATGAAGCTGGAAAATATAATACTGCAATTGCGTATCTAATGACTGCTCTGAACACAATTTATTCACGAGGTGCTGTAACTTTACAAGAAATGAATACCATTGCCCTATTATTAAATCCAGTTGCCCCACACATAACCAGTGAGGTTTTCTATAATCTAAATAAAGCTCAAATTACCGACTCAAAATATCCTGTATTTGATCCTAAAAAAATAATTGCTGATGAAATAGAAATCCCTGTCCAAATCATGGGCAAATTAAGAGCACGAGTAACAGTCCCTACTGGATCTGATGAGGAAACAGTAATGGCTGCCGTAAAAGATACCGGCTGTCTAGATGGAAAAACTATTCAGAAAATCATCTTCGTTAAAGATAGAATAATTAATATTATTGCCAAATAATATTTCTCAACCCTTCTATACCTTTTCACAAAATTATGCACGCTACCACCCTCAAGGTAACGTGCATTTTATTCTTTGAAGGTTTATCTAACACCTTGTTAGCTTTTAACTCCAGTCCACTCTCAAACCTTTTCAAAAATTGACATAATACTTGTTTTTCACTCCTAAACAGTTGCCAAAAAACATTCACAATAGTAGAATAATCAATGGTAACAATATATTACCAATTTTAATAATTATCAATTTTTCAATTTGGAGGTTTTATATGTCAAAAAATGTAAGAGTAGCTATTAATGGATTCGGCAGAATAGGCCGTTTAGCTTTTAGACAAATGTTCAATGCCCCTGGCTATGAAGTTGTTGCAATCAATGATTTAACAGATGCTAAAATGTTAGCTCATCTATTAAAGTATGATTCAGTTCAAGGAAGATATGCCCTTGCTGACAAAGTATCTTTATCTGATAACGGAATTGTTGTAGATGGTAAAAACATACCAATATTTGCCATTGCTAATGCAAGCGAATTACCCTGGAAAGAAATTGGTGTAGATGTAGTTCTAGAATGTACTGGATTCTATACATCAAAAGCAAAGTCACAAGCACACATCGATGCAGGTGCAAAAAAAGTTGTTATTTCAGCCCCAGCGGGAAATGATTTGCCAACCATAGTTTATTCAGTTAATGAAGGTACTTTAAAGGCTTCTGACACTATTATATCTGCAGCATCTTGTACCACAAACTGCCTAGCGCCTATGACAAATGAATTAAATAAGCTAGCAAACATTGAAAAAGGATTTATGACCACTATTCACGCATATACTGGTGATCAAATGGTTCTAGATGGTCCACATCGTAAAGGTGATTTAAGAAGAGCGAGAGCTGCTGCTATCAATATTGTTCCTAACACAACTGGAGCGGCAAAAGCTATTGGTTTAGTTATTCCTGAACTTTCAGGCAAGCTAGATGGTGCTGCACAAAGAGTCCCAACTCCCAGTGGTTCAATAACTGAACTTGTTGCAGTTACTTCAAAACAGGTAACAGCAGAAGAAATTAATGCTGCTATGAAAGCTGCTGCAAATGACAGTTTCGGTTATACAGAAGATCAAATTGTATCAACTGACGTTATTGGTAGCACATTCGGAGCTATCTTCGATGCAACACTTACCAAGGTAACTAAGCTAGACTGTGGAAAGTGCTTAGTAAAAATTACAAGTTGGTATGACAATGAGAATGGATACACCTCTCAAATGGTCAGAACTATTAAGTACCTATCAAGTCTTAAATAATTAAATTTAATATTTTAATGAAAAACGTAAGAGGGGCTAATCAAATCGTTTAGCCCCTCTTTTATCTCTATATCAACCTAGCAGATGTTGTTTAAATGATTCTTTTAGATTCACTATTTCCATATTCAAACACAACCACTTCGTAAGGTCTTAAAGTAATCCCATCACCAAGTGTTGCATTTTTGTCGTCATCATAGTTTGAAATTATTAATTTAGCGCCCTTCGCCCCAATCTTATATGCATCATTAAATACAACTGTTTTTTCTTTAAAGTTACAAATAACGATATATCTAATACCTTCTAGATTTCTTTCAAAACAGAAAATCGATTTACTATCAGGAGCATGGTCAATATAGTCACCATCTCTAATAATTACATTATCTTTTCTAAATTCGATAAGCTTTTTATAAAAATGCCATATAGAATTTTGATTTTTCATATCTGCATTAACATTGATATCACCATGGTTTGGGTTAATCTTCATCCAAGGTGTTCCATCTGTAAACCCGGCTCCCGGCGCTGCACTCCATTGCATTGGCGTACGCGCGTGGTCGCGAGCTCTTTTCCTCATTGCCCATCTTGCAAATGGCATAAGCGGAGGAAATGCTTTTTTTATTGTTGAAAACACCTGACGAGCCATAATATCAATATACTCTTCTTCTTTCAAGTATATATTGGTCATTCCTATCTCTTGACCTTGATATACGTATGGCGTCCCTCTTAACAGAAAATATGAAACAGCTAACATTTTTCCTAGTTCTTTCCTATAAATACCAAAGCCGTTTCCATACCTAGTTATACTCCTTGGTTGGTCATGGTTTTCATAATATAGTGTTGGAAAACAATTTTTTGGTAGGTTTTGCCAACCGGCTTGAACGGCCTTAAATTTTTTCAAGTTAAATTTTAGTGGAAGGAAATCCCATTTGAAATCTACGTGCACTAGCTCAAAAGTAATCGCACTATCTAATTCATTTCTGTCTTCTGCTATTATTGACTCTGCTTGCTTATGTGTAGTTCCAATCGCCTCTCCAACAATTAAAGTATCGTACTTAGACCATGAATTCTCATTTACTTCATTTAAGTATTTATGAATATTAGGTCCTAATACAAAATGCTCATCTCCACGCAAAATAGGCAAACCTTTTCCATCAGGTAACCCTTCGGCTTTACTAATATAAGTGATTACGTCGCAGCGGAATCCATCAACTCCCATTTCGAACCAATAGTTGCATATATCTATTACTTCTTGCCTAACTTTTGGATTGTCCCAGTTTAAGTCAGGTTGTTTTTTGGTGAATAAGTGCAAATACCATTCTTCTGTTGTCTCATCGTAAGTCCAGGCATTCCCAGTAAAACGAGATGTCCAGTTATTCGGAGGTTTTTTACCATTTTTGCCTCTTCCTTTGCGCCATATGTAGTAATCTCTATATGGATTATCTTTACTCTTTTTGCTTTCTTGGAACCAATAATGTTCATCTGAACTATGATTAACGACTAAATCCATAACTAACTTAATGCCACGTTCATGCATTCCAGCTAACATTTCCTTAAAATCTTCCATTGTTCCAAATTCAGGATTAATTTCTCGATAATCAGCGATGTCATAACCATTGTCAAAATTAGGAGACTTATAGATAGGAGATAACCAAACTGCATTCACTCCCAATTCTTTTAAATAATCTAGCTTGCTTATAATACCTCTAATGTCGCCAATTCCATCACCATTACTATCGCAAAAACTGCGGGGATATATTTGATAAAAAACTGCATCCTTATACCAACGTGTTTTCATGTTTTTCTCCTTTTTTAAATATTATTTATTAATAAGTATATTAACACTTTCTACTTATAATTACAATTATTGAATTCTCTCAAGTGCCTTCCTATCATTTTCAATATGTTTCCCAAGTGAAGCTGTATCTTATCTTGATGTTTTTGTTGCTATAGCTACGGTTTAAGATTTGTGTTTGATTTGTATACTAATATCATATACTCTATTTTTAGGAACCCCTAAATCTTTAGCCACCTTACTTACCGCTTCAGAAACCCGCCTGCCTTCTTCAATAGCCTTATTTAAACTCTCGATAATATCATCATTACTAACAATCTTTTCCTCTGGAAGAACAATAATAACAAACTCTCCTTTATTGTTTACTTCAATTTCTGATAACTTACCCTCATAAATACTTTCAAACATTTTAGTTAATTCTTTTACAACTACTACATCGCGGTCACCATATGTTTCAAAAATCAGTTTAGCGACTTTTTCTAAATCATGAGGGGCACAATACAATACAAGAGGAAGAGAGGTGCTTTTAAACTCTAGTAGCACTTTTTCCCTTGCCTTTTGCTTTTCTGGTAAAAACCCTACAAAAACAAACCCTGATGATTGTAGCCCCGCAAAAGACAAAGCTGTCGTAACCGCAGTTGGTCCTGGAACGGTTTCTATTTTAATTCCATTTTTTCGTGCTTCTGTTATAAGTAACGCTCCTGGGTCGCATATGCCTGGCATACCTGCATCACTAACAATAGCAACATTTTTTCCGTTATATAGTAGCTCCAATATCCCATCTAGCGAGGCTCTCTCATTAAACTTATGATGAGCTATAGTCTTAGTTTTTATATCGTAATACGACAACAATTTACCTGTGTGGCGAGTGTCTTCACAAACTACATATTCGACTTCTGATAGCACCCTTTTAGCCCTAAAAGTTAAATCTTCCAAGTTTCCTATAGGGGTGCCTACTATATACAAGGTTCCTAACATTTTTCCCTCTCTTGTTTAATTTTGTTTCTTTCGTTTACTAGCATATGTTTCTTTACTACTTGCGTTGTTTCACCCAACGGGTTCGTAATATTATGGCTCAGGCTAAGTATAATAAAATGCTAGTATCTCTTTCTCTCTAATATAATCTATATCTTTCGATGACTCGCGTATATTTCTTCAACTATTTATGTCATTTCACCCAGTTCGTTTGCAATATTATTGCTCCGGCTAAGTGTAATAAAGGGCTAGTATCTCTTTCTCTCTAATATAATCTTATATCTTTCGATGACTCGCGTATATTTCTTCAACTGTTTACGTTGTCACACTCAACTCGCCTGTAATATTAATGGCTCCGGCGGAGTGTAATGAAGGGCTAGTATCTCCTTCTCTCTAATAAAATCTTATATCTTTCGATGACTCGCGTATATTTCTTCAACTATTTGCGTTGTTTCGCCCAGCTCGTTTTGCAATATTATTGGAGCCTCTATTATGACTCCACTCTTCCCTTGCTTTTTTCCTTCTATGAGACATATCTCTATGGGACTATCTTTTTTTGCTTGTACTGGCACTAATCTTTTGGGCTCAACGCCATGTTTTTTCATATGATAAAAAACATCACCTAATCTACTTGCTTTTATGACCATATAAAATCTTCCACCATTTTTTAATACACTAGCTGATGCGGAAATTATTTCTTCTAGCGAAATAAGAACCTCAAATTTAGCAATATCTCTTTCTGTTGCCTCTCTATCCAATTGAGCTTTTTCATATGGGGGATTTACTACAATCACATTAAAAGACCCACCGCCAAATCGCTTTACCACATTTTTGATATCATCGTTTATAAAACAAACTCTATCTTCTAGATTATTAATCTTCAAAGATCGTAGAGACATTTCATATAGCCTCTTTTGTATTTCAATACCAATAATTTTTTTTGCTGTTGTTTTTTTAGATAGTAAAATACTAATAACTCCAGAGCCAGAGCCTAATTCTAAAATATTTTCTTTAGCGCTAGCTCTTACCATAGAAGAGAGAAGCACTGCATCTGTTGTAAAACAATAGCCAGTTGGAGATTGAATTAGCCGCAATCCATCACACTGTAAATCTAAAATTATTTCATCACCATTTAACATAATATAATTATAGTTTACTGAGTATGTTATTTCAAATGCATGTTAAACCAAAACGCAAGGAGAATGTTTGAAATAAATATATGGCTAAACATTAACATTTCATTCATTTATTCTGGTAGTATTATGCACTATATAATTAGACTATTTTATGTAATATATATTAATTCTTATCATAATTACTAATTAACTTCTTCCATGAATTTGTATGGGAAACTCAAAAAATAAGGGATATTACTAGATTTAAATGATGCAAAGTTGTATAATAAAAAGCATATGAATTTGGAGGTGATTTTATGCCACTAGTAACCACAAAAGAAATGTTCGAAAAAGCTTATAAAGGCGGATATGCAATTGGTGCTTTCAACGTTAATAACATGGAAACAATCCAAGGTATCGTGTCAGCAGCAAAAGAAGAAAATGCACCACTAATTTTACAAGTATCTGCAGGAGCTAGAAAATATGCTAACCCCATTTACCTAAAAAAATTGGTCGAAGCAGCAGTTGAAGATTCTAATCTTCCTATATGTTTACATCTAGACCATGGGGATTCGTTTGAGCTATGTAAAGATTGTATTGAAATGGGATTTACTTCCGTTATGATCGACGCTTCTCACCACAGTTTTCAAGAAAATATTAAGATTACAAAACATGTAGTAGATTACGCACATGATCACGGCGTTGTTGTTGAAGCAGAATTAGGTAGGCTCGCAGGGATTGAGGATGCAATTAATGTAAGCGTAGCTGATAGTTGTTATACAGACCCTAACCAAGTTGAAGAGTTTGTCGCAAAAACAAATGTTGATAGTTTAGCGATAGCTATAGGAACAAGTCATGGCGCATTTAAATTCAAGGGAGAACCAAAGCTTCGTTTTGATATACTTGAAGAAATTGGAAGAAGGCTTCCTGGATTCCCGATAGTCTTACATGGCGCAAGTTCAGTACCACAGCATCTTGTAGAAATAATTAATCAACATGGTGGCAATATGCCCGGAGCACAAGGCGTACCAGAGGAAATGTTAAGAAAAGCTGCATCAATGGCTGTATGCAAAATTAATATCGATTCAGACTTAAGAATGGCAGTCACAGGTACTATCCGTAAATATTTTGATGAAAATCCATCACACTTTGATCCAAGACAATACCTAGGACCTGCTAGAAATGCGGTAAAAGAGATTGTTCAACATAAAATCAAGTATGTTTTAGGCTGTTCAAATAAAGCATAATAATTAGTCATATATTGATACATTGCGAAGGCTACCAAAAATTGGTAGCCTTCTTTGTTGAAATTCAACATATTATAAAAATAATTATCTTCCAGCTGTAGGTGCAAAGCCTAGACTATATCCTTCCTTTTGTAATTTTTGTATTTGAATGGATAGTTGCTCAATAAATTCTTGGTTATTCCCAGTTTTCACCATCATTCCAATTAGATTTTCAGTTGCTTCTTGCACATCTCCTGCTGATAATATTCGCCGCACAGCCCATATACCTTCTAATTCTTGTGCATTTAGCAACAACTCTTCTCTTCTGGTTCCGCTTCTATTTAAGTCAATAGCTGGGAATATACGTTTTTCTGATAATTTTCTATCAAGATGTATTTCCATATTGCCCGTTCCTTTGAATTCTTCATATATAACATCGTCCATTCTACTACCAGTATCGACTAACGCTGTTGCTATGATAGTTAAACTACCACCGTTTTCAATGTTCCTCGCAGCCCCAAAAAATCTTTTCGGTGAGTGTAATGCGCCTGGATCAATACCTCCACTAAGAGTTTTGCCTGTTGGAGATATGACCAAGTTATATGCTCTTGCTAATCTTGTTAAACTATCCATTAAAATAACAACATCTCTGCCTAATTCTACAAGTCGTTTAGCTCTTTCTAACACCATTTCAGATGCCTTCGTATGATGTTCTGGCATCTCATCAAACGTAGAATATACCACTTCGCCTTTTATGCTTCTTTGCATATCTGTGACTTCTTCAGGTCTTTCATCAATTAACAAAACAATCAAATGTGCTTCTGGATAGTTTGAGGATATGCTGTGAGCTATTCTTTTTAATAAAGTTGTTTTACCTGCTTTAGGAGGACTTACTATCATACCTCTTTGACCCTTACCAATAGGAGAAACTAAATCAATAGCTCGAATAGCCATATCGTTTCCCACCCCGGGCAATTCTAATCTATATCTTGCATCAGGATGTATTGGGACCAAACTATCAAACGAAGGTCTGTTGTACGCAGTAGAGGGATCTAATCCATTCACGCTAATTATCTCTTGCACATTCATCGGTCTATTTTCAGCAAGTTTTCTAACCTGTGCTTGTACGTAGTCGCCTTTTCTTAAACCTGCCTTCTTTATTCTAGACCCGGATATATATGCATCTCCTTCTCCTTGCTCATAATTTCTAGCCCGTAAAAAACCATAGCCATCTGGGCATATTTCCAGCACACCTTCTCGCATTTCCATCTCCGACTCATCAAACTTTTCCGTTTCATCAATATCATCATCCAGTGTGCAATTTTTGCTTTTGTTATTATTTTTGGCTTGAGAGCGACTTTTATCCGAATTATTATTTTTAGTGCGTTTTGGAGTCACAACAGCGCTTTCTTCTGTGCCTTCTGTTAAAAATGCAATTAATTCTACCTTTTTACTTGAATTTGCTTGGCTACTTGGCATCCCTTGCTTTTTTGCCATATCTCTAAGTGTAAAAATAGTTTCTTTTGATAAATCAATTTTAGTGTTATTATCCATAATCTCTCCCACCAATTTTTTATATTACAATGCACTAATACTACAAACTCTAGATGAAGAGTTAATATTATTGCACTTAAAACTCTTGTCTTTGGAATACCCTATACTGAGTAATAAATATAATCTACTTAAGTTTCTCTCTCTTTAATTAAATATAATATAAAGTTTGTTATTGTTATCTTCTTGGCCCTTGTAAAACTATAACTCTAGTTCTGTCGCCATCAAATTCGGCTCTATCAAACTCAATTTCGTCTGACTCGACATATTCTATATCGTTTTTATTGAACTTTTTCAAGAAAATATCTATGTCATCAACGTCTGTCAAATAATCTTCATGCATATAATGCATAGGTATTACTACATCAGGCATCAGATAATCTACATATTCTTTAGCTTCGTCTGCATCAATTGTATATTTTCCACCTACTGGCACTAATAAAATGTTAATAGCACCTATTAGTTCGGCTAACATAGGCGTTATTTTTTCTCCTATATCGCCCAAATGACATACTTCCACCCCATCCATACGAAAACGGAAAACAATGTTGCGTCCCCTTAGCCCACCTTTTTTGTCATCATGATAACTTAAAAAACCGCTTATATCCACTCCGTCTATTTCATGTGCACCCGTGCTGTTTAACAATAATCTATGTCCTTTAACTGCTTCTGCATTGTTATGGTCAAAATGGTTATGACTTACTGTTACTACATCGGCTTCAACATCAGGAAAATCCACACCACCTAACTTTGAACCGTCATATGGGTCTGTTACAACACTTACACCTGTACTTTCTGTAAGTTTAAACGAACTATGTCCTAACCAACGAATTTTCATTATACCCTCTAAATGAAATATTAATAAAAAAATCTAACAATCAATAGTGTGAGTTACCTCAATTAATAATATACTAGTTTTTATATTACAAAATGTCAATAGTTATATGCTTTTTTGGTTGTTTCTAAACATTTCAGCCATTATTGATACTCTTTGCGCTGAAAGTAAAATTTTACTCTTCTGAGTCAATAATACTTTCTTTTGTCACTGCATCAGTTTTACCAAGCAATTCATGAATCCTATCTGCAGAATTAAGTAGAGGTGATACTGATTTATTTTGGTTACAAGATGAAATAATATATGCAATAAACTTTGATAAATCTGCGCTAATGTACCAGCTCCTATCTTTTAATGCTTCATTTGTATAAGTAAGATTAGTTCCAATCACAGATGTAAACAAACCTTCCTTGTAGGCTTGATCAAACTTTTCTAAACCTTCAGTAAATAAGGCATAAGTCGCCGTTAAGAAGATATCCTTACATCCTTTATCTTTTAAGTCCTTACATAGTCTTAATACAGAATCCCCCGTTGCTATTATATCGTCAGCAACTAAAACGTCTTTACCCGTTACATCTGTACCTATATACTCATGAGCTACGATTGGGTTTCTACCATTTACAACGGTTGTATAATCTCTTCTTTTATAAAACATTCCATAATTCACACCAAAAACAGAAGTGTAGAAAATATTTCTTTTCATCGCACCTTCATCTGGCGACACCACCATAAAGTGTTCCTTATCTAATTTTAAATTTGGGAAAGCCTTTACTAGTTCTTTTGTAACTTGGTATGTTGGGAAAAAGTTGTCAAATCCCATTAAAGGGACTGAATTTTGCACTCTGGGATCATGTGCATCAAAGGTAATTACACCTGTAACGCCCATGCTATACAACTCTTGTAACATTTGAGCACAATCTAAACTCTCTCTTGCATTTCGTCTATGCTGTCTGCCCCCATATAGAGTAGGCATAATAACAGTAATTCTTGCTGCTTTTCCACCTGCTGCACTAATTATTCTTTTTAAATCAGCATAATGGTCATCTGGTGACATAGAGTTTTTCTGACCATACATATCATATTTTATATTGTAATTGCCAACATCAACTAATATATAAATATCCGTTCCTCTGACACTTTCTTCAATTAAGCCCTTCGCGTCCCCAGTAGTAAAACGCGGGCAATGGCTTTCTAAAATAAATGTACTACGATGGAATTGAGAAAGTTTTTTCCCAATGTCTCTGTTATACCACTCAACTAAATAACCATCTATTTTTTTTCCTAACTCTTGTGCGCCTTCTAAAACTACTAATCCAAGTGGTGCTACTGGTCTCGCATCCTCAAAAACATGGCTAAAAAATGTGGGCATATTTCCTCCAACAAAAATCTTTTTCAAGCATCATTTTGATTATAACATAACGTATTTTTTCTTACAATTGAATAGCGCTTAATTAAGTTATCTATAAGGCTATTTTAAACTTGATTGTTTTAAAGTTAATTTTATAAATATAACATTTTATACTTATTAAATTATCTACTAACTTTGTGTAAATCCTGGCTTACCCACATCTTCTAAGCTAAATAAATCATCTTTTTCGCCTGCAAACTGGCAATTGTATAGCTCACAGTAAAAGCCTTCTTTCTCCATAAGTTCGTCATGAGAACCAATTTCCACAACATCTCCATCGTTCATGACTAAAATTTTAGCTGCTTGTCTAATAGTAGAAAGCCGATGCGCTATTACAAAACTTGTTTTACCTTCCATCATATTAAGCATTGCGCTCTGAACATATTTTTCAGTCCTAGTATCCACTGAACTGGTTGCTTCATCAAGTATAATAATTTTAGGATCTTTAAGTATGGCTCTTGCTATAGTTAGAAGTTGCTTTTGTCCCGCACTAATGTTGGAGGCTCCCTCTTTCAAGACTGTATCATAGCCATCCTCCATCAACATTATAAATGAATGAGCGTATGCTTTTTTAGCAGCTTCAATTATCTCTTCCCTTGTAGCATTTGGTTTTCCGTATGCAATATTCTCTGCAATCGTTCCATGGAATAACCAAGTATCTTGTAAAACCATCCCATAAAGGTCCCTTAAGTCATTTCGCGAAAACTGGCGAATATCTACACCATCAATTAATATCCTTCCTGAATTAATTTCATAGAACCTCATCAGCAAATTAACTAATGTAGTCTTTCCTGCGCCAGTTGGTCCTACGATTGCCACCTGCTCTCCAGCTTTTACAGATAATGATAAATCTCTTATCAATGGTTTGTCTTCAGTATATGAAAATGAAATATTTTTAAATATAACTTCTCCTATACATTCTGATGGGTTTAAAGGTGTAGTTCCTTCTTCTGTCATTTCCTCTAAATCAAATACTTCAAATACCCTTTCAGCAGCGGCCATTGAAGATTGTATGGTGTTTGCAATATTACTTATGTTTTCAATAGGCTGAGCAAACTGTCTTGTATATGAAAGCAACGCCTGTATATCACCAATAGTAATAATTCCACTTCCAGCTCGAAAGCCGCCACCCACACAAATCCCTACATAGACTAAATTATTCACAAATTTGATAGAAGGTAATATTATACCCGATAAAAACTGTGATTTACGAGTAGCTATTTTTAGTTCTTTATTAATTTTTACATATGTTTTATTACTTTCATCTTCTCTATTATAAAGTTTAACGACTTGATGTCCAGAGTACATTTCTTCAATAAAACCGTTTAATTCACCAATTCGGTTTTGCTGTTTAGCAAATTCACGCTGAGACTTTTTAACTATTGTTGAAGAAACCAAAAGAAGAATGGGCAAACTAGCTAATGTCACTGTGGACAGTAACCAATCTATCCTAAACATCATAAATGTCACGCCTACTACAGTCATTGACCCTGTTATTATTTGATTTATACTTTCTTGAATGGTAGCAGATATCATCTCTATATCTATCGTAAATCTAGATAAAACTTCACCAGAAGGAGTGGTGTCAAAGTATGATAAAGGCACCTTGTCTAACTTATTTTTGACATCATGGCGCATCCTACACACAAGCTTCTGTGAAGTGATACCAGCAATCAATGCGCTCATGAATTGAAATAGAGAATTTAGCACATATAAACTCCCACTAGTCAATAGCACCGGTGCTATATATGAGTATAATTGATTATTACCTGGATTTGTAGGGTCGTTACTCGGTCGAATATTAGTAAAAAACTGTAAACTATCAACTAATGCATTGGTAACTTTTTTCATTATGTCTGGAACCCAAATCGCAAACCAAGCCCCAATCATAGCAAGTAAAATCATCACTATAATCATTGGGTATTGTGGCTTAAGATATTTTATTAATCTTCTAACAGTCGCACCAAAGTTTTTAGCCTTAACTATATTGGAAATGTCTGGTCCTGTTACACCAAAACCAGCGCCAAGGTTAATACCTCCACCTTGGTTTTTCTGTTCTTCGCCCTTTATGATACCACTTGTGTTTTGGCTCATAACTCTAACTCCTCTGCGCTCATTTGTGATAATGCGATATCTTTATATAGCGGACATTTTTCTAAAAGTTCTTTATGCGTTCCTTTACTAACAATCTTTCCCTCGTCCATAACTAAAATAAGATCAGCATCCATAATTGTCCCAATTCTTTGGGCTATTATAATGGTCGCAGTATCTTTAGTTACACCCTTTAAAGCATTGCGTAAGTTTTTGTCGGTTCGAAAATCTAGTGCAGAAAAACTATCATCAAAGATTAAAATCTCAGGCTTTCTAATTATAGCTCTGGCTATGGACAATCTTTGTTTTTGTCCCCCGCTAAAGTTGCCTCCACCTTGCTCTACTTCACTATCTAAACCATTTTCTTTATTCTTTACAAAAGCCTCGCTTTGGGCAATCCTTAATGCTTCCCACATGTCTTCTTCAGTAGCGTCTGGCTTTCCCCATCTTAAATTTTCTGCAATCGTCCCTGAAAATAGCATAGCTCTTTGGGGTACAAATCCAATCATATCCCTTAACTCTTCTTGTGGGTATTCTCGAACATCAACACCATTAATTACAACTCTACCTTTAGTAACATCAAAAAATCTTGGAATGAGATTAATAACCGTTGTTTTTCCAGAGCCAGTTCCACCAACAATAGCTGTCACCTTGCCTTTTTCAGCTATAAAATCTATATCTTTCAGAAAATCAGTATGTGTATCATCTTCAAATCTATAAAATACATTTTCAAACCTGACAACTCCTCTTTCAGTGTACCTTCGATTGGGTTCTATTGGATCTTTTAGCTTTATTGCAGTATCTAGAACTTCATTAACCCTAGCTGCCGAAACAGTTGCTCTAGGGAACATAACAAATACTGTAGCCAACATAACAAGTGCCATCATGATTTGTTGCATATACTGAATAACTGCCATCATATCTCCTACTTTTACATCTTCGTCATATGCTATCTGCTTGCTTGCAATCCAAACAACACCTACCATTGCACAGTTAATACAAACAGCAATTAATGGTGACAATACAGCATTGTATTTACTTATGGTCGTAGCAGTTTTTGTCAAACTAACGTTAACTTCTTGGAATTTGGCATTTTCAGTTTCTTGCTTATTGAATGCTCTCACAACTCTAATGCCCGTTAAGCCCTCCCTAGTTAACAAGGTTAGTCTATCTACTCTTTTTTGTATTATTTTAAACATCGGTTGCACTATTTTGGCTGCAACAAACGATGCAATAAATAAAATGGGTAAAACATATAAAAGAACAGAAGTCATTTTTAAACTTTTTTGAGCAGCCATTATAAAACCGCCAATAAGAGTTACGGGCGCAATGAAGCCAGTTCGAAGAAGTAGCAACAATATCTGTTGTATTTGGTTTACATCATTTGTTGACCTTGTTATTAAGCTAGGTGTAGAAAACTGATTGAATTCAGACAGAGAAAACAGCTGAACCTTATTAAAAACCCTCGCACGAATAAATGCAGAAAATTCAGATGCATATTTAGCACTAAATGCGGCAGCTAATATTGCTGCTACACATGAGGCTACCGTTAATAAAATCATTAAACCGCCTCTAGTTAAAATAAACTTTAAATCTTGTGTTTGAACCTCTTTACCATCTGGAAGCATTATATCATTTTTTGATATTAACTCATAGACTTTCCCTTCTCTCTTTGCGGTCCCCGTAGGCGATAACTTTATGTAGTCAGCTAGTTTTATCCAAAACTGTCTAAACTTACTATCTTTAATTTTGGTTATAACATCTCCATCTTCATTAGTTGTGTAGGTATCATCAATTGCTTTTAATATGGATTTTAGTGAGCGATTCTTATACTTAAAAAGCCTTTCTATCAAAATCAAATCATCGTCTGTTGTATATATCCTGGCTAGTTCTGCGATCTTTTGCTTATAGGTAGAATCTAGCATATTCTCGACTTCCTCAACAGTCATATTCTCCTCTTTAGCAAATCGTTCAAAATTATCCTCGAATAACACCTTATATAATAGATCTCTGTTATACTCGTGAGCCCTAGTTCCTGCATCGTACTCGCTTAAACCCTTATCTCTATTTACCCATTTTGCCCCATGATACTTATACGCGAAACCTAACACATTGTTACAAATAATAACTTCATAATCAGGCATAGGGTCCGGTCTTCCAGTAAAACTTTCTTTTGCGGTTTCGACTTCTTCTTCATCCTTATTGCTGTAAACATATACAAGCTTGCTCTTATCTAGCGCTTGGCCAAAATTATCAGTTGGAATTCTATTGCCATCTTTATCAATAGGAATTGGCATTAAATTACCATATACAGATTTTTTCATACAACTAACACAAGCAGTTAAAATTCTCCTATTGGCATTGTCGGACATAGCATCCTCATCCGCATTTGGATCTCTATCAAGCAAGTCATTAACTGAAATTGTATTTTTATCACCTGTCTCGGCTTCAATAGGTATTGAACGCGGATCACCTGGTTCAAACACTATAAAATTATTTATAATTCTGGCTATCTCAGCTTTATCTTCGGTAGAATAGTCGTCGTATTTAGCACCCTTTTTTTGATATTTTTTTAGCCCATCATTGAATGGAGTTATAACTTTTTCAAATAACTCTTTGCTATCATGAACTGGAATGTCTCTAAAAACTATATTTATTCTATGCAAACTTAAAGTTTCAGCTATAGCTGCATTTAAATCAAATGTAGAAAAACCCTCTACCATCTCAAAAACAGGAATTTTATCCTTATCATAACCTTTTAGTGTCTTTTCGTTATCAACTCCACTGACACTGCTTGGCTTATCCATTTCTAAATGTTTGTATAAAGGTTCATAGTCTATATATATACCTTCATTAATGATTTCACTCATTTTTTCAGGTAAATACAGTTCTGCAACAGCCTGACATGTAACAAGTATCATGATTACAGCTAGTATCCATGCCATAGACTTAAAATCTTTGAACTGTCTAAACATATCTATCCCTCATCAACTACTGCGTATATTACCACACGACACGCGTATAGTCAAGCGCGCGCCCGCGCACATACCTAATTATATAATATAAAGGCACTTAATTGCTAGTACTAATATTACAACGATATTTTGCAATTGTATAAACTAGCAAACGGTACTTAATTGTTAAGATTAGCATTACAATGCAACAAGTACCGCTATAACACCATTCGTACTAAATTAGCTCAAATCCCTATAAGCTAAAAAAGCCCCTAATACCCATATGTTTGTCATTTAAACTTTACTCTATAATAGACTCGTCCCTAGAATCTTGCGGCTTTATATCAAGCATTTGAGTAACTGTTGCGCCTATTAATGTAATTCACACCACTACACCCTTCGAAATTAATTCAAACCTAGGTAGTAGTAATGAAGCTACACTTAATGCTCATATATCTATTATTTAAACTCTACTCTATAACGGATTCATCCCAAGAAGCATGAGGCTTGATATCAAGTATTTGGGCAACTGTTGCGGCTATATTAGATAGTCCGAACTCTTTATTTTTAATTTTAGCATCCACTCCATAAATTATAAATGGAACTTTATTTAAGCTGTGAGCTGTTCTTGGCTGTAACTCACCTTTTTTATTCCTTTCAAACATCTCATCCGCATTCCCGTGATCTGCAGTGACTAACAAGCAATAACCTTTTTCATCAATTACTTTTAGCAACCTTCCTATAGCAAGATCCACAGCTTCTACACCTATAACTGTTGCATCAAAGCTACCTGTATGTCCTACCATATCGCCGTTTGGATAATTACATCTAATAAAATCATATTCATCGGAACAAATAGCTTTTATCATCTCATCCGTTATTTCTGCTGACTTCATCCAGGGTCTTTCATCAAAGGAAACTTTGTCTGACGGGATCTCGCAAAAAGTTTCTAGCTCATCATCAAACTTATCTAATTTATTACCATTCCAAAAATATGTAACGTGACCATACTTTTGCGTTTCAGAAATTGCATATTGCTTTATATTGTTTTTTACGAGCACTTCACTTAATGTGTTTTTAATTTGAGGAGGTTCGACTAAAAATCTCTCAGGAATATGCTTATCCCCATCGTATTGCAACATGCCTGCAAACAATATGTCAGGAAGGGCGCCTCTATCAAATTCACAAAAAGTTTCTTCGGTTAATGCTCTACTTATTTCTATGGCTCTATCTCCTCTAAAATTAAATAGTACAACACTATCTCCATCTTTTATCTTGCCTACTGGCTCATTTTTGTCATCAACTATAACAAAACCGGGTAAATCCTGGTCAACTATCCCTACTTTTTCTTTTCTATAGGTGACTATCGCTTCTGTTGCGCTAGAAAAGCCCCTGCCTTCGCCTTTTACATGTAAATCATATCCTAGTTTGACCATATTCCAGTTAGCATTATATCTATCCATTGTAATCTTCATTCTGCCCCCACCACTTGCTATGGCACAATCAAAATCACTAGACCTAAGTTTTGAAAGTTTTTCTTCTAGTAAATCAACATAAGTCAAAGCCGATGTGGCTGGAACATCTCTTCCATCTAACAATATATGGACTCTAGCACCTTTAATTTTCTCTTCTTTGGATTGCTCTAGTAACGAAAATAAATGATTTATATTGGAGTGTACATTACCGTCAGAAAGGAGCCCTATGAAATGAATGTAGGATTTATTCTTAATGCAATTTCCAACTAAATCTTTCCAAGCACTCGATTGAAAAACTTCTTTAGAATCAATTTTCTCATTAACTAATTTTGCGCCCTGAGAATAAACTTGTCCACAGCCTATAGCGTTATGCCCCACTTCACTATTTCCCATATCGTCATCTGAAGGTAATCCTACAGCCATTCCGTGCGCTTTAAGATATGTATAACTGGCATTATCCATTAACCAATCAAGATTTGGGGTGCGTGCTGTAGATACCGCATTTCCTTCTGTTTTTTCGGAATAACCTATACCATCCATGACTACTAAAACAACTTTTTTCATTAACTATACTCCTTTTACAATGGTTGAAACCGCAATAATTAGCGGTTTCAATTATCATTTTATTAATATTTTTATCATCTATTATATACTATTTATCGTAATTTACTATAACTGAAAAATCTTCCGCTTTCAAAGATGCTCCGCCAATTAGTCCACCATCTATTTCAGGCATTGCCATTAACTCTTTTGCGTTTTTAGCATTCATACTGCCGCCATATTGTATTCTCAATGAATTGGCTGCATATTTACCAAACATTTGTCTAATTATGCCTTTTCTCATAACCCCAATGGTCTCATTTGCATCTTCTGCAGTTGCAGTTTTTCCAGTTCCAATTGCCCATACTGGCTCGTAAGCAATGACGATTTTTTTCAAATCAGCTTTAGTTAATCCTGCTAAACCTTTCTCTATTTGATCTGCTAAAACTCTATTTGTTTCGCCTGCTTCCCTTTGTTCAAGCGTTTCGCCTACACACACTATAACTTTTAGCCCAGCAGCTAACGCAGCTTTTGTACGCGCATTTACAGACGTATCAGTTTCGCCAAAATACTGTCTTCTTTCACTGTGTCCAACAATAACATATTTTACCTTCAGTTCCTTTAACATTTCAGCACTAATTTCACCTGTGAATGCTCCTTTAGGCGCCCAGTGAACATTTTGTGCTCCTAGTTGCATTTTGGTTCCACGCATAGCTTTTCTAGCTACTTCTAGGTTTGTATATGGCACACATAAAACAACCTCACAATTAGCCTCTTTCACAAGTGGTGCTATCTCTTGAATCAAAGCTTTAGTCTCCGCTTGTGTTTTATTCATTTTCCAATTGCCTGCTATGATATCTCTTTTCATTTCCTACCTCCATTATTTGTTATCAAGACAATCAATGCCTGGTAATGTTTTACCTTCTAAAAATTCAAGTGACGCTCCACCGCCTGTGGATATATGCGTCATTTTATCAGCAAATCCTAACTGAGTCACTGCGCTAGCACTATCGCCACCACCTATTATAGTAACAGCTTTTGAATTGGCAAGTGCGCGTGCAATAGCCATAGTTCCCTTGGCAAATTTATCAAACTCAAAAACCCCCATTGGACCATTCCATACAATGGTTTTTGCACCCTTAATAGTTTCTGAGAACAATTTAATGGTTTCAGCACCTATATCCATTCCAATCCAGCCTTCAGGCGCTGCTTGTCCCACTTTAAGAGTTAACGGTATCGCAGTATTTGAAAACTCATTTCCGTATACAGTGTCAATAGGTAATAACAATTTTACGCCTTTATCCTGAGCTTTTTCTATTAAATCAAGTGCAAGCTCAAACTTATCTCTTTCACAAATAGAATTCCCTATCGGATTGTTTAACGCTGCTAAAAAAGTATACGCCATACCGCCACCGATAATAATGCTATCAACTTTATCAATTAAATTATTAATTACGCTAATTTTATCGGAAACTTTAGCCCCACCTAGTATAGCAACAAATGGTCTTTCAGGGTTTTCTAATGCTTTGCCCATAATCGTTATTTCTTTTCCGATTAAAAAGCCTGCTACTGCGACCTTGGCAAATCCATATTGTACTATACCAGCAGTAGAAGCATGTGCTCTATGCGCAGTACCGAAAGCGTCATTAACATATATATCGCAAAACTCAGATAAAGCCTTACAAAAACCCTCATCGTTTTCTTCTTCTTCCTTGTGAAAACGTAAGTTCTCTAACAAAACTATCTCGCCATCTTTACAGGCATTCACCTTTTCGTGAGCTGAAGGTCCAATGACATCCTCAGCAAATGCTACTGGTTTTCCCAAAAATTCTGATAGTTTTTCAGCGACTGGTTTTAGAGAATATTTGAGGTTAAATTCTCCTTTTGGCCTCCCCATATGGGAGCATAAAATAACTTTTGCGCCTTTTTCGGATAAGTATTTAATCGTTGGTAAAGCTCCTTCAATTCTATTGGTGTCGGTAATTACACCGCCTTGCATAGGAACATTAAAATCCACCCTAACTAAACACTTCTTACCTTTTACATTAACATCTTCTATAGTTTTTTTGCTCATAAATTAACCCTCCTTGGATTACATTTTTGTTTGCATTTTAATTATATCACTTTATATCTCTTTTGGTAACCGTTACAATACAATTAAAAAAATAAATACCAGGCATTTGTTTTTCATAGTTAAGTGCTACATTCATCTATAATCTCGTTTTTGCAAACCTACAAAATCCTTGTATATTAGAGTCAGTACCATATCTAATGGAAGCGTAGTACAGTAATTTTACAACCAAGAACCTATACAAAATTTATAGATTTTTATATATTCTTATAGATTTTAACTAACTGTAACTAACCCATCAAATGTCAGACAATACTTTAATTATGGTTCTTTTCCCTGTATGTACTGCTTGTTTTTTCGTTTATTACTCATCTATTTAAAATGTTTAAGATCACTTCAGCCTATTTCAAAACCCCAAATATCGCTTTGTTTTTACATCCGTCTTGCATCTATTTAAATTGTCCAAGCTCGTCTTTAGCTTCTTTTAAAATACCAAATAACTCCTCTATACCATCTGACTTAGTTATCATTACCTTGTACTTTTTTCATCAGGGACACCTTTGAGGAATGCAGTGTAACTTTTTACATCTTGAATCTATGTAAATTGCTTAAGTTCGTCTTTAGCTTCTTTTAAAATACCAAATAACTCCTCTATACCATCTGACTTAGTTATCATTACCTTGTATTTTTTTCCATCTGGGATACCTTTGAGATAGGCGATCAAATGTCTTTTCATGTTGTTCGCAACTACTTTTTCTGGCATTACATCTAATAAACCTCTTAAATGTCTTTCCATCAAATCAAATATATCCGCCTTATACTCTATTTGATTTAACTCTGAAAAAACATATGGTCTACCAATAGCTGCTCTTGCTACGGCAATGCCATCGCAACCAGTTTTTTCAAACATTTCATAGGCATCATCTAGAGTTTTCACCTCACCATTACCAATGACAACTATACCAATGTTTTTCTTAACTTCTTTTATTAAACCTAAATCTATTGGTCCGCTATAATACTGTTCTCTTACCCTTGCATGAATCGTTACTGCTGACACACCAGCTTTTTCTGCAAGCTCACAAATCTGCAATGCATTTTTATTGTTTTTTGAAAAACCAGCACGCATTTTTACTGTAACGGGCCTAGAATTAGCCACTTCACAAGCTACTTTCATCACCTCATATGCTTTGTTTGGATCTTTCATCAAAGCAGAACCATCGCCATTTTTAACCACTTTCGGAACAGGGCAGCCCATATTTATGTCTATTACATCAAATTTTTCTAATCTTTTATCTACAACGGCTTTTTCGATAAAGTACGGTTCAGAACCAAATAGTTGTACGGCTTTTACCGGCTCTCTTTCGTCAGTTATTAGTAAATCTTCGCTCTTATTTCCACTATAAATTAGTCCTTTTGCAGAAACCATTTCTGTATGGCAAAGACCTGCTCCATATTCATAGCATAGTACCCTCATCATAACATCACTAAACCCCGCAATAGCAGGTAAAATATACTTTGACTTTAAAGTTAAATTCCCGATTTTCAACTTATCCATATACCAATAAAAAATTCACTAAGTTATCGTTATTATTTGAATACTGAGGAGTGTAGCGAGCCAGTAAACAACAATCCTATTAATTATCCTCATTTTCGCAATATGATTTAGCCCTTATGCGATGAATCTCATTTAGCCAATATGTACTATAACTAAATCTTTACATCCATCTACGGTTAATGCTTTTACTCGCTATGCACTCTTACTGAATGTTTGTAACTATCCACAGCAAATTTTATTTATTTACTATGTACTCTTTCTAATATTGGATAGTATCTACACTTAATCCCATTTAGTTAGCTATACCTTAACTAACTTTTTATAGCCATCTGCAGTAGGTATTATTTTACATAATAAACCCTAGATAGTTTTTTGCCTAGTTATCTTCAAACTTTTTAGATTCCTGATAATATTTTTCCATTATATCAATATTTTCAGCCTTAAGTTCAAACCCTTTTTCTTTGGACATTTCAATTACATATGCAAATCTTTTTATAAACCTGTTGGTAGTTGCATTTAATGCTGACTCAGGGTCTACCCCTATTTTCACCAAATAACTCATAACTGCAAACAATAAATCTCCACCTTCCCATTCTTTTTCTTTTTGAGTCTTTGCTTCCTTCAATTCCTCAAACTCTTCGGGTATTTTTGCAGCAGCAGAATCTAAATTAGTAAAATCAAATCCATATTTACGTATAATACTGTCCACCTTTCGTGCTCTCATCAGCGATCCGAATGTAACAGGAACGCTTTCTATTTTATCCAAAAAACTTTTTTGCCCTTTTTCCTTCGCTTTAGCCTTTTCCCAACTTTTTAACGCTTCTTCGGGGTTTCCTGCCTTGTTATCAGCAAAAACATGAGGGTGCCTGGTTATTAATTTTATGCATAATGCATTTATCACATCGTTAGTTGTGAAAGTTTTCGCATCTTCAGCGATAGTGGCATGGAATAAGCCTTGAAGCATCACATCGCCACTTTCTTCAATCATCTTTCCAATATTATTTAAATCAATCGCCTCTGCTAGTTCAAAAGCTTCTTCTATCGCATTAGGTTTAATACTTTTATGTGTTTGCACTTTGTCCCAATGACATCCATCAGGATCTCTCAATCTTCTTATGATTTCTATCAAATCTCCGAAGGTATAATAATCACGACTTAAAAAATTTGCTGCCTTTATTATTAATCTTTCTACACAATTTAAATCCTTGGCTAGTACTTCTGTCATTTTACCAGATTCATTATCAACTAACACACACTGACAGTTTTCTCCGAATTGTGATAATATTTTTTCTTTAACTTGCATAAAATTCTCAGCAGTAATTCCTTCCAAAATAATTGGGAAATTTCTTTCAAAGCTGTTAATTTCTCTTTTAATAAAATCATCAGCAATTATAAAACTAAATGAATTCATGGCGCCCTCCAAATACTTGATTAAAATTATAAACTGTATAAAAAATATACTCAAGCAAGTTGCCTAAAACTATATTTTTCATTATTTTCCCCCAGAAAGAATATTCGCTTTCTTACAAGTACAATCGAAAATTATACTTACTATGATACTTGCTTTATAAAATCAATTTATAACCAATTGCCATCATTACTGTTTTTTGTATCTGTCTGTGTTATAATTGTTTTAGGTTAATTTGCTTTGCAATCCTTTAATTAAAGCTTATTAATTATTAAATGCGAAAGAGGACTTTGATGAGATTAACATTTTTAGGCGCAGCTAGAGAAGTTACTGGAAGTTGTTATTATTTAGAGGTATCAGACTGTAAAATTTTAATTGATTGTGGAATGGAACAAGGACCTGATTTGTATGAAAATCAAGAAATACCCGTTCCGGCGAGTGAAGTAGATATTATACTACTAACACATGCACATATTGATCATTCAGGACTCACCCCACTTTTGTATAGAAACGGCTTTAGAGGCGCTGTTTACATGACATCTGCATCAATGGAACTTTGTGAAATAATGTTACTTGATAGCGCACACATTCAAGAATTTGAAGCAGAACAACGCAATAAAAAAAGTAAGAAAAACTCTCCATCATACTACGCACCCCTCTACACTCAAGAAGATGTACTAGGACTTGTAAAGCATTTCAAAGCTATCGATTATGAAAAACCTACACAAATATGGGATGGCGTAACCGTTACTTATTATGACGCTGGACATCTTTTAGGTTCCGCGTCCATTGAAATATCAGCAACAGAGGACAATGAAACTAAGACGATAGTGTTTTCTGGAGATATTGGAAACCGAAACAAGCCCATAATTAAAAACCCAACTTACTTAACAAAAGCAGACTATGTAATAATGGAAAGTACTTACGGAGACAGAAAACATAGCCATGTAGATAATTATGAGGAGCAATTAGTAAATATCTTAATTGATACTTTTGACCGTGGCGGCAGTGTCATTATTCCTTCGTTTGCTGTAGGCAGAATGCAAGAACTCTTATATTTCCTTCGCTTAGTAAAGGAAGATTCGAAAATAACCAAATATAAAAACTTCAAGGTCTATGTTGATAGCCCACTTGCGATTAGAGCTACTCATATATTCCGCAATAATTATTCAGATTATTTTGACCAGGAAACAAAGAATTTAATTGCAAATAATATAAACCCATTAGAATTCAAGAATTTAAAGATGAGTTTAACTGCAGATGACAGCAAAAATATACAGCTGGAGAAAGGATACAAGGTTATAATCTCAGCTTCTGGCATGTGCGAGGCAGGAAGAATTCGACACCACCTAAGAACTTATCTCCCTGGCTCGAAAAATACAATTGTTTTTGTTGGATATCAAGTCCCCGGCACGCTCGGTAGAATAATACTAGATGGTGCAAAATCTGTAAAATTATTTAATGAAAACATTCCAATTAATGCAAAAATAATTCAAATGCAAGGAACAAGTTCGCATGCAGATATGGATGATTTACAAATATGGGCAAAGTCTTTCGATCCTAAACCTACAAGGATTTTTATAACCCATGGTGATGAAGAAACTTCCATTTCTTTTGCCGAAACACTTAAAAACACCCAGCAACAAAATGTATGTATCCCATATAATGGCACCATATGGGATTTAATTACTGATGAGAGTATTTTTGAAGGCAATAAGCAAATTAAACGTCGAACAGATAGACAAGCTAGAAGGCGATATCATGTAAAAATTTCTGGTGTTTATGGCAAACTTTTAGATGCGCTAGAAAAACTGTCTGAATCGGTTAAGAAAAATGAAGGTTTAGAAAACAGAGAACTTCGTAAATTCACGGCAGAAGTTGAAGCGCTTGCTCAAAAATGGGATCGAGATATTTAATAATACTCAAAACCACTTGCCTAACCACTTACAATTTTAATATAGGTTTAGGTTTTATAACGAATGCCTTTTTTAATACCTAATCTAGTTTGTTATTCAGTTTAAATAATTCTTCGACTATTAGATTATATTTAGCGCTATACTTCCCATCTTTGAATACAAATCGATTAATCACAGAATTAACAGTTAAATCGACTGCTTCTTCGATCTTCTGCACAATAGTATACAGACCAGCTAAAGACACTTTAAAATCAACTGGATTTTCAAGTAAATCCTTCCCTATGAATCCAATTTCCTCTCGGTTTATATATAAAGTGCCCTCGCCCATCTTCTCATATTCAAATGACGTGTTGTCCATAGAATACCAATAAACAGGTTTGGATATTTCAAAATCATCTTGAGATATCTCCTTAACAATAGATTCTTTCTGATAATCATACCAGGTGTCAAGTCTATCATATATAGGTTGTACAGCCTCATTAACTGCTTGAAACTGCCCATATTTATTGTACATAACTCTATATCCACAAGCTTTGCAGAAAATATCATCACCTTTCGTGTCCATTTCATATTCCACACCACACTTAGGACATTTATACAAAACATATTGCATTCCTTCTGCCGAATTAATACACCTATATTGTAGTTTATTTGATATCCGATACTCGTTATCATTATACTTAAATTTTTCAACCAGCACTTTATGTATATCTTCAGATGACAAGCGCTCAATTTGTTCTTGTGTAAATAATAATTCAGACCTATATGTAATCTTTCCACTGCGAATCAAATGCGACCATCTTGGTTTAACAGAATAGCCACCGTATGCATGCGAAAAAACAACAGGTACATTTAATAACTTAATTAATTTTGCAATAGCTGGAGAAATGTAGTGGAGATTCCTACCGTCTATTGATATTTTCCCTTCTGGGAATAATGCAATAGAACAATCTGATGCTACGGCCCTCTTTATTGCCTTTACACTACTTAAATCTAAATCAAATTGACTAATAGGGATCATCCTAAGACCCTTACGAAATACATTAAGCCACTTCCAACTTAACACATCCCTACCGCATACAACATTTAATCTTTTCTTTCTAACGGCTAAAAAACTAAAAGCTACGTCCATAGGTGTACTATGCGTTCCAAGCGCAAGAACAGGACCTTTAATTTTATTAATCTCTGGGTCTTTTTTAAATCTAACATTAACTAGAAAAACAGATAAAAACCTTAGTAGTGCTTTAACAAAATTATAAGTTAAAACATTTGGGTTTTTTTGCTTTGCTGCCTTCTTCATCAGTCACCTCTATAAATATTATCTTACTTTAAATTTTCTGGATTTAACGCCACTAGTTCAGGTAAAACAAACCTTCCGTCTTTTCTTATTAACACATCGTCAAAGTAAATTTCTCCACCACCATATTCTGGAGTTTGTATTAATACAAGATCCCAATGTATGGCACTTTGGTTCCCGTTGTTACATTCATCGTAACAAGAGCCTGGTGTAAAATGAATTGAACCAGATATTTTTTCATCGAATAGAATGTCGCACATTGGATGATTAATATAAGGATTAACTCCAAAAGCAAACTCACCAATATATCTAGCACCTTCATCTGTATCTAGAATCTTGTTTAGAGCTTCAGTGTTATTCGCAGTTGCCTCTACTATTTTCCCATTTTTAAATACAAATCTCACATCCTTAAACTCTATTCCGTTTTCAACAGATGGAGAATTATATGCAATTACGCCGTTTACACTATCTCTAACTGGAGCTGTATATACTTCTCCGTCAGGAATATTACGAAGTCCAGAACATTTCTCACTACCTATACCTTTTATGCTAAAAGATATATCAGTACCGTTACCCACTATCCTTACTCTATCCGTTTTGTTTATTAATTCACAGAGTGGATCCATAGCTTTATCCATTTTTGCATAATCTAACGTGCATACATCAAAATAGAAATCTTCAAATGCATCGGTCGAAGTTTTAGCAAGAGCGGCCATTCCCTCATGTGGATATCTTAGCACCACCCACTTTGTCTTTTTGACTCTTATACAATGGTGTACTGGATGATTATATTCCTTATCAAAAATAGCCATTTGTTTACTTGGTACGTCAGATAGTTCAAAAGCATTGTTACCTCCCCTTATACCAATATATGCATCCATTTCATTCATTTTCATTGAATCAAATTGGGCCATTAAGGTAGCTAACTCTTCAGTCATTCCCATATTGATTGCTCGCGTTACTCTATTTTCGAATAAATTAACAAATGGAAGTCCACCGGCAGCGTAAACTTTTTCCACTAAAGGACATACTAATTCGTACCCTACATTTCTGGCTTCAATTAAAACCTTTTCGCCTTTTTGCACTTTACAAGAATAATTGACCAGTACATCTGCTAATTTATCAAGTCTAATATCTCTCATTGTTTTCTCCTTTTAATGTTGGTTTTCTATACGGAACTAAAATTATACTAATTTTCATCTTTTACCGCTTCAGTAGTTTCTTTTTCAATCTGTTTATCTACTTCCTTTTTTTCCTTTTTATCAACAACCTTTTCTTTTGACGTAGAAGACACTTTTTTAGCTGGAGTTTTTGCTTTGGTTTGTTTAGCTTTTGGTTCTGCCTTTTTACGCTCTTTAATTACAGGATATCTTAAGTTAGCTTTTTTAATATCAATCAGTAGATTGTAATATAATGCAGCGTCATATTTAGCCATCTCCAAATCCATATCGACACAAAACCCACATTCTTTCGGGGTTGCTCCTGGGATGTCGCCTTCAAATTCTGCTGCATAATCAAAAGTTCTTTCTAATAGTGGTAAGATATCCTCAGGGGTTAAATCGCCTAGCATTATCAAATAAAAGCCTGTTCTACACCCCATAGGCCCAAAGTAAATAATTTTATGTCCCCACATACTATCGTTGCGTAAATAGGTAGCGATAATATGTTCTAGAGCATGTATTGAGCCAGTTTCCATAACTGGTTCTTGATATGGTCTTTTCATCCTTAAATCAAATGTGGTTATAACCCCATTGCCAATCATATACTTATCGGATACATATAAACCACACTTCAATTTTAAATGATCTATTTTAAAACTATTAATTTGCTCCATAAAAACTCCTTCCAACTTTTTACTTATTATATTAAAAACCCCTCTACTATATCAAGTTATTTTATGTATAACTAAAACGTAGCTTACTAAAGAAACATAACCACCCTTTAAGTCAAGGATGGTTATGACATAACTTTATTTTTATAATTTAAACACTACTTAGTACACTCGTTTTAAACATAATATACTATGTACTAGCCTACGGTGTTGGGATCTTTTATATTTCTCACTGTATATCTTGGATATAACTTAATGCTAAATCTAAACTTGTCATCAGGATCAACTTCATACAGCAACTCTTCATCCACACACCAAGCATCAAACTCATACTCATTAGTTTGACTATAATGTCTCATTTTACCATCAATTAACTGCGAGTTTGCCTCAATGCCACGTAGGCGATCTTTCGTTAGTGATGGTTGTCTATCGTCGCCATCATCATTTATTATTATCTCACCAATTTCCTGGCCTGACTCAAGAGTAACAATTTCAAACTCCTTATAGTCAGCAGAGATTACTTTATGATCTCTAATTTTCTGAATATCACTACTTGGGTAAGTCGGTGGCTCGCTAGTTTCTGGATTTGGGGTCCAGCCTTTACTACTGTCGTAATACTTGCTGAAGTTTTCTATTCTTCTAAAGTTTATTTCAACAGTTCCACTCATATGCCTTAACACATCTTCGTGCGCGTTTAGTAACCGTGAAAGAGCCCACTCAGTATCGTACACCTTTTCACAATATATTATTTCGCCTTCACCATGTTTAGTAGCATAATGGGCATGGCTTTTAGGATTATCATCGTATTTTAAATCTTGCTTAATTTGGCACTCATCTGGTGGAAGCGATGGGTCGTCTTGACACTCATACTTTTTCCTTATAAGTTTTTCTTCAAAATATACATCAACAGTATCATCAGTAGACTTCCTTTTCTTATCATAATTTTCATAATCGACACTTAGTGTATCGTCAATATTACTAGTTACTCCTTTCCAGTTATTGTTTTTCGCTGATACCATTTGATCTGCAACATCGCTCTTACTGTAATCACTGGTAATGTTTTTATACATAGCTACAGTTCTACCTAAATCTTCGATTTTTTCGCCTACAGCATTTACATGATATTTTTCAGGAGCAGGATTAGTTTGTTCTGCAAATGCATCAATGCCGTCCACTGGATATTCGAAGCCCTCAGTTGCAACTAACCTTTCTAGTTTCTTTCTTTGTATGACTTGTGTTTTCTTATTACTTTGCATTTCACTTAAATAATCAGCACTATATGACTTAATTTGATACTGTAAGGCGTAGATTAAATCAGAATCGGTTTTGCTCTTATGTTTTAACATATATTGTTGAGTCTTTAATTGCTCTATCTGCATCCTAACTTTTTTGATTTGTTGATTTGCTTGTTTTTGCGTCTTTGAATCTAGACTCTTCCAATCTCTTGCAGCTTTATTATATCTTCTTACATTATCGTCATTTCCGCTATACTCATAATTAATGTCAGATAATTTTAATGTGGATGCTATTCCCACATTTAGCCCATCTAGAAGTTCGTCTGTGTATTTAGTTGTATCGTTTAATAGCGGATAACCTATTCCATCAGCAAAACCAACTCCAACATATATCTCTCTATCAAAATCTTCTTGCCTAGTTTGAAATTCATATTGTGCCTTGTAATATGCTTTATAGAAATCTGCAGTATAACGATATGCTTCTTTATAAAACTTTCTGTCATAATCTCTAAACTTAAGCGCGTCATTATGATCTTCAAAATATTCTTTGTGACCTAATCTCAAATATTCTCTATAATCGGCATCATTTAGTACTTTATATTCATTTTTTTGATATTGGTATGTATAACCATATACTTCCATTACTTTATCCTTTTTAGTTGGTCTCCAAATTCCACCAACCACATCGGGCAGTGTAAGGTCAGCAAATGCTAAAAAGTTAGACAACATACTATAATCAAAGATTTCATCTCTCATATAGTTTTTAAACTTATCAGAATTGATTTTTGTTTTTGTGGTCGTAGGCGATCCAAGAGCTGGATTTGTTTCTACACTCTCATAAGCGGGAATCATAGTTTCTTCCACAACTTGTAGTTGATATGTCATATATTCCATCTGGAATCTCGAAAACATGTCACCTTTATCTTCAAATATTTTGAAAATTTCGCCATATATCTTACGTTTTTTTAGTTTAGCTAAATCTTCCCATTCATCTTCAGTTTTTCCAAATGCAGTATCTCCATCTGGCGTATCTTTATAGTCTTTAAAGTTATCGCGTATGTCAGCTATTTCATCTAAATTTTCATAATCGAATATTGCACTTCCATTTCCAATTGTTAAAGGATATCTTCTATCATCAACATCTTGTCTGGGATCGCTATCACGTGGATCTTCATATGCTTTGTATGTATCATCATCTCTAGTTATGTATTCAACTAATTTAACCATTCTCGCTTGATCGATTCCAGCTAAAGACATTCTCTCTATAATTCTTGCAGCATCTGCATAACAGAAGATTTTTGTAACTGTAGTCGTCTTATCGTCTACCCATTCCTTGCCACCATTTTCAGGAGTAAACGTTACCTCCTTAAAATAAGGGGTATCAAAAGGATAATACTTATCATTTGACCACTCCTCACCTTCTTCAACAAAGTCTACCCTCGACTCAGTTTGTTTATTCGCTATTTTCTGCGTTTCGGCTGCTTGAACTTCTGTGCCATATGTCGCCTTTGGAACATTTAAATAACTTTCCGCACCATAATTAATCAAATTAGGCAACGGTTTTATTATCTCTCTTACCCGATTATTGTCATTTGGTCCATTTGGTTGCGGATTACAACCTGAAACAAATATAGCAAGTACAAGCACTCCTACTACAATAGCTAAGATTAATGACAAAATTACTTTCTTTTTCATTTTCAATCTCCTTTACTCGTAAACATTAAAAAGACTTTTGTTGGTTATTTTATTTTATAATATGTATTTTTTCTCCATTACCTTGTTTAAGGTAATCATACATAGTTATCCTTCAATTTAATTATACCATAATAACCATATGGAGTAATTATTTTTTATTTAAACCCATTTATGAACTATTTACGGTTCTATTGCTACGACCATTATATAAACACATCATTTTTAAGGAGCATGTGCATCATATTGTGTTTATAATGGCAATATAAGTAAGTATCTTCACTCTCTCACTTCGCTAGATTCTATTATTCATAAGCATTTATGGTTCTGGCGCTACCATCATAATATTAGCATATCGTCTCCAAGAGTCATGTGTACTATATATACTTAATGCAGTGCTATCAGGAACATATATGGCTGTTACACCTGATAATGTATCTGCTGACCCTAACGTACAAGGAGTTTGACTTAGGAGCGTCAGTGTTTGAACGCCACTGCCGTAAAATGCATTCATTCCAATGTGAGTAACTTCTGCTGGTACCGTGTATGAAGTTGCCATTCCTTTGAAGAACAATAAATTACCACCTACTATGTATGCATCATTATTATCTAAAGCAGCATACCAAGGCGTCCCTGCAAATGCATCTATGCCAACTGCTTTTACATACCCTGTAAGAATTACAGTATTTAACGAGGTGCAATTCTTAAACAGCTCGCTTGGTATTACAATATTGTTTATTACTGATGAGAAATCCACACTAGTAATAGAGGTGTTGTTGTAGAATGCGTGTTTAGCGATATATGTAGTTGTTGATGGTAAGACAACTTCAATATCCGTTGCAATATATGCTAAAAGCTTGCCTCCTTCTAACATAATAAACTTTGCGTCTTCATGGTTTAAAGAGTAATTAATTAACCAAGGCGTTAAAGCAAAAGAACTAGCGCTCAAATCTTGTAATGAATTATTCAAAGTAACATTTGCTAGCATCGTACATCCTGAGAACTCCCCATCCACAAGCGTTTCTATACTTGTCTGACTTAAGTCTAAACTAACAATTTGCGTATTATTTTGGAATACGTATGGATATATACCAGTTATTCCTGAAGGAAGAACTACATTTGTTAAATCAGCTAGTTGAGAGGCAAATATCTTATTATTGTATTTGGGATAGTTTCCAAGGGTTCTAATCCAAGGAGTTCCGTAAAACGCATTTTTACCAATATATGGGTTTCTAGGTAAACTCACCGTTCCAAGCGATGTACAACCAGAAAATGAATTTTCAGGAATTACAAACTCGTTTTGAGATGTGTTACTGAAGTTCACTGAAACAATTGCCTTGTTGTTAGTAAAGATACCTTTGGCCATACTTGTAATGGTGTTTGGAATAGATATTGTGGTACTTGAGCCAATATACATAAGCAGTTTGTTGTTTATTGATACGTATAGTGTAGATAATGAACTTATCCAAGGTGTATTAGCAAAAGCTTTCTTCCCCACTTCATCTATATATTCTACTAATGCTACATTTGCTAACTGTCTGCTCGATAAAAATGCCTCTTTTTCTATAATTATCGGATCATTTCTATCTTCAAAAGATAAACTTACTACTGATGAACCTTTAAACGCACCAGCTAAAATTCTAGTTACATTCGCAGGAATGATTAAATCTTCAATTTCGCCTTTATATCCTACTAACATGTGGTTAATAATTAATAACGAATTATCTTGTAAGTCAGCATAATATTTCGTATTAGAAAAAGTGTTAGTTCCTAAATGACTAATAAAGCTTGAGTTAACAATACTATCGAGATTAGTACAACCATAGAATGCAAAATCTGCTAATATTACATTACTGTTATCAAACTGTAGTGTAGTAATTAAGGTATTATTTTTGAATACATAATCTGGTATATATTCAACATTTGATGGAATGGTTACAGTTGTGGTAGTTAATTTACAAGCTACTAGTATACCGTTTACCACTACATAAACATCACCTTCCGCTGAAAGTTGATTATTTAACCAAGGAGTACCATAAAATGCATTAGCGCCTATCTCTTTTATTTTCGAATTAAATGTGATATTAGCTAGCGAACTTGCTCCTTTGAATACATTTTCTGGAAGGGTGGAGATTTGGCTTTGTGACAAATCTATAGACACAATGCTAGTATTATTCTCAAACACATTGGCTGCTATGCTCTTTATTCCAGAATTAAGCACCACACTCGTATTCGTGCCATTATATTTGATAAGGTTTCCGTTTCCAACTATAACAAATTCAGTCATATTGTTTGTAAACCACGGCGTTCCTTCAAATGCGTAGGATCCTATTGTAACACCAGAGCTTAAGGATACATTGGAAAGAGCAGTACAACCATAGAAAGCATTGTTAGGAATATGTATAGCTTTATTAATGTTGATACTCGTGAGATTTCTATTCCCTCTAAACGTATATTCGCAAATTTCCGTAGTTTTATCTGGAATCGTTACTTGAGTATTGGTTCCCACATATGTTAGTAACCTGTATATACTCTCATAAGTGTCTTCATATACTATGAAGCCACCACCAACTACCTGATTATTCAGCCAAATAGTTCCAGTAAATGCTTCTTTATCTACGTATTTTATACTTTCAGAAAGTTTTACATTTGATAAGCTCGTACATTCTGCAAATGAACCAGCTTCTATCCGTGTAAGAAGAGAATACTTATTAATTTCTAATGATGTAATATTCTTGTTACCTGCAAACACATACGGATATATTGTCTTTACTTCTTGAGGAATCACAATACTTGTAGAATCACCATTGTATGCTATCAATAGTCCATTAATGATTACCAAGTCTGTTTGTGCATTAAGCCAAGCGGTGTCCTTAAATGCATCTTGACCAATACTTGTAACAGTCTTTGGTATATTAACAATTTCTAATAGAGACGAACATCCCGAAAATGCTGCGACTGGGATTATATCTATTTTGGAAGCTTCATCAAATTCAACTCTTGTAATATCAACATTACCTCTAAGTGCATCTGTGCTTATAGAAGTTATATTTCTGTTTATGTATACATTACTACTTAAGCCCTTATACTTGATTAATATACCAGATAGTGTATTTCCACCCGTAGTGACATAGTCATTTTGAACATTGTTTAACCACTTTGTACCTGTTACTGCATCTCTGCCTATTGATTTTATGTTGCCGTGCCAATTTATATTTTCAACAGAATACCAATTTTTCGCGTACTCGCTAACAATTGCAGTCGTATTAATATCAAAAGATAATGTCACAATATTGGGTAAAACCTTGTCTTTTCCGATTAAGTCTTTAAGAGCAGTTGCTCCATTAGATGTAAATGTAGTCACTGAACTCTTGGATAAGAGATTATACATATCTTTTTGTGGTATTCGAGCACTTGGTTGTAATATGATTCCCGCAGGTATGTTTGGTGAGCCTGAATCATATAAAGCACCATCTGTAATAGAATAAATGTCTGGAGTAATTTCAAATGATAATGTCGGGCTTTGCTTATAGATAACTTTTTTACCATCTAAGCGCATAAAGTGAGTAGCCGTATTTTCAAATACAGTACCTTTAAACGCATCTTTCCCAACAGACTGAAGGTGTGGTGTTTTAGCCAAGCTTGAGCTCAAAGGAACAGTGCTTAATGATGTGCACCCCTCAAATGCTAAGTCCCCTATATGTGCTAATAAAGATGCCTCCGCACCCCAAGAGATATTTGCAAGTGAAGTTAGTCCCCTAAACGCCTCTGAGGCAATTATTTTTATATCTGCTGGTAAATTAATAACTGTAACACCTGCATCACCTAAGTACTTAACAACAGTCCTTCCTTGCACCTGTGGTCCTGATAGTATTAAAAGCCCATCAGCGCTTACAGTAAACTTTGTCCCCTCAAACGCGGACTGAGCTACATTTCTTAAAGAATTTGGAGAATTAAATTCGTTTAAGTGAGTGCATCCTTTAAATGCATACTCTAGTATGGTAGTAGCTTTACTATCTACAGTAAACCTAATACTCGTAACACCTAGACTGCTTGACCAGTCCCAATCTCCCGTTCCTTCGTTTTTAGTTGCAGTACTAAATGCACCTGTATTTATGATTTCTACATCCCCTGGAATTACCACACTCGTAGCATTTCCTTTATATTTATATAAAATCTTATCGCCCACAACGAGCATATCTTTTCCGTATCTTGCGCTATCATAATTGGCAAACCAATAGGTAGTTTCAAATGCATTCACTCCTATTCTTTCTACACTCTTTGGTACGCTAATTTGACTAATATTAGCCCAGCCTTGTAATAACTCTTCAGCTACTTCTATTGCCCCATCTAGAATGCCCACTGCGGTTAAACAATCTGGTCTATAGTTATGAGGACCTTCGCCTGTCAAAACTATTTCAAGTAAACTATCAAGCTTTACATTACCTAGGTAGTTAATAGTAGTAATACCCTCGTTGCGAATTATGTCTGTTAGTTCTTTACCTGTTATTTTGCGCTCCGCTAAATTGTTAGTCTTTTTCACAGTTATTGTTCTTGCTTCACTTAAATTAGAAAAACTATATTGTGTTACCGAATCGTCTAAATTTATGGTAAATGCGTTAACTGTAGACATTAAAACATTATTAGCTAAGTCAGTAATTATGTAAGTGGTTGGCCCATTTTTAATTTCTTCTGGAATTACAACATTTTTAGTTTCAGTTACAGATACTACTGGACATCCGGTATAATCAAATGTATCTTTTTGATAACTTGGTGTGTCATTAGGTATTTGATATGATATAGTGACATCACGATACCAATGCAATTTTGACTTGTCGATACCACTTCCCGAATCTATTAGATAAATTTGACTTCTAACATCTAAAATCACATTGCCTGTGGCATCCTTTCTCATGGCTCTACTTACTTCTTTTTCAATAAGTGGGACATTTGGCTCAACCTTAGTAGCAGTGACATATGAACTCCAATCAGGAGCTGCGTTAACTAACCCTTGTACAGTGGAATTCTTTACAAAGATTTCCTTCCCGTTATCCATTGTAAAACTATCATTTCGTACTGTTGGGATAGGATTTTCATGTGCTAAAAATATCTTAACTAGGTTAGTAGCTCCGTTAAAAGCTAAGCTTTCAATTTTTGTAACACTAGATGGGATATATACGATTTCAATTTGCTGATTATTTTTAAACACACTATGTCCAACTGTTTTTACTGCAGATGGCAATCTTAGTACACTGTCTGCGCCTTTATAATCTACGAGCATTCCGTCTAGCACTAGAATAAAATCCTCGTCTAGATTGTTCATCCATCCCGTCCCATTAAATGCATTATCTTTAATGGTTGTGATGCCTATATTCAAATTTCCAATAGCTTCTGTAGAAAGATTGTTTTCCAACGGGGTTATTATAGTTTCATCAGCTACTTCACTTAAAATATTGATATGTTCAACTCCAACGCAACCGTCTAAAAACTGGGTTTCTATAGTTTCTTGCCCTGCTAAAATATTCACCGTTTTAATTTGCATTGGTAGTATATTACCAGCCAGTATGTATTTCATACTGTATACTGACGCAGTATTTAATACTGAAAGCTGGCTATTAGCAGTCATAAGCGACCGTAGTATACCTCCGTCAATAGAAACGGCAGCCTGGTTTAGTGCGTTAATTGATAACTGTTCTAGCTTAGTAACACCTGCAAAGGAGTGAGATTTAACAGACACATTTAATCGCAAAGTTAGTTTTGTCGTCTTCCTAGAAAATGCATTATTAGCAATTTCGGTCACGCCCATACTACTAAGGCTCTCTGGAACTATACACTCTACTCCATCTTCACAGCTCTTTATTATTTTTATTCCAGTTACGCTACCATCTGAATAAACCCATTTAGCCTTATTATTCTCCCCGTAATTAATAGCTAGTCCTGTAACATAATTAACACTAATACCTTTAGAATATTGCAAATCCTCATATTTATTCCTATCAACACCTTCTAAACCATCATCAACATATAACTCAATACCAGGGATAGATACACCTCCCTGCTGTCTTCTTAAAGTATTACTTATAAAATCAGCACCAAGAAAAGGAGAAGAAGTGCCAAATATTACTAATGTTCCAAGTTTGGTCGAATTTTCAAAAGCGTAGTTTTCTATTCGTTCAATTACACTTGGTAGCACAACTGCTTCTAGCGAGTCACAATTACTAAACGCCCTAACTCCTACGAACTTCCAATTGGAATTTGCTATATCTTCTGGAATTACATGAGTTATGTGCGTATTTCCATAAAACGCTCTATCCATGACTCTTTTTACGGTAGTGGGAATCATAACAACAGTTGATGAAGCTGTACTCTGCTTGTACGTATAAACGATGCCATCGCCTATGATAACCAAACCGCTGGGTTGGTTAGCCAGCCATTTCGTACCTGTGAAAGAATCTTGACCTATACTAGTCATAGTAGATGGTAGTCCAGAAACCATATTGCTCGGATTACCAGCTTCAGACTTATAAAAATTAGCTAAATTTTGTGCGCCATAAAATGCACTTTTGCCAATAATATTAAGTGTATTTCCTAAATTTGAGTGGGATTTAATGTAAACCCTCTTGAGAGAGAGTGCGCCACTAAATGCATTATCTTTAATTTCTCTTATGCTAGTATCAAACCTAACCTCTTCTATATACCTACAATTTCTGAACATTCCCTCTGCTATATAATCGTATTGTTCAATAATTTCTACTTCCTTTAAGTTGGTTGGTGGCTCTCCTCCAAAGAGTTCATAGAGGGTTTTATTTGATGTAACAGTAAGTTTCTTTAATGTATTTCCCGCTTTTCTATATACATAAGCCAAATCAAAATTGCTTGTAGGAATTGTTTCTAATATTTTCAAGGTAATGTTTTCTAATAAAACAGCTTGAGAAAATGCATCTTGTTCAAAAGATACCGTAGATTCAAAACTCACTTGTCTAACCCTGGCGTCAAATGCATAATTTAATATCCGAGTAACATTTTTTGCATTCCCTACACCAGGTATATATAAACTAGAGGGTATATTTACTATCGCATTATCACCAAGATACTGTATTAATTGCACTCCTGCTGTCCCATCTAACTTGAAAGACCACAAATGATCTATAGATATGTTTTGTATGTCAATAATTTTACCTTCTTCGTAATATGCTCTCCAATTAGCATTTGCGCTAGTAGTGCCATATTTAGCTGGGTTTTTGACATATATTTTTAGACCATTATAAGTTTCGTCATTCCTATAAAATACATTAGAGCCTAAATTGATAGGATTCTCACCATTAAAGTATGCATATATTAGTTTTTTGCAATTACCAAATGCAAAATCTTCTACATCTCTAACACTCGCAGGTATATTTACACTAAGCAGTGAAGAGCAACCATAAAATGCCTTTTCACCTATTCTTGTCAATGTATTAGGTAAAACAATACTTGTTAAAGAAGTGTTATCTATAAAGGCAAAAGATTCTATTGATTCAAGTTGAGTCCCTTCTTTGAATGTAACACTAACTAAACTCGTACATCCTTCAAAAGCATTACTTGATATTGTTCTAACGGATGCTGGTATTGCTATTGTCTCTAGTTTGGTACATTGTTTGAAGGCGTCGGGTGCAATTTGATACAAGGTGTTTGGCAAACTAATACTGACTACTTTACTAGCCAAAACGGGATTGCTATATACTGCAGCATTACCAATACCTACCACTGGTTTTCCATCATAATAGTTCGGGATCACTATTGAGGTGATTTCGCTAGAGACATTAACCATACTAGAAACGATATATCCTGTACCATCTTGGTTAAGAATGTATTCTATTCCCGAAGTCGCACCAGCCGTGACGCTCTCCCATCTTGCAAACACAGTATAGCTAGAAGTCAAGGGACGATACGCTCCCCCTCCTACGGTACTGTTTGGATCGGTGTTCTTTACATCCCATCTATTTGTAAGCTCTGCTTCTTCATACCACCCTAAGAAAACAAAATTTGCTCTCTCTGGTTGTGGTTTTGGAATAACAGGTATGGAGTTATGTTTTGCGGTATATGCATTTGGTTTGTTTGTTACCGGATCAGTGGTATTAACATTGAATGTAACCGTATAATTGTTAATTGTATATCTTGCCTCAAAATCCGATGCTTCTCCATAGACATAAAATAGATTACCTGGGAACGCTATTGATTTCACATCTCCAGATATGGCCGAATCTATCCACCCGTGCTCTGCATCCATCCTTACTCTGGTGTTATACAACATCCAACCATCTTGGCCTAATCCATTATTTTCATTACCGCCCCTATAAATCTGATCTTTAAATATGATCAAATTTCCACTGTTATTATCGAAGTAGTGGATGCCTGTTCCAGTGTACGCTTCATTCGTCAGTACCCAGTATTTTTGATTACCCACTGTCGTACGGTCAATATTAAATCTTGTTGTACGCCAACCGTCAAATTTATGACCAGTTCTGATAGGATCAATAATTTCAACTGACTCTATTCCAAATGATACATATTTATTGAACTCATCACTTTTATTTATATTGGGTAGTTTTTCATCACCGCTGTATAAATTGGTAATCGCAATTTCGTATGTATTTTTTTCAAAATGCGGTTTTAGTAATATGTCTTCTTTTACCTCACTTGCGCTTGGTGGCGGAGGATTTGGATGTGGGTGTGGATTCACACGATACACATCCCATCCAGTAAAGGTATGCCCTTCTTTATATGGAATAGATACACCTGAATTATTAAACAGCACCTCGGCGTTTTTGCCATATTCCACATGTTCCAGTTCATATATTATGGTACTATTGTCTTTATCATACCACTTGACCTTAAAGGTCTTATACTTGAACTTGACAACAAATGTTTTATTTTCAGTTACTTCTTGATTTAACTGATTTTCAGGCTCCCAACCTAAAAATATTTTACCTACTCCATCTAAATTTTGTTCAGCTGTGTTATCTGGAGTAGCTACTTCTTGCCCCGGATTAACTACTGGTGGTCTAACAATCTTTTTGCCATGCGCTACACTTAACACTATATTCTCAACTTGAGAATCTATGTTGAATATTATGTCGTAAACTTTGATTGTATACTTGGGCTTTATGACGTAATTTTTATTTATTGGATTGATGTTCCAATATGCCATCGACACGCTCGTTTCACTATACGAACCGCTTTCATAAATATACCACGCACCCGTATAGCCTACCTTTTCAGGTACGGCTGGCATATTACCAAGCTTTTTACCTTCCACCACGGGATACTCGGCAATTGCTTGTTCACTTTCTTCTTCTTCAAATTTTACCTTGTATATGTTTAACCATTTAGCATAAATTGAAATGGTATCTTCTTGTTTAATTACGCTTTCCGATAAAATCCATTTTTTTGAAATATCATAGCTGTTATCGGTGTACCAGTTATCAAATTCATATCCCGTCTTAACAGGTATAGGCTCGGCAATTTCTATTGTGCTATCAAACTTAGCAGTGGTTTTGTAAAAATTATCTCCTTCTGGACTTACGTAACCATTGTCGGGGTACACACGTACTTCCACATCTTTAGGAATATATCTAGGTCTTACCACCGTGTTTTGAGTTATGCATTCAAAATCGTTTGCCCATCTTCCAAGCGTTTCATCAAATGTATATCCATACTTCAGAGGAATAAGTTTTGGTTGTTCAAGTTGTTCTGGATCAATTGCGCTCTCACCATATTCTACCAATTGCTGGTCGATAACAGTACCGTCTTCAGCCACAAATGTCACAGTGTACTTTTGTTTTGTAAAATGGGCAGTTACATATAGTGGCGTAGTGATATTTTTAAGGGCATCTCCAGTTAAACTCCAAGTCGCACCATAACCTGTCATATCGGGTGGAGTAGGATTTTCTATACTTCCGCCGATAGGAACAAAAAACTTACCATAAACTATGTATTCCGAACCATCACGTGTTATTCTTTCTTCCAAGTCTGGGAATTTTTCAGCATGCACTATATCTATTAGATAATGCACTGGGAATGTTTTTGTCCACTTAGCAAATAATGTCAAGTTACTTTCGACAACATTCAAATCAAAATCCCACTTTATGGTTAAGCCTGCATCTTTATACCACCCATCAAACCTATATCCTTCCAAAACTGGAGCATTTGGTCTATGATTTACGCTTATTACATTGCCCGCAATAATTGTTATTGGCTGAATAATATCCGTTGATGGAGCTAAATTGAATGAGACTTCGCACTCCTTGGAGGCGTAAACGGCGATGACAGTCATGTCATTAGTGATGTTGTTCAGCTCAGAGCTCCAAGACTCTGTGAATTTAGTTAAACCAATCTCTGTCGGAGGACTAATCGTTCCAAGAACATCTGCAAATTCTTCATACATATTAGTGCCATGCGGGATTTTTTCAACGGTCTCTATAGTTTGTAACTTGGCTTCTGAATCATAATAACAAAATGTTACCGTATACTCTTTGATGGTATAGATACTCTTAACCCGTATGTTGCCTGAATATATTCTGGTAAATACTTGTCTATCCCAGACACCAACATGTCCTTCCCAATCTGGTACAGAAGGAGCATCTGCTAATTCGTCTCCAATTTTTACATATTTAACAATTATCTCCCCATCGCTTGGGCCGCCGACAACTTCAAATGTAACAGGTACTAAATCCACCCATTTTGCGTAAATTGTAGTGTCTTCTTGAATAGTATCCACCGAGAAGTTCCACTTATTGATCTTTGCTATCTCTTTATACCAACCATCAAATGCTTTCTGTACACCATCTGGCTTTACGGGCGTGCCAGGATTTCTAACTGTTTTAAACATGCCTATCCTTTGACTCTCAACAGGCGTAGCTCCTTCCAAACCAACCTCAAACCTGACAGTGAAAAGAGTGGATGAATTTGCATCGGCAGCAACTTTTATATTGAATTTTGTTTGTGCGTTCTTGTATTCGACTACAACTTCTAAAACTTCTGTTTCTTTGGAGGTATCGAAATTTAATATCCTAATTTCATCTTTAATGTCAGATAACATCAATGCAGACTCAATCCCATCTGACCTTTTAACTAGGATTTTCATTCCAGTTATATCAAACTTATCGCCTACTGCATATTCAGTTTTATATTCGCTAGCGGGGTCTATAGAAATGCCTTCAATCGTTACACCAGAGCAAGCATTTAAGGAAAGTACCATAATACTTGCCAACACAATCAAAATGAAAACTAAAAAAAACTTTTTGGTCATTAAAGACTCCGAAACCTATAACTAGATAATTTAATTTTCGGCACGCTACGACATGATGCTATTTCTCTGCACGCGTGCGCACATTCATATATTTTTAATTATATATAAGTGCATGTTAAAAAGCAACAGATAAACTGTCTAGATTTAGTGTTAATATTGTGAACAATTTGTATGATAGTATGATTTTTATCTTTTTTACATCATATCAATATGCTTATAACAAAATTTACGCAAAGCAACTTAGATCAATTGCTCACCCCTCATAAAAATAGTGACTTTTACATTGACTGCTTCCTGTCTTTTATCATAACAGTATGCTTATAACAAAATTTACGCAAAGCAACTTAAAACAATTGATTGCCCTACATTAAAATTGTGTGTGGATGGTTACTTTTACATTGACTGTATCAAGTCTTGTGTCATATCAATATACTCATGGAAAAATTTACGCAAAGCAACTTAGTTCAATTGCCAACCCCTCATAAAAATAGCGACTTTTATATTGACTGTTTCGTGTCTTGTATCATATCAGTATGCTTAAACCAGAATTTGCACAAAGTGAATAAGTCTATTGATTACCTTTCATTAAAACGTTGTAAACGGTGGCTTTTTCATTGCTATTTCATAAAAAGCAAATTACCAAACTGCGATTGCTTTACCGAAAAGCGAGAAGGCAAAATTGCTTCTGTTGCCTATGCAAAAGACTAACCTTTTGGGTTCATAAAAGAGATATAATTTATTACAAAATACTGTTTAAAGAACACCGAGGCAGTAAAGGAAAGGGATACCTTTCAATACACAAAGGGATACCTTTTAGTCAATTATTACCTGATAGCAAAAACATTAAACAGTTCCTAATCCTACCACCGTAGACATGGAATTACCTGCGGATCTAATGCTAAATAATGCCCTGGCCTCACCTAAATCATTCCTACAGCATAACATTCCACTTCCCACTTAAAGAGCACACTATATGAGTTGAGTTGCAGATGTTTTTCCATAGTAAAAAATGTATATCATAGAAGTTCATTTATAGGGACGTTTGTATTCAACATAACCTACTCTCCCATAAAGCGACAATTGCTAATTCACACAACCAGCCATTCCTATAAAACGATAATTATTACAAGAAACTTTGTAAAAACCGAGCTACCTTCCGATTATAATCCTAACTATTCTACCGAAAAAGATTATTACTCGCCTTTTTTGGCAACTATAAAAGTGTTTTGCTTTTTAATAACGCATTTACAGTGTATAATATGTTTATACTTTGTACTTATTAAAGTAAAAGTGCAGCTATTCACACTTGCTTTTAGTACGAGCACGCCTTTTTAGGCATAATGACATAACAAGAAGAAGAGGGATTTATGGCTAAGTCAAACACAACAATCACTAAAGAAAAGAAATTTCTGACAATTGCTATTTCAGTTATTTTGATAATAGCATTTATTACTAGTACTGTTCTCTTTTCTGTATATTATTTCGGCAAATATTCGAAACATCCCCAAATAACAGAAAAGGCAAATAATATCATTTTGATGATAGGAGACGGAATGGGCGAAAAGCACATAGAGGTAGCCTCATTATATGAAGGAACCCCTATAACTATTAGCTCTAGCTTGCCTGAATATGGTTATGTCAAAACCCGGTCTTTAACCCCAGGCCCTACTGACAGCGCAGCATCGGCCACAGCTATGGCAACTGGTAAAAAAGTATGGAATCGTACTGTTTCTATGTCGAATGGGAAACCTTTAGAAACTATAACTGAGCTGGCTCAAAAACTTGGTAAAAAGACAGGGATAGTAACAACAAAATCAGTCACAGACGCTACTCCCGCTGCATTTTCTGCGCATGTAAAACATCGTAAATATGAAAGTGAAATTGCGCTACAACAAATAGAAAATTCTAAACTAAATGTCTTATTTGGACTAGGACAAGAATACTACGCCCCCTATTCAGACAAAGTAGCTAATGACACTAGAGATTATTTTACTAGTTTTTCTCAACTAAGTTCAGCAAGCAAAGAAAGTGTTTTTTGTATATTGCCAGACGACGGAATTAGTACCTTTAGCTTTTCTGAAGAGACACTTAGAGTTTTAACCGAGAAAGCGATTGACATCCTATCAAAAGACAATCCAAATGGTTTTTTCCTCATGGTAGAAGGAGCTAAAATTGACACTATGAGTCATGATAAAAACATGCAGGGCATGATAAATGAATTAATGGCGTTTGATGATGCTGTTGTCACCGCACTTCACTTTGCAAGAACTGATAAAAACACTACAGTTATAGTGCTTGCAGACCATGAAACTGGTTGGATTCGCTATCCTTCTGATGCAGAAGCTAATGACATAAGTGACAAATGGTTTAAAACGAGTACACATACAATGAGAGATGTTCCGTATTTTGCATTTGGACCTGGCGCATCTGAAATACCTGATGAAATTGATAATACAGATGTATTTTTGATAATGAAACAGCTATTTAATATACCCTAACCAGTATATCCTGTAGCTGTTACTTGGACAAGTAAACTAGGCTTTGATAAGCAATAGTTATTCAATACACACTGATATGCATAAAACCATGGAGGATTTATGAACCCTATTATCGCTAATGCTATTACTTGGGCTGGCAAATTAGGCTTTGATGAACATTGGATTAAAAAGATTCAATCTTACGATTCAAGTGTAGGACTTGTGCCTTTTGATGAAAAAAATAAAGAGCTTTTTGCTAGAAAAGACTATATGTTAAATCTCATATGTTATCTCAACTATTGTGATATTGCAAAAGCACACTATGAAGAAAAAAACATCCCTGATTACATATTAATCGACACTCTTTTAGACATAAAAATATGGGCATATAGACACAAGGAAATCTTTGGCGAATATGGTTTAAAAGAGATTAATTGGACTCAAAATAATATTAAAGGCGTACTATTTAGAATTGGAAGATTACAATACAAATTCGGTAAATCGTATTACTGGTCACGAAAATATAAACTTAAGATTGGCGCACCAATTTTAGAAATACACATTCCAAGAGGCGAAAGACTTGTTTTTTCCGAATGTGAATTTTCCTTTAGTTCTGCCAAAGAATTTTTTGCTAAATACTTTCCGGAATATAAATACACCCACTATACCTGTGGGTCTTGGATGCTCGATAATAAGGTATTGCCTACCCTTTTAAGCGAAGATTCAAATATTATTGCCTTCCAAAATGCTTTTAATGTTCTTCTAACAGTTAGAAGTCATGACTGTATTAGGTTTGTTTTCGGAGAACATAAAAATAAGAAAAATCTTGACGATTTAATTCCCAAAACTTCTTTCCAAGCGAGCCTAAAAGAACATATTTGTGCGGGTAAACCTTGCTATGTTGGATATGGCATTCTAAAAGACGAGTATATGTAGTACACCAAAAACTATCGACATTAACCTTTATTTATTACACATACCAGTGCGGTCATTGATGGCACAATGTTAACGGACTCACCAGTGAGTTCGTTTTTATATTCCTTTTTTAAAATGTATTCATTGTTTGTCAAATTCACAAACGTAACTATTTTTCCTCTAGTTAATATTAACAGCCCTTCTTTTTCCTTTATTTCCAAAGGTTCATTTGTTAATTCTTCTCTATATTTCTTCCTAAACAAACCAAGCATAATGTAGTGATTTAATATATCTTCATCCCACCCTGATATAGGAAATGTTTCCCTATTTAATGGATCTTCAAACCCTTGCATCCCAACCTCATCGCCGTAATATAAGGTAGGAATACCCGGCAGTATGTACTGCAATATGGAAGCTATATACAATCTTTGTTTAGCCACATTATATGCATCAAGTGTCAATTTATAAAGACTTCTCTCTTGTTTAGTTGCTGGTACATCTATATCAGCAAGTGCTGTCAGTATCCTCACTGTGTCATGAGTCCCAAGCAGTGTCATACTCGAGTCAAGAGCACATTTTGGATAATTTTCATAAATTTCATATATACTGCTAATAAATGTTTTTATATCCCTATCTCTCATTAGTTTAATTATAGCCTCTTTGAATGGGTAATTCATAACGCCATCGAGCTGATCACCAATGAAATATTTCCTTTTTTCACCATAGCTTTCCTTAGTACTAGCATCTTCCCAAACTTCTCCTATTACCACAGTTTCTTTAGAAATGTCTTTACAACATTTTCTAATATCTTCTACAAACTGCGAAGAAAGTTCGTCTACTACATCAAGCCTCCAGCCTCTTACGCCCATTTGGGTCCATTTTTCAATAACACCATTTCTTCCTGTTATCAACTCGTGATACCCTTTTGCATCCCTAGCAACAGTAGGTACTACCGTAACACCCCACCAGCAAAGATATTCATCTGGCCAATTAGTGAAAGTAAACCAATCATAGTATGGGCTTTCTTGGGATTGATAAGCCCCTATGCTATCATATTTACCTAATTTATTGAAATAAATACTATCGGAACCCGTATGATTAAATACGCCATCTAGTATAATACTTATTCCCTTAACTTTAGCTTTTTCTATAAGTTCTTTAAATTCTTCTTCGGTGCCAAATAATTCATCAATTTTTAAATAATCACCAGTATCGTATCTATGGTTACTAAAACTCTCAAAAATAGGTGAAAAGTAAATACAAGTTACACCTAGACTCGCTAGGTAATCTAATTTAGAAATAACACCCTTTAAATTACCACCAAAGAAATCATCAGCCATATACCCCCTCTCATCACCTATGGAGGGTTGTTGATACCAATTATTAAAAGTTCCATGGCTTGGTCTGGAGCCATCTTCTATTCTCGCAAAACGATCTGGGAAAATATGATATATTAATCCGCCTTTTAGCCAGTCAGGAGTAGAAAAACCCTCCTTAAATACGGTCAGTTGCCATTCTGGTAACCAATCTCCAATTACTGCATTACCCGTATTTTCATTTCTTCCAACAAACAAAATCCCTTTTTCTGTTTGTATTTCAAACCTATAATAATGGACTCCAGCAACATCAACTGTAAACTTCGCTGTATAAACGTTATATGCCCCTTCTTGGCATTTTAGTGTGAGATGGAAATATTTAATATATCCATCCTCATCTCGCCTTAAGACTAACTGTACTCCTGTTGCACATAATGAAACATGGACTGGAAATATAATCTCAATTTCTTGTGTCGTTGAAACTGCACCAAAAGGCTTTTTAAATTCTATACTTCTTGAATTGTATAATACTTTTCTCATTCGATAAATGCACTTAACTATATTCACCTAAAAACGGAGAAGGTTGCCCTTCTCCTTTTCTAGCTATTTAAACTTGTCAAGACGCCAAATTCTAGTAGCGTATTCTTCTACACTCCTATCTGCGGCAAAAAATCCTGCATATGCTGTATTTTTAAGTGACATCCTTTGGAAACGATACTTGTCTTTATACGCTTCATCAACCGCATTTTGTGTATCCACATAACTAGCAAAATCTGCTAATACAAAATATGGATCTGCGGTACCATTTCTGCCTACGGTTAAACTATCCGCTATTTCGGAGAATTTAACACCATTAATTCCTTTCCTTAATAAGTCAATTATATTCCTAATCCTTTCATCTTGTGAATAGTACTCGGTAGGATTATAATTGGGTCTTAATTTTTCGACTTCATCATCCCTAAGTCCGAAAATAAAGATATTCTCGTCACCTACTCTCTCGTGGATTTCTACATTAGCACCGTCCATTGTCCCTATTGTAACTGCGCCATTAATCATAAACTTCATGTTTCCTGTTCCTGACGCCTCTTTACCGGCTGTGGAAATTTGTTCGCTTATTTCTGCAGCAGGCATAATTATTTCCGCCAAACTAACCCTGTAGTTTTCCAAGAACACTATCTTGATTTTCCCTTTAATGTCTGGGTCATTATTGATAACTTCGCTCATCATGTAGATTAGTCTAATAATCAATTTCGCCATATAATATGAGCTTGCTGCCTCTGCCCCAAAAATAAAGGTTCTTGGCGTAATATCTAAATTTGGATTTTCTTTTAACCTCAAATATAAATCTAAAATATTGAAAGCATTAAGTAACTGTCGTTTATACTCATGCAACCTCTTAACTTGCACATCAAAAATGCTGTCAGGATTTAAAGTTACGCAATTGGTTTTGCTTATGTATTCAGCCAGCCTTTCTTTATTTTTTACCTTGATTTCATGCCAGCGGTCTAAAACATCATGGTCTCCTTGGAATTTAACTAGTTTTTCAAGGGCTACAGGATCTGTTAAGAACTTGTCACTCCCAAGTAACTCTCTAAGGAGATCTGTCAGCAATGGATTGGCTTGTGCTAACCATCTTCTATGTGTAATACCATTTGTTACATTAGTAAATTTTTCTGGAGCAATTTTATAGTAGTCTGAAAAAATAGTTTGTTTTAATATTTCGGAATGCAACGCAGAAACACCATTAATCGTATGTGAGGATGCTAAACATAAATTAGCCATTCTGATTTCCCCATCCGAGATAATTGCATTGTCACTTATCCTTTGCCAATCACCAGGGAATGCATCCCAAAGTATATTACAAAACCTTTGATTTATCTCTTTAACAATTTGATAAATTCTAGGCAATAATGAAGCAAACAATGCTTCCGGCCAAGTTTCTAATGCTTCTTGCATAACTGTATGGTTAGTATAACTCATAACTTCAGTTACAACTTCCCAAGCATCGTCCCAAGAATATCCATAATTATCTAATAAAACTCTCATCATTTCAGGAATACAAAGTGTGGGATGTGTATCGTTTATATGTATAGCTAATTTGTCCCCTAAGTTACTTAATGTTCCGTAATGTTTCAAATGCTTATGTATTATGCTTTGTATGCTTGCAGATACAAAAAAGTATTGTTGTTTCAATCTCAAGCTTTTTCCCTCTGGGTGATTATCGGCGGGATATAATACTTTTGAAATAGATTCAGCTATAGCTCTTGATTCTATCGCTTTCAAATATTCTCCTCTGGAAAAAAGCGACATATCTATTTGGACTGGTGCAGTAGCACTCCAAAGTCTTAGTACATTAACTGCTTTGCTTTTGTAACCACTAATATTTACATCGTATGGGACAGCAATGACTTCCGTTGCACCTTTATGCTCGACTACTAATTTGCCATTTTCATCCCAATGTTCTTCAACATATCCATTGAACTTAATAGTCCAGGTTTCACTTCTTTGGTTTAACCACACATCTCCCTGCTTTAACCACTCATCTGGCATTTCCATCTGCCATCCATCTACAATTTTCTGTTTAAAAATACCGTAGTCATATCGCAAACAGTATCCAGTTGCAACATAGTCTCTAGCAGTTAAACTATCCAAATATGCAGCTGCGAGCCTTCCTAATCCACCATTTCCTAACCCAGCATCAGGTTCAATTTCTATTAACCTGTCGATATCAAAACCTAATTCTGTAATAGTTTCTTTTGCTAAATCAAAAATACCAAGATTAAACAAATGGTTTTTTAACGATCTGCCTAGCAAAAATTCCATGGACATGTAACATACATGCTTATTTCCTTGTTTGCGGCTTTTAGCTTTATAATCTACCCTTTTTTCGGTTAATATGTCTTTTATCGCAAGGCACAATGCTCTGTACATTAATTCTTCAGTCGCATCTTTATATTTGATACCAAAATTAACTGCAAGCTTTTTCTCTAACCTTTCTTTTAACTCTATTTTAGTTATTTTTGCCATATTCTTTACTTCTCCTAGTTACACTTTGCTATATTTTTCTTTTTTGAGTATATTATAGTTTCTTGTTTCTTAATAACTTGAATGTTACCTATTTTTAGGCAAGCACAACACTACCCTCTTCACAATTATTTTGTGTAGCTCCTGCAAATGCCTTAATCTTACCTATTCATTTGAAGACTATATAAACTTCTACCACATTGCCTGTATATCTACAAATACGACGTAATTATACTATTTTGATATACATTAACGCAAATAAGTAAACAAATCATTTATCTCCACTTAATTTAATTGTTACTATGTTAACGGTTTTTCTCCGTTATTTCTATAAGTTTTTATACATTGTTATGTATTCATCTGCGGACTTATTCCATGAAAAATCTCTTGACATACCATTTTTCACAATAATATTCCACTTATCTGGTTGTTCGGTGTAAACATTTACTGCTCTCTTTATTGCATCTAACATATCATATGCATCATATGTTTTAAAAGTAAATCCTACGCCCGTATCAGTTTCTGGATTAAACGGTTCCACTGTGTCTTTTAATCCTCCAGTTTCTCTAACTATGGGAACAGACCCATATCTCATCGCAATCATTTGAGACAATCCGCAAGGCTCAAATCTTGAAGGCATTAAGAACATATCGGATGCGGCATAAATTTTGCTTGCTAAATCTGCTGAAAATGTTATAGCAGCATTTATCTTGGTTGGGAACTGCTTTTCAGCTTCTTTAAGTGCATTTTCATACTTCCAGTCGCCTGTACCTAGCACCACTAGTTGTAAATCCATTGATAAAACTTCTTTTAAAACCCTAGTTAATAAATCAATGCCTTTTTGTCCTGTTAAACGACCAACCATGCCGATTAATGGCACATTCGCAACAGGTAAACCTAAAAGTTGTTGTAAAGCTTCTTTGTTTTGTTTTTTGTTTTTAATGGTTTTGTAAGAGTACTTTTTAACTAGTGCCTTATCCTTTTCGGGGTTATATAAATCAACATCTATACCATTCAAAATCCCTTGTAATTTATACTTTCTCTCATGCAAAATATGCTCTAGCCCATATGAAAAATATGGATCTAAAATTTCGTTAGCATAAGTAGGTGATACAGTTATCACCTTGTTTGCTGCTTCAATACCACCTTTTAACATATTTGCATCGCCCTTATACTCTACAACGCTTGCAAACTCCTCGGGCAAACCAAACACATTATCAATGACATAACTGCTCATCCTGCCCTGAAACTCTATATTGTGTATAGCAAGGACAGTTTTTATGTTTGCATACCCTTTTGCTTTTCTATAAAAAGCATCTAGCATTACTGGTATCAATGCAGTCTGCCAATCATTACAATGGATTATGTCAGGATAAAAGCCCATCAATGGAATTAACTCTAAAACTGCCTTTGAGAAAAATGCAAACCTTTCACCATCATCAAAAAAACCATAAATTGGCTTTCTTTTGAAATAATACTCATTATCTACAAAAAAGTAAGCAACTCCTTGATGCACACATTTAAACAGACCAGCATACTGCCTTCTCCAACTCAATGGTACAGTTGTTGCTCCAATAAACTCCATTGTAGATTTATATGTTGCAGGAATCTCTTCATAATATGGTAGGATAACTGCTACTTCCTGACCTTCTTTCACAAGTGCTGGTGGAAGTGCTGCTGAAACATCTCCTAAACCGCCTGTCCTTATAAATGGTCCCGCTTCTGATGCTGCATATAAAATCTTCATACTAATCTCCTTATATTGGTTTTCTACTTTCAAGTGCTTAAACTTAATCGCACTTAAGCTCTTTTACAATTGGTTTCTACTTTTAAGGCTTAACTAAAGCTCTTTTTACCAGCTTCTGCTGTAGATACTTATTTGATTTTGCGATTAAGCAATTAAATACACCTATCTTTCAGTCTTAAATGTTTAACCTAATCACACATAAGATCTTTTATATTTTTTTATGGCTTTATGGTAACTTTAGCTACATAAACGCTCATTAAACTACTTTATTCTTTACCACCACGATTGGATAGGTTTGGAGGCCTTTCAGCTCTCTTCCTGGTTGTACCGTAACTCTCTTATCCGTAATGACATGTGACAATTGACTGTTTTCCATAATAGTACCGTCTTCCATAACTATGCTATCTCTTATTACCACGCCATCTTCAACCTTTACATTACGAAATAGTATGCTGTTAATTACCGTTCCGTTGATTGTACAACCATCAGCTATGAGCGAATTAACAACAACTGCTTTTTCACCATATGTTGTAGGCACACTATCTTTAACCTTAGTGAATATTTTATTTTTCCCACCGAAAAGTTGTTCTCTAATATCAAAATCAAGCACCTTCATGCTTTCTGCATAGTAGGTTTTTACATCATCGATAATTGCAGCAAATTCTGTAATTTCATATGCTAAAAGCTTGCCGTTTTTAACTTCTTTAAACAATATGTCTGTTTCAAAATCTACAAAACCTCTGGCATATGCTTGTTGAATCCAGTTAAGCAATATGTCTTTTGCCACCACATAGACACCTAGAGATACAAGCTTTAGATCTTGGGATGGTACTTCAACAGAATATAAGTCATTTACAAAATCCTTTTTATCTCTACCGACTATAACTCTTTTACTAGAATTAACACACTGTGCTTTATGGCATAAAATCGTAAGATCTGCTCCTTTTTCTATGTGTCTTTCTAGTACTTTTGTATAGTCTATATTCGCAGCTATATTTCCATTGCTTAAAATCACATAATCTTCTGGTGCCTTTTCAATAAAATCTAATATAGTGTAGAGTGCTTCTATCTTTCCTTTGTACATCTCTTTTGAAGTGTTTAATCCAAACGGTGGGAATACTGCTATACCACTATTTTTACGATTTAAATCCCAGTCACGACCCATCCTTATGTGGTCCATCAAAGAGGAGTAATTATTACGGGTAATTATTCCTATACGCGTTGCTCCAGAGTTAACAAAACTAGACAGAGCAAAGTCGACCAATCTATACCTACCTGCAAAAGGCATGGATGTTGTAGTCCTGTGTATCGTTAGGTCATTGAATTTATTTTCATTTCCACTTGCAAACAAAATGGCCATCATCTTTGTATTCATGTTATTTTCCTCCTTCTGCACCGATCATTTCACCAGCGGCAACTTTATCACCTTTTTTTATCGAAACTCTTGGTCCCACAACAGCTATTTTCCATTCACCGTTTATAGGTCCACTTTGATGTTCTCCAATAACACAATTTTCACCAACTTCAGCGTTCCAACCTACGATAGCGTGGCTAACAACTGCCCCTTTGCGAATTATGCTATTTGGCATTAAAACACTATCTTTAACTATGGCACCCTTTTCTACCACTACACCTGTTGAAACAATAGAGTTACTAATGTCACCATCAATCTCACCACCTTCAGAAACAACTGAATTAAATAATTTTGCATTTAATCCTACATAACGTGGCGGTTCAGCAGCGTTTCTTGCGTAAACAATCCATTTACGATCGCTTAAATTCATTCCGCTTTGGGGATCGAGTAAATCCATATTTGCTTCCCATAGTGAAGAAATTGTTCCTACATCCTTCCAATATCCTACGAAATCATATGTGTACATTTTTTGACCATCTCGTAACATGTTAGGTATAATATTTTTGCCGAAATCGTTGTATGAATTTTTATCTGCTTCATCCTTTATTAAGTATTCTTTCAGTTTAGCCCAAGTGAAAATATATATACCCATACTAGCTTTTGTTGATTTAGGATGCTTTGGTTTTTCTTCAAACTCAGTTATCCTATTGTTGCTATCTGCACTCATTATCCCAAACCTTGATGCCTGTTCAATCGGCACATCCAAAACAGCTATCGTACAATCCGCACCGTTTTTTATGTGACTACTTAACATTTTTGAATAATCCATTTTGTAAATATGATCACCTGATAAAATCAGTACATACTCTGGATTATATCTATCAGCAAAATTAATATTTTGATATATTGCATTTGCTGTTCCTTTGTACCATTCTCCAGATTTAGCAGTTTGATATGGCGGTAATACAAAAGCGCCTCCGTCCAATCTATCAAAGTCCCAAGGTTGTCCATTACCTATGTATTGATTTAATTCAAATGGTTGATATTGGGTTAACACACCAATCGTGTCAATATCCGAATTAATTGTGTTTGATAGAGTGAAGTCAATAATTCTGTACTTTCCACCAAATGGTACAGCTGGTTTGGCAACCTCCTTGGTTAAAACACCTAGGCGTGTCCCCTGACCACCAGCTAATAACATTGCTACACATTGTTTGTCTGATGCCATGATTTTCCTCCTTAAATAAAATTTATATTTTTCACTTTCGCATTCTCTAACTAACGCTATTACTACTGTTATAATATATAAATAATCGTGATCATTAACATTGTATCACATAAATACTAATTATTTATCTTTTTTTGCATTTTTCCTTCAACTTGTGCTTTTTTGCCACTCTTTTTCTTAATTTCCAAGACTTGGCACTGTTTCCTTCTAGTTAATGACTAGTTGTTTATCCTACTTTGTGTTTGCTACTACCATTTTTCTAAATCTCAAGACTTGGCACTACTTCCGTACTAGGTTAGTAACTATTTATTTATCTTTTGTTGTGCTTCCCATCAGTTTGAGCTTTTTTGCTAGTTTTTTTCTTAATTTTCAAGATTAGCGCACTGTTTCCTTCTAAATCAATTGATATTGATTGCGGATGTCCATGACTAGAGATCTTCTCACACTTTATACCTTTGTTTGCTATTTTAATATCATCTAGCCCCGCTGTTTTTGAATTTAAAACTATTTCATATGTCCCATGCTCTGGCACGCCAAAACGATATTTTTTTCTATATACATCTGAAAAGTTAATGATAACTATAACTTTTTCACCTTTCTTATCTTCTCTGTAATAAGCGATTATATTTTGTATATTGTCATCGACTACTAACCATTTGAACCCTTGATACGAGTTATCTAATTCATAAAGCGCAGGAGTTTGTAAATATAGTCTATTTAATGCTTTAACAAATTTTTGTACACCTCTATGGGTTTCGTAATCTAACAAAAACCAATCTAATGGGCGCTTAAAATCCCATTCAATGAATTGAGCAATTTCGTTACCCATAAAATTTAACTTTTTGCCTGGATGCGTCATTTGATATGTTATAGCTGCTTTAACTGCATCAAATTTATCATCATATGTCCCCCTTGTTTTGTTTATCAGGGAACATTTTCCATGCACTACCTCATCATGGGAAATAGGCAATACATAATTTTCTGAAAAGGCATATGTTATACCAAAAGTTAGCTTATTATGGCAGCCCTTTCTAAAAAATGGATCTACAGATAAATACTCTAAAAAGTCATTCATCCAACCCATATTCCATTTAAAATTAAATCCTAGTCCACCAATAGATGGTGGCATTGTAACCATAGGAAAGGCTGTGCTTTCTTCTGCTATCGTCACTACTCCTGGAAACTTCGAAAGTATTAATTCATTAAACTTTTGTAAAAACTCTACCGCTTCTAAATTATATCTTCCTCCCTCCTTATTCGGCCGCCACTCCCCTTCTTTTCTATCGTAATCAAGATACAGCATACTTGCTACCGCATCTAATCTAAGCCCATCAATATGATAATTTTCCAGCCAAAATGCAGCACAGGAGGTTAAAAAGGACCGTATAGTACCTTTACTATAATCAAAGACCATAGTTCCCCATGTTTTATGTTCACTTTTAAACTCGTCCGCATATTCGTATAACGGAGTTCCATCAAAACGATATAACCCAAATTCATCTTTTGGAAAGTGAGAAAGGACTAAATCTAATAGCACATATATACCTGCCTCGTGGCATTTATTTACAAAATACATAAAGTCATGTGGGGTGCCAAACCTTGACGTTGGTGCAAAAAATCCCGTTACCTGATACCCCCAGCTCATCTCTAACGGATGTTCGGTAATTGGTAATAACTCTACATGGGTATAACCCATCTCAACCAAATACGGTACCAGTTCGTCTGCTAAGTTTCTATATGAGTAATAATTTCCATCCTCGTGCCTACGCCAAGAACCAGCATGTACCTCATATATATTCATAGGCGATTCATAGGGATTATGCATCGCTCGTTTCTTTAAAAACTCCTCGTCTGTCCATTCAAACCCAGATATATCAAACAGTTTACTAGCATTAGCAGGAGGCGTTTCAGTATGGGTAGCAAACGGATCTGCTTTGTTAACTATTTTGCCATCAGCTCCCTCAACACTTAGTTTATATACATCATATTTTTTTAACCCAGGAATATGACATTCCCAAATACCGTTTGTCAATTTAGACATAGGATTCTTAGCTCTACTCCAATTATTAAAATCCCCTACGACAGAAATACTTTTCGCTGCTGGCGCATATACTCTAAATCTCCACATCTTTTTTCCTTGATGCAAAACATAGCTCGGACCAAGCAGCTTATACAACTCACTATTGGTGCCTTCTTTAAAAAGATATATAGGGAAATCCATTTTTTTTCGTGCCATCCTCTTCTCCTCACTCTATCTAACCATTTTTTTACCCGTTCCCAGTAATCCCTTAACTATAAAACTTTCTGTACTCTACCCAGTTGTCTTACACGCTATCTTTAATTCCTAATCACAATACTTTCTGTAGTCTTCAAAGTGGTTTTCAACCTGATAGCGATACTTCTTTGTATACTCTTCTCGTTACTATCTATTTTGTTTTTATTTACTAACCTACTTTGTTATTAACTCTAACCTGTTTAATTTCGCCTGCCTAACCTATTCTGTTAATAATTCTAACCTATTTTTACTGTCACACACCTTTCTTATCAATTATGAATGCATAGTGATTAACGTTGTCATTATGCAGTGATTTTGTGACTTTCTTAGTGATTACAGAATACTCATCCTTGTCAGTAGTAAAACCTATAACGCCACTACCACTACCCGTCATAACAACAAATTCATAGCCAGCACTGTACAATAAATCCTTGAGTTTAATGATTTTAGGGTTTATTGATATCGCAGCTTTTTCTAAGGAGTTAAATGGCTTGAGATTTACTAAAAAATCATCAACCACGCCATGTTCGCCTCCCGTTTTATCATATAATTTATAAATTTCTTCGGTTTTTAAAGGCGTTGTGTCATCGATTAAAAGACTGACATACAAAGAATTTGGTAAAGAAACAGACTCAACTATTTCGCCAAATCCTCTCACTCTATTAATGCCGCCTTTATACATTGCAGGAACATCGCTTCCAACACTTTTTAATATACTGTTATCGATGTTACCAAGTGAAAATACTTTTTTCATTCCCTTTGCAACAGCGACAGCGTCTGCAGAAGAACCGCCAATACCTGAAGCTATGGGAATTTTCTTTTTGATGTTTATATCTACTCCGTGGGTACCAAATGTATTTTTGATTGTTTTTGCCATTTTAACAGCAACGTCATTAGGAAAGGCATTTCCATTATCATATGTAACACGGATTAAATCATCTTCTCTCTTCGTCACTGTGACTATATCGTGCAAAGGAATAGGAGCTACGATGGTGTCTAAATAGTGCCAACCGTTATCTGCAATGCCAGTTATATCCAAACATAGATTAACCTTAGCATACGCTTTTATTTCAACTGTATTTTGAAGCAATCCTTTCCTCTCTAAAACTGTCACGATTTTAATATTATAATTATAATTTAAAAAAGAGCAAAATGCAATATACATCCTAATCTAAACAAAACCCTCTATTTAACAAAAATTATCTCAATTGTTTTCACTTTCTGTATCTATGGCTACATTTTTGCTTTGTATGAAACATAATTAAACAAACATAATCCCTACTCATCCATCCGTCGCCCTATTAGTGATTATCTCAAGATAAAGTTTCACTTCCACCTGTTAAAAAGATGTTTAAAAAAAATATATTCGATTAATCAAAAGTAGCAACTGTTTTCCCTCCCGACACTAGTTCATTAGCGTATAGGTAATAATATTTTTTGTTCAAGGTATAAAAACAATGCATAAAAACTCAATTTTTACGCATCTTAAGTGTGATTTTTCTGCACACAACAATAAGCACATCAGTTAATTAATATGCAAAAACGGTTTAAATACTATTATACTGTCAAATCCTACTACTATTTGTCAGACTATCTATCCCTATGATATAAAAAATCAAGTAGTATGCATAAAGACATTATAAATGCCTCATTTCCAGACATAATGTCAATGCTATAAGAATCATTGACACTTACAATTTTCTTACTAATTCTAGCTACAACAGGCCCGTTTTCATCTGAACCTTGGTAGACTGCGAAATCCCAAGCTAAAATGCCACCACGTATGAAATAATCGCCAAACGTTTCGGACTCAATAGCCAGTTTTTTAATCCCTAACGAAAATTTAACCTTAACAGATGCTATCTTTTCATCTTGGGCATTAAATATATCGAATTTTGGAAGCAATGAACACAACCTTTGCCTGACTTTGAATATAGGCGCTCCTGTAAGTGTGTTTAGCCAAAATGTCTTCCTTAAAGCAAATATACTTCCTTTGCATTGAAATCTGGGATTGCCAACAGTATCTTTAATAGTATAACTATCTCTTACGGAGAAGAGTCTCTGATTAATTATATATTGTCCCAATTTATATATTCCTTACCATATTTTTAATATGGTTTTATTTACTATAAATATGTTAACATTTTATAAATTAATTTTCAATATTTGCGTTTTATGCTTAACCATAAAAAACAGTTGCACTAACTACTATGGTTGCACAAACATTAAACATAGCTAATAAAATACAGTTTATTGCGAGCTCCATCAAAAGTTGTCCTCCCCCCCATAACACTCAAATGTCTATTTGCCCTTGCACTTACTATGACAACTGACTTCCTCGATTCTACTGCTGGTATTTGTGAATGCCTATTTACTATTGCACTTACTATGATAACTAACTTAGCCTTGGTTTGATTTTGCAAAAGAATTTTTAATTTGCTTTTTTTCGCTTTTGTTGATATAATCGGAAAACATGGCGACATTTAACACTTCAGGAATAGAAATTGAGCGCAAATTCCTAATACGATATCCAGATATAAACCTTCTTGAAAAAATTGGGGCAAAAACGGAAATCGAACAAACTTACTTAGCTAGCGATGACGATATCGCACGTAGGATACGCAAAACGACCGAACGAGGAGTCTCGGCCTATTTTTATTGTCAAAAGCAGGATATTACACCACGTAAACGAACTGAAGAGGAAGTTTTAATAACCGAATCTAAATACTATGAGCTTTTAGATGAAGCTATTACTGGCACTCTTAAGAAAACTCGCTATAATATTCCTTTTTTAGAATTCAATTTAGAAATCGATGTTTACCCTTTTTGGGATGATCGTGCAATTTTAGAAATTGAATTATCTTTTGAAAACGAGGAAATACAATTTCCTAACTACATTGAAGTCATTGGAGAAGTTACAGAAGAACTTTTATATAGAAACATTTCTCTTGCCCGCATGTACGTAACTCCATAATCGTTATTTTTACCACCTTTAATAATCATTCATAGCATCCATCAGTTAAATTGCTGCTATTAAGATCATTTATTTGTACAATTAACAGTATGTAGCGTGCAAGTACAGGCATAGTGCATTCGTTAAGAAAATTGCGGGCATACAGTATTCATTTGTACAATTAGCAGTATGTGACCAGTAACAGTACAATGTATTTATCGGAATAATCGCTGTCATATGCCTTTCGGCCTCAACTACTTGCAAGTTGCATTTATTCAGTACGTTTACTGACCTGTTGCATTAAATTTTCGATAATTTTACTGCACTTTGTTTCCTCATAATTAACTTCGATTTTGTCGCTATAGCTACATTGTTTAATTTACAATAGCCAACATTATTACTAAAAATACCGCAAGTTTTGACTTGATATTACCTTATTATTCTTTGCTCATCACTTTTAAAAAATTAGGGCTCGCATTCTTTTAATTACTATGGTTATTTTTACGCGCCCACATGTGTATTGCGCGCTAAATATTTGACTGATTTTGCGCATGTGTGGTAATGTACTTATTATCACGCACGGGTAATTATTTAAACGCGAGTGCATAACAAAAAATTACGGCATCATACTTTGGAGGCAACAATGTTAAGGGCAAACGAATACAGAACACATAATTCTGCAATGATTAATGAAGGTTTAAACAACCAAACAATTATATTTGCTGGTTGGATTGATACAATTAGAGACCATGGAGGAATCATTTTCCTAGATGTGAGAGATCACTATGGTTTTTTACAGGTCGTAGTTGAAGATACCAGTATTGTCCCTTCTCTCAAGAAGGAACAATGTATATCTGCAGAAGGTATTCTAAAAGTTAGGGATGCAAATTCGATTAACCCCAAAATTAATACTGGAACCGTGGAACTTTTTGCTTCAAAAATAACAATACTTGGCGATGTCGTATCACAAGTTCCCTTTGACATCAGTGATAGCAAAAATATACGAGAAGATTTAAGGCTGAAATATAGGTATCTAGATTTAAGAAACCCCGAAGTACACAACAAAATCGTATTGCGTTCTAAAGTCGTTAATCATATTCGTAAAAAAATGACAGAACTTGGTTTCTTAGAGATAACTACACCTATACTAACCGCCTCTTCTCCAGAAGGAGCTAGAGACTATTTAGTACCTAGCCGTAAACATAAAGGACGTTTTTACGCCCTACCTCAAGCACCACAAATCTTTAAACAACTGCTAATGGTTAGTGGATTTGATAAGTATTTCCAAATAGCGCCTTGTTTTAGAGACGAAGATGCGCGTGCTGACCGTGCACCTGGTGAATTTTATCAACTCGACTTTGAACTTTCATTTGCGACACAAGAGGATGTGTTTGCAGTTGCAGAAACTGTTTTATACGATGTCTTTAAGACATTTGGAAACGGAACTGTTTCTAAGCCTCCATTTACAAGATTAACATATGATGAGTCTATGCTAACATACGGCTCAGATAAACCAGACTTGAGAAACCCCTTAAAAATTGTGGATTTATCGGACTTTTTTAATAAATGCGAATTTATGCCTTTCAAAAATAAGTGCGTGCGCGCTATAAAAGTTGCTGGCGGTGCTTCTGTATCCAAGAGTTTCCATGAAAAAATGTTGGAGTTTGCTATGAGCATTGGAATGAAAGGACTAGGATATATTAGCGTCAATGATGATAAAACATATAAAGGACCTATTGATAAGTTTATACCCAGTGAATTAAAAGGAGAATTAGCGACATTAACTGATATACATCCTGGCGACTTACTCTTCTTCATCGCTGACAGTAAGGATAAGGCACCAGATTTAGCTGGACAAATCCGCACCGAATTAGGGAAACGCTTGAACTTAATTGATGAAAACCGGTTTGAGATGTGCTTTATAGTAGACTTTCCAATGTATGAAATTGATGAAGAAACTGGAGATTGGACCTTCAAACACAATCCATTCTCTATGCCTCAGGGTGGTTTAGAAGCTTTAAATACTAAGGACCCTGGTGAAATTTTAGCATACCAATATGATATTGTTTGTAACGGTGTAGAACTATCGAGCGGTGCTGTTAGAAATCACGAAACTGCCACAATGGAAAAGGCTTTTGAGATAGCTGGCTATACAAAAGAGGTTATAGAAACTAAGTTCCCCTCTCTATACAATGCATTTAAATTTGGAGCACCTCCACACGCAGGTATGGCGCCTGGTATTGATAGAATATTAATGCTTTTAGCCCGTGAAAATAACATTCGTGAAGTTATAGCATTCCCAATGAATAAGAATGCACAGGATTTAATGATGGGAGCGCCAACCGAAGTGACCGAAAAACAACTTCGTGAAGTTCACATAAAAGTTCGCGACTAGTATAATTTATAACAATCTATTACAACACTTCAAAACGCGTATTTTAACTCAACTAAACATAGTTTAAGTCGGTTTTATTACTGACTGAAAGTATAAGGAATAGTATTATGATCACAGAAAAAGATTTTGAAAATGCAGCGGAGAATGCTCTTTTATATTTCAATGACGAAGAAAAAGAACGCTTTATGAAAGACATGTCTAGCGTTATTGAGTTTGTGTCTGTTGTTAAAACTGTAAACTCAGACAAACCAACCGCCTACAAACCTTTAACAATATCTGCTACTGAACTACGTGAAGATGTTATTGGAACTACACTACCGAATGAAGAAGCCCTCAGTAATGCTGATAGTTCAGAAGATGGTTATTTTGTCATTAAAAGGAGGAGTAAAGGTGAGTAATATTTTACACTTATCAAATCTTTTAGCACATAAAAAAATATCCTCTGTTGAATTAACAAAACAATATTTAAGTGCAATTAGAAAAATAAATCCTTCCATCAATGCATATATCAATATCACCGAAGAAACGGCTATCGCTCAAGCTAAAAAAGCAGATGACTTACGAGATACTCTTGGTGGAAATGCGCCCGTTTTACTAGGCATCCCTATGGCACTAAAAGATAATTTAGCAGTGCGCGGACTAAATACTACTTGTTGCTCAAAGGCCCTTGAAAACTTCAAATCCACATATACTGCTACTGCTGTCCAAAAACTGTTTGACAGTGGAGCCGTGCTACTAGGTAAAACCAATATGGACGAATTTGCAATGGGCTCATATACGAATACTGGTATATACGGCGCTACCTTCAACCCATACGATACTACTAAGAGTTCAGGTGGAAGTTCTGGCGGAAGTGCAGCTGCAGTTGCAAGTAAAATAGCTGCATACACACTTGGTACAGACACTGCTGGTTCAGCAAGACAACCCGCAAGTTTTTGTGGTGTTGTAGGGTATAAGCCAACTTATGGTACGGTGTCTAGATATGGCGCGATTGCGCTCGCATCTTCATTTGATCAAATTTCTCCAATTGCAAATTCAGTAAAAGATTGTGCCATTATATACGATACGATTAAAGGATTTGATATTAATGATATGACCACAATAAAACAAATTTATGCCCCTTGTTTGGATAAAATTGATGGTAATGTTAAAAATGTGAAAATCGGAATTGTAAATGAACTCTTTGAAAACTGTTCAAAAGACATAACCGATTCCTTACACCAAGCAATTGAGATGTATCGTAAATTAGGAGCTGAAATCGTAGATGTTAAAGTACCACATATTGAATTTGCCCTTCCTGTTTATTACATCCTGGGCTGTGCGGAAATTTCTTCTAATTTTGGTAGATATGACGGTATAAGATATGGGTATAAGACAACTAAGCCGTATAAGGATGTTGATGACTTCATTGCAAAAACAAGAAGTGAATCTTTTGGCGATGACGTAAAGCGTAGAATTATGTTAGGAATATATTTCTTAAGTCAAAACAATTTTAATGAATATTTTCTAAAAGCCATTCAACTAAGAAATGAACTAGTTAGTGACTTTGATGAAGCTTTTAAACAATGTGATTTAATCCTTTCGCCTACGACTCCTACTACTGCTACATCGTTTGATTATAATCCAGAAAATGTAGTTGATAAATATAAGGCTGACATCTGTGTTGTAATGACAAATGTTTGTGGTCTACCAGCAGTGAGCATTCCGTGCGGAAAGGATAAATTAGGCTTACCAATTGGCATGCAGCTTATGGGTGCTAAAAATTCAGACTGTAAAGTTTTGAATGCAGCGTTTGCTTTTGAAACTAATAGCGATTTAAAACTTGACCCAGGTTTAGGAGGAGTTACATATGACATATAATCTTGTTTGCGGATTAGAAACACATGTTGAGCTTTCTACTAAAACAAAAATATTTTGTTCTTGTCCAACAGCCTTTGGAAGTGAGCCTAACACTAATATATGTCCTAAATGCCTAGGCGAGCCTGGCACACTTCCGCTAGTCAATATGGCAACCTTTGTCTATGCAATCAAAGCTGGACTTGCATTAAACTGTCAAATCAACAAAGAAGTAAGTTTCGATAGAAAAAATTACACCTATCCTGACTTGCCCAAAGCATATCAGACCACACAGTTTGTGCAACCAATATGTACTAATGGATATATCAAACTCGATAGTGGTAAAAAAATTAGAATTAATCGTATCCATCTAGAAGAAGATGCTGGCAAATTAGTTCATAGTGGAGGAAATACATATATAGATTGCAATAGAGGCGCAGTTCCACTCATAGAAATTGTCACTGAACCAGATATTAGTTCAATTGAGGAAGCTAGAGAATATTTAGAAAAACTACAACTCAATTTAAGGCATGTGCAAGTCTCTGATTGCAAAATGGAAGAAGGGTCCTTGCGATGTGATGTCAATCTTTCGGTCAACCGCCCTGGCGAACCTCTTGGTGTCAGGTCTGAGATTAAGAACATGAACTCTCTATCTTTTATGGAAAAAGCTATGGCATATGAATATGAAAGGCATGTTTCTGCAATTAAAAACAATGAGCCCCTCATACAAGAAACAAGACGTTTCAATGAGTCGGATGGTTCTACTTCTGCTATGAGGGATAAAGTTGATGCAAATGATTACAGATATTTTCATGACCCCGATTCGCCATACATAATTATCGATGATAACTTCATTGATGACATAGCAAAAACAATGCCTATGCTTCCTGAAAAAATCAAAGAGACTTATCTTGAAATGGGAATATCTGAACAAGATGCAAACTTGATTATAAAATACAAAAAAGTTGCAGACTACTTTTCCTTAGCAATAAAAACAGGAGATCCTAAAATACTATCAACTTATATGCTAGGGGAAATATTCCGTAGCCTTGAAACCGAATCACAAAAGGAAAGTTTTGATATTTTAGTCCCTTACACCGAACTAGCTGAGCTATCTAATCTCCAAAAAGAGGGTAAAATAAACGCTCAAATGGCAAAGAAGACTCTAGCTGAAATGCTTAAATCAGGAAAATCTTGGAAAGAGTATATATCAAAAAGTGATATGGAAGGAATTGATGAATCCACTTTGATATCTATGTGCAAAAATGCAATTAATGAAAACCCTACCGCCGTAAACGATTTTAAAGGTGGCAAAGAAAAAGCTTTAAAAGCACTAATTGGCGCTGTAATGCGACAGTCTCGAGGAAAAGCTAACGCAGTACAAGCAGAACAAATAATCCTTGATTTGATTAAGTAATTAACTAAAACACTGAAAAAATTAGTATGAGGAATAAATATAACAGTCACGAGGAAAAGATAGCGCTGTACAAACAGAACAAACAATCCTTGATTTGATTAAATAACCGAACTAAAACACTGAAAAATTAGTATGAGGAATAAATAATAATACGCTGTACAAGCAGAATAAATAATCCTTAATTTAGTTAAACGATTAAACTAAAAAACTGACAAAAAAACAAATTTGTATGAGGAATAAAAAAATGACAAACATAACTTCAACATACGGTACTTTAGTTTTTGGCGAAACAGCCATGAAAGAAAGACTTTCTCCAGAAATTTATAAAGCCCTTAAGCACACTATAAATACAGGTGTAGAGTTAGATATTTCCCTTGCACAACCTATTGCAGATGCTATGATGGCTTGGGCTATTGAAAAAGGTGCAACCCACTATACCCATTGGTTCCAACCTATGACTGGCGTCACAGCAGAAAAGCATGAAAGTTTTTTAACACCAGTAAAAGGTGGTAAAGCCATACTTTCCTTCTCTGCTAACGCACTTGTAAAAGGAGAACCGGATGCATCTAGCCTTCCTTCAGGCGGACTGAGAGCCACATTTGAAGCACGCGGTTATACTGCCTGGGATCCATCTTCATATGCATTTATTAAAGATGGAACTTTATGTATTCCCACTGCATTTTGCTCATATGGTGGAGAAATCCTTGATAAAAAAAGCCCCTTACTTCGCTCCATGGATGCAATAAATAAGCAATCTATGCGTATACTAAAACTATTTGGAAATAAGACAGCTAAAAGAGTTGTGCCAACCTGTGGAGCTGAACAAGAATACTTTTTGATTGATAAAACCATGTATGAATCACGAATGGATTTAGTGCATTGTAATCGCACTCTGTTTGGAGCTAAACCACCTAAGGGTCAAGAAATGGGTGACCACTATTTCGGAGTTATTAATCCTCGAGTTAGTGCTTTCATGAAGGAGTTAGATGAAGAGCTTTGGAAATTAGGTGTGCCAGCAAAGATTAAACATAACGAAGCTGCGCCAGCTCAACATGAACTAGCCCCTGTTTACACGACTGTAAATATGGCAACCGACCAAAATCAAATTACTATGGAATTAATGAAGTCTCTTGCGTCAAAGCATGACCTTGCCTGCATACTTCATGACAAACCTTTTGAAAATGTCAATGGAAGTGGAAAACATAATAACTGGTCACTTGCAACCGATGATGGTGTTAACCTACTAGAACCTGGTGAAACGCCACAAGAAAATGCGCAATTTTTGCTATTTTTACTTGCAGTAATAAAAGCAACAGATGAGTATCAAGATCTACTCAGGCTATCTGCTGCTTCTGCAAGCAATGATTTACGACTAGGAGGACATGAAGCACCACCTGCTATTATTTCCATATCTTTAGGTGAAGAGCTTACAAGTGTTTTACAAGCGATTGAAGCTAATACTCACTATGAAGGAAACGGTGAAAATAAAATCATCCTAGGCGCTACAGTCTTACCCTCCATTCCAAAAGACACTTCAGATAGAAACAGAACATCACCTTTTGCATTTACTGGAGATAAATTAGAGTTCAGATTGTTAGGCTCATCTTTTTCAATTGCCTGTACAAACTATATTATTAATACCATTGTTGCTGATGCATTAGATGGATTTGCTAACATTTTAGAAAACAGCAGTGATTTCAAAAACGACTTAACAAACCTAATAGCAGAAACCGTGAAAAGGCATAAACACATCATTTTTAATGGAAATAATTACTCCTTAGAATGGAAGGAAGAAGCTAAAAAACGAGGTCTATTAAACCTTGAAACTACAGTTGATGCTCTTGAGCTATTTGACTCAGAAAAAAATATTAAACTATTTGAAAAGCACCATATATTAAGTAGAAACGAAGTAAAATCTAGAAAAGATATCCTTCTTGATAATTATACAAAAACCCTGAATATTGAAGGCTTAACAATGATAGATATGACTAGGAAACAAATAGTTCCAGCAACACTTCTTTATGAAGGACACTTAGTTGAACTGGCCCTAAACAAGAAGAATTTGGATCCTAAACTCGACAGATCTACCGAGATTGCCATAATCGATAAACTCTCTGCAGGAACTAAAAAACTCAGTGAAATAACAAGAGAACTGGAAAACGAACTTGCTAAAGCTAGTACTATTTCCGATTCATATGAACGCGCAGTAGTATTCCGCGACAATATCATTCCCTTAATGACCGCCTTAAGGTCTGTTGCAGATAGTATAGAGCCTTTAGTTGCCAAAAACTATTGGCCCTTCCCAACATATGCGGATTTATTATATAGCGTTAAGTAATAATATCATTCTTTAGAAAAGTACTCAAAAAATGGGCTGTTATCAAAATTTAACAGCCCATAAATTTACAATACTTTTTTACACTCAACTCAAGTGCGTTCTAAACTTTACTGTGCCTGGTCTAGTATTAACTATTCTATTTTCAATCCCAGGATAGTTTTTCAAATATTTGATAATTCTACTAAAATTTCCAACATGCTCTGTATAATGGCCGTCTGAATTAGCAATCAATATAGCTTCTGTTGCTAAAATTTCCTCAAACGCATTATATGACAAATCATGAATGTATTTAGCATTTAACTCTATGTAAGTTCCATAATCGGCACAACATTTTGCCACTTCTTTTACATTAACCTTTGTTAAATGGTTTATATGAGCAATTATGGCAATTGGATATTTTTTTACCATCTCTATATAAGTTTTAGTATTTCGTTCTCGAGCTGCTTTACTTGTACCCAGAAAATAAAAGTAAGAATTAAGATAAAGTTCTCTAAATGATTTGATATTCTTAGGTCTTGTTGGAGCATGAAATCCTGCAATAATATAGTCGAAGTCTTCATAATCTTTTTCGGTTAGGTCAATAGTTCCATCCGATCCAACTATATTTGCTTCTACCCCTCTATGAATATTTAGTGTAGGAAACTCTGGTTTGATTTTCTCAATTTCCGCCCTTTGCTTTCTCATTTTTTCTGGTGTTAATGAGCCAAAATCAGGACTGTTATACCCGTGGTCTGTTATAGAAATATCTTTAAGGTCTGCATCAAAGGCAGCCTGTATATTTTGCCTGACTGTAATATGTCCATCACTATACTTTGTATGTGTATGATAATCTCCGTAAAACTTCATGTTGTTATCCTTATTCATATTAAATGCTTTATCTTTACTATTTAGAATGTATTTTCTTATTGAAAATTATACTTCTATTACATACTCAAATCAAGATTAAATAAAGCATATATAACCTCTCACATATATAACCTCGAATCTTAATCAGTCGTCTCTGACTATGATAACTTATGCATCGAATCTGCATACACCGTTTCATTCGAGGGACTATCTAATGTACGCTTACTAAGATATGTTGTAGTTGCACTTCCTATGACAACAAACTTATATTTATTCATAGCATATTTACAATGCAATTCTCTTGAAATCAATTACTCTTAGTGTATAATTATAATATATTAGGTTTTTAGGAGGAAAAATGTCTAAGTTTATTGCACACAGAGGATTAAGTTCCCTTTATTATCAAAACAGCGAAGATGCATTTTTAGCTGCTGGAAAAAGTGATTTCTTTTATGGAATTGAAACAGATTTGTGGCTCACTTCTGATGGTCATTGGGTTTGCTGTCACGACGCTGCCCCTTTCGAAAATAGAGATATTAAAATAGCTACAATAACACTTGAAGAAGCTCTAAAACTCCCTATGAACCCTAAAAAGTGGGGAAATGCAAGGCAACGAGGTATATCATATATCTGCACTGCTAGACGCTATTTGGAAATCAATAAACAATATGGAAAAGTTGCTTTTATTGAACTGAAAACAGTTCCTTCCCTTGCAGATTTGCATAACTTAGTCAATCTAACCGAGGAGGTTTTGGGACTTGAAAATGCTGTTTTTATTAGTTTTCATGCTAGAAATCTAGAGCGTTTAAGACGCATGGATAGAGGAATTAAAACCCAAATACTAACCAGTGCTTGGGTGCAAAGCAAGTATTATCTCTCTAGAGGATATGACGTTGATCAGCATGTCTTTGGTATGAATGCTGCAAGAATACATAAAGCCCATCAACTAGGAAGAGAGGTAAATGTTTGGACTATCCGCAACCTTGTCACCGCAAACAGAATGTACCTATCAAAAGCAGATTATATAACCACTGACTACGACTACTCTAGATGGTTTAAAAAAGGCGGCAGATCTTCTACAAATAGATACAGACAATCCGAGGAAAAGATCGGTTTAAAATTGTTCAAAGAAGGGAAAAATTGTTGCCAATCAGTTGTGCTTGCATTTGCAGATACTTTATGGCTTAACAAACGTAGACTAAAGGCATTAACTTCCCCGTTTGGACATGGTATAGATACATACGGAAATGAAATTTGTGGCGCGGCAACAGGAATGCTTATGATAATCGGAATAACCCATCCAGGAATGAATAAAAAAACTATGCGTGAACTTTCTCAAAAAGCACTAGATGAGTTTAGAGAAAAAACTGGTGGATTACGTTGCCATGAATTTACTAGAGATAAAGACCTTCCTGAAGGCGCGGAAATTCCACTTGCAAAACGCAAAGAAGGAGTTTGTGAAAATTTGATAGAAACAGCAATACTAATCGCTAAAAAGTATATGCCTTAACACAAAATGACAGGCTCTGAAAAGAGCCTGTTTTGATATAAAGCAATTATTTTTTGAATTAAAGTGAAATATTAGTCGTTACTTTCGCTATCTATAACAGTAGAATTGTCGGCTACTACTCCGATTTCTTCTTTTACTTCTTCCTTTTTGACTTTACTATTTTTACAGTAATCCTTCCACTCTTGTTTAGACATTGATGCCTTTAATGCTTTTTTCTCTGCTTTTGCCTGTTTTTCTGCAGCGGCTTCTTTTAAACTATTTAATTTTTCTCTTTCTAGAAACGCTTTCTCTTTTTCTCTCTCCTCTTTCCTTTCTATCAATAGTGCTGCTTTTCTTTCCTGCTTTTGCCTTTTAATTTCCTCTTTTTCTTTAGCGAGGAAGTTTTTCCATTCTTCTTTAGATAAGGATTTTCTAAGTTTTTCTCTTTCTAACTTTTGTCTTTCTTTTTCAGCTTGAGCTTCGGCTTTTGCAATCTTTTTTGCCTCTTTATCCCTTTGGTTATTTTCTTTAGTTTGTTCCCAAATTTCCTTTTCTAATTCCTTGTCCCTTTTCCTTGCAGCTATTACTTCTTGCTTCCTAATTTGTTGTTCTTTATGCTTTCTAGTCTTTTCTTCCTCTAGATACTTTTTCCATTCGTCTGGAGTTGAGTTATTTTTAATTTCACGTCTCTTAGCAGTTCTTTCTTCCTCTAATTTAATGTATTCTTTTAGGGTAAATGATTCTTCTTTTTCCGCAGTTTCTTCTTCAAATATTTCATCAAACAAGCCCGTCGTTACATTTTCCTCCCCTGCTTCTATTCTCTCTTCTAGCTCTAAACCCTGCTCTTCGGTGATTTTACCATCACCTACATTTGCTCTAACTGCTAATATTTCCATAATCCTACTATGCCTTTTTTCAGTTCAATCCCAGAACAAGAAAGGAATTACGCTGAGTATTCCACTCGGAATCGCGATGAGAGATGTCCACATGATTATAGGAGATGTCACATTTTCTGTGTCGTATAACACACTAGCATCGTCTATAAAGCCAAAAGCCTCATAGATTGCTGGGTTGATAAAAGCAGTTCCAAGCCCAACTATAGTTAACAAAACAAAGGACAACTGCCCCATAAATCCTTCTATTCTTTGCCCTGTCTTGTATTGCTGATAGTCATTAATCATAGCACTAAGAGCTGGTTGTATTACCACAGTTGCACCATTAAAGAGAGTAATTAGTAATATGAAAATATACATAACATATGGGGTTGCAACTGTTGGCATGCTTGCTGCTAAAACAATGGGCACAGTGAATATAGCACATAAAGTATTAATAGCTATTACAATCTTTTTCTTACCAAATTTATTAATAAGCATGGGAGCTAATATCATGCCAGGGACACATGCGCTTCCTGCTAGCGTCACTAAAATAGATTGGGCCCAATCTGTTGCTATATAATATGTGGCAATCCATACAACATATACAGTTGCTGCCATTCTAAACACACCAAGTATTGTAGAAATTGTATTAATCCAAAAGTACTTATTCCGAGCAGCACTCTTCAGCCCTTCTGAAAACTTCACCTTGTTGACAGTTGCTCTTTTTTGTACAAATCTTTCTTTTACTCCAAATGCTGTCAATAACGCAAGAGCTAAACACATTGCTGCCATTATCGGTAGTATAACTTGCATGGACCGAATATCATTAATACCAGCCACTAATGTATTACCATTTGCATCTTTGGTACTATATAACAAGTTTGCTAGAAGTGGAAATAATATGGTAACAATCGATGGACCTAAAGAATATATTACTGAACCAATTGACATCAAATTAGTCCTTTCTTTATGGCTTGGCGAAATAACTAAAACTAAATTATTGTATGCATTACTGTATAAAGTTATGAAAAACTGCATAATATTAAAAATAATTGTAAATGCAACAAGCATAAGGACATAGTTATCTATGAGCGCATAAGGAATAAAAACTAGTGCTATCATAGAAAGCATAATTGGTATCGGCAACCATATCAGCCATGGCCTAAACTTTCCAAATCTTGAATTTGTGTTATCGATAATTACACTTAATAGTGGCGACCTTAGCAAAGAAAACACACTAGTAGCAAGCCCTATAATTGTTATGTGCCAAACATTAATTCCTAAAGCAACTGCTATGTACATACCTGCAGAAAGTGTTAAATATGTGGGTATTACAGTTACGCCAAAGACTCCCATTCCTCCAACACAGTAGGCAGCAAATTCTCTAAAGCTTAAAAAATTGCCCTTTGGCGGTCTGTCCCAGTGAGAAAAAATATACTTTAAAACAAAAATTACCTTTTGAAAAATGTTCGAACCCTTCTGCTCTTCAACTTTTTGCATTGTACTTCTCCCCTATCCCTAAATATATTTTTTAAGTATTTTCTCGCTTTCTACAAGCATTCTTATTAAATGGAATGGTCCTTTATATGTATGACCTTTACAAGCAGGTTCGGTTGGGCGACCATCTCTTCTAAGATATCCAAACCACTCACCAAACTCTGGGTCTGCAAAATATTTATTTGCATACTCATAAAACTTTTGAAACATAGATAAGTACCTTTTATTGCCAGTATAGTCATAAAACTTTATTGCTGCAGTAATTGCTTCTGTATGTACCCACCATAATTTCATGTCATGCTCATATGCTTCCACGGGTTTTCCTTCGATATCTTTGAAATATAAAATCCCACCAAATTCTTCATCTTTACCAAAGTCATATGCCTTGTTAAAAATATCTTCAGCTTTACACAGTAGCTCCTTATCACCAAGTATATAAGCTGCATCTGCTAAGAACCAGGATAGTTCTATACTATGCCCTGGATTTACAATTCTGCCAGTTGCACTTTCAAAATAGAAGGAGCCATCAGCTAATCTACTTTCTAACATTAGTCCCGTTTCTTCGTGTCGGAAGGTAAAAATATCCCTAACCAATTGTTTTGCTTTGCTAGTGTATTCCTCTTTGCGCTCACTATCTAAGTTGATTAAAACATTTGTTAAATTTAAAAGAATCATCGGACCACCTAAAGCTTTGGTGTCTCGTGTTTCCACAATTGTCTTCGGTGTGATTTTATACGGATCGCTAGCAGGATTAACATACATACTCATCAAAAAATCATAATATTTTCTAGCCTGCTTAAGTGCCACATCATCATTTTTCACTTTATACTGCAAAATTTTCGTTAAAACATAAAAGCATTCCGAGAAAAAATAACGTCTTTTACGGAGGGGTTCCCCTTCAGCTGTTACAGTAAAATACATTCTCCCATCTTCTTCATCTATACAATGTTCATCCAAAAATTTGGAACAGCTGTCCGCAATTTCCATCCAAGACAAGTCATAACCATACTCATTTATAAGGTTGTAATAAGTGTATCCAGTTCTGCCTTGCATCCACACCCCTTTATCTGTGGAATAGATGTTACCTTTCCTATCCAAACACGTATAGATACCACCATTTATTTTGTCAGAACCATACTTAATCCAAAACGGCGCGACATCATTAAATAGTGTGTTTTTTATATCTTGATATAGCTTTGAGACCATGTTAACCTTATCCCGCCCCCCTAAAAACTTCTAGTATTTACATTATTATATATAAATGAATTGTACATAACAAAGCAATTGTACCATTTGAAGTCGAAGTTGTAAATACACATACCTTGTAGTATAATTTTAAAAATAAGGTGCGGTTCGCGGACAGAAACTTCAACTACAACATTTATATCGATAGTCTCAGAAACTTACTAAATAGTAAGGCGCTTTTACATAAATTGAACATTATCCCTCGCTTGAGGGTTAAGCTAAAACAGGAGAAATTAATATGGATGAGAATTTAAAAAATAATGACGTTTCTAGTGACATTGACGTTATATTTCAACCTGACGAAGAATATGAGTCTTCCGCTAATGGAGAACTGAATCACATAGAACAGGAACCTGATAATCGCAAAACCAAAAACAAGAAAGGTAAAGCTAACAAAGATGATGATTATGCAAATAAAACTGTTTTAGATGGGACAAAGTATTTAACAAAGGCTAATGTATTCAGTTTCGCAGCTGGCGGATTTGGGCAAAATTTAATTATTGGAGTAGTAAATTCTTACATTTTATTCTTTTTAACTGAAATTGCACAAATAGGATTAGCAGCAACTTCAACACTCATGTTAGCAGCTAGGCTATTTGACGCTTTTAATGACCCTATCATGGGTACCATTGCCGATAGGACTAATACAAAATATGGTAAACTTAGACCGTATTTAGCGATTGCCCCTATGCCTTTACTTTTTTTAACAATCGCGTTATATTTACCACCACTATGGCTTCCTAGTTCGGGTAGAATTGCCTATTATTGCACAATATACTTTTTATGGACTATTTTCTACACAATAGGTGACATCCCCTTCTGGGGAATGCCTTCGGCTATGACACCAAATCCTAAAGAACGCTCTAATTTTATAACATTTTCACGTATATTCCATTCCATTGGCGGCGCGCTACCAACAGTATTACTGCCAATTTTTTCCATATTTTTCGGAGAAAAACAACCTATGTCATATTTCACTATGGCAATATTCGCAGGGGTTATAGGAGCATCGTTATTTCAACTAGTGTTTTTTGGTTCTAAAGAAAGGGTTAAGAGCAATATACCAACTCCTTCTGTGAAACAAATGGCTAAAGAATTATTTTCAAACAAACCTTTACTAGTTACTGTGTGCGCAAATATTGCAGCATTTGCTAGAGCAATACCTATATCGGCTGGTCTATACCTAAGCAATTATTTATTAATTGGAGTCCCGGAAGGATTAGGTCAATCAATGGTTAATACATTGATGGTGGCTGGATTTGGTGTTTCTGGATTTTTAGGAATGTTAACCACCCCATTTTTTACAAAAAGATTTGAGTATAGAAAACTATATATGCTTTCCTGTATTGTAGGTGCGGCGTCGATGGCACTGCTAACCCTACTCGCATTTACTGTAGGACCATATATGGTTATATTTGTGGTAGGATTTTTCATAATGGGACTTCCATTTGGGCTAGTAAGCAACTTAAACTATTCAATGATTGCAGAAAGCATGGATTATGCAGAATGGATGTCTGGCAGAAGAACCGAAGGTATTAGCGCATCCTTACAAACTTTTATGAACAAAATGATGACAACCTTCCAAAACTTTATGATTCCACTAATACTTATTGTCTTCAAATACACCGAACCGTCAGATGTAAATCCCACTCCTGAACAATCCCCACTAACTAAGCTTGGTCTCACTATCATAGCAACTGTTTTACCACTGATTGCCTGGGTGATTAATTTCTTTGTAATAATGTTGTATCCGCTACATGGAGAATATAGGGCTAACATGTACAAAGAACTAGCAGAAAAACGTGAAGCTGCAGGTCTTATAATACAGCCTGACCAAGAAGCACAAGCCTAAGTAAATTACTTACTAATATAAAATAAACTGACCCCCTTTTTAATCGGAGGTCAGATTCTGTTTACTGAATGCTAGGCTACTTTTGGGATGGTCTCAAACCCTTTTTATAAGTGCCTAGTAATTCAACCTTACATCTCACAAATTATCGTCTTAATCAATCTACTTTTGGAATAGTCTCGAAGCCTTTTTGTAAGTCCTCATCACTTAATTCAGAGTCAACCATTTCTCCAGAATTATATAATTTGTATGCACTCATATCAAAATGTCCAGTACCAGTTAAACCGAATATGATGGTTTTTTCTTCACCTGTTTCTTTACATTTTTCAGCTTCTTTAATAGCAGCACGAATTGCATGTGCACTTTCTGGAGCAGGCAGAATCCCCTCTGTCCGCGAGAATATTGATGCCGCATCAAAAACTTCCTTTTGCCCTACTGAAGTAGCTTCAATATAACCATCATGATATAACTTGCTAACAACAGGACTCATACCATGGAATCTTAATCCGCCAGCATGTATTGGCGAGGGTATAAAGCCATTTCCAAGGGTGTACATTTTCAAAAGAGGTGTAATCTTTCCTGTATCACCAAAATCATATGCATATTTACCTCTTGTAAGGGATGGGCAAGATGAAGGTTCAACAGCCATAATTCTAATATCATTTTTACCCTGAATTTTCTCACCCACAAACGGTGCAATTAATCCACCTAAGTTACTTCCACCACCAGCGCATCCAATAATAATATCTGGTTTGATATCATATTTTTCGCAAGCTGTTTTTACTTCCAACCCAATTATTGATTGATGAAGCAAAACATAATCTAGCACACTTCCTAAAGCATATTTACATTTATCTCTTGTTGTACACACTTCTATTGCTTCAGAAATAGCGCATCCTAAAGATCCTGTAGTACCAGGTTTTTCTTCTGATATTTTTCTTCCCACATTTGTCGTCATCGATGGAGATGCTGTAACTGCTGCGCCATACGTTTTCATAACTTCAACCCTTGCTGGTTTTTGCATAGCGCTACCTTTGACCATAAATACGTCTAGTTTAATGTCAAAAAATGAGCAAGCCATTGCTAAAGCTGTTCCCCATTGTCCAGCACCTGTTTCTGTAGTTATTGATTCTAGTCCTTGTTTTTTCGCATAATATGCTTGTGCTATAGCTGAGTTAAGTTTGTGAGAGCCAGATGTGTTATTACCTTCAAATTTGTAGTAAATTTTTGCTGGAGTTCCTATCGCTTTTTCCAAAAACGTTGCTCTAATTAATGGAGATGGTCTCACCATTTTATAGAAGTTAAGTACTTCTTCCGGTATATCAATATACCTATCAGTTTCGTTGAGTTCTTGCTTAACAAGGTCTGTGATAAAGATACCACAAAGCTCGTCAAATGTTACAGGCTTCAGCGTAGCAGAATTTAAAAAAGGTGCGTGTTGTTCTTTCATATCTGCCTTAACGTTATACCATTGTTTAGGAAGCTCCGCTTCAGACAAATAGATTTTAATTGGAATGTTTTTTTCGTTTGCCATAATATTGTACCTCCTTAATGGCTATATTCGTTATTTTTTATATAAAAAAACACGGCGAGTTTCGTTTGGGACGAACTTCGCCGTGGTGCCACCCAATTTCACAGGTTTCCCTGCCTTCATTGTAGGATACTATCATATCCTCTCTCTATTACGGGAGAACCCGTCAATCACTACTCTAATATAATTTCGCAACTGCCCTCAACAGTCCATTCATATACCCTCTGTCCCCTTGTCGCACCAACCCAAGTCTCTCTCATCACCGATAAAGTATACTACTACTCTGTCTCAACGGTTTTATTTTTGAATGATTAAATAATACACTACCGATTTTGTTATGTCAACAACAAATTTTAATTTATTTCACTAAATCATTAAATCATAAATTATCGGTAATTACCGCCGTTTATTCAGTTATTTATATTATATATTATTTTTTACTGCCTTTATTTTTAGTACGCTTTTCTTCTTTTTTCTTAAGCATCATTATGTACCCGTTAGGATTGTTAGGAATACTTTCTTTATGTTCTTGATATTGTGGTAAATATGGTAAAAGCAATTTCATAAGAGCAGAGATGTTTTTCACATTATAGTTTTCGGGTACAAAATCGCTAAATTGTTTTTTCATCTTTGAGGCAATTAAACTATATAATGCAACTCCATTTTCATCCATCGCATCTTCGATGATAACTTTAAGCGCTTCCATCTGTTCCGTTGGTAGTACAGGCTTTTTAACTTTACCTTTGGTTTTTTGAAGTTCTTTTTCTTTAACTTTTAAATCCTCGCTAGCACCACTAGTTTTCTCAATAGATTCTTTTTCTGTACTTTCATCAATGGATTCTCCAAGATATATAAACTCACTAAATGCATTAATGAATTCTTTTATCGCCTTCCTTTCACCCATTCCAATAACTTCTTTTCCGTGCGCTTTTAATTCTTGTGCAAGACGAGTAAAGTCGCTATCGTTACTGACTATACAAAAAGTGTTTATAAAAGGTTTTTCATATAGTATCTTCATAGCTTCTATTGTTAAAGCTATATCAGATGTGTTTTTACCGCTTACATGACTAAATGATTGCACACCAGTCAAAGAATACTTGCTTGCTTCTTTTCTCCAACCTTCAATTTGTACCGCTCTATTATATTGCGCCATTTTGGCACCTGTAATTCTTGTCCAGTCTGAAACAATTTCTTTGACATAAACGGTACCCTTTTTCTCCATTGTGTCAATAATCTGACCTACGTTTTTATAACTTATATTTTCTGCATCTATTAAAATTGCAATTTTATTATCTTCCATTTTTCCTCACTTCTTCCTATTTTTCAGTTTATTTTAAAGGGTTTTTGTTTTTTCCTTTTTCTCTTTGACCCTATCGTAATCTTGAACTTTTGCTATTTGCTCTCCATCTATAATTTCATAACCTAGTATATATCCCGCACTAATCATATCTTTTAAAACCTTTTGAACTTCTGGTTTCTTTTTTTTCTTGAACATCGCCATCAGTTCAGATACAGTCCTTATTTCTCTGTTTTCGACCTTTTTAACGATTGTATATTTCCTTTTTAGTTCAATAGCTAAGAATACAGCGCCTATAATAAACATAACGCCAAGCAAAATACCTGCCAACCTATATGCGGGCACAAATGCTGCAAGAGTAGCAGCGAGAGGACATAATATAACTAAAATGCCAATCAAAAACATATCTAACATAAATGTTTTTCTAGGTCCGTAATTAGCATTTACATTTAGTATTTCCCCAGAATAGAGTTTTTGCGTTCTTTCTTTTTCTTTTTCTTTCGCATCTCTTTTTTCTTCTAACTTAGCTAGGTATACTTCATATTTTGCTTCTAGTTCTTTTTTTGCATACTCTGGTGCTAACATAATTACCTTTTTAAAGTCTCTACTGTATCCATTATCTTCACAAAGATAATTATCAAGCAATCTGCATCTACAAGTACCCCACCAGCCTCTGTAATCATTTGGGTCTAAATTGATTGCTTTAGCGAAACTTTCAAAAGCACTTGCATAGTCTTGTACTTCTAAAAACGCCTCACCTTTAGCAATATATTCGGTATTATCTTTATTTACTTGGATTGGGAAAACCTTATCATCATTACCTTTTAAATCTTCTACATAAACTTCTTTACGCCCACATTTTGGACAAGTTGCGCTCTTTCCGCCCGCGTCAAGATACAAGGGAGTTCCGCAATCATCACATCTATAATCTGTTTTTGACATATCGACCTCCTTATCTTAGCTTAATCTTACTTGTTTTAAACTTAATCTACCGCTGTTATTCTCTGTTAATCAATCTTTAAGCGTTTTAACACTACATTGGCGAATGCATTCTTTGCATAGTAGTTAAGTCGCTCCTAATAATGCCACATCTTTATGCGATAGCTAATGTACCAATATTACGCTTTACTAAACACTTCTTCAGCAATTTTAACACTCGCTAAGGCATCCTTTGCATAGAAGTCAGCGCCTATTTCCTTTGCATAGTCTTGTGTTAATACGGCTCCCCCAACCATTATCTTACAACCAGATTTTTCTCTAAGTTTTACAATAGTTTTTCTCATGTTATCTACAGTTGTTGTCATTAAAGCAGAAAGCCCTACTAATTTGATATCGTTTTTGATAGCAGCATCAACAACTTTTTCTATTTTGACATCTCTTCCAAGATCAATGATTTCATATCCATAGTTTTCAAGTACAACTTTAACAATATTTTTCCCAATATCATGGATGTCACCTTCTACTGTTGCAAGTACTATCGTACCCTTCTTTTCAACAACCTGACCCGAAGCACTAATAGCCGTGTTTATAACATTGAATGCTGATTTAGCACTCTCTGCACTAGAAAGCAATTGGGGTAAAAATATGGTACCTTTTTCGAAATCTTCGCCAATTTTATCTAACGCTGGCATCAATACATTACTTACAATATCTAGCGGTGCCATACCATCTTTTAGGAGTTTTTCTGTCTTCTCTATCGCTTCTTTTGACAATCCTTTAAACACTGCCTGCTCAAGCGATAACTTATGTGAGACATCTAAAGGCTTTTCTTTTTCTTCTAAAGAACCAAACTTAGCAACATAATTACCACAGTTTTCATCCTGACCATTAAGTGCTAAAAATGAATAATAAACACTCATCATAACATCGCTAGTAGGATCTATAATACCTGCGTCAAGACCTTTAGAAAGAACTTGTGCAAAAAACACAGAATTAACATTTTGTCGATTTGGTAATCCAAATGATATATTTGAGACACCTAAGACTGTCTTTACTCCCAATTGTTTTTTTGCTAAATCGATGATTTCAAGCACAGTTTTTGCATTATTAGGACCAGTACTAATAGTCATTGCTAAAGGATCTATTAATAATTTTTCCTTTCCAATTCCATATAAGCTAGCTGTATTAATAAGGTTCAATGCTACCTTAATTCTTCCTTCAGCAGTATCATCTATTCCACTTTCATCTAGTGTCAAACCTACAATCATAGCCCCATATTTTTTCGCTAGTGGAAACACTTCTTTCATGCTTTCTTTTTTACCATTTACGGAATTAATCAAAGGGATACCATTATATATACGTAACGCTTTTTCCAAAGCTTCCACATTAGACGTATCTATCTGCAACGGCAAATCTGTTATTGATTGCACACTCTTAATTGCTTTAGATAGCATGTCGACCTCATCGACACCAGGTAAACCCACGTTAACATCCAAAACATGTGCACCTGCTTCTATTTGTCTAACTGCTTCAGATTTTACATACTCCATGTCCTCATTTTTGAGTGCTTCTTTTAGCAGCTTTTTACCAGTAGGATTAATACGTTCTCCTATTACAAGCGGTATGTCCCCAAAATTAACTGTTTTTCCATATGAAGAAACTCTGGAAAAAACCTTCTTTTCTATGGGAGTTACTTTCGCAGTCTTTTTTATGTCGTATAATTTACTAATATATTTATGCGTTGTACCACAACAGCCACCAATTAACTGCGCCCCTTCTTCCACGCATTTTTTCATAAAGTCAGCAAACTCATCAGGACCTATGTCATATTGTAATTTCCCATTGACTATTACAGGCATGCCCGCATTAGGCTTTACCATAATGGGTAAATTGGTAAACTTACGGAGTTTTCTAACCCACTCAACCATCTTGTTAGGACCGACTCCACAATTTAAGCCTATTACATCTACAGACAGTCCTTCAAGCAACGTAGCAACAGTCTCAATATCTCCACCAGTTAAAGTTTTACCTACATCATCTAATGTCACACTTGCAATGATAGGTAAATTAGAATTTTCCTTTGCTGCTAAAATTGCTGCTTTCATTTCATATAGGTCAGACATAGTCTCAATCATTATGAGATCGACCCCTTGCCCTGCTAAAACTACTTCTTTATACACTTCATATGCATCATCTAGACTTAAATCGCCGATTGGCTCCATTAATTTGCCTGTTGGGCCAATATCTAATGCAACAAACGACCCTTTTTTCTTATCAGCAGCTTTTCTTGCAATCTGAACAGCTGTTTCGATATATTCCTTTGTTTTATCTTGAAATTTAAAACTATTCGCTCCAAAAGTATTAGTTAAAATTATGTCAGCACCACTTTCTAGATAACTAGTATGCAATGCTTCAATAACTTCTGGCTTTTTAAAACACCAAGTTTCAGGGAGTTCTCCTGCTTTCAAACCATAAAATGTTTGAAGCGCAGTTCCACATGCCCCATCTAAAACTAATATCTCTTTTTCTAACTTTTCTCTAATATCCATGTTGTTTTTCCAATACTTTAAAGTCGCATTACTATTTTAGATAAACCTAACTTTTCCTTTAGCTATTTAAGAAGTGATGATATGTTGTTGTAAATACTTTTTGCAACATCTGGTCTATTCATCGTATACAAGTGAATGTTATTAAACCCATTAGCTATCAAGTCAACTATTTGATGAGTTGCGTATGCAATACCTGCTTGTTTTAACGACTCATCATCATTTGCATATTTTTCAACTATCATTCTAAAACTCTGTGGGAATGCCGTTGCATTTAATTCGCACATCTTGTTTGCCATCCTGCTATTTAGAATTGGCATTATACCTGCAACTATTGGCACGTCTATTCCACTTCTTAGTAACTTGTACAAATACGAGTACAAAATATTATTATCAAAAAACATTTGAGTTGTTAAAAACTCACAACCATTATCGATTTTTATTTTTATATTTTCTATATCTTCTTCGAGCGTATTTGAGTCAGGATGGCCCTCTGGATAGCAAGCACCACCAATACAAAAAGTACCTCTAGCCTTAATTTCTTTCATGAGGTCGGATGCATACTTATACCCACCAGGTTTTGGAAAATCCATACCAGCAGGTATGTCCCCTCTTAAAGCTAAAATGTTATTTATACCTGCCTCTTCTAACGAATCTAAAACACTAGAAACTTTTTTTCTATCGCTACTTACACAAGTAATATGAGCAAGTGCAGTAATGTTATTAACTAATTGAACTTCTTTAGCCATTTCTATAGTATTATCACTATTTTCGCCAGTAGATCCATAAGTGACACTTATAAATGATGGGTTCAAAGAAGATAGTTCTTTAATTATATTTTTTGCCCCAGTAAGTTCCATACCTCGTTTTGGAGGGAATATTTCTAAAGAAAAGGAAACTTTGTTTTTGTTCAAAATATCTGAAATTCTCATCTTATCCTACTTTTTGAAAACTAACACTTCATTTAACCATTATGCTAATTTTTCACCGCTATATTATGCGAAAATTATAACAAAATATTAAAATATTATCAATTATAGTGCATGAGCATTTATATACTAATGTCGTACTCTTAATTTAGAAATCAACACATCAATTAAAAATTATATAGTAGCTAACTATATTTTTCCCTTCAACTTAACAGAAAATGTGATTTATTTCACTAACATTTAGCTTAATTTTCGCAAAAATTACATCTGTATAATAATATGCAATTGTATCTATGGCTACTAAAATAATCAATATTCGCCATATTACCACAAGAAGCATGTCAACTTAAATTCTAACGAAAGCATAAGAAATTGGCGATTCCATCTCAAGTTACACTGACAAGTTCTATCCACCTCAGTGAGCAAGAGTAATTTACTTGCATACTTTAAAAGATTGCAAGAGGATATATTATTAACTCAACTAAAAACATTTATTATTTACTCCCATAGTGGTATAATCAACTAACAATCGGGAGGATATAACAAGATGCGTATTATTATTGTAGGAGCAGGAAACGCGGGAACCGAACTCATAGAGAGTTTATCCTTTGAAAACCATAATATTGTTGTCATAGACAAAAAGCATGATTTAGTAGAAGAACTTGTCAACTTGTATGATGTTAAGGGAATTTGTGGCAACGGCGCAACAAAAGAAGTTTTGTTGGAAGCAAATGTGAAAAATGCTGATATCATTATTGCCTGCACGCATAATGACGAACTAAATATACTATGCTGCCTCCTTGCTAAGAACTTTGGTGCTAAAGAAACAATTGCGCGAGTTAGAAATCCAGAATATTTTAATCTATTTAACACTGAAGATACACCCCTTTCAATGATGATTAATCCTGCAGAAGATGTTGCAGATGAAATTTTTAGATCTTTAAGATATCAACAAGCCATAAAAATAGATCCATTTGCTGGTGGAAAAATCGAGATGATGGAACTTAGGGTTGAAGATGAGAGTATTTGGGCTAACACTAAGCTTATGGATTTACCTACCCTACTCAATCAAAAAATTCTTGTTGCGGCTATTGAACGAGAGGGTGATATTATTATTCCTGATGGTAAAGCTATACTTCTCCCTGACGATAAAATATATGTCATCGCCTCCTCTAAAGATATAACCAAATTATCTAGGAAATTAAATTTTGTGAAGGGCGCTAAAAAAGTGATGATTATTGGTGGCTCTGATATTGCTAAGTATTTAGCAAAACATCTAACTAAAATAGACGCAACTGTTAAAATTGTCGAAAGGAATCGACTAAGATGTATCGCTTTAGATGAAGAACTCCCTCAAGCAGAAATTATATACGGCGATGGTACCGACCATAAACTAGTTTTAGATGAAGGTATGGCTGAATGCGACGTTGTCATTTCTCTCTGCTCTTTAGATGAACAAAACATTATCATATCTTTGTTTGCATTATCGCTCGGAGTCAAAAAGGTCATTACAAAAATAGATCAACCATCTTACTACGGCATGCTAGCAGAAAGTGGCTTGGACAGCATTGTATCGCTTAGGAAATCCACAGCCGAACACATAATTAAGTATGTACGAAGCAAACAAAATGTTACAGGAAGCAAGGTTAATAGGCTATATAACATTGTAAATTCCCAAGCTGAAGCCATTGAGTTTATTGTATCTCCTACTTTTGAAAAGCCTTCTGTGCCTTTAAAAGATTTAAAAGTAATTCCTGACATTTTAATCGGTGCTATAGTTAGAAATAAGGAATTAATTATACCCGGAGGCTTGGATACCATCGAAATTGGTGACACTGTTATTATTGTAAGCAAAGTTCGTGAAGAACCACTAGATGACTTAAATGACATACTAGCATAGTTTACTAAAAAACGTACTTAGCGCTATCGATAACTCAAATACTACAAACACCGGCGCGCCAAAACTGTATATAGTCAGTAGCCGAGTATAACTTCAATGACATACTAGCATAGTTCACTAAAACATGTACCTAGAACCGAACGCTGACAAATACATACGAACACCAATCGCTCCAAAACTGTATATAGTTAGGAACCGAGTATAACTTCAATGACATACTAGCATAGTTCACTAAAACATGTACCTAGAACCGAACGCTGACTAAATACATACGAACACCAATCGCTCCAAAACTGTATATAGTTAGGAACCAAGCATAACTTAAACGACTCACTAGCTTAGTCCTCGCCAAACAGTACATAGAATTGCAAATCACTCGACAACTTAAACGATATGCTAATACATCAAATAAATAAAAACATAGGAATATACGATAAAAATGAACTTTAGAATGGCATCATATGTACTAGGAGTAATAAGCATAATAATGGCAGTAGCTTTGCTTGTTCCTCTTTTTATGGCTGTTGGTTTTGCAGAAGGCGGGCTGCCAATTTGGTATGCAGTATCTATTGCTATATTCCTTGCTGTTGGCATCCCTTTAGTTATTAAAAAACCAAAAAACACAATTTTAAACGCAAAGGGAGGATTTATTACTGTTTCTATTGCATGGATATGGGTTTCACTTATTACCGCAATCCCATTTTCATTAAGCCACACACTCCCTAACTATTTTGATGCACTCTTTGAAACCATATCTGGATTCACTACAACTGGCGCAACAATATTAATTTCAATAGAAACAATACCAAAAAGTTTGTTATTTTTAAGAAGTTACACTCATTGGCTGGGAGGCATGGGTATTTTAGTAATGCTTGTTGCGATTTTACCTAAAGCAGATACGTCTTTAGTCCAAGCATACAAGGCAGAAGTTCCAGGTATGACTTTTGGCAAAATGGTCAGTAAATTAAAATATACTGCACGTATTTTATACGCAATATATATAGTTTTGACAATACTTCTTTTCGTAATGCTAGTCATAGGAAAAATGGATCCATTCGATGCAATCATCCATACATTTTCAACTGCAGCGACTGGTGGCTTTTCTAATAAAGCTATGAGTATCGGGGCATACAATAACCTATATTATGAAATAGTAATACTCATATTTTTGCTTTTGTTTGGTACGAATTTTGAAGTTTATTTCTTAATTTTGGTTGGACATTTTAGAGCTGCAATGAAGAAAGAGGAACTTTGGGGATTTTTAGGAATTTTCGGAGTAGCAACAGTTTTAGTAACTTTCATATTGTTTATAGGTAAAGTTTATGCTACTTTTGGAGAGTCATTGCGTTTTGGGTCTTTCCAAGTAGCGTCTATTATGACAACCACAGGCTTTGCTTCTGCTGATTTTACAAAATGGCCTGCTGCAGCACAAACAATACTTATTCTAATTATGGTAATTGGAGGTTCTTCTTCTAGCACCGCCGGAGGACTAAAAGTTTCTAGATTTATAATACTGCTAAAAAGCGCTGTACGCGATATTAGAAAAAAGATATCCCCACACACTATTAAAAATATAAAGTATGACGGCAAAATTCTATCTGACGATACTACTACTTCGGTATTATCTTACTTTTTCTTATTCACCCTTATTTTATTCTCTTCTGTTGTTTTAATAGCTTTAACCACGCCACTAAAAGGAAATGGCACCCTAGTAACGCATGTCACTGCTGTCATTACCTGTTTTGCAAATGCTGGACCAGGACTAGAACTGGTTGGTCCCTATGGTAACTATGCATTTTATTCCAACTTTTCCAAACTAATCCTTTCTCTGAATATGTTACTTGGAAGGCTGGAAATATATCCATTACTATTTTTATTCTATCCCAAAGCTTGGAAAAAATATTAATCCCTTAAACTGTAAATAACTATTAGTCATAAAAGGCACAAAGTACATTAAGCCTGCCCAGAAACATTACATCTCAAGACCTGAAAAAGCAATAATTCCTTACAAACAATGTAAATATCTATAGTCAACAAAAGGCAAAATTGTGTATTAAGCTTGTTCGGAAACAGTGCTTACATGTTCGGTACTCTCTGCTCCTTTTTCAATTTTTTCTGATTTAGATTCAAGTTCAGCAACAACCTGGCTATACCTTTTCTTTGTTAATGGATAAAAACACAAAATGATTATCATAATGAGACCACTTGCAGCAGAAATAATGCTTGTTGCATTAAACCACGATGTTGCAGTTTTTTGCTGTATTTCAGAAAGAACTATGACATTTTCATAATGTTTGGGTTCAAACCCTATACTTCTTTGCCAGAACCAAGTTACGAGCATAAGTACTTGAGCTATTAGTCCAGGAAGAGTAAACAACAAGCTTTGCATATGACCTTCTAATCTCTTTCCTGTTTTATATTGTTGAAAATCAGCTATTTCCCCTAGCATTATAGGAATTAACAGATATGTTGGATTTATTGCTGAAAGGAAAAATAATATCGTTATGGTAAGCGCCGAAGGCAATCCTACAGGTATGTTTTGATAACCAAATAAACCTAAAAAACTAAATGATATAACACTAGTAACAGTGAACATGATTATAATAACATTTTTGTTAAGCTTTCTAGTTACTATTGGAAGAAGAAACATAGCAACAGTGGAAGCAAAACCAATTACCGTCATTACAATTCCTGAAATTTGCATAGCTTGAGTGGCTGTTTCTGCGAATCTAAATTGAATGATTAGTATCGTAAATTGTCGGCAAAATTCCCTTAAAGAGCCAAAAGAAAGAGCTAAAAAGAGAATAATCAAAGGTTTGTTTTTAAAAATCATTTTAATGGCGACGCCCAATTTAACTTTTTCTTCTTTTTCTTCATCCTTTTTTAACACATACACCCTTTCTCTAACTCTGAGTATGAATAAAACTAGGATAGTGCCAATTGTAACAGCAATAATGCCGATTATTCTAATTCCCATATATTCCATTCCTTTTTCGGCAAAATGCGCCCTTATGGGACCTGCAATTATTTGAAGAACACTTGGGGCAAAGCCAAAGATAAGCCCAATTGGTGTCATCATATCTGCACGCTCTTGCGAAACTGGAGTAATTACCGATGGCATGGTTTGATACATATTATTAGAAAAATTCATTAACACAAAAAACGGAACACAAGTACAGTATGCATAGATGATACGCATATTCTCCTCGCCAATCTGAGGAATCCAGGTAACAAGTACAGCAAATAAAGATAAAAACGGTAGAGAAAATAAAATAAATGGTTTGTATCTTCCAAACTTTGTGTTTGTTTTCTCCATTATAGTACCGATAAAAGGCTGAATTAATAAATTAATTAACATCCCTAAAATCATAATAACGTAGGCGTGAATAACGTCGATATGGTAAAAATACGGGATAAATGAAATGGTTGCGACATAGTATACTGAACTAGAAATAAAACTTATGCCAAGAGCATATAGACCAAAATTCCCCATTTCCTTTATTGTCAAGCACCGTCCTTCAGGAGGTGTTTTCCACATTGACTTTATTTTCCTAAAAAACCCTTTGATATCTACTTTCATCTTGCTTTCCTACCTCTTATGCCATTATGACTTGTTTTGTTGGATAAATACTTCTCTCCCATGTTTACAAATTGGGCAAATTATATCATCTGGAATAGGTCCGTAATGAACATATGCGCAAACTGTACAATAGTATGATTCTTTATCAACATCTTCTTTCTTAGAAATGTCTTCTTTTTTCTCTTCTGTGTATGGGATAAAGAAACTCTTGTCTTTTTTACATATAGGACAAATAAAATCATCGGGCATTGGACCCTCGTGAATATACCCACACACAGTACAAATGTACGCCTCTTTTTTTACTTGTTCCTTCTTCTTGAGTAGGTTTGCTCGATAGTATGCGTACGTCATGGCTTCTTCATCTTTAAAGACCACTTTATCCGTTACTTCACATACAAACATGGTATGTGAGCCCATATCTATATCTTCGATAACTTTTAAATCAAAGTAACCAATTACACCTTTTATGGGCACTAAACAGCCATTATTTGCTTTTGCTGCATCTACACCAGCAAACTTATCTTCATCCCTACCGCTTCTCATTCCAAAACCTTGAATTAGATCAATTGTGGCATCATTTCCAATAACAGCACAAGAGCAAAATCCAGTCTTTTTAACTATACTATGAGTATAGGTTAGTTTGTTTACCGTTATGCTAAGTTTCTCTGGATTTGAAGTCTGCTGAGCAAGTGTGTTAATAATACAAGCATTATTTTTATCCCCATCTTTTGCAGATAGAACGTATAATCCATATGTAATTTTAAATAGTAAATTCATATTTTTCTCCCTTTAGATTTTATCATTGTATCTAAATTATATCACTAGACCAGTCTCGTTACACTCTTAATTAATGCACTAGTAAAAACTGTTCTAACTCGCTAACTGTACTGACAATATAATTTGGCTTATGTTCTTCGAACTCTTCTTTTGTCCCATAGCCATAAAGAACAGCAATTGAATCAATACCAACTGTCTTAGCCCCAATAATATCGTGTTTTCTATCGCCTATCATTAAGTATTTAGACAAGTCACTATCTTTAGCAAAATCTATTGCCCTTTTAATCACATCGCTCTTTTTATGTTCAATTTCATTCATCTCAGCACCAAATACACCTTTAAAATGTTTGGCTATACCGAAATGCTCTAGAATGATATTTGCATAGTATAAAGGTTTAGATGTAGCGACAAGCAAGGTTTTTCCTAGCTTTTCTACATTTTTTAATAACTTATCCATACCTTCATACAGTTTGTTTTCTAAAGCACCTTGAGCTGTATAATATTCTCTATATTTAGACCGTGCTTCAATAGCTTCCTTTTCAGTAAAACCATAAAGTTGCATAAATCCTTCTATGAGAGGAGGCCCAATAAAAGCTTCTAGCTTATCGAGGTTATTTTCGATAATGCCAGCACACTTAAGAGCATATTGCACAGCTTTGGTAATTCCTTCTTTTGGCTCCGTTAATGTGCCATCTAGATCAAAAAGTAAAATATCATATTTTTTCATTCGCGCACCTCTGAATGATTTTACCACACTAGTTGTCTTTCACGCTAGCATATGCTTTGTTATCCAGCAGTTCATCAATTATCTTAGTAGTTGACCAGCTTTCTTTCACACTAGCATATGCTTTATTATCCAGTACCGCATCAATTATCTTAGTAGCTACCCAGCTTTCTTTAACACTAACACATGCTTTATTGTCAAATTCATTCTACTTTGAGTAATTATTTAAACTAAGCATATGTTCCTCGGCAACTAATTCCTTTAGTAACATTTTGTGTAAGGTTGTGATGTAGCTTGGCTATCAAAAGTTTACATTTACGCACGTATTGTAGTATCATTTACTTAAATTAAAACAAGTAGGAGAAACACATGAAACAAGACTTAATTGCAATTATAGACCTTGGTAGAGATGATAACGCAGAACTTGCTCGCGAGATACGTAATTTAGGAGTTTATAGCGAAGTTTATCCCCAGGAAACAACCATTGAGCAAATAAAATCTAGAGGCATACTTAAAGGCGTTATATTTAACGGCTCTGAAAAAGATTTAAATGATTTTCAAAATCACAAAAGTTTTGTAACTGTAGCTCCCTTCACTACTAGAGATGCAATTAATTCATCGAGCGTACTGAGTTCTTTTATTGTCAACACATGTGGCGCTTCTAAAACTTGGAATGCAGATAATTTTATAGACGATCAAGTAGCCTTAATTCGTAAAGCTGTAGGCAAAGAAAAAGTTTTGCTCGCTCTTTCTGGTGGTGTTGATAGTTCGGTCGTAGCTGCCCTACTAATCAAAGCTCTTGGTGGCGAAAACGTTATATGTGTACACGTTAACAATGGACTAATGAGAAAAGGAGAATCTACAGCTGTTATAGATGTCTTTTCTAGTTATTTGAAAGACAACTTAATCTACATTGACGCAACTGATAGATTTTTAAATAAACTTGTCAATGTTAGTGATCCTGAAACGAAGCGTAAAATTATAGGCAATGAATTTATCTATATTTTTGACGAAGTTGCTAAACAACATAAAGATATCAAATTTTTAGGACAAGGCACAATATATTCAGATGTCATTGAAAGTGGCACAAAGGCAGGAAAAGCAATTAAAGCACATCATAATGTGGGTGGACTTCCTGAAGATATGTCATTTACATTAGTTGAACCCATAAAATACCTATTTAAAGACGAAGTAAGAGCATGTGGAAAAACCTTAGGACTCCCAGATGAAATGGTTTTTAGACAACCCTTCCCAGGTCCTGGACTAGGTGTCCGTTGTTTAGGTGCGATAACCCGCGATAGACTAGAAAGCCTTAGAGAAGCAGATGCAATTTTAAGAGAGGAATTTGCAAAAACTGGTCTATCTAAAAAAGTATGGCAGTATTTTATTGCTATTCCCGATATGAAAACCGTTGGCGTTAGAAATAAAAGTCGTTCTATGGGATATGTAGCAATAGTTCGCGCAGTCAACACCACTGATGCCATGACCGCAACAATTGAGCACATCGACTATCAAATCTTAGACCGCATAACTCAAAGAATAATAACTGAAGTCCCCACCATAAATCGTGTCTGCTACGACCTCACCCCAAAACCCACCGGCACAATCGAGTGGGAGTAAATCGATTTACTAGACTATAAACTTTTTACATAAAGTTCTTTGTATACAGGTCGATTATTTTCAAATACTGTCTCCATAATGTTTATTTGAGATACTTTTATGTTAGTTTTAGGAGCCTTAATAGAGATATTATCAAAGTATGCTTTTCTTGCAATCGTAATATGAGCATTAAAGTTTTTACCGTCAAAAGGTATGTTGGCTTGTTTAAGATTAGACCTAACAAGGTGAGCAAGCTCTTTTAACTTGATTTCGTTGTCGGTTCCAAACCAGAGAATTTTACCACTTGGAGTATTAAAATAGCCTAGGCGATTTATTGATATTTCGAAGGGTTCAAACTCTATTTTTTCAATTGTTTTTTTTATTTGTTCTAATTTATCTGTTTCGCCTATGAATGCAAGAGTAATATGTGCGTTTTCTGGGTTAATAAAATTAGCCTGAATGTTTTCTTTTTTCAGACTTATAATAAAATCTCTAACCTGTTTTTTATTTTCTTCACTTAAATTTATTGATATAAACAGTCTCATACTAAATATTAATTATTTGAGTGTTTGAAGTTGCAAAATCAACTATTAGAAGCTCGCCCTTTCGTAGAGTACGTCCGCCGCTTAGCAGTTTAGTCATTTGTGACACTTGAATTGATGCGATAAGTGATGGAACAAAACTAAAAGTTTTTCCAGGCTTTCTTACTTCCACCCTATAGAGTTTTGTAATGGTTTTATCGCCTGGCCTTACTACTGCAACATGCCCGTACATTCCATCTATTGCACCATGTATTATAGGTATACTATAGGCTTCTCCGAACTTTTCAAGGAGTCGTCTTGTAGTAACATTGTCTGTTGCATCTACAACACAGTCAACATCTTTAATTAAATCAAAATATTCTTCACCAAAATAATCTTGTATCGCTATGGTTTCAGTAACACCTATTGCGCTACAACTTTCTGCAGCCACTTCTGCCTTATTTCTGCCAAGCGTGTCTTTTTGACAATACAGTTGACGATCTATATTTGAAGTAGTAAACAAATCTCCATCAAAAATAAAAATTTTAGAAAGCCCTAACCTGGAAGTCAACCCTATTATGTAACCTCCAAGTCCACCAGCTCCAATGACTGCTATGCTTTTCCCGTTAATTTTTACTTTTATATCTTCAATTAAATCCACTGCTTTAACCACTTGTATCTATTTTTACCCGCCAGAAGCTGGGCTCATTATAAAGACCTCGTCTCCAGGATTAAGTTTTGTTCTATATTTTTTAAGATCCATAAAATTTTTCCCATTGACGAGAATAATTGAGTTTTTTAATTCTTTCACTGTGTAAAAAGGATTAAATGCATGTAGCTTTTTTAGTAAATCATTGATGTCTTTAGCATCTGTTTCCCACTCTGCCATTCCATAATTTAATCTATATAAACCAAAAAACTCTACCTTTATCATTACAACTCCAAAACACACTTACATTTTAGGCTTCTTTACTTGTTTTTTCTTTTGCTTTTTTATCTTTTGCCTTTTTATCCTTTTTAGGCTTTGGCGGGATAACTTTAACTTCTCCTTGTACCTCAAGAGGACGATCTGCAATTATATCTAAATCTTGCTCTCTAATTTTATAATATCTCAAAGTGCGTTTTTTGATATTACCATTTTTGTCCCATCCCCTAGCGCGATAAAACTGTTTCCTTAGCTTAGCTAGCGGAACTTTACTCTTTGGATTGTCTTCAATTTGTAAATCTTCAACTAATCTCTTAGGTAACTTATCGTCCTTAGAATCAATACCAAGCCTTGCATTTATACTTCTTTCAAGATTAAAGCCCCTTGAACCAAATTTTAAAAATTCACCAATATTCATTCTCATACCTGTTGCATACTTAATCATTGCAGCATGTGGAACCAACGCAGAAATATTTACTTGCAATAATCCTGGCCATCTATTTACAAGCCCGATTACTGGTCCTAAGTAAGGAAATACTTTGTTTACTAATCTTGTTATGAACGAGTTAGGTTTACTGTATAAAAACCCAGGAAATACTGCATATGTTGTGAATAAGCAACTGCCTCCTGCTGATGCGGCTTCCATAACATTTTGTAAAAATATGGTTAATTGAGCCTTACCATGAGATGTATATGGATTGATTGTCAATCCTAAACCTTCTAAGACAACCATATACCCTGCATTAAGGTGGCAACCACCTCTATTACCCACAGCATATCCTAGTCCTTGTCCGATTGCACCTCGTGGTTCATATGCGGCAAATTCCATACCTTTTGCATTCATGCAAAATTCCTCGCCACCGTACAGTTGAGAAAGATACCTACTACCATTTGCCATTCGATCTGCCTCGGGAGTACTCCTATGTGCAATATCATGAAAAACTTGCGAAAGATTCTCTATCTTTCCAAATTCGACTCCACTGTTCCATATGCCCTTTTCATTTAGTTCCATTGCGAACGCAAGTGTACCTGCTGCAGAAATGACATCCATGCCAAGTTCATCTAGTTCATAATTCCATTTAATTATGCTTTCTAAATCGCTATTCATAATGTTTGCGCCAAGTAATCCTAGGGCTTCCACTTCCGGACCTTTTACTTGTTTTCCATCCACTTCGCAAACACGACCACATTGTATAGGACAAGTCATACAACCCTTGTTTTTAATTAAATGTTTTTCAGCAAGTTCTTCACCAGAGATTTTTCTAAACTCATCAAACTGCCCAGTACTAAAGTTTTTTGTGGCAAGAATATGTTTTTGTTGCATCGATGCAAGTAGAGCTGCAGTACCCAGCCTTGGAAGTTGTTCTCCTGTAATAGGATGTTTTGTTAGATATTGAGTCCAACTTTTTCTTAATTTACCAAACTTATCTGAGTTATATATCGGCACCTTAAATTTACCATCGGCAACAACTGCTTTTAAGTTTTTGCTTCCCATTACAGCACCCATTCCACCACGACCAGCTGCACGTTCCTCACTAACAACGCAAGCATATCTAACAAGATTTTCGCCTGCAGGACCTATAACCATTTTTCCAAGTCTTTTATTTCCTATGAGCTCTTGAGTTTCACCTGTGGTTTTACCTCTTAAAAACTCAGCATCTTTAAAATTAATTTGATCTTCTAAAATCTCAACATATGTTAGTTTTTCACTTTTTCCTACAATAATCAAAGCATCATATCCTGCACTTTTTAGTTTCAGCCCAAAATTACCACCACAATTACTAGAGGATAATATTCCCGTTAAAGGAGATATAGAACTGATATTAAACCTGGAACTACAAGGAGACATAGTTCCTGTAAGAGGACAATTTGTAACGACAATTGGATTTTCTGGGGACAATGGATCTATTGGACCTTTTACAAAATCATTAATTATTCTGGCGGCTAAAACTTTACCACCTAAAAATAATCTTCGGTCTCTATCATTTATTGGATATTCTTCAACTGTTTGTGTAGTTAAATCAATTTTAATTACTTTCCCAGTATATCCACCTAGTTTTGTTGCCATATCTTTCCTCCTAAAAACAGGGTTTATTTAAATCAACCCTACTTATTGTAGTATATATTAAAAAAGGAGCAGATTCAATATTTCGGCTCTATTAGATTTATTGATAAATTCACTATTACAAAGAGACTCGATATATGCATATAAGATGAAAATGAACTGGATTTGCATTCCAGTTCTATTACATTACTCGCTCAAGCAATCTCACTAAGCGCCCATCAGTTGTAAAGTACATTCCCAAGACTTAAGAATCTTTATTTGTTACATGCGGCTTTTTGAGATTTAACTGTTTTTGAGTTCTTTTTATGAGCTCTGCATCAATATCTTCGATAGACACACCTAATTCAACCAACATAACTAAAATATGATAAATTAAATCACAGGTCTCGTTAACTATATCTTCTTCAACTTTGTTTTTAGCAGCAATTACCATCTCTGTACATTCTTCACCACATTTTTTAAGTATTTTATCTATACCTTTCTCAAAAAGATAGCAGGTATATGATCCCTCTATCTTCTCATCCTTTCTCTGTTCTATTACTCCAAAAAGATCTTTAATTGTACTTTCCATAATTTTCTCCCATTATTTTATCTTGTTAAAAAAGCAAGATCTTGCTCCCGTATGACAAGCAACCCCTGTTTGCTCCACTACAACTAACAAGGTATCATCATCGCAGTCTGAATATATTTCTACTATTTTTTGAACATGCCCAGAGGTCTCTCCCTTTTTCCAAAGTTGTTTTCTTGACCGGCTATAAAAATGTGTATAACCAGTAGATAACGATAAACCTAAACTTTCCTCATTCATATATGCTAACATTAAAACTTCTTTAGTGTTTACATCCTGAACTATTGTAGGAACTAATTCGGAATTTTTAAATAAATGTGAATAATCCATCTCTTCCCTCTTTTCACACCTGTGAAACCTTTATGGCTTCTTCAAGGGAAAGGGTATTTGCATAAAGGCTCTTCCCACAAATTGCACCATAAATATTTAGTTTTTTTAATTTCTTTATATCCTCAATGTCTTTTACACCACCACTGGATATAATGTTGTGGTTGTAAATTTTTTGTATTTTAATAATATCTTCGGTATTAACTCCTGCTAATGTACCATCTTTTGAAATATCGGTATATGTAATGTATTTTACCCCTAAGTCTTGTAGAGCCTTAATGTAATCTAGATAGTCGATACCACTATCTATATGCCAACCATCAGTTTTTACTTTGCCATATTTTGCATCCACTCCAACTATAACACTCTCTGGATACTTTTCTAAAACACACTCTAAAAAAGGAGGGTCTTTGATTGCGGCAGTGCCAATAACTATTTTATCAACCCCTGCTTCTAAATACTTCTCTACAGACTCCATATTGCGAATACCACCACCTACATCTATTTTGATGGGATACTCACATAATTTTTTGATTATATTAAAGTTTTTCTTTCCCTCTCCCCTTGCAGCATTTAAGTCTACAACATGCAAATGAGTTGCACCTTCTTTAATAAATCTTTCAACTGTTTTATATGGGTCGTTAGCCACTTGTTCGGCAGTACTATATTTCCCTTGATAGAGCCTAACACATTTTTCATCTAATAAATCAATCGCTGGGAATATAATCATTTTTTCACCATTTCTACTTCTAATTAATATTTAAATGCCTATATCACACCTTTGGAGGAAGGTATTTTATCTCCTTTTATAGTGAGAGCTTCTCTTAAGCAGCGTGCACAAGCTTTAAAGAGTGCTTCTATTTTATGATGATCGTTTTCACCAGCTAAAAGTTTCATATGCATGGTCATTCCTGCATTCATAGCCAGTGCTCTAAAAAATTCAGGAGTCGCGTCAGTTTCATAATCTCCACAGTTTTTGTATGCAAAGTTAGCTTCAAATGATAAAAATCCTCTTCCCGAAATATCAATCGCTGCAAAACCTAGTGCTTCATCCATTGGTAGAAAACAATCTGCAAATCTAGTTAAGCCTTTACCATCACCTATCGCTTGTCTAATGGCCTGACCTAAAACAATCCCCGTATCTTCAACAGTGTGATGACAATCTACCTCTAAATCACCATCAACTTCTAGATTAATGTCAAAACCAGCGTGCGTTCCTAGAGCTGTAATCATATGGTCAAAAAAACCAATACGAGTCTTTGATTTAACATTTCCACTACCATCTAAATTGATGTATAAAGAAATTTTTGTTTCCTTTGTCTTTCTTTCGATTTCAAAAATTCTCATAACTCCTCCGCATATTATTAATTATTTTCTACATTTTTTAGTCTAAACAATACATCCACTAAAGCTTCATTTCCTTCTGAAATTCTTAAGGTATTATCTGAACCCGTCAACACATTATCGTTAATCACTTTCTACATTTTTTAGTCTGAACAATGCATCTATTACAGCTTTATTTTCTGCTTCATTACCTACTGAAATTCTTATGGCATTATCCGATTTAAAACATCTTATCGCAATACCCATATCTAGTAGTGCTTTATAAATCTCTACTGCTTTTTCTGTCTTAATGTATATGAAATTAGCGTTAGATTTATATGCTTTAAATTCGCTACCTAAAAGGCTGGTTATACCTTTTAGTATATTGAACTGCTTATCTCTTAATGTCAGTATTTCTTTAATTATTTCCTGATATTTCTTTGCGTTATCAAGAAGTATACAACCAAACTTTTGGGACACTGAATTAACATTATATGGAGCCTTAACTTTCTTTAATATGTCAGTAATTTCAACGTTAGAAACGGCAAAACCTATTCTTAATGATGCAGCTGCAAATGCTTTGCTAAGTGTTCTTAATACAATGGTATTTGATAATTTATCTACCTCTTCAATTATGGTTTGATCTGAAAAATCCATATATGCTTCATCAATTACCATAAGGCAATTTACACTATTTACTAACCTAATAATTTCTGACTTTTCAATCACTGCACCTGTCGGATTGCAAGGATTAGAGAGTATTACTAGATTAGGTTTTACTTTAGAGATGGTGTCTATTATATCATCTACTTTAGGAGTAACACCTATATCAGTTTTTAATACTACATTTTTTGCCCTTCTTAAATCAGAATAAAATCTATACATAGAAAAGTCTGGAGAGAGTGTTAGTACCGTATCTCCATCTTTTAAAAACGCTTCAACTATTAAATTAATCAACTCATCCGAGCCATTGCCGGCGACAACATTATTTCTATCGACATTAAAATACTTTGCAAACTTATCACATAGTTCTACTGCAAACGGATCAGGATATCTATTAAAGTTTATCTCATCAAGAGCTACTTTAAATTGTTCGATGACTTCTTCAGGTATTTTAAAGTATGACTCATTAGCATCCACCCTTACGTTGTATGAGCCCTTCAGCGGTTCATATGGCAGCATATCTAACAGTCTTTTCTCAATTTTATAACTCACTTTTATATCCTCTTTTTTATATTCATTTCTCAAATTACTTAGTTATTCATTTTAGTTTCAATTTAGTACAATGTTTATTTTTCAACTTACTCAATTATACATTCCAGTTTAGGTTACTTGTTTTTTGTTCTAACCTTCACTGCATTTGCATGCGCAGTTAGACCTTCCCTGGTTGCAAAATTAATGATACTATCTGCATCACTTGAAAGCATAGACCTGCTATATGATGCATATTGAATCTTTTTTATAAAGCTATCAACTGACAATGGTGAGAAAAACCTCGCTGAGCCACCTGTTGGCAATACATGATTTGTTCCTGCTAAATAATCACCGACAGCTTCAGGTGTATATTCCCCTAAAAATACCGACCCTGCATTATTTACTGAATCTAGTAGTTCTTCTGGATTTTTAGTCATTATCTCTAAATGTTCAGGAGCTATGTAGTTAGCAATATCGACACACTCTTCGATGGTTTGGCATACAATAATACCACCACAATTTTCAAGTGAAGATAGCATAATATCTTTTCTTTCTAACTTTGCAGTTTGAACAATTAGTTCTTTTTTTACTTCTTCAGCAAGGGGCATTGAGTTGGTTAGTAATATAGATGATGCTAGTTTGTCATGCTCTGCTTGTGATAATAAATCAGCTGCGACATATTTAGGATTTGCATCTTTATCTGCAATTATTGTTATCTCAGAAGGACCTGCTATCATATCTATGTCGCATTCGCCAAATACCATTTTCTTAGCAGTTGCAACATAAATATTCCCGGGACCAACAATCTTATCTACTTTAGGAACAGTTTTGGTTCCGTATGCTAGTGCTCCAACTGCCTGTGCACCACCGACTGCATACAACGCGTCTACTCCTGCTACGAATGCAGCAGCTAAAACATCTTTATTAACACCACCTTTTGTAGGAGGAGTTACTATAACTATCTCTTTCACGCCAGCAATTTTTGCTGGAATTGCATTCATAAGTACTGATGATGGATATGCTGCAGTGCCCCCTGGAACATATAGCCCTACACTATTTATTGGTCTTATAATTTGACCAAGTTTTTTCCCTGCTTCAATCAGCTGAATTGGCTTTTGTAATTGTAGTGTATGAAACTCTGTAATACGACTGGCTGCTTTTAGTAGCACCTCTTTAAACCTATCATCTAATGCGTTAAATGCCTCTTTAAATTGTTTATTTTGATATTTTTTAATGGTAGAAGTTCCATCAAATTTCTTGCTGTATTTTATTACCGCACTATCCCCATTTTGCTTTACATCCAAGAGAATGTCTTTGACTACATCATCTACATTTGCACCAGGTGCTAGAGTTTTTTTACGAATACTATCTAAAAACTCAAATTCACTTTTTCCATTTGCATTTACAATACTAATCATAACGTGTTACCTTTCTATACTAGGTGTTTTCACCAGCTCACTTCATTTATATTTTATAATTATATATTAATATAGGATAATTGACCATTATCAATGGCTACTTTTTACACCGTAGGAGACAAGAGTTTACCACAAAAATCAAAAATTTCTGCCTTTTTTGTTTTTAAGCTGACTGGATTTGCTATTAATCTAGCCGAAATATCTGCTAAATACTCTGCAACTACGAGTCCATTCTCCTTCAGTGTCATACCAGTTTCTACGATATCTACAATTCCATCTGCTAAATCAAGAAGCGGCGCAAGCTCTACAGAGCCTTCAATCTTAATTATATCGACTGGCATATTTTTATTTTCAAAAAACTGTTTTGTAACCTCTGGGTATTTAGTGGCAATTGTCTTTATACCATACCCTGAATAAAAGTTAATACCAGCCATTGTTGCGAGCGCAAACTTACATTCGCCAAAAGGTAGTGCCGCAATTTCATTCACCGGTCTATTCATTTCCATCAAGGTATCCTTTCCTACGATGCCAACATCACTAATACCTCTTTCAACATATGTTACTACATCTGCTGCTTTTGCAAACACAAATCTGTATTTATTTGCAATCTCTATTATTAGTTTTCTTCCCTTATCTATTAGTTCTGTACAATCAATCCCTGAAGCCTCAAGGAGTTTAATTGTGCTTTTTTCTAATCTTCCCTTAGTTAATGCTATATTTATCATATTATCTCGTATATTAATGTTGTTTAAATTTAACCACTAAATATAGTTAGCAACATTAGTGTATATTTTTTCTATTCTCCTATTTCCTCATTAGAGGAAAATTCAATAGTTTTATTTTCTATATGTCTTTTTCTATTAATTTATCTTTTTCAAGCAGTAGTATCTTTTTAGCCTTTATTGCTTTTGCCCATGCAATAGTTTCTTCGAGAGTATAACAGACTGAATTAACTACATTAAATCCCTTTTCTACGTATGGCTTTAACAGTTCCGTATCCATAGGATTTATTTTTTCATTTTCAGAAAAAATAACAATTTTAGCTTTTTCGATTTCTATATTTTCTTTTTTCAGTACATCTATTGTTTCATTGATATTGAATGCAAATCCTATGGCTGGAATATCGAGCGAGTAATCAGAATACAAAGAATCGTATCTTCCTCCTGACATTACTTCTAAGCCCTTTCCTTTTACAAAGCCTCTAAAAACTAAACCGGTATAGTATTGCACATCTTGGACAACAGAAAAATCAAATATTACATTTTCAGCACACCCTGCTTTTTCAAGAGAGGTATATAACTGTTCAATTTCGTTAATAGCAGATAATGCTTTATTATCTTTCAGCTCTTTTTTCGCTTGAGCAAGTATTTCCTTGCCACCAAACAGCTTGCTTACAGTTTTGAGGATATCTCCGTCCTTCCCCATTTGGTTTGCTAATTTATCTATATCTGGGAAGTTTTTAATAGCGAGTGCTTGTTTTGCTTCGTTTTTAAGGTTAGAAAAAGAATTTAAAACACTGGTAATTACTCCCATATGACCTATTTCTAAATAAAATTCAGATCCAAAAAGTTCTTTCATGCATTTAATAGCCATTATTAAAATCTCTAAATCAGATCTAAATCCACTTGCGCCAATAAGTTCTACTCCCATTTGCAAAACTTCATCAAACTTCTTATTAAATCTTACATTTCTTTTGAAAACAGGTTGACTGTAAAAGAGTTTAATTGGTAGCACAAATTCTTTAAGCCTTGATGCAAATAGTCTTGCAATTGGCTTTGTGGAGTCTGGTCTCATTGTAATAAGCCTGCCACTACCATCTGTAAGTGTATAGAGTTCGTTTTGTGACATCTTACCTATGCCGTCGGAAAACACATCATAAAACTCTAAACTTGTGGTCATTACTTCATCATAACCAAAGTCTTCAAAAATCTTTCTAAGTGAATTCTCAGTTCCTCTTCTAATTTTACACTCCCTAAAAAGATAATCTCTTGTTCCTTCTGGAGTTACTCTATCATATTTTTTCATACATTCTCCTTTATCACACTAGCGCACTAAAGTAAAAAGATATTACCACACCTAAATACCTAAGTCAACCATATATCTAACATTTTTGAAATTTATATGTTTTACCTTTAATTGATATCTACTTATCCAAAATACTGATGAGTTTAAACTTGCAAAATTAATAAATTAAGTAAGGTACTTAAACACTGACTTTATATGAGAATATATGCTTAAATGCATTTTTATTCAAATCTACATGTTTTTTTACATCCCTAACGAAAATCTACGGTTTACAGGCTGGTTATAAAAAAGACCAATCCAAGATTGAATTAGTCTTCTATATATGTTAAAGCACGTATACTAAATTACTAGATTAAAAAGCTTCTGTTTATTCTATCCGTTTTGTTAAATTCATTTATGATATCTAATAATTCTTTTGGTAAATAACTCTCTGCTTTTTTTATGATTTTTTCATCGATACCTGGAAATACATAATATGCTTCGGCAATTGAACCCGCAATAGCCGTAAGTGTATCTGCATCTCCCCCTACTGAAATTGCATTTTGAATGCAGTCTATGAAACTTGTTGACTCTAAAAATGCAACTATCGCAACTGGCACTGTTCCTTGACAGCTTTCATCAAATTTATACTTCGACCTTATTTGATCTAGGGTGAAATCCACATTATATTTAATTTTTTTAGTTACAAAATCTTTTATCTCGGCTTTACTTGCGCCTTTTCTGCATAGATAGATTATAGTGGACACAGCAACTGCTCCTCTAATTCCTTCAGGGTGATTATGTGACACTTCTGTAACTTTTTTGGCTAAATTAACTGCTTGTTCAATACTATTTGCAAACCATCCTGCAGGACTTACTCTCATCGCCGCACCGTTTCCATAACTATTATATGGCTTAGGATTATTTTCTTGTAACCAACCGATAAAATCAAGGCCATAATCCGATGGGTATTTTCTACCAAAATATTGCATCCAGTATATAGCTTTTTCGGATAAATCAGAAAAGTCTAGTTTGCTATCTAAAAAAGCCTTTGCAATTGCAACTGTCATAATTGTGTCATCTGTGAATCTAGTACCCTCATCAAACCATTTAAAATCTTTGCTTTTGAAATTGGAATATTCATACTTTGAACCCACAATATCGCCTATAATAGCTCCTAACATTATAGTCCCCCTCCAAACACCTATTTTTGACATAAAAAATAGCACTCTATCAGTGCATTAAGTGACATCTACAACCAATTGTTTGTGTTTTTTATTTGTATTTTTATTTTACAAATTCACACTCTTTTTGTCAAGTATTCATACATCCCGTCTACTTAGTATAACTGCTGTTTATCCTTTAACGCTCGCGATCTGTTTACTGCTTACTTACTATAACAACCAACTTTCTACTAGAAGTGTTCTAACACTATAATGCTCGAGGACCTGTTTACTGCCCAACTTACTATGATAACTGAATTTTTCTTCAGATAATTGTCCTTTATTTGGTTCGGTGTTGTTACTTACTCATAATTTTAGTATAATTGAAAAAATAGCGAGACTCGGAGGAAAGGATGAAGGTCAGTAAAGAAATTAAAGATAGCGCTGTAGATTATTCAATGAAGTGCATCACGCATATTTGTGAGACAATAGGCCCTAGAGAATCGGGTATGCCAGCTGAACTTGAATGTCAAAAATTTATACAAAATGAGTTAGAGAAAAACAACTGGGTTGATTCAACCGCAATAGAACCTTTTAAAATGTCAAGATATGGCCTGCTTTCATTTGCTCCAGTTATAGGATTTTTAATGGTAACAGCAGGACTAATTCAGGTTATTGCACATGCTGTAGGTAATAATATTTTTTCCATGGTTGCAGATATAATCTTTATATTATTTTCTGCATCATCACTAGCAATTGCTTTTATCCAGTTTTTCTTATACAAACCTTTTTTAGATATATTTCTACCTAAACTTCAGTCACATAATCTAATAGCTAAAATTAATCCAACTGGTGAAGTTAAAAGACGTATTGTTATTTGCGGTCATGCAGATTCTGCTTACGAATTTACTTTTATGAAAATACATCAATCGCTTATGGTGGTAGTCGTAGCTACCAATATAGTTTGTTTATTCATAGGTGTAGCAATATCTATATTCAATTTAGTAACAAAGCCTGCGACCCCTCACCTATGGTCACTTATTATCTTTGCTATTATGAGTGTTATTTTCGTTTCTTTCTTCTTCTTGTTCAACTTTAAAGAAGTCGTACCAGGAGCTAATGATAATTTAACTGGAGTCCTTGTGGCAGTATCGGCTGCACGCTGTATGAAAGAAGCAAATATTCAACTTGAAAATACCGAAGTGCAACTTTTGATAACAGGTTCAGAAGAAGCTGGTCTTAGAGGTGCTAATGCTTGGGCAAAAAAATATCAACCTATCTACAGTGAAGAAGGCATAGACACTGTCGTCGTTGCCTTTGACACCATGCATGATTATGAATGGATGAGTATATATGAAAAGGAAATGAGCGGAATTACTAAAAACTCTGCTCGTGCAGTAAAACTTATAGATAGAGCGACAGAAGAGATGGGAGTTAAACTTCCCCATTCAACTGTACCTGTAGGAGCTTCAGATGCTGCTGCTATTTCATTGAACAAGATGCACGCCGTTTGTATCGCGGCACAAAACCCAAATGGCACCCGTTATTACCATAATAGAAGAGATAATCAACACGACTTAAAACCCGAAACATTTGCCTATGGACTAGACATAGCACTAAAAACCATTGAGGTTTTTGATAAGGAAGGACTTCCCGAAGTCTAACCTTTCAAACCTAATTGCAATAATAATGCATTGTGATAGACATGCTGTTTAACTCAAGCGCACTAACGAAACCGTTGTATTTATTATAATGTGGATGGCTAAACTTTTAAATCTCATTGCAATGACAGTACCTTTGTACCAAATGTAAATGCATAGGGAAAGACTAGTTGTCTACTTAATTGCAATAATAATGTCTTTGTGGCATATAGGTACCTTTTGGTGGCTAGCCTTTTGGGACTTAATCACACTACCAGTGCTTTTAATGAAAATTGTTTACTTCGCTCTTTACTTTAAGCAGTAAGAGCTTTAAACTAAAAGTATAAAATATTCGCAATGCGAGATTAAAATATATATGAAAAGGAGAGATAACAATGGATAAGTATTTATGTGAAATATGTGGCTATGTTTATGATGAAGCTGATGGAGATCCAGATAATGATGTTGAAGCAGGAACAGTTTGGGAAGACGTCCCCGAAGACTGGCTTTGCCCCATCTGTGGAGTTGGTAAAGATTCTTTTTCTAAAATGTAGTAAGTAAATCAGGAGCTAAAACTAGCTCCTTTTTTAATTTTTCATACTAGTTACTAAGCCCTTTTTGGTGTAGAATATAAGTAAGTAAAGTATTACAATGTTTTAATGTGTTTTTTATCTTTCATGATTAACTGGAGGTAATTATGGCTAAACAAAAAACAAAAGAAATAATAACCGACCCAATTGAAGCTCAAAGAGTTAAAACTTTTAACAAAAATAAATGGTTTTTCTCTCTTGGTGGAATAGGCAGAGATATGTCGTATCAGTTGGTTTCTGCGTTTTTACTCACCTATGTTCAATTTGGAGTCTCTCTAGAGCTAGCGCAGTTTACAACACTAAGCCTTATCATTGGTGTCGGTGGCAGAATCTGGGATGCTATTAACGACCCACTTATGGGTGCGATTATTGATGGCTCACGTCTTAAATGGGGTAAGTTTAAACCTTGGATATTAATTGGTGCCATCAGTTGTGGTGCCATAATACTACTCATGTTTAATTTACGTGTTTGGACGGGGTGGGATTTTGTAATTTTCATGGTTGTAGTATACCTACTGTGGGAATCTACCTTCACAATGAATGATATTGGTTATTGGGCTATGCTTCCTTCTTTGTCTTCAAAGGAAAAAGAAAGAAACGAAGTGACTATGCTAACTGTAATATTTGCAGGTCTTGGCGCATTTATCGGACAAGGTTTAGTTATATTCTTTACACCTGGTAATGTTGTAAAAGGATATTCAATCATTTCCGCTGTCATTGTTGCTGCATTTATCGGATGTCAGTTACTAACAGTCTTTGGAGTAAAGGAAACAGAAAGAGAGGCAGTTGAAAAGGAAGGAAAAATCTCACTGCGAAAAATGTTTAAAACCATTAAAAATAATGACCAGCTACTGTGGATGACCCTATCGCTTATGTTATATAGTACAGGCTCTGGTTTACTGGTAGCACTAGCATATAATTTATACTATCTTGAAGTTGGATATGATAATCAAGCTTTCTACTTCATAATCATCTTCGGTATTTGTAGCATAGTTGCAAATGCTATTTATCCTAAACTTGCAGAGAGACTGGGACGCAAAAAGTTACAATTAATTAGCGCAGCCCTTGCAATTATTGGATATGCAGGACTTGGCTTAATTGGCTGGTTCCCTAATATTTTACCGTTCACAATCGTCACTATGAGTCTATTTGGCTTACTTGTCTTTTTAGGTCAAACACTTTTCTATATGGCAACAATAATTAATATGACTAATTGTGTGGAATATAACGCATATAAGCAAGGTGAGAGAAATGAAGCTGTTGTGTCTACATTAAGACCATTTGTTGCTAAATTTTCATCTGCAATGATTTATGGTATTGTAACACTAGTTTTAGCAGTGTCCGGTGTTTTTGTTCTTAGTCAAAATATTTCCCATATGGAATCACAAAAAAGCTTCTTAGATGGCATTGATACTTCAACAGAACAAATTGCATACATTGAAAGTGTTCAAACTTATGTCGCGAAATATAATGCAAGTACTGACAAAGATGCAGCTGCAGAAGAAATTGCTAAACAAATAGAAAATGATGGTATGTCTAAATATCAAATCAAAGCCGAGCAGGTTAAAGCACTAGGTGACTGTGTGATTTATAGAACAGCTGTTGTTGATGGAAAAGAAAAAGAGCCTGTCAAATTAGGTCGCTGGGAAGACGTAACAAATGCACAATTATTACAAGATTCAGGAAATACCAAATATATTTACACAATGGAAATATATAAAGAAAATTCATTTAATGCAGCAAATGTTAATTTTAAAGACCAAGGTACAATAGGTATGCGTTTATGGCTTAGAGTTGCAGTTTGTGGACTACCAATTTTATTGATTGCCCTAGCACTACTTGTGCAGAACAGAAAGTTCAAAATAGATGAAAAATACTATCAACATATGCTTAAGGTCTTAGAAGATAGAGACCCCGATATGACTTTATTAGACATCGAGCTACCAAGTGATGATGAAAATGAGTACGATTATGACTCGAGGTACTTCTATTAATTTTACATTTAATTTAATTAGACTATAGAAGCAGGCATAAAAACCTGCTTCTCTTTTTGCCCTACCAATCTGCAGAAATTTACTCTCTTATATCGCATCTATATTGCTCATCTTAAATTATAGCCCTATTCAGTTATCGTTTAGCCTCGGGCATACCGTGTATTACTCATATTAGGCTAAATGTCCTATTATCTATCGAATTTTAATCTCGCACATACTGTACACTTCTGATAATTTGGAGCTAGTACATATCTAATTTCGCACATACTGTAAGTCTACTCTGGTACTCTATTGTAATCTAATCACTTACATATTCAAAAATCCGGCGGGAGTTATTGACATATGTCAGAAATAGTGTATAATGGAATTAATGGCATATGCCAGAAATGATTTTAAAAGGAGGTAATATTATGCCAAGAATGGATGGAACTGGCCCTATGGGCACTGGTAAAATAGGAAGAGGTTTAGGTCCTTGCGGTGGCGGTAAGGAGTCACCAAGGATAGGCTTGAGGCGCTTCAAACGGAATTGTTCTGGATATGGACCTGGTCTAGGCTATGGCAGAAGAGCAGCTTTAAACAACACCTCTACTGAAATGCGAAACGCCTTACTAAAAGAAGAAAAAGAGGCACTACAAAGACGCATTGATGTAATTGATAACCAATTAAAAGGATAGGAGAATTATATGGCTAGACCGATGAAGCGAAGGAGGATTTGTGGTCTTCCTATGATTAAAAGATTTGGTCCCCTCGACACAGTTGTTAACACTGACGCATTCATAAACATGCAACTAGATGAATATGAGACCATACGACTTATCGATTTAGAGGGTCTTACTCAAGAAGAGTGTGCAGAACAAATGGATGTAGCAAGAAGCACCGTGCAAGGAATATATATTTCAGCACGTAAAAAACTAGCTGACTCTTTAATTAACGGCAAACTTTTGTTAATTGAGGGTGGACAATACCATCTTTGTGATGGGTCAGGCCAAAATGTTAACTGTGGTCGAGCTGGTTGTCACAGACAACTTCGTGGTGGTAGGCATAGAAATTGGTAATAGTTTCTATCGCACTATTAAGGTGGACATTATCATCTCTATGATAGCTTAAGCTTAAATGTTAACTTATGGACAAGCGACTTATCGCGATTGAAATAAAAGCTGTGATATAGTCTATATCGCACTATAGATGGCAAACATTCCCCTGCTACGATGACCTAGGCTTAAATACTAACTGTGGACAAGGGGGTTGTCGCAGGAGAAATAAAAACTAGCGATAGTTTCTATCGCATATTTACAAAATAACATATTATAATAACAATAAATTGTAGGAGGTAACAGTATGAAAATAGCAATTCCAGTTATTGATAAAAATTTAAATTCAAGTGTAGATGCATCTTTTGGACGCACCAATTATTTTATGTTTTATGACACTTCAACAAAGGAAAGTGTATTTGTTGAAAACTCTGCAAAAAATAATCCCGGAGGTGCTGGCATTAAAGCAGCTCAAACAATTGCTGATAACGGCGCAAATGCCCTAATTGCTGTTCGTTTAGGACAAAATGCAGCAAATGTTTTACAAAATGCAGAGATTAAAATCTACAAAGCAACAGATGGTTCGGCTAAAGATAACATTGATGCACTTATAGCTAATAACCTTAGTACACTAAGTGATTTTCACAAAGGATTTCATGGAAGGAATTAACTGATTATGAAAATTGCCGTTTTAAGTGGTAAAGGAGGCACCGGAAAAACTCTTGTTTCAGTAAACTTAGCAACCGTTGCCAAATCATCAACTTATATTGATTGCGATGTTGAAGAACCTAATGGGCATTTGTTTTTTAAACCCACTATTTTAGCTGAAAAGGATGTTTCGGTTAAAATTCCTAAACTAAACCCCAAGCTGTGTACTGGATGTCGCAGATGCGTTGATTTTTGCAAATTTAATGCCCTTGCCATCATTAATAATAAACCAATAATTTTTGATGAAGTTTGTCATTCATGTGGTGGTTGCGTTTTAGTGTGCCCTGAAAAAGCATTTAGTGAAATAGATAAAAGTATTGGAAAAGTACAAATGGGTAAATCAGGAAATGTTGATATATATACGGGAATATTAAATATTGGTGAAGCTACTGGAATCCCCATCATCAGTAATTTACTTAGCAATAAACAAGATACCTTGGATAAACCAGTTATTATCGACTGTCCACCAGGAAGTTCCTGTATTGTTATGGAAAGCATAAAAGATGCTGACTATTGTGTACTAGTCGCTGAGCCCACATTGTTTGGAGTGCATAACTTAAACATGGTGTATGAACTCGTTACATTGTTTAAAAAACCGTTTGGAGTTGTATTAAATAAATGCTTAGATGGTGATAATCCAGCTGAATTATTTTGTATAGAAAAAAACATCAAAATTTTAGCGCACATACCGTTTGATCCTGAACTTGGAAAATTAAATTCAGAAGCAAACATTGTCGTTAAACACAGTGATAAATATCACAATCTTTTCTCTTCCCTACTAGAAAAAATTATAACCGAGGTGGCAAATGAAGCAACTACTAATTCTTAGCGGCAAAGGTGGCACTGGAAAAACCACGATTGCTAGTGCCTTTATAAAGTTGGGAAGTATAAAGACTTATGCTGACTGTGATGTTGATGCCCCTAACCTACACCTTATAACTAAATGGGAAACAGAACCACAAAAAGCAGATTATTACGGACTACAGAAAGCATATATAGATAAAGAAGTCTGTATAAAGTGCGATCAATGTGTTTTAAACTGTCGCTTTGGCGCTATTGAGGCTGGTGATTTCTATAAAGTTAATACTTATTCTTGCGAAGGATGTAGTGTCTGCGAATATGTCTGTCCTACTGGAGCTATTACAATGCGTCCCTCTGTGGATGGAGAAATGATGCTATATTCTGAAAAAGATGAGGTTTTCTCCACAGCTCAACTTAAAATGGGCAGTGGCACTTCCGGACTGTTAGTTACTGAAGTAAAAAAGAGAATGAAATCAGCATCTACTAATACCAATTTAGCGATTATAGATGGTTCTCCAGGCATCGGTTGCCCCGTTATCGCTTCTTTAAATGGTGCGGATATGGTTTTAATCGTTGCAGAACCTTCGATTTCAGGTATAAATGACATGGAGAGAATTATTCTTACTGCTAAACATTTTGATATGAAGATAGCAGTATGTATAAATAAATACGACATTAACCTTGAAAACTCTCAAAAAATTGAGGATTTTTGTAAAGCTGAAAATTTACCTTTTGTAGGAAAAATACCATATGACTCAAATGCAGTAAAAGCTGTTAATAATGGTCAAACGATTGTAGATGTTGATTGTATATCTGGCACTGCAGTCAAATCTGTTTATGAAAAAACCATAAACTTATTATTAAACTAAAAAAGTTTTTTCAAAGCAGAGATTTGTGCGCTTTTTTATCCTAGCGCACTTATTTTCTTTTGCATATTTTCACTTAGCCCTTGTATTTCAAACTCAACACCACCACTCGTATGTGCATGTTTACATTTAGCTATTCTATCACCTGCTGTTGCATCGAGTTCCTTAACTTCTTCTAAATCTAAGGCGATTTGTTTTATATGTGGCATTACTGATGAGGATGAAATGTATTTAGTTAACTTATCGATATTAAACACATACAACGGACCGGATACTTTAACAATCATCTTATCATGTTCAACTTCTTTAGTAACTATTACTTTTTGTTTGTAGTTAGGTATATTTATTAATGCAACCACAACCATCCCACCTAATACCCCCCAAACCAAATCTTTATATATGGTAAGAGCACAAGTTGCTAGCAATATAATTGCTTCTTTATATGAATGCTTTAATACTTTAAAAAACAAAGGAAAATTGCACATTCTTATCGCAACTGAAATTAAAATTGCAGCAAATACAGTTAGTGGAATAAACTTTATTACATCCATTAAGGTTAGGTATAGTATTAAAATAAATAGAGCATGTATCATGCCTGATATAGATGATTTTGCACCCGCATTTATATTTGCAGAAGTTCTCGCAAGCGCTGCTGTGGCAGGAAGTCCGCCAAGACATACTGATGCAATATTCGCTACCCCTTGTCCTAATAATTCTTGATTCGGATTATGTTTAGTCCTTGTCATGCTATCAGCAACTGTTGCTGATAAAAGGCTCTCCATGGAACCTAACATAGCTATGACCAACGATGGAACAATTAGCTTGCTAAAATTAAGATTTCCAAATCCAGCAAATGATATAGGGTAAAACTCTGCTTTAATTGTGCCGTATTTAGTACCAATGGTTTCAACAAGCTCTTGATTACCAGTGGTCTTTTCTATGATTAGATTTATCCCAGTACAAACTATTATCGCTATTATCGCAGCTGGAATTTTTCTATTTATCTTATTCAAGACCAGTATTATAATTAAAGCAAAAATTCCAATTAAAAAAGTTACATATTTAAACTCATGGATGTTTTGACCATATGATATTAATTTTGGAATAAGTTCAGTTCCACTGGCAGATTCTAATCCAAACAAGTCTTTTAGTTGTCCTACAAATATCGTTATACCTACGCAAGTAGTAAATCCCACTACTATTGAATGTGGAATGTAGTTAATTATCTTTCCTGTTCTAGTAATTCCAAGAATAATCATCCATATGCCAGCTAAAATTGTAGCTACTTGTAATCCTAATAAGCCAATAGCAGGATCAGACAAATAACCAAAAACAATTGCTACAAAACTGGGGTTGGACCACCGATTTGGAACCTACCACCACCTAGAAAAGAAACTAAAAATCCAGCTACTATAGCTGTAATTAAACCTATTTGCACGCCATTAGTAGAAATATGTTCTGGCATGCTTTGTATTCCTACAGCTATAGATAAAGGAAGTGCAATAATGGCCACTAAAAGCCCCGCCATTATGTCATTACCTATATACTTTTTCTTGTAATCTTTATAGAAAATAAAAATATCTGGCTTCATAAACCCCACCCCACCCACCTTGTTATGATAGTCTGATGTACTAATTATGTACTATATAAATAATTGTATGTATATTAAATAGTAAATTATGCAAGAAATAAAGCAAAATAATGCATTATTTTATTTCATTACAGTTAGTTCGGTCATTTTTTTACAACCTACTGGTTCTATACCATTATCTAAAACATCTCTTGTTCTATATCCTTTTTCAAGCACTGAAAATGTATTACTCTATTTCATTACAGATTAACTCTGCCATTTTCTTACAACCAACTGGCTCGGTATCATTATCTAAAATATCTCTTGTTCTGTATCCTTTTTTGAGTACTATATCAACAGCTTTTTCAATAGATTCTGCTTCCTTTATCAAGCCGAAAGAATCTCTTAGCATCATAGCAAGTGATAGTATTGTAGCGATAGGATTGGCTACATCTTTTCCTGCTATATCAGGAGCAGACCCGTGTATAGGCTCATACATACCCCTTCCACCTTCTCCAAGCGAAGATGAGGGCATCAAACCAATAGAACCTACTATTTGAGCAGCTTCGTCAGATATTATATCGCCAAACATATTGTTAGCAACTATTACATCAAACTGCTTTGGATTTTTCACTAGCTGCATAGCCATATTATCAACCAGCACATCAACCACAGTTACTTCAGGATATTCTTTTGCTACTCTATGAATTACTTCTCTCCAAAGTCTTGAGCTTTCAAGCACATTAGCTTTATCTACATTAGCCACTTTTTTGCTTCTATTCATAGCCATCTTAAATGCTACATGGGCAATCCTTTCTACTTCCATAACACTATACATTTCTGTATCATATGCCTCTTGTCCGTTAGGACCACCATCTCTTCTGCCTCTTTCACCAAAATATATGCCACCGGTTAATTCCCTTACTATAACCATGTCAATACCCTTATCGGTTATTTCTTTTTTAAGAGGGCTAGCATTTTTAAACTCGGAATATAACTTTGCAGGTCTAATATTAGCGAACAACCCTAGTTCTTTCCTTAGTCCAAGAAGAGCTCTTTCAGGCCTTATATTACCAGGTAAATTGTCCCATTTAGGTCCCCCAACTGCACCGAGCAGGACACTATCTGAATCCAGACAGGTTTGTAATGCCTCATCAGTCAATGGTATCCCATACTTGTCTATGCTTATTCCACCAGCATCTACAAACTTATAGTTAAATGTGTGAGAATAAACTTTTCCAATCTTGTCTAAAACCCTCAATGCCCCAGTAACTATTTCTGGACCAATGCCATCACCTTTTATAACAGCTAAATTAATTTCCATTTTAATTCCTCTTCATTTATTTCATTATTTTTTATAGATGGTAATATCCACCTTTTTTTATAAGATTTTTAAAATTCTGAGAAAGAAGACACTCCTTCTACTCTTTCCTTTTAATTAATTACTTTTCATGGATGGTAGTAATCCACCTTTTTCTATAATGTTTTTTAGAAACTCTGGGAATGGTGGGAATGTTCCTTCTACACCAGTTGTTAAATTTTTAATAACACCAGTATCAAAATTAACTTCAACCATATCACCTTCATTTATATCTCCATCATATTCAACAATGGCAAGTCCTGTGTTAATTGAATTTCTATAGAATATACGAGCAAAGCTTTTAGCTATCACACACGCAATGCCACTTTCTTTAATTGCGATTGGAGCATGTTCTCTAGACGAACCACAACCAAAGTTATATCCACCTACCATTATGTCGCCTTTTTGAACTCTTTTTACAAAAGTCTTATCTAAATCTTCCATACAATGGCAAGCTAGTTCTTTTGGATCTGAAGTATTGAGATATCTTGCTGGTATTATGACATCCGTATCAACATTATCGCCATATTTAATAACTTTTCCTGTAATCTTCATATCTATCTCCTTTTAAAATCTTATAGTCCCACTGGACTTGTTATTTTGCCAGTTATTGCTGAAGCAGCAGCAACTGCTGGACTACATAAATACACTTCACTTTCAGGATGTCCCATACGACCTACAAAGTTTCTATTTGTAGTAGCTAAAGATCTTTCACCTTTTGCAAGTATACCCATGTGACCACCCAAACATGGTCCACAAGTTGGTGTAGAAACAGCGCAACCTGCATCAACAAAAATTTTAGTTAGTCCATTTACTGCCATATCTAAAAATATTTTTTGTGTAGCTGGAATTATAATTACCCTAACTCCCTTTGCTACCTTCTTACCTTTAAGTATTTTTGCCGCTATTTCAAAATCTGAATATCTTCCGTTTGTACAAGAGCCAATGACCACCTGATCGATCTTTATATCGCCAATTTTATCAAAAGTCCTTGTATTAGATGGCAAATGAGGGAATGCTACTGTTGGTTCAATTTTTGATAAATCTATATCATACACCTCGTCATACTTTGCATCTTTATCAGCTTCAAAAACCACCGGCTTTTTGGTGCTATGGTTTGCAATATATTCTAAAGTTATATCGTCAACTGGGAAAATCCCATTTTTTGCGCCTGCTTCAATTGCCATATTGCAGATTGTAAACCTATCATCGATAGTTAGATTTTTAACGCCATCGCCAGTAAATTCCATGGATTTATATAATGCTCCATCAACGCCAATTTTTCCAATGATGTGAAGTATTATATCTTTGCCACTAACCCACTTCTTTGGTTTTCCCGTTAAGTTAAACTTAATTGCTGAAGGTACTTTAAACCATGCTTTACCATATGCCATACCCACAGCCATATCAGTAGAACCTACTCCTGTTGAAAAAGCACCTAATGCGCCATATGTACAAGTGTGGCTATCTGCACCGATAACTAAATCCCCAGCGACAACCAATCCTTTTTCAGGAAGTAGCGCGTGCTCCACCCCCATTTCTCCTACATCATAGTAGTGAGTAATATCTTTTTTACCTGCAAAATCTCTCACTATCTTTGTTTGCTCTGCTGCCTTAATGTCTTTATTAGGTGTAAAATGATCCATTACAAGTGCTATCTTGTCTTTATTAAAAACACAATCACACCCTGCTTTTTCGAACTCTTTAATTGCGACTGGACTAGTTACATCATTGCCTAATACTAGATCTAAATCGGCCATTATTAATTCCCCAGCGACAACCTTATCCTTGCCAGCATGAGAAGCTAATATCTTTTGAGACATTGTCATTGCCATATGCTTCCTCCTATTTTATATTTATGTATCAAATTTAATTTCTTTATTTTAGGGTGCAATAACTAACTATTTTGTAACCCTTTTGTTTGTTTATATGCTATACATTACTTTTTTTGAACTAGTACACCTTACGTAATTCGTTATATAATTGTATAACCCCGTCAAAGTGTGTCTAGTACTTTATATCTGTACGCTGCCCGTTTATATACCGTATGTTAGTTTTGTAAAACTGGTACACTTTGCTTTTTATGTAGATAATACTCGATTGCGTCTGTTAGTGCATACCAGCTAGCTTCTATTATGTCTGTAGACACTCCAACTGTTGTCCATATGTGATTGCCATCGGTATTTTCAATCAAAACCCTAACTTTTGATGCTGTTGCATTATTACCTTCTAGTACTCTAACTTTATAGTCAGTAAGATGAATGTTTTTTAATTCGGGATAGAAAATAGATAAAGCCTTTCTTAATGCGATATCTAGAGCATTAACTGGTCCATTTCCCATCGCGGCTGATGTTTCAGTTCTCCCTTCAACCTCAACTTTAATTAGTGCAAAAGCGCTCATCTCTCCATCTGGTGAAGGATGCTCCCCTGAAGTTTTATACATGCTTAGCTTGAAATACGGCTTGTATCTACCAAGTGCATTTAATACCATTAACTCAAAACTAGCATCTGCAGCTTCAAACTGATATCCCTCATGTTCTAACTCCTTTAGTTTATCAAGTATTATCTTAGCTTCTGGAGATGATTTCGTTATTTCTGGGGCGATGTTTTCTAGCTTGTTAATAATCGTTGTACGACCACTCATCTCGCTCATCAAAAATTTTCTTTTGTTACCAACAGATTCTGGATGGATGTGTTCAAATGAATCGCTTCTTTTATCTACGCCATCTATATGCATACCACCCTTATGAGCAAAAGCACTAGACCCAGTGTATGGCTTATTTGAAGGTGCTATTAGGTTTGATATATCATATATTTTCATAACCGTTGAGGTAAGATTAGTTAAATCACCTTCTATGCAAGACATTCCCATTTTTAACTGGATATTTGGGATTAATACACTTAAATCTGCATTTCCACACCTTTCACCTATTCCCACAAACGTTCCTTGAACATGTGTGGCGCCAGCTTGTACAGCTAACATTGAAGATGCAACTGCACAATCAATATCGTTATGACAGTGTATACCTATTCTTTTATCAGGATATTTATCCACTACTTTTTTGGTAATTTCATATGCTTCTACTGGTAAAATTGCACCGTTTGTATCGCAAAGGACTATTACATCTGCACCAGCTGAAACTGCTTTATCAATGATTTTCATGGTACATTCTTCATTTGCTTTATATCCATCAAAAAAATGTTCGGCATCAAAAACTACCTCTTTTCCCTTTCCTTTAAAGAAAGAAATAGTGTCATAAATCATTTCTAAATTTTCTTCTTCGGTAGCTCTCAAAATTTCTTTGATGTGCAAATCCCAACTTTTACCAAAAATAACAACTGTTGGTGTATCTGCTTGAAGTAATGATATTACATTAGCATCATCTTCTACTTTAATACCCTTTCTCCTTGTGCTACCAAACGCACATAAAGTGGCGTTTTTAAGTTCAAGTTTTTTAACTTTCTCAAAAAACTCAATATCTTTGGGGTTGGAACCAGGGTTGCCAGCTTCAATGTATCTAACACCAAAATCGTCAAGTGCTTTTACTATATTTAGTTTATCTTGTACAGAAAAAGATATCCCTTCGCTTTGCGCCCCATCTCTTAGTGTACTGTCAAATATTTCTATTTTTTTCATATTATTACCCTTATTATTTTAACTTGATTTTATAGTGTTTTATTAATTGCTTTTATGTATGCTATGATACTTGCCTCTATTATGTCAGTTGACAGTCCAGTACCAGTATAAATAGTATCATTATATTTAATCTTGACAGTTGCTTCACCAAGAGCATCGTTACCATCTGTAACACTTTGAATGGAATAATCATCAAGCTCTCTTCCTGTACCTTTGATGATTTTATCAACTGCATTAAATGCTGCGTCTACCGGTCCATGACCTAGCGCGACTTTTTCAATTAGTTGATTATTAAATAATAATCGAACAACTGCGCTTGAAGATGATTTGTTACCACTATTAACAGTAAATCTATCTAGCTTGTATTCTTGTTCTTCATATTTGTCTTCAACTCCAACTAGCGCTATTAATTCAGCATCTGAAACTTTTCTTCTCTTATCTGCAAGAGCCTTAAATTTCTCAAAAAACACATTCATCTCATCGTCAGTTAAGGTATATCCTAATGTTTTTAGTCTATCTCTAATTGCATGTTTTCCACTATGCTTTCCAAACACCATGCTATTAGACGGAATTCCTACTGACTGAGGACTCATAATTTCATATGTAGCACGATTTGCAAGCACGCCATGTTGATGTATTCCAGCTTCATGTGCAAATGCATTTTCACCAACTATAGGCTTATTAATTGGGGCTCTTAACCCTAGTGTTTTGTACACTAAATTGCTAGTTGAATAGATCTTTTGGGTATTTACATTCAATTCACATTGATATTTATCTTGTCTTGTTACTAGCCCCATTATAACTTCTTCTAGGGCAGCATTACCTGCTCTTTCGCCCAGACCATTTATTGAACATTCTACTTGATCAGCGCCTGCTTCAACTGCTGCTAAACTGTTTGCTACTGCTAAGCCTAAATCGTTATGGCAATGTACTGAAAACTTTGCCTTGTCGGCATTTTTTACATTAGCCTTTAGATACTTTATTAAATCATACATTTCAGAAGGAGTGGTATATCCGACAGTGTCAGGAATGTTAATAACTGTAGCACCTGCTTGAATTGCTGTTTCTACAGCCTTGACTAAGAAAGGTCTTTCGCTTCTAGTTGCATCTTCACAAGAAAATTCCACATTATCCACTAGTTTCCTAGTATACCTGACATGTTCATCGATGGTTTTTAGCACCTTTTCTTCGCTCATCTTTAGTTTATATTGCATGTGAATTGGTGAGGTAGCTAAAAACACATGGATTCTTGGGCTAGCCCCATTCTTTACTGCTTCATATGCTAAATCGATATCTCTTTTAACACAACGCGCAAGACTTGCTACAGAGCAGTTCTTAACCCTCTCTGCAATTGCCTTAACTGATTCAAAGTCTCCTTGTGAACTAGCTGCAAACCCTGCTTCTATTATGTCTACGCCTAGTGCTTCTAATGCTAAAGCTACATCAATTTTTTCTGTAATGTGCATACTGCAGCTAGGTGCTTGCTCTCCGTCTCTTAATGTAGTATCAAAAATCTGTATTTTTCTCATGTTGATTTCCTTCCTTAAAGTTTAAGTTTTATTTATATATTAAATGATGCTCCTTTGTCTGCTGAAGATACGAGTTTTTCATACCTACGTAAGTATCCCTTAAGGTTAGCTTCTGGCTTTAATTTCATACTCTTTTTTCTATTTTCTAATTCTTCATCAGATACATCTAAATTTATGGAATAGTTATTTATATCGATTATTATTTTGTCTCCTTCTTTTACATATGCAATTGGACCACCTTCTCTAGCTTCTGGGGATATATGCCCGATAGCTGCGCCTCTCGTTGCACCGGAGAATCTTCCATCGGTAATGAGGGCAACATCTGCATCTAATCCCATACCAACGATAGCTGAAGTTGGCGATAACATTTCTCGCATTCCAGGTCCACCTTTTGGTCCTTCATACCTAATTACTACGACATCGCCTTTATTTATTTTTTTACCATAAATTGCAGCTATTGCATCTTCTTCACTATCAAAAACTCTTGCTCTTCCAGTAAATTTAAGCATTTCTGGTCTTACTGCACTTCTTTTCACCACAGAACCGTTAGGAGCAATGTTTCCAAATAAAACGGCTAAGCCCCCTGTTTTTGCGTATGGCTTTTCAACTGACTTAATGACTGTATTATCAAGCACTTTAACTTTTTCTATGTTTTCTCCTACAGTTTTCCCTGTCACAGTTAGACAGGATTTATTAACAACATTAATTTTATCTAACTCTTTGAAAACAGCTTGTATGCCACCAGCACGATGTAAGTCTTGTAAATGATGAACTCCGCTTGGCGCAAGTTTGCATAGGTTTGGAACAGACTCGCTTACTTCATTTATGAATTTTAGGTCAAGTGGCTTTCCCATCTCCATACACATTGCAGCAAGATGTAGTACTGTGTTAGTAGAACATCCTAGCGCCATATCCATAACTAGTGCATTTTTAATGGACTTTTCATTTATGATATCTAGAACTTTTATGTCTTTTTCAAGTAGTTCCATAATTTTCATGCCTGTAAGTTTGGCAAGGCGTATTCTTTCGGAGTAAACTGCTGGAGTTGTTCCGTTTGTTGGTAGCGATATTCCTATTGCTTCTGTTAAGCAATTCATAGAATTTGCAGTAAACATTCCTGCACACGAGCCACATGTAGGACAAGCATTATTTTCTACCTTATCGAGTTCATCTTGGTCTATAAAGCCACCTTTAAAGGCACCAAGTGCTTCATATACACTGTTATAATCAAGAAAATTCCCTTGACTATCTGGTATAGATAACATAGGTCCTCCACATACAAATATAGAAGGTAAGTTGAGGCGAATTGCAGAAAGAAGCATCCCAGGAACAATCTTGTCACAGCTAGGGATAAAAACTAAAGCATCAAAACTATGTGCTTTGACTACACACTCTACACTATCAGCTATTATTTCTCTTGTGCATAAGGAGTATTTCATGCCTTCATGGCCCATGGCAATGCCATCACAGACACCGATAGTATTGAATTCTAGTGGAGTTCCACCAGCGGCAAGCACACCGTCTTTAACTGCCCTAGATATTGTGGATAAATGAATGTGCCCTGGCACAATTTCATTAAATGAGTTAACTATACCAATTATTGGTCTTCTAATTTGCTCATCCACCAGTCCATCAGCTTTAAGTAATGATCTAGACGGAGCTTTTTCTGCACCTTTTTTAATGTTATCTGATCTCATTTTCTTAACCTCTTTTTTTTAATATGATACCGTTTCAACAGTCTATTTAGGCAACGAATTTAATTTTCTATCCCTATTCTGTTGTTAATAAGGTTCTGTTTCGACAGGCTATTAATTTTTATCTCTATTTTTAGTACGCCTCCGTGTCAACAGCCTGTCTAGTAACGGATTGGTTTTTACCTCTATTTTTCAATACGCAACCATTTCGACAGTCTATTCAGGCAACGAATTTAATATTTACTAGCTAGGTTTAGCTATAGGTGATTATGGTATTTAAGCCTTTTAAGGTTTAAACCACACAGGCAAAAATTTAGATTACTCTTTATAATCTCTTTTTTGCCAAGTCATGTTCTCACGAAGATATGCACCAGTTTTTTCAATTTGGTGGTTTTTCTCTTCTTCCCTTACCTTTGCAAAGTATGGTCTGCCAGTTTTGTTTTCATCGATCCAACCTTTAGCAAATTTGCCACTTTGAATCTCGCTTAACACCTTTTTCATTTCTTTTCTGGTTTCATCGGTAATTATACGATTACCAACTTTATATCCACCATATTCAGCTGTATCGCTAACACTATATCTCATAAATGAAAGACCGCCAGCAACCACTAAGTCGATTATTAACTTCATTTCGTGTAAGCATTCAAAATATGCGCTTTCTGGTTGATATCCAGCTTCAACAAGCGTGTCAAAACCAGCTTTCATAAGCTCTGCAACACCACCACATAGAACTACTTGCTCACCAAAAAGATCGGTTTCAGTTTCTTCTTTGAATGTTGTTTCCAAAATACCAGCTCTAGAACCACCAATACCTTTTGCATATGCTAAGGCTATGTCTTTAGCTTTACCAGTAAAATCTTGATAGACAGCTACTAAACAAGGAACGCCTTTGCCATCAACAAATTCACTTCTGACTGTATGACCAGGGCCTTTTGGTGCAATCATGATTACATCAATATTTGCTGGTGGTACAATTTGCTTAAAATGAATGTTAAAGCCATGTGCAAATGCAATTGCCATACCTTCTCTTAAATATGGTTTAATGTCTTTTTCATATAGTGAGGCTTGCTTTTCATCGTTAACTAAAATCATAACTACGTCAGCAATTTTAACTGCTTCATCGGTATTTAGAACTTTTAGTCCTCTTGCTTCAGCCTTAGCTTTAGATTTTGAACCTTCATATAGTCCAACAACCACATTGACACCACTGTCACTTAAGTTAAGCGCATGTGCGTGTCCTTGACTGCCGTAACCGATAATGGCTACAGTCTTTCCTTTCAAATTGTTTAAATCACAATCTTTTTCATAATAAATCTTTGCCATTTTTTCTCTCCTTATATCTTGAGGTAAACCTCTTTATTCCTTATATTGTTTTTACTTGAGATTTTACTATTTAAAAGTATATAGCAATCTCTTTGTATCCATAGCTACAAAATTACACTATCAGTTTATGGTCTTCCAAACTCTCGCCACCTCTAGCAACAGCAGTTAGACCAGTCCTACAAAGTTCAACAACGCCAAATGGAATCATGTATTCTAAAAACGCATTGCATTTTGAAGAGTCTCCTGTAACTTCAAGCGTCAATGATTCTCTTGTTATATCGACAACCTTAGCTCTAAATATTGAAGTCGCCTCCAAAATCTCCGCTCTTTTTCCTTGGGGGACTCTGACCTTTATTAACATAAGCTCTCTCATAACTGCGTTTTTCATATTTAAAATTTCCACAGTAATGACATCGTGAAGCTTTTGGAGTTGTAATTTTATTTGTTCTTTTACATACTCATCGCCAGTTGCAATAACTGTTATTCTGGAAATCTTAGAATCTAATGTTTCACCAACTGAAAGTGAGTCTATATTAAAACCTCTTCTTCCAAATAGTGAGGCAACTCTAGTCAAAACTCCAGCTTCGTTTCTTACTAGTAACGACATTAAAAATCTTTCTTCGTTTTCGCCTATTTCTCTCATTTTTCTTTCTCCATTATTTATTACAATCTATGTTTTATTTTCTTTGTTATCAATAATTTCTTTTAGCGTACTTTGTGATACTCTTTTAATTTATACTGCTTATCAGTTCCAGTTTGACGGATTATCATTCCATCTTTTTATCACGATTGGTGTATTACCTTAGTATTATGTCATCAATTGTTCCGTTTGGTGGAATCATTGGTAACACTCTTTCATCTTCATCTATCATTACTTCTACTAAGAAAGGACTTTTGCCAGATACGGATTTTTTAATGACTTTTTCCATATCCTCTAAATTATCTACTCTTTTAGCTGGTATGCCAAACGCATTTGCTAGTTTTACATAATTAGTCTTTCTTGCTAGTGAAGTATTAGAATACCTTTTGTCGAAAAAGATAGTTTGCCATTGTCTAACCATACCAAGTGCATTGTTATTAAGTACTATGATTGTTACTGGTAGGTTATTACTTACAACAGTCGCCATTTCATTTAAGTTCATATGGAAACCACCATCCGATGTGAAAAGCACTGTTCTTTTGCCCGTTCCAATAGTCGCACCAATTGCAGCACCTAAACCAAATCCCATAGTGCCAAGTCCACCTGATGTTAAAAACGTTCTTGGTTTTCTAAATTTGTAATATTGAGCTACCCACATTTGATGTTGTCCTACATCGGTAACAATTGGAGTATGTGCTTTAACATTTCTATTAACAGCTTCTATTACTGCTTGAGGTGTTAGTTTGCCTTTTTCCATTTCCAATCTAGAATCGGGGCAATCTCTAATTAAACGCACTTCATTTTCCCATTCCGGCCTATTCATTTCTGGAAGCATCTTCATAAGTTTAACTAAAACTTCTTTAACATCGCCAATTAAGGACACATATACTGGTATGTTTTTGCCTATTTCAGCAGGGTCAATGTCTATATGTATAACCTTTTTACCATCAGCAAATTTTTTCTTATTACCAGTCGCCCTATCTGAAAATCTTGCGCCAATTGCTATGATGAGATCAGCTTCTGCTAACGCTTTCGTCGAGCAAAACTTACCGTGCATGCCTGCCATACCAAGATATCTAGGATTGTCAACACTTATGCCAGATATCCCCATCATTGAGCTTCCTATAGGGGCATCAAGTAAATTTGCAAATTTTTCAAGTTCTTTACTAGCATTCCCGGAAACAACTCCACCACCAGCATAAATAAAAGGCTTTTTACTATTTGTAATTAATTCTAGAGCTGCTTCAAATGCCTTTTGACCGTTTTTATGTCTTTTGACGGGGGTAGCTTTTTCAGCTGGCTCATAATCCGCAACTGCGGTTTGTACATCCTTTGGTATGTCTACAAGCACGGGCCCCGGTCTTCCTACTCTTGCATATCTAAAAGCTTCTCTTAGCACATCAGCAAGTTTATTTATGTCTTTTACCATGAAATTATGCTTGGTTATGGGCATGGTCACACCACAAATGTCAACCTCTTGGAAACTATCTCTACCTATAAATGCAGTAGCAACATTCCCAGTAATTGCAACTAGTGGTGTAGAGTCTAAATATGCTGTTGCAATACCCGTTACTAAGTTTGTAGCTCCAGGTCCAGAGGTAGCAAAAACAACACCAGTTTTCCCTGTTGCTCTTGCATATCCATCAGCAGCATGAGCTGCACCCTGTTCGTGACAGGTTGTAACATGGTGAATTTTATCGCTGTACTTATATAATTCGTCATAGATATTGAGAACAGCTCCACCTGGGTAGCCAAACACAGTATCCACATCTTTTTCAAGAAGTACTTTCATTACAATTTCTGCGCCAGTTAACTTCATATGCATTTCTCCTTGCATTTATTTTATTATTTATCGCCTTTAATACCCATAAAAACCGTTTGGATATTAAAAAACCCTCTAGCTGTTTGCCGAGGGTTTCGAGTTTTTAGTATTAATACTTCTACCTTACCTTAGGCAAACAGCAAATAGTCCTATCTAAAAGTAGGACGACATTAATGCCTAAAATAATTATAGTTGAGCCTAATTCAAACATTGTTTGCCCCTATAAAAGTAATAATACATAGAAGTTAACATATTAAAGCATTTACTGTCAACAATTTATTATCACTTCTCTCAACTAAAGTTTAAATATTTAAATATTTATTTAATGATATAAAAATTTGTTCTAATAATAACATAGTTGGCAAAACTCATAGCCCATCATTTCAGCTCAATATCTTTGGCATTGTACCAAATAAAGCCATTTTCTTTACAGTATGTATCAATCTTCTTAGAAAGCTTTTCACTTGCGCCATACTCAAGTAAATAAACCTTTAAGCCACAGTTTTTAACCTTCGTAAGATATTCTTTAAAATATCTAGTTTCTTCAGGCGTTTGTATCCCATAACTATTATTTTCAAAATCAATAGATGTAAAAACCGTTTCCTGATTAACGCCATCAAATAAAGAAGTTTTATCCTCTTGAATTGCTCTTTTAACAAAAGTGTCACCACCATTTATAACAAGAGTTAAATTGTAACTTTTTAGTCCTTCCAAAATTATGCAAAGCGAATTAAATATTTCATCTGTTTGATAATGATAATACACATCAAAATTATCTAAAAAAAGCCCGTCAAAACCCATTAAAGCATATTCTTTACCTAACTCGTTAGTTATAAATTCTTGCCAACTAGAAGCGGCAACATCTACCCATCTTTCATCTGGCCAATCATCATAAACTCCAAGATACAGATCTTGAAATCTACTAAAATATGGTCTATATTCCTCTACCGCACCAACGTTTAAATATCCATATACCGTTTTCCCACTGGATTTTAGATTATTAATTTTTTCTACAGAAAATTCAGTTGGCTCAATAACTACAAGATTATATGGCTCTAGTTTTTCTATTTCATCTTCATTTATCCCTAAAAACACACCATACTCTTGCGTTGTATTTTTAGTACAACCAAGTGGTATCAAGGTAAATATAAAAACGCACACTACAACTAGTAGAAATTTTTTCATATAAAGTCTCGCTTGTGATTTAAATTTCACTGCATTTTTATTATACTACATTGCTCTCACTTTTTATCTATACATCTCACATTCTTTTCGATCAGACTCTTTGAAATTTCATAAAAACAACTCTTTTCTAGCCTAATTAAATAGCTAATACCGAATAAATCTATCTGTATGTCCCGTATTCTTGAGGCTCAAAATCTTCGATGGTTTCATAAATTAGTAATTAAACCGTTTATTCCAAGCCAGCCTATACACTATCTATATGTTCCATATTCTTGAGGCTCAAAACCTTTCAGGGTTTCATAAAATGGCAGTTCTTTTCTAGGTAAATTAACGTGTTCATTGTCGCCAAAATACCTATTAGAAAAACCTTGCCACACGGTATCATAATCATAGGAAAAATATTCTGTTGTTTTGTTGTTAGAAAGTACACTTGCATTCACTTTTATAATAAACGACGCTAGTCCTTTCATCTCCCACTGTTCTTCAGTCTCAAATGTTCTAAAATATCCCGTTTGAAATATGGAAAATCCAATCTTGAGCCCAGAATATAACAGAGAGTAGTTGCTTAGAAAACTTTTAAATATATCGGGAGTCATCGCTGTGTAAAACTGTTCTGCAAAGTATGTTGCACTATTTTCTGTGCCTTTATTTGTATCACAATCGATGTCAAACCATACGGTATAATATGGAACATCTTTTTCATTTAAATCCTTACCCGTATGTTTTGTTATCTCTACTGTTTCGCCCTTTATCGTTTCTAAATTAATTAAAAACAGTGATGCGTCTTTAGCATTTAAACCATACTCATCAAAAAAATCATCACTATAGTGGCGCACAAACTTGCTCTCTTCTTGAGCCTCTTCAGTTTTTGTAACTTCGTATTTTGTCCGGCTTTCAAAATTAGCTGTAGTACCACTTGCAGTAATAACCGCCGAAGATGGTTCGCCATGACAAATCACGCAATATTCTGGCGTGGTAATAGCTCGTCTTGCAAAAGGAAGTGTTTTTCTAAGTAGCGGCTCCCCTAAATCTACAATTGCATCAGAGCTTGCCGACACACCATCTGCAGGTATTTGTGTATATTCTTCCGACACTAGATATTTGGAGGACTTTATTTTTTCTTCAAATGTTGCATTTTTATTTTGTGGCCACATTAAATTGTAATAAGAGGAACTAATATTAATTTTCCCACTTACTTCTACATCTTCCATAAATTCATTACCTATAATTCCCGTAGCCACGCCACTGCCCAGTACATGTCTTGCATTAAATAATGCCGTATCATTAGCAAGACACCCTATTCTATAAAGTATATACGCAGCTAACTTCTTCTGATCGGGAGATGAATCTATCGACATACCAGCATTTATTTCAGTGGAATATGTATCAAACCTACTAGAAAAATTCTCAAAATATGCATTTTCCCCCATCGTTATGGGAGCATACCCAAAACTTCCAAACCGTTCACCTAAAACAGACTCTGTTGGTTTATGCCTTATCATCTCCGTATAGTACCAAAGAGTAAAACCTAAACCGCTGGTTAAAATAATAACCGAAATTATTATTATGGCTATTCCAACCTTACCTATTTTTTTCTCTGCCTATTTTTAACCATAGGTAAAGTATTGCACATTAATGCGTATTTAAACAAGTTAAATAAAACTTAAGCCTCTACTAAAGTGTATCTAAGTTAATATGTTTATGCCTATCATAATCAAGCCGTGTAACCTTCATAAACAGAAACATCAATAAAACATCACTAGCTTGGAAATAAAATTAACCACCTTGCAACTATTATTCAACTTAAATGCAAATTCCGATCAAAACCTTACAATTAAATGAGAATTAATTTTTATATTGTTTTATTTCAACACATAACATTCTTCCTAAACAAGTCATAAAATTTGTTGTATAATAGAAAAAGTGTTACTCAAGGGGAGGAGATTATTAGATGGAAAACAAGTCATTTTTAGCAAAATTAGTAGACAACAAAAAGGTAGTCATCGGCTCTATGATTTTTGCCCTAATTTATGCCCTAATATATGGCATAGGCTTAAGTTATGCAGTAGGCGGAAATCCAATCACACATACTATCAGTATGATAGGCAGATCAACATTACCAGGACGATTCCCTACGCTATTTGTGTTCTTTGGAATTGTTACAAATTTATCACTCATATTAAACATCAACTACGCATATAACCGCGATGGGTTTATTAATACAAAAGCTGGGAAAGCGGGTAACATATGTGCATACATTGGTGCCCTATGTTTAACAATATGCACGCTTATACCCTCAATCGAATTTAACGAAGTTGTTGATGTTCAAACTACTTTCCAAGTAATTGGGCACTGGTCAGGCGCACTGCTTTTTGGCGTTTTCTTTGCAGTATCCATTTGCATTTATCTACTTCTTGAAAGAAAAAAATACAAGTACTTTTTGACTACATTTATTGCATTTGTAACTTTACTTGTAGGGCTAGTTATCAGTATATTCTTTTTGCCAAATAACAAAAATGGTCTTGTTGAAATAGTGCCCATTTGCCTTGCAATGCTTATTATGATTTTTATAAATACGGATGTATATCCTAAAGTTTCTACTGAAACAAAACAAGACGATAACTAATTTTTTAATTTTATTCATCACACTAAAATGGGCTGTTAGTTTTTTTAACAGCCCATTATTTAATGACTAAACCATAAAAAGTGTACTATTGCCTAAACATAATCTTTTCATTATTAAACATTTTACCAAGCACAAACACACCAAGTACGGTATAAACTAAATTCATAACAAGTGTCATAATGAAATATCCGACATTAAAGTTTTTAGATAGAATTTGTGCTAAACATTGAACTGAATTAAATATAGGAATAAGTGTCAGTGCTAAATTGGTTGAAGATACCATCCCTAACATTGTTGGGAATGCAGCAGCTACTACCACTAGCATAATAGGACCAGTAAAACCAGTTGCTTCTTTAACACTTTTTGCCATAGCAGAAAGCATACACATAATTATCGTTACTAGCATAACAGTAGCAATCAAAATAGCAAAAACAGCAAAATAGTCGCCTACCGAATACATACTCATTTCAAGCTCCACCCCAGCCATCATAGAAGGAAGTGAAACTATCATACCTATAAAACTAGATAGTCCACTAGCTAGCGAAGCTATACTAAGTGCAGTTGCTTTACCTAAAGCAAGCTCACTTCTTTTAATTGGCGTCACTAAAAGTGCAGCTATAGTGCCTCTTTCCTTTTCACCTGCAATAGACTCGGTTACAACACTCATTGAACCAGTTGATAAAAAGATAACTAACATACCAGGTAAAATCATACTTATTAGCATAATACCTAAATCTGTGGGTTTTGCAGTATCTTTTAAATCTATATCAAATTTATTAACATCTATCATCTTAGTTTCAAGGTCATCTAGGAACCTTGAATACATACTGTAAACTTGAGACGACTTTTCCTTACTTGAATTAAAATACAATTCAACTTTAGGAGCAATGGCACCTGGGACAGCTGAATTATATGCCTCAACCGCGTTCCAGAAATCATCTTCGTATACAACCAGTAAATCCACATCTCCTTTTTCAATTTGCTCTAAAACATACTCTTTGTTAGTATCTCCAATGTCCACCACATTCCCTGGTAAACTTTTATGAAAAGCATCTAAACCAAGTGAAAATTCAGAACTTGCCACCGTTTCAGGCTTATTTACCGTAATTATTGCGTAAGTTGTCTTTTTTTGTACGCTTTCAATTATTGCGCCGATTGCAGTATACATAACCATCATTATTATGCCAGGCAATACTAATGCCAAAATCATCCTAGGGTCGGTGAAGAATCTTTTTAATTCTTTTTTAATTATTGTCAGCACATTTTTCATCGTTCTCCACCTCCTTAGATTTTTCTATAAAAATGGTTTCTAAGTCCTTTTCTTTGATTAACTCATCCACCCTTCCTTCAACCACCATCTTGCCTTTCATTATGATGCCAACTCTATCACATACCTTTTCAATCAAAGACAATACATGCGAGGATAAAATTATAGTTTTACCTTCTTCTTTCATCCCAATTAAAAAGTCAGTTACTGTTTTAGCAGTTGTAACATCTAAGCCATTAGTAGGTTCATCAAAAACTATGACATCAGGATCGTGTAGTATAGATATAGCAAGAGATGTTTTTTGCTTCATACCTGAGGAAAGGTCAGACACCTTTACTTCTGCAAATTTATCAATGCCAAACATTTTAAAAAGTTTATCTTTCCTACTCTTAGTTTTTTCCTCGCCCATCCCATACAAACTAGCGAAAAAATCAAATAGATAATTAGGAGTGAAAAATGCTTCTAATTTCATATCACTGGTTAAAAAGCCTATCTTACCTCTCACCTTCCCAGCATCCTTTACTACACTTAGTCCATCAATAATTACATCACCCTCATCAGGTTTTATTAGAGTTGCTATAACTCTAAGAGTAGTGGTTTTACCAGCACCATTAGGACCAAGAAGCCCATAGATTTCTCCCTTGTATGCTTCAAAAGATAGCCCATCAACAGCTTTTCGCACCTTATCTTTGGTCTTTTCAAGCTTTTGTTGTTTTGCTGACAGTTTAAATGTCTTTTTAAGATTTATAACCTTTAACCCTTCAACCATTACTTTCTCCTTGTAGTTTATATTAAAATATTATCACTACAACCTAACTATTACAATAAACGCTTTGTAAAGCCTATGTAAAATGCGTTAGTTGTAAACCGCTAACTTCACTAACAAACAATATCTAAAATTTCTTTTACTTTTTCATATATCTTCATCTTCTTGGAATACTCATATAGCTTATGCAAATCCTTGTTTCTATCACGAACATATTGGTTGATAGTTTTAGAAAAAAGTTCTGTCTCCATTTCGTTTCTGCTTTTAACCAAATCACAAATAGTTCTTTCCATATCATAGACTTTTACAGAATTCCCAAAGATAGTTTCACGTTCCGTAACTCCCAAATCATATATTGGTTTTGTTACATAGTGAATTTTTACATTATCACTTATACGGTGTGGATTATATCCTTTATACACAGTAATTTCTTTTTGCTCAGGAATAATGTCTGTAAATTGATGAAGGTACAGAGCAGATGCATAGGAAAATATAGCAACTTTAAACCTCTTTTGAAAAAAGTAATATTCATCATAATCTCCATCAGGGAGGATGTATATTCCTCGGTCCACTCGAATGATTTCACCAGCTTTTTCCATTCGTGTAAGATAGATAGTAGGAATATTGGAGTCACTTACTTCTTTACTAGTAATAACTCCACCTGCTTTTTTCATTTTATCTTCTATTTGTTTTGCATAATCCATAGTGCCCTCTTGTTGTATTTGTGCTTACATTATAATGTTTAGTAAGCACGATTACAACTGGAATTTCATATTTCAAAAATAGAATGGGACAAAAAATACTTTCTATAACTTAGGAGCATTTATATATTACACGCTTAATAACAACCTGGATTTATTAAGGCTTCTCAACTTTTCTCAACTTTTCTCAACTCTTATCTGCTCAACGACATCAAATTTGACAACTTTGCTACAGTCTCAACATGGAACGATAGGCTCACCTCGATGTCTGGTATGTATTTTTCGTTTTTTCCGTTCTCGGGAACAGGTCAATAGTGGATTTTATGGGGGCGTTCTGTTCGTGGGAACAGTTCTACAGATTTCATCCGTTCGCGGGAACAAGTCGAGATTAATGTTTAAATCCCGACGCTTCCACTGTGTTGCGCCCATTGATTTGATACAATGCACACCCCTGCCGCGACAACAGGTGGGGTGTGCATTTTTTGATTCTCCCCACGATGTTTCGCCAACAAGCAGGGTTTCGCCTGCGAGTAGCATATAACTGATTCTAGAGCATTTCAACTAAAAGCGAAGTAGTTTACGCAGTGAGCAGTGGTCGGTTTTACATTTTGTCACATATCCACAGGAAACTAAACTGATTGGGCAAAGCATATCAACTTTATTAACGCAGATTTTTGCAATACTACTTTGATCGTATACTGATTTAAAAGGGCATATATCACACAAATGTTTATCACACATACGCTGTACAAAATCAAATGTCACATCGAACTGTTCAGGATAGCCTACTGTGATATGCTCCCTCTCAAAGATTTTACGAAGTTGCCTGTTAAATGGTTCTCCAACTTTATCCTTTGTTTTAGACATGCGAAACAGGCAGTTACGAAATATGGATTTATTGTTCCAAACATCTCCAGGTAACTCTATTGTCTGCCTAGCTTCTTCGCTAAAAATCATTGTGATTACGCCATCATCGATCCCTTTGTCGCGCAATTGATCTCTGAATAAAGGTGCAAACTCGGGCGATTTTATGTAGTCCCTCAATGAACACCAAACACGCTTACTTAAATATCGTTTGCTATATTTGCTGTCCCTAAAAAAGACTTCAACATTGTCAGTAAATCGGTTTCTGCTCAAAATCAATGACTTTATTTTTTCCGTTCTTGCGTTGGTAAGTGTAATCAAATCTGTGTTTGAAAGCGTGTCTGATTTGTGTTGCCCAATATCTTCGTATGAAAGCAGGTGCAATCCATAAGCCAAAGCCTTAACAATATTCTGCGGTGTGCATTCCTGTCTGTCATATATTTTTATAATTGCCACAAGGTATTCAACAAAGTCCCTTTCAAAAAACTCAAGCGTATTTAATGTACAAAGTATAGAAACATAGTCAGATGGATAAAAGCGCGAAGTAAACTCAACGGGCAAGCCGTGTGTTAACTCTCGTTTATTAAGCAATTTATTGTCTGCCGGACAGAGTAGTCGTGAGCGGAATGCCGATCCTGTGAAAAAGGAATTGTAAGCGCCGTATTCTATTACAGCCTCCCCTTCAAAACTGTAGTGCTTAACCATATCAGAAAACACAAACCCTCCAACATCCCAAACTTCTTCAAAGGGCATCTGTCGGTCAGTAATATAACTTATCCAGTGTGTTAAGAGTTTTTCTTCATTACTTAGATCGTTGTGTGCATAGTTGATAAGGTTGTAGTTATTTAGATTTTCAGAATCCCACCGGCATTCGTCCAAAAAATTTACTACGGCAAATTCATTCTTCATCGTCGTCATCCTCCTAATAGGGGCTGAGCATATTTGAACAGCAGCTTAGCTACCTCATATTTCAAAGTCAGCGAGTCCTGCGATAATCCTCTCATATGTCTTTGTTCATTTTTCTAAATCCTTTAGCGTAATACCGCCCTCAGTCTTCCACATTACATTGCCGCTCAAACTTGAACCACCGACAAAACTAGCTGCAGCAGAGGGGCTCGATAAAAGCACATCTTCCAGAAGGATGTGGTTGTCATCTATTTTAGATTTATACCTCTCACGGAGCTTAATGACGTTCTCTGGACAACTTTTTTGTAAGTTAGGAACAATGGTGCTTCCCTTAAAAACAACAAAGCCCTCGCTAGTACGGCGACCTGAGGCATTGTGATTTGCGCGGTTGAAAAAGAGTATGGGTTCTTCGACTTCGCTGTGTTTTTCGATGTCCTCTATAGATTTCGAAGACACAATAGGCTCGAAAACTTTATGTCCCAGCGTCCCCATAACAATGCGAGCATAATCGACAAACTCCTCAAGCTCGCTTTCTTTTTCCTCTGTGATATTTCCGTGTGTCGGGTCGTTACCATTTTTCACGTCATAGCGCTTTGCAGCAAGCGCAAGGCCGCAGAAGCGATTTTCGAGGTAGCTGATTTCGGTCGGGCCGAAAGAATTGTTGGAAGTGGTGAACACAACAGCTTCTGTCCAGTAATCCTTATCGGGATTTCGCTTATGCTCCTGTAGGCGGTAAAGTAAGCCCTCTCCATTCTTGCGAGAGCCAGCCTGTCCAATATATACGACATTGTTGCCAGTCTGGTCGGATGTACCAAAAAGGAAATAGACGCCGCTCTGCTTGAGGTCGTCACGTTCTTTGCACAGATCTAAAGACGTGCGTGGAATCCTATAAGCAACGCCTGTCCAGTTTGCAAGTGTGCATTTAATACGTCCGGTCGACTCACCGTCCATTAAAAATAGATTTATACTTTTTCCGCGTGTAGCCATAATGCCGCCTCCTATGAGATGCCTTATTATTCATCGACATCGTCATCATCAGATCGTGTAATGCCTTCATATTTGTCCAGCACAAACCCATTTAGCATTTCCTTTGTCGTGCGCCAATCTGGCATATGCATATCCATAAGGGCAACAAAATTCTTATTGTGGTTTTTCTCAATCAAGTGGAGCATTTCATGTAATACAATATATTCCAAGCCCTTTGGTGGTTTCTTTGCCAGTTGAAGATTAATCCAGATGCGGGAAGCCTTTGCATTACAAGTACCCCATCGCGTCTTCATATTTTTAACGCCAAAGTCTTTAACTTTTACATCAAGGACTTTCTCCCATTGTTCAATCAATGGGGGAATGCGTTTTTTCAATTCTGCGCGATACCATTCGTTCACATAGTTTTCTCTTTGTTTTGTTGTACTGTCCTTATGAACCGTCAGGACAACCGTATTCCCAGTAAACCGTATGCTATTTGCTTTTGTGGTGTAGGCCAATTGTAATCGGTAGCGTTTACCCCAGAAATAGTGGCTCTCTCCGGTAACATATTCACGCTCAGTCTGGCGTGGCTGTTGTTCAAACTTAGCAATTTGAGCTTTTATCCATGCTATCTTTGTCATGGCAAAAAGCCGTATCGTTTCATTGTTTGTACTCATAGGTGTTGTAATTCGCACCTTGCCATCCGGCGGCAGCACAGACAAATGCATATTTTTAATATCTTTTTTGACGACCATAATATTGATGTCGCCGATATTCATGTTTTCAATAATACTCTCGTTGCTTCTTGACGATTTCAAATATGGTTTCCTCCTCTGCATCAGTCTTTACCTTCTGGCGTATGCTTCTTCTCAAAGCCCTTGTCTTTGTTTTGTCGCCTTTCCAGCTGTCTGGCTTCGTGCGAAGTATAAACTCATGGAGTTCAACAACAAATTCCTGCGTTATGCCAGGCATGTTATCATACAAAGCTCGCATTGCAGCAGAATGTTTAATCTCATCTGGATAATTAGAGTATTCTTCGGGTTTTTCGACCTTCTTACTCGCATCAACGATTCTTTCTAGATATTCTTTGTACGTTATTTTTTTAGCTTTGCGGTCTGCAATTATCTGCATTAACAGTTCAGACATTTTTGAGTAGTAAAGCGGGTTCTGGTTTTGTTTCTCAATGATTTTTTTACGAACATTCTGCTCTATAATTTCAGCGACCGCTTCTTCGCTGTTTTTTATGCTCTCTGGCAGATCATCAACGAAATCAACACCCTTTTCAACAATAAGCTCGATAAGCGTCATATCGTTCATTTTTGAAATTATTTCGCTATCAGATGCACCAATGTAATTATCAATCAAATGGCGCATGTCAGCTTCATATGTTTTAAGGTCAATATAGTCACCGCTGGCTAGTTTGATCTCATCGCGGATTTTACTAAAGTAGTCTACTTCATGCCGGATTTTTTCAATCTCAGCTGCAGAATAACCCATTTCACCCAGATTTCCTACAACATCACCAAACGTGCGAATAAGAGACGCCGTTTGAGTATAAAGCGTCAGGCGTTTTGGCTTGTTTTCATCAAGCTCATCCAAATCACCATCATTTTTCCAAACAAAATATCGAATGAACTCCAGTGTTGAGCGTGGAGCTTCAACTGGCTCACATAATACTCTAAGGGTCTCAAGATATGCAATGAGATTAGTTTTTGCTTCTTCAACACGTGTCTTAACTAGATCTCTTACGTCGTCAGGTTCAAAGGTATCAAAAGCCCCCGAGGTGTAATCCGAAACTGCTTTTTCAAGGCATTGGAACAAGTCACGATAGTCGATGATATAGCCGTATTCCTTACTCTCGTCATCAAGACGGTTAACACGACAAATTGCTTGAAAAAGCTTGTGATCTCGCATCTTCTGATCAATATATAAATAGGTTGCAGGTGGTGCATCAAAACCAGTCAAAAGTTTATCCACAACTATGAGAAGTCGCATATTGTTTGGCTCGTTTATGAACATATCTTTTGCTTCGGTTTCAAAAGATTTTATATCTTTACCGCCAAGCATTTGTTGGTAGATGTCATATTTAAATTTATTTTCTGTCGCTCGTGCTTCCCCGGTCGATTCACCTTTGATTTCATTTATATCAGCAGAAAAGGAAGTTATAATTGCACATTTAGTGAAACCGTTATCAAGGAAAAGTTTATAATAACGACAAGCAGTATAAATGTCATCTGCTACAAGAATAGCGTTACCTTTGCCGCTTACCAAACGATCACGCACTTCCATATCGTAGATTATATCAGTAACAATTTTCGACAGACGATCACGAGAACTGTATACTTCCTTAAGCGTTCCCCAGCGACGCTTTAATTGCGCTTTCGCAAGATCGGTCAACCCAGCAGTTTTTGCTTCAAACCATTCGTCAATTTTACCCTGCGATGATGCTGAAATCCATTGGTCAACATCCCTTGCCTCATATAGTAAATCAAGTACTACCTTATCAGCAACTGCCTCGGGGTACTTATATGTATGAATGTAACTGCCGAAAATTTCAATACTGCTCTTTATGCCACGCCTGCGCATTTCCTTTCGGCTGAGGAGCGGCGTACCAGTAAAGCCAATAAATAAAGCATTTGGAATAATAGTTTTCATTGCATCATGGAGTTTCCCCGATTGTGTTCTGTGGCATTCGTCCACGAAAACATAGAAGTCGCCTTTTGGTTTAAAATTGGGTGGGAGGGTACGCTTTAGTTCCTCGATATAATTATCGTATGCCTTATCATCGTCAGAACTGCCGTGCCGACCAAACTTATGAATAAGAGAACACATCATTCGTGGTGTGGAACTGTTAATTTTTTCAACAAGGTCAGCGCAGCTCTTTGTACGATAAATTACGTCACCGCTTCCAGCTTCACCGAATACCTTGGTTTCTATCTGCTCATCAAGCTCGTCACGATCTGTGACTATAAGCACACGAGCATTATCAAAGTTTTCTTTTATCCAGCGTGAAAGCCAAACCATTGTAAGGCTCTTGCCGCTGCCTTGCGTATGCCAAATAATACCTCCCTCGCCGGCAGAAATACGCTGTCTTGAGGCAAGTACGCCAAAGTATTGATTATGACGGCAAATCTTTTTTTCTCCGCCATCAAAAACTATGAAATTATAAATGAGGTCAAGCAGTCTTTCCTTTTGGCACAAACTTATCAGGTGTTTGTCGATTTTGTATCCTTCATCTTCATGCAATTTGCGGATTTTCGCGGACAGGTCATCTGTGGCACGATCCGCACCTTCTTCTGTCCATTGCATATAGAATTTTGCAGGAGTCTCGAATACACCATAACGCAGACCCTCTGTATCATTCCCTGCCATAACAAGCTGAATAGTTGAAAAGAACGGACGGATAAAGTTGTCTGACTGGTTGTCGAGGTTTTGACGTATTCCTTCGGATACAGATACGGTGCTGCGCTTAAGCTCAAGCACAGCAACGGCGATACCGTTAATATATAGAACGATATCTGGGCGTTTATCATGGTTACCCAAAACTGTTACTTCCTCTGCGATATAAAAGTCATTTTCATATGGTTTTTCCCAATCGATAAAAGCAACGGTCTGGTTTTGAACAGTCACATCTTCACGCTCGGAAGAGCCGTAGCGAAGAAGCATATATACAGCTTTGTTAGAAGCCTTCGTGTCGCTTAACATAGAGGCGGCGACAAGAGAGTTAATGGCACGGCGAATAAGCTCCGCCGAGTAACCTTTTTTTTGAAGGAAGGCGCGTAGCTTGTCTTCTTCGATATTCGTATTATCGTATTCGGTGCGATCGCCAAGATAGATATACTTCAGCTTGTCGCGGAACAACCCGACGATACGGTTTTGCGTAATTCTTTCTCTTTCGCCAATGCCCATTCTCATTTTCCTCCCTTATTAAATATGTCAAGACCAAGTATCTGTCAAAATAATGGTAGTATCAAATAGTATCCTGGTTATAGAGCCGAATTTGGCCTGTCAGAAGCGTCTGCATCATGCCGATTTTTATGTTGCGGTACTTTGATAATTTTTCTTCTATTTCTGAAATTTCATTGTCCATATCGGATAGAATTGACGCAATTGCGCTCTGTTCATTCTCATCAGTTGGGATTAAAAAGTTAACCGCTTTTAGCTCGTCGCTACTTATTGAGTCAAATGTTGAGCCAGTAGATATATTAGCCCAGCATGGCTCAAATAACACAAGTAATTGATAAAGAAATTCGTTACCCCTTATTGCACATACACCGCGTCCTAAGCAACAATCAAAGTAGGTCTTTGCGACATTTCCAACAGGCGCTCTAACAGTTAATATAATATCACCACTTTTGCCAATTCTTGTAACCTCTTTAGTAAAATAGCGAATGATCGTTTGGCGATTATTAATATCTGCATTGCCTTGAATAAGAGGCAACCCTATTCGTTGGTCATTATAGTTCTGTGAATCAGGAGACTGGCCCATTATTATTTCAATGGAAATATCTTCTAGAGGCTTTTCGACCCACTCGCTGTTAAATCCCGGCAAATGCTTTTTACCGGTGAGAAGTTCCTGCATTGCACCCTTCTTTACTGCCTTTTTCTTTGCAATTAGTTTTTCAAGGTTGGCAATCAGATTGTCGATGTCTGAGAGAGCTTTGGCTATGGCTTCTTGCTCTGGAATTGGTGGACGTAAAACGAAGGTTTCAGCTAGACTCTTCTTAGAAATAGACGACACTTTTGTCCCGACGATATGAGGCAATAGTTGATCATGGTAAACAGGCGAATTAATGAAATACCCTAAGTATCTTTGTGCAAATAAATTTGCGTGCGGTCTGATAAAGAAGGTATGCAGCCCTGCTACTATTGTTTTGTTTCCCACGTTTACAACTTCGACAGCTTTACCAACGGTTTCGTCTTCTGCAGTGTCTGACATTATAATATCGCCCGATTGAATGGTCCGGTTGATCGTATTTACGGATATTTCAGGATTGATGAACGGAATATCCTCTTTATCGCATTCAAGAATTGCGCCATACTTAATAAGGACATCGCCATAATGAATATTACACACTGTCCCGGAAACATCATTCATGCAATCTCTCGAATACGTGTTGTTCTGATAAAAATCGAAGTTATGTTCAATAGAACACAACTCCCAGTCCTCTGGGATAAGACCAATTTCCGTTTTCTTATATCCATTGTTTACCATACAAATCCCATCCTTTTCAGATGAGCCTCAACCTTCGACTCGTAAGTATTGACTGCCTCCTTAAGTGAAGGAAGTGTTTCTTCGTAACGTTCATAAAGCTCTAAAATTCGAGCTGCAAGACCGTTTGATATGGCAGTATAAATCTTCTCTACGGCATCACCAATTGTGCCGCACCATTTTTCATCAATAACGAGATGCTTGATCTCATCAAGTGTAAGCTCAGGGTATTTCTTGAAAAGTGCTTCATCAAGTGCTTTTTGCGCTTCTTTAAGTGCCGCCTTATAACTTGACCCGCTATCCATGAGTTTCTGATAGGCTTGCAGCTGTTCTATTTCGTCGGCATAATCATCATCGTCTTTAATTTCTTTTATGCGCTTTTTAATGCGGTCTTTTGTGATTTTACCCTTGTCAACAACATTGGATAACAAGCCATCGTCATTGCCATGCTCTTCAATCATGGTTTCCATAAGGGAAGCGATCTCGCCGAGCTCCACCGAAAGCTTATCAATCGCTTCCTGTTCCGCAGAAAAATACTCGGATATAAGTATAGCTTTAGGAATCAGTCGTCCCTCAAAGGACTTGAGTGTAGTAGTTAGTGTACCGTCCTTTTTCTTTTTATACTCGATGTCTATGTCGTTGCCGGCTTTCCAACCGTCAGCAACAAGCGAATACAGGTCATCCTGCATAGTTGTTTCCCAATATTCCATCAGAGCTTGATATACATCGTATTTTTCAATAAGAGACACTTCTGCAAATGTGGATAGTATTTTTTCAGAAATAATACGGATGAATTCTTTCGGCTTGTCGCCAATCTTGATGGCATCCATCATAGGGCGAACATCAGCTATCCATTTAGCAAGATGCTCATCAACATATTTGCCATAATTCAAGAACTCGTCATTGCTAAATATAGCTTTACGAATTTCATCCTTCGGTACAGCAATGGTCGAATAGCCATCACGTGTAAATGGTGCAATAAGTGTTTCTTTCAGAGTTGGCATCACCGTCCAGTACTTTCTAAGTGCATCGATGTCGGCATTCGGGATACCACCTTGCAAATGTGCGGAAATATCCTGTTTATCTTCAGGAGTTGAAGAATCAATATACCTAGGTATATTGAGTGTGTAACCGTTACTTTCAATTTCATCGAATGGAACCATTCTGGCATATTTAGGGTCACTCTCATCTTGTGTCAAAAATGTCGTTACAATCTTGTGTATATCGCACTCGCGTAGCCTGTTTTTATTGCCGTCCTTTACAAAACCGCGCCTGGCATCAATCATAAAGATACCCGTGCGGTTTTCAGTGTTTTCTTTGTCGAGTACGATGATGCAAGCAGAAATACCCGTCCCAAAAAACAGGTTTGACGGAAGCCCAATTATGCCTTTTATATATTTCTTTTTTATAATGGCAGTTCTTAGAGTTTCTTCCGAATTTCCGCGAAACAGAACGCCATGCGGTAGGATAATCGCGCCTTTGCCTGTTTCTGGTTTCATAGAATAAATAAAATGCAAAAGCCACGCATAATCGCCATTTTTCTTAGGCGGATATGCGTCGTAGTATTTGAAACGCTCATCTTTAGATGGAGTTACACCCTGCATCCATGCCTTATCGGAGAAGGGGGGATTTGCTACGCAAAAATCATATTGAGCAAGACCTGTGCCACCACTTGGTGTTTGAGGATTGGACATTGTGTTCTTGCCAGCCCATATTGTGCCAGTAGCTTTATTGTGTAGCACCAAATTCATTTTAGCCAAGCCACCGGTCGCGTCTATTTTTTCCTGCCCATAAATCGTGATTGGAATCGGCGCCTCGTCAGCTGCACGGATAAGAAGTGAGCCAGAACCACAAGCCATGTCGTAAAGGGTTTGGGATTCCCTTGTGGCACCACTAATACCTATTATTTTCGCCATTACACGGGATACTTCGGCTGGCGTATAAAACTGTCCCTTATCTTTACCACTTTCCTTTGCAAAATTTTTCATTAAGTACTCGTATGCATCACCAATGATATCATCCCCAGATGCACGATTTGCTTTGAAGTTCAATTTCTCATCGTCAAATATATTAATTAAATTAGTCAACTTATCGACTTTTTCCTGCCCGCTTCCAAGCTTTGCATCATCATCGAAATCAGCTGCGTTTATAATGCCCTCAAGGTCATTCTCCTGTGCTAAACGGGCAAGTATTTTGTTTATTCCTTCACCGATATTCGGTTTGCCACGTAACGCTTTAAGTGATTCAAAGCTGGCGTCATTTGGAACAACTACATCAGCGTAATTAGAGGAAATACCTAAATACTTATCAGATACATACTTAACAAATAATAGTGTCAATATATAGTTTTTATATTCAGACGGCTCCATGCCGCCACGCAGTTCATCACAGCTTTTCCATATTGCGCTGTATAGTTCACTTTTTTTAATTGCCATCTCATTTACTCCCGTCTTGCGTCACCTTGGCAACGCGTTTAGTTCACATTATTTTTAAGGGTTGTAGGGTCATCGGGACCCATTTCCATGATTTCTGTTATATCACATTGGAGGGCGGTGCATACCTTTTGCAGTATCTCAAGATTGACATATTCATCCCTGCCAAGTTTTGTGATTGAAGATGAACTTATGCCGGCAAGTTTTTCGAGATCCTTTTTTAACAGATTTCTGTCCAATAAAATATGCCATAATTTCTTATAACTGACGGCCATTGTGATACCTCCCAGGTACAGTTTCATATATTATATCATTAAAATGACGAAAATACAAGATTCGGAAGCGTTATTTGAAGAATAATCTTGCGAATAATTGAAAATTGGTGATTATTATGCTATAATAATGCAAATAAACCATCCACATACTGTCAAAGGGGGCATGAGGGTATGGATTACAGCAATAAAACGATTGACGCTTTGATTGAGATGAAATTCGGTGAAATCGTCGAAAGAGCCGTTAAACAATATATCACTGATGTTCCCACAGAATTAGAAAAAGCACTAGAATACGAACATGAGGATAATATCGACGAACTTCAACTCGACGAGCTAACTTATAAATACTGTACAAACATTACTGTTGACGAAGACAATTTGATATTTGACTATATCGTAGATGCAGAATTCACAATACTGACATACGCTAACGACTACGATGAAGGCACAGAAGATTATGGTAATAAATGGCTTGCTGTTCATTGCAGAGCTCTAGGTGACGGCGATCAGCGATATCTCGTTGACAGCGTGTCGATTTACATTCCTGGAACGACAACAAACCGTTTCATCCCAATAATGGCGCGCACAGATTATGACGCAGAGGCAACGGCATTTCTGCAAGACAATTGCCCTGAGGTATTGTCATCTCCAATGGCAACCCCAATAAAAGAAATAATCCACGACAAGATGATGCTAGACCTTGTTGCCGATAAAAGACTCAGTGATGACTTTACACTGTTTGGTCAAATATGCTTTTTGCCCGGTGTTATTTCATATTACGATGACGAAAAAGACGAATACCGCGATTATGCTGTTCGTAATGCCACAATATTTATTGATCCGGATACGCTTTTCTGTCGTAATATAGGGTGTGTCCGTGGAACTATGGCGCATGAGGCATTTCATTGGTATGGGCATCTCTTATACGCTCGCGCTCGAAATATTCTCGAAGGTGATGCGTATAAGCCCTTTGTCGCAAACAAATGTCCAATCCGTGCTGGCGGGCATTTAAACGAAGATATTGATTGGATGGAAAGACAAGCAAATGCGTTGGCTCCGCGAATACTCATGCCAGCCGAAACTGCAAAGCCATTGGCTCAACATATGGCTGCTGAATCTGGATTTTTCACGACCAAATCCGTGGAAGCAAGAGAAGAGATAATAAAAAAGATAATAGACGCTTTGGCAGCGACTTATGTCGTAACAAAACAAGCAGCAAAATATCGGATGATAGATTTCGGCTTTTATGAAGCCAAAAACGTATACAATTTCAATACTGATGAAGAGATCTATCAGATTAGCACGCAAGAAGCATTTTTTATTTACTGCAGCAACGATATGTTCAGAACAATAATCGATTCAGGGCGATTTGTCTACGCAAATGGATACTTCGTCATTAATTACCAAAAATTCGTCGAGAAAGGCGATAATGGTAAATACACTTTAACTTCCTATGCCAAAGACAATCTGCAGGAATGCGCTCTCCGCTTTATTTTACGAAAATCCTCCTTCGAGGAGCAGCAGTTACATTTCAATGGTATCTTACTTAAGAAGAATCCTTCGGGAAAAGCCGCTATACCCGATTACAATGCTACAAGAGCCAACGAAGTGCTATTAGAAAATGCTAAGTATTTTGAAGGAAAGCGGTCTGACTTTGATGCCGAGAATAAGAGGCTAGCTGTAATATCAAATAGTCAATATTGCTGGGAGGCTATATACGGGCTGCTTGAAATCGACCATATGCTTAGTCCGCTATCCTTTGAATCAGCGACTCTCTTGCACGAGAACTACTTCTACAAGGCAAAAAAGAAAGACCCAAGCCCTCCCGAATTAGAAACGATAGTGTGCTTTTGTGCAGGGATGGATTATTCATTAGAAATTGCAAATCAGCTCCTAGCACTTGCAGGGCATACTTTTATAGATAAGAACTCAACGCATCGAGCATACAAATATCTTCTAACCAGTTTTCGGGGACAGCCAATTGAATACAGAAATGCATTTTTAGTTTCACTGCAAATTCCTCCGCTTGGCACAAGAGCACGTAAATAGTATTATAAAATACCCTTTTGCCGCACATCAATTACGATGTGCGGCTTATTTTTTTTGTCAAAAATATTCTTTCAACTTCACAAGTTGGTCTTTCTTCAAGCACGCAAATTAAAAAGTTTTCGAAGAACCCCCTTATGACATTAATGCAGCAAATATCAGATGAAATAACTCGGTGATATACCGGACAGAAGCAAACTTCCCAAATTGTGAGTATTTTAGCAGAACGCAGTATCCTTTACTCAAGAGATGCGACGGGAGGTGAATACAATGACAGTTATTAAAAATTGTGATGGTAAAACAGTTTGCCGAGCTGATGCAAAAGAAAAAGCTGTAGAAATCAAACTCAAGGATACTATTACAACAATCCGTTTTCTCGATGATGGCACTATCGAGGTCACAAATAAAGCTGCGTAAGTAACTACATAACAAAGAAATCCGCGAGACCGCAAGACGGCAGTGCGGAATACCTGAAAAGGTGTTCCCATCGCCGTCTTTTCCGTTTCACGGATTTTTCGGTTCCTGCGGATTTCGCAATGAAATTTGAAATCTGGAGGAACAACACATGAAAATTCAATGGAAATTCGCAGACGGAACCACATCAGAAGTTGAAGTCAACGAGGAAATCGGCAACTACATAACAGCATCACGACGCGAGGAAAGCAATCTCGCCCGTAAGGAGCGCTACCACTGCTATTCGCTCGACGCTATCGATTATGAGGGACCCGAGTATGCGACAGGCACTACACCCGAAACCGATTTGATACGCGGAGAAGACGCCGCTCGAATCAACTCTGCGCTGGACAAGCTTTCGGAAACCCAGAAACGGCGACTGTTAATGCTTGCTGATGGCTTGTCGGTTAATGAGATTGCTCGTATCGAAGACGTCGCTCCAAACGCTGCGTGGAAATCAATCGAAGGCGCAAAGAAAAAATTTAAAAAAGCATTTTTAGAAATGGGTGTATAAAACACCCGCCTTTTCTCCGTATACCGAGGGACACATCTACACCGTCCCTCGGAAAGGACGGAGATAAAAATGAAGCACAATTTAGAAATCAGTGTTTCGAAGAAGCCCACCGAGGGCGGTGTCGTCAGATGCCGACGTGTATCAATGCGCGAGCGACTACTTCGGCATTTTTTCGGTGAAAAGCGCCGTGTGATGGTTATCGTGCCGGGTGACAGCGTCGAGTGCGTATCCATTACGGAACTGCCCTGCGGAGGTGATGAAGTCAATGAACAATGACAACGCACCGCTACTACCGATGCCAATTAAGGTAAAGCCTTACGCTCACCAAATCAATGCATTCGATTTTATCTGTAAGAAAGTTGGACTTTTACCGAGAAGCATGTATTCGCCAGTGGGCTACGGAGCCGCCTTGCTCATGGAAATGGGTACTGGAAAAACTCTCACTACGATAGCGGTCGAAGGCGCTTTGTATCATGCCGGACGCATCCGCAGGGTGCTTGTGGTATCGCCGCTTTCAGTTACGGGCGTTTGGAAAGACGAACACGATGCGTATGCAGATTTTGATTACACGCTCGCTGTGCTCAAGGGGAGTGGCGAAAAAAAGCTCGATACTCTCCGGCATATGACCGGCCAACTTCTTCAGATAATCGTTGTGAACTACGAATCGGCATGGCGGTTAGAACGCGAACTTGCAGCATGGAAGCCTGACCTTATCATCGCCGACGAAGGGCACAAAATCAAAACGCACAATATCGCTGCTTCAAAAGCGATGCACCGGCTGGGCGCACTGGCTAAATACCGGCTGCTCTTAACAGGGACACCTGTGACGAACAAGGCAATCGACATATTCAGCCAGTACAAGTTTCTCGACCCACGTATCTTCGGACAGAGTTTTTACAGCTTCAGAAACCACTTCTTTTTCATGACCGGCTACGGCAATCATACACCCGTTTTGAAAAAGAGTATGGAGGATGAGCTTACTCGTCGTATGCACTCCATCGCATTTCGTGCTACAAAAAAGGATTGCCTTGACCTGCCGGAAACGACAGACATTATCCGCAAAGTTGAACTGGAGCCGAAGGCAATGAAACTGTATCAGAGTCTTGTCAAAGAAAGTTATGCCGAGCTGTCTGACGGTGAGGTCACCATCACAAATGTACTTACAAAACTCCTTCGCTTATCCCAGCTTACGGGCGGTTTCATTGGCAGTGATGAAAGCAGCGCTACTGAACAGGTTAGTAAAGCAAAACTGGACGTGCTGGAGGATATCATCGATTCAGCGTTGGAGGAGAGCCGCAAGCTCGTCATTATCGCCCGCTTTGTACCGGAACTGGATGCCATTTGCGCCATGCTTGAGAAAAACGCATCAATTATTCGCTCATCAAAGGCGGCGTTAAAGACCGTGACGAGCAAGTTGCAAGATTTCAAGATGACCCTGATGTTCCCATATTTGTTGGACAGGTGGCGACTGCGGGATTGGGCATCACGCTTACAGCGGCAAGCACGATGGTGTTTTATTCTCTGGATTACTCAATGTCGAATTTCGAGCAATGCAAAGCCCGCATTCATCGCGCCGGTCAGCGTATGCCATGTACTTACATCTATCTCACTGCACAAGGTACAGTCGACGAAAAAGTGCTGAAAGCATTGAAAAACAAAGTAAACCTCGCCAAGACACTAGTTGATGATTATCGCTACGGCAACAACCCATTTATTTAATGAAGGAGATTTTCAATATGGACAATTCAGAAAAATGTTTGAACTCGCAGATAGGCTTAAAGCCCTGCGCGATGAGAAAAAGGAAATTGAGCAAAGCCTCAAGGACATTAATGCCGAACTGGAGGAAGTCGACGCTGTACTGGCACAACTTATGACTGATACCGAGACGCAGAATTTCACCCGCTCCGGCACTATGTTCTGCCTTACCAATACCACACGTGCAGCAGCGATGGCCGACCGCAAAGAGGATTTGTTCGAAGCACTTCGTGCCGAGGGTTATGGCGGGTTGATTTACGAAACCGTCAACGCCAACAGCCTATCGGCTTTTGTCAGAGAACAGATATCAGAAAACGATGATGTTTTACCCGATTGGCTTAATGGCCTGGTCAATGTATTTGAAAAAACCACTGTGGGTGTCCGCAAAGCGACCCGCAAATAATGAAAGGATGAAAATATCATGAAAAGCAACGAAAACAAAGCTCTTACCACCAAGAACAGTGCGTTTATGGCACTGAAAGATTTTAACTTAAACAATGCGCTCACCGAGGAGCTTTCCGGTTTATCCGGCAGTTTTGAACGCATTAAAATTCCTGCCGCCGGTATGACGGTGTTTGAAATTCCCGGCGAAAATCCCGACAGTCCTGAAACCGTCAAGGAGTTTTCGGCAGTTATCCTGCATCACCACCCGCTGTATGCCTACTATACCGACAAGTATACGGGCGGCTCCAATCCCCCTGATTGCGGCAGCTTTGACGGCATCACCGGCGTAGGCAACCCCGGCGGCGATTGCGCGGGGTGTCCGTTTAACAAATTCGGTTCTGGAGAGAACGGAGCGAAAGCATGTAAAAACCGTCGCCGCATTTATCTGCTCCGGGAGGGCGAGATTTTTCCGATGATCCTCTCCCTTCCGACCGGATCGCTTAAGGACTTTACTCGCTACATTATGCGGCTGCTCTCCAAAGGCAAGAAATCTAATTCGGTAGTCACTAAATTCACCCTAAAAAAGGCTACCAACAACAGCGGTATTGCATATTCACAAGCGCAGTTCTCGGTCGACCGCGATTTAACTGACGAGGAATTCGCTCTTATTTCAGGACTTACCGAACAGGTCAAAGCTTTCTCCGTTCGTGTCGGCTACGACAACGAATCCTCCGTTGATGTAGCTGCAAACATTGACCCCGAAACAGGTGAAGTTATAGAGCCGCTCGTTTAAAACATAAAGCCGCAGGTCGGGTGGTCATGTACTACCCGACCTCAAGCGGCAGATTGGAGCAATTTATGGATTACAACATTATCTATACAACTAAAGAAATACACGATTATATCAGCGGTGCGGACGTCGTTGCATTTGACTTTGAAACAGCGCCGGATGATGAATGGCGCGACGAGCCGAAGGCAGCACTTGACGCGCACAAGGCACACATTGTTGGCATAAGCCTTTCAGTCAAAGAGGACAGCGCTGTGTACATACCCCTCTCACATAAGGTTGGAGCTAATGCCATTGACCCCGATGGTGTGATGGAATACTTGCGAGAAGTGGTGTTTGAAAATCCAAGTGTGGTCAAGGTCGCGCACAATCTTTCCTTTGAGTCGATGTTCCTGTATGCACTGGGTATCGTCGTATGCGAACCTTGTTATGATACCATCGCGGCAGCGCAACTGACGCTTAAGAGTAAATTTGAGTTTCGTAACCTGTCGGATAGCGGTTTGAAGCTGCTTTCGACGTCACTATTCGGTGCGGATATGCCGGATTTTGCAACTGTAACGGCAGGACGTCTTTTTGATGAAATGGATCCAGCTGATAAAGAAACCCTTCGTTATGCTTGCGCCGATAGTGACTACACCTTGCGGCTGTATCACAAATTCAATAACTGGTTTGCCAAAAACCTGCCCCATCACAGAGAATTCGTGGAGCGCGTCGAATCGTCGACTTCAGTTTACTGTGGGATTATGAAATATAACGGTGTTCCGATGGATGTGGAGACAATGCTGAAAAGACAGAAGGAAGCCGAGGAAAAGCTTACTGCCCTCCGTAATAAAATCGACGAGATGACCGGTGGCGTAGACATCGGGGCAAACGCATCTACATCAGCGTTCAAAAAGTACCTCTTTAGTGACCTTGCTCTTCCGGTACTGAAAACAACAGAAAAACATCAGGAGGCAGCGGACGATGCAACAATGATAATGCTCACCGACTACTGCCGAGATAAGCGTCCGGAGCTTGTTCGCCTGTTTGAACTGGTACAGGAATACCGTAAATGGGGCAAACTCAAAAGCACCTACATTGACGGGTACTTAACGCACATCAATGCGGCTACTGGGCGAATCCATCCCGACCTTATGCCACTCGGTACAGAGACAGGGCGTTTTGCATCGCGTAACCCGAACTTACAGAACTGTCCTCGCAAAGATAACGACCCGGTTGGTGTGCGCAATTTTATCGTAGCACCTGAGGGCAGCTTGATTGTCTCATTAGATTTTTCCCAGATAGAGTTACGCGTCGGTGCTTTTTATTGCCGTGATGAGCGGATGCTTCAAACCTATCGAACCGGCGGTGATATTCATGCGGCTACTACCTCGGTCATTTTCCGTATTCCGTTCGAAACGGCGGCAGATAAGAATAAACCGCACTATAAGGAACGCCGTACTATCGCAAAGAACTGCAACTTCGGTGTGTTTTATGGGCTATTTCCGAGTGGGCTGCAAAAAACACTGAAGTTCAAGGCAGGGCTTGATATGTCCAAGGAACAATGTGCAGGTATCATCGACAACCTGAAGAACGGCTATCCGCGCTTGACCGAATGGCAGGACGAAACAAAGAAACGAGCCGCCATTACGCTATATGCGGAGACATGGCTCGGCCGCCGCAGGTATATTGTCGGCATCCTTTCTACCGACTGGAGCAAGCGCTCTTTTGCGGAACGCTGTTCCATGAACACCCCCATTCAAGGTACCGCCGCCGATATAATCAAGCTGGCAATGGGACGCATAGTCCAAGGCATCAAGGAACGCCCGTGGCTTAAGCCTTTTTTACAAATCCACGATGAGCTGGTATTTGAAATCCCAGCAGACAAGCTCGATGAAGCAGTATATTTTGTCAAAGCATGTATGGAAGAACAACCCTTTACTGATTTCGATGTGCCGATCATCGCTGAAGCCGCATACGGCACGAATTTCGGCGATCTGGTTGAAATGGATGGTGTGTGATGTGGATAGATAAATATAATTCTGAAGGTTATTACGACCCAACGACATATAAAGCCATGCGCATGGTACTGCGCGATGAGTTAAAACGTCGCTATGGTACAGAATTCCGCCCTCTTGTATTCATTTGTTCACCATTCGCCGGGGATATAAAAGCAAATACCGAGCGTACAAAAAACTATTGTCGCTTCGCTGTGGAGCAATATGCAATCCCTGTCGCACCTCACCTGCTCTACCCACAGTTTATGGATGAGCACGATCCGGACAGCCGTAAGCTCGGTCTTTTCTTCGGGCGTGTACTGCTCGGAAAATGCCAGGAGTTGTGGGTTTTTGGTGATACCGTATCCGAGGGCATGAGTTACGAAATACGCAAGGCGCAGAAACACAACATGCTGATTCGGTATTTTACGGAAGATTGTGAGGTGAAAACAATATGACCTATCCAAAAGAGCTGATGGAACGAAAGCAATGGGTCAACTGGCGGCTCATCCCCGATAAGGATGGCGGCAAGGACAAAAAGATGCCGTTTAACCCGGTGTCAGGCAAGGGTGCTGCATCCAATAATCCGGCGACATGGACGGATTATGCAACTGCCGCCGATGCAGTTGAGCGTTATGGTTTTACGGGTGTAGGTTTTATGTTTTCCCGTGACGACGAATTTGTGGGTGTAGACATTGATCATTGTTATGACCCCGAAACAAAGACATTTAACGATACGGCCAAGGCTATCATTGCAAGGCAACCAACATACATGGAGTTTTCGCCCTCCGGCACCGGCGTTCATCTTTTTTATAAAGGCAAAATACCCGGTACCGGCAACAAGAATACCAAGACCGGCGTGGAAATGTACGAACACACCCGGTATTTCACAATGACCGGAAATAAGCTGGACGGTGCAACTGACATCATCGCCCTAGATAACGGTACGCTCAAATGGATTCATGAAACATATATCCGTCCTCCCAAAAGAAAAAAGAAAAAGTCCCAAAAGAATACATCCGTACAGCTTGCAGACGATGACCTTTTGGAGCTTGCAAAGAATGCCGAAAACGGTGAGGCATTCACGAAGCTCTGGGAAGGTGAGTGGCAGGAAAACTACGCCAGTCAGTCCGAAGCGGATATGGCACTTTGCTGCAAGCTGGCGTTCTGGTCTGGTAAGAACAAAGAGCAGATGGATAGGCTCTTTCGGCAAAGCGGCCTGTTCCGTGAAAAATGGGATAAGCGGCATCATGCCAGCGGAGCAACCTATGGTGAAGAAACGCTGTCAAAGGCCTGTGACATCACTGAAGATATATACGCTCCCGGCGGTGACGCAGCTGTATTTGAGTATAAGGGACAATATTACCGCAAGAGAAACGACAACATCTATCTGCTTACAAACTTCGTGTTTATGCCGGTTGAAATGATTGTTGCCGATGAGGAAACACAACTTACTGCTGATCTCGTGACCGTGCGCGGTGAGACATATCGGTTGACCTTCATGACAACGGATTTTGCCAACCAGCAGAAATTCAAAAATGCGCTCAACAAGCGCACCATTGCTCTAAGCTACAACGGCTCTGATGGTGATTTGGAACTACTCAAAGCATATATCTCCGAATTAGACTGGCCTGTAAAAAAAGGCGTTAAGGCCATGGGTGTCTACGAGCATGATAATAAGATGGTATTTGTTTCTATGGACGGTGCGGTTGACGCAAATGGTACAGATGTCGATGACATCATTCAACTCGAAAAGTATCGCAGCATTGACAGTAGTATTCTGTCAGCAAAGCCCTTAACGGCGGCCCAGCTTCAGAAATTAGGTGAAAAGCTGATGTCCTACAACGAACCTGCAAAAACGACTTCAATATTAGCATGGATGTGTGGTTGCTTCATAAAAGAGCATCTGCGAAAGAAGAATGTGAAGTTTCCTCATCTTATGCTCATCGGCGAAGCAGGCAGCGGTAAAAGCAATACGCTGGAGCGGGTTATTATGCCCGTCTTTTCAAGAGCAAAAATCATCGCAGCCGGCCAGACAACAGCTTTTACCCTGATGAAAGATGCGGCATCCTCTAATGTCATTCCGATGGCGCTGGATGAATTCAAGCCGTCAAAGATTGACAAATATCGACTTGATGCGCTGCTGAACCATTTTCGTAACAGCTATGATGGTCAAGAAGGTATTCGCGGACGCGCCGACCAAAGCATTGTAAGTTATGAGCTTCTCGCCCCGCTTGTGGTCGCCGGTGAGGAATCGGCAGATGAAGCTGCAATCAGGGAACGCAGCATCGAGCTTTTGTTTTCCAAGAAAGACCTGAAACCCGTAGGATATCGCACGGCTTTTCAAAAGTTATGCCGGTGCGCCGATATGCTCGGTAGCTTCGGGCATAGTTTATTGAATATCGCACTGAAAACAACAGTAAACGAAAGCTATTCATGGTATGAGGAAGCGCTTGGATGCTTCAGCAAGGAGCTTCCGTCGCGTATCGTTAATAACCTTGCCTGTATGGTAACCGGTCTGCGGCTGCTCGAAAAGCTATGCAAATCGCTCGGTCTTACTTGGCATGAGGCACTCCCATATAACCTTGAACGCTGCACAAAGTACATCGAATATGCGGCAAAGGAATATTTGCTCGATGGCGGCTTGAGCAATAAAAGCGTGGTCGAGCAGACGCTTGAAATAATGTCGCGCATGGGGCTGGATCCAAAAAGTGAATACACCCTCTGCGATGGTGACACCGTGTTGGCGCT